>Ga0210405_10000026_pt1 | contig 191537 bp, 158 predicted proteins | sample IncBWH11MmetaG_FD_155492 | JGI IMG/M metagenome (GOLD analysis project Ga0210405, IMG submission 155492) | Forest soil microbial communities from Barre Woods Harvard Forest LTER site, Petersham, Massachusetts, United States - Inc-BW-H-11-M | ecosystem: Environmental > Terrestrial > Soil >... | reverse complement strand
TCTGGGCGAACGCCGGCGTAACGACAGCAGCGGACAGAATAACAGCAGTTAGAATTTTCTTATTTTTGGTCAAAGGTCTTCTCCGTTTTGTAAGACCCTCCTCACCGATCAGAGTAGTACCCTTCACCCATGATTCGTCACATCAAACGACCGTGTACTGTCAATCACGCTCGGTAACGCAATCGGCATTGCCGAGCAAAAGGCGCAGCAAACCAGTGCGGGGCCGCGCCAATCGAACGGGGCTTCATGCGCAAGACGTGTGAGTTTGGCCTGGAAGGATTGGTCTCAAAGCATCGCGATCGACCATACCGCGGCGGTCGTCATCAAGGTGAAGAACAGGACGCACCCGGCGATGTCTCGGGTGATGTGAACGCGGCATTGACGTCGGGTGTCAATTCATCGTCAACAAATAAAGCACGATAACGGGAGTGAGGCCGAAGATCACGGCAAGAATCCCGACCGCCCATAGAACATCCTGGAACGGCAGGTGAAGCTTCCTGTCCGTGGCGTTACCTTGATCGGATTTTTGATCGCTTATGGCCGACCGCATGGTTTCTGCACGATACATCTAATAAGCATCAACCTTTAAAGGTCGGCGCCGCGATATAGCCCGCATTTCGAATCCGGCGTTACCGACGATTCACCAAGGCGCTATGGGTCAGGTTCAAAGTGAAGAACCGCAAACACGCGGCGATGAAGTCATTCCTACAGGCCGTCGGAACTTTACGACCCGATTGATGCCGCGGATCGGAGTAATGAAAGCGCTTAACGCCGGACGCCCGAAGCCTCTAGTCTGCTGCTGCGTCGATAAATTTTTTGTACAACCAATGACGACCGTCGTGACGCCGCCAAACCTGCCCCCGCACCAGCCGACCCGTAATTGTGCGTCTCGGTATAATGACGCTCCAGAGATGCCAATTCGTTGCCCTCGACGAGCGCTGGTCCAATCCGAGCATGCGGATGTTGTCCGCTATGAAGCTGATGGATATCATCGTGATCCCTTGGCTCAATCGACTCGCGACACAGGATTTCCATTAGAGGAAGGTGCGGCCACAGTGGTCAACAAAGTGCCGACTTCTGGCCCGATTTGCGATCACTGCGATATTTTTGTCGCTCCTGCGGGGTGAACCGGCGAAGGAGAATTACTTTTCGATCCAGCCGTTCAACGCGGTGACAAAGAAACGAGGCCCGGTGTGCCTAGGAGACCGGACCTCGCCGCCGCATGTACGGCCGTCCACAGACCGCGCTTTGACCGTGACGCGCATTCCAGCCGTTGTGGAGCCAAAATCGCGGTCGACAGAGCGGAACCTTCTCGGAGTTGCTCCCGTGACACAGCCGCCGCCGGACGGGACCATGGCGCAGGGCTTCGGTCCCGCGTGACACTGCTCATCCAAGATTTGTGCCACTGACGCGGCGGTCACAGTCACAGCCGGATGAATTTGTGAGTTGGCGACAGCGACTCAACGATATTTCCACTCCTCGATCTTGATCGGTAGATGGAGATCGATCAGTCGTGCTTGGAGGAGAGGGAGCGCGAGCATGTCGCTCGCATGCGCGTGGAGCGAATAATCGAACTGATTGCCGCCGCCCTCCCTGAACTGGAGATGAGGGCCGTCGCCCCTCCGGCCGAGGTCTGGGCCAAGGTCGATATTTTCGAGCAAGCGATATGCCTTCGCGGAGGGGCCAGATATGCGGTCGTAGTGCATCTCCCACCACGACTCATCCATTTCCTCGTCGAGTTGGCTTGGTTCGAACCCAATCACTTGGAGGCGCTGCTTGATCTCACTGGCCCTGTAATCTCTCGCGTCTAGGCTCTTCAGGAACACGCGCCACGTTGGCGGCGTGGGCGCGAGGACTTCAGGCTCACCATCGAGGAATAGTTGTGGTTGGTCTAGGCCATCTGGCCAGTCCCAGTAAAGCGTGTGCGCCGTACGTGACGGGAGAGCCAACAGAGGCGCCTCCTTCCGTCGAATAAATGCCCGAGCATCGCTGACAAAGGCCATTGTCAGCAGGCCACCTGTTCCGATCAAAAATCCGCGTCGTGAAAGCATAAAATATCCTCCTAGATGGTTTTCGCGCATCTGGAGGACTGGCGACCTACTGTTGCCCTTGCGGGCCACATCGTCGTGCCACCGTTGCCGGTCTAGGGCTGGTTGGCGGGACCGTCAGGTCCTCTCTGGATGCAGGACCTAAGTACCAAAAGCGCAGAGCGGTGTCTACAAGGTCCGCCCGGTCGAACCAAGGATGAGGTACTATTCAAAGTGCTTCCACCAATGTAGCCGAAGGCGATCGGGTGGTGATCATAAGGCGAAAGAGGATTTTTCAACGGACTCGGCGCGAAGCGGACAATCAACCGCCATTGCTACGGCTATTGAGGAATCGGCGGACTTGGCTCAGACGCGGCCCGCGTCTTAAACTTCGGCGCGCAGAACCCGCCCCCGCGTTTCCGGCAGCGTGTAGGCTGTGACGAAAAACACGCCGTAGGCTGCTACCGCGAAGATCGCAATCGCGTTGGCGAGCGATGTCGAAGCCGACAGCGCACCAACCAGAAACGGAAACAGCGCGCCGATGCCGCGGCCGAAATTGTAGCAGAAGCCTTGGCCGGAGCCGCGAAGTCTTGTCGGGTATAGCTCGGTGAGGAACGCGCCGACACCGGAGAAATAACCCGACGCGAAAAACCCGAGCGGGAAGCCCAGTACCCACAGCAGCTCGTTGGTCAATGGCAATTGAGTGTAGAGCAGCACCACGGCAATGGCGCCGAGCGAAAAGATCAAGAACAGGTTGCGCCGGCCGATGCGGTCGGCAAGCCACGCGCCAACAAGATAACCGATAAACGAGCCGACGATCAGCGCCGACAGATAGCCTGTGGAGCTGACAATCGAGAGGTTGCGTTCGCTGGTGAGGAAACGTGGCACCCAAAATGTGGTCGCGTAATAGCCGCCCTGACATCCCGTCGACATCAGCGATGCCAGGATGGTGGTCTTGAGGATCGGACCGGAAAAGATATCCCACAATGGAGGGTGATCGCCCGACGCTATCTGTTTCGCGCGGGTGGCTGCCGCAATCTCTGGTTCGGTGACGTAGCGTCGCAGATAAAATACCAGAAGTGCCGGCAGCGCGCCGATGACGAACATCCAGCGCCACGCCGTTTCCGCGGGCAAATAGGAAAACAGGATCGCCTGTGCCAGCACTGCAAGGCCCCACCCGACTGCCCACCCCGATTGCACCGAGCCGACCGCGCGTCCGCGGTATTGCGGGCGGATCGCTTCGCCCATCAGCACCGCGCCCGCGGCCCATTCACCGCCGAAACCGAGGCCCAGCAATGCACGGGCGATCAGGAGCTGATCGAAATTCTGTACGATCGCGCAGACCAGCGAGAAGAACGAGAACCAGAGGATCGTGAACTGCAACGTCCTGACGCGCCCGATGCGGTCGGCGACGTAGCCGCCGAGCCAGCCGCCGACCGCGGAGGCCAGCAGCGTCACCGTGCCGGCGAGGCCCGCCGTGCCGGGATCGACCTTCCACAGCGTGATGATGGTGCCGATCACGAGTGGGTAGATCATAAAGTCCATGCCGTCGAGCGCCCAGCCGGACGCGCAAGCCCAGAACGTGTGACGCTCCGCTGCGTTCATGTCGCGATAAAACGCAAGCAGGCTGGTGTCTTCTATCGAAGCGACTTCTGCCGATGCTGGCCCAGTCGTAGCCATGATCGTTTCTCCCGGAACTTATCGCGTCCCGACGTTAGGCGGGTTCGAAGGAATCGTGAAGCCGAACCTAGGCCGCATTAAAGCAAGAGCGCGCGAGGCGCAGGTAGTTCCGGCACAATGCGAAGTTTTCCACGCGCCGAAACCGGAGATCGCGCGTCTCCTAAGGATGCCAACCTCATCAGCGCCCATGAGACGGCTGTAGCCCTCCACATCTGCTGCGAAGACTGCGACGAGGCGTCGGCTGACTGCCATAGGGTCTGACATGCGTGCCCCAATGCCAACCTTTTGGCGACCAGTGTGAGCTGGCAAGCGTGTCGTCGTCAACCTAAGAGCCATCGTTTGTCCAAAGGGAGGGTTTTCGCTGCCTGGGCTGTACTCAACTCTCCGGCATGCCGGCCTTGCGCAGCCCGTCGAAGAACCTCTCGTTCCAAGCAATCCACTCGGGATTGTCCGCCAGTGCAAACTGCAGCGTGCGCAGTTGGGCAATCGTTGTAGTTTTGACCAGAGGTAACGCATGATAGTGATCGAGCGCCTTCTTCGCCTCGGCCGGGCGGCCGGTAAGCGCGAACGCCGCCGCGAGCAGCAGATCGGCAAAGGGATCGACGTGCTCCGCCCGGCTGCGGAGCACCCAATCAATGGCCGCCTCGTATTGCTGCTTCATGAAGAACGCCCATCCCTTGTAGTGATAGAAAATCCAGAGCGCTGGATCGCGCGGACTGAGGCGGATGGCCTCGTCCGCGAACTCAAGCGTGAGATCCGGCCGGCCGAGACAGCCGTTGGCCAGGCAACGGACAAAATTTGCGCCGATGTAGTCGTAGCTCAAGGCGAGGGCGCGTTCTGCCTCGCCGAGGGCCTGCTCGTGACGATTACGCCCCGTGAGCACGCAGGATTTAGCGAAATGTGCGATGCCACTGTCGGCGTCCAGGACAAGCGCCCGCGAGATGAGTTCCTCCGCCTTTTCGAGATCTGCCTCCCGATCGACGCTCTGCGCGGTGATGACCGACACCGCGATGAAAAATGCCAACGCACTCAGCGCGAAGACGTCATGCCCGTCTGCCTGCAGCGAGCGCTCGCACGCGGCGACGACATCGCTGGGGCCGGAATTATTGAAAAAAGCAGCCTTGCAACGCAATGCCAAATCCTGGGCGTCAGGATTGTTCGGACGGCTGCGCGACGCGCGGGCGAGATCGGCTGCGATCAGTTTTATTTGCAGGGTCCGCGCGATCCGCCAGACAATCTGGTCGACTGCCTCGAAGAGATCGGATCGTGGCGCATCGAACTGATCGGCCCAAAGATGCGCCCCAGTTGCGACGTCGATGAGCTGTGCGTTTACCCGTATCTTGTTGTGGCTGTGCTGCTCGCTGCCCTCCAGGGCGTAACGCACGCCAAGCTCCTTGCCGACCTGCTTCACATCGACCGGCTTGCCTTTATAAGTGAAGGCGGTGCTCCGCGCGATCACGAACGTGCCCTCGATACGTGCTAGACCGGTCGTGAGATTCTCGGTCAGGACGTCGGCAATATACTGCTGGTCCGGGTCGCCGCTGAGGTTCACGAAGGGCAGCACCACGATGGACGCTTGCGGCGGTGTGGTGACCGAGTCCGGACTAGCCCGCGCCGGCTTTCCGACTTCGAGCGAATACGCCCGGATCGGCTCGGCAATGTTCTTGAGTTTCTGCTCGCCGAGATCGCCAACCACCAGGTCGAGCCGCGCTTTAACCTGGCGATAAGCATCTTCGGAAATACAGATCGCTCCGGGCTTTGCGATGCCTTCCAGTCGTGCAGCGATGTTTACTCCATCGCCCATAAGGTCGCCATCGCTCTCCTCGACCACGTCGCCGAGATGGATTCCAATCCGAAATTCGATGCGGCGCTCGGGCGGCAGCCCCGCATTCCGCTCGATCATGCCGTTCTGAACCTCGATGGCACAACGCACGGCGTCGACAACGCTGCTAAACTCGACCAGAGCCCCGTCGCCAGTGCGCTTTACTACCCGCCCGTGATGGATTGCTATGCTCGGATCGATGAGATCGCTCCGCAACGCCCTGAGCCGCGCCAGCGTGCGGTCTTCATCGGTACCCGCTAGGCGGCTGTATTCCACAACATCGGCTGCGAGAATCGCGACGATCTTACGGCGCGGTTGGTTGCCTGTCATCGTCAAGGACCCCCACCCGAAAAGGCGAAGATGTTACGAAAAGTCCGGGGTTAAAGCCATAACCGTTGACCCGTAATTATTGGTCAATCGGAGCCACAGACCTCTCGCGAGTGCAGTTGCAAGTTGGGTGGACCGGTGCAAAAGCCATGGAGACCTATTCCGCTGCTGGCATTTTCCTGCTGTAATCCATCTGGTTGAGCGCGATGTTAGTGCGAGGGCAAAGGCGACGCGAATTCATTTTCGGTGATTGGCGGCGACGGCTTGGTCGCAGGCGAGCCGGCGCAACAATCGGCAATTCCAGCCATCCACTTGGATCACGCCGATGAACTCGTGACTGGTCGAGCCAAGCAAAGTGACGATTGGGGAATGGAAACGGGGAGGAGGATTGAAAATGTCTTCAACGACGGTAACGCCACAGGCGCGGCCTGGGTTTGCGGTTTGGAATCGCAAGCATGCTCATTATCCAGAACGCGCACAGCGGCTGCGGCAGCTACTGCTGGTGGTGGCAATCACGATCGCTCTCTACTACGCACTCTATGTGGGCGGAGGCGTGGCAACCCTGATGTTGCCGCAGCTGCACATGCCGTTTTCGATTTTTGTGTACATACTCGCCGCGGGAGGTCTCCTGGGTGCCTTCGCATCGCTTATCGCGGGGCTAGCCGACCGTTTCGGTCGTGCAAATCTGGTGGTCTATGGGCTATTGCTGGTGGCGCTGATCACCGCTTTTTGGACCCCGAACGTCACGAGTCCGCTGGGATTTGCGCTTGCCTTCGGCGCGATCTCATTCGTGGAAGGCATCGCTCTCGTCGCGACGCCTGCGCTGATCCGCGATTTCTCGCCGCAGGTCGGACGCGCGACTGCGATGGGGTTCTGGACTTTGGGACCGGTATTGGGCAGCCTGACGGTAAGCGCAATTATCACAGTGTCCCTGCCCGCCTACCAGACTTGGCAGAGCCAGTTCTACATTTGCGGCGCGATCTGCCTTGTATTGTTCGTATTGGCGTTCCTGTTCCTGCGCGAGCTTGCACCAGCGCTTCGCGACCAGCTTATGGTTAGCGAGCGCGACCGGGTGCTCATCGAGCTGAAGGCGAAGGGGCTCGATATCGAGGCCTCCTTGCGCAACCCATGGCGGCAGATGCTGCATCTGGACGTGATCGCATCGGCATTTGGCGTGTCGCTGCTGCTGTTCTTCTACTACACGGCAGTGGCCTTCGGCGTGATCTATCTGGTGACCATGTTCCAGTTTTCAGTGGAGCAGGCGAACGCCCTCGGAAATTGGAGCTGGGGAGCCAATGCCGTCGCGCTAATTGTCGGTGGCTTGCTCTCGGATCACTTCCGGGTACGCAAACCGTTCATGCTGGTAGGCGGCATCGGCTGTGCGGTCGCGATCTATCTTTACCTCACCCAAGCGGGGCAGCATCCAAGCTTCACCAAGCTGGCGCTCATCCTCTGCGCGCAATCGATCTTCGGGGGGCTGGCCTATGTGAGCTGGATGGCAAGCTTCACCGAGACGGTGGAGGCGCGCAATCCGGCGCTGACTGCGACCGGGCTCGCGGTTTGGGGCTGGCTGTTACGGCTTGTGGTGACCGTGTGCTTTATCGCATTGCCGCTGGTTGTGAAATCGGTAGACACACTGGTGGCGGCGCCCTTCTATATCGCGGCCTATAAGCAGGCCCTAGCAGCGAATCTCACGCCGCCACCAGAGTTATTGGCACAAATGGGGGCGATCCAGGCGGCCGCAGAGGCCGCCCCGGGCGAATGGCGCATTTGGTACGCGGTGTGCATCATTTGCGTGGTGGTGTTTATCGCAACCATTTTCGTGATGCGCGGGCGCTGGAGCCCGGCAGTGGCACGGGCCGACGAGGCGGCGCATGACGCCAAGGTCGCTCGCGAGCTGGCGAGCCTGCAATCAAGGCCTCAGGCGTAGCGGGACCGTCTGCTCGATGGCGTGATGAATTGTATCGCCGCCCTTCCACCGGGGGCGGCGACCAAATGCTTGATTGACGTGATTGCTTACCTTGTGGGGCTACTGTCCCAATTCCGCGAGCGCCGCGTCGACCCGAGCGGCGGGCTGGGGCGGCGTGGTGGCGGCGAGCCAAAAGCGGATGCCGAAAAGGCGCTACCCCAGATAGGCCGCCTCGACTAGGATCATGGCGAGCAGGGGCGCCACCATGGATGTCGGAGCTTGGCTGCGGAAGCTCGGCCTCGAACAGTATGAGGCGGCATTCCGCGAGAATAACGTCGACGACACCATCGTCCCGAGTTTGACGACGGAGGACTTGAAGGAGCTTGGTGTCGGATCTGTCGGGCATCGCCGTAAGCTGCTCGACGCCATCGTTGCCTTGCGAGCCGAAACGCACGGACCAACGCCGCTATCCGACGCTGCTCCGCCAAGAGAGGAAGCCGCCAAGGACACTGCCGAGCGCCGCCAGGTGACCGTAATGTTCTCGGACCTCGTCGGTTCGACGGCGCTCTCCACCCGTCTGGACCCAGAGGACCTGCGCGAGGTCATTTCCGCCTACCAGAGGTGCGTCGCCGACACCGTGCGCCGCTTCGGCGGCTTCGTCGCCAGGTACATGGGTGACGGGGTGCTGATCTATTTCGGCTATCCGGCAGCGCATGAGGATGACGCCGAGCGGGCAGTTCGGGCCGGCCTCGCGCTGATCGATGCGGTCGCCACGCTCGCGGCTCCTGAGCCCCTACAAGTGCGGGTAGGGGCTGCCACCGGGATGGTGGTAGTCGGGGATCTTCTGGGGTCTGGCGAAGCGCAGGAGCACGACATTGTCGGCGAGACGCCAAACCTTGCGGCACGCCTTCAAGGCATCGCCGAGCCGAACACAGTTGTCATTGCAGAGGCCACGCGCAGGCTGCTGGGCAATCTCTTCGAGCTGCAGGACGTGGGGCCCAAGGAGCTCAAAGGGATGGTCGGTCCGGTGCGAGTGTTCGCGGCCGTACGGGCAAGTTCTGCGGAGAGCCGCTTTGAGGCAATGCACGCCGGCGGCCTCACTGCGCTCGTCGGGCGCGAAGAAGAGCTTGAACTGCTGTTGCGCCGCTGGGCGAGAGCCAAGACCGACGAAGGCCAGGTGGTGCTGCTATCCGGTGAGGCCGGGATCGGCAAATCGCGGCTCACTGCGGCGCTATTGGAGCGACTCGTCAGCGAACCGCACACGCGACTGCATTATTTCTGCTCGCCGCAAGGCACCGATAGCGCGCTCTATCCGATCATCAGGCAAATGGAACGCGCCGCCGCGTTTTTGCACAACGACACGGCGCGTGCAAAGCTCGACAAACTCGATGCTGTGCTGGCGCAAGGTTTTACGGCACGCGAGGACGCGGGGCTTTTTGCCGACATGCTGTCACTACCGAACGATGGACGCTATCCACCGCTAGACCTGACCTCGCAGCAGCGCCGGCAAAGAACCCTAGAAGCCCTGACCGCACAGCTTGCGGGATTGGCAAGCCAGCATACGGTTCTGATAATTTTCGAGGATGCGCATTGGATTGACCCCACGAGCTTGGAAGTGCTCGGTCGAACCGTCGACCGAATAAGAACCCTTGGCGTGTTGCTGGTTGTTACGTATCGGCCGGAATTTGAACCGCCCTGGATTGGACGGCCTCATGTTACTACCCTCACTATCAACCGGCTCAGCGAGCGCGAAATCGCTGCCATGATCGACCGCGTCACCGGCAATAAGCCGCTGGCGGCGGGCATCAGACAGGACATTATCGAACGCACAGACGGCATTCCATTGTTTGTTGAGGAAATGACGAAGTCGGTGCTCGAAGCGGTTGGCGAGGGAGCGGCCGAGCGCGCGGTTGCAGCCACTCCGTCGCCGTCCGTTGCGGTTCCGGCAAGCCTGCACGCCTCACTGATGGCGCGGCTCGACCGGCTCGGTCCCGCTAAGGAGGTGGCGCAGATTGGGGCGGTGATCGGCCGTGAGTTCTCCCACGCTCTGCTTGCTTCAGTGGTTCGCGCAACCGGGGCGCAGCTGGCATCGGCGCTCGACCGGCTCATCGAGGCCGGTCTGCTGTTTCGGCAGGGCGTACCGCCCCATGCGACCTACCTGTTCAAGCATGGCCTCGTGCAGGACGCGGCCTATGGCACACTGTTGCGGGAGCCGAGACGCGCGCTTCACGCCCGGATCGTGGAAGCCCTCGAAAGCAAATTCACGGAAATCGCCGAGAGCCAGCCAGAGCTGCTGGCTCGTCACTGCACCGAGGCCGGGTTGATTGAGAAGGCCGCGGGCCTGTGGGGGAAGGCGGGACAGCGGTCGCTGGAGCGTTCGGCGCTTTTGGAGGCGGCGATTCAGTTGAGCCGCGCGCTTGCCCACATTGCGGCGTTGCCTGGAACGGCAGCCCGACGCCGCGAAGAGATTAAGCTTCAGGTCGCGCTTGTGAACGCTCTGATGCACACCAAAGGATATGCGGCGCCCGAGACCAAAGCGTCGCTCGATCAGGCGCGCTCTTTGATAGCGCGGGCGGAAGCACTTGGCGAGCCGCCCGAAGACCCGCTGCTGCTGTTCTCGCTCCTTCACGCTGTCTGGGCCTCGAACGCATATGCGTTCAACGGTGACGCCCTGCGCGACCTTGCGGCGCAGTTCCTGGCGCTCGCAGAGGAGAAGAGAGCCACCGTCCCGCTTGCGATCGGGCATCGCCTCATGGGAACCGCCCTGCTGTTGACGGGGGACATCGCGCCGGGTCGCGCGCAGTTCGATCGCGCCATCGCGCTCTACGACCGCGCCGAGCACCGCACGCACGCGACGCGATTTGGCGTGGACCTCGGGGCGGCGGTCCGATCTCGGCGGTCGCTGGCTCTGTGGTTGCTCGGCTATCCCGAGGCCGCGCTCGCAGATGCAGACCACGCAATCGACGACGCACGCGAGATCGATCATGCCGCCACGCTAATTCATGCGCTAGCCACATCATCGTTGACCCTGATCCACTGCGGAAACTACGCCGGAGCGAGCGCGCGGTCCTCCGAAGTTGTAGCACTGGCGGACGAAAAGGGCGCGTTGCTCTGGAAGGCGTACGGGACCATGACCCAAGGTTGTCTGCTGGCCGCGACCGGCAAAGCCACAAGCGCCGCCGACGTGATCACCGAGGGAATCAGCGGATGGCGGTCGACCGGGGCCACGGGGTGGACCCCATGGTATTTGTCATTTTTGGCGAGGGTCCATGCAGGGCTCGGCCAATTCGACGACGCTTGGCGCTGCATTGACGAAGCCATGACCACGGTGGAAACGAGCAAGGAAAAATGGTGTGAGGCCGAGGTCCGCCGCATCGGCGGCGAAATCGCCCTGATGTCGCCGGACCGCGATGTAGCAAAAGCAGAAGCGCATTTCGACCGCGCCCTCGTAATTGCCCGCGTACAGCAGGCCAAATCCTGGGAGCTGCGCGCGGCGATGAGTATGGCGCGGCTCCTTCGTGAGCAGGGTAAACCACAACAAGCTCGCGAACTACTTGCTCCGGTCTACGGCTGGTTCACCGAAGGATTTGACACGCTCGATTTGAAAGAGGCAGCGGCGTTGCTCGATGAGCTGCACGCCTGACTACCAATTTCGAACCAGCTACGTCCTTTGGCACTTGAGATCAGATTTACGCAAACGAATTTCCGCGAATTTGTTGCAGTGCACGAGTCCGTTTGTGGCCCTTCGCGACATTTCGCATGGAGCGTAGCGACGAGGTCGCTTTTGGTGGTGAAGCGGACATCAATGGGCGAGCCGTGCTGGGTGGCTCAGTCCCGAATGACCCTGAGCGGACCTCAAGGAGTGCTCGATAGATTCAGGCAGGCGCCAACGCGAACTGCTTACCTGCCCGTCATGCCACATCGATAAATGCTGGGAGCGCCCGTTCAACCATCTCATCGGATGCCGTCAGACTTATTCGGAAGTAGTCGGGCGTATTCATCATGCTACCGGGCAGCACAAAGACATCACGATCTGCTAGCGCGTTCCATTGTCTCTGTGGATCACTATCCGCCCACTTGCTCCAAAGGTAGAATGTGCCTTCAGGCACAAGGACTGAATATCCGGCACTCAGGAGCGTCGCCATAAACCGGTCGCGCCGCCGCGTAAGCGACACTTGGTCGATCGCGAGATTTTCAAGGTCGGGAATCGCGTATTGCATCACGGCATTAGGAAAACACCAACCGAGGGCCATCTGGGCGGGAAACATCATACTCCGAAGAGCATGCCGATCCGCAGGTGGCATCAAGGGCGATATAGCGAGATAACCGAGCCGCTGTCCCGGTGCGAGTAGCACCTTGCCATAACTGTAGGAGATAAGTGTCCATGGATACAGCGCCGCCGGGCTCGTGAAATCGCGCCCGTCGAAACGCAACTTTCGATAAGGCTCGTCCGACAAGAGAAATATTCGGTGGCCAATTCTGGTCGAGGCACGCTCAAGCAAATCGGCCAGAGCCTCAAGTGACCCACGGCTGTAGATACGTCCGGTTGGATTGTGGGGCGTGTTAACGATCACGAGCCGTGTCTTGGGTCCGATTGAAGCTTCGACCGCAGCTAGATCGAGATCAAACGTCGACGCCTGTAGCTTGACCTTCCGCGGCACGGCATTGGCGGCCAACAGCATCGGCTCATAGCAGAACCATGCCGGTTCCGAATAGATGACCTCGTCACCTGCGTCGACCACAAGCCGAAAGGCGACCATGATGGCAGCGAATGCACCGGCCGTCAGCGCAATGTCTGCCGGTTCAAAGGTAAGGTTGAGCTCGCGGCCGACCCGCTCAGCGACAAAGGCTTGTGGCTCCTGCTCACTCGTCTTATAGGCGAACCAGTTCTTGTCGTGTGGGATTGCCCGCTCCCGAATCGCGTTGACGATACCTTCAAGTGGCATTTCGTGTGGATTGCCGAAGGTGAAGTCACATATGCCGGGCTCAAGCCTGCGCTCAGCATAGCGTGAGTTAAAAACGAAGGACTTCACCGCCTTGAACGCCGCGTCCGTCGCTATAATCCGAGCCGAAATAGCCAACATCCGTTACTCGATCGTTTAGTGATGACTGCTCAAGGATTGAGCTGGGCACTCGGCGTAGAGCGTGAGATCTTAAGCTCTTCCTCATTCATGTCTGCCGACACATCAGCGAAAAGAGGCGTGCTCAAATAGCGCTCGCCGGTGTCAGGAAGCATACAGAGAATGTTCGCTCCTTTTTCCGCCTCGGCTGCAATCTTTAGCGCGCCGGCGAAGGTCCCACCAGAGGTAATGCCGACGAAGATGCCCTCCTGAGTAGCAAGGGCCTTGCTGCTGCGAATGGCGCCGGGGCCGGAGATCGGCAAGATGCGATCGATGACCTTCATTGCGACCGCGTCGTCAGTGAGTTGGGGGATAAAATCCGGCGTCCAACCCTGCATCGGATGCGGACCGGAAGTGACTGGCCAACTTTCGAAATGGCGCTTTTGACTTAGTGTCGACATCCACCGCATCGCTGCCAAGTTCAGCGGTAGCTGACGTATCGACCAAAATGGAAACAGAAGAGTCGCGAGCTTCTGTAGGTCAGTAACCGAGACCTATTTAACGGAGGTGACGATGCGAAGTTGAAAAGGATAAACTGGCAATTCTTCTGGCGAGCAAGGTAAGCGTCGGGGCCGCGATGCAGCAAATTGCCGACTGGCTCGAAAAGCTCGGTATGTCCGAATACGCCCAGCGGTTTGCTGAAAACCGCATTGATTTCTCGGTACTTCGCGAACTGACCGATCAGGACCTGAAAGAGCTTGGCGTCGTCCTCGGTGATCGCCGAAAAATGCTGCGCGCGATTGCCGACATCGACGGTATCGAGACGAACGCACCAGCCGCGGCCGCCAGAGCAACTGCAGCACCGGGTCGCACACCCGTCGCGTCAGAGCCAATCCCGACCGCAACACCACCGCCAATCTCCGCCGCGGCTGAGGTCAGCGGTGAGCGCCGCTATGTCACAGTGATGTTCTGTGATCTCGTCGGCTCGACCAGCATTTCCGCCCAGCTCGATGCCGAGGAGTGGCGCGACCTCGTCAGCGCTTATCTCGATGCCGCCTGCGCCGCCGTGATCGAGATGGGCGGCCATGTCGCCAAGAAGTTGGGCGACGGGCTAATGGTGCTATTTGGCTATCCGGTGGCGCAGGAGAACGACGCCGAACGCGCGGCGCGGGCCGCGCTCTCGATTCAACGGGCGCTAGCTGCGGTGAACCGCAAGAATACTGAGACTGGCAAGCCAGCGCTCAACGCCCGCATCGGGATTGAAACCGGAGCGGTCGTGATCGACGCGGCGGGCGAGATTTATGGCGATGCGCCCAACGTCGCGGCTCGGGTACAGGCGTTAGCTGAGCCAGGCACCGTCGTCGTGACAGCGAGGGTCCAGCGTCAGATCGCCGGCTTGTTTGTCGCCGAGGAGCGCGGCAGCCACGAACTCAAAGGCGTGCCTGAGCCAGTGACGCTATTCCGCCTTGTGCGGGCAAGCGGCGGCGGACGCCGTGCCGGGCAACGCCGTCTCACGCCGCTGGTGGGTCGCGACGAGGAAATCGCCATGCTGATGCGGCGCTGGGAGCGGGCGCGGCAGGGCGACGGCCAATTGGTGCTGATTGTTGGCGAACCCGGGATCGGCAAGTCGCGCCTCATTGAAGAATTCCATGCGCGGCTGCGCGACACTCCGCACACCTGGGCCGAATGGGGCTGCTCGCAGCTTTTGCAGAACACGCCGCTGCACCCGATCGCTGAATGGGGCCGCCAGCGCTTTGGCGGTCCCGATGTACCGGCGGAACGGCAGCTCTCGGACCTGGAGAACACCCTGGCGCTGATCAAGCTCGATCCGGCCGAGAACGTTCCCTTGCTCGCGCCGCTACTCGACATTCCGCTCCCGCCCGAACGCAGGCCAATTTTAGCGCCCGAGGAATTGCGCCACCGGCAATTGGCGGCACTGACGAATTGGGTAATGGCCAGCGCCCGCGCGCAGCCAGTCGTGCTGACCCTTGAAGACCTGCATTGGGCCGATCCGACAACGCTTGACCTCTTCCGTGGCATCGCCGAGCGCGGCGCGCTGGCGCCGTTGTTCGTTCTGCTGACTGCCCGGCCGGAGTTCCGGCCGCCCTGGGGCGCGCGTTCTCACCATAGTGCGATTTCGCTGGTGCCGCTCGACCGTTGTCAGGTTAGACATATGGTGGAGAAGCTTGCGGCCCGCCACGCACTGGCGAAGGAGGTGATCGAAGGCGTAACCGAGCGCACGGGCGGCGTGCCGCTGTTCATCGAGGAAGTCACACGGCTCCTATTGGAGCGCAATGAGCAGGGCGGCATTCAGGCAATCCCGCCGACGCTGCAACAATCATTGACCGCGCGGTTGGACCGGTTAGGACCTGCCCGTGAGGTGGCACAGATCGCTGCCGTAATCGGGCGCGGCTTTTCCTACCCGCTCGTCCGCGCCGTCGCCAGAATGGAGGACGAAGCACTGCAGACGGCGCTGGAACGGTTGGCGGAGGCTGACATACTCCTGGTACAGGGTCTTCCGCCGGAATCCGAATACCGCTTTAAGCATGCGCTTATTCAGGATGCGGCCCATGAGAACTTGCTCAAGAGCCGTCGGCAGGCTTTGCACCGCCGCACGGGTGAGATTCTGCGCGATCAGTTTACTGCCACTGCTGCAGCCGAGCCGGAGTTAATCGCTCACCACTTCACGGAAGCGGGGCTGACCGAAGCCGCTGTCGAATGGTGGGGCACAGCGGGACAGCGCTCACTGGCGCGATCCGCGCTTCTTGAAGGCGCAGAGCAGCTCAAACGGGCGCTTAACCAGATCGCGACCTTGCCGGTCACGCCGGCTTTGCGTCGCGAAGAGATCAAACTTGAAGTCGCTTTCGCCAATGTTCTAGCGCTCACGGGTGACCTTTTGGATGGCAAAGAGCACTACGACCGGGCGCTCGCTATTTATGATCCTGCTGAACACCGTCCGCTTACGACGCGTTCTGGCCGGGATGTCGGAGTGACCCTCTTGTCGTTTCGTTCGAACTGTGTTTGGCAACTTGGTTATCCCGCGGCTTCACGCAATGACGCCGAGCGCGCAGTCAAGAATGCGCGCGAGATTGGCCACGCTACCACATTGGTGTATGCGCTGTCCCGCGCAGCTACTTGCTACATCCTCTGCCGAAATTACGCCGCTGCACATGCGCAGCTCGACGAGCTCACCGCCTTGGCAGACGAAAAAGGGAAAGCACTTGGAGCCTTACAGCGCGGTTGGCTTTTTGCACTAACCGGAAATGCCTCGGATGCAGTTCGGGCGATCACATCGGGGATGACCTCACTTCGGTCAATTGGAGCAACTCTTTATGAACCGCGGTATCTGTGGAATTTGGCAATGGCTTACACGGAACTTGATCAGCTTGACGATGCGAGGCGTTGCATTGACGACGCGATAGACAAAGTAGAAAAGTCGAAGGAGAAATGGTGCGAGGCCGAGGTACACCGCATTGCTGGGGAAATTGCACTCAAGTCGCTCGCGCCGGATACGGAAAAAGCAGAAAAATATTTTGATCGCGCACTCTTTGTTGCGCGTCAGCAGCAAGCAAAATCCTGGGAGCTGCGCGCCGCAATGAGCATGGCGCGGCTATGGCGTTCTCAGGGCAAGTCGCAGCAGGCCCGCGAACTGCTCGCTCCGATCTACGGCTGGTTCACCGAAGGCTTCGACACGCTCGACCTGAAAGATGCCAAGTCGTTGCTCGACGAATCGGCGACATGAGCGCTGCGTGGTTGCAATACGTCCGAACGCGCGGAATGGTCGAATTGGTCGAATGTTGTCCGATCCTGTTCGCAATGGTGGGGCATGTGTTTGGGGGACCGAATGGTCCGCATGGGGCGCGCGTCGACGGCGGCAAATTCGCAGGAGACCTGAAAATAAGGGAAATTTTCCCTGCAGGTTTGGAAGGAGCAGGTTTGGATTGAGATATAGTTCACTGATTTGGATACTTCCTCAATGCTATATTGAATAGGATCGAAATTCATCAACCGCACCTATGGAGGGTACCGATGGCCGATGCTAGGAGCATTGCTAATAACGGCGTGAACGTCGCAGCTTTGCTTGCTGCCCGTGAAGAGCTTACTAAAGCTCCTGCTGCTGCGCAGTTTAAATGGCGCGCCGCCTGCGAATGGAAGGATGGCACTCACAGTCACTCTACGGTTGAAGGTTTTTACGGCTTAGGGGAAGAACAGCATCACAAGAGAACTTTTACCTTCGATGCTGACCACCCGGAAATTTTCGCCTCCGAGGACAAAGGTGCCACGCCGGTCGAGTACGTCTTAGTTGGGTTGGCAAGTTGTCTGACCGCAGGTATCGCCGCGATTGCCCAAAACCGCAACATTCAGCTGCGCTCGGTCACCGCGACCCTAGAAGGGGACATGGACCTCCAAGGCATTCTCGGCATAGACGACGTGCGCAATGGTTTCGGCGGCATAAAGGTGACCTACAAGATCGACGCCGATGCAAAGCGCGAAGACATCGAAGCCCTCGTCGCGCAATCGCAGAAGCGATCGGCAGTCTATGACATCGTGACCAATCCGACCAATGTCACGGTCGTAGTGGATTGAACCGGCGCAGGCCCATTGCCGCACTAGATTGAGAACGACCGCCATTCGCAACGTCACCACAGTCGTTATCGGTGCGGGGCACGCCGGCCTGGCAACGAGCCGTTGCCTCTGCGACCGTTCCATCGATCACGTGGTGTTGGAACGCGGTGAGATTGCTCACACGTGGCGCACTGAACGCTGGGATTCGCTGCGACTGTTAACGCCTAATTGGCAGAGCCGACTGCCTGGCTTTACCTACAATGGTGACGATCCGGACGGCTACAGGACCGTGGCCGAGGTAATCGAATTCATCGCGAGTTACGCCAGGGCGATCTCGGCCCCGGTACTAACCCACACGACGGTCACATCGGTGCGCAGCACGGAGACGGGATACCTAGTGCGCACCGACCAAGGCGATTGGCTATGCCGGGCGGTCGTGGTCGCTTCCGGGGCATGCAACGTCGCTGACGTTCCCAGGTTTGCCAACAAGGTACCGCGGTCAATCATGCAACTGACCGCCCAGAACTACCGCAATCCTGAACAACTCGCCCCCGATAGTGGCGTCTTGGTCGTTGGAGCATCCTCGAGCGGTACTCAGATCGCCCATGAAATACACCGCTCGGGCCGACCGGTCATCTTGTCGGTGGGCGAGCACATTCGAGCGCCGCGCGTTTATCGTGGCAAAGATTTGGAGTGGTGGATGGATGCCGCCGGTGTGCTCGACGACCGCTACGACGAAGTCGACGATCTTGCCAGAGCACGACGGGTTGCTTCACTGCAACTTGCCGGCACGCCCGATCGATCTACCCTCGACCTTAACGCCCTCACCGAAACAGGCGTGAAGCTTGTTGGCCGCATTGGCGGTATCAGCGAAAACGGTAAGGCGCAGTTTTCCGGATCATTGCGCAACGTGTGCGTGCTTTCCGATCTCAAGATGGGAAGATTGCTAGACCGTATCGACGAGTGGGCGCAAAGAAACGGCTTCGATGCCAAAGCCAACCCGCCACATCGCCTGCCGCCAACCCGCGTGGAGCCGGCGCCGCCACTCGGAGTGGATCTGGCGTCTGGCGAGATCAAAGCGATTATTTGGGCCACGGGCTACCGACCCGACTACTCTTGGCTTGAATTGCCAGTTCTCGATCGGAAGGGCAGGCTCCGGCACGATGGAGGGGTAGTCTCATCGCCGGGAATGTATCTCATGGGGGCTCAGTTCATGCGCCGTCGAAAATCCGCCTTGATCGATGGTGCGGGCGACGACGCCCGCGACCTCAGCGCCCATTTAACGTCTTATCTCGATGGCATTGGCACCACGATGGTCAACATTGCCCAGTGAGCCATAAAGTTGTATCCGTGGTTCAGAGGAGTCTGCATGACCGAAGAGCGCCTCCAAAGGAGGCTCGCAGCTATTCTGTCAGCCGATGTGGTCGGATACTCGCGCCTAATGGGGATCGACGAGGCGGGGACCGTCGCCCGGTTGAAGGCCATGAGGCACGACCTCTTCGATCCGCTGATTGCGGCCCATTCTGGCCGGACCTTCAAGCTCATGGGCGATGGCGCGCTGGTTGAGTTTGGGAGCGCCGTGGATGCTGTCACCTGCGCGATCGAGGTTCAGAAGAAGGTCCAACAACGCAACGCGGGCAGCCCCGAAGACTCTCGGATAAAGTTTCGGATCGGCATCAATGTCGGTGACGTCATCGTCGACGGCGACGACATCTATGGTGATGGCGTGAACGTCGCAGCTCGGATCCAGGCGCTGGCGGACCCCGGCGGCATCTACATATCTCGCGGTGCTGCGGATCAGGTGCGTGACAAGGTCCCGATCAAAATCGAGACGCGCGGGGAGCAGACTGTCAAGAACATAGCGCGACCGATCGAAGTCTTCTGCATCATCGCGGAAGACCGCGACGTGACCGCGAAAGCCGTGCACAAATCCGAGAGCCGTGTTCAGACTCCGATCGTCGCCGAGAACCCGGCGATCGCCGTGCTACCCTTTGTCAATATGAGTGGAGAGCCCGAGCAGGAATTCTTTGCCGACGGCATCACCGAGGACATTCTCACTGAGCTGTCGCGTTTCCGCGAGCTGCTTGTGATCTCGCGCAATTCCGTGTTCGCTTACAAAGGCAAGCCGATCAATGTGCAGAAGGTCGCCAAGGAGCTTGGCGTCCAGTACGTTGTCGAGGGTAGCGTGCGCAAGTCGGGCAGCCGTGTTCGCATCACCGCGCAACTGATCGACGCTGAGACCGACCGCCACCTCTGGGCCGAGCGGTACGACCGGGAACTCGCCGACATCTTCGCCATCCAGGATGAGGTGACGTCGTCAATCGTTTCGATCCTACCGGGCCGCGTCGCGGCCGCGGCGCAGGGCCGCGTGCAGCGCAAGCCGCCGGAAAACCTAGTGGCCTACGAATGCGTGCTCGCAGGCAAGCTATTCCACCACCGTTCCACACGAGCGGATAATGAAGAGGCGCTGCGGATGCTTGAGCGCGCAATCGCACTCGATCCCGGTTATGCGCACGCGCATGCCTGGAAGGCCTGCGTACTCGGACAATCGACCGTCACTGGCTGGTGCGCTGATGTCAAGACCACAAGGCTTGCGCTGATTAGGGAACTGACGAAGGCCCTGTCGCTCGACGAGAACGACAGCGACGTGCACCGCGTTCTCGCCGCCGTGAACCTGACGGTACACCACGACCACGACAAGGCGCTCCACCACCAGGAGCGGGCGCTGGCGCTCAATCCGAACGACGACCTCATTGTCGTGCAGCAGGGCGAGGTGCTGACCTGGATCGGCCGGGCGGAAGAAGGGATCGAATGGATCCAGAAGGCGATGCGCCTCAATCCCTATCATCCCGAGCACTTTTGGGGTTCTCTCGGCCGCGCCTACTTCGTCAGACGGCGCTACGGTGAGGCGATCAAAGCGTTCCAACGGCGTAGTCGAACCAGCCAAACCCATTGGGCGTTTCTTGCGGCATGCTACGCGCAGCTCGGAGACGCTGCGGCGGCTAAGGGCGCGGCCCAGGAGCTACTGCAACGGGCGCCGGACTTCTCGATCGAGCGCTTTATCGCGACGCAGCACTACCAGCACGAAAGCGACCGCGAGCACCACCGTGCCGCGCTAGTTAAGGCCCAATTGCCGGCGTGAGACCGTTGCTGTCTGCGGCAGTGCTCGCGGTTGATGTCGCCGGCTACTCGCGTCTGATGGGCGCTGACGAAGTCGGCACATCCGCTCGCTCCGCGAACACACATCTGGCTAACGGTCGCCGCTGACGGCGATCGAGTGCCTGCAGCGGTAGTCCGCGCAGTACACGAGCAGTCCGCGCGCACCGCTCTCGCGCATCTCGGCGAAGGTGATTTTCTGCTGGCGGGCCGACAAGTGCTGGGCTGGCTAGGTTTTTTTTTGCTGATCGGCGAGGCTAAGTTGGCACCGCAATTGGCACCCAACTCAATAAAATGGGCAGGGACCACCGGGCACCAGCAAAACCGAACGCCTCGGAAACTCCAACAAAACAAGATAGTCAGGGACAATCAGTGACCGGAAGGACAGCCAAAACAGTTTGGGGAAACCGGTTACCGAAGGCTAAATCCCCCGCGTTCGGGGCAGCCCCCCGGAACTTCGGATGCGCAGAGTTCGGCATTCTCGGGTGAAAGCCGGGCTTTCCGCTCAAAACTCTTACCGGACCGTCAGCTCTGGCTCGGCGCGTACTCCTGTTTATTTCCGGACCGAAAGCTTCGTGATAGCTTGATTTTGATCCCGCGCGGATTTCGGGCGTTCAACGCCTCGCGCGGCCCCGGAAAGATGGCGGACCCGATCGTTGCGAATGCAAAAGGGCGCTGCTCAAACCTGGCGTCCATCAGGGGATAGCGGGCATGGCGGATACTTCCGGATCTGCGAAATCCGAACGGGCAAGGTCGGTCTTGCCGGTGTTTCGCTCTTTGAGCGGCTATCGCTTTGAATTTATCACCCGCGATCTCTTCGCCGGCCTGACCCTTGCCGCGATTGCCATCCCCGAACAGATGGCGACAGCACGGCTCGGCGGGTTCGCCCCGCAGATTGGATTTTTCGCCTTTGTGGCGGGCTCGCTTGCCTTCGCGGCCTTCGGCAGCAATCGCTTTCTTTCGTCGGGCGCGGATTCGACGATCACGCCGATCTTCGCCGGAGGCCTTGCGGCCCTGGCAGCTTCCACCTCGCCGGATTACCCGGTGCTTGCCGCGGCGCTGGCGCTCATGGTCGGGCTACTGCTTTTGGCAGCCGGAATTTTCCGGCTGGGCTGGATTGCCGACCTGCTCTCGATACCGGTGACGATCGGCTTTCTTCTCGGAATCTCGGTCCACATCCTGATCTCGCAATTGCCGGCCATCCTCGGGCTGCCGGAACCCCATGGTCCGATGCTGCAGCGGCTCGCGACCATCGCCGAAAATGTCGACCAGGCAAACGGATTTACCCTGGTCATTGGTCTTGGCGTTCTGGCGATCATCGCACTCTCCGAGCGGATCGACGCGCGGATTCCAGGCGCGTTGATCGGCCTTGCGTTGGCGGGCGCGGCCGTGATCCTGCTTCGGCTCGAGAACAGGGGCGTAAGCGTTCTCGGCGCCATCACCGTCGAAATGCCGGCGTTCGGAATTCCCTTTGTCACGGCGAGGCAATTGGCAAGCCTGGTGTCGCTCAGCCTGATCATTTCGATCGTCGTCATGGTGCAGACGGCCGCAACCACGCGATCGTTTCCGTCCGACCCCAACGAGCCGCCGGACGTCGACCGTGATTTCGTCGGCGTCGGCGCCGGCAGCGTGCTGTCTGGGTTGATCGGCGCGTTTCCCGTCGATGCCAGCCCGCCACGCACAGGCGTGGTTTCCGAGACCGGTGGCCGCTCCCAGATCGCAGGACTGGCGGCCGTGGCAATCATAGTCCTGCTTTTGGCATTCGGCGCATCGCTGCTGCACCGGATTCCCAACGCGGCGCTAGGCGGAGTCCTCCTGTTCGTCGCGCTCAGGATCATCCGCTTCGGCCAGATCATGGCGGTCTACCGGCAGACGCGGTGGGAGTTTTTGCTGATCCTGCTCACCGCCGTGGCGATCATCGTGCTGCCGATCGAGCAGGGCGTCGGCATCGGCATCGCGCTTTCGCTGCTGCATGGCCTATGGAGCACGACGCGCGCCCGCGCGCTGGTGTTCGAACGGGTGCCCGGAACCTCGATATGGTGGCCGGCGAGCCGGCATTTTCCAGGCGAACGGGAAAGCGGCATTATCGTCATCGGATTCCAGGCGCCGCTGTCTTTTCTCAATGCCTATCATTTCCGCCACGACATCCTGGCAGCCATCAAGTCCTCTTCCCAAAAGGTGAGGCTTCTCGTGCTGGAGGCGACAGGCATTGTCGAGATCGATTTTACGGCGTCGCAGGTCCTGACCGGGATTATCCGCGACTGTCGTCAGGATGGCGTCGATTTTGTGCTGGCGCGGCTTGAATCGCCGCGCGCGCAGGACGCCCTGGTGCGGTTCGGCATCGGCGCGCTGTTGGGCCCGGACCATCAGTTCCGAAGCGTCGAGGAGGCGATCAGGGCGCGCGGCAAGAAATCTTCGATGCCATGAAGCGCGATCAGCCGATGCATCCGAAGCTTTGATGCTGCTCCAGAGCGCGATAATTTCGAGTCCAATCGTGATCGCGCTTTAGATTATTGAGCATGATCTGCGCAAACGCATTTGCGTTTGTCGCGAGGAAAAACCGGCTCCTGCTTTTCCGGACTATGGCCTAGGCGGGAACGATCGCTTTGCCGATCGGCCATAGCGCAATGCCGGCGAGTTTCACATGGGCCCAGGCGAACGGAATGCCGATGATGGTCACGGCAAGGACGACCGCGGTAACGAGATGCGCGAGCGCCAGCCACCAGCCGGCCAGCAGCAACCAGATCAGATTGCCGATGAAACCGAGCGGCCCGGTGCCGATGTCGGACTGGCCGGTCAGACTATCGCGGCGCACGGCCTTCTGGCCGAACGGAAGCAAGGTGTAGACGGCGATATTGAACGCAGCTCTCGCCCACGGCAGACCTATGATGGTGATGGCCATGATGACGGCGGCGACAACCCAGGCAAACGCCATCCACAGCCCGCCGAGCAACAGCCAGAGTATGTTCAGAAATATCGAAACCGGAGGCATTTGATCTCTTTGAAAACGGGTAAGGCTCCAAAACAATCCGCAAGCGTTTATAAGCCTTTCAACATGACGACGATAGCAAGGAAAGGGACAAACCGGAACGATTTCAGCTTGCGGGAATTCGGCATTGCATCGTGCAATGAAGGCCGCTTTTCAAATAGGTGATCTCGGTCTTGCCGTCGAAAGCCTTGAGTGCGGATTGCAACAATTTGGTGCCGAAGCCAGGTTCGCCCACCGTTCCGATCGAAGGCCCTTCAGTCTCGTCCCAGGTGATGTTGAGGCGGCCGTCGGTCGCCGACCACGACACCTGCAACAACCCCCGCGCGGAGGAAAACGCACCATACTTGCCCGCGTTCGTCGCCAGTTCGTGAAAAATCAGCGCAAGGCTCACGGCAAGCTTGGCGGGCAGAAACAGCCGTTCGCCGTTCAAGCTAAAGCGGACGTGCCCGTACGGCCCGAGTTCGGACAGCAAGAGCTCCTTGATGTCGCAGCCACGGCCATCCACCTTCGCGATCAAATCGTCGGTTGCCGAGAGCGCGCGCATCCTGTGATCGATACCGGCCCAGACTTGCGGCTGATTTTGCAGAACCTGGTGAAGCACAGCATGAATGGTCGATACCTTGTTCTTCAGCCGATGTTGAAGCTCCTCCACGACGAGTCTGCGATACTCCCGTTCACGGATCAGCCGCTCGGAAATTTCCCGCTGCTTTGAGGCGAGCAGCCGATAATGCTCGACGCCCCAGATCGTGAGACCGCACACGATCAGAAAGATGGTCAACAGTACCAGCCTTGCAAAATCGGTCGGAGCTTGACCGAAATTTATGAATATGCCGAGCAACCCGCCCAAACCGGCCGTCGCCATGCCTATGCGGTATCCGCCGAAAGCCGTGGCAAAGAACACCGCCGGAATGTATGGCGTGAAATAGATGTCCGTCCGGATCATGGACAACAGCCAGCGCGCCGCCGTCGAAATAGCAAGGCACGACGCGGCGAAACACAGCGCGAACGGCAACGATGGCCGGGACGTTCCTCGCCAGCCGCGCCGCAACTCGTCGATCACTTTCACCATGGGTCGCATCAGATGATCAGCAAATACAGCATCAGGCAAGCGCGGCAGAAATCGTGCCACTTCCCGTGTGAGAAAAATGTACTACCCTTCGGCACTCGACGAGGACAATTGTCGAATTGGAAACCGGGGCGGGACGCACCATGGCTTGCGTCGTCCCCCAAAGCCCGGGATAGTTGTAACCCGATCATGGTCGAAAGGAGATCAATATGGGACGGCTGAACGGCAAGGTTGCGGTGATCACCGGCGCGACCAGCGGCATCGGACTGCGCACTGCGGAGATTTTCGTCGCTGAAGGAGCGAAAATCGTCATCGCCGGCCGCCGGGCGGTCGAAGGCGAGGCGTTGGCCAGGAGGTTAGGCCCCGCGTGTCTGTTCCGCCGCACCGATGTCACCATCGAGGACGAAATGCGCGCGCTGATCGGCGAGGCCGTCGAGAAATTCGGCCGCATCGACTGTCTGTTCAACAACGCCGGCGGACCGGCACAAACCGGCGGCATCGAAGGGCTGGAGGTGGCACGTTTTGATGCCGCCATGGCGACGCTGGTGCGCAGCGTGATGCTTGGGATGAAACACGCCGCCCCCCATATGCGCCGCCAGGGCTCCGGCAGCATCATCAACAACGGCAGCATCGCCGGCCGGCTCGCCGGCTTTTCATCGTCGATCGTCTACGGCGCCGCCAAGGCTGCGGTCATTCACCTCACCAAATGCGTGGCGATGGAACTCGGTGAAGCGGGCATCCGCGTCAACAGCATTTCGCCGGGCGCGATCGCCACCGGAATTTTCGGCAAGGCGCTTGGGCTTTCTGTCGAGGCGGCAGAGAAAACTCCCGACGTCATGCGGGAGGTCTACAAGAGCGCACAGCCGATTCCGCGCGCGGGCCTGCCCGAAGATATCGCGCACGCCGCCGTATTTCTGGCCAGCGACGAATCCACCTTCATCAACGGTCATGATTTGGTGGTCGATGGCGCCATCACCGGCGGCCGCAACTGGACCGCGCAGCAGCAGGGCTACGTCGCCTTGCGCAAGGCATTCGATCAGGCGAGAGGTTGATTGCGGCAGAACTGAAGGGAATTTCAAATTCGCCGCGCCAGCGTGACGCGCAAGCCGTCTTTCGGCTTCGGGATCGGCCACATCTGCCACTCCGGCGTGGTGGTCGGGGTCAACCTGACGCTGAGATTTTGCAGGAAATGCCGCGCAAAGCATTTCGCCTGCATATAGGCGAAGTGCAGGCCAAGGCACATATGCGCGCCGCCGCCGAACGGCACAAAGGCAAAACGATGGCGGCCGCGCTGGGCCTCGTCAGTGAACCGCAACGGATCGAAGCTGTCGGGATCGCGCCAAATGCCCGGCATGTGGTGGGTGAACAGCGGGTTGACCGAGACCAAAGTGCCGGCAGGGATTGGATAGCCGCCAAAACTGAAGTCGCGTGTGGCGCGCCGCGGAATCGACGGCACCGGCGGCCTTATCCGCATCGCCTCCTTGAACGCCATCTCGGTGAGCCTCATCGCTTCGAGATTGTCGAAGCTGGTCGGCGCATCGCTCGCCACACCGAGCGCGGTGACCTCGTCCCGGAGCTTCTGCTGCCACTCCTGATCTGCGGCAATGGCGGCCACAAAGGAGGTGAGCGACGAAGTCAGCGTGTCGTGCGCGGCCATCATCAGAAAGCTCATATGGTCGACGATATCCTGGGTCGAGAGCAAGGCGCCGTCCTCGTGGGTGGCACGACAGAGCTGTGAGAAAAGGTCTTCGCCACCTTTAGCGCGTCGGATCGGAATCTGCTCCGAAAAATAGGCCACGATGCGGGCGCGGCCCTTGACCCCCCGCGCCATTTGCGTTCCCGGCCATGGCTGGCGGATCGGCGCGACCGATGCCGCAACCATGTCGACGAACGCACGCGTGATCTGCTCGACGTCAGGCCCGATACCGGTGCCGAGAAACGACGTGGCAGCCAGATCGAGCGTCAGCTGCTTCATCGCCGGATAAAACAGCATGGGACCTGGCTTTTGCCGCCACTGCGCCACGCGCCTCGAGATGCCGGCATCGAGCGCCGCAAGATAGGATTTCATCGGGCCGGACTTGAAGGCAACGGACAATGCGCGCCGATGCAGACGATGCTCGTCGAAATCAAGCAGCATCAAGCCGCGCGGAAACAATCGTCCGAGGATCGTCTCCCAACCGTAAGTGGATGAGAAAAGCCTTGCCTGGTCGAACAGCACGAGTTCGTTGGCTTCCGGACCGAGCAGAGTGACGCTGGTTTCACCGAGCACGCGGCCGCGATAGACGTGGCCGTGTTTCGCCGCCATCCGTTCGACTTCCCCTTTGGGATCCTTGAGGATTGCGAGCGTGCGGCCGATCACCGGCCAGCCCTCGTCGCCGGGAATGTGCCCGAGCAAGTCGCGTCTGGGCCGACTTGGCGTGATCGCGGGGGAAGCCATACTTTGCATCGACATGGCAATAGCTCCGGTCATCCGCCGGGGATCACCAAACGGCGGTATTCTTTGCCGCCGCGGGTCACGCCTGGTGTCATCGGTTTAAGCCCCGCTTTCGTAATAAACCGTTGTCGTCTTCGTGCAAAGACGCCGAATACCGCTCGTCAGGGGAAACCCTGCACGAGCACTGCCGCAAGAAGCGCTAGTGTGGCGGTTCAGAAGTCCGCATTGGAATCGGGACACTAGCCCTTGCCCTGCTTGGCGGCTTCCTTCTGCAAATCCGGCGCGTTGACGGGCGGGATCGCCACGCGGCCGGGGCCGGTGAGCGGAAGGGCTGCGGCCGCCTTTTCATTCTCCATGATTTTCGCCATCACCGCCTGCCCGGCCCGCTCGAAAACCGCGCGGTTCTCGATCAGGAATTTCTGCGACTGGCGCAGCTTATCGATATGGCCGTTGATCTCCGGCACAACATAGCGCGCCACCATGTCCCAACTGCGCCTGGTGTTTTCCGGATTGGCCCAGTCGTGGACGAAGCCGATGATGTGGCCTACGCCTCCGGAAACCTCCATCAGGTTTTTGATGGTCTTGACCAGATCGTCGGGCGTGCCGATGGTCGAAGCGGCGAACTCGCCGCGCACGGTTTTTTCGATCGCGTCTTCAGGCGAAGTGAACGGGCTCAACCCGGGCCGCTGCAGCGTGCGCACATTATACTCGTTGTGCCAGCGCATCAGTCCGGCGCCGGCTTCGCGCTCGGCCTGCTCCCTGCACTCGGCAATGTGCCAGGAGAGCAGCACGCGCCAATCGGAGCGACTCACTTTGGTGCCGTATTTTTTTGCGGCGTCTTCGGCAAAGCTCCATTGGGTGGGCAGCGCCATCAGACCCTGCGTCGACATCGAGCCGAGCGAAATGATCCCGATGCCGTATTTGCCGGCCAGCGTCATTCCCGAGGGCGAGATCTGCGAGGCCACCACGAACGGCATCTCTTCCTGCAAAGGCAGGATCTGGAGTGCGGCATCGTTCATCGTGAACCAGTCGCTCTTTGCACTGACGCGCTCGCCCTGGAACAGCCGGCGAATGATCGCAATCGCCTCATCCTGGCGATCGCGCTGGACCATCGGATCGATGCCGAGCGTATGTGCGTCGGAGGCAAGGGCACCGGGACCGGAACCGAAGATGGCCCGGCCTCCCGTCATGTGGTCGAGTTGCACCATTCGCTGGGCGACGTTGAACGGGTGGTGATAGGGCAGCGAGATCACGCCGGTGCCAAGCTTGATCCGCTTGGTGCGTTCGCCGGCTGCGGCCAGAAACATCTCGGGAGAAGCAATCATCTCCCAGCCCGAGGAATGATGCTCGCCGCACCAGAACTCGTCGTAACCGAGCGCATCGAGCTCTTCGACGAGATCGAGGTCGCGGCGGAATTGCAGCATCGGATGCTCGCCGATCGGATGATGCGGCGCGAGGAAAGCTCCGAATTTCAGGCGGGGCATGGACGTTCTCTCCGGACGATTGTTTATGCTCGGCTGATGTGAAACTACGGGCTGGGAAGGACCGAGGAAAGAGCAAAGGAACAGCACAGCCGATTTCCGTTCGCAGCACGCGAAATCGCACACGATTCCGGCCCGATGCGGACTTCTGAACCGCCACACTGGCCGAATTTACACCCCCCGGCCGTTCCGCTAAGACGGCCTTTCGTTCTTTTCGCAACCGAGGGCGAGGATGTATCTGAGGCAATCCGATTCCGCTGCTTCCTTGCCGCTTTCAAATCAGCGGAAGCGCGACCTCGTCGACCACTTCGAGGCCCATGGCGACGAACTCGATCGCTGGCGAAAATTCAACGCCGCTTACCACGAAGACGACTTCAAATTCATGAAATTCCTGATTCCGCCGGGCAAGCGGGTGCTGGAATTGGGCTGCGGCCGCGGCGACCTGCTGGCGGCGCTGAAACCTTCCTACGGCGTCGGCGTCGATTTCGGTGCAGCGACGATCGCCAAGGCCAACGAGCTGCATCCCGAGCTCTATTTCGTGCTGGGCGACGTCGAGGACCCGGCGACGCTGGCCTCGATCCGGGGCCCGTTCGACTACATCGTGATCGCCGACACCATCGGGATGTTCGAGGACATCGACGGCACCCTGAGGCTGGTGCATCACCTGTGCGAGCCGTCGACGCGGATCATCATCTCCTACTATTCGCATCTGTGGGAGCCGGTGCTCAAGCTTGCCGAGGCGCTGCACCTGCGCGCCAGGCAGCCGAAGATCAACTATATCGCCACCGCCGACTTCCTCAATCTGATGGATCTGGCGGATTTCGAAATGATCAGCCAGGAGCAGCGGCAGTTGTTGCCGCGCCGGTGGCTCGGGCTTGGTCCATTCATCAACCGCTTCATCGCGCCGCTCCCCGGCGTGAGGAAGCTCTGCCTGAGAACCTATCTGGTCGGTCGCCCGATGCGACAATTTCCCGACCGCAAGTTTTCCGTGAGCATTCTGATCCCCTGCCGCAACGAGAGGGGCAATATCGAAAGTGCGATCCTGCGCATGCCCCGGTTCGGCAGCTCGCAGGAAATCCTGTTCGTCGAGGGAAATTCCAGCGACGGCACGTTCGAGGAATGCGAACGTGTCCGCGACGCCTACCAGGACCGCTGGAACATCAAGGTGCTCAAGCAGGACGGCAAGGGCAAGGGCGACGCGGTACGAAAGGGCTTTTCTGCCGCGACCGGCGACGTGCTGATGATTCTGGATGCCGATCTGACAATGCCGCCGGAAGCGCTGCCGAAATTTCACGCGGTGATCGAGACCGGCAAGGCCGAGTTCGTCAATGGCACTCGCCTGGTCTATCCGATGGAGCGCGAGGCGATGCGCCCGCTCAATCTGATTGCCAACCGCTTCTTTGCCTATCTTTTCAGCTACCTCGTCAACACGCGCCTGACCGACACTCTGTGCGGCACCAAGGTGCTGCTGCGCAAGGATTATGAAGTGCTGGCGAGAGAGCGCGGCTACTTCGGCGATTTTGATCCATTCGGCGATTTCGATCTGATTTTCGGCGCGGCCAAACAGAATCTCAAAATCGTCGAGACACCGATCCACTACAAGGCGCGCACCTTTGGCGAGACGCAGATCTCGCGGTTTCGCGACGGATGGCTGCTCCTGAAAATGGTGTGGTTTGCCTATCGCAAACTGAAAGCGGTCTGAATCACTCGAGTCAGGCTGGTTGCACCTGCCGTATTTCCGTCATGGATGCGTCACGCGTTACCGTAACCTTTCACAGGAATCACAATCCTGTTGACCGTCAGTATGCGGCCTTTCCATTTCGCAGTGCAGCAACTATCTCTTGTCATCGGCCTTGTGGATTCGTTCGCCTAGGAGCTACGGGTGTCTCTCGCGAAAAACATCGAATTCTTGCAGCAGCTGCCCAAGATGCCCGGACTCGATGTCCTGGACGGCTTCGCGCGCGGGCCGCGACGGGGAATCCGCACGCCACTGGTCGAGACGACGGGATTCGGGACCAATCCGGGCAATCTGCGGATGTTCTCCTTCGTGCCTGAGAAACTGCAGCCCTCGCCCGCTCTGGTCGTGGTTCTCCACGGCTGCGGCCAGAATGCTGCTGGCTACGATTTCGGCGCCGGCTGGTCCACGCTTGCCAAGCATTACGGATTCGCGCTGCTGATGCCGGAGCAGCAGATCTCAAACAACGCCAATGGCTGTTTCAACTGGTTCAATGCGGACGACACAAGGCGCGGCCGCGGCGAGCCCGGCTCGATCAGGCAAATGATCGCGCGGATGACGAGCGAGCACAAGATCGACAGGCATCGCGTTTTCGTCACCGGGCTATCCGCAGGCGGCGCCATGACTTCAGTGATGCTCGCCACCTATCCCGAAGTGTTTGCCGCAGGCGCCATCATCGCCGGCCTGCCCTACGGCGTGGCGAAGAACATAAGGGAAGCGCTGAACGGAATGTTTCAATCGCCGACCCGACCGGGGCGCGAACTGGGCGACCTCGTGCGCAAGGCTTCGAACCACCGCGGCCCCTGGCCAAAGGTTTCGGTTTGGCACGGCAGCGCGGATCGCACGGTCAATCCGGCCAATGCCGACGAGATTGTCAAGCAATGGCTCGACGTGCATCGCCTACCAGCTTCACCGATGTCGGAAGGCACCGTCAACGGCTACCCGCACCAGATCTGGTGGGACGCGGATGGCGAAACTATCGTCGAATCCTACACCATCACCGACATGGCGCACGGCACGCCGGTCGGCATCGCTGAAAACGACGAGCGCTATGGGACGAAGGGCGCGTTCCTGATCGAGGCGGGCATCTCGTCGTCATATCACATTGCGAATTTCTTCGGCCTGACCGAATGGATTCGCCAGCCTCAGGAGGCTGCCAGGCCCGCACCAAAGCGAGTCGTGCAAAAGAAGCCGCGTGCGCCGACCGAATCGCCAAGCGCAAAACTGATCCCGCTGGCCTCTCCGGTACCGGCATGGAAGCCCGACCTTGGACCGGTATTGTGGCCATTGAACATCGAGAAGAAGCCGGAGAAGCCGCAGACCAAGCGCCGGCGCGGCATTGACGTCGGCGCCGTGATCACGCGTGCGCTCACCGCGGCCGGGCTGAAGAAACGGGCGCGGAAGAAATAAGCCCTCCGTCTCACATCGCGCCGGTGAGAAACGGATTGGTCAACCGCTCCTGACCGATGCTTGAACCCGGACCGTGCCCGCAGATGAACCCGACATCGTCGCCGAGCGGCAAGAGCTTGTCCTTGATCGACCTGATCAAGGTCGCATGATCGCCGCCCGGAATATCACTGCGTCCGACCGAGCCGTTGAACAGCACATCGCCGACATGGGCAAAGCGCATTGGACTGTTGAAGTACACGACGCTGCCGGGCGAATGACCGGGACAATGCAGGATGTCGAACGTCAATTCGCCGATCGAAACGGAATCGCCCTCCTCCAACCAGCGATCCGGCGAGAAATTGCGCACGCCGGCCATGCCGAAGCGCGCCCCGCTCGAAACCACATTGTCGAGCAGGAATTTGTCGTCGATGTGCGGGCCCTCGATCGGCACCTTGAGCGCATCGCGCAGCTCGGCCGCTCCTCCCACGTGATCAATATGACCGTGAGTAAGCCAGATCTTCTCGACCGTGACATTGGCCTGCTTGATGCCGGCCTGGATTTTCGGCACTTCTCCGCCAGGGTCGATCACCACGGCCTTTCTGGTCGCCGCACACCACAACAGCATGCAGTTCTGCTCGAACAGCGTGACCGGAATGATGATGGCGCCGGCCTTTGCCTGGGTCTCGGTTTCGGATTGCTGTGTCATGGGTCGAACAAAGCCTTTTTTTGACGCCTCGCCAAGGAAAGATTTAGCCCCCGCCGCGGAACATCGTGAGGGACTTCCGAAACCACGCGCAACAGCGGCTTTTGGGTGCAAAATCCGTTTCCAGTTTTCGATCCAGCCTCTATGCTTGGCCGATGGAATCGCAGGCTCGCCAGGTCAAGCTCGTCCCCGCGCCGGACGGCCGTCAGTCAGAGACCGCGCTTGCGATCGCACGAGGCACGGCGCGGCTCTTGCGCTCGCTCGGATTTGCCTGCATCAGCGAATTGCCGCTGCCGTCCGGCCGACGCGCGGACATCGTCGCCATCAACGAACGCGGCGAGATCTGGATCGTCGAGATCAAATCATCGGTGGAGGATTTGCGCGCCGACCAGAAATGGCCGGAATACCGGGCTCATTGCGACCAGTTGTTCTTCGCCTTCACCCAGGATTTGAGCTGCGAGATATTTCCCCCCGACACCGGCCTGATCGTCGCCGATGCCTACGGGGCGCATATGCATTGCACGGCGCCAGAACACCGCCTTCCCGCACCGACGCGGAAACTGATGACGGTGCGCTTCGCCATCGCCGCCGCCCAGCGGTTCAATCGTCTGCTCGACCCGCAAGGTCACGCCGAGTTCTAGTGCTCCGATTCCGAAGTTCGCAAACATTCGCGGCGACCTCTGATGCGAACTTCGGAATCAAGGGAGCACAAGCAAATTAATGTTTCTGGTGCGGTTTTTGAATTTGAAGTTCCTATGACGAGGCAGCAGCACTGATAGGAACTTCAAATTCGCCGCACTGGTTTAGTCGAGAAGCTACCGCGGCGCCCGCTTGGCCAAGATCCGCTGCAGCGTGCGGCGGTGCATGTTCAGGCGCCGCGCGGTTTCGGAGACGTTGCGGTTGCACATCTCGTAAATGCGCTGGATGTGTTCCCAGCGCACCCGATCCGCCGACATCGGATTGCTTGGCGGCTCCGACTTCTGGTTGCCGCTTGCGAGCAAGGCCGCAACCACGTCATCCGCATCCGCCGGCTTTGAAAGATAATCCACCGCACCCATTTTCACCGCGGTGACGGCAGTGGCGATATTGCCATAGCCGGTCAGGATGATCGCCCGCGCATCGGGCCGCTTGCGCTTCAGCGCGGAGACCACGTCGAGGCCATTGCCGTCGCCGAGCCGCAAATCTACCACCGCAAAGGCCGGTGCCGCTCGCCCGATCTGCGCCAGCCCCTCCGAGACGCTGTCGCAGGAGGTCACGCTGAAACCCCTGCTCTCCATGGCGCGCGCGAGGCGTTCGAGAAAGGGCTTGTCGTCCTCCACGATCAGGAGGGAGCGGTCGGTGTGCTCAGTCAGTTCGGCGATGGAGTTCACGATTGAGGTATCCCTGTGTCGGACTTCCCAGCATATGGCGTCGCGACCACTGCTGCCAAGACCATCTCAAGGTATTGGGCAACTCTGTGGAGCGGCGGAAGGTGAGTGGAATTGATATTCAGGAAGGTTTTGCAGCCGTTTCGCGCGCCTCGAAGTGGCTGCGCGGCCAGACGATCTGGACCACCGCGCCGTGATCCGGAAAAACCCGGTTGGTGAAGGATACCTTGGCGCCGGTGCGCTCAAGCAGGGTGCGGGCGATGAAAACCCCGAGACCCAGCCCTGAGCGTTCGCCCTGGACCTCGTCTGCATCGCGCCGCCGCGACACATAGGGTTCGCCGATGCGCTTGAGCATGTCGGGCGCAATCCCCGGGCCGTCATCAGAAATGATGACTTCCACGGTCTCGGCGTTCCACCAGGCATTCACCTCCACGGTCGTGCGCGCAAAATCGACGGCGTTTTCCAGAATGTTGCCGACGCCGTACAGGATGGCTGGATTTCGTGTCCCGACCGGTTCGGGCGTTCCGGAGACGGCGATGCGGACCTTGATCGCCACCCCGAAATCGCGATGCGGCGCCACCGTTTCCTCGATCAAGGCTGACAGCGGCATGCGGTCGAACGGCGCGCCGGTTGAGGAAAGCTGCGTGATCTTGGCCAGAATGTCGCGGCAGCGTTGCACCTGTTCACGCAAGGTCCTGATGTCGCCGGCGACCTGACCGTCTTCCGGCAGGCTCCGCTCGAGTTCGCGCGAGATCAGGAAGATCGTCGACAGCGGCGTGCCGAGCTCATGGGCGGCGGCGGCGGCGAGGCCGTCGAGCTGGGTGAGATGCTGCTCGCGCGTCAGCACCAGCTCGGTGGCCGCCAGCGCGTCCGACAGTTTGCGCGCTTCCTCGGCGACCTGGAAAGCATAAAGGCTGGTGACGCCGATCGCGACCACGATCGAGAGCCAGACGCCGAACAAATAGATCGGCGGCAACGCCAGCGGATCGTCGCTGTCCCACGGCAACGGAAAATGAAAAAACACGAGCAGGGACGCGCAGGCGACGGCCAGCAGGCCGAGTGCGATGGTGAAGCGGATCGGCAGCGCCGTCGCCGAGATCAGAACCGGAGCGAGAAACAGAAATGAAAAGGGGTTCTGAAGGCCGCCAGTGAAGAACAACAGGCCGGCCAGCTCGATGATGTTGGACGCGAGCAACGCTGCGGCCCATGCCGGCTCCAGCCGCTGCATCGGATCGAACCTGATCTGCAGGACGAGGTTGAGCAACGCAGAAAGGCCGACAATGGCAAGGCAAGGAACCACCTCGACATCGAACTCCAGCCCCTGCGCCACGATGAAGATCGCCGCGAGCTGGCCGAGCACGGCAAGCCAGCGCAGCCGCAATATGGTGTCGAGGCGGACATAGCGGCGCGGATGGCGAAAATCAGAGGCGGCGACGTCGGTCATGCCGGGAGCAAAGGCCTTTCGAAGTTCGTGACATGGCGGGCAGCTCTGCCGTCAGGTTGGCCCATTCGAGATCTCCGAGCCTGCATGATGGCAATGGCGCGGGGAACTTCGATGCCACGTAGCGGAGTTTAACTGCGCATGTGGCGTCCGACAAACCGGCCTGTGCTAGTGTGGCTTCTGGTTCAGAAGTCCGCATCATCATTGCCGCCAGTTCGTCATGCGGACTTCTGAACCAGAAGCCACACTAGAATCATAGATTTGCTAGTGTCCCTTTGGTTCTGACATTCGTAAAAGTGCCCACCGCGATATGATACGAATGTCAGAACCGGGACACTAGCCTGTGTCGAATAGCCACAAATTTTCGTAAGCGCCTTGCGCTTGCCCCGCCGTTGGCTCAATGAACGGCCGGCATGATGAAGGCTGGCACCATCAAGGCTCAGTTTCCCGCACCCGGCCGCGATCGGCAGGCTGCGATCGAGGTCGCGCAGCTCACAAAATTCTACAAGGCAACCCGCGCTGTCGACAGTGTGTCGTTTCGAATTGCGCGCGGCAGCATCACGGGCCTGCTCGGCGGCAACGGTGCCGGCAAGACCACGACGATCGCGATGATCATGGGACTGGTGTTGCCGAGTTCCGGACACGTCCGGGTGCTGGGCCATTCGATGCCCGAGCAAAGCGCCGCGGTGCTCGGCCGTATGAATCTCGAGAGCCCCTATGTCGACATGCCGATGCGGCTCACGGTGCGTCAGAACCTCACCATCTTCGGCCGCCTCTATGCGGTGGAGAACCTGCACGGTCGCATCGAGAGGCTCGCCTCCGATCTCGATCTCGGCGACTTCCTCGACCGCACCAACGGCAAGCTTTCCGCCGGGCAGAAGACCCGCGTGGCACTCGCAAAGGCGCTGATCAATCAGCCGGAGCTGCTGTTGCTCGACGAACCGACCGCATCGCTTGATCCCGACACGGCCGACTGGGTCCGCGAGCACATCGAGACCTACCGCAAGGAAAATGGCGCGACCATCCTTCTGGCCTCCCACAACATGCCCGAGGTGGAACGGCTGTGCGACCGCGTCATCATCATGAAGCGCGGCCGGATCGAGGACGACGACAGTCCGGAACAGATCATGGCCCGCTACAATCGCACGACGCTCGAGGAAGTGTTTCTCGACGTTGCGCGCGGTCGCGTTCAGGAGGGCACTTCGTGAGCACACACGCGCTTGCAGGCGGTATAGCGCCGCACCGGATCAACGCGATGGTCCTGCGCTACTGGTACCTGTTGCTGTCGTCATGGCCACGGCTCCTCGAGCTCGTCTACTGGCCCGCGTTGCAGATCATCACCTGGGGATTCCTGCAGAACTACATCTCCCAGAACGCCGGCTTTTTCGCCCGCGCCGGCGGCACCCTGGTCGGCGCGGTGATCCTGTGGGACATCCTGTTTCGCGGCCAGCTCGGCTTTTCGATCTCGTTTCTCGAGGAGATGTGGGCGCGCAACATGGGCAACCTGATGATGAGCCCGTTAAAGCCGATCGAGTTTCTGATCGCGCTGATGGTCATGAGCCTGATCCGGCTCGCGATCGGCGTCATTCCGATGACGCTGCTCGCCATGATCTTCTTCGACTTCAATCTCTACGGCATCGGATTTCCGCTGGTCGCCTTTTTCTGCAACCTGATCTTCACCAGCTGGTCGGTGGGCATTTTCGTCTCGGGGCTGGTGCTTCGCCATGGGCTCGGCGCCGAAAGCATCGTCTGGACGCTGATGTTCGGCCTGATGCCTCTGGCCTGCGTCTACTACCCGGTGACGGTGCTGCCGCATTGGCTGCAATACGTCGCCTGGGCGTTGCCACCGACTTACGCCTTCGAGGGCATGCGGACGCTGTTGACGCGGCAGGAGTTTCGCGGCGACCTGATGGCGGAAGCGTTCGCCATCAATGTCCTGCTGCTTGTTGCGTCATTTACGATATTTCTTGTGCTGTTGCGCAGTGCGAGAAAGCACGGTTCGCTGCTTCAGAGCGGTGAATGAACGCTTATTCTCGTGGATTTGAGCCATCTTTAGCTTGTGCACCGTGACGAAAGTGCTGATCTGTGCATTGACGCTTTATTACGCATTCGGCACTATGCTGCGATGCAAAAGGGATGAGGAACCAGAATAGATGGCGATTGGTGAGTTTGGCGGCGCACCGCCTCTGGTAGCTGAAGGCAGTCCGGCCCTTACGACGCCGATGTACTGGATGTACGAAATGGCGCACGCCTCGCTCAACCCCGCGCGCGCCGTTACCGATGCCACGAAAATCCTGTTTCAGAATCCGCTCAATCCGTGGTCGCACACCGAGTTCGGAAAATCGGTTGCCGCCGCCTGCGAACTGTTCGAGCGAACCACCCGCCGTTACGGCAAGCCCGAATGGGGCATCAAGGACACCGACGTGAATGGCGTGCGCACGCCGGTCGAAATCCGCGTCGTGTGGGAAAAGCCGTTCTGCCGCCTGCTGTACTTCGATCGCAAGATTACGCGGCCGTTGCGTGCGCCCCAGCCCCGGGTGCTGATTGTCGCGCCGATGTCCGGTCACTATGCGACGCTGCTGCGCGGCACGGTCGAGGCCTTCCTGCCGAGGCACGAGGTTTACATCACCGACTGGGCCGACGCCAGGATGGTGCCTCTGACCGAAGGCCGTTTCGATCTCGATGACTACATCGATTACGTCATCGAGATGTTGCACGTGCTTGGCGGCAACATGCATGTGATCGCCGTGTGCCAGCCTTCGGTGCCGGTGGTGGCGGCGGTTTCCATCATGGAAGCCGAAAACGATCCTTTTGTTCCGGTTTCGATGACCTTGATGGGCGGCCCGATTGATACCCGCCGCAATCCGACGGCCGTCAACGATCTTGCGGCCCAGCGCGGCATCAACTGGTTTCGCAATCACGTCATCACCAAGGTGCCGTTCCCGCATCCTGGCGTCATGCGCGACGTCTATCCGGGCTTCCTGCAACTCAACGGCTTCATCACCATGAACCTCGGCCGTCACATGGACGCCCACAAGGATCTGTTCAGGAACCTGGTGAAGGGCGACGGTGACCTGGTCGACAAGCACCGCGATTTTTATGACGAATATCTGGCGGTCATGGACCTGTCGGCGGAGTATTATCTGCAGACCGTCGATACAGTTTTCATCAAGCACGCGCTGCCCAAGGGCGAGATGACCCATCGCGGCAAGCCGGTCGATCCATCAAAGATCAGGCGCGTGGCGCTGATGACGGTGGAAGGCGAGAACGACGATATCTCCGGACTAGGTCAAACCGAGGCGACGCACTCGCTGTGCGGTGCTATTCCGGAACATCGCCGGGTGCATTACGTGCAAAAGGGAGTGGGCCATTACGGTGTGTTCAACGGCTCGCGCTTCAAATCCGAGATCGTGCCGCGCATTTCCGACTTCATGACGTCGGCGGCGAATGTGAAATCTTCAGCAGTGAAGCCTTCACTCGCTTATGCAGCTGAATGATGCGCAATTTCGCGAAGTTCGACACCAAATCACGCGTTTTGCTCTGGATTGGTTGCGATTCCGGTTGCCGGCCGCACCTCTGAATCGGCCTTGGAAGCGCCGATTCTCGACTGTTTGAAAGAATGAGCTCTCTTTCATTCTTTAACAGCCCCTGTTGGGGCGGTTCCGACCTCTTTTTTCGGGTTCCTACCCCATCCTATAGGGTCCGTTAACCCTCCTACCCCTGTATATTGGGCAAATGATTTGTTTTTGCGCCGAGCGATTTCACTGGCAGCGGATGTGGCAGAATCCGGGGGAACTTCTTACCCCCGGACTAGCAGACATGGCCAAACGCGCCCTTCTTTATCGGCGGCCTTACGAACCCTCTCGCATTCTGGTCAAGCACGGCTCGCAAATCTATTCGGTTCGGCTGCGCCGACATCGGCGGGCGCGTCGTTACACCTTGCGCATTCATCCAAGCGATCGCGAAGCGATCCTGACCATGCCGCCACGCGGCACTATCGTTGACGCCAAGGACTTCGCGCAGCGTCACGGCGGCTGGATTGCGGCGCGCCTCGGCCGCTTGCCGAAGGCCGCACCGTTTCTACCGGGCACCGTGCTCCCCTTGCGCGGCGTCGCGCACAGGATCGTGCATCGCACCGGTCAGCGCGGCACGGTCTGGACCGAGATGCGCGAAAGCGGCGAGCGGATTCTTTGCGCGGCAGGCGGCGCCGAACATACCGAACGGCGGGTGCATGACTACCTCAAGCGCGAAGCCCGCAAGGATCTGCAGAAGGCCGCAACCTATTATGCGCAAGCCTTGGGCGTCAGGGTGCGCCGGCTGTCGATCCGCGACCAGTCGAGCCGCTGGGGCTCGTGCACGTCCGCGGGCTCGCTGTCGTTCTCCTGGCGACTGATCCTCGCTCCGCCTTACGTGCTGGATTATCTTGCCGCCCACGAAGTGGCCCATCTCGTGGAGATGAACCATTCGCCGCGGTTCTGGCGGGTGGTGGCGAGGGTGTGCGACCATGTCGAGCGTGCCAAGACCTGGCTCGACACCCACGGCAACGACCTGCATCGCTACGGCATCCAGGACTAGCCCGCGCGCTTCAGCTCGTTCGCTGAGCAGGGGTCGGCTCATCCATTGATTCAGTGGGCATCGGAGCTCTACCAGGAGCAGCACCGGTTGCTGCCGAGAGGCCGTCACGACGGCCTCCGCCATGAACGATCTATCGAAAGCTATGCACATCTTCCCGGTTCACGACTGGCTCAGGGCTGTTGTCAGGCGCCACGCCGCATCGGATAAGTCTGTTCATGCAAGGGGTGACAGCTTCGGGCCGAATCGCAGCGACGGTTCTTCTCATTCAGATGGCCGCAACATCCGCCCGCGCCGACACCATGGAGGCCGCGCTGATGCGCGCCTACCAGACCAATCCGCAGCTCAACGCCCAGCGAGCCTCGGTACGGGCCACCGATGAAAACGTGCCACAGGCCTTGTCCGGCTACCGCCCCAAGGTGGCGGTGACCGCGAGCGCCGGAGGCCAATATACCAATCAGCTCGTCACGTCATCGACAGGCCAGAAAGTCGAGGAGGGTCCGCAGGGACCTCACGCCGTGGGCTTGAGCGCGACCCAAACGCTCTTCAACGGCAATCAGACCGCGAACAAGACACGCGCCGCGGAAAGCCAGGTGTTCGGCGCGCGCGAGGCCTTGCGCCTGCTGGAGCAATCGGTCCTGCTTGCGGCGGCCACCATCTACATGGACTATTTGCGCGACGCAGCGATCCTGGAAGTTCAGCGCAGCAATACCAGGGTTCTCGGGCAGACCCTGAAACAGACGCGTGACCGCTACAGCGTCGGCCTTGTCACCCCGACGGACGTGGCGCAATCGGAGGCGCAGCTTGCGGCAGGCCAGACCCAGGAACTTGCCGCCGAAGCCACGTTGAACACGACGCGCGCGAATTTTCGCCGCATCATCGGCAACGAACCCTCGCAGCTCGCGCCGGGCTCGCCCGTGGACCGCTTCTTTCCGGCAACGCTGGGCGATGCCGTCAATATCGCGCTGGTGGAAAACCCGAACGTGACCTCGGCCATGTACGGGATCGACGTCAGTTTTCTCAACGTGAAGATCAACGAAGGCGCATTGTTTCCAACCGTCTCGGTGCAAGCCACCGTGCAAAAGACCTGGCAGCAGACCATCACGCAGATCAGCCAGTTCACCGCATCGGCGATCGCCCAGGTAACCGTGCCGATCTATCAGGGCGGCGCCGAATATTCGCTGATACGGCAGTCGAAGGAGAGCCTGGCCCAGCAGCGCCTCAATCTCGAGCAGGTTCGCGACCAAGCCCGTGCCGACCTCGTCTCGGCATGGGGTCAGCTCGTGGCAAGCAAGTCGCAGGTGGCGTCCTCGCAGTTCCAGGTCGATGCCTCCGAGATTGCGCTGGAAGGCGTTCGCAAGGAAGCAAGCGTCGGCCAGCGCACGACACTCGATGTCCTCAATCAGCAACAGGCGCTGGTCAACGCGCGCCTGGCGCTCGTGACCGCGCAGCATGATCGCGTGGTTGCTTCCTATACCGTCCTGAGCACCATGGGGAGGCTCTCGCCGCAGGTGCTCCGTCTGCCGACCCCAGTTCACGATCCAAGCGTTCACTATTTTCAGGTGCGCGACAGTTGGGCTGGCGTTCGGGCGCCGGACGGCCGTTGAAAGTTGGCGGACGTCGAACCGTCGAAAGTGTGCCCCCTCTCCACATTGGGAGACGTGCACCGACTTCCGCTCGCGCTAGACTAGTGTCCGAACAGGTGATTGATCAGCCAGCCATCCAGCCCGCTTGCCGGCTCGGGGCGAACGGAGGCCCGCGTCGGCGCAGGTTTGGTCGCGACAGGGGTTGATGGCGGATTGGCGCCCACGTTCGCAAGCGGGCTGGCCTGCGCGATGGTCGAGAAGAAGCCGTTTCCTTGCGAAGCCGGCAACGGCGTCGCCGTCACGCCCTGGTGCGCCACCCGCATGAAGCGGGTCCAGATTTCCACCGGCAAGCCGCCGCCGGTCGCCTTTTTGGTCGGCGAATTGTCGTCATTGCCGAGCCAGACGCCGGTCACGAGATTGGCAGTGTAGCCGATGAACCAGGCATCGCGGAAATCCTGACTGGTGCCGGTTTTGCCGGCGGCCATCCAGCCAGGCAGCTCGGCCTTGCGAGCGGTACCGCTCAAAAGCGTTTCCTGCATCATGGTGTTCATCATCGCGACATTGCGCGGTTCGATCACCTGGCCAAGCTGATCGGCGGACCGCATGTAGAGAACCTTGCCGTCGGCGGTGCGTATCTTGTTGACGACGTGCGGGGAGACCGCGAGGCCCCCGTTGGCAAACGGCAGATAGGCGCCGGCCAGTTCGACCAGCGAGACCTCCGAGGTCCCGAGCGCGATCGACGGATTGGCATCCAGTTTCGATGAAATCCCGAGCCGGTGCGCGGTACGCACGACATTCTTGGGTCCGACTTCTAATCCGAGCCGCACCGCAACCGTATTGAGCGACATCGCCAGCGCCTGGGTCAGCGTCACCGGGCCGAAATACTCATGGGTGTAGTTCTCGGGCTTCCAGCCTTTGACATCGAGCGGCGCATCCTGCCGGATGGTTTCCGGGGTCAGGCCGGATTCGATTGCGGTGAGAAAGACAAAGGGCTTGAACGCCGAGCCCGGCTGGCGCTTGGCAGTCACCGCGCGGTTGTACTGGCTTTCGGCATAGTTGCGGCCCCCCACCATGGCGCGCACCGCGCCATCCGGCGCCATCGCCACCAGGGCTCCCTGGGTCACGTTGAATCTCACGCTTTTGGCGGCAAGTTCATCGATCACGGCGGCTTCGGCGACCGCCTGCAGTTTCGGATCGATCGAGGTTTCCACCACGACGTTCTGGTCGATCTGACCGATCAGGTCATCCAGCACCTCGCCAATCCAGTCCGCGACATAATTGATCGTCCCGGCGCCGGCCGGCTTCACATTGTAGGAGGGATGCCCGATCGAGGCCTGCGCCTGAGCTTCGGTGATGAACTTGGCTTCCGCCATGGCGGCAAGCACGGTTTGCGCGCGCTGCTCGGCCCCGTCAGGGTTGCGGTTGGGCGCAAGGCGCGACGGCGACTTGACGAGACCTGCGAGCATCGCGGCCTCGGCCAGGGTCACGTTCCGGGCCGACTTGCCGAAATAGCGCTGGGCGGCAGCTTCAACGCCGTAGGCGCCAGAGCCGAAATAGACACGGTTGAGGTAAAGTTCGAGAATCTCGCCCTTGGAATGCTTGCGCTCCAGCCAAAGCGCGAGTTCGACTTCCTGCAATTTCCGCTGAAACGTGCGCTCTTGGGTCAGGAACAGATTCTTGGCCAGCTGCTGGGTGAGGGTCGATCCGCCCTGCGAAACGCCGCGATGCAGGATATTGGCCACCGCCGCGCGCGCGATGCCGATCGGATCGATGCCGTGATGGGAATAGAACCGACGGTCCTCGATGGCGATGAAAGCCTTCGGCAAATAGGGCGGAAGCTCTTTCAAGGCGACATTGGCGCCGGGCATTTCACCGCGGACGGCCAGCACGCTGCCGTCGGCCCCGGTGATCTGGATCGTCGGCGGCCTTTTCGGGATTTCGAGCGACTGGATCGCCGGCAGATGCGCGCCGACCCACACGATGACGCCGACCGCGGCGATCGCGCCCCACAGGCCGAGCACCACGCCCCAATAGACCAGGCGCAACAGCCTGAGGCGGCTCCGGGTCGACCTTCGCCTGCGCGCGCTCCGGCTTGCACGCGGCTTTCGCTCGACCGGGGTTTCGTCCTCGTCCTCATCGTCGGTTTCGACGATCTTGCGTTTGAGGGCTTGCTTCTTCGGCCTGTCTTCTTCGGCTGGCGCGATCCGGTCCTTCAGCGTCAAGCGCAATTCGGCCAGCGATGCGCCAAGGCCGAATACCGGCTCCTTGCGTCCGCCGCTCTTTTTTCGTCCCCACGCCATCCGCGAACGCCCACATCCTGCTGCTGCGGACACGGTAACGGGGCTGGTTTAAAGCCGTCTTAAACGATGGTTAATTGCGATCACGCCTGACTTTGGTAGCGGCCTGACCGGTAAGGCATTCACCCACGCTTAACCCTACCCGCGCCCCGGAATTTGAGGTGCGCGGGCGAAAGGCTCTTCGCCGTGGCCGAGCAAAAGAGCGGCGCGCCTCAGCCCGCCGGGCTGCTGTCCTCCATGATCGGACCGAACAGCTCCCAGCGCTCGCCGTTGAAACGCATCATCTGCAGCTGCTTGTTGACCCGGTAATCGTTCGGCGTGGTGTTAGCAGTCATTCCCGGCAGCGCAAGATCGGCCTGGAAGTCCTTGATATTGGTGGCTCGGCGAAGCACGTTTTCGCGGGTAAGATCGTCACCGCATTGCTTCAGGACGTGAACCATGAGCTGAGCGGTGCCATAGCCGTAGGTATTGAAGCTCGAGTTCTTGTCGCCTTCCGGATAGTACTTCGCCATGAATTCGAAATACCTCTTCATGCCGGGATCGTCTTTCCAGGTCGGATCGAGAGGGTCCTTGCCGTAGTTGACGCTGATCACGCCCTTGGAGGCCTCGAGCCCCGCCGGTTGCATCACCGCGCCGACCGAAGTGGCGTTGATATCGAGGATGTGCACCGGCTTCCAGCCGAGCTCGGCGTTCTTCTTAATGGTCTGCGCCGCGAATTTCGGGGTCGATGCGCTGAACAGCAGATCGACGCCAGCCGATTTCAGCTTGAGGATTTGCGAGTCAACCGTCGGATCGGAGACTTCGTAGGAGGCTTCCGCCACGATCATGGTTGCGGCCTTGTTGCCGAGGCCAGCCTTGATGCCGTTCAGATAATCCCTGCCGAGGTCGTCGTTCTGGTAGAGCACGCCGACCTTGGCGTTCGGATATTCTTTCAGAATGAACTGGCCGTAGATGCGGCCCTCGACGAAATAGTTCGGGTTGAAGCCGAGTGTCCAGGGGAAATTCTTCGGATCGGTGAATTTGGACGCGCCGGTGGCGGCGAATAATTGCGGCACTTTCTTCGCATTGAGGTACTTCTGCACGGCCGCATTCGAGGGAGTGCCGATGATCTGGAAAGTCAGGAGCACCTCATCGCTCTCGACCAGCTTGCGCACCTGCTCTACGGCCTTGGGCGGACTATAGGCGTCGTCATACTGGATCAGATTGATCTTGCGGCCGTTCACCCCGCCCTGCTCGTTGATCATGTTGAAATACGCCGCCTGGGCCTTGCCGATGGTGGCATAGGCGGAAGCCGGTCCGCTGAATGGCACGGTCTGGCCGATCTTGATTTCGGCATCGCTCGCACCCGGATCATACTTCTTCTGCGCCAGGGCCGATGAGGCCGACAGCGCAAGCGCCAGCATCGTTGCGGTTGAGAGATGAAAAAGCCTGTTCCTCATGTCGCTGCCTCACCTGATGTTTTTGATTTTTGCCGATGATAGCGTCCAACCGTGATGGGTCAGCGCTATCCACCGAGTGTGGATGAACGATTATGGCAAAGCAAGGTGATGGCTAGTGGTTCGATTCTAACATTCGCTTCCCATCGCAGCGGGCTTTTTTGCGAATGTTAGAATCAGAGGACCACTAGCAAGTACAAGATTCTAGTGGAGTTTGGGATTTGACATTCGCTCAACGAGCTTGCGGGCTAGTGGCGCCGATTTGAAGTTCCTGTGGTGCAAGCGGCGTATTCGATCCAGGAACTTCAAATCGAAAAGCGGCACTAGAGTCATAGGTTTGCTAGTGCCCATGACTTTCCGGAGTTCGTGAAAGGTGGGCGCTGAAACAGGACACGAACTTCGGAAAGTGGGTACTAGGCGGGTAGCGAATGTCAAATCCACTCCACCAGGAAGCCTTGCCTCATGATAGCCAAAGCAGAAGAAGGGCGATTGCCGCGGACGCAGCCTGCACCAGCAGGATCCTGCGGCTGACGGTGGCCGCGCCATAAATGCCGGCGGCGATCACGCAGGCCAGGAAAAATACCTTGATCTGGAAGGCGAAGGTGATGTTTGGCTGCACCAATCCCCAAACAAGCCCGGCGGCGAGAAATCCATTATAAAGGCCCTGATTGGCGGCCAGCACCGCGGAATCGGCCGCCTTCTCGGGGGAATTTCGAAAAATCCTCAGGCCGAGCGGTTTGGTCCAGAGGAACATTTCCAGGATCAGAAAATACACATGCAGCGCTGCGACCAGCGCTACCAGGGCATTGGCAATCGCGCTCATTTTGCATCCCCCGTTGCTTTTTTCCGGCGCATGATGTCGAGCAGATCACCCTCATCATGCTAGTGGTCCGATTCTAACATTCCCATCCCGATGCGGCGGACACATTTGCGAACGTTAGAATCGAAAGACCACTAGAAAATATGAAATTCTAGTGGAGCTTGGGATTTGACATTCGCTTGACGAGCTTGGGCTAAGGTGGGTAGCGAATGTCAAATCCGCTCCACTAGCCTGCCGACAGGACGCAAGAACGCAACCATCTGCCAGCGAGGCACCGACGATGACAGGTTACATAGATCCGACCAAGGAAGTATTCGCGCAATTCCGCGAGAATGATCGCGCCGGGCCGATTCACATGCTCAACCTGGTGCGCTTGCGCGATCGCGCCGCCTATGGCGATGGAAGGACCGCCACGGGCGCGGAAGCCTATGCTGCCTACGGCCGCGAAAGCGGGCCGGTCTTCACGCGCGTCGGCGGCAGGATCGCCTGGATGGGCGGCTTCGAATTGATGCTGATCGGGCCGTCGGACGAACGCTGGGATCATTGCTTCATTGCGGAATACCCGAGCGTCGCCGCGTTTGTCGAGATGATCCGCGACCCCGTCTATCGCGAGGCGGTCAAGCACCGGCAGGCGGCGGTGGAAGATTCCCGGCTGATCCGCCTCAAGCCGCTCGTACCCGGCAAGACCTTTGGCGAGATTCCCCAAAAGCCGCGGTGATCTTTCGGGTCGGTTATGCAGCGACCTGCTCACTGGAGAGCAGGTGAAGCAGCGCGCTTTTGATCGCGGCCTGCCGCGTCGGCGCCGTGATCTGCGCACCGAGCAGGTCGGTGACGTAGAAGACGTCGCGCGCGCGCTCGCCGAAAGTCGCGACGTGGGCCGAGGCGATATTGAGGTTCAGTTTCGAAATCGCGGTGGTCAGCTCGTACAGCAGCCCCGGCCGGTCGAGGCCGGAGACCTCGATCACCGTATAGCGATCCGACCATTGATTGTTGACGGTCACTTCCGGCTCGACCACGAAAGGCCGCGCCTTGCCGCGCGCCGCGGCGCGGCGCGCCACCACTTCGGGCAGTCGCAGCTTGCCCTCGAGCACGTCCTCGATCATGTCGCCGATCCGCGTCGCGCGCCGCCCCTCGTCGTCATCGCGATCATATTCGCGCGTGATCGCGATGGTATCGAGCGCGCGGCCGTCGGTCGTGGTGTAGATTTGCGCATCGACGATGTTGGCGCCGGCCGACGCGCACGCACCGGCGATGATCGACAGCAGCCACGGATGGTCCATCGCCAGGATCGTGAGTTCGGTGACGCCGCGCGCCTCGTCGAAACCGACATTGATCGCGAGCTTGTGGCCCGCCTGTTCGCTGGCGCGCAGGAAGCGGGCGTGGCGAATCTTGCGGGGCAGTTCGACCTTGAGCCAGTAGGCGGGATAGTGCCGCGCCACGTAGGTGTTGAGTTCCTGCTCCGGCCAATCGGTAAGGGCGGCCCGGAATTCCGCCTGCGCCAGCGCAATGCGCCGGGCGCGGTTGACCTCAGAGAAGCCGCCGGTCAGCACCGGCTCGGTCTCATAATACAGCGTGCGCAACAGTTGCGCTTTCCAGCCGTTCCACACGCCGGGACCGACACCGCGGATGTCGGCGGTGGTCAGGATGGTGAGAAGCTTCATTTGCTCGACGGACTGGACCACGGCTGCGAAATTCTCGATGGTCTTGCGGTCCGACAGGTCGCGCGATTGGGCCACCGTGGACATCGTCAGATGTACCTCGATCAGCCACGCTATGAGCTCAGTGTCGGCAGCGCTGAAGCCGAGCCGCGGACAAAGCCGCCGCGCCACTTTTGCCCCGGCAATCGAGTGATCCTCGGGGCGGCCCTTGGCGATATCGTGGAGCAGCGTCGCAACGTAGACCACCGCGCGGTGCTCGGGCCTGATCTTGCGCATCAAATCGCTGGCGACGATGAATTCGTCGTTGCCGCCGCGCTCGATCTCCTGGAGGAAACCGATACACCGTATCAGGTGCTCATCGACCGTATAATGGTGATACATGTTGAACTGCATCATCGACACGATCTTGCCGAAGGCGCGGATGAAATGACCGAGCACGCCGGTTTCGTTCATGCGCCGCAGCACCACTTCCGCGCCGTTTGACGTCAGGATTTCCATGAACAGCCGGTTTGCTTCGCCATTGTCGCGCAGCTCGGTGTTAATCAGTTTCAAGGACCGCGTCACATTGCGCATCGCGTCGGGATGGAAGGCCAGATTGTGCTTCTGCGCGATACGGAAAATCCGGATCAGATTGACCGAGTCCTGCTTGAAGACGTCGGGCGCGGCGAGGTTGATGCGGTTGTTGTCGACGATGAAGTCGTCGCTTTCGGGCACCCGACGCCGGTGGACGCTCGGCCGGAACCGCGCCATCACGCGGCTGAGCACCGGCACAGGCTTGGCCTGTTCGTTTTCCAGCTTGGCGCACAGGATCGCGGTGAGGTCGCCGACATCCTTGGCGACAAGGAAGTAGTGCTTCATGAAACGTTCGACGTCCTGCATGCCGGGATGCGAGGTGTAGCCCAGGCGCACCGCGATCTCGCGCTGCATGTCGAATGACAGCCGCTCTTCAGCGCGGCCGGCGAAGAAATGCAGATTGCATCGGACCGACCACAGGAAATCGGCGCAGCGGCGGAAGGTGCGGTACTCCTGCGCGTCGAATACGCCGCGCTCGAGCAGTTCGTCGGTTTCGCGAACGCGGTAGACATATTTTGCGATCCAGAACAGCGTATGCAGGTCGCGCAGGCCGCCCTTGCCGTCCTTGACGTTGGGCTCGACCAGATAGCGCGACTGGCCGGCGCGGCGGTGCCGCTCCTCGCGCTCGGCAAGTTTGGCGGTGACGAACTCGGCCGCGGAGCCCTGCACCACCTCCTTGTCGAACCTCTCCACCAGTTCGTTGTAAAGCGGCTGGTCCCCGGTCAGAAACCGGGTCTCGAGGATCGCGGTACGGATGGTCATGTCGCCGCGTGCCTGCCGGATCGATTCATCGACCGAACGCGTGGCGTGACCGACCTTCAATCCCATGTCCCACAGACAATAGAGAATGGCCTCGGCGACCTGCTCGCCCCAGGCGGTTTGCTTGTAGGGCAGGATGAACAGGAGATCGATATCGGACTCCGGCGCCATCAGGCCGCGGCCATAACCGCCGGTGGCGACGACCGCCATGCGTTCGGCACCCGAGGGGATCGGTGAACGGTACAGATGGCGCGTGGCGGCAGCGAACAGGATGCGGATGATCTCGTCCTGGACGAAACAGAGCCGTTCGGCGCAGCGCCGACCGTGCCGATCCTTCAACAACACCGCCTGCGCGGTCTCGCGCGCGGCGATCAGTTCGGCCTTCAGCAATCTGGCGACCGCGGCTCGAAAGACGTCTTCGCGTCCGGCATGTTCTCCGGCAAGCGCGTCCACCGCGGCCGTGATCCTCACGGTATCGAAACGTTCGTCGGCCTCGGGTCGGGTCTGAATGACGACATTATCCATCGCCCACCCCGATATCGGACGGCTCGCACGCTGTCACGGACATTCCATGGTGGGCAAAAGACCCATGCTCCGTTCTCTTCATTCTGGATAAGGTATGCGCCGCCTTTGAGGGGTCAAAGGGTGAGATTTTCCGACCCAGTGTCAAATTAACCAATTGAAACAAAATGGCTTATCGTGTCCGGGCGAGGACGGGCGAAAGTCGCGTTGACGCCTGGGCGTGCGATCTGCTTTTGATCGCGGTCGCCCCTCGAGCTCCGATTCCGCAGTTCGCAAGCTGTCGCGGCGACCTCTGATGCGAACTTCGGAATCAAAGGAGCTCTACCAACTTTTTAATGCTAGTGCGGCTTTGAATTTGAAGTTCCTATCACCAACTTGCCGCGATACCGATAGGAACTTCAAATTCGCCGCACTAGACGGAGAGTTCAACCATGTCCTTCATTTTACGGCGCGTCTTGGTCGCGATGATGGCGCTGGCCGCGCTGATCCCGGGAAGCGCCTCCGCTGCCGACGCGCTCAAGGAAATACGGCTGGATTGGGCGACCTACAATCCCGTCTCGATGATCCTCAAGCAGAATGGGCTATTGGAGAAGGAATTCGCCAAGGACGGCATCAAGATCGTCTGGGTGCAATCGGCCGGTTCCAACAAGGCGCTGGAATTCCTCAATGCCGGATCGATCGATTTCGGTTCGACCGCCGGTTCCGCCGCGCTCGTTGCCCGGATCAACGGCAACCCGATCAAATCGATCTATGTCTATTCGCGCCCGGAATGGACCGCGCTGGTCACGACCAAAGATTCCCCGATCAAGACCGTTGCCGACCTCAGGGGCAAACGCGTCGCGGTAACGCGCGGCACCGACCCGCACATCTTCCTGGTGCGGGCGCTACTGGCTGCCGGCCTGAGCGAAAAGGACATCACCCCAGTATTGCTGCAGCACGCCGACGGCAAGACCGCGCTGATCCGCGGCGACGTGGACGCATGGGCGGGGCTTGATCCGATGATGGCGCAGGCGGAAATCGAGGACGGCGCCAGGCTGTTCTTCCGCAAGGCGGAGGCAAACACCTGGGGAATCCTCAATGTCCGCGAACAGTTCTTGAAGGAGCATCCCGACGAAGCGCGCCGCGTGCTCGCCACTTACGAGGAGGCGCGCAAATATGCGCTCGCCAATTATGACGCGTTGAAGAAGTCGTTCATCGCGGCCACGCGGCTTACCGACGCGGTCGCCGACAGGCAATTCAAGGAGCGGACCGATCTTTCCTACAGCCGGATCGGCACGCCGCAGCGGGAGTCGATCCTTGCCGCGGGGCTCGCGCTGCAGCAGGCCGGCGTCATCGACGCCAAGGTCGACGTCAGGACCGCGCTCGACGCACTCATCGACGATCAGGTTCCGCTGCCGACGAACTAACCTTCCTCGCAAACGAAGCACGAGCACGGTCTTACCCTCTCCCCTTGTGGGAGAGGGTGGCGAGAATGAGCAAAGCGAAATTCGAGCCGGGTGAGGGGGCTATTTCGCTCAAGGAAGCCAATCCCCTCACCCGGTTTCTCGCTAGCGCTCGAAACCACCCTCTCCCGCAGGGGGAGAGGGTAACGACGCGGCTACACCGCACCTCCAGCTTGCAATCTCCCGCAGGACGCGGTTTTGCTACTGGTCATGACGGTGGACACCTTTTCGGCTGCCAAGCCTGAGATCGAGCTTAGCCCGGCCGCCTCGGGCCGGCCGCGCGGGTACGCGCGCTGGTCTTTGGGCCTGGTGCTCCCGCTTTCCGCCGCCTTCGCTTGGGAGACCGTGGTCCGGCTCGGGCTGTCGAGCGGACGGCTGGTGCCGCCGCCGTCGCGGATCTTCACCGAACTGTTTGATCTGGCGCGCAGCGGCGAACTGGCCCTTCACGTTACGGCAACGCTGACGCGTGTTCTGGCCGGATTCGGCTTCGGCGTGATCGCGGGCACCATCCTTGGCGCGATCTCGGGCTATTGGGGATTGGCTCGAAGGCTGCTCGACCCGACGGTCCAGGCACTGCGCGCGATCCCTTCGCTGGCGTGGGTGCCGCTTTTCATCCTGTGGCTCGGCATTTTCGAAACCTCGAAAATCGCCCTGATCGCGGTGGGCGTCTTCTTTCCGGTCTATCTCGGCGTGATGGGCGCAATCCTGTCGGTCGACCGCAAGATCGTCGAGGTCGGGCGCACCTTCCGCCTCTCGGGACCAGCGATGATCCGGCGCATCCTTCTGCCCGCGGTGTTGCCAGAATATGTCGTCGCGCTGCGCGTAGGCCTCGGACTGGGCTGGATGTTCGTCGTCGCCGCCGAGCTCATGGGCGCGTCCGAAGGACTGGGCTTTCTCCTGCTCGACGGCCAGCAACTCGGCAAACCGGCGCAGATTTTGGCGGCGATCGTGGTTTTCGCCGTTCTCGGCAAAATCACCGACTGGCTGATCGTGACCGCCACGGCGCCGATGTTGCGATGGCAGGATGCGTTCGGCCGCCAAAGCGAGGCCGCCTGATGCTCGTGCTCGACGCAATCGGAAAGACCTACCCCAACGGCGTCCATGCGCTGGAGCGCTTTTCCGCCCGCATCAATCTCGGAGAAATCGTTGCCATTATCGGCGGCTCCGGCTGTGGAAAGTCGACGCTGTTGCGCGCCGTCGCCGGTCTCGACCTCGCCACCTCAGGCGGGGTGACCCTCGATGAAATAGCGATCTGCGCGCCGCACGCGAAAATCGGAATCATCTTCCAGGAACCGCGGCTGCTACCGTGGCTCAGCGTCGCCGACAATATCGGCTTCGGGCTGTCCGACCTGAGCGCCGATATCAGGCGCGAAACGGTCGCGCGCGCGCTGACGAGGGTCGGCCTGACCGACAAGGCCAGCGCATGGCCGCGTGAGCTTTCCGGCGGTCAGGCACAACGCGTCGCGATCGCGCGTGCGCTGGTGCCGCAGCCGGAAGTGCTGCTGCTGGACGAACCGTTCTCGGCGCTCGACGCCTTCACCCGGAGGGATTTGCAGGATCACCTGCTCGATCTCTGGGCGGATACGAGGCCGACCCTGGTGCTCGTCACCCACGACGTCGACGAGGCGGTGGTGCTGGCCGATCGCGTTTTCGTGATGCGGCCGCGGCCGGGCCGTCTGTTCGCGGAGATCAAGGTCAACCTGGGGCGGCCGCGCGATCGCAATTCACCGCTGTTCGACAAATTCAAGCGGCGCGTGATGACCGCGCTCGACCGATCTCTTGACCGCAACGTGCCGGACATCGATCCGAATTCGAATTCACCGGGCGATGCGATGTGGTGGTGACATCCGCTTCCGAAGCCATTAAATCCAGCACTTGTTTTTATCCGGGAGAAAACCAACATGGACGCCGCCCAACTCCGCGCCACGCAGGCACCGATCAAGGAAAAATACAAGACCGATCCGAAAGCAGCCCTCATCACGCTGAAGGCGAAAGGCTCGATCGACAACGAAGGGATCGCCTGCAAGGTCGAAACCGGTCGTGCGCTCGCGGTGGCTGGCCTGCATCCGGCGACCGGCGGCTCCGGTCTTGAATTGTGTTCCGGCGACATGCTGCTGGAAGCCCTCGTCGCCTGCGCCGGCGTCACCCTGAAATCGGTGGCGACCGCGATCGAGGTGCCGTTGAAAACGGGGATCGTCAGCGCTGAAGGCGATCTCGATTTTCGTGGCACGCTCGGCGTCGACAAGGAAGCGCCGGTTGGCTTTCGGGAAATCCGGCTGCGCTTCGACGTCGATACTTCTGCACCGCAGGACAAGCTCGATCTGCTGTTGAAACTCACCGAGCGCTATTGCGTGGTTTACCAGACCATCCGGAACGGCCCCAAGGTCTCGGTGACGATGCGAACGGTGTGAGGAACCCGTCGTCACCCTCCCCTTGAGGGGGAGGGTCGACGCGAATGAAATGAGCGGCGGGGTGGGGTGATAGCCTGTCGTTTCCACAGGTATTGAGAGATCACCCCACCCCGTCTCACATCGAGCTGCACTCGATGTGAGACGACCCTCCCCCTCAAGGGGAGGGTTAAGAAGGCCCAAATGTCCCCCGATCTTTCTTTCATCCTTTTGCTCGCGCTGCGCATGGCGGTGGCGGCCATCTTCGTGGTGACGGCGTCCGTCGTCACCGAGCGATCCGGCCCGGTGATCGGCGCATTGATCGCGACATTGCCGATTTCGGCCGGTCCTTCCTACGTGTTTCTCGCGCTCGATCACAGTGCCGCTTTCATCGCCGAAGGCGCGCTGGCGAGCCTTGCGATCAATGCCGCGACCCTCTTCCTCATGCTGACCTATGTGGTGCTGGCGCAGCGCTGCAACGCCTTTGTCAGTATCGGTGGCGCCATGGGGGTCTGGATTTTGCTCGCCGCGATCGAGCGAACCGTACATTGGACGCTTGCGAGCGGCCTGATCGCGAATGCGGTCGCCTTTGCCGTCTGCCTGCCGCTGCTGCGAGGCTATCGCCACGCCAAGATGCCGCTGATCACGCGCCGATGGTACGACGTGCCGCTCCGTGCCGGCCTGGTCGCAACGCTGGTGGCTACCGTCGTCACCCTGTCCGGCTGGATCGGACCCGAGCTGAGCGGCACCATCGCGCTGATTCCGATCGTGTTGACCAGCATGATGCTGATTCTGCACCCGCGCATCGGCGGACCGGCGACGGCGGCCCTGATCGCGAATGGCGGTTGGGGATTGATGGGATTTGGACTCTCGTTTGCCGTCCTTCATCTCGCCGCACCACGGCTCGGCTCCGCGATCGCGCTTACCCTTACGCTTGCGACCTGCCTTATCTGGAATCTCGGATTGTGGTGGCTGGGAAGAAGGCGGGCGGTAAAGCCGTCATTCCGGGATGGTGCGTTAGCACCAGACCCGGAATCCCGAGATTCCGGGCTCGCTCGTTTCACTCGCGCCCCGGAATGACGGGTTATCCCTTCGCCAATTTCGCCTTCAGTGCATAGAGCGCCTCGAGCGCCTCGCGCGGCGACATTTCATCCGGATGCAGCGCTTTCACCGCTTGAAACAGCTTTTCCGCCTCGCTCGGCGGCGCGGGCTCGGCTGCGGCGCGCGACGGCACGGCAAACAGCGGAAGATCGTCGGCGAGCGCGCGCGCGGTCTGGCCACGGTCCTGCGCTTCCAGTTTCGCAAGCACCGATTTGGCGCGCGCAATCACGGGCGCCGGAAGCCCAGCCAGCCTTGCCACCTGAATGCCGTAGGAGCGATCGGCCGAGCCCGGCAACACTTCATGCAGGAACACGACGTCGCCCTGCCATTCCTTGACCCGGACCGTGGCATTGAACAGCCGCGGCAGTTTCGAGGAGAGCGCGGTAAGCTCGTGATAATGGGTTGCGAACAAGGCGCGGCAGCGATTGGCCTCGTGCAGGTGCTCGATCGCGGCCCAGGCGATCGACAGTCCATCGAACGTCGCCGTCCCCCGGCCGATCTCGTCGAGGATCACCAGCGAGCGCTCGCTCGCCTGGTTGAGGATGACCGCGGTCTCCACCATCTCCACCATGAAGGTGGAGCGGCCGCGCGCCAGATCGTCGGCAGCGCCGACGCGCGAAAACAGCCGGTCGACAACGCCGATCCGCGCCCGCGACGCCGGCACGAAGCTGCCTGTCTGGGCCAGCAGCGCAATCAGCGCATTCTGGCGCAGGAAGGTCGATTTGCCTGCCATGTTGGGACCGGTGATGAGCCAGATCTGGCCTGGCCCCATTCCACTCTGCCCCGCTTGCGGGGGAGGGTAGGGAGGGGGTACCGGCGAAAGATCGCAGGCATTGGCGATGAAAGGCGCACCCTCGCGCTTCAGCGCCTGCTCCACCACCGGATGCCGGCCGCCTTCGACGGCAAAAGCGACCGAACCATCGACCTCGGGTCGCACGTAATTATCGTCGACTGCGAGTTTCGCCAGCGCGCTTCCGACATCGAGAATTGCAAACGCCTGCGCGGCGGCGCGCAGATCGTCCTGCGCCGCAACGGCAAGGGAGCAAAGCCGTTCGAAGATTTCCAGTTCCAGGCCGAGCGCGCGATCGCCGGCATTGGCGATCCTGGCTTCGATCTCGCCGAGTTCGGATGTCGTGAAGCGGACCTGGCCCGCCAGCGTCTGCCGATGAATGAAGGTCGCGTTCAACGGCGGCGCCATCAGCTTCTCGCCATGCTGTGCCGTAACCTCGACAAAATAACCGAGCACGTTGTTGTGCCGGATTTTCAGGGCCTTGATGCCGGTATCGTCGGCATATCGCGCCTGCATCGAAGCCACCACAAGGCGTGAGGCATCGCGCAAGCTGCGCGCCTCATCGAGCGCCGGCTCGTAGCCTTCGCGGACGAAGCCGCCGTCGCGCTTGATCAGGGGCAATTGCTCGGCAAGCGCGTGCTCGAACTCGCGGCAAATTTCGCGCGACGGGCGGCGCAACATTTCCACCGCGGCCAAAATCTCATGCGCCGGCTGCTGCAGGCTCGCGAGCCGAGCCAGCGCACGATCGGCAGCAAGAATGCCGTCGCGCAAGCCAGCGAGGTCGCGCGGGCCGCCGCGGCCGACCGACAAGCGCGCCAGCGCGCGCGACATGTCCGGTGCCGCGCGCAGCGTTTGACGAATTTCGTCGCGCAGGCCCGCGTCCGCAACAAAAGCCGCCACCGCGTCCAGCCGCCTTGCAATGGCTCCGCTGTCGGTGAGCGGCGCCGAAAGCCGTTGCGCAAGCAGCCGCGATCCCGCGGGCGTGACGGTGCAGTCGATGGCATCGAGCAGCGATCCGCGCCGCTCGCCCGCCAATGTCCGGGTCAATTCGAGATTGGCGCGCGTCGCCGGATCGATCGCCATGGTGGTTCCGGCTGCTTCGCGCGAAGGTGGCGACAGTGGTGGACGCTTTCCGACTTGCGTGCGATCGATATAGGTGACGGCGGCAGCCGCAGCCGTCGCCTCGAGCCGCGACATTGCAGAGAGCCCGTCCATGGTGGCAACGGCGAAATAATCGCAGAGCCGCCGTTCGGCAGTGGAACTGTCGAAGACGTCGCGGGTCAACGGCGTTACCGCGAGCGATTCGCGCAGGATGGGGCCGAGATCGCCATCGCCAAGCAGCGCATCGGTGACGATCACCTCGTTGGGATTGATGCGCGAAAGCGTAGCGGCGAGTTCAGGTGTCGAACATTCCGTGACAATGAATTCAGACGTGGAAATATCGATCCAGGCAAGCCCGAGACGGTCGGCTCCGCTCGAGCCTCGCGCGCGAGCGATCGCCAGCAGATAGTTGTTGGCTTTGGCGTCGAGCAGCGTGTCTTCGGTCAGCGTGCCTGGCGTGACCAGGCGCACGACGTCGCGGCGAACCACGCTCCTGGCTCCGCGGGCGCGCGCGGCAGCCGGATCCTCGGTCTGCTCGCATACCGCGACCCGATGGCCTTGCGCGATCAGGCGATGCAGATAGTCCTCCGAACGCTCCACCGGCACGCCGCACATCGGGATATCCACGCCCTGATGTTTGCCGCGCTTGGTGAGCACGATGCCGAGCGCGCGCGAGGCAATCTCGGCATCCTCGAAGAACAATTCGTAGAAATCGCCCATCCGGTAAAACAGCAACAATCCGGGATTGGCGGCCTTGATCTCGAGATATTGCTCCATCATCGGCGTGACGCGCGATGACGCCTCGGCGGGAGGCTGGGCATCCGGCGGCGGCGGCAATGGGGGGTGGATGGTCATCAAAGCGTTTTCGAGTGAAGTGGGTTCCGGTTCGCGTGAAGAAAACGCGTCAAAATGAGAAATCCGGAGCTCGGTTCTGATCCAATCAGAACCGAGCTCCGGCCGCGCAAACTACAAAATTTCGGCCACCGATCCTATTCAGTTTGCTCTGGCAAAGCGTGTTTTCCACTCCCGCTCGCCAGGCCGTTCGCGCGACGCCTGATTTATTGGCATGACCGACCTTGCGCCAATGCGCCGCTGATACCATCACTGTCAATTGACCTGTTGCATATGCGCTCCTAAAACTTGCCCTCAATTCAAGTCGGGCGGCGCGAAACCGGGTGTCCAGGGAGAGAGCGATGGGTGATGTATTCGTATGCGATGCCGTGCGGACTCCGATCGGCCGCTTCGGCGGTTCGCTGGCCAAGGTGCGTACCGACGATCTGGCGGCCGCTCCGATCAAGGCCTTGATGGCGCGACATCCGAACGTCGATTGGTCCGACGTCGACGAGGTCTATTTCGGCTGCGCCAACCAGGCCGGCGAGGACAACCGCAACGTGGCGCGAATGGCGCTTCTGCTCGCGGGTCTGCCGGAACAGGTTCCCGGCCAGACGCTCAATCGCCTTTGCGCCTCGGGCCTTGATGCGGTGGGGACGGCGGGCCGGGCGATTCGCGCCGGCGAGATCGATTTTGCCATCGCCGGCGGCGTCGAATCGATGACGCGGGCGCCGTTCGTGATGGGCAAGGCCCAGGAGGCGTTTTCGCGCTCGGCCGAGACTTTCGACACCACCATCGGCTGGCGATTCATCAATCCGCTGATGAAGGCGCAGTACGGCGTCGATTCGATGCCTGAAACCGGCGAGAATGTCGCCGAGGAGTTCCAGGTGTCCCGCGCCGATCAGGACGCATTCGCGATCCGCTCGCAACAGCGCGCGGGAAAGGCGATCGCCTCCGGCTATTTTGCGGAGGAGATCACGCCGATTTCGGTGCCCGGCGGCAAGGCCGGACCGGTGACGGTAGACAAGGACGAACACCCGCGCCCCGAGACCACGATCGAAGGTCTGACAAAACTCAAGCCGATCGTGCGTAATCCCGGCACGGTGACGGCCGGCAACGCCTCCGGCGTCAATGACGGCGCGGCCGCCATGATTCTGGCATCAGAAGCTGCGGTGAAGAAGCACGGGCTTAATCCACGGGCGCGTATTCTCGGTCTGGCTTCAGCCGGGGTGCCGCCGCGGATCATGGGCATCGGTCCGGTGCCGGCGACACGCAAGCTGATGGAGCGGCTCGGGCTGAAAATCACCGACTTCGATTTGATCGAGCTCAATGAGGCCTTCGCAAGCCAGGGGATAGCGTGTCTGCGTCAGCTCGGCGTCAAGGAAGATGCCGACTTCGTCAATCCGCATGGCGGCGCCATCGCGCTGGGCCACCCGCTCGGCATGAGCGGCGCCCGGCTGGCGTTGACCGCGGTACACGGAATGGAGAAGCGTGGCGGCAAGCTTGCGCTGGCGACGATGTGCGTCGGTGTCGGCCAGGGCGTCGCGATGGCGATCGAGAAGTTGAACTGAGGTTTCGCTCTAGCAACGGGTCATTGCGAGCGAAGCGAAGCAATCCACGTTCGTCACTCCGGGATGGTGCGTTAGCACCAGACCCGGAATCTCGAGATTCCGGGTTTGATGCCTTGCATCGCCCCCGAATGACGGAGGTAGATTACTTACGCTCCTCGCAATTGATGACGTGGAGGATGAAAACATGACACTCGCCTATCCCATCGCTGCGGCGCACCCGCCGCGGCTGTCGCCGGCCTACAAGAGCACGGTGAAGCGTTCGCCCGCAAAGCCCTTGATCGTCATGCGCCACACGCTCACGGAATTGACCGGTCCGCTTTACGGCCACGAGACCGTTCGCGATGGCGACAATGACCTCACCACGCAGCACAAGGGCGAGCCGCTCGGCGAACGCATCATCGTGCACGGCCATGTGCTCGATGAGGAAGGTCGCGGCGTACCGCACACGCTGCTCGAGATCTGGCAGGCCAATTCCTGCGGCCGCTATATCCATGTCCGCGACCAGCATCCTGCGCCGCTCGACCCGAATTTTACCGGGGCGGGGCGCGCGCAGACGGACGCCCAAGGCTATTACCGGTTCGTCACCGTCAAGCCCGGCGCCTATCCCTGGGGCAATCATCACAATGCATGGCGGCCGGCCCATATCCATTTTTCGGTGTTCGGCCATGCCTTCATCTCGCGGCTGGTGACGCAGATGTATTTCCCCGGCGATCCCTTGTTCCCGTTCGACCCGATCTTCAATTCGGTCACCGACGCCAACGCGCGCGCGCGGATGATTTCCGCCTTCGATCTGGAAAATACTCAGCCGGAATGGGCGCTTTGTTATCGCTTCAACATCGTGCTGCGCGGCCGCAACGCCACGCCGATGGAGACCTGATCGTGCCGGAAACCAAGGTAAAGGGAATTACGCCGTCGCAGACCGTCGGCCCGTTTTTCGCCTATGGCCTGACGCCGACGGGGCGATACGACTGGAACGACGCGTTCAGCAACAATCTGGTGACGGTGGATGCGACCGGCGAGCGTATCAGGATCGAAGGACGGGTGTTCGATGGCGACGGGCAGCCGGTTCCCGATTGCATGCTGGAAATCTGGCAGGCAGATGCGCAGGGTCGATTCGCGGACCCCAAGGACAAGCGCGCGATGCCGAATTCCAAATTTCGCGGATTTGGCCGCTGCGGCACCGACGGAAACGGCGGCTACGCCTTCGACACCATCAAACCGGGCTCGGTGCCCGATCCCGACGGCAAGCCGCAGGCGCCGCACATTCTGCTCGCGATCTTCGCGCGCGGCATGCTGTTGCATAACCTCACCCGTATTTATCTCGACGGCGAGGCTGCCAACGCCTCCGACCCCGTACTGGCACTGGTGCCAGCTGATCGCCGCGCCACGTTGATTGCCAAGCGCGAGGCAAGCGGCAGCAACGCGATTTATCATCTCGACATCCATCTCCAGGGGGATGACGAAACCGTGTTTTTCGAGATTTGAGTCTCCCACCCGATCGATTCGCTCACAGGAGAACCTGTACAATCCGTTGAACGAGCGGCGCCTGCTCCAGAAGACTCGCCGATCAAGGGTCTTTGCAAACTTCTCAAAAGGCAATTGAACGACACACGACGAGAGCTTGTGGCGAATGTGCGCTATCGAGCGCAACCAAGGTTGAGCCTGAAAACAATGCAACCCTTCAGCGAATATTAACCGTTCGTTGATACCTCCTACGTCGTTGGCGCCACACCGAGAGTTCACATGAAGCGACATCTTACCATCGCCTCGGCGATCGCCGTGTTCGGTCTTGTTCTTCTCGTCGGTTTCACAGCCATTGTCTCGACAAGCGTCTACGCGCTTCGGCAACTGAAAATTGGCGGGTCGCTGTATTCCGAGATCAAGCTTGGCAACGATCTGGTCGCAGATATTCTTCCGCCGCCCGCCTACGTTCTCGAAGCCTATCTGGAAGCCACGCTGGCGATGCGCGAGCCCGATCAGCTCATGGCGCATGGCGAGCGCCTGGTCCAGCTCCGGAAAGACTATGAAGATCGCAAGGCTTTTTGGGCCGCCTCGAATCTTGCACCCGAACTCAAGGCGCGGCTTGTATCCACATCCGATGCGGAGGTGCAGAAATTCTGGAAATTGATCGCAGATGAGCTGTTGCCAGCGCTCAAAGCCCAGGATTCCAGAGGGGCCGAGCTCGCCTACGCAAAATTGAAAGGTGTTTATACAGCGCACCGCGCGATCATCGACGGAATCGTCGAAAGCGCCAACAGGCAGAATGCCCTGATCGAGGGATTGGCATCACAGCGCGACAGTTCGATTTCCTATGTGCTGTGGTCCGTGTCCGCAGTCGTGCTCGCGCTGATCGTTGCCGGTCTGCTGTCGGTGGTATTGGGAGTCGTTCGCCCGATCGTGCGGATGACTGATACAATGCGGCAACTCGCGACCGGCAATCTCGCGACGGATATCCCGTTCGCCAATCGAGGGGACGAGGTTGGCTCGATGGCGGCTGCACTGACGGTCTTTAGGCAAGCCGCGATCGAAAACGCCCGGCTTCGGGACGAACAGGTCCGTGCCGAGGATGAAGCGGCCAAGGCCCAGCAAAAAGCGTTGCTGGGCATGGCGGATACCGTTGAACGCGAAACAAATACGTCCGTCGAGACCACAGCGAGGGCAACCGCGGACGTGGAGCGGGCGGCGTCTAGCCTTTCCGAAATCGCGCGCACCCTGTCGGAGCGATCGCAAGCAGTAGCCGCCGCCTCAGGGCAGGCGCTCGCGAACGCGGAAACCGTCTCCTCCGCGGCGGAGCAGCTGACGTCATCGATCCGGGAAATCGCCTCTCAGGTCGCGCGGACGAGTTCGGCGACCAAGTCAGCGGTGGCAGGCCGCGAGTACGCAAGGTCGACCATTCAGAAGTTGTCGAGCGCAGTCCAGAAGATCGCCGAAGTCAGCGACCTCATCGGGGGAATCGCCGGTCAAACGAACCTGCTTGCCTTGAATGCGACCATCGAGGCTGCGCGCGCCGGCGACGCGGGCCGCGGATTTGCCGTCGTGGCCGCCGAAGTGAAATCGCTTTCCAACCAAACGGCGAAGTCGACCGACGAGACTGCGCGCCTGATTTCGGAAGTGCAGACGTCGACGCAGGCCACAGTCGATGCAGTCGAGGAAATGGGAAGCCATATCGTCGAAATCGATGCCGTTGCAGCCTCTGTGGCGGCGGCGATGGAAGAGCAAGACGTGGCAACACGCGAGATCGCGCGCTCCATTTCCGAATCGGCGGCAGCCGCAAGGGAAGTCTCTTCCAAAATCGCCGATGTCAGCCGCGACGCCGATTCCGTAGACAGTCGGACGGTGGAGGTCCGTCAGGCGATTTCGAGTGTATCGGGTAATTTGACATCACTGCGATCCGTTCTAATTCGCACGGTTCGTCAATCGATGACAGCATCGGGTTCAGACCAAAGGGAACGGGCCGCCTGACCGGCGATGCGGCTCTTGCCCTCCGGCAGAACCTGGGCAGGTTAGTGATCGATCGCAGCATGCCCGGTTCCCTCCCCTCGCTTTCGTAGCGCAGCATCGGTCGAGGTCGACGCTGCGGCATGCAACGCTCTTTTTCTTTTCTCGTGCGCGGATTTATTCCATTACCGCATGTTCCGGCCCCGCGGCCTGCCTCGATCATGATCGCCGGCTAGCGACGCATTGAGCCAATCACCTTCAAATCCACTGGACATACGACCACAGCCTGTGGTGGTATTTGACCGACTGCGGCACCGCCCGAATAAATCAATTTTCGATAAGGAATTGTCATGAGCGAAACGATCAATCTCGACCGCGACCATCGCGAAGTAGTTCGGGGCATTGTGAAGGATAGCTCTGTCCTCTGCTCGGCCACCAGCGCGCCCGACGTCTACGTTCATGTCATCACGGCAAAGGACACGGCGGAGCTTCATAAAGGCGACGGCACGGTCGTTCCGAAGATGACGCGGACGCGGTTTCACGTGTTTCGTGTAAATTCGGGCAATGACCCGTTCTCGGCGACCGTCGTCGTCACAGACCTTCCGGCCAGCGCGACGGAAAAATCAAATATGCTATTAACGGCTTTCAGCCTGATCAAGCACAAGCCGAAGGGCTTGAAGATCAAGTCGGCCAAGAGGGCCAAGAAGGCTGTCAAGAAAGCCGCGAAGAGGAAAACCAGGTCGAAGTGAGCCCGGCTTTTTCCGCGTGCACGCAGTAAGGGTCGCCGGTGTCCGCTATTCCATTACCGCATGTTCCGGCCCCGCGGCCTGCTTGCGCAGCGCGGCCTTGGTCGAGCCGATGATCAGCGTGAGCGGGATCGCGCACAACGTAACGATCATCACCAACTGGTAGTCGTGCGAGAACGCGATGATCTGCGCCTGCAGGTTCAGCATCACGTCCGCGAGCGCACGCCCGGCATCGGTGCCCATGTTGATGATGCCGTGCACGTCCGGCATCTGCATGGCATGGTTGAACGGGGTGACATGCTCATCCAGCACCGCGTAGGCGCGCCGTGAACCTTCGGTGAGTTGCGCGATGACGACGGAAATGCCGATCGAGCTTGCGACATTGCGCAGCAGCGTGAGCATCGCCGTGCCGTCGGTTCGCAAGTGGTTGGGCAGGGTCAGGAAGGCCACGGTGCTCAGCGGCACGAAGACGAGACCGAATCCGAATCCCTGCAGGATGCTCAAGGTGACGATTTCGCCGACGCCGGTCTGATCGGTCCAGCCGGTCATGTAGTAAAGCGACAGGCAGGTGAGGCAAAGACCTGCAATGATCAGCGTGCGCGCCTCGATATGCCGCATCAATCGGCCAACCAGCATCATGGCGACGAAGGTGCCGCAGCCGCGGCTTGCAAGCAAAAGGCCTGCCGTGATGATCGGATAGCCGATCACGCTCTGCAGATAAGGCGAGGCCAGCGCCATGGTGGAGAACAGCACGAGGCCGATCACGGTCATGAACACGCAGCCGCCGATGAAATTGCGGTCCTTGAAGATCGCAAACTGGATGAACGGCTTTTCGGTCGTCAGGGAATGCGCAAAGAAGTAATAGAAGCCGACGATCGAGACGATGATCTCGGCGATGATCTCGTTGGATTCCAGCCAGCCGAGCTGTTCGCCGCGGTCGAGCGCGAGCTGCATGGCGCCGATACCGAGGGCGAGCGCTGCAAATCCGAACCAGTCGAATCGCAAGGCTCGGTTCGCCCTGGTTTCATCCATGAACGCGAGCAGCCCGAGCACGGTGATGATGCCGAACGGCAGGTTGACGAAGAACACCCAATGCCAGGAATAGGTTTCGGTGAGCCAGGCGCCGAGCGACGGGCCCATGATCGGTCCCATCATCACGCCCATGCCCCAGATCGACATCGCCTTGGCGCGCTCGTGCAGCGCGTAGGAATCCAGCATCACCGCCTGCGACAGCGGCACCAGCGCCGCGCCGAACACGCCCTGCAGCAGGCGGAACAGCACCATCTGGCTGATGTCCTGCGCCAGTCCGCACAACACCGAGGCGACCGTAAATCCAGCGGCGCAGATGATGAAGATGCGCTTGCGGCCGAAGCGGTTGGCAATCCACCCCACCGGCGCGGTCATGATCGCGGCGGCGACGATATAGGAGGTCAACACCCAGTTGATCTGGTCTTGCGACGCCGACAGGCTGCCCTGCATGTAGGGCAGCGCGACGTTGGCGATCGTGGTGTCGAGCGCCTGCATGATGGTGGCGGTCATGGCGCAGATCGTCACCATATTGCGGCGCAGCCCGGGGACCGCGCTCGGAGGTGAGGCGGACGTCTCCATGTTCAACTAATCCTGCCTGGCGGCCGCCGGAGAAAGTCCGAGCAGGACCGCGAGCGAGCGGCGGTGACCGGTGTCGATGGTGGTATAGGCGCTCATGCCGGCTTTCAGTTTCTGCACATACCTGTCGCGGCCGTCGAAGTAGATTCGCACCGGCAGGCGCTGCACCACCTTGACGAAGTTGCCGGTGGCGTTCTGCGGCGGCAGGATCGCAAATTGCGCGCCTGTCCCGGGGCTGAGCGACCCGATGGTTCCCTTGAAGACGTGATCGGGATACGCATCGACTTCGATTTCAACCGGCTGGCCCTCGGTGACATAGGTGAAATCGGATTCCTTCAGGTTGGCGTCGACCCAGGGCTTTGACGTGTCGATGATCGAAAACACCGGCGTTCCGGCCGCGACGAAGCGGCCGAGCTGAATCTGATCGACCTGCGTCGCGATGCCGTCCATCGGAGCACGCATCTCGGTGTGATCGAGATTGCGCTCTGCCTGGGCGAGCGCCGCCTTGGCCTGCGCATAAGGCGGGAACTGATCGAGCGGCAGATCGGGATTGCCGAGCAACTGGGTTTTGGCGCTCGAAAGCTGCTGTTTGAGGAATTCGAGCTGCGCTTTCGCCGTAACCACAGCGTTCGAGGCGTTGTCGAGGTCGAGCTGCGAACCGAAACTGCTCTTGACGAGGGTCGACTTGCGGTCGACGTCACGCTGCTTGAGGTCGACGGCCTGCTGCGCGAGATCCTGCATCTGGGTGTAGATTTTAACGTTGGCGACCAGATTGTCGTAAGTCGTGCGGGCCTGGTCGAGCGTGGCCCTGGCCTGATCCGCGGCAAGACGGAATGGCACCGGATCGATCTCGAACAGCACGTCGCCTTGCGTGACGCGCTGGCCCTCGCGCACCACGACCTTTTCGATCTTGCCGGAGATGTCCGGCGTGATCAGAACCTTTTGCGCCCCGACATAGGCGTCGTCGGTTGCGACGTAACGGCCGCCGTTGAGATAAAACACGATCCCGCCGAGGAGTGCGGCAAGCGGCAACACCACGAGCAACAGCGTACGGCGATATCGCCGCATCGCGCCCATCAAACGGCGCGGCTTTGCCGAACCCCTGCCAGGAGCAGGCTCGTGCGGACTGCCTTTCTGTTCCTGGGGAAATTTCAATACATGGTCAGCCATAGCGCCGTTCATTCCCTGCAGTTTCTCCACCCTGGATCGCGTTGCGGACGTTTTCCTTGATCAATTCCAGCTGGGTGAGAAGTCGATGAGCCTCCGACGGATTGATGCCATCGAGCGCAGTCGCGGTGAGTTCGGAACGCAAGCCGGCCAGTTTGGCGAGCAAGGGCCGCGCGGCCTTGCGCAGATAGAGCCTGTTGACCCGGCGATCGCTGTCGTCGCTGCGGCGTTCGATCCAGCCATTGTCGCAAAGCCGGTCGATCAATCGGGTCAGCGTGATCGGCTGCATTTCCATCTGCTCGGCGAGTTCCGTCTGTTTGAGCCCCTCGTTGCGCTCCACCTTGGCCAAAACCGCCCATTGCGCGCGGGTAATGCCGTAACGCGCCGCCTGCTTGTCGGCATAGGCCCGTACCAGCCGTTGCAGTTCGGCCAGCGCGAACAGGAAGTTCATATCCACGGAGCCACGGGGCATGCGTTGCACCCTTCTTTCGAAGTTCGTCAGACTTTGCGGCCCCTCTGACACGAACTTCGAAAGAAGAGGGGCAACAGAAAAATTTTGGGTTTGCCGGAGCTGCTTTTCGATTTGAAGTTCCGATGAGCGAACTTTGCGGCGGGTATCGCCGGAACTTCAAATCGGCAGCGCCGGCGTTTTCCTTAAGCTTTGACAATAATAAGCTTGCTTATGAATTATTTCACGTCCCGGCCAGCGAAGGGCTGATCCGCTCCAACGGCATGGCTCCTCCGACGGAACCTCAAAAACCCTTCCGGGATTTGGGTTTGCCGGCCGAAGTGCTAGATTGGCGCAAATGAGGCTGACAAAACCGACATTTCCCGCCCCCGGCCACGATCATGGCCGCTGCACCGCGGATGCGATCGAGCATGCCGAAAAGGTCTGCAAGGTTCGGGCGCAGAAATTGACGCCGATTCGCCGGCAGGTGCTTGAAGCGCTGCTCTTGAGTCACCGGCCGCTTGGGGCCTATGAGGTGATCGACGAACTCGCCAAATCGATGCCGCTGCCGGCACCGATCACGGTCTATCGCGCGCTCGATTTTTTGATTGCGAACGGACTCGTCCATCGCATCGAAAGCCGCAACGCGTTTCTCGCCTGCGGCCATGACCATGACGCGGCGGCGATGGTTGCATTCCTGATCTGCGAGTTTTGCGGCTCGGTCGGGGAAATCCCGGCGGCGGTAGTGGCGCAAAGCCTCAATGCGGCCGCGCGCACCACCGGTTTTGCGCCAAAAATGTCGGTGGTCGAGATCACCGGCATTTGCGCGCATTGCCAGCAAAACTGAAGTTTCTGGCGCGGGGGTTCATGTCTTCAAACAGATTGCGGGTGCAATCGGCTGAGCGTCCGCTCACCGCAGGCGCGATCGCGCTGGTGCTGATGCTTTGCGTCAGCTGGGGCTTCAACCAGGTCGCGGTGAAACTGGCATTGCCCGACATTCCACCGCTACTGCAGGCCACCATCCGCTCCGCAGGCGCCCTGCCCGTGCTGTTCTTGATCGCGCGGCTGCGCGGCGTAAAACTCTTTGCCTCCGACGGCACGCTTGCGGCAGGTCTCGTGGCAGGGCTGTTGTTTGGGTTGGAATTCGTGCTGATCTATCGCGGCTTGCTTAAGACTTCGGCTTCGCGCGCCGTGGTCTTCCTTTATATCGCGCCGTTCTTCGTTGCGCTTGGTTCCTATCAGTTTCTCGGCGAAAGGCTTCGCGCCTCGCAATGGCTGGGACTGGCTTTGAGCTTTGCGGGCGTCGCGCTTGCGATCGGGGTCCCGCAGAGCGATGTGGACGCGAACGTGCTCGTTGGCGACCTCCTGATCGTCGGCGGCGGAGCCCTGTGGGCGGCCACCACCCTGCTCGTGAAGGCGACCCGCCTGCTTCACGCGCCGCCGGAGAAGGCGCTCGCCTACCAGGTAGCGATATCGATCCCGATTCTGGGTTCGGCGGCCGCCATTTTCGGCGAAACGCTGTCCCGGGTTCCCGGCCCTCTGGCGCTATCGCTTATGGCTTATCAGGCGATCTGGGTGGTCGGACTGACGTTTTTGCTGTGGTTTGGGCTGGTAAAGACCTATTCGGCGAGCAAATTGTCGGCATTTACCTTCATCACCCCTTTGTTTGGTGTCGTGGCTAGCTATTTCATCCTGCACGATGCCCTGACACCGGCCTTCGGCGCCGCCGCGCTGCTGGTGATTGCGGGTCTTTACCTCGTGAATCGGCCCAATTCCGGTTCCATTGATCCGTTGCTGTCCGTCACCAAAACCGATATCTGAGACGCCATGAACAAGCCAATAAAGCCGCTCGAAAGCGATATCGCCGGCCCCAAAAACCGGCACAAAACCACAAAAGTCATGGTCGGCAATGTCGCCGTCGGTGGCGGCGCGCCGATCGTCGTGCAATCGATGACCAATACCGACACCGCCGACGTCGAGGGCACGGTGGCCCAGGTCGCGGCGCTGTCGCGCGCCGGCTCGGAAATGGTGCGCATCACGGTCGACCGGGAGGAGGCCGCCGCCGCCGTCCCGCATATCCGCGACGGCTTGCGCAAGCGCGGCATCACCATGCCCCTGATCGGCGACTTCCATTACATCGGCCACAAGCTGCTCGCCGAATACCCGGCCTGCGCCGAGGCCTTGGACAAATACCGGATCAATCCCGGCAATGTCGGTTTCAAGAACAAGCGCGACACGCAATTTGCCGACATCATCGAGATCGCCAACAAGAACAACAAGCCGGTGCGCATCGGCGCCAATTGGGGCTCGCTTGATCAGGAACTGCTCTCCAAGCTGATGGACGAGAACGCGGCGTCACCCAATCCGCGCGATGCGCGCGCGGTTACGCGCGAGGCCATGGTGCAGTCGGCGCTGTTGTCGGCGGCGCGCGCCGAGGAACTCGGCATGGCCAAGAATCGCATCATCCTCTCGGCCAAGGTCTCCGCCGTGCAGGATCTGATCGCGGTGTACCAGGAACTCGTCCGCCGTTCCGACTACGCCATCCATCTCGGGCTGACCGAAGCCGGCATGGGATCGAAGGGCATCGTCGCCTCTTCTGCCGCGCTCGGCATCCTCCTGCAGGACGGCATCGGCGACACCATCCGCATTTCGCTGACGCCCGAACCCGGCGGCGATCGCACCCTGGAAGTCCAGGTGGCGCAGGAATTGTTGCAGACCATGGGCTTTCGCACCTTCGTGCCGCTGGTGGCGGCATGTCCGGGCTGCGGCCGCACCACCTCGACCACATTCCAGGAACTGGCGCGTTCGATCCAGGATTTCATCCGCGACGAAATGCCGAACTGGAAAACGCGTTATCCCGGCGTCGAATCCCTCAACGTCGCGGTAATGGGCTGCATCGTCAACGGTCCCGGCGAATCCAAGCATGCCAATATCGGCATCTCGCTGCCCGGCACAGGTGAAGCGCCGGCTGCGCCCGTGTTCGTCGACGGCAAGAAGTTCCGCACCCTACGCGGTCCGACTATCGCCGCCGAGTTCAAGGCGCTTGTCATCGATTACATCGACCAGCGCTATGGTGCCGGCGCCAAGCCGCCGGAGGCGGCGGAGTAGGCTGTCGGCGCGCTCGGATATCTCAACGACAGATATCGACGGCCTCAAGGCGACGGGCGACGACTGGCGCAGGCCCGTTTTTTGGTCCCCAGCGACATGCCGAGCGATCCAGATATGTCTCTTGGCGGCGAAGACCGGAATTGGGCGGCGGACCGCCGAAAAGGCGCGAATGATCCGTTGCGGAAGTCGCTCGCAAAAAATGTCGGAGCGGGCACTGTCGGTGCTTTTCAGGGAGTGACGTTGGGCGGATCGGTCCAGACTGTAAATTTCAGCCGGCAGTGGGGATTTATTTTACTCCGGGTTCAATTGTCACGATTGGATGTGGCCTCCACTCGCGCGCCAACCTTTCCGCCTCCGCGATTTGCGCGCTCGTCATCAGCGCCATGAGCCTGTCTCGTTGTTCCAACGCTGTGTATTTCGACCTATCGACCAGCTTGATGCCAAGCGGACCAGGTGGCTTTGTATCCCCAAACGCTGCGGCCAAAGTAAACCACATGAGTGCCTGGACATAATCCTGAGCCGTGCCGCGACCTGACGCATACATGGCGCCGATGTTGTACTGCGGACTGTGTATCCACGTGTTACCGGGTCGCTCGTAAATCTTGTTCGCCGCACGCCGGTACCATCGAAATGCCTCGGCATGGTCCTGTGCAACGTAAAGGCCCTGTTCGTAGGCGATGCCAATGACATTTTCCGCGTAAGAAGAGCTTTGATCCGCGGCGAGGCGATACCACTTGAGGGCTTCGCCAAAATCTTGCGACACGCCGAGTCCCAGAGCATAGGTATCCGCGAGATTGTTTTGGGCCAGGACCAGGCCCTGATCCGCAGCAAGACGAAACCATTTCACCGCCTCGGCCTCGTTTCGCTCGGCACCCCAGCCTCGCTGATACAAAATCCCAACCTCATTCTGCGCGTCCGCCAGTCCCTTGTCCGCTGCAATTCGCATCCACCTCATTCCCAAAGCGTAGTCCTGCGGGACGCCACGGCCTTTGATGTACATGATCCCGAGAAGCCGCTCGGCATAGGTGTTGTCTTGATCTACCAGGGTCCCGAGCAGTCGCAGCGCGGTGACGTAGTCGCCAATATTGATCGCCGCCTCCACGTCCTCGAACTGGCCTGCGTGAACAGGAAGGACAGACGCCAAGGTCCATAAAGTGACGGCAAACGATATAGATGGATTTCTGAACACGACGACCATTTCGGGTTCTGATCTGTCTGAAAACTATGTTGGCTTAAAATGGCGCGTCAATAGCTGACCTCCGGGCTGGCCCGCCGTACGGACCTGCTCAAACATTGCGGCGAACCTCGTCGAAAATGCTGCCTTGCATGTTCCTGGCCCATGGCGTCGTTTCACGTGGCGCAATAATCAGGTCGCTTTCGGCGCCGAGCGGGCATCAAATGGCGGGCAGAACTGGCTGGCACCCCGGGTAAACCTCAACGGTAATCTTTTTTCACATCAGTGTTGCCTCGGTGTCCTAGCCTGCCCTGCACAGCGTAGGAGCCAGCATGGCCCGTATCGTCATCCTCTCGGATATCCACCTATCGCCGACACACGGTTTCTTCTGGGATAACTGGTGCGTCGCGCGCGAGTTTGCCAATACGGCAAAGGCCGATGCGGTGATCGTCAATGGCGATTTGACGATCAACGGGCCTGACAGTGACTTCGAAATCGCCTTCGCGGCTTCCGCGCTGGGGAAGCTGCGCACGCATGCCTTATCCCTGCCTGGCAACCACGACGTCGGCGACGAGCCACCCGGCCAGGACCCTGACCAGATCATCGATGCAGATCGGCTCGCACGATGGAACCGCTCTTTTGCCACCGATCGCTTTAACCTTGACGCCGGAGACTGGCGCCTGGTCGGTGTCAACGCGCAGCTTTTCGGCTCGGGCCTGGAGCGGGAACAGGCACAGGATCAGTGGCTCGACGAGCAGTTACGTACCGCCGGACGGCCCACCGCTCTGTTCCTGCACAAGCCTCTCTTCCTGGAACGTCCAACCGACGATGTCGTGAGTCCCGCCTGCATGGTACCGTCGGTTCGGACACAACTGCTCGACAAACTCAGCCGTTACGGCGTGCGCCTGATCGTCAGCGGTCACCTGCATCAACATCTTGATCGCACATTCGGCGGCCAGCGGCATCTGTGGCTGCCTGCTGTTGCCTTTGCTGCCCCGCAGGCGCATGGCGGTGACGGCCGTTGCGGCGTCACCGTGCTCGACTTCTCACAAGACAATGTCGAAGTCACCATCGAACGGCCGCGGGGATTGATCTCGCACGATCTGGCCGCGATCAAGGGGCACGGCCGCTATCAGTTCCTGCGCGATATGCCGCCTTCTCCTCCGCCCCACGCCGGCTAGTGTCCTGATTCCGAAGCTCGCTCGCGGGGGTTGCTGGCGAACGCCAAATACCACAGTTGCCAACGCAGGAATGTATGACTACGCTTTACCATGGTGGAGTGGATTTGACATTCGCTACCCGCCTGGCGGCGAGTTCGTCAAGCGAATGTCAGATAACTCCACTAGACACTTATATTTTCTGGTGGTCCTTTGATACCAACATTCGCAAAAGTGCCCGCTGAGACGGGATGCGAATGTTAGGATCGGACCACTAGCCAGGTCCAAACGGTCTTTCGATCGGCCGCACGCTCATGCCGAAGTTCCTTCGCATCGGGGTCCATCAGTCGAACGTTTCCGGATACACGTCAAAGGCATGGTGCGTTCGGCGGGTAGGCTCGACGGTTTTCCTGAAGTGGGGCGCGGTGGCGGTCCTTGGCGTCGGAGATGGGCGAAAGGTTTACTGGACGCTTCCGCCGAGGGCCAAGACAATTCGTTGCGGCACGGTGCAGCGTGCCAAGGACTATGCGAGAACCGCAATCGCGCGGCGACGCAATCATCGCTATGAACCGCTGGCTGGAAATATTGCGACCCGGCGCCGAACCGCCGATCGTGGCGCCGAGCTCGAACAAGCGCTCGCCACGATTCTCTTTGTCGACATCGTCCGCTCCACCGAGAAAGCCGCGCGGCTTGGCGATTCGCGTTGGACACAGGTGATGAAGCACTACTATGCCGCCGTCCGCAGAGAGCTGAAGACCTTGCGTGGAAAAGAAGTCGTGACGACGGGGGACGGACTGCTGGCAACGTTCGGCGCACCGGTTGCCGGGGTCCGTTGCGCGACCGCAATCCGCGAGGCAGTGCGCACGCTGGGGCTGGAGATCAGGGTGGGGCTGCACGCGGGCGAATACAAGGTGAGCGGGGCGGAGGTGTTCGGTCTTGCGTTTCACATCGGCGCGCGCGTCGCCGCGAAAGCGCGTGCCGGCGAAATCCTGGTTTCGAGCGCGGTCAAGGATCTGATGTCGCAGTCTGGAACCCGCTTCAAGGACCGCGGCGTTCACCAACTCAAAGGCGTGCCGGAGCGATGGCGCCTGTACCGGGTCGAACATTAAACTGTCAGGTGCGATATGGCGACAACAGCTACTCAAGTCGTTCTCGATACGCCGGCGGCGGGGTTCCGGCTTCCGGCCACCGACGGCAAGACTTACACGCTGGACGACGTTGCGGGCCAAAAAGGCACGGTCGTCGTCTTCATCTGCAACCATTGTCCCTATGTTAAAGCAGGGATCGACCGCATGGTTTCAGACGCCCGCGCGCTGATGTCGGAAAGCATAGGCTTTGCGGCGATTTGCTCGAACGATGCGGCGAGCTATCCCGAAGACTCATTTGAGAATATGAAGCGTTTCGCGAAGGCTCACGATTTCCCGTTTCCATATCTCCATGACGAGACCCAGACAGTCGCACGGGCATATGGGGCGGTCTGCACACCGGACTTCTTCGGCTACAATGCCGAGCGCAAGCTCAAGTATCGCGGCCGGCTCGAGGAAGGCCGCACAAGTCCGCCTCGCGAGGGCGCGCCCCGAGAGCTGGTCGAGGCGATGCGTGCGATTGCGACCATGGATGTGGCGCCGGCTGACCAGAGGCCGTCTATTGGCTGCTCGATCAAATGGAAAGACCAATAAGAGCCGAGCCCCCAATGAGCACGACCGTTGCCTGTCGGGGGATAAGCAGACACCGCCGAACGGGCGAAAAATACCGCGAGTAATCCAAAAGCGGTCATTGGGTCGCAGGGCCGTACAATAGCCGCGCTTGCAGTCTCAGGTTATTTTCCAGGCCGCTTCTGTTGCGGAGAACCGTCATGTGGCAGCCAGACGGGTGGGGGCAAACACGAATTGGCGTTCTTACGCCGCACGCAGATATAGTTCCGGAGACGGAATTTAACGCGCTTGCTCCTGACGGGGTTTCGATCCACGCCGCGCGCATTCCGTTTGGCGGGTACAGACCGGGCGGAAAAATGGACCCGACCATCGCCAACGACCCGGTGCGCGCCATCGCCGATCCGCCTGCGGTGGACAATGCCGCCGAGATGCTCGCAATGGCTCCCCTGCATGCGATTGTTTTCGGCTTCACGAGTAGCAGCTATGTGCGAGGTGCAGCCGATGATGCAAAACTCAAGTCTCGTCTGGAAGCTCGCACACGGGGCATCCCAGTGGTCATCCCGTGCGCAGCGGCGGCCATCGCACTGGCTGTGCTCTCCACCAAACAAGTTGCTCTGATCAGTCCACCATGGTTTTCGGTTGAAATGGCCCAGCAAGGTGTCCGTTACTTTCAGAGCCAGGGGTTCGAGATCGCTTATAGCGCACCGGCAGATTTGCCATCGGATCAGCAAACCATTCAGCCGGAACAGCTCTACGACTGGGTGCGTTCTCACGTGCCCAAAAATGCCGAAGCCGTTTTCATTGGTGGCAACGGCTTTCGCGCGATCGGCGTGATCAAGGCACTGGAGGACCGTTTAAGTCGTCCCATCTTGACCGCAAATCAAGTGGCGTTTTGGTGCGCCCTTCGTCTATCCGGGACGCGAGCAGCTGTTGTCAACTACGGGCGAATCTTCGCATTCGACCTGCCTCGCTCGTAAGACGGGCTCTTACGGGTGATGTCCGTCAATGGGCCCCTAAACGGACATGCTGCGACTTCCGTGATACGTCATTCGAGCCAACGGTCGCGCGAACGCGCGCCCGACGAGAGGCTCCGCGAAGCAATCCGGCCATGCCAAAGATCGATTCTGGATTGCTTCGTCGCTTTGCTCCTCGCAATGACGGCTGGAGAGGCACGCGGCGCGAGAAGAAGTTGCATTGACGGCCCGCTTGGCCTGCGCCAAGCTCGGTCAGAAGAAGGTCCCGGAGGCGCGCGATGCTCCGTGCGGAGGACAACAAATTCCTCACCGAAAGCGGTGCGGGCACTGCCATGGGCGCACTGCTGCGGCGGTTCTGGTTGCCGGTACTGTTGTCCGAGGAACTCCCCGAGCCCGATTGTCCGCCGAGGAAGATCGTCGTGATGGGCGAGGAGTTGCTCGCTTTCCGCGACACCCGAGGCTTGGTCGGCGTGATCGATCAGCATTGTCCGCACCGCGGCGCCAATCTCTGGCTTGGCCGCAACGAGGAATGCGGCATTCGCTGCGTCTATCATGGCTGGAAATTCGACACCACGGGCGCTTGCGTCGAGATGCCGACCTCCTATCCCGACCTCAATGCCAAGGACCTGGTCCGCATCAAATCCTATCCGGTCCGCGAATGGGGCGACATGGTATGGGCCTATATGGGCCCCTCTGGCGAAATGCCGGAACTGCCCGCGCTGGAAATGGCGCTGGTGCCGGCCTCGCACCGCTATGTTTCGAAGAAATGGCAGGACTGCAACTGGGTGCAGGCGCTCGAAGGCTCGATCGACACCGCGCATTTCACCTTCGCGCATTTGAGCTTCGACAAGGACGAGGACGAAATCCTCGACATCAAGACACATTTCGTCAATCCGATCGCGCGTATGAACACCGACCACATGCGCTGGATTGCAGAGGACCCCCGCCCCGTCATCAAGATCAATCCGCATGCCGCCGGGCTGACCATCGCGGGTGGCCGGCTTGCCGATCGCGACAACATCTACTGGCGCATCGCCCAGTTCCTGATGCCGGTGCACGCCTATGCGCCGAGCGCGATGCCCGGCGAAAATATTTTTGGCCAGAGTTTTGTGCCGGTCACCGACACCAATTGCTGGATCTACACCTACGCCTGGAACCCGGAGCGAGAGCTGACGCAAGCCGAACGTGAAATGTATGACGGCGGCAACGGCGTAATCGCGGAAGTCGACGAGAATTACGTGCCGCTGCGCAACAAGGCGAACGACTATCTGATCGACCGCAAGCTGCAGAAAACCAGAAGCTACACCGGCATCAAAGGCGTGTCGGAACAGGATGCGGCGGTGCAGGACAGCCAGGGGCCGATCGCCGATCGCACCCGCGAACATCTCGGCCCCACCGATCTCGGCATCATGCACTTTCGCAAATTGGTGATGGACACTGCGCGCGCGCTGCAACGGGGCACGCCGCCCCCGCACCTTTCTCATCAGGACCGCTGCGCGGTGCGTTCAGGCGCCTGCGTGACCGACAAGGCAAAAGATCTTCCTGCCGTCATGATCGAGCGCTTTGGGGAAGCGACCGGTTATGTCGGACGACCGCGCATCGCCGCGGCGGAATGAAGGTGCGGTGTTTACCGCTGTTGTAATGTCAACAATCGAGCAAAGAGAAACCCCATGAGTTGGCTTCCCGACAAAGACCCCGTACTCGGCGACGTCAAATCCTGCGAAGCGCTGGAACTCGTCATCGTCCCGCGCGCCCGCGATCTCGGCGACGGATTTGCCGTGCGTCGCGCGCTGCCGCATGGCCGGCGGCAGATGGTCGGCCCCTTCATCTTCTTCGATCATTTCGGCCCCGTCCAGTTTGTGTCCGGCAAGGGCATGGACGTGCGCCCGCATCCGCACATCGGTCTTGCCACCGTCAGTTATTTGTTCGACGGCGCCATCATGCATCGTGACAGCGAGGGCAATGTCAGGGAAATCCAGCCCGGCGCCATGAACCTGATGACCGCGGGCCGCGGCATCGCTCATTCGGAGCGAACGCCGGATTTGCAGCGAAGTACCGGCCAGAAGGTGCTCGGCCTGCAAAGCTGGATCGCGCTTCCCGCAGGAAGCGAGGAAATCGCGCCGTCGTTCCAGCATTTTGCGGCAGCCGATCTGCCGCTGGTCAAGGATCGCGGCATTGCCGCGCGGGTGATCGCAGGCGAAGCCTTCGGCGCCAAATCGCCGGTCGGGATGGTGTCGCCGTGGTTCTACGTCGAAGTGACCGCGGGTGAAGGCACAAGCGTGCCGCTTGATGCCGACCACGAGGAACGCGGCATCTATCTGGTCGACGGCGAGGTCGAGATCGCCAATGAACGCTATGAAGGTCCGCGCCTGCTGGTGTTTCGTCCCGGCGACCGCATCACCGTGAAGGCGGTCAAGCCGACGCGAATGATGTTTCTCGGTGGAGACGCGCTGGAAGGGCCGCGCCATATCTGGTGGAATTTCGTGTCATCCAGCAAGGAGCGGATCGAGCAGGCCAAACAGGACTGGAAGACCGGCCGCTTCGCTCCCGTGCCCAACGAGCATGAATTCATTCCGCTTCCGGAGTGAACGCCGCCGTCTCTGAAAGTCCAACCATGTCCACCATGCTTGCAAGCGACCTGCCCCTTCCGCGGATCGGGCGAGGCAAGGTTCGCGACATCTATGCGGTCGGCGACGACCGCGTGCTGCTTCTCGCCACCGATCGCATCAGCGCCTTCGATGTGGTGATGGCCGAAACGATCCCGATGAAAGGCGCCGTGCTGACCCGGATCAGCGCCTTCTGGTTCAACGAACTTGAAGGCATAGTGCCGCATCACATGATCAGCGTCGACGTCGATCACATTATCGGCGAAGTGCCCGCGCTGAAAGACCATCGTGCTTCGCTTGCAGGACGGGCAATGTTGTGCAAGCGCACGACGGTCTTCCCGATCGAATGCGTGATCCGCGGTTACCTCTCAGGCTCCGCCTGGAAGGAATATGCCGCCCACGGCACGCTCGCGGGCGAAGAACTCGCGCCTAACCTTGTTGAAAGCCGCAAGCTTCAGCCCGCAATCTTCAGCCCGGCCACCAAGGCCGAGACCGGTCACGACGAAAACATCACGATCGCGCGGATGCGCGAGATCGTGGGCGATGAAGTTGCTTACACGCTGGAGAGCATGACGCGCGCGGTCTATGCGCTCGGCGAAAAGCTCAGCCGCGACCATGGCATCATCATCGCCGACACCAAGTTCGAGTTCGGCCGCGACGCGGACGGCCGCATCATCCTGATCGACGAGGTGATGACCCCCGACAGTTCGCGGTTCTGGGCAGTCGATACCTACACGCCGGGCCGACCGCAACCGAGCTTCGACAAGCAGCCGTTGCGCGACTATCTCGACGCCGAACGCCGCGCCGGACGCTGGAATGGCGAGGCTCCGCCGCCGCCCTTGCCGGCAAGCGTGGTGGACGCCACAAGCCTACGCTATCTCGAAGCCTATCGGCGGATCACAGGCGCCGAACTTGAGTTTTAGTGCCACGACAGCAATGGCGGCGCGCGCCGGTGAAAGGAACCACGATTGCGTTGAGAACGTCGAAGTTACGGCCTATGATTGCCGGCCCTCGGGTTCGGTCATTCCATCATCGGCATCCCGGAGAACGTCATGCGCAAATTCCTCTTTGCGGCTTCGCTGGTGGCCGTTGCGGGTCTTGGACCTCGCGTTCCAGCGATGGCCCAGGACGATACGGACCAAAAACTCGGCAAGGTGCATTTTGCCACCTCCTGCAACGAAACCGCGCAGCGCCGGTTCGATCGCGCCATGCGCTACCAGCATTCGTTCTGGTACGCCGGGTCGAAGGAAATTTACGAAGAAGCCATCAAGGCCGACCCGCAATGCGGCATCGCCTATTGGGGGATAGCGCTGTCTCTTCTCAGTAATCCGCACAGCGCAATCCCCGCGCCCAACCTTCCGCTCGGGCTTGCCGCGATCGAGAAGGCGAAAACGGTCGGCGCCAAAACCGAACGCGAGCGCGACTACATCGACGCGCTCTCGGTGATGTATGTCGACTACGACAAGATCCCGCAGCAGACGCGCGTGCAGTCCTACCTGAAGAAGATGGAAGCGCTTGCCGCAAAATACCCCGATGACGACGAGGCGCAGATTTTCTACGCGATCACCTTGAACGTGGCCGCTTCGCCTTCCGACAAGACCTGCGCCAACCAGCTCAAGGGCGCCGCCATCCTTGAGCCGATCTGGCAGCGACAGCCGCAGCATCCCGGCGTCGCCCATTATCTCATCCACCTCTATGATTATCCGCCGATCGCGGCCAAGGGCCTGCCCGCGGCGCTGCGCTATTCGAAGATCGCGCCGAATTCGCCGCATGCGCAGCACATGCCGTCGCATATCTTTACCCGCGTCGGCTACTGGAAGGAATCCATTGCGGCAAACCAGGCCTCGGTGCAGGCGGCAAAGGCTCATGGCGAAAGCGGCGACCAGCTGCATGGCCAGGATTATATGGTCTATGCCTATCTGCAACTGGCGCAGGATGCGGCCGCGCGAAAGGTTATCGACGACATCGAGGCCGCCAAGCCCGATCCCGATTCCTATGGCGGCGCCTTTGCAAGAGCCGCCTCGCCGGCGCGCTACATGATCGAACGCGGCGACTGGAAGGGCGCGGCCAATCTCGAGGTCAAGCCGAGCAAGTTCCCGCAGGTGATGGCGATCTCGCATTTCGCCCGCGCGCTGGGTGCGGCGCGATCCGGCGATGCGGCCGCGGCAAGGATCGAGGCCACCGAGCTTGCGCAAATTCGCGACAGCCTGCGTGAGGCGAAGAGCGATTATTGGGCGACGCAGGCCGATGTCCAGGCACAGGTGGCGAACGCCTGGATCCTCTTCGCCGACGGCAAATATGATGAGGCGCTCAACGCGATGAGCGCTGCGGCGGATGCCGAAGACAAGACGGAAAAATCCCCGGTAACTCCCGGGCCCTTGGCGCCGGCGCGCGAACTCTATGGCTTCATGCTGCTTGATCGCGGCAAGGCTGGGCAAGCGCTCGCCGCGTTCGAGGCCACGCAGGCGAAGGAGCCGAACCGCTTCAACGGTTACGCCGGGGCGGCGAAGGCGGCTGAGGGGCTTGGCGATCCCGCCAAGGCGAAGGCGAATTACGAGAAGCTTTTGGCGCTTGCCTCCGGCTCGGATTCCGACCGACCGACGCTTGCCATCGCGCGAAGCTTCGTCGCGAGCAATTAGGGCATGATCACCAACCGGCGCGCCATGATTGCCGTCATCGCCGGGCTTGGACTCGGCGCGCTTGGCGGCGCTTCCGCGTTTTTTGGCGGTTCGATGCTGGTTCCGAGCAAGGCGCTGGCGCCGCCAAGCCATCCCAGGTTTGTCGAGGTACGATGGCCGTTTCCGACCGACGAATGGGGCCAAGGCAAGGCGTTCCGTTGCGCGGCTGTCGACTGCGGAACCGAGGTCAACATCTACATCCGGGCCAAGATCGGCTTCTGCAACTGCCTGACCGGTGTTTCGGACGACAACGAACTCGACCGCCTGACCGATTTCACCTTGATGGGTGAGCGACTTTCGGTGCTGGAGCCCGGCCGCGAGATCAAGATCGTGTGGATGAAAGGCCGCAGTCGGCCCTATGCGGTTGCGAAACCTTATCGGGAGCCGAACTCGGCACTGGCGATCGCCTTCAACGATCGTTGCGATGCCATCGTCGCTACCGCCGTGGTCGGCCATGACCGGCCCGGGATGGTCGAATCCAGTGTGATCGACTTCCTCAACAGCGACGTCGTCGTGCACTGGGCTGAAGTCACGCTCGGTCTTTAAGCTTCAGCTCACCGCGATTGCGGCGCGAACCAGGCCATGGCAACAACCCAACGGACGTAAAAGAAGGGCTGGGCCGCGGGTCTTGCGACCCCGGCGATGCCGGCGCAGGGCGCTCCAGAACGCGACTTCCGCGATTGTGCGACAACCGGCGTGGCGAATTTCATCTACCTACCTGCCGTCTTTCGAGCTAGGCTGCGATCGGCGGCTTTCGGGTCGCGAAGCAAAAATGATTTTGGGAGGAACGGATGAAGCGCATAGCGATGGCCATCGGCCTTGCTTTTATCGTCTCACATGGGGCCAGTGCCCAGACCAGCGAACAGCTGGTGAAGGGCGCGACCGACACCTCGAACGTCCTCAACTACGGGATGGGGTACAATCTCAATCGGTTCAGTACGCTCAATCAGATCAACAAGGACACCGTCAAGAATCTCGTACCGGTGTGGAATTACAGTTTTGCCGACGATCGAAGCGAGGAATCGCAGCCGCTGGTCTATCAGGGCGTCATCTATGTGACGACGCATTCCGCCACGATGGCGATCGATGCCAAGACCGGCAAGCAGATCTGGAAGACCAAGGTCGAATATCCGCCGGAGACACCGCGAATCGTCTGCTGCGGCATCATCAATCGCGGCGCTGCGCTGTTCGACGGCAAGGTATTCCGCACCACGCTGGACGCCAACGTGATCGCGCTCGACGCCAAGACCGGCAAGGAGCTATGGCGTCAGAAGGCCGCCGACATCAAGGAAGGCTACTCCATGACGGTGGCGCCGCTGGTCGCCGATGGTGTGGTCCTGACCGGTATTTCCGGCGCGGAGTTCGGCACCCGTGGCTTTATCGACGGCTGGGATCCCGCAACCGGCAAACATTTGTGGCGGACCCATACCATTCCGAGCCCGGACGAGCCCGGTGGCGACACCTGGAAGGGTGACACCTGGAAACTTGGCGGCGGATCGACCTGGATCACCGGCTCCTACGACCCCGAACTGAACACGGTCTACTGGGGCATCGGCAATCCCGGCCCGTTCAACTCCGCAGTGCGGCCCGGCGACAATCTCTATACCTGCGCAGTGCTCGCGCTCGATCCGAAGACGGGCAAGATCAAGTGGCACTACCAGTTCTCGCCCAACAACCCCTTCGATTACGACTCGGTAGCCGAGATGGTGCTCGCCGACATGAATGTCGAAGGCAAGCCAACCAAAGTGCTGATGGATGCCAACCGCAACGGCTTCTTCTACGTGCTCGACCGCACCAACGGGAAGCTGCTTACGGCCAATCCTTACGTGAAGGTCAATTGGGCAACCGGGATCGACCTGAAGACCGGAAAGCCGATCGAGACCGACGTTACGAAGGATGCGCGCGAAGGCAAGAAGGTGACCGTGTTCCCGTCCATCCTTGGCGGCAAGAACTGGGAGCCGATGTCGTTCAATCCGCAGACCGGCATCGCTTATGCCAACACGCTGGCGTTCGGCGGTCACTACAAGACCGAGCCAGTGACCTATAAAGCCGGCGAGTGGTATCTGGGCATGGACCTCACCGACCTCTGGGAATGGGGTGATGGACCGCGCGGTCATCTCAAGGCGATCGATCCACTCACCGGAAAGACCAAGTGGGAAGCTCCCAGCGACATTCCGCGCTTCTCCGGCGTGCTCTCAACCGCCGGCGGCGTCGTCTTCTCCGGGCAGTTGACGGGAGAGTTCGAAGCCTTTGACGCCGACAGCGGCAAGAAGCTCTGGCAGTTCCAGACCGGCTCCGGCATCGAAGGGCAGCCTGTGACGTGGCAGCAGGACGGCGTGCAGTATGTCGCCGTCGCCAGCGGCTATGGCGGGGTGTATTCGCTGTTCTCCGGCGACGAGCGATTGGCGAAAGTGCCTCCGGGCGGATCGCTGTGGGTATTCGCGCTCAAGCAATAACCGCAGGACATGCATGCTGAGAGAAGTGTCTGGCAAGACGGCGGCGATCTTCGCCGCCGTCGCGGTGCTGGCGATCGTGTCGATGGTGACGGTGCGCGCCGCAGACGAACAGAATGACCTGAGCGTTCAGGCGCAGATCGACCATGGCAAGGCGACGTATGCAAGGAACTGCTCGCATTGCCATGGTCCCAACATGGTGAATTCCGGAGCCATCACACCGGACCTGCGCGCGTTCCCTGACGACCAGACGCGCTTTGTCTTCACCGTGAAGCAAGGCAAGAGCAACAGGATGCCGCCTTGGGGAGACATCCTGAGCGACGACGAGATCACCGATCTCTGGGCTTATATTTCAAGCCGGAGGAGACCATGAAAGTTCGAGCTGCGGCGTTGGGGCTTGTGGCGATCCTCTCAGGCCTGCAAACGGCGACGCAGGCGGCCGACGATCCCCTGAAGGTCTGCCTCGACGAAGATCGACCGCCGTTTTCCTCGCATCAGCGGGGCAAGCCCGGCACCGGCTTTGACGTCGCACTGGCGCAAGCGATCGCGGATCGGCTGGGCCGGCCGCTCAAGATTCAATGGTTCGAGAGCAAGCTCGACGAGGACTCGAGCCCGCAGCTCGAGGCCAATGCGCTGCTTTCCGACGGGCGCTGTTCGCTTGTGAGCGGCTATGCGCTGACGCGCGATTCGCTGGTCGTGCCGGGTGTGAAGACGGCCAAGCTTCCGGATTTCGAAGGCGCGACCCGAGACGACCGCCGCCGCCGGGTCGAACTCGGCGTGCTGACGCCCAGTCAGCCTTACATCTATTCGCCGCTGACGGTCGTGCTCGGACCCAAGGCCCGCGGCCGCAAGATCAGCGACATCGGCGATCTCTCCGGATTGCGTCTGGCGATCGAAAGCGGGTCGCTTGGCGACGCCATCCTGATGAGTTTCGAGAAAGGACGGCTGATCGAAAACATCACGCATCTGGTGCCAGGCCGCGACGACCTGCTCGGCGCGCTCGAGCGTGGCGACTACGATGCGACGCTGCTCGATCTCGCCCGCGTCGATGCCTATCGCGCAACGCACCGCGACACGGGCCTGTCGGCTTCAGGCTATTATTATCCGATTGGCGCCAATCGCGGTTATGTCGCGCTTGCAAGCGATCCGGCACTGCTCGCCGCGGTCAACACGGCGCTGGCCGATCTGCAGGCCGAAGGCAAGATCGTAGATTTCGCCAGGCAGGCGGGCCTGACCTACCTGCCGCCCCGCGAGCCCACGATCCTCGGCGACGTCTGGGAGAAGATCATCCGACAATAGAACGCAGGCTGCGACAAGGACGAGGCAGCAAAGCTCGCGCCGATAAAGCGCGAACCACTACACCCCGGCCATCATCACATATTTGATCTCGAGATACTCTTCCATGCCGTGATGAGAGCCCTCGCGGCCAAGGCCTGATTCCTTGACGCCGCCAAACGGCGCCACTTCGGTCGTGATCAGGCCGCTGTTGACGCCGACCATGCCCGACTCCAGCGCTTCCGAGACACGCCAGACCCGTCCGAGATCGCGGGCGTAGAAATAGGAGGCAAGCCCAAACGGCGATTTATTGCACATCGCGATCACGTCGGCTTCGTCCTTGAAGCGGATGACGGGCGCAAGCGGCCCGAAAGTTTCCTCCTGCGCCACCAGCGCGTCCGGCTTCACATCCACGAGCACGGTCGGCTCAAAGAAGCTGCGGCCGAGCGCATGGCGCTTGCCGCCGACCACGATCCTGGCTCCCCCCTTGACGGCGTCGGCAATGTGCCGCTCGACCTTGTCGACCGCTTCCATGTTGATCAGCGGCCCCTGCGTCACGCCCTGCTCGGTACCGTCGCCGATCTTCATCGCCGCGACCTTCTTCGAGAGCTTCTGCACGAACTCGTCGTAGATCTTGTCCTGGGCGTAGATGCGGTTGGCACAGACACAGGTCTGCCCCATGTTGCGATATTTGGAGACCATGGCGCCTTCGACCGCCGCATCGATATCGGCATCGTCGAACACCACAAACGGCGCATTGCCGCCGAGCTCTAGCCCGAGCTTCTTCACTCCGACGGAAGCCTGCTTGTAGAGAATCTTGCCGACCTCGGTCGACCCGGTAAAACCGACGAACCGCACAGCGGGATGCTCGCAGAGCACCTTGCCGATCGGCGACGAGACTCCGGTGATGATATTGAACACGCCCTTTGGCACGCCGGCCTTCTCCGCCAGCGCCGCCAGCGCCAGCGCACTGAGCGGGGTTTCGTTCGCCGGCTTGAGCACCACGGTGCAGCCTGCGGCCAGCGCCGGCGACACCTTGCGGGTGATCATCGAATTCGGGAAGTTCCACGGCGTGATCGCGCCGCAGACGCCGATCGGTTGCTTGATCGCAAGCAGTCGGGCATCCGCCCGTTGGCTCGGAATGGTCTCCCCGTACACCCGCCGAGCCTCCTCGGCGAAGAACTCGACATAGGCGCCGCCGATATCGACTTCGCCGAGCGCCTCAGCAAGCGGCTTGCCTTGTTCCGAGGTCAGGATCAGCGCAAGATCTTCGCGATTGGCGGCGATCAGCTCGAACCATTTGCGCAAGATGTTGGAGCGTTGTTTGGCGGTGAGTTTTGCCCAAGCTGGAAATGCGCGCTCGGCAGCCTCTACCGCGTGCGTGGCATCGGCCGCGCTCATCTGCGGCACCTTGACCAGTTCGGCACCGGTGGCGGGATTGGTGACCGGCAAGACCGGCGTGCCGACCCAGGCACCATCGATATAGCAGTGCTCGCGCAGCAGCGACGGATCTTTCAGGCGATCGCGCAGGCGCGGGCTGGAGGGTTGCGGGGCACGTGCGGCAGCAGTCGGGGTCATGGCGTAACTCCTCGGATTTTTTCGGTATTGATCGGAATATAGGGCCAAACGAGCCCCCATGCACCGCCCGCAAAGCACGGCAGATCAGAACAATTTGAGGGCTGCAGCCCCGCCGAGGCTGTAGCCCTCAAAGTCTTGAAAGAACAACAGCGGTTTGTCAGGCCGCGCCGCTGAGATAGGTTTCGCGGCGGCCTATCATCCGCTCCGCAACCGCCTTGGCATCCGCCTTGCTCGAGGTCGAGCAGGTGCGGTACTCGAGTTCAGGCGTTTGCGCCGGTTCGCGTCTGCTGAACCATGATCTGGAGCCGACTGCCAGAAGCGCCAGCGCCCTTGCGACGTTTTCGACGGCGCCAAAGGAGTGCAGTGCCCCGGTCGAGGCATACCGCACTTCGTAAATGCCCGGAGAGATCGGCGCCTCGAGATTTTCGCTGCGCCCCGCCCGCGGATACCGTTTCCATTCGCTCCAGGTTGAAATCATCCAATTGATCCTCCGGGCGACCAACGCCCTTGCCATGATTTGACCAAATCGAGCAGCCCGAGCTACGGCCGGGCTGCATTTCTGCAGCGATCTGAACGCATTACTGAAAGGCAGTTCCCGATCCGGCGTCTCAATGACGGCAGGGATTCGTCGGAAGCTCATCCACAATGCGGCGCGATTGGCTGGAAATTATGGCAATTGAGGGGATCGGCCTTTTCGTCCCCAGATCATCCCCAGACTTTCGCCACCTGATGGCAACGTGCGGCGTCGTTTCGACCGCTCTTGCCGGCGGAGATGTCCGGGAGAAGATCACCTCCCCCAAAAAAATAATTCGGAGGTGACGCCATGCAAAGCAAAGCCCAGATCGACCAATTGCTGCGCCAGAAAAGCGAGGCCAGGGAAATCCCCGGCGTGGTCGCAATGGCCGCCAACAACCAGGAAGTGATCTACCAGGGCGCGTTCGGCAAACGCGACCTGTCCAAAGACGACGCGATGACGGCAGACAGCGTGTTCTGGATTGCCTCCATGACCAAGGCGATCACGGCTGCGGCCGCCATGCAGCTTGTCGAGCAAGGCAAGCTCTCGCTTGACGCTCCGATCGGCAAGGTGCTGCCCGATCTCGCTTCCCCGCAGGTGCTCGAAGGCTTCGATGCCAAGGGTGAGCCGAAGCTACGGCCCGCGAAGAACGCGATCACGCTCCGCCATCTGATGACCCACACCGCCGGCTTCTGCTATGAGATGTGGAACGGCGACAAGGCGACATACCTGGAGAAGACGGGGCTGCCGGGGATCACCAGCTGCAAGAACGACGCGCTGAAAACCCCGATCGCGTCGGACCCCGGCACGCGCTGGGAATACGGCACCAACATCGACTTCGTCGGCAAGGCGGTGGAAGCGGTGAGCGGCAAACGGCTCGATGCGTATCTGCGCGATCACATCTTCGCCCCGCTCGGCATGAACGACACCGGCTTCAAGCTGACCGACGCCATGCGCAAGCGGCTGGTCGGCATGCATGCGCGAAATCCGGACGGCTCGCTTGCACCGCTTCCGTTTGAGCTCGAGCAGGATCCGGAATTCCACATGGGCGGCGGCGGCCTTTACGGCACCGCCGGCGACTACATCAAGTTCACCCAGATGATTCTCAACAAGGGCCGCGGCAACGGCAATCAGGTGCTCAGGCCCGAAACCGTCGCGAGCATGAGCCAGAACCATATCGGCGATCTCGTCGTGACCAAGATGACGTCGGCGGCGCTGATCTACACCAACGACGTCGATCTCTATCCCGACATGGTCAAGAAATGGGGTCTCTCCTTCCTGATCACGACCGACAAGACACCGGAAGGCCGCAGCGCAGGCAGCCTCGCCTGGGCAGGCCTGGCGAACACCTTTTTCTGGATCGATCCGGCACGCGACGTGGCCGGGGTGATCCTGATGCAGATGCTGCCGTTCTGCGACGCAAGGTGCCTGGAGGCTTTTGCGGGCTTCGAGCGCGGTATCTATGCCGGCCTTGATGCCGCCGCCCAGGAAGCAGCATAACAAGCGGATTGAACGTCCCTCTCCCCACCACAGGCGGGGAGAGGGTTGAAGCAACCTAACCTAGACCGGCAACCCGTTCTGCTGCGCCATCTGCTTCAGCGATACTTGCGGCCGCGCACCGATGTGCTGGATCACTTCGGCCGCGGCGAGCGCCCCGAGGCGCCCGGCCGTTTGGTGGCTGACGCCGCGCGCCAGACCGAACAGAAAGCCGGCCGCGAACAGGTCCCCTGCCCCGGTCGTGTCCACGATCTTGTCGACTGCAAATGCCGGCACCGCGGTAACGCCGTCCTTCGACGAAACCAGGCACCCCTTCTCACTCCGCGTCACCACCGCGAGCCTGGCGTCGCTGCGCATTTGCGTCAGCGCCGTGTCGAAGTCCGAGGTCTGGTACAGCGAGCGCAATTCCGCTTCATTGGCGAACACCAGATCGACCGTGCCAGTGCGCATCAGATCGAGAAATTCGGCGCGATAGCGATCCACGCAAAACGCATCCGACAATGTCAGCGCGACCTGACGACCCGCTTCGTGCGCGATTGTTGCCGCCTTGACAAAGGCCGCCTTGGCGTTTTCCGGGTCCCACAGATAACCCTCGAGATAGAGAAGTCCGCAAGCGGCGACCTGGGCGGGATCGATATCGGCAGGGGTCAGCTCCTGCGCAGCGCCGAGATAGGTGTTCATGGTGCGCTCGCCATCGGGCGTCACCAGAATGTAAGAGCAGCCGGTGGCGGGGCCGTCGGCCGCAGGCTTGGTCTCGAACGCGACACCCGCGGCGCGGATGTCATGGATGTACATCCGGCCGATCTGGTCATCCCTGACCTTGCCGACATAGGCGGCGCGGGCGCCGAGATTGGCGACGCCGACGATGGTATTGGCCGCAGAACCTCCGGACATCTCCACCGCAGGTCCCATGTCCTGATAGATGGCTGTGGCGCGGGCCTCGTCGATCAGCGCCATGCCGCCTTTGGTCATGCCGTGCCGGGCGAGGAAGCCCTCGTCGGTCTGCACCAGCACGTCGAAGATCGCATTGCCGATCCCGAGAACGTCGTATTTCGCTGAGCTCATCCAGATATCCTGTTCGCCGTCCTGTTGCGGCGATGGCGCCTTGTGAAAATCAGGTCCATACCGGACCAAACCGGGTGCTGGGGCCTATCACGATCCTCCCATCGCGAGCAAGCAAGGCCGTAACACAAGCAAGCTGATATAGAAGGTCGATGATTCGCTCCTTCTTTACGGTATCGACGGGAACGCTGACCTCGCGGCTGCTCGGCTTCGCGCGCGATGCCATGCTGGCGGCGCTCCTGGGCACGGGTCCGGCGACGGACGCGCTTCTGGTTGCGTTTCAACTCGTCAACGTGGTGAGGCGGCTTTTGACCGAGGGCGCGTTGAACGCGGCGCTGGTTCCGGCCTGGCTGCGTGTGCGCGATACCCAAGGCCCGGTCGCGGCGGCGGCCTTTGCCGGGCGCGTGCTCGGCACCGTCGGCGCGGCACTCCTTGTCGTAACCATCGTCCTTGGCCTCGTGATGCCCGTTGTGATCACCGCGCTCGCGCCGGGCTTCCGGGGTGAGCAAACGCTGCTACTTGCCGTGGCCGATGCCCGGTTGATGCTGCCTTATCTTGCCTTCGCCGGACCCTCGACCGTGATGATGGCACTCCTGAATGCGCAAGGCCGCTTCGTGCTCAGCGCGTTCTCGCCGTTATTGTTCAACATCGCGCTGATATCCGTCATCGGCATACTCATCTTCCGGCAGACGGACGCGATCGATGCGGCGCTTGCGATCGCTGCGACCGTCGGAGCGGCCGGCTTCGTGCAATTGCTCATCCTGCTGTTGCGCTCCGGCGGCAGCCGTATCGCGACCCCGCTCCGGATCGTCTTCGATCAGCAGATGCGCAGCTTTCTCGCGAGAGCCATCCCCGGAATGATCGCAGGCGGTGGACCGCAAGTGCTTGTCGTCGCCGGTGCGATCATTGCCTCAGGCTCGCCGTCTGGCGTGTCGTGGCTCTATTTCGCCAATCGCCTGATCGAATTGCCGCTCGGCATCGTTGGCGTCGCCATGGGCGCGGTGCTGGTGCCCGAGCTGACGCGCGCGGTACGCCTCGACGATCGCATGACCATGAAGCATGCCGAATCGCGCGGGCTCGAACTCGCTCTCGGCCTCGCCTTGCCGGCGACGCTCGGACTAGTCGCTCTCAGTGAGCCCATCGTGCGAATGCTGTTCGAACACGGCGTGTTCAATGCCGCCGATACGGCCGGCACGGCGCGCGCGCTGGTCTTCCTTGCGCTCGGCTTGCCGGCCCATGTGCTGATCAAGGCGCTGTCGCCGGCATTTTTTGCGCGTGAAGACACGACGACGCCCTTGCTGGCAACCCTGAAAGGATTTGTGGTCACGGTCGTCCTGGCCGTCGTACTCGGGCAATTGTTCGGCACCGGCGGGGTTGCCGCAAGTATCGCGTTCGGCGCCTGGAGCAGTACATTGTCTCTGATCCGGGGCGGCGCGGCGACCTTCGGTTTCTCGCTCGATGCCGCGGCACGACGGCGCTTGCCGCGGATCGTGGTAGCAGCGCTTGCGATGGGCGGTATGCTCTGGTGGGCAGCGCCTTCGGTGCAGGCAATGGGCGGAGGCGCCCACGGTCTTGCCGAGGCCCTTTTGGTCATAGCGCTGGTGTCGGCCGGAATGGCGGTGTACGGCCTGCTTCTGGTGGCGCTCGGCGCGATCAGCTCGGGCGAGGTGGTTAATGCCTTCCGGCAAAATGCCAGCCCCGGCTTGCGTGACTGAGATTCAAATGGCATGTGACGGCCAATAGCACCTGTCAGTGATCGACGGCGCGGATCATACGGATCATAAAGGCTTCGGAAGACGGACCATGGCGATTGTAGAGCGGGTATTTTCTGGCGTGCAGCCGACGGGCAATCTGCATCTCGGCAATTATCTCGGCGCCATCGTCAATTTCGTGAAATTGCAGCAGACCTACAGCTGTCTCTATTGCGTGGTGGATCTGCATGCGATCACGCAAGCCGTATCGGTCTGGGGCGGACCGACGGAGCTTGCCCGCAACACCAGGGAAGTGACCGCCGCCTTCATCGCCTCGGGGATAGATCCGACCAAGCACATCGTGTTCAACCAGAGCCAGGTATCAGGGCACGCGGAACTGGCCTGGATCTTCAACTGTGTGGCGCGGATCGGCTGGCTCAACCGCATGACGCAGTTCAAGGAAAAGGCCGGCAAGGACCGCGAGAACGCCTCGATCGGTCTCTACGACTACCCGGTGCTGATGGCGGCCGACATTTTGCTCTATCGCGCCACCCATGTTCCGGTCGGAGAGGACCAGAAGCAGCACCTCGAACTGTCGCGTGATATCGCGCAGAAATTCAACAATGACTTCGCCGACTCGATCCGCAGCCATGGCTTTGCCGACGGGCAGCTTTTCCCTCAACCCGAGCCCCTGATCACGGGCCCGGCGACGCGGGTGATGTCGCTTCGCGATGGCACCAAGAAAATGTCGAAGTCCGATCCGTCGGACTATTCGCGGATCAACCTCACCGACGACGCCGACACGATCGCGCAGAAGATCCGCAAGGCAAAAACCGATCCCGAGGCCTTGCCGTCGGAGGAGAAAGGTCTCGAGACGCGCCCGGAAGCCGACAATCTCGTCGGAATTTATGCCGCCCTGTCCGGCCGCACCAAGACGGAAGTGCTCCGCGAGTTCGGCGGCGGGCAGTTCTCCAGTTTCAAGAATTCGCTGGTCGAACTCTGCGTGGCACGGCTCGCGCCGATCGCAGCCGAGATGAAGCGGCTGGTCGCCGACCCCAGCCATGTCGATCGAATCCTGATTGATGGCGCCGATCGTGCCCGCGCGATAGCGCACGAAACCATGAAAGTTACCAAGGACGTCGTCGGCTTCGTCCGCAAGCGCTGAGTTGGGCTTTTCAATGATGCAGCGCAATCAGATCGGCGCACCTTGCGGCGGCCATCTCTACGCCGGATTTTGAGGAAAACGCTTTCGCGACTCCGCTTGTCGGAGACGGCTGGGCCGTGGCAGCATGCAACTCGCCTGGCGCTAGTGTCCCGATTCCGAAGTTCGCACCATTTGCGGCGTCCTCGTTTGCGAACTTCGGAATCGAAAGGACACTAGCAACTTATTGATTTCTAGTGTGGCTTTGGTTCAGAAATCCGCATGACGGACTCGCAGCAGTAATGATGCGGACTTCTGAACCGCCACACTAGCATCGGGACATGCATGACCATCCAGCGACGCAGCTACGAGACCGGTCACAAGCCAAAATGTCTTGTTATTGTTGACGACACGGCGGAGTGGGACCGCGCGGTCTATTATGCCAGCCGCTGGGCGATGCGGGCCGGCGGCGGTGTGGTGATGCTTCGCATTATCGAAACCGAAGACCAGAACCAGCAATGGTTGGGCGTGGCCGACATCATGCGCGCCGAAGCGCTGGAGGACGCGAATGCGGCGCTCGACCGCGCATCCGGCCGCGTCAACGGCATTGCCGCGATAACCCCGGAACGCGCGATCCGCGAGGGTGACCCGACCGAGCAGATGATCGACGTGATCGAGAAGGACGTCGACATTGCGATGCTCGTGCTCGCGGCCAGTCCCGGCCCGGAGGGTCCCGGTCCGATCATCAGTGCGATGGCGAACGCGGTCGGCTCCTTTCCTATTCCGGTCATCATCGTGCCAGGCGATTTGAGTTACGCCGAAATCGACGCCCTGTCGTAAAGTCCAGCCTTTCCGTGGGCATGGAGGGGCCCGGCATGGAAGCCATTCAGCCCTTGACCGTGCGTTTGCCGTCGCCATCTGCTAGGGAAGGATACGCGCCGGCATGGTGCGGTGGATTTGGCATTCGCTTCGGTGGTTCCGCTTGTCCGAGGGGCGAATGCCAAATCCAAAACCGCATCAGAATCAGATATTTCTGGTGCCCCTTTGGTCGTGACATTCGCAAAGCGCCCGCCGCAAACGAGAGCGAATGTCAGGACCGGGTCACCAGAACCGGCGACGCTGGAGAAAGCCATGTTCATTCAGACGGAAGCCACGCCAAACCCCTCTACCTTGAAGTTCATTCCGGGCCGCACCGTACTTGACGGCGGCACCATGGAATTTTCCACACCCGATAGCGCGACCCGTTCGCCGCTCGCCGAGCGGCTGTTCAGCGTTCCGGGCGTCACCAGCGTATTTTTCGGGTCCGACTTCGTCACCGTGACCAAGGACGGCAGCGACTGGCAGCACCTCAAGCCGGCGATCCTCGGCGCCATCATGGAACACTATATGTCCGGCGCGCCGCTGCTCGCCGATGGCAGCGTCGCAAGCGACGACGCAGCCGACGAAGCGGACGAGTTCTTCAGCGAGGCCGATGCCGAAACGGTGGCGACCATCAAGGACCTGATCGAAACCAGGGTTCGACCGGCGGTCGCCAATGACGGCGGCGACATCACGTTCCGCGGCTTCAAGGACGGGATCGTCTATCTCAACATGAAGGGCGCCTGTTCGGGATGCCCCTCCTCCACCGCGACATTGCAGCACGGTATTCAGAACCTGTTGCGACATTTCGTGCCCGACGTGATCGAAGTCCGGCCGATGTAGCGGAGTTTTGGCGCTCGAATCGAGCGTTCGCGCGATTGCGAAGCGCACCCACCGCGATGCGGCATCAGAGGCCGGCCCGCGCCGGACTGCGCCGGGACGACAGCTTGAAATAAGCTGGTATAACTCGCCGCATGCTGATCCTTGCCATCGACACCGCTCTCGATGCCTGCGCCGCCGCCGTGCTCGACACGGAAGCGAGCAGGCTGATCGCGCAGGAATCACAAGGCATGAATCGCGGCCATGCCGAAGCGCTGATGCCGCTGATCGGGCGCGTCATCGCCCAATCCGGAATTGGCTTTGCAGATCTCGACCGCATCGCGGTAACCACCGGCCCCGGAAGCTTTACCGGATTGCGGGTCGGCCTCTCGGCGGCACGCGGTATTGCCCTCGCCGCCGACAAGCCCGTGGTCGGCGTGACGACGTTGACGGCCTATGCCGCACCCGTGGTCAGCTGTAACGGCGAGAATCCGGTGGTTTCCGCGATCGACGCCCGGCACGACCAGGTTTACCTGCAGGTGGTCGGCGGCAACGGTGGTTCGTTGATCATGCCACAGGTTGTGCCGATCGAAGAGGCGCTGACGGCGTGGCGGTTCGGAGCGCCCCATCTGGTCGGCAATGCCGCCCGGATTTTGGCCGATGGCTGGCCCGCGCATGCCGTGCCGCCTGTCGCGGTCGACGCGAGCGAGGCTCCCGACATCGCCTGGGTGGGATGGCTTGGAGCCGCGGTCAGCCCGAGCACAGCGCCGGCCCGCCCGTTCTATCTGCGCGCTCCCGACGTCAAACCTGCGAAGGAGGCGCAGCACACCCTCCAGCAAGCCGCATCGACATGATGGATTGGCTTGCCGAATTGTGGGGCAGCGGCAACGCGGCGGTCGAACCGGCAAGCCTGCGCGACGCGCCCGCGCTCGCACGGATTCACGGCGCCTCGTTTCATCGCGGATGGGGTGAAGGCGAATTCGAAAGCATGCTGACCGAGCGCAACACGCTGCTCCACCGCTTGAGGATGGGCCGAAAGGTCGTCGGCTTTTCGGTTTCACGCCAGGCGGCGGATGAAGCCGAGATCCTTTCGATTGCGGTCGCCCCAAGTCATCGCGGCCGCGGCCTTTCCAGCAAACTCCTGCTGACGCATCTCGGCCACCTTGCCGGCCGCGGCGTCAGGACGGTATTTCTGGAAGTGGAAGAAAATAACCAGCCGGCACGGCGGCTGTACGAACGCACAGGCTTTGCCGTTGTCGGCCGCCGCGAGCGCTACTACCGGCAGTCGGGCGGGGAACCTTTGAACGCGCTTCTGATGCGGCGCGACTTGTCGTGACGCCCGCGCGGTGGCAGAACGTGGTAGTGTGTTGAAACCCGATATTGGCGGATGACTTCCAGGAAATGACCGCGCTGAAAACGACACACGCGCTCAAGGCAACCGGCATAGAGGCGCGTTGCGCCGCCACCGGCATGCGCATGACCGAGCAGCGCCGGGTCATTGCGCGCGTGCTGGCGGAGGCGGAGGATCATCCCGACGTTGAGGAACTCTACCGCCGCTGCGTCGCCGTCGACGACAAGATTTCGATCTCCACGGTCTATCGCACGGTCAAGCTGTTCGAGGACGCCGGCATCATCGAGCGGCATGATTTTCGCGAGGGGCGAGCCCGCTACGAACAGATGCGCGACAGTCACCATGACCATCTGATCAATCTGCGCGACGGCAAGGTGATCGAGTTTGCCTCCGAAGAGATCGAAAAGCTGCAGGCCGAGATCGCCCGCAAGCTCGGCTACAAGCTGGTCGATCACCGCCTGGAATTGTATTGCATCCCGCTGGACGACGACAAAACCTGAAATGCGAGAATCAAAACCCCGACGTCCTGACTGACCACCCAGTCCTCGCGATCGCCGTCATTCCGGGATGGTCCCAAGGGGCCCGCGCGAAGCGCGGCCCGATGACAGGCTCCGGACCAGACCCGGAATGACGGTTCGAAGCGCTGGATTTTCGGCCCTTTAGCCTATATTTGAGCTTCGTGCCCATCGGCGCCATTTCGGCCCAGCAATCCGGTTCCATGACGTCGCAGCGCAAACTGCATATCAAGTCGTATGGTTGTCAGATGAATGTCTACGATGCGCAACGCATGGTGGACACGCTGGCGGGCGAAGGCTTTGTGGAGACCGCAAACGCGGATGACGCCGACCTGGTCATCCTCAACACCTGCCACATTCGCGAAAAGGCTTCCGAAAAAGTCTACTCCGAACTCGGACGGCTGCGCGTTCTCAAGGAGGAGGCCGCGCGCAACGGCCGGCAAATGAATATCGCGGTGGCCGGCTGCGTGGCACAGGCCGAGGGCGGCGAGATCATCGCCCGGGCGCCCGTGGTCGACGTAGTGGTCGGGCCGCAAAGCTATCACCACCTCCCGCAACTGCTGGCCCGCGCGAAGACGGAGGGCCGTGCGCTGGAGACCGAATTTCCGGTTCGGGACAAATTCGAGTTTCTGCCGCCGCCGAAGCCCGATGCGATCAGAGCGCGCGGAGTTTCGTCGTTCGTGACGGTGCAGGAAGGCTGCGACAAATTCTGCACCTTCTGCGTGGTGCCTTACACGCGCGGCGCCGAAGTGTCGCGGCCCGCGGCAAGGATCATCGACGACGTGCTGCGGCTCACCGAGCACGGCGTGCGCGAAATCACCCTGATCGGCCAGAACGTCAACGCCTATCACGGCGAGGGACCCGACGGACGGATCTGGCCGCTTGGCACCTTGCTGCGCCGCCTTGCCGAAATTCCCGGCATTGCGCGCCTGCGTTACTCCACGAGCCACCCCCGCGATGTCGATGAAACCCTGATTGAGGCCCATCGCGATCTCGTTTCGCTGATGCCATTCGTCCATCTGCCGGTACAATCCGGCTCCGACCGCATTCTTTTGGCGATGAACCGCAAACATACCGCCGATGATTACCGGCGGGTTATCGAGCGATTTCGTGCGGTTCGCCAAGACATTGCTTTCTCTTCGGATTTTATCGTCGGCTTCCCCGGCGAAACTGAGGATGATTTTCGGGCGACCCTCGCGCTGGTGAGGCAAATCGGATACGCTGGCGCCTATTCGTTCAAATATTCGCCACGGCCCGGCACGCCGGCGGCGGAAATGCAGGAGATGGTGTCAGCGGAAGAAATGGACGAGCGATTGGTGCGGCTTCAGGAATTGATCGACAGCCAGCAATCAGCCTTCAACAGGGCGACGATTGGGAATACGGTCGATGTGCTGTTCGAACGTTCAGCCCGCAAGGCCGGACAGATCGTCGGCCGCACCGCCTATCTGCAGCCGGCGCATGTGATGGCCTCCGAGCAGATCATCGGACAAGTCCTCCCCGTGCGGATCGAAAGCCTCGAGCGTTACAGCCTGCTCGGCGAATTGGCGGCCGCGCGAGCAGGCTCGGCTGCCGTGCAAAAGCCGCATTCCGAATTCGCCGACACTTCCGAGACGAGAATGGGAGCCTGAACCCTTGCCAAAAAGCGCATCGGATTCACCCTCGCTCGTACCCAGCCGCAAACTCGACCGCGACATGCAGATCCCGCCCGAAACCCAAGTCGTCATCGACTTCGACGACAATCGCGCAGCCTCGGCGCTGGTCGGACCCTACGGACAAAATCTGGCGCAGATCGAACGGCGGCTCGGGGTGGTCGTGGATTCCCGGGGCAATCACATCACGGTCGCCGGTTCGCGCGACGGCTGCGATGCAGCGCGCCGCGTGCTGGAGGCGCTGTACACACAGGCGGTTCAGGGCCACGATCTGGCGCAAGGCGACGTCGAAGGCGCCATCCGTGCCGTGATCGCACAGGGTTCGCTGTTCGAGTTCGATGCCAAGACCGCCAAGACGGCGTTCGAGAGCATCAACCTGCGCAAGCGCCCGGTGCGGGCGCGCACCGCTGCGCAGGATTCCTATATCCGCGCGCTCAAACGCCACGAACTTGTTTTCGGCGTCGGCCCGGCCGGCACCGGCAAGACCTGGCTTGCGGTAGCGCACGCCGCACAATTATTCGAACGCAAGGAAGTCGATCGCATCATCTTGTCGCGGCCGGCCGTCGAAGCCGGCGAGCGGCTCGGGTTTTTGCCCGGCGATTTGCGCGAGAAAGTCGATCCCTATCTGCGGCCGATCTACGACGCGCTGTATGACCTGATGGATGCGCGCATCGTCGAGCGGGCGTTGCAGACCGGAGAGATCGAGATCGCGCCGCTCGCGTTCATGCGCGGACGGACCCTGACCAATGCCGTCATCATTCTGGACGAGGCGCAGAACACCACATCGATGCAGATGAAGATGTTTCTGACCCGGCTTGGCGAAAACAGCCGCATGATCGTCACCGGCGATCCCTCCCAGGTCGACCTGCCGCACGGCCAGACCTCGGGTCTGGCGGAAGCGGTCAGGCTGCTCGACGGCGTCGAGGGTATTTCGCAGGTGACTTTCACCGCCGAAGACGTCATCCGCCATGAGCTGGTGGCGCGAATCGTCGCGGCCTATGAAGGAGTGCCGCAGCGCTCGGCAACCCGCAAGACTTGATGCCCAAAACTGCCGCTAGTGTCCCGATTCCAAAGTTCGCATCATTTTGCGGGCACCTCGTTTGCGAACTTCGGAATCGAAAGGACACTAGTAAGCCATTGTTTCTAGTGTGGCTTTGGTTCAGAAGTCCGCATGACCGAACTTGCGGCAATAATGATGCGGACTTCTGAACGCCACACTAGTGCCGCCGATTTGAAGTTCCTGCAGCGCAAGCGGCAAGCTCAATCCAGGAACTTCAAAATCGAGAAGCGGCACTAGAGCCATAGGTTTGCTGGTGCCCATGACTTTCCGAAATTCGTGAAAAGTGGTTGCTGCGATGGTAGACGAACTTCGGAAAGCGGGCACCAGAAGTGCACGGGGAGAGAATTCCCGTCGCGAACAGAATTCCGGACCGATGGCACAATCTGCCGTTCCCATATCGGAGGTTCTCGTCGTCGCCGAATGCTGGCAGACCGAGCCGGACTCCGAGGCCGTCATTCACCGCGCGATAGCGACCGCTGCCGGATTGGTCGCTGCCGATGTCGGAGAGACCGAACTCGCTATCATGCTGACCGACGACGCCGGCATCCGCACACTGAACAGGAACTGGCGCGGCATCGACAAGCCGACCAACGTGCTGTCGTTTCCCGCGCTGCAACCGACCGGCCCGCGCGGCCACACGGATGCGCCGCGCATGCTGGGCGACATCGCCATTGCCTACGAGACGACGCGAAGGGAGGCCGACGAGGAACAGAAGCCGTTCGACCATCATCTCAGCCATCTTGCGGTTCACGGTTTCCTGCATCTGGTCGGTTACGACCACGAAAAAGACGAAGAGGCCGGGACGATGGAAGAGCTCGAGCGGGAAATCCTCTCCCAACTCGGCATTCCCGATCCCTATGCGGAACGGATGGGCTGAGATGACGGACTCAGAACCGGTCCACGACAATCCGCGCACGACGCGCAACCTGCCGGCGGTGGTGCAGGAGGGCGAGGTCATGCGACCTGCGGCCGAGAATTGGCTCGCTCGCGCGATCCGCACCCTGTTCGGATGGAAACCGGGATCGGTCCGCGACGACCTTCAGGTCGTGCTCGATGCCAGCACGCCGGACGAGGTAGGCTTTTCGGCCATCGAGCGCACCATGCTGCGCAACATCCTTTCCCTGCATGAGCGCCGCATCGCCGACGTCATGATCCATCGCGCCGACATCGTCGCGGTCAAGCGCGACATTCCGCTCGGCGAACTGATGAGCCTGTTCGAGAGTGCGGCGCATTCCCGATTGGTGGTTTACAACGAGACCCTGGATGATCCCGAAGGCATGGTTCACATCCGCGATCTCCTGGCGTTCATGACCGCACGGGCGCGGAAAGCCGAGACCGGCAAGGCCAAACGCAAGAAGCCTCTCCCTGCGGGTCTTGACCTGCGCGCCGTCGACCTGGCGCTGCCGCTTTCGCAGGCCGACATCATCCGGAAACTCCTGTTCGTGCCGCCCTCAATGCGGGCGATCGATCTGTTGGCACAGATGCAGGCCTCGCGCATTCACCTGGCGCTGGTCGTCGACGAATATGGCGGAACCGACGGACTGGTCTCGATCGAGGACATCGTCGAGCAGATCGTCGGCGAGATCGACGACGAACATGACAGCGACGAGCCGCCGGCCATCGTACGGCAGGCGGACAATTCCTTCATCGCCGACGCCCGCGCCAGCCTCGATGACGTCCGCTCCGTCATCGGCGAGGAGTTCGTGACCGGTGAAGCCGGCGAGGAGGTCGAGACGCTGGGCGGCTTTCTCGTGACCCATGTGGGCCGGCTGCCGGTGCGTGGCGAGGTCATTTCGGGTCCGGGCAATTTCGAGATCGAGGTGCTTGACGCCGATCCGAGGCGCGTCAAGCGGCTGCGCATTGCCCCGCGCAAGGAGCGCAGCCCGCCTCGTACCCAGCGCGAGAACCGCCGCCGCGAATCCGCGAGCGACAGCGGATCGGCGCCAACCGGCAACCCTGCGAACCCGCCGAACGATGGAGCCGGCTCGTCGTGAGCGGCGCAAGCAGACTCCGCGCGGCCGGCCTTGCGATCATTCTGGCATGGGGATGGAAACGCGCGACCATCGCGCTGCTCGCCGGGGCGCTGTCGGCGCTCGCGATGGCGCCTTTCAATGCCTGGCCGGTGCTGTTTGCGACCTTTCCCGTCGTCGTCTGGTTGATCGACGGCGCGGGCGGCGGGCGGCTGCGCGGCGTGCCGGCCGCCGCGATCGCCGGATGGTGGTTCGGGCTCGGTTATTTCGTGTCGGGACTGTACTGGATCGGCTACGCCTTCCTGGTCGATGCGCCCACCTTCGCTTGGCTGTTGCCGTTCGCCGTGCTCGGCTTGCCCGCTTATCTTGCCCTGTTCACGGCGCTGGGCTTCGGGCTCGCGCGGCTACTCTGGGCGAAAGACGGCTCACGGGTGATAGCACTTGCGGCAAGTCTGACCGTCAGCGAATGGCTGCGCGGCCATGCGCTCACCGGCTTTCCATGGAATGCGTTCGGCTACGCGCTGACCGAGCCGCTGGCTCTGGCGCAGGCGGGCTCGCTGATCGGACTGTGGGGCATGACCTTTCTCGCCGTGGCGATCTTCGCAAGCCCGGCCATGTTGATTGAGGAAGGTTCGCGCGAGCGCAAGCCGTGGATCGCCCCTGCGTTGGCCCTGATGTTGCTGCTTGTCATGGGAATTTTTGGCGCGGTACGGCTGCAGACACAGCCGACCAGAATGCTTGCAAATGTCAAGCTGCGCATCATGCAACCCAATCTGCAGCAGGACGTGAAGTTCAACTACGCCGCCAAGGCGGAGGTGATGAGGAAATATCTGGCGCTGTCGGATCGCGCATCCACCCCGCAATCCACAGGCGTGCGTGACGTCGGCATTCTGATCTGGCCGGAATCGGCCTTCCCGTTTTTTCTGACCCGCGAAGCCGACGCGATGGCGCAGATCGCCGATCTGTTGCCCAAGGGGACAGTCCTGATCACCGGTTCGGTACGTGCGCCGGACCTGCCGCCGGGCACGCGGGTGACCCGTGCCTATAATTCGATCTACGTCATCGATCACGATGGCGGGGTGCTGTCGGTTTACGACAAGTTGCATCTGGTGCCGTTCGGCGAATTCCTTCCGTTCCAGCACTTGCTGGAAAAAATCGGCCTGGAGCAACTCACCAGGGTTCAGGGCGGCTTCATTCCCGGCACCAGACGGCGCACCATGGAGATTCCGAATGCGCCCCGGGCACTACCGTTGATATGTTACGAGGCTATCTTTCCCGGTGACGTTGTCGATCGCGGCGACCGCCCGGGCTGGATCGTCAACCTCACCAATGACGGGTGGTTTGGAATTTCAACGGGTCCCTATCAGCACCTGCAGCAGGCGCGATTGCGCGCGATCGAGCAGGGATTGCCGGTGGTTCGTGCAGCAAATACAGGCATATCCGCGGTGATCGATCCATGGGGACGGATCGTCGCGCGGCTCGGCCTCGGGCTCGAAGGCGTACTCGACTCCGGCCTGCCTGCGGCCATCCCGCCGACGATCTACGCACGCACCGGCGACATGCCCGTCGTCATCGTCATCATTGCTGCGCTGCTGTTGATTGCTGGACGCCGCTTTGCCGATCGATTCGCCTGACGATGACGCCGGTCCGCGGTTTGGGATGCGGCCAAAAGCTTAAACCACGCAAATCCGCCTGTTGACAGACCGACGGTGCAATTCGCATTCTGGCCCCATAAGGCAAAATAGCCCTCGGCACACCGAGGCAATCATCCGTCTTTTTGCTTCATCGCGCTAACGCAAAATCCCAGGGAGTGTCGACGATGGCGACCAAGGCGCCCAACCCTGTTGACAAATATGTCGGCAGTCGGGTGCGCATGCGCCGCATCATGCTCGGGATGAGCCAGGAGAAGCTCGGCGAAGCGCTTGGCCTGACGTTTCAGCAAATCCAGAAATACGAGAAGGGGACCAACCGGGTCGGCGCAAGCCGGATTCAACAGATCTCGGAAATACTTCAGGTGCCGGTGTCGTTCCTGTTCGAGGGCGGACCCAGCGGAACGCCCTCCACCGGAGGATTTTCCGAGGGGAGTTCGCCCTCCTATGTCTCGGATTTTCTCGCGACCTCGGAGGGGCTGGCGCTGACCCGCGCGTTTACGCGCATTACCGATGCCAAGCTTCGGCGCAGCATCGTGGAGTTGGTCGAACAGATCGCGGCGCGCGAACAGCCGGAAAAGCTCTGAAATCAACCATTCGCTTCGAACCCCCGAACAGCGCGAACCCGATCCGGGCCGGCTGTTGCCCGTCGGACAATGTTGCTATTGAACACGCGAGTTCGATGGCCGCGCGTCCAAAGGCCGCATGTCAATTGCAAAAGGCTGGAAATGCTGACCACGTCCTCCAACCCCTTCGATGCGAAAACCATTCTCGATGGCATCCGCCGCTGGGTCGAGATCGAAACTCCGACGGAAGCACCCGACCACATCAACAGGCTCGCGACCCTGGTCGCGGACGGCTATCGCGGACTGCCGGTCGCGATCGAGCGGGTCGCAGGGCGTTCCGGCTGCGGCGACCACCTCATCGTGCGGTCGTCATGGGGGCAGCAGCGCCCCGGAATCCTGGTGCTGAGCCACCTCGACACGGTTCATCCGCTTGGCTTCATCGAGCGTCTGCCGTTTCGCCTGGAAGGCGACAGTGCCTTCGGCCCCGGTATCTATGACATGAAGGGCGGGGCGTATCTGGCGTTTCACGCCTTCCGACTGCTTTGTGGGAAAGGCGAGCGACCGCCGCTTGGCGTGACCCATCTCTACGTCTCGGACGAGGAGATTGGCAGCCCGACGTCGCGCGCGATGATCGAAGCGGAGGGACGCAAGGCAAAATACGTGCTCGTGACCGAGCCCGCCCGCGACGGCGGCAAGGTCGTCACCAGCCGCAAGGGGGTGGCGCGCTTCGAGGTCTTCGTCAAAGGCGTTCCCGCCCATGCCGGCACGCGACCGGAGGATGGCCGCAGCGCGATCCGCGAACTCGCCAACGTCATTCAGACACTTCAGGCCATGAACGACCTCTCGCGCGGCGTAAGCGTCAATGTGGGCGTTGTCAGAGGCGGCACCAGGCCGAACGTGATCGCCGAGGAGGCCTATGCCGAGGTGGACATGCGCCTTCCATCGATTGCGGATGCCGACGAGATTATTCCGAAAGTGTTGAACCTGGCCTCGCAGACCGATGGCGTCGGCATCAGCGTGACGGGTGGATTGAATCGTCCGCCATATGAGAAGAGCAACGCCGGAGCGGCCCTGTTCGAGCACGCCAAAATGCTTGCCGCCGAGCTCGCCTTCGAGCTTTCGGACACTTTCACCGGCGGCGGTTCCGACGGCAATTTCACCGCAACCCATACGGCAACGCTCGACGGCCTCGGCGTCGACGGCCGGGGTGCTCACACCCATTACGAGCAGCTGTATATTTCATCGATCGAACCGAGGGCGCGGCTGATGCATCTCCTCTACCAGACGCTGCGATGAGCGCGGCGATCCGCAACCCCGAAAATCACGATGCCCGGTCCGGCGAGGATATCGCCGCTCGCAGGCCCGGCTCCTTCTTTGGCCGGCGCAAGGGTCACCGCTTACGCGCGCATCAGGCCGATTTGATGGAACATCTGTTGCCGCGGCTTTCCCTGAACATTGCCGGTCCGCCGCCGGCCGAAATCATTCGCCTGTTCGATGCGCCGGTCGACAATGTCAGGCTGGAGATCGGATTTGGCGGCGGTGAGCATCTGAGTGCCGAAGCGCGCGCCTTTCCCGACACCGGCTTCATCGGCTGCGAGCCCTACGTCAACGGCATGGCGAAGATCCTGGCAGCGATCGAGCAACACAACATCACAAATATCCGGCTGTTTGCAGGAGATGCGGCCGAGTTGCTGGCGTGGATGCCAAAACACTCGCTGGCGCGGATCGACCTTATCCATCCGGACCCATGGCCGAAACGGCGGCACTGGAAGCGGCGCTTCGTGCAGGACGCGACCATCAAAGCCATGGCGCGTGTGCTCAAAGCCGGGGGCGAGTTTCGTTTTGTCAGCGATATCGACGACTATTGCGGCTGGACGCTTTCGCATTTTTCGCGCTCGCCCGACTTCGTATGGACCGCGGAGCGTGCCTGCGATTGGCGCGAGCCATGGCCGAATTTCACGATGACGCGATACGGACTTAAAGCCGAACGCGAAGGTCGGCAGGCCACCTATCTGCGGTTTCGGCGCGTCGGCTAGCCCTTGAAATGAAAATGGAATCAAGGCTAACAGTCACTCGAAAGCCCGGAGATTGTGCGGCGTGCCTTTCAACCTCGACGAGCGCTTCATCGCCGCGGCGGAGCAAAAGCTCGGGGCGTCGCTACCCTATTCATATCGACAAGCAATGATGACGGATAACGGGGGGAGGTGTTTGCCCACGATGATGTTTGGAATTTGCATCCCATCCTGGATGCGTCCGATCGCAAGCGTGTGAAACGCTCCTGCAATGATATTTTGCGCGAGACCGCGTTGATGCATGATTGGCGAGGCTGGCCGGAAAACGCACTTGCTATAGGTAGCAACGGCGGCGGCGACAGATTAGTTCTGCTCAAGGTGAACCGACGCTATGAGCCTACCATCTATGTGTGGCTTCAGGACTCACGCGAATTGGTGGCGGTGGCAGACAGCTTTTCAGACCTGGAGCGCTTCCGGCCGAAGACTCCCTAGATCATGATGCGATTGAGCGGAATCGCTTCATGATCTCATCTCTTTGTTTGAGCATGATTTCCGCGCAAATGCCTTTCCGCGTTTGTCGCGAGGGAAAACCGGTTTCCACTTTTCCGGATCGTGCTCCAGGGTAGCTACGGCCGGCCCTTCCAGTAGTCGAGCATCCGCTCCGCGGTCGAAGGCATGAGACGCGCAAAGTTCGACCGCACGTTCTCGATGTCGGTTGGCGAAGCGATCCGGGTCGGCCCCAGCTGGAGCAGAACCAGGGCGCGCACGGTTGCCCATTGCAGTCCGATCGCCTTGCCGACGATCAGGATCGGGTCGTGACGCTCGCCGCCCATCAGACGATCGAGCGTTGCGATCTGCACACCCGACATCGCCGACAAGGCCGCCACCGTTTCCTCATATCTGTACTCCTTGGCAAAGCCGAGAAGCGCCGCTTCGTTCAGGTTGCCGGCGCGATGAAGCGCAAGCACGGTGCGTTGCGCAGGCACAAAATCCGTGCCGCTGTCGATCCCGCTGTCGCCGCCGGCAATCTCGCTCATCGCCCGGCCGATGGCGGCTTGCCTTTCGGGCGCGGCCATTTCGAACATGCGGCGGCGGACAACCTCGATCGAACCCGCCAGGAGTTCCCTGAGCAACCGATCCGGCAGATCTTCGCGCTGGCCGAGCTTGAGCGTCAAAACGCCATCGGTGCCGGCACGCCTGATCAACGCGGAATATCCGCTGCTTGAAAAAAGCGCTCCCGCATTGGCCGCCGTGCGCCTGACGACGTCGCGGTCGCCGCGGCGAAGGATCACGTCGGTAAGGCCGGCAGACAGCGTCGGCCGCTCCGTGATCGCCATGAGATGCCCCTGACCTTTCATGCGCGCGATTTCGATCAGCATCTGCTGATCGAGCGCAGGCGAACGCCGCAACACCGGGGCGGCGACCGACAGCTCGTCCTCGCGGGCGAGTTGGCCGAGCAAGATTTTGGGTCCATTGGCAAGCGCGGAAAGTTGCCAGGCGAGATCGGCGCGGGCAACAATCCCGGTGTGCGGCACGAGATCGATCAGGACCCGGTCGAACAGTTCGACATGATCCGGCTGGAAAGTCGCGGCTCCCTGCACCAGCAGTTCGGCGATCCGGCGGACCGCATCCGCCAAGCGCCTGGGATCGCCTGCCTGACGATTTCATCGAGACCGGGGATCAAGGAAGCTGCGACCGACATGAAATTCACTCAAACCCGGCGCCGTCTGCGGGTTTTCGAGCAATCTAGGCGGGCGTGGTGAAGGAAGAGTTAGGCTTGAAATCGGCCCTTTCGGATGCGCCCAAAATCGCGGTCCGCGCGTTTGCCGGGCCTTGCCGGAGCTCTGAAAAAACGCTATATCAGCGGCAACTTATAGTTCTCATACGATCGCGTATTGAGAGTGGGCCCCCCGGGACCCGCTCTTTTTTATTACCCGAACGGGCCCGGCGAAAGCTAAGCGCAAGGGACCGGCTCGGGCACACCGGCGGGACCCGAGCGCTTTTTGGCCCGCCCAACGCAAAGCCGTCAGAACACCGCATTCGAGACCGCCAAAAAGGCAACGTTTGACACTGGAAATGACCGATCCAACCGCTGGTTCCGTGGACATCGAGCTGCTTGCCGAGCCGCGCCTCGTCATCGAGCCGGGTGTGGCGGCGCGGGTGTCGGCGATCGCCACTCCAGTCCTGCAGGGAATGGGGTACCGGCTGGTGCGGATCAAGATATCGGGCGAGGCCGGCTGCACCGTCCAGATCATGGCGGAGCGGCCCGACGGCTCGATGCATATCGAGGATTGCGAGGCGATCTCGCGGGCGTTGTCGCCGGTGCTCGACGTCGCCGACCCGATCGACCGTGCCTACCGGCTGGAAATTTCCTCGCCCGGAATCGACCGGCCGCTGGTGCGGCGCTCCGATTTTGAGCGCTTCGTCGACCATCTCGTTAGAATCGAAATGGCGATCGCTCATCAGGGCCGCAAGCGGTTCCGCGGCACGCTGGCTGGCGTCGAGGGCAATGCCGTTCGGCTGCATCGCGACGACGCGAAGGCAGGCGAAGAAAGCGATATTCTTCTTGTGATGGAGGAGATCGCGGAGGCGCGGCTCGTGCTCACCGACGAATTGATCGCGGAGTCGATGCGGCGCGGCAAGGCCGCCGAGCGGGAACTCAAGCGCAGCCTCGGATTAGAGCCGCCGCCCGCCGCGCATGTCCGCAATCGCACGACAAGACCGGCGAAGAAACCGGTTCCGAACAACAGCAAACAGCATCGCCTCGCCGCGGAAAGAGCACGCAGAGGCGAAATCGATCCTGATAGAGGAGACTAAGCCATGGCAGTCAGTGCCAACAAACTCGAATTGCTGCAGATCGCCGACGCGGTCGCGCGCGAGAAATCGATCGACCGCGGCATCGTGATCTCGGCCATGGAAGACGCCATCGCAAAGGCGCCGCGCGCCCGCTACGGAAGCGAGACCGACGTCCACGCCGAGATCGACGCCAAAAAGGGCGAGCTTCGACTGTCGCGCCACATGCTGGTGGTCGAGAACGTCGAGAATTCGGCCAACCAGATTTCACTCGAGGATGCCCGCCGCGCCAATCCGGGCGCGCAGATCGGCGACACCATCGCCGACACGCTGCCGCCGCTGGAATATGGCCGCATCGCCGCGCAATCGGCCAAGCAGGTGATCGTGCAGAAGGTGCGCGAAGCCGAGCGCGACCGGCAATATCAGGAATTCAAGGACCGCATCGGCGATATCGTCAACGGCATCGTCAAGCGCGTCGAATATGGCAGCGTCATCGTCGATCTCGGCCGGGGTGAGGCCATCATCCGTCGCGACGAGATGCTGCCGCGCGAAGTGTTCCGCAACGGCGATCGCGTCCGCGCCTATATTTTCGACGTGCGGCGCGAAACGCGGGGGCCCCAGATTTTCCTCTCCCGCACCCACCCGCAATTCATGGCGAAACTGTTCGCGCAGGAAGTTCCCGAGATCTATGACGGCATCGTCGAGATCAAGGCGGTGGCCCGCGATCCCGGCTCGCGCGCGAAGATCGGCGTGATTTCGCGCGATTCCTCGGTCGATCCGGTCGGAGCCTGCGTCGGCATGCGCGGATCGCGCGTGCAGGCGGTCGTCAATGAATTGCAGGGTGAAAAGATCGACATCATTCCCTGGTCACCGGATATTGCAACCTTCGTCGTCAATGCTCTCGCACCCGCCGAAGTCTCCAAGGTGGTGATCGACGAGGACCGCGAGCGGATCGAAGTCGTGGTTCCCGACACCAACAACCAGCTCTCGCTGGCGATCGGCCGGCGCGGGCAGAACGTGCGCCTCGCCTCGCAGCTGACCGGATGGGATATCGACATTCTGACCGAGCAGGAGGAATCCGAACGCCGTCAGGCCGATTTCGAAAACTCCACGCGGGTTTTCATGGAATCGCTCAATGTCGACGAAGTCGTCGGCCAATTGCTCGCCTCGGAAGGCTTTACCTCGGTTGAGGAACTGGCGCTGATCGATGTCAGGGAACTGGCCGGCATCGAAGGCTTTGACGATGAAACCGCCAACGAGTTGCAGAATCGCGCCAGGGAATACCTGGAACGGCTCGAGACCGAACTCGAGAACAGGCGCAAGGAACTCGGCGTTGACGATGCATTGAAGCAGGTGCCCGGCGTAAGTTCGAAGATGCTGGTGAAATTCGGCGAGAATGACATCAAGACGCTGGAAGATCTGGCCGGCTGCGCTACCGACGACCTCGTCGGCTGGACCGAACGCAAGGAAGGCGGCGAGCCGACCAGGCACGCCGGCATTCTCGACGGCAACGAAGTCTCGCGCAACGACGCGGAGAACATGATCATGCAGGCGCGCGTTCTGGCCGGCTGGATCACCCAGGCCGATCTCGACAAGACGACCGAGGGGGCCGAGGCCCCCGAAGGCCAGCCGGCCTGATCATTGGAGCCATGCCTTCCCGATGCTCGCGCTTGCTGACCTCGAACTCGATCATGGGCCGCGGACGGATAAGTCCGCGACCATGCGAATGTGCGCGGTCAGCCGAAAAGTGCAGCCGATCGGGGAACTGATCCGGTTCGTGGTCGCTCCGTCCGGCGAGGTGATCGCGGATCTGAAACGCAAGCTTCCCGGCCGGGGGCTTTGGGTTTCGGCCAGCCGCCAGGCGGTTGCGGAAGCGGTCCGGCGTCACCAATTCGAGCGGGGATTCAAGCGCGACGTGCGCGTGGCGCCGACGCTTGCCAGTGACACCGAAGCCGTGCTGGAACGTTTTGCGGTCGAGGCTCTCGCTGTTGCCGCCAAGGCGGGACGGGTGGTTTCCGGTTTTGCCAAGGTGGCCGACACGCTCGGGCGACAGGGACCAATCAGGGCTCTGATCCACGCTTCCGACGGCGCCGCCGAGGGAATTCGCAAATTGGACGCCATGGTCAGGCAAAATGGCCAAAATCGCGACAAAAAGGCGGATATCCCCGTGGTTAACGCGCTGACCTCGGAACAATTGGATTTGGCACTTGGCCGCTCAAATGTGATACATGCTGCGCTGCTCGCGGGCCCCGCGAGCAGCACCTTCCTGTCGCGCAGCCATATGCTGGTCCGATACCGGATGGCGGGCGACGACGGAGCGGCCGGCAAGCCGGCCAAGAATTCGCCGACACACACTGTGCAGACACGCACGATGAGAGAAGATTAGGACTGCTGAATGGTTGATACGAAAACCCCTGGCGACAAGACACTCAGTGTCCCGACCAAGACCTTGACGCTCAAGCCGCGCGTCGAGACGGGCACCGTGCGCCAGAGCTTCAGCCACGGCCGGACCAAGCAGGTCGTGGTGGAGAAGCGCGGCAAGCGCCGGGTCGCCGGAGAGGCGCCTGCCGCGGAGACGCATGCACCGGAACCGGTGGCGGTCAAGGCGGCAACGCCGGCCCCGGCACCGTTGACCCGCGCCGCGCCCCCTCCGGCGGCGCCTCGCAGAAATTCCGGTTTGGTTTTGCCCACGCTCACCGAAGACGAGCGCACCGCACGCGCCAGCGCGCTGGCGGATGCAAAGCTGCGCGACATCGAGGAGCGGCGGCTCGCCGAAGAGGAAGCCAAGCGGCGCAGCAGCCGCGAAGGCATCGAACAAGCCGAGCGCGAAGCCGCCGAGGCGCGCCGCAAGGCCGAGGAAGAACGTCACCGTCAGGACGAGGAGGCCAAGCGAAAGGCTGAGCTCGAAGCCAAGAAGCGTTTTGGCGAGGCCGAGGCCCAGCCGCAACGTCCGGTCCGCCCCGCGATACCCGTGGCGCGGGCGCCCGGGATTGCCGCCGACATTTCCGACGAAGACGAGGGACCGCGTCAGGTCAGGCGCGGCGCCGGCGGCGCTGCCCGCTCGGCCACCGCCCCGAAGGCGGCCAAGCCCGCGCCGCAGAAGCAGCGCGGGCGGCTGACGCTCGTCACCGCACTCAATGCCGACGACGTCCGCGAGCGCTCGATCGCCTCGTTCCGCCGCCGTACCCAACGCCTGAAGGGACATCAATCGAACGAGCCGAAGGAAAAGCTCGTTCGCGAGGTCGTCATTCCGGAAGCCATCACGATCCAGGAACTCGCCAACCGGATGACCGAGCGCGCCGTTGACGTCATCAGACTGCTGATGAAGCAGGGCGCCATGCACAAGATCACCGACGTGATCGATGCCGATACCGCGCAGCTGATCGCCGAGGAAATGGGCCACACCGTCAAGCGCGTCGCCGCGGCCGACGTCGAGGAGGGCCTGTTCGACGTCGTCGACAACTCTACCGATACCGAGCCGCGTTCGCCGGTGGTGACCGTGATGGGCCATGTCGACCACGGCAAGACGTCGCTGCTCGACGCGCTTCGCCACGCCAATGTGGTCTCCGGCGAAGCCGGCGGCATCACCCAGCATATCGGCGCCTATCAGGTGACCTCGCCGGAAAGCGGCAAGAAAATCACCTTCATCGACACGCCCGGTCACGCCGCGTTTACCGCGATGCGCGCCCGCGGCGCCAAGGTGACCGACATCGTTGTGCTGGTGGTGGCCGCCGATGACGGCGTCATGCCGCAGACGGTGGAGGCGATCAATCACGCCAAGGCGGCGAAGGTGCCGATGATTGTCGCCATCAACAAGATCGACAAGCCGGACGCCAGGCCCGATCGCGTTCGCACCGAGCTGCTGCAGCACGAGGTCCAGGTCGAATCGCTTGGCGGCGAGGTTGTCGACGTCGAAGTCTCCGCCAAGAACAGGACCAATCTCGACCGGCTGCTCGAGATGATCGCGCTGCAGGCCGATTTGCTCGACCTCAAGACCAATTCGTCGCGCCCCGCCGAAGGCACCGTGATCGAAGCCAAGCTCGACCGCGGCCGCGGTCCGGTCGCGACCGTGCTGGTGCAGCGCGGAACCCTGCGGGTCGGCGACATCGTGGTCGCAGGCGCCGAGATGGGCCGCGTGCGCGCGCTGATTTCCGACCAGGGCGATACGGTGGAGGAGGCCGGTCCTTCGGTGCCGGTCGAGGTGCTCGGCTTCAACGGGCCGCCGGAGGCGGGCGATCGCCTCGCGGTGGTCGAGAACGAAGCCCGCGCCCGTCAGATCACGAGCTATCGCGCGCACCAGAAGCGCGAGAACGCCGCCGCCAGCATTTCCGGAATGCGCGGCTCGCTCGAACAGATGATGTCGCAGCTCAAGACGTCGGGCCGCAAGGAATTCCCGCTGGTCGTCAAGGCCGACGTGCAAGGCTCGCTGGAAGCGATCCTCGGCTCGCTGGAAAAGCTCGGCACCGAGGAGGTCGCCGCCCGCATTCTGCACGCAGGTGTCGGCGGCATTTCGGAATCCGACGTGACGCTCGCGGAAGGCTTCAACGCCGCGATCATCGGCTTCTCCGTCCGCGCCAACAAGGAAGCGGCGGCGGCAGCCAAGCGCAACGGCATCGAAATCCGCTACTACAACATCATCTACGACCTCGTGGATGACGTGAAGAAGGCGATGTCCGGCCTGCTCGCGCCGACGCTGCGCGAGACCATGCTCGGCAACGCCCAGATCCTGGAAGTGTTCAACATTTCCAAGGTCGGCAAGGTCGCCGGATGCCGCGTCACCGACGGGACCGTGGAGCGCGGCGCCAATGTCCGCCTGATTCGCGACAACGTCGTCGTGCATGAAGGCAAGCTGTCGACGCTCAAGCGCTTCAAGGACGAGGTGAAGGAAGTGCAAGCCGGTCAGGAATGCGGCATGGCGTTCGAGAACTACGGTGACATGCGGGTCGGCGACGTTATCGAGTGCTATCGCGTGGAATCGATCCAACGCAGCCTGTAAGTCCAAATCTTGCGAAGCGCGTGGTTTTTATTGACTGAAAATGCGGCGTCATGGCCGGGCATAGGCGAGCGAAGCGACGCCGTTCTTCGAACGGCTACCGGCCATCCACGTCTTGGCCAATTCAACAGGAAAGATGTGGATGCCCGCGACAAGCGCGGGCATGACGAATCGAGAGACGACGATGCCCCGCCACCAGAAAAGGAGTTCCGCCGCCGGCGGCTCGCAACGCCAATTGCGCGTCGGCGAGATCGTGCGTCACGCCATGGCGGACATCCTGGCGCAGGGCAGCACCCATGATGTCGAGCTCGAGGGCCACATCATTACCGTTCCCGAGGTGAAGATGTCGCCGGACCTCAAGCTCGCGACGATCTTTGTCATGCCGCTTGGCGGACGCGACACGCAAAGAGTGCTCGCGGCGCTCGAGCGCAACAAGAAGTTCCTGCGCGGCGAAATCGCGCAGCGCGTTAACCTGAAATTTGCCCCCGATATCCGCTTCCGGCTCGATGATCGATTCGATGAAGCGGAGCGCATAGAGAAATTGCTGCGAACGCCGGCGGTGCAGAGAGACCTCGCGCCAGACGCGCGCCGATCCGGCTCGCACGAATCCGATGAGTGATTGATGATCATGACGAGCGCAAACAGCCTGATCCAACCACCGACCGGCGATTCGGACGAGCTTGCAACAAACCATTCAGCGCGCCGTGAGGGCGATCACGCCCCTGCGGGCAGGCAGCCACGCCACCACAATCAGCCGCGCCGCGAAAAACGCGACGTCCACGGTTGGGTCGTGCTCGACAAGCCGATCGGCATGACCTCTACCCACGCGGTCGCGATCGTGAAGCGGCTGTTCCAGGCCAAGCGCGCCGGACACGCCGGCACGCTCGATCCTCTTGCCTCGGGCGGACTGCCGATCGCGCTCGGCGAGGCCACCAAAACCGTCCCATTCGTGATGGATGGCCGCAAGCGTTATCGCTTCACCGTGGCCTGGGGCGAGGAACGCGACACCGACGACACCGAAGGCCGCGTGGTCAAAACCAGCGAGATCAGGCCATCTGCGGAAGCAATTTCGGCCCTGTTGCCGCGCTTCACCGGCGTGATCGAACAAATCCCGCCGCAATATTCCGCAGTCAAGGTCGAGGGCGAGCGGGCCTACGACCTGGCACGTGACGGCGAGAGGGTCGAGCTGAAACCGCGCCGCGTCGAGATCCACCAATTAACCCTTGTAGAACAATCAGATAGCAGTCATTCCGTGTTCGAGGCCGAGTGCGGCAAGGGAACCTATGTCCGCGCGCTGGCCCGCGATATCGGGCGGATTCTGGGCTGTTTCGGTCACATCTGCGCGTTGCGTCGGACCGTCGTCGGCCCGTTCGGCGAAAACGACATGATTCCGCTGGAACAGTTGGAGGCTTTGTGCGATAGAGCCGCGTCCGGCGAGGGCAGCCTCGCCGACGCGCTGTTGCCCGTTGAGACCGCGCTGGACGACATCCCGGCACTGGCCGTCACACGGGCGGATGCGGCAAGGCTCCACAGGGGCCAGGCCGTTTTGTTGCGCGGACGGGATGCGCCCAATTGTAGCGGCACAGTCTATGTCACGGTCGCAGGCCGGCTTTTGGCCCTCGCTGAAATTGGCAATGGCGAACTCATCCCCAAGCGCGTGTTCAACCTGACCGGGCTGACTGCCAGTCCGGCTCGCAACAATGAAAGTGTCTGACGATGTCGATTACCGCCGAACGCAAAGCGGAAGTCATCAAAACCAATGCCAAAAAAGCCGGCGACACCGGCTCCCCCGAGGTTCAGGTCGCGATCCTCTCGGAACGCATCAACAACCTCACTGACCATTTCAAGAGCCACGTGAAGGACAATCATTCGCGTCGGGGCTTGCTGAAAATGGTCGCGACGCGCCGTTCGCTTCTCGATTATCTCAAGAGGAAGGACGAGGCGCGTTACCTGGCGCTGATCGAAAAGCACAACATTCGGCGCTGAGCTTCGCGCGCGCATGTTTGCGCGCGTGGTTGCGCGTGGTTGCGAAAATGGCGGCTTTTCGGCCTTTCGAGCAAGGTCACGCGCATATGGGGTGGGAGCCTTTGCTGGTTCGCACCAGGGCATGATCTTCGAAGCCGTTATCTTCGAAGCCATTGTTCGATCGTGCCCGCACAGAAGTTCGTCCAGCAGCACTCCGGCGACTGGACGATGACGGGCAAGGTGCCCGTCGCGCGGGTCCAAGGCGAGGACGCCTTCAGTCCCGTTCCAAATCGCAAAGGATGAATGCCATCCCGCATATCAAGACCATGGCAGGATCGCCGGGCGCTGATCGGAAATCGCGATCAGCGTCCCGCAATCTTGCGCATGGTTTTTGTGTGCCGGACTTTCATGCCTTGCGTGAACCCATGAAAGAAGACCGCAATGTTCGATATTCATACAGTCGAGATCGACTGGGGTGGACGACCCCTCAAGCTTGAAACCGGAAAACTGGCCCGTCAGGCCGACGGGGCTGTCATCGCAACCTACGGCGAGACCGTGGTGCTCGCCACCGTCGTCGCCGCCAAGACGCCCCGCGAGGGCGTCGACTTCCTGCCTTTGACCGTCGACTATCAGGAGAAGAGTTACGCCGCAGGCCGCATACCCGGCGGCTACTTCAAGCGCGAAGGCCGGCCCACCGAGAAGGAGACGCTCGTCTCCCGCCTGATCGACCGCCCGATCCGCCCACTGTTCGTGGAAGGCTGGCGCAACGAAACCCAGGTGATCGTGACGACGCTGTCGCACGACATGGAAAACGATCCCGACATTCTTTCCATGGTGGCGGCTTCCGCGGCGCTGACCCTGTCGGGCGTGCCGTTCAAGGGCCCGATCGGCGCCGCCCGTGTCGGTTTCGTCAATGACGAATATGTGCTCAATCCCACGCTCGACGAAATGGTCGACACCCAGCTCGACCTCGTCGTCGCCGGCACCTCGGATGCCGTGCTGATGGTGGAATCGGAAGCCAGAGAACTCAACGAAGACATCATGCTCGGCGCCGTGATGTTCGGACATCGGCATTTTCAGCCGGTGATCAGCGCGATTATCGAACTCGCCGAAAAGGCCGCGAAGGAGCCGCGCGAGGTTCAGACCGCCGACGAAAGCGCGCTGGAAAAGGAAATGCTGGCGCTGATCGAGACCGATCTGCGCACGGCCTACGCCATTCCCGTGAAGCAGGAGCGTTACGCTGCGGTCGCCAACGCCAAGGAAAAGGTGATGGCGCACTACTTCCCCGAAGGCGAGGAGCCGAAATACGACAAGCTCCGCATCGCCGCGGTGTTCAAGGAACTGGAAGCCAAGATCGTTCGCTGGAACATTCTTGATACCGGCAAGCGCATCGATGGCCGCGACGCAAGGACGGTTCGCAACATCATCGCTGAAGTCGGTGTGTTGCCCCGCGCCCACGGATCGGCGCTGTTCACCCGCGGCGAGACCCAGGCGCTGGTGGTGACCACGCTCGGCACCGGCGAGGACGAGCAGTACATCGACGCGCTGTCGGGAACCTACAAAGAGACGTTCCTGCTGCACTACAACTTCCCGCCCTTCTCGGTCGGCGAGACCGGCCGCCTCGGCGGCACCAAGCGGCGCGAGATCGGCCACGGCAAGCTAGCCTGGCGCGCGATCCATCCCGTTCTGCCGCCGCATCACGAATTCCCCTACACGGTCCGCGTGGTTTCCGAGATCACAGAATCGAACGGTTCGTCCTCGATGGCGACGGTCTGCGGTTCGTCGCTGGCGCTGATGGATGCGGGCGTTCCGCTGAAGCGGCCGACCGCCGGCATCGCCATGGGCCTTATCCTGGAAGGCACGCGCTACGCCGTGCTCTCCGACATTCTCGGCGATGAGGATCATCTCGGCGACATGGATTTCAAGGTGGCCGGCACCGATCACGGCGTCACCTCGCTGCAGATGGACATCAAGATCGCAGGCATCACCGAGGAGATCATGAGGGTGGCGCTTGCCCAGGCGAGGGAAGGCCGCATCCACATCCTCGGCGAAATGGCGAAAGCCCTGACCGCGGCGCGGGCGGAGCTTGGCGAATACGCGCCACGCATCGAGACCTTCAAGATCGCAACCGACAAGATCCGCGAAGTGATCGGCACCGGCGGCAAGGTGATCCGGGAGATCGTCGAGAAGACCGGCGCCAAGGTCAACATCGAGGACGACGGCACCGTGAAGGTCGCTTCAAGCGACGGTGAGTCGATCAAGGCGGCGATCAAGTGGATCAAATCGATCGCCTCCGATCCGGAAGTTGGCCAGATCTACGACGGCACCGTGGTCAAGGTGATGGAGTTCGGTGCTTTCGTGAACTTCTTCGGCGCCAAGGACGGCCTCGTCCACATCAGCCAGCTTGCGCCCAATCGCGTTCAGAAAACCTCCGACATCGTCAAGGAAGGCGACAAGGTCAAGGTCAAGCTGCTGGGCTTCGACGATCGCGGCAAGACGCGTCTGTCGATGAAGGCGGTCGACCAGGCGACCGGAGAAGATCTCGAGGCCAAGCAGAAGGCCGAGGCGCCGCCGCGCGAAGCCGCCGGCGAATAACTCCTTACGGTAAAGAAGACAAAAGGGCGGCCGTTCAGCCGCCCTTTTTGTTTGCGTGCCGAACAGGCGAACGCTGCGGATCGCTATTCAACGACCTCGTCAGCACCCACGAGTATTGAAGGTTGCATCGGAATGCCGAGGTCCCTTGCCGTTCTGGCGTTGATCGCCAGTTCGAATTTTGTAGGTTGCTCGATCGGCAGATCGGCCGGTTTGATTCCCTTGAGAACCTTGACCGCGATGGTCCCCGCCTGTCGCCACAGTGCCGTGAGACTGGGCCCATACGAGAGCAGCCCTCCCGCATCCACATGTTCTCGCCACTGATAGATCGCCGGCAACCGATGCTCTGCGGCGAGATCGATGATTTCGCGAGAAAGGGATGAAAGCGATGGTGAAGCCAGCACATTCAGACCATCGACTCCGCCGGCTCGCGCCGTGCGGAAAGCATCGATCAAATCCTCGCTTTTCTGCACTTCGATGACCTGCAGATCGAGATTCAACGATCGCGCCGCCTTTTCCGTCGCCCCAACCTGCGACGCACCCGTTGTCGGGTCCCACAACGCTGCGACCCGCGAGATTCCCGGAACCATCTCCCGCAACACCGCCAATCGCTTGGCACTGAGCTCGGGAGACATGATCGTCAATCCGGTGGTGTTGCCGCCAGGGCGGGACAGAGAATCGACCAACCCGGTTGCCAGGATGTCGTCGCTGACTGCCACGATCGGAATGGTTCTCGTCCGCTCCCGAACCATTCTTGGGGCGAGATCGCCGAACGCCAGAATGGCGTCCACATTTGCCCGAACCAATTCTCCGGCGAGTTCGGAGAGTTGTTTCGGGCCTGCGCGTGCGTAGCGCAGTTCAATTGCAAGATTGCGGCCCTCTGTGAATCCGAGCTGGCGCAGCGCCAGCGTCAGAGCGGGCATGCGAGGAGGCGCGGGGTACGCTGCGCCAGGCCACAGCACCCCAATCGTAGCACTGGCCAACTGCTGGCCACGCGCCGGGCGTGCCCACATTGCCGCCCCGCCGAGCAGGGCGATGAATTCCCGCCGCCTCATCGGATTTCCCAGCTCAATGTCTGCTCTCACATATCACGCCTGGGGTCACCGAGCGAATCTCGGAGCATCCTCTCGGGCGCTGGCACGTGCGCACCCGCCCCAGGCAGGGACTTCAAACGCAAGCGACAACTTCGGGCCATCGAAAATTTGTCAGCGCTTCATTGCGGGTGCGTCGAACTGGCCTGGATTACCGGCGCGTGATAAATCTCGCCTCTCGCTGCGACGTTGCGTCGCGCATGAGGATCTCCGTGGCAGCGTTCGCACGCCAAGCTTGGAGTACTTGATGTCGCCAACCATCCGTCCCGCCCGCATCGATGAGCATGAAGAGATCGCCCGGGTCTGGATGAACAGCTGGGTCTCGACCGGGCTCGAGAGCGCCAGCAATTTTCTGCTGGCGAAATTGCGCGCGCGTATTTCGCTCGAAACCGAGCAAGGCTGGAGCCTCTTTGTGGCCGATCAGGATGGCGCCATCGCCGCCATGCTGGCGCTGCATTTGCCGAAAAAATATCTCGACCAGCTGTTCGTGGCGCCGGAATATCAGGCGCTGGGCCTCGGCCGTCGCCTGCTTGCTTTCACAAGGCAGCAATTGCCGAATGAAATCTCTCTGCGCTGCGTGCGCGAAAACGAAAAGGCCTGGCGCTGGTATGAGCGCGAGGGCTTTACCTTCGAGACGGAGCAGGTCGAGCCGATGACCGGCTTTGTCATGAAATATTATCGGTGGAAGAAGGAAACCACACCATGATGAAACTCTACTGGTCGCCGCGGTCGCGCTCATTCTCCGCACTCTGGCTGATGGAAGAGACCGGCCAGGCTTACGAGCGCGTGCTGACCGACATCTCCAAGGGCGCGCAGAAGACGCCGGAATATCTGCCGTCAATCCGATGGGCAAGGTACCTGCGCTGCAGGACGGCGAGGTCACGCTTGCCGAGGTGGCCGCGATCTGCGCCTACGTCGCCGAGCTCTATCCGCAGGCGAAGCTTGCGCCGCCGGTGGGCGACCGCTTGCGGGCAAAATATCTCTATTGGCTGTTCTTCGGACCGAGCTGCGTCGAGCCCGCCATGGTGCAGGTCGCAACCAAAATCGAGATGAATCCGACCGCCGCCGGCTGGGGCACCGCCGAGCGCGTATTCGATGTGCTGGACACCGCGCTCAAGCAAGGAAGGTGGATTCTCGGCGAGAATTTCTCGGCCGCCGATATCGTCATCGGATCGGGGCTGAATTTCGCGGTGCGGCTTTTCAAGATAATACCGGCGCGGACCTCATTCGACCGCTACATCGATGCCTGCGCGGCGCGCCCCGCCTTCCAGCGCGCCAGCGCCATCGCCGCGGGATAAGCATGATCCGAAAAAGCGGGGATCGGTCTTTTCGGACAGACCATTCGTAAATGACAAGGCAAGGTGCGGGCCACAGCCCAGTCAATCCGCATCCTTGAGCGCTTCCGGCCGCGGCATCGAAATGACGTTGTAGCCGGAATCGACGAAATGCGTTTCGCCGGTGACGCCGCCCGACAGGTCGGACAACAGATACAGCGCCGAACCGCCGAGCTCGTCCAGCGTCACGCCGCGGCCAAGCGGCGAGTGTTTTTGCTGAAAGGCGAACATCGCCCGTGCATCGCCGATGCCGGAACCGGCAAGGGTGCGAACGGGGCCTGCCGAAATCGCATTGACGCGAATGCCGCGCGGACCGAAATCGGCGGCGAGATATCGCACGGAGGCTTCCAGCGCCGCCTTGGCAACGCCCATGACATTGTAGTTCGGCATCACGCGTGTCGACCCGCCAAAGGTTAGCGTGATCATCGCGCCGCCGGCATCCCCCATCAGCTCCGCGGCGCGCCTGGCAAGCTCGGTGAATGAAAAGCACGAGATGAGCATGGTGCGCGAAAAATTCTCGCGCGTGGTGTCGGCATAACGGCCCTTCAGCTCGTTTTTGTCCGAGAAGGCGATGGCATGGACCAGGAAATCCAGCCGGCCCCATTTGGCGCGCAGCGTTTCGAACGCGGAATCGACGCTGGCGAGATTTTCGACGTCGCAGGGGAGTACCAGATCGACGCCAAGGGACTCGGCCAGCGGCTTGACGCGCTTGCCGAGTGCCTCTCCCTGATAGGTGAAGGCCAGTTCAGCCCCGTGAGCGGCGAGCGTCCGCGCGATTCCCCAGGCAATCGAATGATCGTTGGCAACGCCCATGATCAATCCGCGCTTGCCTTTCATTAAGTCGTTCATTGTACCTGCGCTCCGCCCATCTCTCACGTCATCACCCGCGCAAGCGGGTGATCCAGTATTCCAGAAGCGCCCGTAATCTAGTTGAAAGGCCGCAGTGTACTGGATGCCCCGCTTTCGCGGGGCATGACAACCAATCAGAAGCTACGCGTCCAGCCGCCTGAACACCAGCGTGGCGTTGGTGCCGCCGAAGCCAAACGAATTCGAAAGCACGGTGCCGATCCTGGCGTTATCGATACGCTTGCGCACGATCGGCATGTCGGCGAACACAGGGTCGAGTTCGCTGATATGGGCGCTTTCGCAGATGAATCCGTTGTTCATCATCAGGAGCGAGTAGATCGCCTCCTGGACACCGGTGGCGCCGAGCGAATGGCCGGTCAGCGCCTTGGTCGCGGAAATCGGTGGGCATTTTTCGCCCGTGCCGAACACTTTGCGGATCGCCTCGATTTCGGGTGGATCGCCGGCCGGCGTCGAGGTGGCGTGCGGATTGATATAGTCGATCTTGGTATTGACGGTGGAGAGCGCCATGCGCATGCAGCGCTCAGCGCCTTCGCCCGAAGGCGCGACCATGTCGTAACCGTCGGAAGTCGCGCCGTAGCCTACGACCTCCGCGTAGATGCGCGCGCCGCGCGCCTTGGCATGTTCGAGTTCTTCAAGCACCATCACGCCGGCGCCGCCGGCAATGACAAACCCGTCGCGGCTGATGTCATAGGGCCGCGACGCGGTCGCCGGCGTATGGTTGTATTTCGAGGACATCGCGCCCATCGCATCGAACAGGACCGACAACGTCCAGTCGAGTTCCTCGCAGCCTCCGGCGAAGATGACGTCCTGCTTGCCCATTTGAATGGTCTCGTACGCATTGCCGATGCAATGGTTCGAGGTGGCACAGGCCGACGAGATCGAGTAGTTCACACCCTTGATCTTGAACCAGGTGGCGAGCGTCGCCGATGCGGTGGAAGACATCGCCTTTGGCACCGCAAACGGGCCGACCCGCTTCGGACCCTTGCTGCGAGTGACATCGGCGGCTTCCACGATGGTGCGCGCCGATGGGCCGCCGGAACCCATGATGATCCCGGTACGGATATTGGAGACTTCATTTTGCTCGAGGCCGGCGTCCTGGATCGCCTGCTCCATCGCGATATGGTTCCAGGCGGCGCCTTCGCCGAGAAACCGCATTGCACGCCGATCGATGACGCCGGACGGATCGAGCGTGGGAGCGCCCTGCACCTGGGAGCGGAAGCCAAGTTCGGCATATTTTTCCGCACGGGTAATTCCGGACTTCGCCTCATGAAGACTCGCAAGCACTTCCTGGGTGTTGTTACCGATGGACGAGACGATGCCCATCCCCGTGATGACAACCCGCTTCATGATCGCCTCGTCCTGTCCTTGTGTTGTTGTGTGATGCCGGAGCGCGTGTTCAGGTTCCCGGCTGCAATGGCGAGTCCTGCTTGAACAGCCCGACCTTCAAGTCCTTCGCGCGATAGATAATCTCGCCATCCATGGAAAGCCAGCCGTCAGCAATACCAAGCCAGAGCTTCATACGCATCACGCGTTTGATGTCGACGTTGTACACAATCTTGCGGACGTTCGGCAGCACCTGCCCGGCCAGCTTCAACTCGCCAAGACCCAGCGCCCGGCCGCGGCCCGCGCCGCCGGTCCAGCCCAGGAAGAAACCGACCATCTGCCACATCGCATCCAGGCCAAGGCAACCCGGCATGACCGGATCATTCTTGAAATGGCAGCCAAAAAACCAGAGGTCCGGCTTCACGTCGAGCTCGGCCCGGACGAGCCCCTTACCATATTCCCCACCGGTCTCGGAAATTTCACTGATGCGGTCGAACATCAGCATCGGAGGCAGCGGCAATTGTGCGTTGCCCGGGCCAAACAGTTCGCCGCGGGCGCATGCCAGCAAATCCTCGTATTCGTAACCGCCGCGCCTTTCGAGCATGGAGTCAGCCTTTTCAAAAATTGGGATGAAGCACTTTTGGCAAAATGAACCCGTTTTGGGCGGCAAGCCAGCCGATCGTGGTCAGCACTTGGTTGCCACCCGCAGGCCAGAAACCTCACGGAAACCGGCGCTTGACGCTTGCCTCTTCTCGCGTCGGGCAATCGCGCGGGGCTCTCTATCACAGGGCCTGCGGGGGGCAAAGCATATGGCGGTAAATGGACGATTTTACCCATTCCGAGGGCATCCGGCCTTGGGGCTCCTTGCCAGTTGCGAAAAACTTGCATCTGTCGGAATTCCTTCTTATATCTCGCGGAAATGCCTTAGTGCCTCGCCTGAAGCATCCGGGTGGAAATGCGCGACAACGATCGAGTTCTTAACGAAGAAGCCGTCGGTTCCGAGCCCCATGCAAAGGGGCGGCAACCGGCTTTGACCGGCTGTCCGTGGCACGATGTCAACGAAATGCTGCAGGCTGCCGGCCTTCGCCCGACCCGCCAGCGCATGGCGCTTGGCTGGCTGTTGTTTGGCAAGGGCGCGCGCCACCTGACCGCGGAAATGCTCTACGAGGAAGCGACGCTGGCGAAAGTCCCGGTGTCGCTCGCGACCGTGTACAACACGCTCAATCAGCTCACGGACGCCGGCTTGCTGCGTCAGGTGAGTGTCGACGGCACCAAGACCTATTTCGACACCAACGTGTCGGCGCATCACCACTTTTATCTCGAAAACAATCACGAACTGGTCGACATTCCGGACCCGCATCTGGTGTTGCAGAAGATGCCCGACGTACCCGAAGGCTACGAGATCGCCCGGGTCGACATGGTGGTTCGACTGCGCAAGAAGCGCTGAGCCGTCGTCCCGCCCAAGCGGAGCGCGTGCCGGACCCATAGCCACAAATGTTCGAGGAAGGCGTCGGCCCGATTGCCTTGTTGAGAAGTCACGGCGTATGGGTCCCGCTTTCGCGGGGACGACCGGCCGAGATCAGTTCACCTTTTCGTCGGCATAAACGCCCCACAGCCGCTGCTGCTCGATAAAGCCGTCGAAGCCATTGCCGGCGACGCGACACCAGCCGGAGGCGCACTGCCTGACCTGGGCCACGACGCCCGCCTGCAGGCGGGCGGTGACCGAACTGGTCGAATCCGCACGCTCGTAAAGCAAGGCAAGATCGTCCCTGCTCTTCATGGTGATCACGGCCGTGCGCCGACCCGACAGCAGCGAATGATAGACCCAGCCTTCGGCGCCTTCGGAATCGCGAACCCGGCGCCAGTTCTCGAACTCGGCAGTGATCTCAACAGGCAGGCCCGAACGGGTGTAGACCCAGGCCACGTCATTGTCCTTGGTTGGACCGGCGCGAACGTTCACATGATCGGATTTGAGGCTGACATAGCGCGGGACTGGCAAGCCGCTGGTGGTTGGCGCTGCATCCTTTGCCAAAGCCGCCGTGGTGATCGCCGAGAGACAAGAAACGCAAGCCGCAAACACCACAGAACGAAAACGCCCCAACCCCATCCACGCGCCTCCTGCCGAGTGCCAGCTCAATTGTTCGAGCTCAAACACCGGACGACCACCCCCCAAAACCCCTGCACCCCGCCCCATCGCCTTCAGACCCGTGAATGCCAGGTCCTCTCGGGTTCTTGTCTTGGCCCCGCCTTCTGCTAGAGAGGACGGAAAGCCAGAGAGCCAAGAACAGCCCGAAAGTGATCCGCGGCAAACCAGCGGAGATGTCGGGGAACCCACGGGAAAAACGCCCCCGGGCCATGCGGCAGCGCAGTGTCGAATACCCGGGTTAATGAGGTCTGAACGCCTCATGAGAGCAAAATATGTCGGTTAAGAAAAAGCCTCTCGTTGTCGTTACTCGGAAGCTGCCGGACTCGACCGAGACCCGCATGCGCGAATTGTTCGACGCACGGCTCAATCTCGACGACACGCCGATGACCACGGAGCAAATTGCCGACGCCATTCGCTCGGCCGATATCCTGGTACCGACCGTTACCGACGAGATCACCGAAGATCTTATCAAGCAGAGCGACTGCAAGGTGAAGCTGATCGCCAATTTCGGCAACGGCGTCGACAATATCGATGTTGTCGCAGCCCATGCGCGCGGCATCACCGTCACCAACACGCCGAAGGTTTTGACTGAAGACACCGCCGACATGACCATGGCGCTGATACTTGCCGTGCCGCGCCGGATGATTGAGGGCGCTTCCATTCTCACCGAAGGCAAGAATTGGGAGGGCTGGTCGCCGACCTGGATGCTTGGCCACCGTATCGGAGGAAAACGGCTCGGCATCGTCGGCATGGGCCGCATCGGCCAGGCGGTCGCGCGCCGCGCGCATGCTTTCGGCCTGCAGATCCATTATCACAACCGCCGTCCCGTCGCGCCGCGCATCGCCGAAGAACTCGGCGCGACTTATTGGGAGAGCCTCGACCAGATGCTGGCGCGGATGGACATCATCTCGGTGAACTGCCCGCATACGCCGGCGACGTTCCATCTGTTGTCGGCACGACGTCTAAAACTTATCCGCAAGGATGCCTACATCGTCAACACCGCGCGCGGCGAGGTGATCGACGAGGATACGATGATCAAGCTGATCGAAACCGGCGATATGGGCGGTGCCGGCCTCGACGTGTACGAGCACGAACCCGCGGTCAATCCAAAACTGGTACGGCTCGCAAAGCAGGGCAAAGTGACGCTGCTGCCGCATATGGGCTCGGCCACCATCGAGGGCCGCGTCGAGATGGGCGAGAAGGTGATCATCAACATCCGCACCTTCCTCGACAATCACAAGCCGCCGGACCGCGTGTTGCCGAGCATGCTGTGAGCGTCACGCCACCTTCGTTCTCTGTCGCTCCTTCTTGCGCCACGCTGCGACGAACGCCACGAAGGCGGCGAGCGCCGGCGGCGGCTGACGGCGGCTTGGGTAATACAGAAACGGCCCCGGAAACGGCTCACACCAGTCATCGAGCACGCTGACCAGCGCGCCGGACCTGATCCCCTCGCTCGCATATCCCTCGAAAGTCATCCAGAAGCCGATGCCGTCGCGCGCGGCGCGTTGCGCAAGCCCGGGATGGTTCACGATCAGTTTGGTCGGAGGCGATACCTTCACCACCTGTCCCGCTTTTTCGAACTCCATATCCAGCAACGTGCCCCTGCCGAAGCGGATGCGGATGCAGCCGTGATCGAGCAGGTCCTTCGGATGCCTGGGCTTGCCGTGCCTTGCGATGTAGTCGGGCGAGGCCACCACCACGTAGCGCTGCGGCGGCCCGAGGGAGACAGCGATCATATCCCGCGCCAGATGCTCGCCGTAACGTATGCCGGCGTCGAACCCATGCGCGACGATGTCGACGAACGAGCTTTCACCGACGACCTCAAGGTCGACCTGCGGATAGGCTTCAATGAACGGCGCGACCATCGGCGCCAGCACCAGATCGATCGCCGGAGGCGGTGCATTGATGCGCAGCCGCCCCGAGGGCACCGCGCGCAGGCCGCGCACATCCTCCATGGCGCCATTGACGGCCGCTATGGCCGGGCCGACGCGGGCGAGCAGCAGTTCTCCTGCCTCGGTCAGCGCGACGCTGCGGGTCGTGCGGTTGAGAAGCCGGATGCCGAGCCGCGCTTCGAGATCGCGCAGGCGCTGGCTGAGGCTTGAGACGGAAACGCCTCGCTCCAGCGCCGCGCGCCGGAAGTTCCCGGTGCGGGCGATCGCCACAAAAGCATTGAGATCGCGCAGGTCGAGATCGCTCATTGTTCGATATTGTGAACAATCTATTCAAAATTGTCCAGCTTATCACGGCAATGAAACGGCTTCATATCGGATGGGCAATCAACGCGCGGGATGCCCGCCGCCATTTCAGGGAGAGCCATCATGAACACCCGCAAGCTCGGCAAAGCCGGCCCCGCTGTCTCGGCCATCGGACTTGGCTGCATGGGAATGTCGGATTTTTACGGACCCGCAGAGCGTAGCGAGAGCATCGCGACGATTCACGCCGCATTGGATGCAGGAATCACGTTGCTCGACACCGGCGATTTCTACGGCATGGGTCACAACGAAATGCTGATCCGCGAGGCGCTCTCCGGGCGCAATCGCGACAATGTGCAGATCAGCGTCAAGTTCGGCGCGCTGCGTGCGCCGGACAGGAAGTGGCTCGGCTATGACAGCCGGCCCGCCGCGATCTGGAACTTCATGGCCTATTCGCTGCAGCGGCTCGGCGTTGATCAAATCGATATCTACCGTCCGGCGCGGCTCGATCCGGCAGTGCCGATCGAGGAAACCATCGGCGCCATGGCCGATTTGGTGAAAGCTGGCTACATCAGACATATCGGGCTCTCCGAGGTCGGCTCCGACACCATTCGCCGGGCGCATGCCGTGCATCCGATCGCCGATCTGCAGATCGAATATTCGCTGCTCTCGCGCGGCATCGAAAGCGACATCCTCAAAACCTGCCGCGAGCTTGGCATCGGCATCACTGCGTATGGCGTGCTGTCGCGCGGGCTGATCAGCGGGCATTGGACCAGGGATCGCTCGACGACGCTGGATTTTCGCGCGGCGAGCCCGCGCTTTCAGGGCGAAAATCTCGATGCCAATTTGGCGCTGGTGAATTCTCTGCGGCAGATCGCCCGCGACGTCGGTGCGACGCCGGCGCAGGTCGCAATCGCCTGGGTCGCGGCGCAGGGCAACGACATCGTGCCGCTGGTGGGTGCGCGGCGCCGCGATCGGTTGACCGAAGCGCTCGGCGCGCTTGATGTGAAGCTGACGGGCGCCGATCTTGCGGCCCTTGCCAAAACTTTCCCGCCCGGCGCGGCCTTCGGAAGCCGTTATCCCGACGCACAGCTTGCGCATATGGACAGCGAGAAGCGCGCGAGGGCGTGACTCGTGTCTAAACCTCCCCTTGAAAAGGGGAGGACGGTTTGCGGAGCAAATCGAGAGGGGATCGCGTGACCCCCTCCCCGACCCTTTCCCTTCCAGGGGGAGGGAGTAAACACCCTCACCTGTGTCCGCTCAGATCGGTGATGACGAGCACATCGCCGTTGAGCGGGTTGAGGGGATCGCGCTTGTAGCGCACGGTCTCAAAGCGCATGGTGCGCGCATCCAGCATCAACAGACGCCCGACCAGGCCTTCGCCGAAGCCGACGATTTCGCGGATCGCTTCCAGCGCCATCATCGATCCCATCACGCCGGCGAGCGCACCCATGACACCAACTTCCGCGCAGGTCGGTATCGTGCCCGGCGGCGGCGGTTCGGGAAACAAACACCGGTAGGTCGGATTGAACTCGCCTGCCGCATTCTTCTCATGCGCGCGTATCGTGGTCAGCGAACCGTCGAACATGCCGAGCGCCGCCGTGATCAACGGCCTCGCCGCCAAAAAGCAGGCATCCGATACCAAATAGCGCGTCTCGAAATTATCCGATCCGTCCAATACCAGATCATAGCCGCCGATCAGCTCCATGGCATTGCCGGCATTGAGCCGCGTCGCATGCGCCGCAAATTTCACATGTGGATTGAGGGCCGCGATGCGCTCGGCCGCGCTGTCGACCTTCCGCTTGCCGATATCGGGTGTTTCGTGAATGATCTGGCGCTGCAGATTGGACAGTGAAACGACGTCGTCATCGACCACGCCGAGCGTACCGACGCCTGCGGCGGCGAGATACATCAGCGCGGGCGCCCCCAACCCGCCGGCGCCGACCACGAGCACGGAGGCCTCCTTCAATGCCGCCTGGCCTGGGCCGCCAACCTCGCGCAGCACGATGTGGCGGGCGTAACGCTCGAGTTCGTCCGCAGTCAACATCTGGCAAACATATCCTTTGGTCCGGTCGTCATTGGCTGAACCCTTTGCCTGAACCCTTGGCCCCTTGGCCTGCTGTTGCCGACCAAGCAGATGTGATCAATTGTGGCTTCGTCAATGGATGGAAAAGTTGTCATGAGATCGGTGCTGACGGCAACATTGATATTCGTGGCAACAGGCGCTGCGGCGCAGGCCCAATCGACGCCGGCCCCCGCGGCACGGGCGAAGCAGGTCGCGACCTCGCCTGGCCGGCCCGCCGTGCAGAAGCCCGCCGACACCGCCAATGCGATGCCCCAGGCCGAACGTCAGGCGATCCAGTCCGACCTCGCCTGGGTCGGCCAGTATAACGGCGCCATCTCCGGCGACGTCAGCGAACGCATGGTCGAGGCGATCAAGGAATACCAGAAGGTTTTGAGCGACAAGCCGACCGGCGTGCTCAATCCGAAACAGCGCAGCGTGCTCGCCGAAACCGCCAGACATCGGCAGGACAATGCCGGCTGGAGAATCGTTACCGATGCCGCCACGGGCGCCCGGCTCGGCATCCCGACCAGGCTCGTGCCCCAGCAGACTTCCGACGCCGGCGGCACGAAATGGAGTTCGGCCACCGGAACCATCCAGATCCAGCTGTCCCGCCGCAAGGAGGCAAGTCCGACCACGGCAAAACTCGCCGAACGGGAGAGAAAAGAGCCAGCCGGGCGCAACGTCGATTACACCGTGGTCAAGCCGGATTTCTTCGTGCTGTCGGGGTTGCAGGGCCTGAAGAAATTCTATGTGCGCGGCACCTTCCAGGGCGATGAAGTCCGCATCCTCACCATTCTTTATGATCAGGCCACCGAGAATATCGTCGAGCCGGTGGTGATCGCGATGTCGAGCGCCTTCAATCCCTTCCCCGTCAACGCCGGGCCGGCGCCTCGCAAGAGCGTCGAATACGGCACCGGCGTGATCGTCAGCGACGACGGCGCCGTTGTCGCCGACCGCCAGATCACGGATGGATGTCTCGCCATCGTGATTGCGCCTTACGGCCATGCCGATCGCGTCGCCGAGGACAAGGATCATGATCTCGCGCTGCTTCGCGTCTATGGCGCGCCCGGCCTGAAGCCGCTCGCCCTTGCCGGCGATCGTTTGGCCGGGAATGGCGTCGAACTTACCGGCATCGCCGATCCGCAAAACCAGGGCGGAGCCAACGCGACCAGCAGCGCCAAGGCGCAAGTCAGCCCGATCGGCGTCGGCAATGATCTCGCGCTGTCACCGCCGCCGCCGCCCGGTTTTTCCGGCGCCGCCGCGCTTGATGCCGACGGAAGATTCGCCGGCATTGCCTTGCTGAAGCCGGTGGCCGTCGCAGGACCGGCCTCTGTGGCGCCGCTGCAAGCCGTGCTGATCCCACCCCAGATCGTGCGCGACTTCGCAACATCCAATGGCGTGAATGCAACTGGCGGATCGGCCGGTGCGAAGACCTCGGTCGTTCGCGTGATCTGTGTCAGGAAGTGAGCGGAAGAATCATTTCTGGCATTTCAAACACCAGAAGGTCGAGCGCCCATTCTGGTTAAATCGCCGCACGATGCCGCCGCAGCCGGGGGTGAGGCATTTTTCACCCTCGCGATCGTAGACCTGGAACGAATGCTGGAAGTAACCGAGTTCGCCCGAAGTCTGGCGATGATCCCTTAACGACGAGCCGCCGGCCCTGATCGCCTGATTGAGCACAGCGTGAATCGCTTCCACCAGACGCCTGGCATGCTCGGTCGGCGCGCCGCCGGCGACGCCCTTGCGCTGTGCGGCCTTGGTGGCAAGTGTCGCGGCCAGTCTGCGCGGCGACAGATGCGCGCGGAACAACGCCTCGCAGACATAGATGTTGCCGAGCCCCGCAACCACGCGCTGATCGAGCAGAGCGGCCTTCAGGCTGGTCTTCTTGTTGGCGCATGAGCGCGCCAGCATGGCAGCGTCGAACTCGTTGCCGAGCGGCTCCGGACCCAAGCCCTTGAGCAGCGGCTCACGGTCGAGCGCGTTGCGGGCGATGACCTTCATGTAGCCGAAGCGGCGAGGATCGTTGAACACAATGGCCGCGCCGGACGACATCTGGAACACGACGTGGTCATGGGCGCGATCCTCGTTTCTTGAAAAATGAAATTTGCCGGGCGTCTTCTCGTCATCATTGCGGACGCGGAACGATCCCGACATGCCCAGATGCATCAAGAGTACGTCACCGGAGGCGAGATCGGCCATCAGATATTTGGCGCGGCGGCCCAGCCCGGTCACGGTCTGGCCTTCGAGCCGCGCCACAAAATCCTTCTGGAACGGAAACCGCAGGTCTTTGCGCCGCAGATCGGCCTTCATGATCCTCGCCCCTTCCATGGCCGGCTGCAGGCCGCGGCGGACGGTCTCGACTTCGGGTAATTCAGGCATAGGCGGCATTCACATCAGTGTGGCGACACTGACGTTCCTTTCAGTTTTTCGGCGGCCTCTTGCAAGGAACATCAGAGTTAAAGCCACACTGAAATTCAAGGGTGGTTGGTGTCTCTTTGGTTCTGACATTCGTAAAAGAGGCCGCCGCAGTATGATACGAATGTCAGAACCGGGACACTAGTGCGGTGGATTTGACATTCGCTTCAGTATAGCCACGACTCCTCAGGGCGAATGTCAAATCCGAAACCGCCCTGGTGTGGCGGTTCAGAAGTCAGCATCATTTGTAGCCCGTGAGTTCGTCATGCGGACTTCTGAACCAAAGCCACACTAGAAAACAATGACTTGCTAGTGTCCTTTCGATTCCGAAGTTCGCAAACGGGGTCGCCGCAAGATGATACGAACTTCGGAATCGGGACACTAGTAACCATATTTACGAGTGTCTTTTTGGTTCTGACATTCGTAAACGAGCCCGCAGCAACATGATACGAATGTCGGAACCGGGACACTTCAGTATCGTGTGATAGCGCCATTGCGGCGAGCACGCTATGGTCGGGCAGCGGAGACGTGTTGAATGAGCGGAGCGGATCAAACCACGCATTTTGGCTTCAGGGACGTGCCCCTGAACGACAAGCAGACGCTGGTTAACGACGTGTTTCACAGCGTGGCCCAGCGCTACGACCTGATGAACGATTTGATGTCGGCGGGTCTGCATCGGCTCTGGAAGCAGCTGATGATCAATGCGCTCGACCCGTCACGCGGCGATACGCGGTTTTGCCTGCTCGACGTTGCCGGCGGTACCGGCGACATCGCGTTCCGCGCCGCGCAAGCCGCAGGACCTGGCTTTCGGGCGACCGTCTGCGACATCAATTCCGACATGCTGGCGGTCGGTCGCGAGCGCGCGGTTGCGCAACACCTTGACGACCGTGTTTCGTTCGTCGAGGGCAACGCCGAGGCGCTCGCCTTTTCCAACAATACATTCGACGCCTACACCATTGCGTTCGGAATCCGCAACGTGCCGCGAATCGATTGCGCGCTCTCCGAGGCGTTTCGCGTGCTCAGGCCCGGCAGCCGCTTCCTGTGCCTTGAGTTTTCCACCGTCGACGTGCCCGGCCTCGACCGCATCTATGATCTGTTTTCCTTCAATGTAATTCCCCCGCTCGGGCGCGCGGTGACCGGCGATGCCGAGTCCTATCGCTATCTCGTGGAATCGATCCGGCAATTCCCAAGGCCGGCCGCTTTCGCCGACATGATCCGTTCTGCCGGCTTCTCGCGGGTCGGCTGGCAAAGCTTCTCTGGCGGCATCGTAGCGTTGCATTCGGGCTGGCGTTTGTGATTGCCGCAATAACCCACATCGCCCGGGTTGCCCGCGCCGCGTTTGTGTTCGCGCGCGAGGGCGTGTTCGGTGTTGTCGATCCGATACTGGTGCCGCCGCCGGGCCAATGGGCGCTACGCCTGGCGCGCGTCATCGAGCGCCCCGGCGCCAAGTCCGGCCCGCGGCTGTCGCGGGCGCTGACCCGGCTGGGTCCGGCTTACCTGAAGCTCGGACAATTTCTCGGCACCCGGCCCGACGTGGTCGGCGTCATCCTGGCGCGCGACCTGGAAAGCCTGCAGGACAGGCTGCCGCCGTTTCCGCAAAGCGAGGCCGAGGCCGTCATCGCAGCGTCGCTGGAAAAGCCGTTGTCACAGGCGTTTGCAAGCCTGGGTCCTCCGGTTGCCGCGGCCTCGATCGCGCAGGTGCATCGCGGCGAAGTCGAGCGCGACGGCGTCCGTATCCAGGTGGCGGTGAAGGTCTTGCGGCCCAACGTGGCCGCCCGCTTCCGGCGCGACCTCTCCGACTTCTTCTTTGTCGCACACCAGGCCGAAATCTATTCGGCGGAAGCGCGGCGGTTGCGTCTGGTCGAGGTCATCAACACCATGTCGCGCTCGGTGTCGATGGAGATGGACTTGCGGCTGGAAGCGGCCGCGCTGTCGGAAATGGCGGAAAACACCCGCGGCGATCCGGACTTTCGCGTGCCCGCAGTGGACTGGGATCGTACCACCCACAATGTCCTGACCATGGAATGGGTCGATGGCATTGCGCTCTCCGACCATGCGCGGCTTGAACAATCGAACGTCGATCTGCCCGACCTGGGCCGCAAGGTGATCCAGAGTTTCCTGCGGCACGCGCTGCGCGACGGCTTTTTCCATGCCGACATGCATCCCGGCAATCTGTTTCTCGACGAGTCCGGCCGGCTTGTTGCCGTCGACTTCGGCATCATGGGGCGGCTGGGCCTGAAAGAGCGGCGTTTTCTCGCCGAGATTCTTCTGGGCTTCATCACCCGCGACTACCGCCGCGTCGCCGAAGTGCATTTCGAAGCTGGTTATGTTCCGCCGCATCACTCGGTGGAGAATTTCGCACAAGCCATCCGCGCCATCGGCGAGCCGATCCACAACCGCACCGCCGAAGAAATCTCGATGGCAAAGCTGTTGACGCTGTTGCTGGAGGTGACGGGCTTGTTCGACATGCGCACGCGCCCTGAATTGATCCTGCTGCAGAAGACCATGGTGGTGGTGGAAGGTGTCGCCCGCGGCTTCGATCCCAGGCTCGACATCTGGAAGGTCGCCGACCCCGTGGTCCGCGAGTGGATCGAACGCAACCTCGGTCCGGTCGGTCGCATTCAGGGCGCAATGGTCGGCGCCGGAGAACTCGGCCGCCTCATGGCCGACCTGCCTTCGATCGCGACGCGGGCCGTCAACGTGGTCGGGCAACTCGAAACCATGACACGGGAAGGCCTGACGCTCTCGCCCGACACCATCGCGGCGATGGGGCGGACCGAAGGCCGCAAGAGCCGTTGGCGGGCGATTGCCCTCTGGGTTATCGCGCTGACCTTCATTGGGATCCTGTTCGCCATCCGCCAGCTTTGATTGCAGTGCAATCAAATTGATGATAGCATTGCTATCAATCTGGACGGAGCCACTTAAAATGGCGAGCCTGACGATTCGAAAGCTCGACGAGGCGATTCGCGATGCGCTGCGGCTGCGGGCGGCCCGCAACGGCCGCTCGGTCGAGGACGAGGTCAGGGTAATCCTGCGGGACGCCTCGCAGAATGGCCCATCCAGTGCCTCCCCTGCCCCGCCGGAAGCCCCACGCTTGTCCAGCAGCCCGACAGCTTCGCGCCCCGATGCTGCCTTGCCGCGCATCACCCTGATCATCGGCGGCGGCATCGCCGCCTACAAGGCGCTGGACCTGATCCGGCGATTGAAGGAGCGGCATACTCATGTCCGCTGCGTGCTGACAAAGGCGGCGCAACACTTTGTCACCGCGCTCACCGCAAGCGCGTTGTCGAACGCGCGCTGCTACACCGATTTGTTCGATCCCGAGAGCGAATTCGACGCGGGCCACATTCGCTTGGCGCGTGATTGCGACCTGATCATCGTGGCGCCGGCAACCGCCGACCTCATGGCCAAGATGGCGCATGGCGCTGCCGACGATCTTGCGACGGCCATTCTGTTGGGCGCAAACCGGCCGATCCTGCTCGCGCCTGCAATGAACCCACTGATGTGGCATAATCCCGCCACCAGGCGCAATCTCGCGCTACTTGAGCGCGACGGCGTCACCATGATCGGCCCCAACGCCGGGGAGATGGCGGAGGCCGGCGAAGCCGGAATCGGCCGGATGGCGGAGCCCCTGGAAATTGCCGACGTCGCCGAGCGCTTGCTGCGCCCGCCGAAGCCACGGCCATTGGCCGGCCATCGCATCCTGATCACGGCAGGCCCAACCCACGAGCCGATCGACCCGGTGCGCTACATCGCCAATCGCTCCTCCGGCAAACAGGGTTTTGCGATCGCAGCCGCAGCGCAAGCGGCGGGTGCGCGGGTCACCCTGATCTCGGGCCCCGTCGATCTCGAAGATCCGCCGGGCGTCGCCGTGATCCATGTGGAATCGGCGCGCGAGATGCTTGCAAAGGTGGAGGCATCCCTTCCCGCGGATGTCGCGATCTTCGCGGCTGCCGTGGCCGACTGGCGCGTCGCCAGTGAAGGGGCGCAGAAACTCAAGAAAACACCGGCCGGCGTGCCGCCGCTGCAGCTCGTGGAAAATCCGGACATTCTGGCGACGATCTCCAAGCTGAGGGACAGACGGCCGCCGCTGGTGATCGGCTTTGCCGCGGAGACCGAGCATCTGATCGAGAACGCGAGCGCCAAGCTCGCGCGCAAGGGCTGCGACTGGATCGTCGCCAACGATGTCTCGCCGGCGACAGGGGTGATGGGCGGCGACCGCAACACCATTCATCTGCTCACCCGGGACGGCCACGACATCAAGGTCGAATCCTGGCCGGTGATGACCAAGGAGGAAGTCGCCAGCGCGCTGGTGGCGCGGGTCGCAGAGGCCGTCAACGCGGAGAAGCGATCGTGACTACCAGCATCAAAATCGAAATCCGGCGATTGCCGCATGGCGAGGGTCTCGCCCTGCCCGCCTATCAAAGCGCGCTTGCCGCAGGTCTCGACCTCGTTGCCGCCGTGGCGGAAGACGCCCCGGTGATGCTCGCGCCGGGAACATATGCGCTCGTTCCGACCGGCCTGACGATCGCACTGCCTGAAGGCTTTGAGGCCCAGGTGCGTCCCCGCTCCGGACTTGCGGCCAAGCACGGCGTTACCGTTCTCAACGCGCCGGGCACGGTGGATGCGGATTATCGCGGCGAAATCGGCGTGCTTCTGATCAATCACGGCGATACGCCATTTCTGGTCAGGCGCGGCGAGCGGATCGCGCAGTTGGTGATTGCGGCCGTGGTTCGCGCCGAGTTCACGCTCGTGGCCTCGCTTTCCGCAACCGAGCGCGGCGGCGGCGGCTTCGGTTCGACCGGCCGCTGACCGACCCGCCAGAGCGTGATCCGGACCCGAAGGGCCGCGTTAGCGCAAAGTTGAAACCGGTTTTCCGAAAAGATCATGCTCAAACAAAGAGATGAGAGCATGATGCGTTTCCACCTAATCGCGTCATGATCTAGCGTTCGATGATTCGCCTTTGGTAAAAATGGCCGGAGTGAGGGGCCCTTAATCCCCAAATTTCTGCCATGCCATTCGCGTTCACGGTCTGGACTCTTACCCAATCGAGTCCGCTTGGCGATATTGTCTCTTGATTCGCGCCCGGCGGGGGAAGCCGGGCGCAGCTTCGTGCGTTTGGGGCAAACCATGTCGGGCGTGATCGCGGCGATGCGTCGGACCCTGCTGTCGTGCTCATCACTGGCGCGCAGCGGCCTGACTGTCGCTGCAACTTCCGTTGCCGCCACCGTACTGATTTCGGTCTACCCGGCGGAGGCGAGCGATCTGCCGCATCTGCATCACAGCATCACCTCCTTCATCGACTTGAGCCATCAGGAGATCGCGGTACTGACGACCGCGTTGTCGCTGGTCGGTTTTTCAGTCCTCTCCGCCATCCTGCTGATGCGCACGCGGCTGCGCGCGGCACGAAGCGAGACGCGGCTGCGTGCCGAAATCCAGAGTCTGCAAAGCGAGGCCGACCGTTTCCGCGCTCTGCTGTTCGCCGAACCGCAGGTTCTGATCTCCTGGACGGCAGGGGACAGTCGCGCGCAGGTCAGCGGCGATACCTCGCTGCTCGCCTCGCCGGAAGCCCCAGTGCGCTGTCTGGCATTCGGTACCTGGCTGCCGGCAGAGGCCGCCCGCCAGATGGATCGCGCGGTCGAGGCCTTGCGCGAGACGGGCGAGGGTTTTCTGCTCAACCTGACCACATCGGGCGGGACCGCCGTGGAGACGATGGGTCGCGCCATCGGCGGCCAGGCCGTGGTGCGGATTCGAGAACTTTCCGGGGTGCGGCGGGAATTGGCCGAGACCAATCTCCGCCACAAAGCGCTGCTGGATGAGACCGAAATGCTTCGGGCCTTTGCGGCTGCCGCGCCCTGGCCGATCTGGACCAGACGCGCGGGCGGCGGGCTCGTTTATGCCAACAGCGCCTACGCGCGCGCGACGGAAGCCGCGAGCGTCGCCGACGCGATCGATCGTAAACTGGAACTGCTCGACAGTGCGGACCGCAGCAACATGGAACGCGCCCTGAACGAAAAGGCGGTATTTGCGGCAAGGCTGCCGATCGTGGTCGGCGGCGAGCGGCGTTTCTACGACGTGCACGGGCTCAATCTCGGCGGCGGCAGCGTCGGCGTGGCGATCGATGCTTCGGAAGCCACCGCGCTGAGTTCGGCGCTGGTGCGGATGGCGGAAGCGCACCGTCGCACGCTCGATCAACTGTCCTCCGGCGTCGCCGTCTTCGACGGCCATCGGCGGCTTGCTTTCTACAATGATTCCTATCGCCGTCTCTGGGATCTCGACCGCGGCTTTCTCGACGGCAACCCCGACGATTCAAGCGTGCTCGACCGGCTTCGCGCCGCGCGCAAACTGCCCGAACAACCGGATTTTCGCGCCTGGAAGGCAAAGCTCCACGAGGCCTACCGCGCCGTCGAGACCAAGAAGGATGTCTGGTACCTGCCTGACGGGCGCGCTCTCGGCGTCGTCACCACGCCCAATCCGGAAGGTGGCGTGACCTATCTGTTCGACGACGTCACCGAAAGCCTCGATCTGGCGCGCCGGTTCGACGGCCTGATCCGCGTCCAGCGCGAAACGCTCGACAACCTCGCCGAAGCGGTTGCCGTGTTCGGCAGCAATGGCCGCGCCCAATTGTTCAACCCGGCCTTTGCCAGGATGTGGAAGCTGTCGCCGGAGGCGCTGGGCGAGCAGCCGCACATCGAGACGGTGGACGCCTGGTGCAGGCCGCTGTTCGATGACGCGGCGACCTGGCGCACCATCCGCGACGCGGTTACGCGGATCGACAACCGCGTCCAGGTGCCGCTGAAACTGGAGCGCAAGGACGGCAGCGTGCTGGATGGCATGACCATGCCGCTGCCCGACGGCGCCACGATGCTGACCTTCCAGGACATCACCGACACCGAAAATGTCGAGCGCGCGCTGCGCGAGCGCAACGAGGCGCTGGAGACGGCCGATCAGATGAAGGTCGATTTCGTCCATCACGTCTCCTATGAACTGCGCTCGCCGCTGACCACCATCATCGGCTTCGCCCACCTCCTGAACGATCCGGCGACCGGCCCGCTGGTTGCCAAGCAGGCCGAGTACCTCAATTACATCACGACCTCGACCAACTCGCTGTTCGCCCTCATCAACAACATTCTTGATCTCGCCAGCATCGACGCCGGCGCGATGACCCTGGAACTCGGCCCGGTCGATATTCGAAGGACCATCGACAATGCGGCGGAGGGGATTCAGGACCGGCTCAAGCGTGACCGCATCAAACTGAGAATCGAGGTCGATCCCAACATTGGAACCTTCGTGGCCGACGGCGGCCGCGTGGTGCAGGTGCTGTATAATCTGTTGGCGAATGCGGTCGGCTTCTCGCCCCAGGATTCCACGATTACGCTGAGCGCCGGACGTACCAAGCACCATGTGGTGTTTGCAGTGACCGATCTCGGTCCGGGCATTCCGCCCGACGTCAAGGACAAGGTGTTCGACTGGTTCGAGAGTCATTCCAACGGCTCGCGGCACCGCGGCGCCGGCCTCGGATTGCCACTGGTGAAATCATTCGTCGAACTGCACGGAGGCAGGGTGCGCGTCGATTCGACCGTCGGCAGAGGAACGACCGTCACTTGCGATTTTCCGGTCGATCAGGCCGCGCATCGTAACGCCGCGGAATGAGCGAGCTCGCGACCATCCAGGTTGCGCTTTCGAACGAAACCGCGACCGCAGGCCTGATGGCCGATCTTGCGCTCTTGATCGGCCCGGGCGACGTCATCACGCTGTCGGGCGATCTCGGCGCCGGCAAGACCGCGGCGGCGCGCGCCATGATCCGCTACCTCGCCGGCGACGATTCGATCGAGGTGCCAAGCCCGACCTTCACGCTGGCGCAAAGCTACGACCTGCCGGCGCTTGGCGTTCTTCATGCCGACCTTTACCGAATCAACGGCGCTGCCGAACTGGAAGAGATCGGCCTGTCGCCCTTGCCCGAGGGCGTGGTGGCGCTGATCGAATGGCCCGAGCGCGCGCCCGAGGCGCTGCCGCGCGACCGAATCGAGATTGCGCTGAGCCATCGCCCGGCATTCGGATCGACCGCGCGTGCCGCTGAAATCATCGGCTACGGGAAAGCCGCCGCCCAGGTCACAAGGTTAAAGGCACTGCGGGAATTCATCGCCGGTGCCGGCTTCATGGATGCCAGACGCCGGCACATGGCCGGCGACGCCTCGATCAGATCCTATGCGCGGCTGGTGCGTGACGATGGCGTCTTCATCCTGATGAATTCGCCGCGGCGTCCCGACGGACCGGCGATCTATGACGGCAAGAGCTATAGCGCGGCGGTGCATCTGGCCGAGGACGTCAAGCCGTTCGTCGCCATCGACAAGGGCTTGCGCGAACGCGGCTTCTCCGCACCGGCGATCTATCACGGCGATCTCGATGCGGGATTTCTCATCACCGAGGATTTCGGCCTGGAAAGCTTTGTCGAAGGCAATCCGCCGAATCCGATCTCCGAACGCTATGAAACAGCCGTGGACCTGCTCGCGGCGTTGCACCGCGATCGGCTGCCCGAACTTCTGCCGCTGGCGCCGCATATCACCTACGCGATCCCGACATTCGAGATCGAGGCCATGCTGATCGAAATCGGGTTGATGCCAGAATGGTATTTGCCTGATCGCGGCATCGAGCTCGCCGACCATTCGCGTGCCGAGTTCGTCGCGCTGTGGCGCGATCTCCTGGGCAAGGCCACGGCCACCGCAAAAACCTGGATGCTGCGGGACTTTCACTCTCCCAACCTGATCTGGCTTGCCGAACGGTCGGGAATTTCAAGAGTAGGCATCATCGATTTCCAGGATGCCGTGCTCGGCCCGGCCGCCTACGACCTCGTCTCTCTGCTGCAGGATGCGCGCGTCGACATACAAGAGCAGCTCGAGCTTGCGCTATTGACGCGTTACATCAAGGCAAGGCACGCGGCCGACGACGGTTTCGATCCGGCCACCTTCGCCGAAATCTATGCGGTGATGTCGGCGCAGCGCAACACGCGCCTTCTCGGCACCTTTGCGCGGCTCAACCGGCGTGACGGCAAGTCGCAATATCTGCGACATCAGCCGCGGATCTGGAGCTATCTGGAGCGTTCGCTGGCGCACCCGGCGCTGTCGCATCTTCGAGACTGGTATTCCGCCAATGTGCCTGCTCCGGAGGCATGATTTACCGGTTGTTAGCCGTCTTCGCCTTAATCTGCGGCGGACCCCTGTGCTTTCCAAAGGCACGGGGAAGCGGCTGCTTTGAGGGCGGAGCCAGACCATGGTCACAGAACGGCGCAAGGGAGAACGCGTCACATTCGAGCGCGGCATCGCGGCACATATGATGGGCATCGACGGCACGTGGCGGCGCGATTGCACCATGGAGGATATTTCGGAGACCGGCGCCAAGCTCACCATCGAAGGTTCCGTCGAGGGTTTGCATCTGAAGGAGTTCTTTTTGCTGTTGTCCTCGACCGGGCTTGCCTACCGTCGTTGCGAACTGGCCTGGGTCAATGGCGACCAGATCGGGGTCAACTTCCTGAAGACCGGCGACAAGAAGAAGAAAGCAGCGGCGCGGCGTAGCAACGCCGATGCGTGAAACACCGGTCATCGCGGCCGTTTCACCACCGTCACGTCGGACGATTATGCAGTCCACCAATAGTGCGTCGCCTGAATCACCGTGCTATGATTCGCGGCAAGTTCGAATTTTCGCGAGCATGATCCGGACCCGGGGCCGCGTTAGCGCAAAGTGGGAACCGGTTTTCCGATAGGATGATGCTCAAACAAGGAGATGGGGTCATGATGCGATTCCACTTGATCGCATCATGATCTACGGAAAACAGGGAATAACGGTTCGGGAATGTTCTAAAACAGATGTCCGTCAAGCCCACCAAAGCCATGGTCCTCGCCGCCGGCCTCGGCTTGCGCATGCGGCCCCTGACCGACCGAATGCCAAAACCGCTGGTTCAGGTAGCCGGCCGCACGTTGCTCGATCATGTGCTGGACAAGCTCAAGGACGCCGGCGCCAGCGAAGCTGTCGTCAATGTCCATTATCTGCCCGACCAGATCATCGATCACGTCGCACCCCGCAAGAAGCCGCGCGTGATCGTCTCCGACGAACGCAATCATGTGCTCGGCACCGGGGGCGGAGTTGTCAAGGCGTTACCTTTGCTGGGAGACGCGCCGTTTTTCCTGGTCAATGCCGACACGCTGTGGATCGACGGCGTGCGATCGAATCTGGCGAGGCTCGCCGAGACCTTCAATCCGGCGCGAATGGATATTCTCCTGCTGATGGCGCCAACCGCCAGCAGCATCGGTTATGAAGGCAGCGGCGATTATGCGATGCTGCCCGACGGTGCCTTGCGCAAGCGGAAGGAGCACCAAATCGTTCCCTTCGTCTATGCGGGTGCTGCGATCATGTCGCCTTCGATCTTCGCCGGCGCTCCATCGGGAGAATTCTCGCTGACGAAAATGTTCGATGCGGCCAACGAGCAGGAGCGTTTATTTGGTTTGCGGCTCGACGGCATGTGGATGCATGTCGGAACCCCCGACGCCGTTGGCGCCGCCGAAGAAGCCTTTCTCGAAAGCGTGGCCTGAATTTCCCGCTCAATTCCTCCCTTCCCGTCGCCGCTCATGCCATGATGCTGCGCGGTGCGGCGAATCATGTTGCCGCGATCTCGTTCGGGAACTTCAAATTCCAAGTCGCACTAGAAATTTGCTATTGCTGAAGCTGCTTTGATTCCGAAGTTCGCATCAGGGGCGCCGCGATGACTTGCGAACTTCGGAATCGGAGCTCCAGTACAAAATCGGGAAGCCCATGCGCGTATTTAGTGTTCCAGCATCCGTGCCGTTCTTGCGCGCCGTCATCGCCGCGCTGGTCGATGGCAGGCTGGTCGGGAATTTCGCGGCCCGGGCGCATCCGGAGCGACTGGCGGAAGCCACACTTTATCTGCCGACCCGCCGCGCCGGACGATTGGTGCGCCAAATCTTTCTCGACGAGCTGAACACGCGAGCTGTACTGCTGCCGCGCATCGTCGCGCTCAGCGATATCGACGAGGACGAACTGGCCTTCGCGGAAGAAGCCGATTCGCTGGGTGGAACAGTTTCGCTCGACGTTCCGCCGCAGCTTGGCGAGCTCGAGCGCCGGCTGACGCTGGCGCGGCTGGTGGCGATCTGGGCGAAAAGCCCGGTCTCGGCGCCGCTTGTGGTCGGCGGGCCGGCATCGACGCTGGCGCTGGCAGGCGATCTGGCGCGCCTGATGGATGACATGGTCACAAGGGGGGTCGGGTGGGACGCGCTTGACGCCCTGGTGCCGGATCAGCTCGACAAATACTGGCAATATTCGCTCGAATTCCTGCGGATCGCGCGCCAGGCCTGGCCCGCTTATCTCCAGGAGATTCAAAAAATCGAGCCCGCGGCGCGGCGGGATCTTCTCATCGAAGCCGAAGCCAGACGTCTCTCCGCGCGCCACGCAGGTCCCGTGATCGCGGCGGGTTCGACCGGATCGATGCCGGCCACGGCGAAATTCCTGCATGTTATCGCACAGCTTCCGCAAGGCGCGGTCGTGCTGCCGGGATTGGATACCGATCTCGAAGACGATGCCTGGCAGATCATCGGCGGCGTCCGCGATGCGCAAGGCAGGTTCACGACACCGCCTGCGTCGAACCATCCGCAATACGCAATGCACGCGCTTCTGCAGCGTTTTGCTATCAAACGCAGCGACGTCGAAATCCTCGTCCCGCCTGCACCGCACGGCCGCGATCTCCTCCTCTCCGAGGCGATGCGGCCTTCGAATGCGACCGCGCAATGGCAGCGGCGATTGGCCGAGGGTGAGATCGCCGGGAAGATTGCGATCGGCATGACCAATCTCGCTCTGATCGAAGCGGAGAATACCGAGGGCGAAGCGCTCGCCATCGCGGTCGCAATGCGCGAGGCGCGACATCTCGACAAGTCGGCTTCGCTGGTCACGCCGGATCGCGCCTTGGCACGCCGCGTGGCTGCGGCGCTTCTCCGCTGGAATCTGGCCTTCGACGATTCAGGCGGTGACGCGCTGATGGATACGCCGGCCGGAATTTTCGCGCGGCTTGCCGCTGAAGCGGCAGGAAAACAGCTTGAACCGCCGAATTTGCTCGCGCTCTTGAAGCATCCGCTGTGCCGTTTGGGGGCGGCGACCCGCGCTTTTGCGAGAGCCGCCGAGGTGCTCGAACTGGCGCTCCTGCGCGGCACAAGGCTGCAAGGCGGAACAAACGGGCTTGAGCAAGAGCTGGTCCGCTTTCGCGCCGAGTTGAGGAAATTACGCGACGGCGAGACGTCTTCGCTGCACCGGTCCGAACCGCGGACTCGCCTGACGGACGCGGAGCTCGAGCAGGCAACTCGGCTGATCTTTTGTCTGCGGGATGCGCTGGCGCCGCTCGAAGGTCTCGATCCGGGCAAGCCCCACGATTTTGCGGAACTCGCCAGACGCCATCGCGACGTGTTGATCAAATTGTCGCACGACGACCATGACGTCGCATTTGTGTTCGAGGGTCCGCAAGGCGCTGCGCTCGCATCCGCCTTCGATGACCTGCTCGGCGCGAAATCGCCAAGCGGCCTGACGGTTCAGCTTTCGGACTACGCGGAAGTGTTCCAGACCGCCTTTGCCGACCGCACGGTGCGGCGGCCGGAGGGCGCCAACGTTCAACTGAAGATCTACGGCCCGCTCGAAGCGCGGCTGACGCGGTCGGACCGCGTCATCATCGGCGGCCTGGTCGAAGGTGTCTGGCCGCCTGCCCCGCGGATCGATCCGTGGCTGAGCCGGCCGATGCGGCACGAGCTCGGACTCGATTTGCCGGAGCGGCGCATCGGCCTTTCCGCGCACGACTTCGCGCAATTGCTCGGCGCCGACGAAGTCATCCTGAGCCACGCTGCGAAGGTGGGCGGCGCGCCAGCGGTGGCCTCGCGCTTCCTGCACCGGCTGGAGGCGGTGGCAGGCGCAGATCGCTGGAAAGCCGCGAAGGCTGCAGGGCAAAAATACGTTCAATTCGCGGGTCAGCTCGATGCCCCCGACAAGGTCGTACCCGTCGCGCAGCCCGCGCCGCGGCCTGCACGCGCGGTCCGGCCGTTGCGATTGTCGGTGACAGCGATCGAGGACTGGCTGCGCGATCCCTATACGATCTATGCCAGATATATCCTGCGGCTTGCCCCGCTTGATCAGGTCGACATGCCGCTCTCGGCCGCCGACCGCGGTTCGGCGATTCACGACACGATCGGTGAATTCACTCAGAGCTTTGCTCACGCGCTGCCGGGTGATCCCGCCGGGGTCTTGCGCGGCATCGGAGCGAAATATTTCGCGCCGCTGATGGAACGCCCGGAGGCTCGCGCATTGTGGTGGCCGCGCTTCCTGCGCATCGCGCGATGGTTCTCGGACTGGGAGGTCGCGCGACGCGATCACCTTGCGGCGATCCATGCCGAGATCAGTGGTGAGATTCCGATCTCGCTCGGCAATGAACGTACCTTCGTGCTGTCGGCGCGCGCCGACCGCATCGAACGGCGCCCCGATGGCAGCTTCGCCATCCTCGATTACAAGACCGGCCAGCCTCCGACCGGCAAACAGGTGCGGATGGGATTGTCGCCACAGCTCACGCTGGAAGCCGCGATCCTGCGCGAGGGCGGCTTTGCCGGCATTGCCGCGGGCGCTTCGGTGCGCGAACTCACCTATGTACGCCTTTCCGGCAATAACCCGCCCGGCGAAGAGAAGCGGCTGGAGTTGAAAGTCAAGAATGAAACGGCGCAGCCGCCCGACGACGCGGCGGATTACGCGCGCGCGCAGCTTGAGGCGTTGATCAGGAAATTCGAAGACGAAAACGAGCCCTACACCTCCCTCAATTTGTCGATGTGGTCGAACCGTTACGGCGAATACGATGATCTCGCCCGCATCAAGGAATGGTCGGCGGCGGGTGGCCGGGGGATCGAGGAATGGTGAATGTGCCGCGCCTGATTCCGGATGCGGTTCGCGCCACGCAGGCGCGCGCCTCGGACCCGACGGCTTCCGCTTTTGTTTCGGCCAATGCCGGTTCCGGCAAGACACATGTGCTGGTGCAGCGGGTGATCCGCCTGCTGCTCGAAGACGTGCCGCCGGAAAAAATCCTTTGCGTCACCTTCACCAAGGCGGCGGCAGCCAACATGGCGGAGCGGGTGTTCTCCACACTCGGCCATTGGGTCACGCTCGATGACGATGCGCTTGACAATGCGATCACCGAAGTCGGCATCGAGCGCCCCGGCGCGAGGCTGCGCAGGATTGCCCGCAAATTGTTTGCCTGCGCGCTGGAGACGCCCGGGGGCTTAAAGGTGCAGACCATCCACGCGCTCTGCACCCGGCTTTTGCAGCAATTCCCGTTCGAGGCGAATGTGCCGGCACGCTTTGCCGTACTCGACGAGCGCGACCAGAACGACATGATGGAGCGCGCGAATCTGAGGGTGCTGCTCGATGCCTCGCGCGACCCCCAAAGCGCGACCGGCAAGGCACTGAGTATCGCGATGGCGAGCGCCGCCGACGTCACCTTCAAGGACGTCGTGCGCGAGGCTTGTCTTTCCCGCGATCACTTCATGGCCTTTGCCGACGCGGCGGGAAGTACAGAGGTCGCCGTCGCACAGATGTCGACGGCGCTTGGCGTGGGTCCCACCGACCGCATCGAGGACGTCGAGCGCGACGTTCTCGACGGGCCCTATGTGCCGCGGTCGCGCTGGGAGGAGATCGCGCTCGTCCTCGAGACCGGCAACAAATCCGATGGCGAGCAGGCAGCCCGGCTGCGCGAGGCGCTGGCGCTTACCGGTTCGGCGCAAGTGGACGAATATCTCGGGGTGTTCCTCACCGATGAGCGAATACCGCGCAAAACGGTGCTGACCAGGAAATTCTGCGACGCCAATCCGGCGATTGCGCACCTGTTCGAGCAGGAGTTCCTGCGTCTTTCTTCGCTGATCGAGCGGCGCCGCGCGCTGACGGTCCGTGACCGCAGCCAGGCGCTGTTGCACATCGCAACCGCCGCGTCCGCGCACTATCGACGAGAGAAAGAGGAGCGCGGCCTTCTCGATTATGATGACCTGATCGACAAGACGCTGGAAATGCTCGACCGCGTTTCCTCCGGCTGGGTACACTACAAGCTCGACCGCGGCGTCGACCACGTCCTGATCGATGAGGCGCAGGACACCAGCCCCCGGCAATGGGAGATCATCGCCCACATCGTATCTGAATTCACCTCCGGCGAGGGGGCGCGCGACGGCGTGGTCCGCACGGTCTTTGCGGTCGGCGACGAGAAGCAGTCAATCTTTTCGTTTCAGGGTGCCGCCCCGCGTGAATTCGATGCCCGCCGCCGCGAACTGCATCGGAAATTCACCGATGCCGGACTGAAATTCGACCCGGTCAGCTTCACCTATTCGTTCAGATCAGGCGCGGCCATCTTGCAATCGGTCGACCATGTGTTCCGCGACCAGGACATCTATCGCAGCATTCACGCGGAAACCACCTATCCGCTGCACGAGTCGCTTGCCGATGCCGGGCCGAGCCTGATCGACTTCTGGGAATTGCAGCTGCCGGACGGCAAGCAGGACATCGAGGGCTGGCGAGCGCCGTTCGATGCTATTTCCGTAACCTCGCCCGAGGTGCGCCTTGCCAAACGCATTCAGGCCGAGATCAGGTCGCTGGTGGAGCGCGGAGTCACGACGGGCCGGGCCGGCGATCGCCGCCCGCTTCGTTACGGCGACATGCTGGTGCTGGTGCGGCGGCGCGGCAACGCGTTCGACGCCGTGATTCAGGCGCTCAAGCACGCCAACATTCCCGTCGCCGGCGCCGACCGGCTGAAATTGACCGAGCACATCGCCATCATCGACCTGATGAATCTCGCCGACGCGTTGCTGTTGCCGCAGGATGATCTCGCGCTCGCCGTGGCGCTGAAGAGCCCGTTGTTCGGCCTTGACGACGACGACCTGTTCAAGCTGGCGTGGCAGCGCAGGGCATCGCTGCACGACGCCTTGCGCCTTCACGCCGCAACCGACGAGAAATTCAGAACTGCACTGCAGCGCCTGGAAGCCTGCGCGCAGCGTGCGAGACACGAGACGCCGTTTGCGTTCTATGCCTGGCTGCTTGGCGGCGATGGCGGCAGGAAGCGGATCCTGCGCCGGCTCGGAACCGAGGCCAATGACGCGCTCGATGAATTTCTGGAACTTGCGCTTGGATATGAGCGCAAGGCGCCGGCCTCGCTGCAAGGTTTCATGGCGTGGCTGCGCACCGCCGACCTCGAGGTCAGGCGCGACATGGAGATTTCGCGCGACGAGGTACGCGTGATGACCGTGCACGGCGCCAAGGGACTGGAGGCACCGGTGGTCTTTTTGGCGGACACCGCCTCCTCGCCAACCGACACGCAGCGCTTGAGGCTCATTCATCTGCCGCCCGACAAGGCAACGCCGCATCTGCCGGGCGCGGTGGTGTGGGCCGGCAAGAAGATGGACGATCCGCGTGCCGTGGCAGAGGCCCGTGCCTTGATGCTTCGCGAAACCGAGGACGAATACCGACGCCTGCTTTACGTGGCGATGACACGTGCGGCCGACCGCCTGATCGTCGGCGGCTGCCTGCCCGGCAACATGAACACGGTGCGCAAGGGCTCGTGGTACGATCTGATCGTCAAGGGTCTCGAAAATTCCGGACTTCTGGTTTCCGGAATCGAGACCGCCAGCGGTGCGGCGAAACGCTTCACGAGGCCTGAAGATGCGGCTGCAGAAACAGGAGCCCCCGCCACCAGCAAAGCTGCACCGATCGAGCTGCCGTCATGGCTGCGCGGATCCGCGCCGCCGGAGGCTTCGCTTGATATCCCTTTGCGCCCCTCCGAGCCCGGCGAAGATCAAGGCCGCGGCTTCCGCGCCGGCGAATCCGCCCACGCGCGCGCCGATGCGCTGCGGCGCGGCACGCTGGTGCATCGATTGCTGCAATCCTTGCCCGATCTTGCAAGCGAGCGCCGCCGCGAGGCGGCAGTGAAATATCTCGCGCGCAACGCAGCCGACTGGAATGAAGCCACGCGCCATGCCCTTGCGGAACGATTGTTGGCCCTGATCGGAGATGCGCGATTCGCACCGGTTTTTGCGACCGGCAGCCGCGCCGAGATCTCGATCGTGGGGCGGCTCGAGCGTCCGGGCCGCCTTCCCGTACTGGTTTCCGGGCAGATCGACCGCCTGTCCGTGACCCCTCACGAAGTCCTGATCGTGGATTTCAAGACCAACCAGGCCCCGCCGGCCAGTCCGGAGGATGCACCCTTGGTCTATGTCCGCCAGCTCGCACTCTACCGCGCCGTGCTGCAGAAGCTTTATCCCCAATTGGTGATCCGGGCAGCAATACTATGGACCGAAACCCCGGAATTGGTGGAGATTTCTGCTCCTGCGCTCGACGCCGAACTGGCATCCATCGTCCGGGGGACGGTCGGAGCTTGACCCGGCAAGGCCGCGTTCCTAGGTTGAACGCCATGATCCCGGCGGCGATTCCCTTTTCGCCGCCTCTTTGAACAAGGAAACGAGGTATTCCAATGGCCGTTGGCAAGGTTTCTGACGCCGATTTCGAAGCCGAAGTGCTCAAAGCGCAAGGCCCTGTCGTGGTCGATTTCTGGGCTGAATGGTGCGGTCCATGCCGCATGATCGCGCCAGCACTCGACGAGATTGCCGGCGCCATGGGCGACAAGGTCAAGATCGTGAAGCTGAACGTCGATGAGAGCCCGAAGACGGCGTCAAAATACGGCGTGATGTCGATCCCGACGCTGATGATCTTCAAGGGCGGCGAAATGGCCTCGCGCCAGGTCGGCGCAGCGCCGAAGGCTAAACTGCAGCAGTGGATTACGGCTGCGGTCTGACCGCCTTCTGCAGATTTTTTTTCGAACGGCCGGCCAACAGCCGGCCGTTTTTGCGTTGGTTCGATATGTTCAATGTTCGAAGACGGGTTTGAGCCTTGCGACCTTCGCAACGACAAATCGCGCGCAAAACTTCTCGCCCGCAGCGCCTGGCGGCGATGGAAGCACGCGCGGTCCGGACGATTCCGCAAGGGGCTTGTTGGCAGTATGAGCCGAAATGGGATGGCTTCCGATGCCTGTTGTGGCGCGATCGTGACAAAGTCGATCTACGCTCGAAGTCGGGCGAGGATCTGGCCCGCTATTTTCCCGAACTGGTCGAAGCCGCGCTGCAATTGAAGACGGACGCGTTTGTGCTCGACGGCGAAATCGTCGTGCCGCGCGGCAAGGCGTTTTCATTCGACGATTTGTTGCAGCGGATTCATCCGGCGGCGAGCCGCGTGCGGAAATTATCGCGGGAAACACCGGCGATCTATATCGCCTTCGATCTTCTCTCGACCGCACAAGACAAGACATTGTCGGCGCAGCCGCTAGCGAAGCGGCGACCAGTACTGGAGGCCTTCGCCAGAAAACTGTTCAAATCCAACCCGGCATTTCGGCTTTCGGCGGCGACGACAAGTTACGCGAGGGCGAAACAATGGCTGGCTCAGGCCGGCGGCGGCTGCGATGGCGTGATCGCCAAGCGCCTCGATCTGGCCTATCAAGCCGGCAATCGCGATGGCATGCAGAAGATCAAGAATTTCCGCAGCGCCGACTGCGTGGTCGGCGGCTTCCGTTATGCCACGCACTCCGTGTCCGGAAAAAAGGTCGTCGGCTCGCTGCTGCTTGGCCTCTACGATCGGGGCGGGTTGTTGCACCATGTCGGATTTACCTCGGCCATCAAACGCGAGGAGAAGCTGGCCTTGACAGAGAAACTCGAAGCGCTCGTTGCCAAGCCGGGCTTCACCGGCAACGCGCCGGGTGGCCCGAGCCGATGGTCGACCGAGCGTTCGGCCGAGTGGTGTCCGTTGAAGCCGAAGCGCGTGGTCGAGGTGGCCTACGATCACTTCAGCGGCGACCGCTTCCGCCATGGCACCTCGATCCTGCGCTGGCGGCCGGACAAGTCGCCGAAGCAATGCACGTTCGACCAGTTGAAGCAGAAGGCCGCCGATCCGATGAAACTGCTGGATTGACCGATGCATCGCGCTCTAACGCGGCAGCACGCCATTGAGCGACAACACATGGCCGGCGAGGTAGAGCGAACCCGTGATCAGGATGCGCGGCGGCACTTCGTAGGCGAGCCGCGCCAGCGACCGCAACGCCGCTTCGACGCCGGCGGCATTTTCGACACGCATACCGAGTGCGCGGGCAGCGTCGGCCAGTCTGTCCGGCGGCATCGCATTTTCGCGATCCGGAATCGTCACCGCGACGATGTGCCGCGTCAGCCCGGCGAAGTTGGCAAGAAACGACCCGGCGTCCTTGTTCGCCATCATGCCGACGATGACCACGAGCGGACGCGACACGCGTTCCTCGAGATCGCCGAGTGCGGTCGCCGCGACGCGCCCTCCGTCGGCATTGTGGCCGCCATCGAGCCAGATTTCGCAACCGCCCGGCCCCTGCTCGACCAGCGGGCCCGAGGCCAGGCGTTGCATGCGCGCCGGCCATTCCGCATTGACGATGCCGGCTTCGAACGCGGAAGGCTCGATCCTGAAGCTGGGAAGCGCACGCAGCGTCGCAATTGCAAGACCCGCATTGTCGAACTGATGGCGGCCGAATAGTCTCGGCGCCACGAGATCCATCAGTCCGCGATCGTCCTGATAGACAAGCCGTCCGCGCTCGACATTGACATGCCAGTCCTGCCCCGCTGCATGCAGCGGCGCATGCATGCGGCGGGCGGACTGTTCGATCACGGCGGCCGCCTCCGCCGTCTGTTCGGCGCAGATCACCGGCACATTGGGCTTGATGATGCCGGCCTTCTCGCGCGCGATCTTCGCGAGCTCGTCGCCGAGGAATTCGGTGTGATCCATGCCGATCGGCGAGATCACGCTCGCCAGCGGCGTCTCTATCACGTTGGTGGCATCGAGCCGGCCGCCGAGACCGACTTCAAGCAGCACCGCGTCGGCCGCGTGCTGTGCGAAAAGATGAAATGCCGCCGCAGTCTCGATTTCGAAAATCGTGATCGGCTCTCCGGCATTGACGCGCTCGCAATGCTCCAGCACCCGACGCAATTCATCGTCCTCAACCAGAGTTCCGCCGCCGGCACCGCCGAGCCGATAGCATTCGTTGATCCGCACCAGATAAGGCGACGTGTAGACGTGAACGCGATGGCCCGCCGCTTCCAGGATCGCGCGCAGATAGGCGATGGTCGAACCCTTGCCATTGGTCCCGGCAACATGGACCACCGGCGGCAGCTTGCGTTCGGGGTGGCCGAGACGTTCCACCAGCCGCTGCATGCGCTGCAGACCGAGATCGATCCGCCGAGGATGCATGGCGGAGAGCCGCGCCATCAGATCGCCGAGCGGGCCCGGCCTGGCCGCTGGCGCGTTCACGCTGGCGGCGCGGTCGGCGCGATTTCCGCGGCCGAGACGACAGGCGCCGAAAAGGCGGCTTGCGGCACAGGCCTCGTTGCGGTCTGGATCGCAGGCGACTTGGTCAGCAGGCGACAGAGCCGCGCCAGTGTCGGGCGCAGATCGTGGCGATGCACGACCATGTCGACCATGCCGTGGTCCTTGAGGTATTCGGCGCGCTGGAAGCCATCGGGCAGTTTCTCGCGGATGGTCTGTTCGATCACCCGCGCGCCGGCGAAACCGATCAGCGCACCGGGCTCGGCGATCTGCACGTCGCCCAGCATCGCATAGGAGGCGGTGACGCCGCCGGTGGTCGGATTGGTCAGCACGACGATGTAGGGCAGTTTTGCCTCGCGCAGCATCTGCACGGCGACCGTGGTGCGCGGCATCTGCATCAGCGACAGGATGCCTTCCTGCATGCGGGCACCGCCGGAAGCGGCGAACACGATAAACGGCGATTTCTTTTCGACCGCGAGTTCAAGGCCGCGAACGATGGCTTCGCCGGCGGCCATGCCGAGCGAGCCACCCATGAAATCGAAATCCTGCACCGCGATCACCACGGCCGCGCCTTCGAGCTTGCCGTATCCGATCTTGATGGCGTCGTTGAGCCCGGTCCTGGCGCGCGCGTCCTTGACGCGATCGGCATATCGGCGTTCGTCGCGGAATTTGAGCGGATCGGCAGCGACCTCGGGCAGCGCCACGTCAAACCAGGTCTCGTTGTCGAAGATCGACTTGAGGCGCGCCACCGCACCCATGCGCATGTGATAGTTCGAGCCGGGAATGACGAACTGATTGGCCTCGACGTCCTTGTAGAACACGAGTTGCCCCGAATCCGGGCACTTGATCCACAGATTCTCCGGCGTCTCCCGCCGCAGCATGTTGCGGATCTTCGGCCGGACGACGTTGGTGAGCCAATTCATTTTTCGCTCCGCATCTTTCGCTCCGAACTGCCTGCAAGCAGGAAGCCTTCAAATATATGGCGCTCCGGAACGTCGCCGGCAAGCAGCCGAAGTGGACCTATCCACCCCGCAATTGCGGTTTATTCGGCGACGAGCTTCGCTCCCCGAACACCCATCGCCAGCGAGGCGGCAAGGCCAGCCACAGCGTCGACGGTTTTGGCGCCCGCCTTGCCGTCGGCATCAAGGCTACGCCGCAAGGCTTCGACCAGCGCGCTGCCGACGACGGCGCCGTCGGCATTGGCCGCAATGGCGCGGGCCGCTTCCGGCGTGCGAATGCCGAAGCCGACACAAATGGGGAGTTTGGTGTGCCGCTTGATCCGGGCAACCGCCTGCGCGACCGCGGCCGAATCGGCGCCTGCGCTGCCGGTGATGCCGGTGACGGAAACGTAATAGACAAAGCCGGAGGTGTTGGCGAGCACGGCAGGCAAGCGCCTGTCGTCCGTGGTGGGCGTCGCCAAGCGGATGAAGTTGAGCCCGGCCTTCATCGCGGGCAGGCACAACTCGGAGTCTTCTTCTGGCGGCAGATCCACCACGATGAGACCGTCGACACCGGCGGCTTTCGCATCGACGAGGAATTGGTCGACGCCGTAAATATAGATCGGATTGTAGTAGCCCATCAGCACCAGCGGCGTGGCGTCGTCGCCCTTGCGGAACTCGCGCACCACGGCAAGCGTCTTTTTCAAGGTCATGCCGGCCTTGAGCGCGCGCAGTCCCGCGGCCTGGATCGATGGGCCATCGGCCATCGGATCGGTAAAGGGCATGCCGACCTCGATGAGGTCGCTGCCTGCCCCGGGCAATGCCTTGATGATTTCGAGCGAGGTTATGGGATCGGGATCGCCCGCCATCACAAAGGTAATGAAGGCGGAGCGTCCTTGCTTCTTCAGCTCGGCAAAGCGGGCGTCGATGCGCGTGGTCATTGTGCGGCAAACGCTGTACTGTACCTCTCCCCGGTGGGGAGAGGTCGGATCGCGCTAGCGATCCGGGTGAGGGGGATGGACAAGTTTAGAGCGAGGGCGCGAGCCCTTCGCACTTCGCAGACAAGCGCAGAATCAAGGCTCTGGCAGGCGCTGCGCAATCGCAAGCCGGCACGCTGGAAATTCCGCCGCCAGCACCCGATCGACCGGTATGTCGTCGATTTCGTGACTCTCGACGGAAAACTAGTCGTAGAGGTCGACGGTGTAACGCATTCGACCCCGCTAGAAGTCCGGCGCGACAAAGCCAGATCAGACGCCCTCGAGGCCTGCGGTTTTCTCGTCGTTCGGGTCTCGAATGTGGACGTGTACGACAATCTCGAAGGAGTTCTCGAAATGATCGAAGGCCATCTTCGATTCGATTGATCGACAAGCCCCCTCACCCGGCTGCTACGCAGCCGACCTCTCCCCAACGGGGAGAGGTAAAAGAAACCCGTTTCAAGCGTGGTCACTTCGTCTTCCCCCGCAAGATTTCCGCCACTTGCGGAATATCCTTGTCGCCGCGGCCGGAGAGGTTGACGACCATCAGATGATCCTTGGGGCGCTGCGGCGCGAGCTCCATCACCTTGGCGATGGCGTGCGCTGGTTCGAGCGCCGGAATGATCCCTTCGAGCCGCGACAGCAATTGAAACGCGGCGAGCGCCTCGTCGTCGGTGGCCGAAAGATATTTCACCCGACCGGTTTCGTGCAGCCAGGAATGCTCGGGCCCGATGCCGGGATAATCGAGCCCTGCCGAGATCGAATGCGCGTCCTGGATTTGGCCGTCGTCGTCCATCAGCAGGTAGGTGCGGTTACCGTGCAGCACACCGGGCCGCCCGCCGGCGATCGAAGCGGCGTGCAGCTGCGTCAGTCCATGGCCGGCGGCCTCGACGCCAAAAATCTCGACCGACGGATCGTCGAGGAAGGGGTGAAACAGCCCCATCGCGTTCGAGCCGCCGCCGATGCAGGCAATCAGCGAGTCCGGCAGGCGGCCTTCGGCCTCCTGCAGCTGCGCGCGGGTCTCGTTGCCGATCACCGACTGGAAATCGCGCACCATCATCGGATAGGGATGCGGGCCCGCCACCGTGCCGATGCAGTAGAACGTGGTGTGCACATTGGTGACCCAGTCGCGCAGTGCCTCGTTCATCGCGTCCTTGAGCGTGCGCGTGCCTGACTGAACCGGCACCACCTTCGCGCCCAGCATTTCCATGCGGACGACATTGGGCTGCTGCCGCTCGACGTCGACGGCTCCCATATAGACGACGCAATCGAGCCCGAACCGCGCGCACAGGGTAGCCGTGGCAACGCCGTGCTGGCCGGCGCCGGTCTCCGCGATGATGCGCTTTTTGCCCATGCGGCGCGCCATCAGGATCTGGCCGAGCACGTTGTTGACCTTGTGCGAGCCGGTGTGGTTGAGCTCCTCGCGCTTGAAATAGATTTTGGCGCCGCCAAGATGCCCGGTCAGGCGCTCGGCGAAATACAGCGCCGACGGCCGACCGACATAATGCTTGAGATGGCCGTTCCTCTCTGCCTGGAACGCCGGATCAGCCTTGGCCTCGGCGTAGGCCTTCTCCAGATCGAGGATCAGCGGCATCAGGGTTTCTGCGACAAAGCGGCCGCCGAAAACGCCGAAATGCCCGCGCTCGTCGGGACCGCTTCGGTAGGAATTGGGTAGTGCTCGAGTCATTTTCACCTTTCGTCATGGCCGGGCATAGCCGTCCGAAGGACGGCGTCGCTTCGCTCGCCTATGCCGGCCATCCACGCCTTACTTACTTTGAATTTCAACAGACGTGGATGCCCGGGACGAGCCCGGGCATGACGGTGCTGAGCGAACTGCCATCATCGACCACCCTGAGCGGCCATCGTAGCCTCGTGCGCGATCCTGCGCGCCGCCTTGATAAAGGCGCGGATCATCTCGGGGTCCTTGTGACCCGGCGCACGCTCCACACCGGAGGAAACATCGACGCCACCGGCACGCGTCACGCGAACCGCTTCAGTGACATTGCCGGCGTGCAGCCCACCCGAGACCATGTAGGGTATCGCAAGCTCCAGATTTTCGAGAATGTGCCAATCGAACACCGCGCCCAGACCGCCCGGACGGGTGGCCTCCCTGGGCGCGCGGGCATCGAACAGGATGCGATCGGCGACGCCAGCATATTCCGACAGGCTTGCGAGGTCGGAAACGGTCTCGACCGCGATCGCCTTCATCACGGGCAGGGAAAATTTTTGCCTGACGTCGCCGATGCGCGCCACGCTCTCATGGCCGTGAAGCTGCAGGATGTCGGGCTGCAAGGCTTCGACGATATCGGCAAGCGTGGCATCGTCCGCGTCGACCGTGAGCGCGACCTTTTCGGCGCGGCCTTTGACGAGCTTGCCGAGGTCGCGCGCGGTTTCAAGGGCGAGATGGCGCGGCGACGGCGTGAAAAACACGAACCCCACCATATCGGCGCCGGCGTCCAGCGCGACGCTGAGCGTCTCGCGCGTGGACAGGCCGCAAATTTTGACGATCAGGGACATCTCTTCTTGCATCATCTGAGAAACCGCGACTAATGCTCCGATTCCGAAGTTCGTGAGCATATGCGGCGCACTCTTATGCGAACTTCGGAATCAAAGGAAAAACGCCTCTGGTTTGAGGCATGATCTGTTTGGAAAACCGGTTTCCACTTTTCCGGATCATGCCTTGCGCCTGGCCGCGGGTTCTACAACGTCGCGCCCTGCTTGTCTCGCCCGCCTGCGCCATAACCGCCCTGCGGCGGGACGCCGAGCGGCCGGGAATCCAGCCGATGGACCGCACCGGCGCCGGCACGCAGATCGGCCAGCTGGGCCCGCGCGGCTTGCGCGTCGGCCTCGTGCTGGCGAGCGGCGCGACGCCAGTGGCGCTGCCGGAACCAGGTCGCCGCACCGCCGGCCACGACTCCGAGCATTGCCACCGCGATGATGACCACGAACAGCGGCAGGGTGAACCCGAGCGAGGGATCCTTCGAATTGAACGGATCAAACGAAACCGTCACCAGATGCCGGTTGGCAATTGCAAAGGCGATGAAAATCAGGCCCAGCGGAATCAAGATCACCGCGTTGAGGAATTTTCGCATGACCCTCTCTCGCCTCGAAAAGAGAACGGATCAGCTCTAGTGCGCCGAATTCGAAGTTCCTATCGATGTCTCTGCACTACTCTCATAGGAACTTCAAATTCAAAGCCGCACCAGAAACCAATAATTGCCAGAGCTGCCTTGATTCCGAAGTTCGCCTCAGAGGTCGCCGCGATAGGTTGCGAACTTCGGAATCGGAGCTCTAGGTGCCGGCGTCCGGTCCCCCGCTGTCGCGGTTCAGCCGTTCGCGCATTTCCTTGCCGGTCTTGAAGAACGGCACGCTCTTCTGATCCACCGGCACGTGCGCACCGGTGCGCGGATTGCGGCCGGCCCGCGCCGGGCGATGCTTCACCGAGAAAGCGCCAAAACCGCGCAGTTCGACCCGATCGCCCCGCGCCAGGGCCGCGACGATTTCGTCGAGGATCGCGTTAACGATATTCTCGACATCCCGCTGGTAGAGGTGCGGGTTATGTTCGGCGATACGCTGAACGAGTTCGGATTTGATCATCGAGACTTGGGATCCGTGAAGGTACGGACACGCATTTCCGTGAAAATACCCTGAACTGTCAAGACGCTAAATGAAATTCGGTACCAGCGAAAATGCGTGACAAACCCCCCTTTTGGGTGTTGCGACCACCTCACGACCGGCCGGCGGCCACTCCAAAACCGTCATTTGGCGCTTCAATTGGCCGCTACCGGATGCCACAGCGCCAGCATGCCGTCGAGACCGAAACGATCCACCGCCTGGGCCATGCCGGACTGCTCGATTTGCCGGGCGATCGCGCTCAGGCCGAGCGCGTCCAGCGTGACCGCAGCCGCCGATCGCAGGAAAGTCAGATCGCCGAAACGCGGCGAGAGCTTGTAGTCGCGCACCGGTAAATCCGCCTTGACGCCCTTCTGCGATACCAGCCAGGCAATCGCGATTTTTTCGTCGCCGAGCTGGTCAACCAGCTTGAGCTCGATTCCCTGACGGCCGGTGAACACGCGCCCATCGGCGACCTTTTCGAGCTGCGCGTCGTCCATGCCGCGGCGCTCTTTCACGAGTCCACGGAACCAGGCGTAGGAATCCTTGACCAGCGATTCGAGCGCGGCGCGCGCTTCCGGACTGGTCGGCTCGTAACCATTCGGCGCGGCCTTCAGCGGCGACGACTTCACTTCCTCCACCTTGACGCCGACGGTCTTCATCAATTCGGCAAAATTCGGAATCTGGAACAGCACGCCGATGGAGCCGACAAGCGAACTCTGTTTGGCGACGATGTGGTCGGCCGCAATGGCGGTGATGTAACCGCCGGATGCCGCCAGGCCTTCGACCACCACAACGAGCGGCTTTTTCGCCTTCAACCGCGACAGCGCGTCATAAAGCTGCTCGGAGCCCGCCGTGGTGCCGCCGGGAGAATTGATGTGAACGACCACCGCCGCCGCCTGCGAATTTTCCAGCCGCTCGAGCGCTTCAACCCGGTTCTGATCGCTGCGGATCAGGCCTTCGATATTGACCCGGGCGATCGAGCCCGCCGTCGTCAAGGTGCCGCGGCCGCCCGGCGTTGCGACCAGGCCGACGATGACGATCGCTCCGATCGCAATCAGGGCGGCCATCACGCGCCAGAACGTCAGCTTGCGCCGTATCCTGCGGCGATCGACGATGACATCTGAATCGAGCGACATCGAGAACTCTCCCGGAAATGGTCGTAACAGGCGCGCACGCTGTTTCGCGGCATGCCCCCTAAAATCCCGTATTCTAATTACATCAATTGCGGCCCAAGATGAAGAAAGCAAGGCCCGCCCTCTTCTTCCTTCTCCCCTTGTGGGAGAAGGTGGAGCGGACGAAGTCCGCGGCGGATGAGGGGTTTTTCTCCGCGCATAAAGACCCCTCACCCGCCTCGCTTTGCTCGGCACCCTCTCCCGCAAGGGGAGAGGGAAAAAAGGCCCCGGTCGAAGCCGGGGCCGGTCTGTTTCGGCCAGCAAAGGCCGGAAAGCGTTACTTGTCGGTGCGCTGCTTGAGCGCGGTGCCAAGAATGTCGCCCAGCGTCGCCCCCGAATCGGAGGAACCATACTGCGCAATGGCTTCCTTTTCCTCAGCGACCTCCAGTGCCTTGATCGAGACCTGCACCTTGCGGGCCTTCTTGTCGAACTGGATCACCCGCGCATCGACCTTTTCGCCAACCGCGAAGCGGTCGGCGCGCTGATCGTTGCGGTCGCGGGCGAGTTCGGACCGCTTGATGAAGGTGTTGAAGTCGGTGCCGACGATCTTCACCTCGATGCCGCTGTCCTTGACCTCGAGCACTTCGCAGGTCACGACCGCGCCCTTCTTGACGTCGCCCGGCTCGGCGAAGGGATCGCCTTCAAGCTGCTTGATGCCGAGCGAGATGCGCTCCTTCTCTACATCGACGTCGAGCACCACGGCCTTGACCATGTCGCCCTTCTTGAAGTTGTCGATCACCTGCTCGCCTGGAAGCTTCCAGTCGAGGTCGGAAAGATGGACCATGCCGTCGACGTCGCCTTCGAGCCCGAGAAAAAGGCCGAATTCGGTCTTGTTCTTGACCTCGCCTTCGACCGTGGAGCCGACCGGGAATTTCTCGACAAACACTTCCCAGGGATTGCGCATGGTCTGCTTGAGACCGAGCGAAATCCGCCGCTTGACGGAATCGACCTCGAGCACCTGCACTTCGACTTCCTGCGAGGTCGAAACGATCTTGCCGGGATGCATGTTCTTCTTGGTCCACGACATTTCCGAGACATGGATCAGGCCTTCGATGCCCGGCTCGAGCTCGACGAAGGCGCCATAGTCGGTGATGTTGGTGACGCGGCCGGTGAAGCGGGATCCGAGAGGATATTTCGCTTCGATCCCCTGCCACGGATCGTCCAGGAGCTGCTTCATGCCGAGCGAGATGCGGTGGGTCTCGTGATTGATCTTGATGATCTTGACCTTCACCGTCTGGCCGATGGTGAGAACCTCGGTCGGGTGATTGACGCGCCGCCAGGCGATATCGGTGACATGCAACAGGCCGTCGATGCCACCGAGGTCGACGAACGCACCGTAATCGGTGATGTTCTTGACGACACCGTCGATCACCTGACCCTCTTCCAGATTCTGCACCAGCTCCTGGCGCTGCTCGGCACGGGTCTCTTCCAGCACCGTGCGGCGCGACACCACGATGTTGCCGCGGCGACGATCCATCTTGAGGATCTGGAACGGCTGGGAATTGTTCATCAGCGGCGCGACGTCGCGGATGGGGCGAATATCGACCTGCGAGCGCGGCAGGAAGGCGACTGCGCCGTCGAGATCGACGGTGAACCCGCCCTTGACCTGGTTGAAGATGACGCCGTGCACCTTCTCATTGTTGTTGAAGGCCTTCTCGAGCTTGCCCCAGCTTTCCTCGCGCCGCGCCTTGTCGCGTGACAGCACCGCTTCGCCGAGCGCGTTTTCGATCCGGTCCAGAAACACCTCGACCTCATCGCCGACCTTGAGATCGCTTTCGCGGCCGGGCCCGGCGAATTCGCGCAGCGCCACGCGGCCTTCTGTCTTCAGGCCGACGTCAATGACGGCCATGTCCTTCTCGATCGCAACAACCTTGCCCTTGATGACGGAACTTTCCTGCAAATTGCCGCCGGCGAAGGACTCATTAAGCATGGCGGCGAAATCTTCACGGGTAGGATTATAGGTACTAGCAGTCGAAGCCATTTGTTCTCCAAATGCGGTGTCTTGCCGGCCGTCGGGGTTAAAGGGCGCATCGGACGCGAAGGGTTAGAGGTCCGCAAACTCTAACGACCGCCTCGCAAAAAACCGCGAGAGCGGGCCGGCAGCTTGCCTTCCACGTTCGGTACGTTGATGGCGCGCACTCCGCAAAAGAGGGTACCGGTTTTGCGAAAGAATGCGCGTGACTTTGATGTCCGGGACTTTGAGCGTGTCGATCTCGAAGCCGGTCGCGGGCTTTTCCTCCAATGACGGCAGAGGCTCAAACCTTTTGCCGGCCCGCTCGGACGGCCTCGACAATGTCGATGGCAGCCCGGACGCCGCCTTCTATATCCAAATGGGAGGTATCGAGCAAGTAAGCATCCGGGGCCGGTTTTAAAGGCGCAACGGCCCGATTCCGGTCGCGCTCGTCCCTTTTCAGGATATCGGCCAACACAGCGGCCTCGTCCGCGTCCTCTCCCCGCGCCCGCGCCTCGAGCGTGCGGCGGTGGGCACGCACTTTTGGGTCGGCCAGGACAAAGATTTTGACGTCGGCGTGCGGACAGATCACGGTTCCGATATCGCGTCCATCCAGCACTGCCCCCGGCGGGTCGGCGGCGAACTGCCGCTGAAAGTTCAAGAGCACTTCCCGTACTTTCGGATACGCCGAGACCACCGAGGCGGCGTCGCCCACGGCTTGCGTCTTCAGCGCTGGATCGCCGAATTTTTCCGGATCGAGCTCCATTGCCGCGGAGACAGCGATCATCTCGTTGGTCAGGTCGGCGCCGGCGTCGAGCAAGGCCTTGGCGACCGCGCGGTAAATCACCCCGGTATCGAGGTGGCGATAACCGTAATGCTTGGCGAGCCGCTTGCCGAGCGTGCCCTTGCCCGAGGCGGCTGGTCCGTCGATGGCGATGATCATGAAAACTCCGCCCCAATTCCACGCATCATCGGGATGAAATCCGGAAAGCTGGTGGCGATGAAGGCGGTGTCATCGACCTTGACCGGCTTGTCGGAGGCAAGCCCCATCACCAGCGCCGACATCGCGATGCGATGATCCATGTGGGTGGCGACAAGGCCACCGCCAGGTACATGGCCTTTCCCCTCCACGATGAGATCGTCGCCCGATATCTCGCAGCTGACGCCGTTGATCCGCAACATCGCGGCGGTAGCTTCGAGACGATCGGATTCCTTGACCCGCAACTCCTGCAAGCCGCGCATGATGGTGGTGCCTTCGGCAAAGCCTGCGGCCACCGCCAGCACCAGATATTCGTCGATCATCGAAGGCGCGCGCTCGGGCGGCACCTCGACCCCACGCAGTTTTGACGCACGTACCCGAAGCTCGGCCATCGGCTCGCCGGCATCGCCGCGAACATTGCTCTCTTCGATCACCCCGCCCATCTCGCGCAACGTCGTGAAAAGCCCGGTGCGAAGCGGATTGGTCATCACATCTGGCAGAACGAGGTCCGAACCTTCGACAATCAAGGCCGCCACGATCGGAAATGCCGCCGAGGAGGGATCGGCCGGCACCATGACTTCTTCGCCATGCAGTTCGCCCTGGCCTGTCAGCGCAATCTTGCGGCCGTGTTTACCTTCCTGCGCCGAAACGATATCGGCGCCGAAAAACCTGAGCATCAATTCGGTGTGGTCGCGGCTCGCCTCGCTTTCGATCACGGTGGTGACACCGGGCGCGGCGAGCCCGGCGAGCAGCACCGCGGACTTGATCTGCGCCGAGGCGACCGGCGTGCGATAAGTGATCGGCAACAGGTCGCGCGCGCCTTTCAGCGTCAGCGGCAGGCGGCCGCCCTCCCCGCCTTCCGCGACCCTTGCGCCCATCAATTCGAGGGGGTCGAGCACCCGCCGCATCGGGCGCGCGCGCAGCGACGCGTCGCCGTCAAAAATGGCCGTGATCGGGCAGCCGGCAACCGCGCCCATCACCAGCCGGCAGCCGGTGCCGGAATTGCCAAAATCAAGCGGAGCACCGGGCTCGGCGAACCCAGAGACGCCCACGCCCCAGACCTTCCAGGCGAAATTGCCCGTTCGTTCCACTTTTGCGCCCAGATCGCGCATCGCCCCGGCGGTATTGAGGACGTCTTCGCCTTCCAGGAGGCCAGATATCCGGGTTTCGCCCACCGCCAGCGCACCCAAAATCAGGGCACGGTGCGAGATCGACTTGTCTCCGGGAACACGGACCTTTCCGGCCAACGGACCGCTGACGCGGGCCTCAAGGGGTGTTTTGTGATCGGCACGGCGATCGGAATGGGCCAAGATCCTGTCCTCTGACGTAGCCTGCTTGCAGGACATCCATAATTCTAGTGTGGCTCTGGATTTGATGTTCCCATAGCGCACCCGCGGCGAGACTGATAGGAACTCAAATCCCAAACACTGGCAAATATTGGATTCCAGTGTGGTTTTGGATTTGACATTCGCCGCCCCGGAGTTCACGGCGGTGCCCGAAGGAACGTCAAAATCGGCCACGACAGCCGTCATGCCAGCCGGCGCAAAGTTTGCGCAACGCACTATTGACAGCGGCGCGCCAACTAGCCAAGTGAAACACCGATTTTTCGAAAAATTCGCTAGGACCCCACCGTGGCCAAATCCGATCTCGGAACCAAACGCGTTTGCCCGACGACGGGCAAGAAATTCTATGACCTCAACAAGAGCCCGGTGATCTCGCCCTACACCGGCGAGGTCGTGCCGATCGCGCCGGTCGCCCCGGCGCGCTCCCGCGGCAGCGCCGCAGGCGCCGCCGCCGCTACTGCCGCTTCCACCGCCGAGGCGGCGCCGGAGCCGATGGAGGCCGAAGAGTTGGTGTCGCTCGAGGAAGCCGACGCCGAGGAAAACACCGGCAAGGTCAAGGCGGTCGTTCCCGAATCCGAAGACGATATCGAGATCGACGAGACCATTGAAGACGACGATGACGATGATTCCACCTTCATCGCCGATGAAGAGGAAGGCGATGAAGACGTCACCGACATCATCGGCGACGTCAGCGGTGACGAGGAAACTTGAGCCGGTCAAAGACTGTGATCAGGGTTTTGACCCGCGCGTCGCCCAAGGCGCACGGGTCACGATCCGAAGGGGATCAGGCTCAAGATTTCAGTAGAGCGTGAGGGCGATCTGATCTAAAGCCATCACCGGTAGTAAGGGGCCATAGCTCAGCTGGGAGAGCGCTTGCATGGCATGCAAGAGGTCGGCGGTTCGATCCCGCCTGGCTCCACCACGCTTCGCCCTTCGGGCTTCGCGTGGCGCAGCCACAAGATGCCCGAAGAATGAAGCGTGCCCGGCATTGCCCGAAGGGCGAAGACGGGCCGTGGCAAGCCCTATCGTAGCGAAGGCTGTCACGCCGAAGCTCGAAGAGCGCAGGCTGACCCTCGCGAGGGAGGGCTATAATCTACGACAATGAAGTACATCTACATCCTCGAAAACGAGAACGCTGAGCATTTTTACCTCGGACTCACCGACGATTTGCGCGCCCGCCTCGCAAAGCACAATGCGGGTGAGGTGCCACACACCTCAAAATACCGGCCCTGGCGGATCAAAACCTACGTTGCGTTTTCGAATACCGAACGGGCGATCCGCATTTGAGCGATATTTAAAGTCAGGGTCCGGCCGCGCGTTTGCGCGCAAACGGCTCTGATGCTTAAAGCAATCCGAAAGCCTCCCCTAACCTTGCAAGAATCGAGCGATGGTCACCGATAGTATTGTTGGCGCCATGACCGGGTTGCGCGTGATCGATCTGACGCGCGTTCTCGGCGGACCCTACTGCACCCAGATCCTGGCCGACCATGGCGCCGACGTGATCAAGGTCGAGCCGCCGGCCGACGATGAGGTGCGCGACTGGGGACCGCCTTTTCATGGCGAGGACGCGGCCTATTTCGTCGGCATCAATCGCAACAAGCGTTCGATCGGGCTCGACCTCGCTTCCCAAGGCGGTCGCGCCGTGCTGATGAAGATGCTTGAGCGCGCCGATGTCCTGATCGAGAATTTCAAACCCGGCACGCTCGACAAATGGGGCATCGGCAACGAGGCCTTGCGCGCCAGATTTCCGAAGCTCGTGCACTGTCGCATCTCCGGCTTTGGTGCGGACGGCCCGCGCGGCGGCAATCCCGGTTATGACGCGATCATTCAGGCGATGACGGGCATGATCGCCGCGACCGGCTCGCCGCAATCCGGACCGATGCGGATCGGCGTTCCGCTGGTGGACATCACCACCGGGCTGTATGCGGCGATCGGCATCCTGATGGCGCTCTCGGAGCGGGAAAAATCCGGGCTTGGGCAGTTTCTCGAAACCACGCTGTTTGAGACCGGGCTTGCGATCATGCATCCGCACGCGGCGAACTATTTCATGCACGGCAAGCCGCCCGCGCTCACCGGCAATGAGCATCCCAACCTCGTGCCGTATACGATCTTCCCGACGCGCACCGACGACATCTTCATCGGGGTCGGCAATGACGGGACCTTCCGCAAGCTCGCCAAAGAGATCGGCAAGCCCGAGCTTGGCACCGACCCGCGCTTTGCGCGCAACAAGGACCGCATCGCCAACCGCGAGGCGCTGCGCACAGAGCTTGCCGCCGTGTTCAGCCAGCACGACGCCGGGCCGTTGTGCGATCGCCTCCTCGCCGCCGGGCTGCCGGCGGGACCGGTGCAGTCGATCGACCAGGCCCTCACCAGTCCGCATGCCGCCTACCGCGGCGACGTCATCGAGAGCGATTGGTACAGGGGCGTGGCGAGCCCGATCCGCCTCGAGCGCAGCAAGGCGAGCCTGCGCGGCGTCCCTCCCACCTTCAGCCAGCACGCGGCCGAGGTGCTCTCGGAATTCGGCTATTCGGAAGATGAAATTAACGCTCTGGTAGCCAAGGGGGTGGTTTGCGGCGCGGAACGCCGGCGCTGAGGCCGATGCGAAACCGCCCCTGGAGCCAGGCCCCTGCCACACTTCTTGGGGTGCTTGAACACCCCCAGATGATGCCCATATTGGAGATCGGTCGGAGGTTCCATGGAACTTCGGATCGATTGGGGTGCCGCAAGGGCCCCGAACTTCAAAGTCGCTTCGAGAGGACTTTGCGAAAATGTCTCGTGTTCCCTCGTTATCCAGTCCGTTCCTGCTGGGCTTCGACGAGATTGAGCGTGCGCTCGATCGCGTCGTCAAAGGCGCCGACGGCTATCCTCCTTACAACATCGAGCGGTTTGACCGTGCCAATGGCCAGCCCGAGCGGCTGCGCATCACGCTGGCGGTCGCCGGGTTCACCCGCGATCAACTCGATGTGACCATTGAGGAAAATCAGCTCGTGATCCGCGGGCGCCAGCAGGACGACAAGGCCCGGCAATACATCCATCGCGGCATCGCCGCACGCCACTTCCAGCGCACATTCGTGCTGGCGGAGGGGATGCTGGTGCTGGGTGCGGACTTGAAGAACGGGCTGTTGTCGATCGATCTGGCCCGGCCGGAGCCGGAAAAGGTCGTTAAGACAATCGCTATCAATGAACACGAATAATGGAACTTGTAGCGGACTCGACCGCTTAGAATTGGAAGGAGTCGAGACCATGACTGACGGTAATGTTGCGTTGGAACCTCGCGTCTCCCTGGAGGCCCTGGCTCACCTCGGTGAGGGCCATATCGCTTATGTAAAGCAGATCCGATCGGAAGACGTACCGGGACTGTTTCCGCAGGCCCCCAGCATCGCGCCCGGACTGAAACTGTTTGCCCTCCACGCCGCCGATGGAACGCCGATCATGCTGACCGATTCGCGCGAGGCAGCGATCGCGAATGCCTGGAGCAATGAACTTCAGGCGGTGAGCGTGCACTGATCGAGGGCTTCGTCGCCACGCGTCACGTGGATCGGCGGCCTTGCGCAGCTCTTCGGCTGCGAAAATCATCTTCAAAAATGGTTCGGCGACGCGCAGGCCAGTTGTCCTCGACCAGGGCTCGCGCGTCTTTCGCAGCGATAAATTGGAGGACGCTGCCTGCGCGGGAAGCGGGAGGAAACGGTTATCCTTACGCCGCGCTCGCAGGCGGCAGCGCCAGCACCGAATAGATCGCCGGCGCGTCGCGTGATGCGCGCAGTTTCTTGGCCACGTCCTGATCGCGCAGCAGCCGCGCGATCCGCGCCAATGCCTTCAGATGATCGGCGCCGGCGCCTTCGGGGGCGAGCAAGAGGAACACCAGATCGACCGGCTGCCCATCCATCGCCTCGAAATCGATCGGCCGTTCGAGGCGCGCGAACAGACCGAAAAGCTTTTCCAGCTTCGGAAGCTTGCCGTGGGGGATCGCGACGCCGTAGCCGACAGCGGTGGTCCCGAGTTTCTCACGCTGCAGCAGCACCTCGAAAATCGCGCGCTCGTTCTGCCCGCTCAGGCTTGCGGCGCGCGCGGCGAGTTCCTGGATCGCCTGCTTCTTGCTGTTGACCTTCAAAGCCGGGAGAATCGCCTCGGGTGCGACCAGATCGGTAATCGTCATGGGGCGTTCCGAGGTAAATTGACCGTCAGGTTGCGAAACAGGTTTTGGCCGGCGACATCAGGAGATTGGGGCGGAAAAAGGCGGCCGCCCGCCGCCGTGTCCTAATTGGGTGGGCTTCTACTCCAACGCAAGAGCGGTGCCAACACCTACTATTCCAGATGCCTAATCGTTAAGGGCGCGGACCATAGGGATGGCGACGCTCTCCGTCAATGCCGATCAGCGCCATGTCCCCCGACGTTAACCGCCGGGGGATCGATCCAGCCGAGATTGCCGTCTGGGCGTCGGTAAATGATATTCACCCGGCCGCTTCCGCCATGCTGGAATACCAGGCAGGCGGCGCCGGTCAGGTCGAGTTCCATCACCGCCTCGCTGACCGAAAACCGCTTCAAGGACGTGGTGGCTTCCGCAATGATCACCGGGTTATAGCCGGTCATCTCCTCGTCGCCTTCGGCGGGCGCCTCGATTACATAGCTCGGCGCGTCGAGTTCAGGCGTCTCCATCGCCGCAAGCGCCTGTGAGGCTGCATGGGCCTTGCGGGCCGAACGGTCCTTCAGGCGGCTCTTGTAACGGCGCAAACGTTTTTCGATCATCAGCAAGGCCTGGTCGGCGCTGGTATAGGCGTCCGCGGCATTGGAGTCCGCCTCGAGCGTGATGCCGGAATCCAGATGCAGCGCGCAGTCGGTACGAAAACCGAAACCGTCCTTGCTGAGCGTGATGTGGCCGGAATAGTTGCCGTCAAAATATTTGCGCAATACCTCCTCGGTGCGCTCGCTGACTCGTCCGCGCAATGCGTCGCCGACACTGATGCTTTTTCCCGAAATCCGGAGCGTCATGTTGAGGGCCTCGATGGTTGACCGGGCCGACACTATTCCGATTTCGGCGAGACGCAATCAGGCAGGCTGGGTGTCCCGGGACCGGTCGGAGGCGGCGGCAGCGGTCGAGAGCGCGCTGCCAAGCGCGCTTTGCTTGTCGCGCCGGCGCTGAACCGACGAAGGGATTCGCATCGCTTCGCGGTACTTCGCGACGGTGCGGCGGGCGATATCAATCCCGGATTCACGTAATCGTTCCACGATGGTGTCGTCGGAAAGGATCAGCGCGGAGTCTTCGGCGTCGATCAATTGCTTGATGTGGTGACGTACCGCTTCGGCGGAATGGGCTTCGCCTCCGTCGGCCGATGCGATCGAGGCGGTGAAGAAATACTTCAGTTCGAAAATGCCGCGGTTGGTCGCCATGTATTTGTTGGCGGTGACGCGCGACACCGTCGACTCATGCATCTGGATCGCCTCCGCCACCGCCTTGAGATTGAGCGGTCGCAGATGCGCCACGCCGTGGGTGAAGAACCCGTCCTGCTGGCACACGATTTCGGTTGCGACCTTGAGGATGGTCCGGGCGCGCTGATCCAGGGCCCGCACCAGCCAAGTCGCGTTCTGCAGGCAATCGCTGAAATAGGATTTGTCGCCGTCCTTGCGGATCGTCTTCGACAGTTCGGTGTAATAGGTCTGGTTGACCAACACGCGCGGCAACGTGTCGCTGTTGAGTTCGACGTGCCAGCCGCCATCGTTGCCGGGCCGCACGTAGACGTCGGGCACCACGGTCTGCATCCGCGCCGAACCGAATCTCAGACCCGGCTTCGGGTCGAGACGGCGAATTTCACCGATCATTTCCGTGATGTCTTCGTCGTCGACGCCGCAACATTTTCGCAAGGCGGCAATGTCGCGCTTTGCCAGCAGGTCGAGGTGCTCGACCAACGCCTGCATGGCGGGGTCGTACCGATTGAGCTCGCGCAGCTGGATCGCCAGACACTCGCTCAAGGAACGCGCGCAGACACCCGGCGGGTCGAATTTCTGCAGCACCGAAAGCACCGCCTCGACATCGCCCTCGGAGGCGCCGAGCCGCTCGGCGGCCTGGCCGAGATCGCCCGGCAAATAGCCGGCCTCGTCGACGAGATCGATCAGGTATTGGCCGATCATGCGTTGCGCCGGAGCGGTGACGGCGACCGCCAGTTGCTCCGCAAGGTGGCTGGGAAGCGTCACTTCGGCGGCAACGAATGCCTCGAGGTTGTAATCCTCGTCATGGGAGGCGCCGCCGCCCCATTCGGTATAGGCCGTTGGCGCCGCATCCTGCGCGTTGCGCGCGGCCGCCTCCGCAGGCTCCTCGGAAAACACATTGTCGAGAGGAGCGTCGAAGGTCTGCTCGATCTCGGCACGGCTGCCCAGATCGCGGTTGAGCCAGTCTTCCTGGACGGGCTCGAAACCATCACCGCCGGAAGCGCTGATTTCCGCACCGGCGCCCTCAGCATCATCGGAATCGGGGAATTCGGCCGGTTCCGGGGCCGTTTCGCCCACCCCCGGTGCCTCCGGACCGTCGTTGGCGCGTTCCAGCAATGGATTTCGCTCCAATTCCTCCTCGACAAAGGTCGACAGATCGAGATTGGAGAGCTGAAGCAGCTTGATTGCCTGCATCAGCTGGGGGGTCATCACCAGCGATTGTGACTGGCGGAACTCTAATCTCTGCGTCAGCGCCATGGAGGCAAGAACCGGTCCATAAAATTGGTCCGATTCTTGCTTAGCCTAGTCGCGTGGCGATGTACACGCCTTGACGAACAGGAAAATTTGGCTAAGGCGCGTCCCTTTTGGCGGGATGGTGCGTTTCTGGCTACCTCAGAGGCGGAATTCCTCGCCCAGATACAGCCGCCGGACGTCGGGATCGTTGACGATCTCGTCCGGCGTTCCCTCGGTCAGGATCTCGCCCGCGTAGACGATATAGGCGCGGTCGGTGAGCCCAAGCGTTTCCCGCACATTATGGTCGGTGATCAATACGCCGATACCGCGATTGGTGAGATGGCGAACGAGATCCTGGATGTCGCCGACCGCGATGGGATCGATGCCGGCGAAGGGTTCGTCGAGCAGCATGTAATTGGGCCGCGTGGCGAGCGCACGCGCGATCTCGACGCGGCGCCGCTCGCCTCCGGAGAGCGCAATCGACGGGGTTTTCCGCAGGCGCGTGATGTTGAATTCGTCGAGCAGTGAATTGAGTTCCGCCTCGCGCTTCTTGCGCGAGGGTTCGACGACCTCCAGCACCGCGCGAATATTCTGCTCCACCGTCAGGCCGCGGAAGATCGAAGCCTCCTGCGGCAGGTAACCGATGCCGAGCCGGGCCCGCTGATACATCGGCAGCCTGGTCACGTCATGGCCATCGAGTTCGATGCCGCCGCGGTCGGCCTTGATCAAGCCGGTGATCATGTAGAAAACCGTGGTCTTGCCGGCGCCGTTGGGACCCAGCAACCCCACCGCTTCCCCGCGACGAACATAAATGCTGACGCCGCGCACGACCTGCCGACTGCCAAAACTCTTTTCCACACCATGCACAGCCAGGTAGCCCGTACGCACGGCTTGCCGCGGTTCCGCCGAGCCATTGGTCCTGACCGGAGACCTTGCAGGCGCCGGCCGAGGTGGCCTGTCGGCCTGAGGCAGGTCGAGTTTGGGCAAAGGCGCGGCGCGGGCCAGCGGCGGCGCGTCGCGGACCGTGCTGGTCAGCATTTCGCCGATACGGTCGCCGAGCGCGGTAATGTCGGCTCGCGGCCGCGCGAATCCCGGCGAGCCTCGCTTCGCCGGCCGGCGCCGGAACATGCTGAGTAAATCCACCATTCCCGCTCGCTTCAGCCTCTCACGATGTTCGGCGAGCCGCAGCTCGCGATTCGCAGCTCCTCGCGCAACATGAAGGAATGGATGTCCCTTGCCCAGCAAAACACCCTCAGTCAGAGAGCGGATCGCGAGGGCCATGCACAATCTCCCAAGCCACGCCCGCGACTGGCGAAGCCCTCATGCACTCTCTTGCGTCATGACGCAAATACAGGCTCCCGTCCCGAGCTTCAACCTTGTCGGCGCCGACCAGAACACAAGTAATTGAGATTATTTCGGTTTATTTGCGGTCGCGGGCCCGGGCAGGACCGATGGCGACGAACCTGCCGCCTGGCCATTGCAGCCTTGCTGGTTAATGAACAGTCCCTGCACCTTGCCGCTGTCGGATTCCACGCGCGACACGCCCGTCGTCATGTCCACGATCAGCCGGTCGCCCTTGAGGACGTTCTTGCATTGGGTCAGCACGACCCCGCCAAGCATGGTGACGAGATTGGTCTTGGTGTCGAACACCGCGGTCTCACCCGTCACGACCTGATCCTTCTGGGTCACGACCACATTGCCGTGCGCTTCCAGCCGCTTGATCGAGGAGCTGCCGCCAGGCCCAGGGGTCGCAGACTGGATCGGTGCCGATTTGGTCGAGCCCTTCGCCGCCGGTGCGGCGGTGGCGCTGCCACCCGATTCGTAAAACACCACGAGCGTCTTCGACGTCATGGTGGTGTCGCCCTGCACCACCTTCACATTACCGGAGAAGGTCGCCTCCTTTTTCTTGTCGTGCATCTCGAGCGAAGCGGCCTCGATCTGGATCGGCTGGTCGCGGTTCTGCGAAAAGCCCTGCATCGCATTGGGCACGCCCGTCACCGCGCTCTGGGCACAGGCTTCGCCGGCCGCAAGCATCGCGAGCGCAACGACACCACAGGAACCGCCGAAGGCGATTCGCCGGAGCAAGCTGCTGCGCGAAAAAATCTTCATCCGGATCATTTGGCGTTGGAAGACTTGCCCGTCGCCGGCTGCGCCTTTGCAGAACGTGCCGCGGGCTGTTCCGGCGCGCTTTCCGGCACCTTGTCGAGATTCATCACAACGTGGCCGTCGAACCTGACGTTCTCGCCACCCTCGGTAATTTTCATTTTATCGGCGGCGAGCGTGCCGCCCGCCCATTTCACATCGACATGTTCGTCCGAGGTGACCGTCCCCTTGCCCATGTCGACAAAGGCCTGATTCAGCCACGCTTCATAGCCGGCGGTCGTCTGCAAATAGATATCCTTCCGCAACTCCAGCTGTTGCTGCTTGGTGTCCATCAGCCCCTTGACCGCCTCGAGCGTGACCGTGGACCCGTCTTCCATCGCCACCTTCGAGCGCAGCGTGTTGAGTTCGACACGATTGGGCAAAGCCACATCCTGGATCGCGGTCTTCGCCCAGACTTCATAGGGCCGCCGATCCGGCGAATAACCCGACAAATGCGGCGATTCCATTGTGATCTTCGTGCCGGACACCACCACGTTTCCAATGTCGAGCGGCAGCTTCGGCAACAACATCCGGAACGGATTGAAGATCGAGACCAGGACGATCGACGCCAAAGCCAGGATCACGGCGCCCGGAACCGCAACGCGCAGTACCCGCACGATGCGGCTGTGGCGCGCGGCGATGGCAAAGCGCGCTTCCAGACTGGCCTGTTGGGCGGAATTTTGAATCGAAGTCACCACTGTTCCGGACGAAGCAATACCTCATTCTACCCGGCCATCGCGTCTCCGCACAGCCGGGGCGCGCCTGGGCGCCCGGGCCATTTTGGATCGGTCCGTTGGTATGGCGGATTTGACGTTCCTATCAGTTCGCCGCGAGTGCGTTATAGGAACACCAAATCCAAAGCCACACCAGAATCATGGAGTTGCCGGTGTCCCGGTTCCGACGTTCTAAAACTGCGTAAGTCATACCAACGTCGGAACCGGGACGCTGGCGGAGTGTGTCCGAAACAGGGCAATCGCCGGGTTCCAAGCCCTTCTGAACGATCTCTTCGCTCAGGAATGAGCAAAAATGTCCTCGGCTTCCCAGCCTTCCAGATCGAGCCTTGCCCGCGTCGGCAAAAATTCGTAACAGGCCCGTGCCAGATCCTGACGGCCCTCGCGCGCCAGCATGGCATCGAGACGTTCGCGCACGGCATGCAGATGCAGCACGTCGGAAGCGGCATAAGCGAGTTGCGCCTCGCTCAACGACGGCGCGCCCCAGTCGCTCGACTGCTGCTGCTTTGACAGATCGATGTTGAGCACCTCGCGCACCAGATCCTTCAAGCCGTGGCGATCGGTGTAGGTGCGGGTCAGGCGCGAGGCGATTTTGGTGCAGTACACAGGTCGCGCCATCACACCGAGGGCATTGTAGAGTGCGGCAAGATCGAAACGCGCGAAGTGAAAGATCTTGGTGATGTTCGGATCGGCCAGCAGCGCTTTCAGGTTCGGCGCATCCGCCGGGCCCCGCCCGTGATCCTTCGGGATCTGGACCACATCGGCGCTGCCGTCGCCATTCGAGACCTGTACGAGGCAAAGCCGGTCGCGGTGCGGATTGAGTCCCATGGTCTCGGTGTCGATCGCCACCGCGTCGGTGTAGCGGGTGAGATCAGGCAGATCACCGCGATGCAGGCGTACGGTCATGATGTTACCAACCTCGTCGAATCGATTGCGGTTCAAACTACCGCTCAAATCGACAGGAGGCGAGGGCGAGGTAAGCCCGGAATGGAGATGGTGCCCAGGAAAGGACAAGATCACCGATCTTGTGTCACACGTTATTACCCGATTTCACTTATCTGACAGTCATTGAGCTCTCATCATCGTCATTGCATCACCCGCACTTACCCGATAAAACCCATGTCGGTTGTATGGGTAGCAATGGGGGTACGATATGCCTCGCAAAGTCGAACGGGCCTTGTCACCCCGTCGCGCTCAGACCGCAGAACCAGGACGGCATTGTGACGGCGGCGGTCTTTACCTGCAGGTCTCGCGGGCGAAGGACGGAGAAGCCCTCAATCGGTCATGGGTCTTTCGGTATCGACTGAACGGCAGGCTTCGCGAAATGGGGTTGGGTCCATTGTCGACCGTGAGGCTATCGGAGGCACGGGAGCGGGCACGGGCAATACGCACGAAACGGCTCGATGGCATCGACCCTATCGATGAGCGTCGCGCTGCGCGGCTGCGACCCGAGGCCAAGCTCGTGACTTTCGATCAGGCGATGCAAGGGTACTTCGCGGAACATGAGGGCGTGACATGGAAGAACTCCAACCAGCGACGGCGCCAGTTCCTGACCCATGTGTCGGCGAAGATCGGCAAGGTGCCATTGCGGGACATCGATACCACCCACATCACGTCGGTGCTTGACCCGATCTGGAAGGACAAACCAGAACTCGCGTCGCGATTGCGGGGCCGGATCGAGGCCCTCCTCGATTGGGGCAAGGTGCGGGGGCACAGGTCTGGTGAAAATCCCGCGCGTTGGAAGGCTCACCTCGACCATATCTATCCAGCGCGCGCGAAGGCACAACGCGCAAAACGCGAACGGACGGGTCGTGCCGAACATCACCCCGCCCTGCCCTATGTCAAGCTACCAGCCTTTATGGTCGCATTGCGCGAACGAACGGGTTCTTCTGCGTGGGCACTTGAGTTTGCGATTTTGACCGCAGCGCGTACCAATGAGGTATTGAAGGCGACGTGGTCCGAAATCGATATGGACGCGAAGGTGTGGACGGTGCCTGCCAATCGAATGAAGATGAAAAGGGAGCACCGCGTACCATTGTGCGGTCGTGCGATGACTATCCTGCGCCAGATGGCAGAGATCAGGCGTGGGGATTTCGTCTTCCCGAATGACGCGGGCGACGGCGCGATGTCCGACATGGCCCTGCTGATGTTGCTCCGTCGTATGCACAAGCAAGTCACGGTCCACGGCTTCCGGTCGACGTTCCGCGATTGGTGTGCAGAACAGACCAACTTCTCTCGTGAGATTGCCGAGCAGGCCCTCGCACATTCGCTTCCAGACGCGACCGAAGCCGCATATCGCCGAAGTGACATGCTCAACAAACGCAAACTGCTGATGGCTGCGTGGGATCGATATTGTACCATGCCACCATCGAAAGTCACGGTTGTGCCAATCAGGCGGAAGGGAAGGGCGTCGTTATGACGACCAAGGTGAGCAAATTTGCTTATGACATCGAGCAAAGGCGGCGGGGTTTGTTCGCGAGGCTGATCCGCGAAGTGGATAAGGGAAACCGAACTCCAATTCTTACATATTTGCGATCTGTGGCATTGAGCAGAGAGCAACAGCGCATCCTTGCCGATTGGCTAAGTCACGTCGAGCTTGGAGGCGATAAGCCTAAACGGTTGACTATCGAAGACTACATCATCGCTCTTGCGAGAGTGGCCCAGAAAGGAGAGCAAGCAAAGCTCCCCCCAGGTAAAAGACTAAAAAAAGGTAGGCGCCAAGAAATTTTGGTCGAAGTTGTCGAGACGCTTGCTGTTGATGGTGAACTGCACGGTTATATTGTTGATGATGGTGAGCTGCGTGGCTTTGCTGCTGCCCGTGACGACAATGCCCACGGCTTGCGAGTAAACTGGAAATACATAAGAAGCGAATTGGACGCTAGTAGTCCGAAGCGTCGTCGTCCATCAACGCGACGATAATCCCCACGCCAATTATTTAGGGGACTATCCCCACAGACCTCCTGTTATCGTCTTGCGTCACCCGTTGACACAGGAGGTCTCATTTTGAACGCGCAATTCAAACCACTTGCCCTGCGGCGCAAGCAAGCTGCACAGGCCCTCGGCATCGGTGTCAGTAAGATCGATCTGTTGATTTCGGATGGCACGATCAATGCCGTGAAGGCGGGCAAGTGCCTGCTCATCCCCACGGAAGAAATAGAGCGTTACCTTGCTTCCTTACCGCGCGCGGTCTTGAACATGGCAGGCGCGAAGAAACCCTCGTCGCGTGAATACAAGCCGCCAGGCCAAAAATCGCGAAGTACGAGTCCAAAAGAAACTCCTTCTCGCGAGGGCTGATCGATGTCCTAACATCACCAGGAAGAGAAGCTCAAACACGTACTCGATGCCATTCGCGATTGCCTGAAGGTATCGGACGAGCTTGAGGGGCAAACTGCGCGTGTCGCTTATGCGCTGCTTGAATACGCCGGCCCACCCTCCGCCAATGGCGTCAACAATGACAGTGACGAAAAACTTCGTCGGGTAGCCGCAGAAGTCAAACGGCGATTTGATGGCCGAGGAAGCAAATTCACCTTCGACTATCTTCGTCAGCTTCGACGCACAGCCTCTAAGTTTCCGGCCGGAGAACGTTCTCCGGGCATACCTTTCAGTTGGATGACCGTGGCGTGTGATCCAAAGACGTTGGGCGATGCAATAGCCAGGGCAGAACGGGATGGTCGCCGCTGTTCTGCAAGCTTCATTCGCAATTATCGCAAACACATCGAAGACAAAAAACACATCGACGATAAGACGAGTGACCACGATCACGCCAGTGCGTTGGTTCTTCTGCAAGCAGTCGAAACGCAGTTGGTCGAGAATCACTCCTATTACAGTAAATTTCCACAACGCTGCACCACGGAGCGCAAGAAATGGTCTTACGATCAGCGTCAGGCGTTGGCACGGAGGGCTGATGAACTGATAACCGCATTGGTTGAGTTTAAGCGGGTCGTCGAGCCTGTGAAGGTCGTAAAGTTGGAAGCCGCAGAATGACGAGACCACGCATTTTACTCGACTGCGGCGCATACTCCGCATTTCGTCTAGGCGCGACCATAGATTTGCACGAGTACATCACTTTTCAGCAACGGCATGCGCACCTGATCGAACACGCGATCAATCTCGACATTATTTCAGGCCCAGACTTGGATGCACAACAAATCAAGGCCGCATGCGAACAATCCTACAGGAACCTTCACATCATGAAGGACGCAGGTCTTAGCCCGTGGCCTGTTATACATCAGACTGACGGCCGGGACTGGCTTGAACGGTACTTAAATGATCGCGAGCCTTACATCGCTCTCGCCCCTTTTAAGCATGGCGGTAAAAGCGCAGTCGCTTGGGTGCAACAAAGCTTCGCGACCATCAAACAGGCGTCATATCAACCGCGCGTCCACGGGCTTGGGGTGACAAACGCCTTACTGATGGTGCAGTTTCCGTGGACGAGCGTCGACAGTTCGACATGGCTTAGACAGGCGGCAACGGGCAACGTGCTTGTGCCTGTGCTCCAGATTGGTGGAAAACCCGATTTTCGCCTTCAACCTAACCGCTACTGCGTGACTGATCGGAGCGAAGTCGAGAAAAATCACATCGACAAACTCGATGAATTCAGGCTCGACGACCTTCGTTATTTTATCCATGACATATGCGGCCTCACGCTGACGGAGGTCCGCTACAGCCACCCCGACCGCTGGCGAGCCCTAGTCAACTATTTCCGAGGTCTTGAAGTGGCATCTGGCGCCCGCCTGTACTTCGTGAATGGCATCGACGGTCAAATGCGCAACGTGCTGATGGAATGCGGGGCAGAAAATCATCTGCTGTCCTTTTTCGTTTTGAGTCAGCTGCGTGATGGCATGTTGCAGCGATACGTCGAGGGCACTCTTAGCTTGCCAAAGCCCCGCCGCGTCGTGCCGGACTACAACAGCGATAAATACCGCAGGCATCGAGCGCTCGCCGCGTTTTTCAGATTGCGAAGTTATGACGATGCACAACGTCCATTCTAACCGCCTCAAATCGCGAGCTACGCGAAATGAATACCTATGTTCCGTCGCCTACATCGACACGGTCGGGGTGTTTTTTCGATATATGCCGAAGGGAATACGCAGGATTTAGAACCGGTACATGGTCGCCCTCTGCGCATCGACGAATGCGTAGACGAATACGGCAGGGTCAGGGGTTTCAGATTGACCTTACACCAACCTGCAATCTCTACACTTAACATCCTTGATGACCTGCAAAGGAAGTATCGTGGAAAGCTCTGCCGTGTAGATGTCGCCTACGACTTCTCCAACCACTCTCGTACCTGGTTAGAGCGCCACGCGATCATGCGGTGGAGACGTCGAGCGCCGATGTTGGACGAAGAGAACGGAGTGTACTTCATTTGGCAGAGGGGGCGACGGACAAGAAGCGGCCGTGACATCCTTATGTATGACGATAGGCCAAGCAAAAAGACCGGAGAGCTAGACGTCAATCATTTTGAATTGAGACTACAGAATACAGAGACAGTGCGGCGACAAGGTTTCGAATATGCAGGAGATCTGATCGACCTAAATCCGAAAGAGTTGTTTCAGAAGCACGTCAAATTGGTTGAGGTTGATATCGAGGGGATTAAATGGTCGATCATTCGAGAAACTTTGAGGGATGAGAGACTAAACCATTGCTCCAGACGACCCAAAAAAGTCAGTTCCTTTATGGACCAGTTTACTGACCAGTGGCGCGCTATTCTCCCGCGTCGTTTGCCATCTCAGCTGGATAGGCTTTTTCGCAATCGTGCTCAGGTCATAAAGGACCTGTTTCCGAACGCCATTCAAAAGGTAAAAATCATTCCTGTCGACGTGTTGGGAATACCAGACCGGCTAGATTGGTGACCACTGATACCAAAGGAGAATTTTGTAAATACAGGGGACATAGGGGTTTGACATGGAGAAGGTGATGTATGTCGCGGGACGATGATGAGTTTGATTGGCAGGCATGGAAGCGAAATGCTCCGCAAAAGAAGAAGCGTGCAATTCCTGAACGGGTTCGAGCAGAGAACAAAAGGCGTGATGAACCTCGGACCGTCGGGTTTTTCGATATGAACATGCGACCAACCGCTACACAAAAAAGGACGAGAAAGCGGAGAGACCAGTTCTGAACCCTGAGTTGTGGGCCCAGAAGAGCCCCATTCGTCATTGAGAGGGTTCGGCCCGCCTCAGAAGGGCACAGATCGGCGTACGTTGGTGAGAGACGGCGACCCCTATGTTCGACAGCGGGCGCAACCCGGTCACCAACGAAAACGCGCCGCACTGAGGGCGCCATCAGGAAGCCATACTTGGTTTGGCACGCTCGACTGCGCGTCTGAATATCTTCGGCCTTTTTAGGGGACGAGTAAAACTCGTTCCAAATACACCAATCATTTTGGAGATGGTATCTCGCGCTTCAAGCGCCTAAATATTTCAAGTCTACTACTCGGGGAAGCCAGGCACGGTACGTGATAGACAGGGCCTGCTGAATTGTGCGGGTTGGGTTTAGACCCGCTCGTAAACGGCAAAAACGAGGTTCTATTGGTTCTGGCCAAGGGTACCGCCCCTGTTGAGTATGAAGAAGGCAAACCCATCAGGACCAGCGCGTCTGAATGTGTTCGGCCTTTTTTAGGGACCGCATAATTCGTTTCCAAATACACCATCGTTGTTTTGAATGGTATATCGCCTCAAGCGCCTGAGCATGGAAGTCTAATGCACGGGGAAGCCAGACACGGTGCGTGACAGACCATCGGCGAGTAGAGAAGGTAATAATCGCTGAAAAAATCGCGCGGCTACTTCTAGGTCGGACCCGGTGTTTGCTGCTCGCCTGTGCCGACAAGGCCATACGAATTTTCTTCTGGGCTGCGGACCACGACCGCAATCCTGATCACCGGACGCAACGACGAGGTACGGCATTGGCCCCTCGTCGGCGCGCTATCGGCTCAAAACCCAATTGTCAGGTGCCGAGACCCCGCCTCAGAAGGGGACAGATCGGCGTACGTTGGTTTGACTGGGTAGGCCGTATGTTCGACAGCGGCAAACCTGATCACCAACGAAAACGCGGCGTTTTGTGCCCTCTGGGAGCGGTTTTCGCGCGTTGCGCGACTACAGAACCGTCAGTTGCGCATCGATAGACATTGACAGGGCTAATCATCGGAAGCGGTGCGGTCTGGGTCTCAGTCTCGCCAGCCTCACAAAGCCTGTCCACACCCCTTGCGCCATACATGGCGATCATGGACGCAGAAATCTGAAGTAGAAAGCTGCGAAGACTAAGACAATACCAATATTCACTGTAAGCCGTTCCCAGAACCTGTTTCTGAAGAACGAGATCTACACCGACTATAACGGCTACCATCGCCATGACGTAGAGTGTCACAGCTGCCCGTCTGTCCATTGGCTTTAAGCCTTTCATAAGGGCGTGGCCACTGCTGCTTGGCTAAGACGGGCCGCGTGCCCGAAACAGGGAACGAGGCGACACGTTGGGGCTCATTCCGGCAACCCCGCTTTCCGAAGGCCCTCGGTCAACAGCTTCGCGTTTGAGTACCCGCCCCGGGCGATCAACGCGGATACGGTAAAGCCGGGATCGACCTCAAGCAGATGCCCCGCCGCCTCACGGGCCTCCGCATCACGTCCGAGATGGGCGAAAGCGGACGCGAGACAACGGTAAGCTGGCGAATAGGACGGGTTCTGACGCTGGGCTTTCTTCCCTGCGACAATGGCCTCGTCAAAGCGACGAAGCTCAATAAAGGCCATCCCCATCCCGGAAAACGACCGGTGTAGCGCCGGGTCTACCGGGCTGATGCGAATGGCGCGTTCAAAGCTCCGGACCGCTTTCTCGGGCTGCCCCGCAATTCTATAGACTTGGCCTCTGATGCTCCATGCGACATTTGAATTTGGGTTGAGCGCGACCGCCCGGTCGGCCATTTCGATCTCACTTTCACTATCGCCGACCATGTACGCCGAGGTCATGGCAGCCAGCGCTATCGTGTCTGGATCACCATCGTCGATGCTCAATGCCAAGCGAATAAGCCGAACTGCTTCCTTGCGGTCGAATTGAGGATCGACAGCATAGCCCCAAAGGACGTTTTGCATGTGACAGACGCCTGCCAGAGCGGCGACCAAGCCGAACCGAGGGTCCAGCTCCAAAGCGCGATGAGCCAGCCTGATCGTCTCGGCCAGATCTTCGCGGGTCGCGCGGTAAAACTGCGCCAGAGCACGGAGAAAAAAATCATAGGCGGTGAGGTTCTCCGGTCGCCGCCGCGCTGCCATTGCAATTTCTGTTTGAAGCAACTTTGGCTGAATGGCCGAGACAACGGCGACCGTGACTTCGTCCTGGAGGGCGAAAACGTCTGCCATGTCACGCTCGAACCTGTCCACCCAAATGTGCGCGCCCGTTACCGCATCAATCAACTGCCCTGTGATGCGGACTTTGCCCGCCGCCTTGCGCACCGACCCCTCAAGGACGTAGCGCACGCCGAGTCTGCGTCCGACTTCCTTGACATCGACGGCCTTGCCTTTGAACGTAAAGCTCGAATTGCGAGCGATGACGAACAAGGATTTGAACCGTGAGAGGGCGGTGATTATCTCCTCGACCATCCCATCCGCAAAATATTCCTGCTCGGGATCGCCGCTCATGTTCGTAAACGGCAGGACGGCGATGGAGGGCTTGTCGGGCAGCGGCGGCGGGCTCTCGGTCTCGGTAACGCGCGCAGGAGCAGCCTCTCGAGTTTCACTCTGCGCACCCACCTGGTAGGCCCTGATTGGCTCTTGAATGTTCTTCATCTGTTGAACACCAAGGTCCAGGAAAGTCATCGGCAAGACCTTGCGTACCTGATCGTACGTCGCGCCTGAGATACAAACGGCTCCGGGGTTCGCCAATGTCTGTAGCCGCGCGGCTATGTTCACTCCGTCGCCAAACAGGTCCCCAGCGCGTACCATCACGTCGCCGATGTGGATGCCAATGCGGAAGCTTATGCGGCGATCAGGTGCGAGACTGGAGTTCGCTTCGGCCAAAGCAGTCTGCGCCTCCATCGCGCACTGCACGGCGTCCACAGCACTCCCAAACTCCGCAAGGACACTATCGCCCGCCGTGTTCGCTATGCGGCCTCCGTGGTCCAGTATGAGCTTATCGAGGATTGCGCGCCGTTCGGTCAGTCCTTTGAGCGTGCCGACCTCGTCAGCGCCCATGAGGCGGCTGTAGCCCTCAACATCTGCTGCGAAGACTGCGACGAGGCGGCGGCTGATTTTCGTAGGGTCTGACATGCGTGCCCCGATGGCACCCTGTGGCTCACAGTGTGGGCTGTGGGCCAACCATCGTCAAGGAAGGGAGAGCATCCGTTTCCTAGCTCCACTACATTGGCTCGGACCGTCTCACTCTCGAAGCGCGAGCCGGCTCAACCATTGGTCGAACAATGCTTGATGCTCGGGCTTCCGTAGACGGCGGGAGATGTCGCGGTAGATTTCGCGCGCTTGGCAACTGCGAAGACCGGGATGAAGTGCCGCAATTCGCTGAAGCAGCTTCTCGGCATCGCCGTTGCGCCCCTGTTGGCGCGCAATATCTAGCGCATCGAGGAGACCACTAAGATTGCTGGGGTCAAGCGCGAGCAACCGGTTCACGCACATAAGCCACTGATCTTGCCGTCCCAATAGAAAGTAAGCGAAGCTGGTGCCGGGAAGGATCTGCCCGACCAACATGACCCTATCGAGCGGATTGAGCCGCGCTGCGTGATCAAAAGCGTCGCAGGCGCGCTCCGGTTCGCCAAGCCAGTTGTGGATCCAGCCGAGGACGGCCCAGGCCAAGGAGATATTCGGATTAAGGCTGACTGCGCGTTCGGCGAGGATCGCAGCTTTCTCAAGATCATCGCTAAAGAATGTGTCGGTGAGAGCGCAGAGCGACAGCACCATCCCATCATACGGAGCCAGCTCCGCCGCGCGAGCTGAAAGCTCCAGCGACTTCACCAGCTCACCTTCCCCGAGATCCTGGCCGTAGATAAACCGCTGAACCACGTAACAGGTCGAGAGCGTCGCTAATGCAGGAGGGAAGGCCGGATCAAGCGACAGTGCTTGCCGGTACTCCTCCTTGGCTTTTTCCAGCGTGGCAGGCGAGAATTGAAAGAGCAACGCATTGCCCCGTAGATACCTGTCATAGCAGCTCCACGTGTTCGGGGGCTTGCGGTTCGCAACGTCTATTTCAGCCTGCATCAGGCTTGGCACGATTGCGCCTACAACACTTCGGGTCACCTGATCTTGCAGGTCGAACATATCTTCGAGCTGGCCGTCGATTTTCTGAGCCCAAATATGGGAGCCAGTCGCAGCCTCTATAAGCTGACCCGTTATGCGCACCCGCGCACCGGCCTTACGTACACTGCCTTCGAGCACATAGCGGACACCTAATTCTCGTCCGACCTGCTTAACGTCAACAAGCTTGCCTTTGTACGTGAAGCTCGAATTGCGCGCGATGACGAAGAGGGATTTGAACCGTGAGAGTGCGGTGATGATGTCCTCCACTATGCCGTCTGAAAGGTATTCCTGCTCAGGGTCACCCGACATGTTCTGGAATGGCAGCACGGCAATGGAAGGCTTGTCGGGAAGCGGGAGCGGCTTTAGGGCCTCAGGGTGCGAGAACACCACGGATGCGGCCTTCCCGAGATGGCCACTCGATTTTGTTGCGTAGATACGCACGAGGCGGTCGATGTTCTTCAGTCTTTGCTCACCAAGGTCGTCGAACTCGACAAGGACCTTGCCGTGGACCTGATCGTATGCGGAAGCTGAGATGCAGATGCCACCCGGCTCTGCGATCCCCTCAAGCCTCGCAGCGACGTTGACACCATCACCAAGAATGTCGTCGCCCTCGATCAGGATGTCTCCGAGATTGATCCCGATCCGAAACAACATACGCCGGTTCTGCGGGACACCTTCGTTCCTCTGGGCCATCACCGCCTGTACAGCGACTGCGCACTCGACCGCATCGACCACCGAGGGAAACTCAAGGAGCACACCGTCCCCCGTGGTCTTCACGAGACGGCCCCCGTGTTTTGCCACGAGGGCGTCGGTAACCTTGCGGTGTTCGCGGAGCGTGCGGGCGGTGCCGACCTCGTCGAGGCCCATTAGTCGCGAGTACCCGGCGACATCAGCGGCCACTATCGCGGCTAACCTGCGTCCGACCCGAACTGGCTGCTCCTGCTCCATGGCCAGATGCCCCAGCGACGTCATTTCTGCTCGGATGACACCTGCCGCCAGTCTGGGCTTTGGCGTCTGCCTCGTCAACAAATGTATCCGTTTGTCTCCCAAGGCTACGCTCGTCGAGCTTCTCGGAGACGCGATCCCAAAATCCAAGGGCGCGGCCCGACCCTTGGCGTCATTTAGCGAGCGCGTGATAATCGGGTCGCCTTTGGGTCGAAGCGAACATCAAGTGGCACGTAGGACCGGCAGCTCATGCGCGGGAGATGGACATCAACGGGATGCCGCCCCGCTGGGGAGACGGCACCTCGCGCGCCTAAGCCTTAGGTTGCTTTGGTCACGGGCGGGATTACCCAGGAGCCATCGATGATCGACGGGTTGTTCTCATCCGGCCAGTACATGCGCAACATCAGGTGAAACTTTTCCTTCGGAGCGGGCAGCCAGTTGGCCTCCTTGTCCGCGCCGGGGCTTTCGTTCTGGATGTAGATCACGAGTGAACCGTCGGGTTCGTATTTGGGGTTGGTCCTCACGCTCATCGAATATCGGTTGATCGGGTTGGCGACGAAGAACATGTTTTCGTCGTACATGGTCAGCGACCAGAAACCCTTCACCGGCGGCAGCTGCCCTTTGTCGAAGCGCAGCGTGTACTTGTACTTTCCCTCATAGTCCTCCACGAGCGAAGGCTTCAAGGAGGTTGGATAGATGGCATCCTGCGGCCGGTTGGCACCAAGCCCGATGGCAGTCACCAACGCGCGCTGGCTGTAGTCGGTGCCGTAGACGCCCGCCTTGGTAGTGAATGCCCAGCCGTTCTCCCTCGTAAAGTCGCCATCCCTGTCGAGGAAGTGCGCCATGATCCGATCATACGAGAGCTGCGGCAGCCGTTTGTCCCACAGGCTGCGGAGAGCCTTGGGATCGAAGCTTTGCCCGGCAACGAGGCCGATCCGCCTCAACCGTTTCAGGGCCTGGGCATCGGCCGGCGCAGGTGGATTCCTTTTCAGGAGGTCTGCCAGCAGCGTGAAATACTCGGTGGCCGACAGACGGTTCACCTGATCACGCACCGCTGTCTTCATGTCGATGGTTGGATCGACCTTGCCCGGCGGCGGGGTGTAGTCCTTGCCCCAACTGCTCAGCGGCTGCAGTTTGAACTGGTCCTGCAATGCATGCACCTCGGCATAATCCTGCGGCGTGCCGGTGCAGTAGATGCGCCCGAGCATCCATACAATGGCGGTGGGTGACTTGAGCTGCGACATGCCTGTCGGGACCGTGCCCGACCAGCCGGGGCCTGTGATCAAGAAGGTCTGGGCCTGCGTGCCTGTGGTGCGGCTCCCGGGAACCTGAAACACATCCGTCCATCCGCTCAGGCAAGGCAACAGGAAATAGCGGCCTTTCATGTCGGGGGAGCTCAGCACCCAAGGTTCGTCGCCGACATCGAAGAACGCCGTCGTGTAGAGCGTGTCGGCATTCGGGGCGGTCACGTCGCGGAAGCTGGCGTTGGGGTATTCGCGCAGCTTGATGAGAGTGCCCATCGGCGCGTGCGTGCCCTCCGGCTTGACGACATTTGTGACTACCCGTCGGGTCATTTCCATGGTCACGAGGGGATAGCCATAGATGTAGGCATCCGATGCAATAACGAAGTCCTCGCTGCCCTCGACGACATCCATCAGCGGACCGTCCCATGCCCGGCCCAGCGAAGGAATTAGCGAGGCGAGCCCTAACCCGCCCAGCGTTACGGCGCGACGGCTGAGGAGAAGCGCCTCGGTCTGGTCCCGTGCGGTTCGGACGCCAGCCGCCGCGTTTCTGTGAAAATCGCGTTTTTTGCTCAAAGGACTTCTCCATCAACAGGTGATGTTCAAAGTGCTCGGCAAGGTAGAAAATATCTGGGATCATTCTTTGACGTAAATCAAAGCACGCGCTTTCTGGCTTGTCCGGTACTGGCCCATCACGTCATTTCGCGCCGCGCATCAACTACGTCGCTTTGGGCACGAATCGGACATCGGCTTCAGTTTGTCACGCGACCTGAATTTAGGTGCGCCTTCGACAGATCAGGATCACGAGCACCTTGGCGGCTCAAAATACGGGAGGAAGGGCGCGCCGCGGCCCCTCGGCTACACCAAGGACGCGCGCAATCTTCGTCGTCCGCAGCGCTACCAGATCACGCCGGCTTTCCCAACCGCAGGTATATATCGTCGCGGAGACACGCTTGCCGGGAAAAAAGAAAGGCGTCGATACACCCAAGGACCATAACTCGAGGAATCACATCAATGTGCTAACCGCAAAGGCCGTCATCGGGCTTCCAGGTGGTAAGGGCGCTCTTCCTGAGATCGAGCTAGCTGTCGAACACCAATGCCCATGCGTCACGTTTCTTGATAACGAAGATCAGATAGAGGGTCTACTTGAATCCGAGCTTAGAGATAAGGTCCAGAATGTTGACGAGGCCAAGCTCGATAAATTCCTCAAGGCCGTATTGAAGGCACCCGAGGTTTAGAAAGACTTTGCAGGAACAGCCAACCGGCGCAATCAAGCCTGCTCGCTTTTGCCGCGAGCGGATCTAAAGATTGTTGCTCAGCGGCGCTCGATATCGTTTGAGGTGAAGGCGTCATAGACCAACTTCCTGAACGCGGCCCTGATCGGACCGCGCTCATTATCGGTCTGCTCCATCAGGAGATAGATCATGTCAAGCTTTGGATCGATGCCAACATACGTGCCGCTAAAACTGTCCCATTTCAGCTCCCCGAGAGAACCCGGTTGGTTCGTTACTCCCCCACTGGTGCGCACGGCCAGGCCATATCCGTAGCCGAAGCCATCACCGGGAAAGTAAAAATAGTCGTGGCCGACACCGGTGCCTGGACCGATTTGATCGGTCGTCATGCCCTTGAATGCAGCCGGGCTGAGGTAAGGCTTGCCTTCGAACGTGCCGCCATCAAGCAGCATTTGCGCAAAGCGCGCATAGTCAGCAATCGTCGATACAAGCCCGCCACCGCCGGATTCCCACTCAGGATTTGATCGGCGCCTGCGCTCCCGGTCGACGAGGTTCACATCGCTTGGCAATGGCTCGGCCATCAATGCGAGCTCTTCGGGCGTATCCAGCACGAATTTGGTGTGCGTCATTTTAAGCGGATCAAAGATCGACCGTTTCATGAAATGATAGAGCGTCTCGCCAGACACGACCTCGATCACGCGGCCAAGCACGTCCGTCGAATGACCATAGCGCCAGAACGTGCCGGGCTGTCGGGTCAATGGAAGCTTGGCAATCCGCTCCGCAAACTCGGCGTTGTCGAAATGCCCGTCAAGGAGCTGAGCCTCCGAATAGAGCTTTTTCACCCAGCTGCCGACATAGTCACCGGCGATCCCCGAGGTTTGCAGGAGCAGATCCCTGATCGTCGGCCGCCGCTCGGCCGGGACGAGTTCGACCGATGGTTTGCCATCTGCATCGCTTTTCTCAACTGCCACCTTCACATCCGCAAAGGACGGAATGTATTTCGCAACAGGGTCATCGAGCGAAAGTTTCCCCGCATCAACCAGCAACATCGCCGCGAGGCTGGCGATCGGCTTGGTCATCGAACGAAGCGCAAAAATCGTATCCGTTGTCATTATACGGTTGGTGCTGACGTCGCGCATCCCGAAAGTCTTCAGGTAAACAGGGTGGCCATGCTGCTGTATCAGGACGACGGCGCCAGAAATTTTTCCTGTCGTCACCTCGTTTTCGAAGAAATTGCTGAGGAGTTGAAGTTTCTCGTTTGATGGCGCATTCGCTTCAGCCCCTCTGACCGTCGTGCTGACGTTCGCAAAATACAGCATCAAACCGGTGATCAGGACCCAGCGCCTCGCATACGCCTCAATCGAAACATTTGCGCTTCGGATTTCAGATCGAAGAAACGACATATGCCATCTTTCCTGAGATTGCTCGTTTTGGAAAGTAACGCGGCTGCAATTCGATAGGAGCGGCGGTACCATGTCCGCTCTGTCCCCTAACGCCAGCATCCCGCTTTATGAGCCTAGCTGACACAGCCGAACCTATCAAAAATTGGCGAACGACCACTCGCGCTTTGCTGATCTGAAAAGGTCAGTTCGCACGAGATTGGCGCTTGGTCAGCGCGTTATCGGCCAAAACCCGACGAACCCTATGTCTGACGGCGGCAAACCTGAAAAGACCCTGGATACGCGGCGCAGAGCTCCTCAGTGACGGGCCGAAGATGCCGTTCTTTGGAATTTCGGCTCGTCGAGAATGACCCATCTCGGAAGTCGGCTCTAATCCGACAGGGCAAAGTTTAATGACTGATATCGTCCAAATCTGATGGCAAAATCCCGTTGCGATAAATGCTCATGAATGAGCAATTTTGATCATTAAGCTCGCGTATGCTGAGGCATAATGTCTTGACGGCATCCATCGGTGACCGAGAGTGTTGTACTCCCGCCTCTCTCATTTTGATCACCCGAAAGGAGATCAGTCATGTCACGTCGAACCATTACCTCGGTTGCTGCATCCGTCATCATTGGCATTGGATGCATTGCGACGATTTCAACTGACGCCTTTGCGTACCGCGGTGGCGGTCGTGCTGGTGTTGGTCGTGCTGGCGTTTATCACGGTGGCGTCCACCGCGCTGGCGTTTACCGTGGTGGCGTTTACCGTGCTGCAGCCGTACGCCGTGGGGTGGCCGTAGGCGTCGGAGCTGCTGCGGTCGGTGCTGCTGCTTACGGCGCATACGGCGCTGCCCGCTGCGGTTACTATCCCTATCCAGCCTGCAACTACTAGAATTGGTGCAGAACCCGGTCCCCTTTGGGGGCGCTGCTTGAACACGAGAGCCGGACCATCCCCGTGCTGTGAGAGGTCGGAGTGCTTGGACGGTTAAGAGAGGAGCAGAATGATGATCAGGCTGATTGCTGTTGCTGGCTTCGCCTTATCGGTTGCAATATCGGCACAAGCTATGACGCCTGCGCCGATTCCTCAGCCGGACGGCATGATCACGCAAATCGCTGCCGCCTGCGGCGCTGGTAGGACACGAGTTAACGGTGTGTGCGTGGCCAGAACCACCATGCGCCAGACCCGCCGAGCCGTCCGCAGGTGTGCGGTCGGAGTGACTTGCTAGCGCTGATGTTTTCAAACTGCCGGTGCTTGGGGTGATCGCGCACCTGTCAAGTTTTCATGTCGTGACGTTCGTGAGAGCCATTGATCATCGCAACGCGCGCGGCCAGCGAAGGCATATCGTTTTCAAAATGGGAGGCAAGCAGGTAACGGAGGAGAGGAATTTCATGAAAAAGCTAGCAATCATCGGAACAACGTTCATTGGCAGCATGATGCTTTGCGCTGTCCCTTTGTCTCTGCATTTCTCGCAAGCGACTGTCGTTTCGGTCGCGCTGGATAAGGCGGATGCACGGGTCGGGCGGCCGGGGACGCCCGGCAGCGTCGCAGGTGTGGCGCGCAGATCTGCACGGCGCTGCGCCGCTGGCGTTACTTGCTGATAAGCCGCACGGCTTAAGATCGCCCTCGGGGACGCGGACCGGCAGGACACGTGTATCTGCGTCGCCAAGGACCACTATCAGCCATCTGCGCCGAGAAGTCGGAAGGTGCGAGCTATGGCATGGAGGCGCTTGCGCTTGGAGGGCTCGCCTTCGCAATCGCGGGTTTGGCTCCGTTCGGGCCCGGGCTCAGGCGCCGGGGCCCGTCGTATCATCTCAGGTTCGCAACTCATTCGCTGGATTGAGGAAGAGGAAATCTAACGATCCGTATCAGGCTGGCAGGCCGGTCAAAGCAATGGGTCAAGGTGAAGAACCGGGCGCATCCGGCGATGGATCGTGTGATAGGAATGCTGCTTTTGCTCCGCTTGATGTATGTCAATGCGCGGATCGCATCTAACGCTATTCGTGACTACGTGTTTTTTGGTGTTCAGGAGATTGCGCTATGAGTGAAACGTTCAATCAAGGCATCTCTCGTCGAAAGGCTTTCACCTTGTTCGCCGGTGTCTTTGGCGCGGCAACGCTTCCTGCGGAGTTTATGGCCTCTGATGCTAAAGCCGAGGAGACCACACCGACCGCAGGCACCCCCGGGATGCAACGCCGTCAAGCACGACGCACGGGTCGCCACGAACGACGTGAGGCGAGGCGTACTGGACGCCATGAGCGGCGTGAAACTCGACGCGGCGGAAGCACCGAGACAACTGGCCAAGCTACTGGCCAAAAGTAAGTTAAGGCATCACTGCCCGCTTCGAAATCGACCGGCCTATTCATCGTGGCCGGTCGAAGCACTGGCATGCGGCAGGGTCATTGTCGGTGCTCCGCGCGAACGCCACTTATTCGACGTAAGCCTGGAGCAGGTCGCGCAGGCGTTCGATGTCCCGAACGGTCTTGCCGGAATAGCGCATCGTGACGAGCTTCACCCGGACCGCCGCAGCTACGTCATCGGTCCTCTCGGAATGGGTATAGTGGAGCTTATGGCGCGTTATATTGACGATATCCTGCAACCTGAAGAAAAGGTGCTGTATTCCACGAACGCGCACTGGACCTTCTACGTGCCGGCGATCGTGACGTGGGTGGCGGCGATTATCGTCTTCATCTTGTCTCGCTCCACAACCAGCGAGTGGCTTGTGCTGCTTTACCTCGGGGCTGCCGCCCTGCTCGCGCTTGTGGCGCTTTACTTGACGGTGAAAGCTTGGTTCCACCGCTGGACCACGGAAACCGATGTCACCAATCTGCGTGTGGTGCATAAGACCGGCTTCATCCAGCGGCGCACCTTCGAGATAGCGCTGGATAAGGTCGAGAGCGTTGATGTTAACCAGAGCATGCTCGGCCGTATCCTCAATTATGGTAACGTAACGATAAAGGGGATCGGCGAAGGGCGCGAGACCATCTCAGCGATCGCATCGCCGCTCCAGTTCCGCAATCACATTACCGCGCGCTAAGAGATGCGCAAAAAAGAGAATTGTTCGCGGGACTAGCCCTGGTGAACCAGTGGCCAATCGCGCGTCTGTGTGGTCGCGGCCACCGCCGCACCGGGCGATAAAGGAAGAGCCCGCCGTCAGAGATGACAGGAGGCAACCATGCTCGAGCCCGATGGCAATGGGATTTCCGCGCGGTTGTGGAGGCTTCCTGCGCAGTTGCTGGTGGCGCTGATCAATGCAACGGCGATCCTGGTGATCGTCGCCGCGATCGTTGCGCTCGTCGCGATTGCGCGCATCAACCATTTTGCCGAAAACGTCGTAGCAACGATGACTGAAGCCGCGCTATCGAAGGTCGATCTGCCAGCGAAAGACGTACTAGCGAATCTGCGAAACCTGACGGCGGAAGTCCGCACGCTTGGCAATACCCTTCGGGAGATCAAGGCAGGAGAACACCCAGCCCTTCAACACGAGATGGAGCAACTGAGGGACGCGCTGACCGACTTGAAGGTCAGCGTCGATCGGCTCGGAAGCACGCAATCGATCCTCACAGAAGAAGCGATTGGACAATTGGGCCGGGTGGTCACCGATGCGCTGGCGAAGCTGAGGGACTGCTCTTCCAGCGCTCGCCAAATGGCGCCTGACCGCACCCCCAGAAACAAGACGGTCGAAGCTTGGGCGTCGCAAGTGCTGAATGAAAATTGACATACCGCCGCTGTGGGTCAGGTGCGTCGATTTGGCCGCGTCTCGGTAATTTCCGGCCTACTCCGGCAGCCGACGTGACTACAGATGCGGCGTTTGGTCGGAAAGGGCCACGAGCCGACCTAAGAACATAATATGATGGCGAGGAACGGCCGACCTTTTCAAAATGCCGCCCCAAGGTTCACTCCACGTTGGGTTGATTATCAAGGAGGCGAGAATGCAACGCGCGGTGCTGGCGATGTTGATATTTGGACTATTTGGGGTTCGAGCCGAAGTCATGGCCGCCCAGTGTTCGTCCTACTACATTTCGGAAATTAATCTTGTATCGACAGACGATGCAGAGGCCGGGCAGGTTCAGACCTTTGTTGGATTTGGACCGTCAAAGGAAGAGGCAGAGAAGAGCGCCTTGGGGTCGTGTTCGCGTATCAGATTTGACATTGAGACGTGCTTGAACTCGGATCGTATCACGGATCGTAACGCCCCTGAGGGGAGCGAAAGTTCGCTTCACCTAAAGTACATGAAGGCGGTCAAGCGCTTCACAGGCTGCAATTAAGGCATCACTGACGCCCTCAGGATCGTCGCTCAGCGTGGCCCACCTGTCGCAAGAGTTTCTCGGCCACCATGGCGTACCGTCTTTAGCAAGGGGCGAATAATACTGGAGCAAGCCAAGCCATGAAGCGGATACGCCTAGCAAAAATTGCGATTGCCATCACGACCTTCGCATGTACGGCACTGCTCTCCTTCGGCTGGAGTGAACAGCGCGGCGTCTCTCTCTGTCGGTCGAGAGTGCGCGGGCGCGGGTGGGTCGCCCGTTGTTCCGCTCGTTCCTCATGAGAGACCCTCCTCTCATTGACGGAATTTTTGACGAACGTCTGCCGAACATTCTGCGAGGCGTAAGAAATCCTTCATTCCCGGCCGGCGGTCTCCAAGAATTTGAGGATTGAGGCTGGTACTTCGTCTGTCGGCATAGGCTGGTTACGTGGTGGTTCTCTCTCCACCTTTTCTAGGATGCCCCCAAACGAAGCCCCGCCCGCACTTTCCTCTTGGGGCGGGGCTTATGTTGCTCGTGCCGGATTGCCGATCTCACGCGGAGGGAATTGCTTTTCCCGAAGGATCTGGCATTTCTTTGCCACTTCCACAGTGATGGCATTGGCGCCGGTGACGCCGGTGATCAGAACGGTGGCGCAGATTAGGCTGATCAGGAGGCTTGATCTGAAAGGCACGGCAACGGCTCTTGTTTCAACGTTCTAGGGCATTCACCATATCTAACCATGTGCAGGACCAAACCGGGAGTGCGGCTAGTCTCTGTGCCGGCTAGCCGTCCCCAAGAACCTGAGGATGATAAATATGGCAACAGGAATGTTCCGTACTGACGAGGGTTGGGTGCAGGTTGACTATGACGGCAGCAACATCCCCGTTCCACGCTCTAAGTATGAGGAAAATGGGTACAAGCCGGACTTCGATGAGCTGCCACTAGAAGCAGATTATTGGGCCGCTCAGGAAAAGGCGCAAAGAGCAGCGATGCCAAGAATAGTCAGATAACGGTCATAACATGAGCATTCCGATGTTTCGGAGAGCTACTGGAGGGCCTCCCATGAAAAAGCCAGTTCTCTCAATAGACGAGCGTGAGCCGAAGGAGACCCTGCGAGCCGACAGGCCTCCCACCGAAGGGTTCACGGTAGTTGTCGACGGCCATTTTAAGTCAGGTTTTAAGACGCTCGATGCTGCAGAGGCATCAGGGCGAAAACTGAAGTCGACTTATCCGATGCTTAAGATCGAAATCTATGATGCCGCCAAGATGGTCCGGACTTTATTGAGCTGAGAAACTTTGCTTGCTGAACCGTCATCGTCGGGAGCAGAAAAATGGCTCTCCTAAGACGCGAGTTGTACCGTCAGGTAAAAGGCCCTGAGGTCACGCACGCGGATCGTTGCACGCTGGTCTTCGATACGGACACCAAGAGCTTGTATGTCGAGCGCGAGGTGGCACATTTAGACGCACGCGTAGACGGCACGATTGAGATGCAAACCGCCACAATGGATATCGCGGATTATCTCAAGCAAGGCGGTCAAACTGCCGGGCACCGCGAACTATGGCGGTTGCTCAGGACGCTATTCGAGGAAACCAATGATACCGACGAGCTGATCGATTAGCCGTAGCGTTTCGCCAGCCGTCTTGGGACCCTTAGCAACATTCGTTTGGCCTTTAGCTCCGCACGCTTTTTGATCTCGGCCTTGATTTTTTCAATCAAGGTTATTGGTTCTGACTTCTGGATCTTAAGAGTGGAGTTCACGTGCGCGCCCTCCCATAAATTCTGCTTAGCAGACTAGCCCAATTTGGCCAGACGCAAAAGCCGCCAAGGTTTGCCTCGAAGGCGGGTGCGTCTGACGGCTATTGATGGTAGATTTCATCGTCCCTGGCGCGGCTCGCTCGGAGCTGAGCGTCCGATCTTGGACTTCAATTCCACTAGGTCGGTGAAAACGTCAGCCTGGCGCCGCAACTCGTCGTCAATCATCGATGGGGTCGAGACCACGGTAACGTGGACGCCTCGCCGCTGCACTGCTTCGACCAGCGAGCGGAAATCGCCGTCACCCGAAAACAGTACTATTTGATCGATATGATTTGACAACTCTAAAGCATCGACAACCAGTTCGATGCTCATGCTGCGCTTGACCTTACGTCGGCCCTCGCCATCGTCGAACTCTTTTGCCGGTTTTGAAACGACCGTATAACCGTTGTAATCGAGCCAATCGATCAGGGGGCGGATCATCGAATATTCCTGATCTTCGATGGTCGCCGTGTAGTACAGCGCGCGCAACAGGGTGCCACGGCTCGCGTATTCTTGCAGCAAGCGCTTGAAGTCGATCCGGAAGCCGAGCGACTTGGATGTCGCATATAGATTGGCGCCATCGATGAACAACGCGATCTTGTTGGCGGAGGAACGCATTCCAAAATTGAACCTACAAAGCTGGAAGAGGCACCGACGCTGCCCAAGTCGTTTTCGCCGTTAGAGCGTCTCGAACGAGCGGATGCAATATTTTAAGTTTTAAATAATCGTCAACAAAAGCCGCCGTGAGAAGCCAATGCTCGACCGTGACGTCTGATCAGTTT
>Ga0210405_10000025_pt1 | contig 193622 bp, 174 predicted proteins | sample IncBWH11MmetaG_FD_155492 | JGI IMG/M metagenome (GOLD analysis project Ga0210405, IMG submission 155492) | Forest soil microbial communities from Barre Woods Harvard Forest LTER site, Petersham, Massachusetts, United States - Inc-BW-H-11-M | ecosystem: Environmental > Terrestrial > Soil >... | reverse complement strand
CCGGAAGGCGATGCGCTTGCCGTCCGGCGACCAGGCCGCTTGCGAGCTGTCGCCGCGCAGGCCGTGCAGCGGCCGGGGCGGCGCGCCGCCCGCGACCGGCGCCAGCCACAGCCGGTGCCGCGCCGCCCAGACCGCCGAGCGCCCATCCGGCGAGATCTGGATGTCCTCGCAGTCTTCTTCGCTACAGCCCATGTCCCCGAGCAGGCGCGGCCCGCCGGCAGGAGCGTTGGCGCGGGCTCCGGCCACGCCGGCGCCGCCGCCCTTGGCATGCTCCCGGGGTATCTGGCGGGCGGGGCGCGCCGCGCGCCCGGGGGGCGCCGGGACCGCGATCGCCCACACCTGCTGTCGCGGCGGCAGGGCGCTGCTGGTCGGGTTGGCGGAGGCGCCGCCCTCGCTGATCTCGCTGCCGCGGGCATACAGCAACGTCTGGCCGTCCGGGGTGAAGCGCAGGCTGGCCAGCGGCTGGCCGTCGTCGCCCTGGTAGCTGGTGACCTGGCGCGGCACGAAGTCGGGCCCGTCCGCCACCCAGACGTTGCGCTCGCCGCGGATGTTGGTCAACCAGGCGATGCGCTCGCTCTGGCGGCCGCGGGCTGCCGTCAGCTGGTAAGCGAACGGCGCGCCCATCACCTGCTCGATGGTGAAAGCGGCGCTCGCGGTGGGGGCGGTGGGGGCGGCGTGGGCCGTATCCGCGGCGTGGGCGGTATCCGCGGCGTGGGCGGCGTTCGCGGCGCGGGCGGTGTTCGCGGCGTGGGCGTGGTGGGCCGCCGGCGCGGCCACGGCCGCGGCGACCACCAGCGCCGGCACGATCAGGACTCGCCTAGCCATCGGGGGGCCTCCTCTGTCGTCCGCTCCGGGATGCGGACCCCAGGATAACCGTGCCCGCGGTCCGGCGTCCACCGCGAGGGCCGGAAGCTGGAACCGGGCGCGCATGAAAGTGTCGCGTCGAGGGTTTCTGGGGAGGGCGAGAGCGGCGGCCAACGCCGGCGCCTCGCCGAAGCCGGAGGTTCGTCCGTCAACGTCAGGTTGAGTTTCGCCACCGAAGGAGATCTCGCATGAAGACCGCGACCAGCACCCTCGCCACCGCCCTACTGCTCGGGGCTCTCGCCCTGCCGCTCGCCGCCCAGGAAACGGCCGGCGCCGCCAATGCCGGCGCCACCGCCGGCGCCGCCGTCACCGCCGCCGTTCCCGACGCCAGCACCGCCTACTCCCTGCTCTGGCATCCCCGCGCCCTGGCCAAGTTCCTGCGGCTGTCGGCGTCCCAGACCACCACCCTGCTCAGCCTCGCGGATACCCGGGACAAGGCCAACCAGCCGCTGCGCCAGGCGCGCGGACCGCTCTGCCAGCAGCTGGAAACGGACCTCGGCGCCGCCACGCCGGACCCGGCGGCCATCGGCGCCGACACCCTGAATCTCTACGACAACCGTGAGGCGATCGCCGCCAACCGGAAGACCTTCGACACCAGCTTCTCGGCGATCCTCGACCCCACCCAGCTCGCCGCCTACGACGCCCTCAAGCAGCTCGCCTTCGGGCTCGACAGGTATGCCGACCTGATCGGCGGCTGCCCGAAGAGCTGACGCCCCGGGCCAGGACGGGCTCCGAGGGGGCGCGGCGCCCCCTCGGCCCGGCCCGCATCTCCAGGTCCGCATCTCCCGGCCCAAATTTCGGCCCGCATCTCCAGGCCCGCTCGCGGACAGATCACCGCGCGCCGGGCCGCACCTCCAGCTCGACCGCCACCCGCGCCGGCGGCAGCACGCCGGCGAGCAGCAGGGCCTTACCGGTCTGGGGGATGGCCACCGGCAGCGGCCGCACGCCCCCGACCAGGCCCTGACGCAGGTCGTCGAGCGCCACGCCCGGGTCGCGCGCGGTGGGGATCTTCTTCAGCTCGCCGGCACTGAGCGTGTTGCCGGTGCGGATCGCCTTCTCGTCCAGCAGCGGCGACTCGGAGGTGGTCGTGATCACGTCCTCGACGGCGGAGGCGAGCGCCACCTCGAGCTGCACGCCATGATCCTTCGTGGCCACCCGGATGCCGGGATACTGGACCGGCGAGAAGCCGGGCAGCTGGGCGTCGAGCTGATAGGTGCCGGGCGCCAGACCGGAGAAGGTGAACTCGCCGTTCGCGTTGCTCACCTGAACCAACGGCGACGGCAGCTCCGGCGCGCTCACGGTGATCGTCGCGCCCGGCAGGGAGGCGCCGGTCGAATCCGTGGTCTTCCCACGGAGTCCGGGCGGCGCCGGACCGGCGTAGGAAGCCTGCTGGCCGCCGAGGTTCCCGCCGAGGTTGACGCGATCGGCCAGCGCCCCGGGCGCGTTCTGCAGCACCTGCCAAGGATCCCTGGAACCGGGGGCGACGGCCTGCTCGCGGGCGGCATCGACGTCGCGCGCGCCTGGCGGCGGCGCGGCCTGCGGGCGGCTGGCGGCGCGGACCAGCGCCTCCGGCGCCGGCCGCAGGTCGCCGGCGCGGAAGCGGTACCGCGCATTCTCGGGCAGCAGCAGGCGCCAGCGGTGCTCGAGCACCGGCACCTGCACCTGCGCCAACTCGAAAGCGAGCCGGGAGCGGCCCTTCGCGGTGGCCTGCTCGAGCACCGCGACGACCTCGACCAGGCGCGCTCCGCCGCCGCCCAGCGGCACCACGAGGTTGCCGCCCAGCGGCACTACCAGGTTGCCGCCCACCGGCACTGCCAGGTTGCCGCCCACCGGCACCGCGAGGTTGCCGCCGGCGGCGCCGCGCAATAGAGGCCGCACCGGTTCGCCGTCCACGGCGGCCGACCACAGCGTCGCCCCCGCGGGCAGCACCAGCGCCAGCGCCTCGCCGGCCTGGGCCAGCTCGAAACGGTCCTGATGCACCAGGGTGCCGTCGACCGTGAGCAACGTGGTGGTCAGGCGCCGGCGCACCACGGTCTCGAGCGCGGCGGCCTGCGGCGCGCTCACCACCTCCACGGTCAGCGCCGCGCCGGCACCGGCACCCTTTGCGGCACCGGCGCCACTTGCGCCTCCGGCACCGGCGCCACTTGCGCCACCGGCACCGGCGGCATTTGCGGCACCGGCGCCATTTGCGGCGCTGGCGGTGCTCTCCTGCCGCACGAGGCGCCAGGTCGCGGTGACGTCCAGCTCCTGCAGCGCGCCGGCCAGCGCCGGCGGCAGATCGCCGGAGTCGACCCGCGCCCAGCTGGCGGCGGGCCGCGGCTCGATCCCGCCCGGGACGGTGGTCGCGGCCGCCAGGTAGCGTGCCCGCGGCATCGGCGTGGGAGTGATGACGCCGAGCGGCAGGGCGCCCGCCGCGGCCGCGGGCCGGCTGGTCAGCACCAGATAGCCGGTGCCGCGCAAGCGGCGCTGGCGATGCACCACCAGGCGGACGCCGTCGACGATCGGCTGCACCTCGCCCTCGTCGGTCCCGGCGCGCTCGACCTCCAGGCCGGGGGGCAGCTCGACCTCGAGATCGGCGAGCGCGCCGCGGGTCACCTCGTAGAGCACCACGTCGTGGCGCCGCAGCCCTTCCGGGCGCAATTGCAGGATGGTGGTGACGACGTCCTGGACGAGCAGCGCCGCCGCCTCGTCGCCCTGCACGCGGCGGCGTACCGCCAGCACCGGCTGCACGCCGCGCGCGACCGACAGGCGCAGGTGCCGCCGGCCGCCCTCGATCCGCTCGTCGACCATGACGGCGCCCGGGCAGTCCCAGGTCAGGCCGGCGGGCAGGCCGATTTCCAGCACCGCAACCGGTCCGACGATGCGCGCCAGGGTCAGGCGGCTCTCCCCCTGGACGCCGGCGAGGCGCGCCCGGCTGCCGGCCCGCACCAGGTAGCGGCCGGGCGCGGTGGCCACCAGTTGCAAGCCGCCGCCGGCCGCGCCGCCACCGCCGTCCACCGTGGCGGCGGCGGTTCCCGCGGTGGACGCGGCGGCGAGCGGTGACACCTCCACCGACACCGGCACCCCCGCCAGCGGCAGCGCCAGCGGCGACGGCGGATGGCCCTGCACCAGGACCTCCAGCTCCGAGACCAGCCGGGCCTCGCCCTCGAGATCGTCCAGCTCCACCGCCAGGCGCTGCGCCACCACCTCGGCGAAGGGCGCCTCGCGATGCAGCCTGGCCGCGGCGCGCGTCTGCTCGGCGCGTTCGGCGCTCTCGGCCAGCGCCAGATAGTCCTTGAGCGGCAGGCTCACTTCTCCGGGCCGCGCCACCGCGCTCGCCGGCGGCGGCTCGGCAGCCGCCGGCGGTGGTGTCGCCAAGGCGAGCAGCGCGGCCAGCGCCAGGATCGAGGCCAGGATTGCCAGGCTTGGCGCGATCTGCATGCCGCGATTGGCGACAACGCCCTGCCGGGAGTGTCGCGAATGGCGACCACCGGAGCCGCGACCGACCTGCCAGGAGTGTCGCGAATGGCGACCACCGGAGCCGCGACCGGAACCGCGACCCGGAGCCGCGGCCGGGGGGGAAGGGGGCGCCCCCGCTTCCTCTTCGAAAGCGAGGTACCTCTTGTGCGAAGGCGGCCAGGGGGTCAGAACCATGACTCTTTCTCCTTCCTGCTTGCGACCTGCAGCAGCAGGGGCGCGGGGTTGGACGACATGGCGCTCCAGGCGGCCGCGACCACGACGCAACCGGCGGGAGCCGGACTGGGCGCCGCGACGTCGACGGTGAGCGACTCCGCCGGCCGCAGCAGGAGCTGCCCGGCGAGGTCGCCCGGCGCCGGCTGCGGCGGCAGCGCCGCCACCGCCGGCCGGGGAGGCACCTCGGTCGCCGCCGCCCGCGTGGCATCGACCAGCGCGTAGGAGCGATCGCCGGGCAGCAGCAGCCGCACCCGCAGGCGGGCCGCCGGCAGCGAGGTCGCCGGCAGCGGCACCGGCAGCTGGCCGGCGTCGCGCGGCAGGCTGAACGGCATCACGCCGGCGACGTGGATCAGCTGCGGCGCTTCACGGCTCAGCAGGGGCACGCTCAGGCTCTGGTCCTTGCCCAGGCCGGGGGCGAGCGGCACGCCGTCGCGGCTGGCGACCACCAGCTCGAAGCCGGCCGGCAACGCCAGGGACAGCTCGGTGGCGCCATGGTTGCGGACGGCGGCCCACAGCTGGTAGCCGGCCCTCCCGGCCTCGCCGGCGCTGAGCTCCACCCACAGGCCGTCGATCTGCGCCGCCAGCACCTCGGTGCGTTCTGCCCACTCGGCCTGCCAGCGCGGCGGTCGGGAGGGGTCCGCCACCAGGTAGAGCTTGCCCGAGACCACCGCCGGGTCGGCCGCCAGCGGCGCCACCTCGACGCCGTCGGGCGACCGCGAGGAACCGTGGTCGACAAGCGGCAGCAGCCCGTCCCCCCGCAGGGCGGCGCGGGCCAGCAGGGTGGTGCGCACGGCGCCCTGCGGCACCAGCAGCGGCGCGGCGAAGGCGTCGCGCGGCGGCGCCGTCAGCTCGACGGCAAGCGCCAGGGTCTCCTCGACCGGCATGAGCGGGGTCACCGTCAGGACGCCGCCCTCGGCCTTCCAGGCCGCCTCCGGCGGCGACAGCTTGAGGACGGTGAACCCGTCCGGCAAGAGGAGGCGCAGCTCCGCCAGGCGCCCCTGGGCGACGCGCGCCACCACCCAGGCGTGGACTTCGAGGCGAGTGCGCGAGAGCACCGCCGCGGTCGCCGTCGTGGCCTCGAAGCGCAGCGGCAGCAGCGCCCGCTCGGGCAGCACCGCCCGACCCAGGAGGCGCACCTCCAGCTCGCCGCCCGGCGTCGCGGCAAAGCGCCAGGCATCGTTCTGCCGCCCGCCCTCGATCAAGCCGCCAGCGCCGAGAACCGCCTCCTCGACGCCGCCGGCGAGGGCCGGCGCGAGGCGCAGCCAGCCCCGCGCCACCGCCGCCGCCGGCAGCCTCAAGGCGAACCGCCAGGCGGGCCGGGTGGCGGTCTCGTCGCGCGCCACCGGCACCGCCGATTCGAGCCGCACCCGATATTCGCCCTGTCCGCGCACCTGCAGCACGCTCCCGCCGGCACTGCCCTTGGCGCTGGTGGCGCCCGCGGCGGTCACCCGTCCCTCGAGCCCGCCGAGATCGGCGCTGACCAGCGAACCGGCGTCGCCGATCGGGATCGACTGCCAGTCGGCGGCGAGCAGCCGCACCGCCAGCGTCTGCACGATGCGGGCGCTGGCGGGGCCGGCGACGATTTCCAACTCGTCGCTGGCGAGAGCAAAGGGCGCCGGCGGCGCGGCTGCCGGCTCGGGCACCATCTTGGCCCGGGCCCGCAGCTCCTCGTATTGCGCCAGCGCCAGGGTGACCGTCTGGGCCGCGGCGGCGCCGGCCCCGGCCCCGGCGCACAGGAGCACGGCGGCCAGCGCAGCCGCCGCGCGGCGACCGGCTCTCGGGCCTCCCGGCTCACCTGACGCTCCCGCCGCGGTCGTGGCGGCGGCGCCCGGCACCGTCACCAGTCCTGCCGCTCTCGCCGCTCTTTCGGCTCCGGGCGCCGTCGCCGCGCCAGCCAACCTCGCTGGCGCCGCTATCCTTGCCGCCGCTGCCGCGGCTGGCTCACCTGCTGTCGCTGCCCTCGCGGCCCTCGCTGCTCTCGTCGCTCCCGGTTCACCGGCTGTCACTGCCCTCGCGGCCCTCGCTGCTCTCGTCGCTCCCGGTTCACCGGCTGTCGCTGCCCTCGCCGCCCTAGCTGCCCTCGCTGCTCTCGTCGCTCCCGGCATGGTTGCACCCCTCGCGGCCGGCAGCCACCGTCCCGCCCGGCGGGCGGAGCTCCGCCGTGGCTCTCCCGGCCGGCCTTTGGAGTGCCGGAGAGCGCCTGGAATGACGGCGGTGTGAAGCGTGGCGCGACACGATGGATCGCAAGGCCCATGCCCGGCGCGCCAAGCTGCCTCAGGAGAGCGGTCGCGGTGCGGCCCGCCACCGTCGCGCGTCCTTGGATTCAGCACCTTGGCCGCTTTGGCAGCGCCCGGAGGCGGTCTTGACGGCAGGCGCGGCACCAGGCCCTACCGACCTCTCCAGAGGACAGCAGGGTCCGCCGCCACCCATCGCCAGCTCCCGTTCCGAGCCCGAGCGAGGGACATCCCGCGGTCGCCTGCCGCCGGCGCGTCATGGCGAGGCGGCGCGGGCGGTCGCGCTCCCAGGCCGGCGCGCCCGGCGACAAGCATGTAGAGTTGGCCGCCAGATATGGACGACTCGCCCGCCGTCGATCGCGTCGAGCCCGCCGGACGCGGCCCGGGCAGCGGTCCAGGAAGAGCGGCAACGGCGGCAGCCGGCGATCCCTTGCTGGCGCTCGACCCCTGGCTGCTGTTCCTGCTCGGCATGACGGTGGCCCTGCAGGTGACGGGCGATCCGGCCTTCTCCACCCTGCGGCAGTTCACGCGCTGGGACGGCGAGGTGCTGCGCACCGTGCTGGCGGTCGGCGCCGTCGCCACCCTGCTGCTGTTCCTGACCGCGACGCTGGCGCTGCCGGCGGGTGCCGCGCGCCGCTGGTACGGCACCCTCAAGCGCACCACCCTGGCGGTGTTGGGCGTGCTGATCGTGGCGCTGCCGATCGCCAGCCGCGCCTGCCAGCGCTTCGGCGGCGGCGAGCCCCTGCGCTTCGCCCACGACGGCGGCGTCATCCAGACCGAGGAGTCGGCGCGCTTCCTGCTGCGCGGCGTGAACCCCTACGCCGCCGACTTCTCCTCGACGCCGCTCGCCGGCGTGGCGATCCCCGGCATCCTGCGCCACAACCCCTACCTGCCGGCGAGCTTCCTGCTGCCGGCGCCGCTGATCGCGCTGGCCGACGCGGCCGGCGTGCCGTTCGACCAGCGCCTGGTCTACCTGTTGCTCTGGGCGGCCGGCGTCTGGCTGGCGCCGCTCGCCTTCCGCCACCGCGGCGCCGGCGAGCTGGCGCAGACCTGCTTCGCGCTCAACCCGCTGGTGGTGCCGTTCCTGGTGGTGGGGCGCAACGACGTCTACGTCGTCGCCTTCCTGCTCTTCGCCCTGGTCGCCCTGGCGCGCCGGCACGCCCTCGCCTTCTTCGGCTGCCTGGCGCTGGCCTGCGCCATCAAGCAGTTCGCCTGGCTGGTGGCGCCGTTCCTGCTGGTCTGCGCCTGGCGCACCTGGCCGCGGCCCACGCTGCGGCGCGGCCTGGTCCTCGGCGCCTTGCTGTTCGCGGCGCTGGTGCTGCCCTTCCTGGTCTGGGGACCGGCGGACTTCGTCGACGACGTCTACCGCTTCAACGCCGGCCTGAGCCGGGACAGCTATCCGCTCGGCGGCACGCCGGGCTTCGGCTTCGCCATGCTCGCCGCCGTGCTGCGCTGGGCGCCCGACCGCGCCGCCTACTACGACCTGACCCCCTACCTGCTGCTCACCGCCCTGCCGCTCACCGCCCTGCTGCTGGTGCGGCTGGCGCGCCGGCCGGCGGTGGCGCAGGCGATGCTCGCCGCCTTCCTGGTGTCCTTTTGGGTCTACTTCTTCTCGCGGGTGTTCAACAACAACTACTTCGGCGTGCTGGCGTTCCTGCTGCAGATGGGCGCCCTGGCCGCCGCCGAGCAGACCCTGCTGCCGGCGGACGACCTTTCCGGCACCCCGCCGGCGCCTACTTCGCTACCCGGAACGCCTTGACCGCCACCGACTGGCCGTCGAGCAGGATCTCCACCTTGTAGTCGCTGACCGGCCAGCCCCCGGCCTTGGCGGTGTGGAACTCGGTCGAGGCGTCGCCGGTGGGCGAGATGCTCTTGGTCTCCTCGCCGATCGGCGTCTCGGCGCCGCTGTGGCTCACCGACGACCAGCGCACGGTGAGCTTGGCGGGCGCGGCCGGCGGGCCGCCGGTGGTGCCGACCGCGGCATAGAAGGTGTCGCCGGGAGCGAAGGTGTCCACCTCGGCGGTCACCTTGTTGTCGGGGCCGACGGCCTTGCCGATGCCCAGGGCGACCACCTTGAGCGGGGTGGCGGGCGTGGCCCCGGCGGCGGGCGCCGCGGGCGCCGTGGCGGTCGTGGCCGGAGCCGTACCGCCGCCTGCCGCGGCGTTATCGCCCTGGTCGCTCTTGTGACAGGCGGCCGCTACCAGGAGGGCGAGGACGAGGAGGCCGGCGAGGGCCAGGGAACGGGCGGGGCGCCGCATGAGGTCGATCATGGCCCGGCATCATACGACGACCGATCCGGCAGAACCAACGCCGGAACGGATCCGGCAGTGGCTCAGGCCCCACCACGGATCCGCCACCGGCGTCAGCGCTTGGCATCGACCAGCGGGTTGGCGGACGAAACGGACGGGAACCGCCGGATGAAGGCGCGCGCCGCCGTCTTGCTCATGCCGCCGTCGATCCCGCCCCACCGCCTCGACTTGCGCTGCTCCCAGGAGGCGTCCGCATAGGCCCTGTCCAGCGGTTCGAGAGCAGGGTCCTTGGGGAGCGAGGCATAGAGGGCCATGAGCAGCTCGAGCACCTGGGGGACAGGCTGGATGTCCTCGAAGCGACCCCAGAGCCTGACCATGAAGGTCAGCTCTTCGCCCAGCGTCACCTGGTAACCGTCCCACAGGTGGCTTTGCAAGATCGCCTGGGCCATGGCCAGCGCGCGCTCGGGGCTCCCGGTCACGTCATCGTTCCTCGCCCGCGTGGTGAATCGCAGGCCGCCCGTGCCGGTGAGCAGATAGCTGCGCCAGGGGTTGGCCTCCCTCTCCCGCGTCAGCTGTCGGTTCAGATCCTCGAGGCCCTGATGCTCGAAGTCATCGAAGGAGCCGAGATCGAGCTCCGTCACGGTCTCGAGCTGCACCCACCAGCCGGTCTGCTCGTCCCGCAAATGGACCCTGGTCAGGTCGCGCCGCAGGAAGGTCGTCTGGGTCATCACCAGCCGCCCCTTGCCCGGGGTGACGATCAGGTCGCGCGCCGTCAGCACGGAATTGCCCTTCCTGTCGGCCGTCGCCGAGAGCGACAGCGATTCCGCCGCGCCGCCAACACCGCCACCACCCCCAACACCGCCGACGCCGGAGGAGCCGTTGCCACCCACCCGGGTCCACACCCGGTGGTCCGAATCCGGCGGCTGATCGCCCGCCATTGCCGCCGGAGCCGCCGGAGCCGCCGGCACCGCCGGAGCAGCCGGCACCGCCGGAGCCACCGGCGTGCCCCTCGCCACCGTCGCCAGCAGGACACCGAGGGTCGCCGCTCCCAACACCGCCAGGACGCCTGAAAGACCGAGTTCGCTCGTCATCGTCTTGCCATCCTATCCAGTCGAGGTTTCATGGAACAATGCGCAAAGCGGCCAGGAACCGGGCCATGCCGGCCAGGCCCTTACCGGCCGGTACCCCGAGAGGAGGGCGATCGCACCCATGCTGCCAGAGACCACCGCCGTCCGGCTGCGCACGCAGCTCGACGCGCTTCCCCTGCTCGTCGCCGGCACCGGCGAGGCGGCCCTCGAATGGCGGCCGGCGCCGGAGAAGTGGTCGCCGCGCGAGCATCTCGCCCACGTCGCGCGCCACCAGCAGGTCACCCTCGAGCGCCTGCGCCGCATCCTCGCCGAGCCCGAGCCCCGGTTCCCCCGCTACCGCGCCGAGGAGGACCCGGAATGGCCGCGCTGGGCGGCGCTGCCGCTCGCCACGGTCCGGGGCGAGCTCACGGCCGGTCGCGCCGCCCTGGTGGCGGCGGTGGCGGCGATCCCGCCCGCCGACCTCTCCCGCCGCGGCATCCATCCGGAGCTGGGTGCGCTGTCGATCCTGCTGTGGCTCGAATTCTTCCTGCTCCACGAGGCGCACCACCTGCTCGCCGTCCTGAAGCTGGCGCGCATGGCGCCGCCGGCCGCCGGGTGACACGGCGGCGGCTGACGCGGCGACCGGGTGACATGGAACTTGCAGAAACACTTGCAGAAACGGTGGAGCGCCAAGCAACCGCCGAACGAAGAGTGGCGCCAGGCGCCGGCAGGACCAACCAAGGAGGAACCATTCGTGGCCCACGAAGAGACCATCACCCGTGAACGGCTGGTCGAGCTGCTCAACGAAGACCTTGCCCGGGAGTACCAGGCCATCATCTCCTACGTGATCTACAGCCAGGTGCTCAAGGGCGCCGCCTACATGAACATCGCCGCCGAGCTGGTGAAGCACGCCGGCGAGGAGCTGGCGCACGCGCTCAAGATCTGCGGCCAGATCGACTATTTCGGCGGCGAGCCGACGGCCAAGCCGAAGCCGGTGCGCACCTCCGAGGACGCCGAGCAGATGCTGCGCTACGACCTCGAGAACGAGAACGAGACCATCCGCAACTACCGCGAACGGGTCCGCCAGGCGGAAGCCCTGGGCGAGTACGCCCTGGCCGAGGATCTGCGCCAGATCCTGGTCGACGAGCAGGACCACCAGGTCAGCCTCGCCACGGCGCTGGGCGAGAGCGTCCCCCGCGAGGGCCTCGGCCGCAAGCGCGGCAAGAGCACGCCGGTCGTCGCCGAGTAGTCGGCGGGCGGCCGGCGGCGCCCTACCGCATCGCCTCCATCGGCGACAGCCGGGAGGCGCGGATCGCCGGGTAGAGCCCGAAGCCGACGGCGAGCAGCAGGGCCGTGGCCCAGGCGGCCGCGAGACGCGGCGCACGGACCGCCAGGCCGTAGGGGAAGAGGTCGCCCAGGGCGCGGCAGAGGGCGCTGCCGGCGACGGTGCCGGCGGCGGCGCCGAGGGCGGCGAGCACCACCGCTTCGAGCAGGAACTGGATGAAGATCTGCGGATCGGTGGCCCCCATCGCCTTGCGCAAGCCGATCTCGTAGCGGCGGTCGGCGAGCGAGATCAGCATCACCGACAGCACCCCCACGCCGCCCACCAGCAGCACCGTGCCGGCGAGGCTGAACAGCACCACTCGCCAGCCGCGCAGCTGTTCGAGGAAAGTCTGGTAGGAGCGGGCGGCCTCGGCGTCGAGGTCGACGATCTCGACGTCCTCGATGCCGTGGTGAGCCTGCTTGGCCCTGCCGATGAGCAGCGCCGAGACCTCGTCGATGTCCCGCTTGCTCCGCAGCTTGACCCCGAGCTTCGCCAGGCGGTGGTCGGGATCGATGCGATCCATGTAGGTGGTCAGCGGGATGAGCAGCCCGTTGGCGTCCATGTAGTTCTCTTCGCTGAACAGCTGCTCGGGCGCCTGCACCCCGACCAGATGGAAGCTGACACCGGACGCCACCACGTCGCGGCCCACCGGGTCGGCGCCGCCGAACAGCTTGGCGGCAAGGGTGGCGCCCGCCACCGCCACCGTCGAGTGGCGATGCACGTCGGCCTCGGTGAGGCCGCGGCCGAGGCCGATCGGCCGGTTCATCAGCCGCGCGTAATCGGCGTCGACGCCGGTGACGAACACCTTCTCGCTGCCGCCGGGCAGCCGCACCGCCACGCTCTGGAAAGCGCGCGGCACGAAGCCGGCCATCCCCGGGAACGGCGCGGTCAGGCGCGGCAGGTCCTCGTAGCGCAGCCCGGGGCTCATCGCGAAGCGCTTCTGGTCCTCGGTGGTCTTGGCTTCCTTGGGCGCCACCATCACCGTGCCGTCCCAGCTCATGCCGGCAAAACCGGAGGTCACCTTGTCCATGACGCCGTCCAGCACCGAGGTCATCACCACCAGGGCGAAGACGCCGAGAGTCAGCAGGTTCAGCGTCAGCAGCGACCGCAGCTTGTGCGCCCACAGCTCGACCAGGCCGCCGGCCACCACCTCCACCACCAGGTTGACCTGGGCCGCGATGCCGCGGCGCGCCGGCTCACTCATAGCGCAGCGCCGCCATCGGCGACAGCCGGCTGGCCTTCCACGCCGGGTAGAGGGCGAAGACGAAACCGAAGGCGCCGGCCAGCGCCGCCGCCCAGCCGAAGCTCGCCACCGAGATCGCCAGCGGCACGCCGATCGAGGCGGTGATCACCTTGGAAAAGACCACTCCCGTCGCGAGCCCCAGGCAGGTGCCGAACGCCGTGGTCAGCAGCGCCTCGGTCATGAAGGCCTTGAAGATCTCGCCGCCGGACGCACCGATCGCCATCTTCACGCCCACCTCGCGCACCCGGTCCTTGAGCGAGGCCATCTGGATGTTGACGTTGACCATGCCGCCGCCGAGCAGGGCGAGGACGCCGGAGAGCAGGAAGACGAGGTTGTAGATCTCGCCCTGGCTCATCATCCGCTTGACCCGCGCCGCCACGTCGTCGAGCCGGAAATCCCGCTGCTGGCGGTGGCTGCCGGTGAGCATCGAGTCGAGCGAGCGCGAGAACACCGTCATGGCGTTGAGGTCGGGGATGCGGAAGGTCACCTTGTCGAGCCGGCGGTAGGCGTCGCCCTGCATCCGCCGGGTGACCAGCGTCGCCGGCACCGCCACCAGCCGGTTGCGCCAGGCGAACTGGTTGCGCTGCCCCTCGCGGAAGCGGAAGACCTTCTCGCGCAGCAGGCCGACCACGGTCACCGGCACGTCGCCGATACGCAATGTCTTGCCGAGGATCTCGCCGGTCGGAAAGAGGTCGGCGGCGGCTTCGCTGCCGAGCATCGCCACCGGTGCGGCGGTCTCGAGGTCGTGGAGCGAGAAGCGGCGGCCCTGCTCGGCCTCGTAGCCGTTGAGCGCCAGGTAGTCGCCGCCGACGCCGGTGACCTGCCGCTCCTGATCGGCATACGCCGACCGCACCCGCGCCCGCAGCAGCTTCTGCTCGCTGACCGCGCCGACCACCTTGGCGTCGAGCTCGCGGCCGCGGTCGGAGTCGGCGGCGCGCAGCCCCAGGTTGGCGGTCTGCAGGGCGGTCGGCGAGCCGTCGTCGATCACCTCCGAGGGCAGCACGTTGAGCTTGTCGAGGCCGCCGACCCGGACGAACAGCCGCTCGGCCTGCCGGCGCTGGCTGTCCGAGATCGAGAACCCGCCCACCACCGAGGCCACGCCCAGGATGACGCCCAGGGTCTGCAGCACCGCCCGCGGCAGGTTCTCGCGCAGCTCGGTCCAGGCGCTCTCGAAGCGCTCGGCCCAGGCGCCGGTGCCGCCGCCGCCCTTGCTCACGCCGCGTCCTCGGCGGCGGGATCGGCGGCGTGGCCGCGCACCAGGCCGTCGTGGATCTCGACCTGGCGCTCGGCGAGCGCCGCCACCGTCGGGTCATGGGTGACCAGCAGCACCGTGTTGCCCAGGGCGTGGAGCTCGCGGAACAGGGCCAGCACCTCCTGGCCGGTGTGCGAGTCCAGGGCGCCGGTGGGCTCGTCGGCGAGCAGCAGCGCCGGGCGGTTGGCGAGCGCCCGCGCCACCGCCACGCGCTGGCGCTGGCCGCCCGAGAGCTGCGCCGGCAGCGCCTCGGCCTTGTCGGCGATCCCGACCTGTTCGAGCAGCGCGGCGGCGCGGCGGCGGCGCTCGCCGCGCGCGACGCCGGCATAGAGCATCGGCAGCTCGACGTTGCGGCGCACCGAGGCCCGCGGCAGCAGGTTGTAGCTCTGGAAGACGAAGCCGATCTTTTCGTTGCGCACCCGCGCCAGCTCGGCACCGGAGAGGTCGTGGACCCAGCGGCCGGCGAGCGCGTAGCGGCCACCGCTCGGCGAGTCCAGGCAGCCCAGGATCGCCATCAGCGTCGACTTGCCCGAGCCGGAGGGGCCCACCAGCGCCACCAGCTCTCCGGCCGCGATCGTCAGATCGATACCGCGCAGGGCGTGCACGGCGTTGCCGTTGCTGCCGAAGGTCTTCGTCAGTTGGTGCGTCTCGATGATCGGGGGCATGGCACGGACCTTGGCGGCCGGGTGGCGGCGGCCGGCGGTCGGCCGGCCGCCGGGCGGCTCAGTTGTTCTCGTCGTCCTTTTCGACCTTCTTGCGGGTGGGATCCTCGAGGCAGACCTGCTGGCCGGGTCCCAGGCCCGCCAGGATCTCGACGCGCTCGAGGGTGGCGATGCCGGCGGTCACCGGCACCGGCTCGAAGTAATCCCGCCAGTGGTCGGACAGCCAGACGAACTTGTTGCGCCCGGCCAGGCCGTCGCGCGCCTTGGCGATCGCGTCCGCGGGCAGGCCGGACTTCAGGCGATAGGCCACGGTGTTGCCGTCGCGGCGTTGCAGCGCTTCCAGCGGGATCGACAGCGTCGCCGGCCGGCGCTCGCCGAGGATCTCGACGTTGGCGCTCATGCCGGTGCGGAACGAGTCGGCCAGGTTGTCGAGCGCGACCTCGATGGCGAAGACCTTGATCTTGTCCTGCAGCTTGGCGGCCGGCGCGACGAAGCGCACCTTGCCGGTGAAGGTCTTCTGCGGGTAGGCGTCGAGGGTGACGCGCACCGGCTGGCCGACGCGCACCTTGGCGATGTCGACCTCGTTGAGGTTGACGCGGATGATCATCGATTGCAGGTTGGCGACGGTGAACATCACCGTGCCCTCGTTGAACGACGAGACGCCGGAGGTCACCGTCTGGCCGAGTTGCACCGCCTTGGTGATCACCATGCCGGCCATCGGCGAGGTGACGCGCGCCTGCTGGGTCGAGGCGTCGCCGGAGATCGGGATGCCGCGGTCTTCGACGATCTGGTAGCGGCTCTTGGCCGAGTGCAGGTCGGCGGCCGCCAGGTCGCGCCCGGTGAGGTAGGGGCGCAGCGAGTCGCGGGGGAGCAGGCCGTTGTCGAACAGCGCCTGCTGCACCGCCAGGGAGCGCTCGGCGTCGTGCAGCTTGACCTCCGCCTGCGCCACCGCTCCCTGGACGTCCGAGAGGGTCTGCGCCTGGTTGACGTCCGGCTCCACCTCGGCGAGCACCTGCCCGACCCTGACGGCGTCGCCCTCGCGCACCCGGATCGCGGTGACCCGGCCGGAGACCGCCGACTTGACGTCGACCTTGTCCACCGGATCCACGAACCCGACCTCGCGCACGCTGACCTGCAGGTCCTCGCTCTGCACCTTGCCCAGGCGGAACGGCAGGTCGTCGCCGGCGGCCTTGGCCTTGGTGCTGCGCACCGCCGCGATCACCGCCCCCGCTCCGAGAATCAGCGCCAAGGCGCCGAATAGCCATCGTTTCCTCATCATCCCCTCCTGCCAGAGGCGCCGCGGTGAAGACCAGGTCATCGCGCTGCTCGCTCGCCGGCGCCGGCTCCCATGTCGCTCAAACCCAACGTCCCTATTACGTTCCGCCGGGTGCCGTTGTTTCAGCCCGGCAGCGTTTCGCCGGCGGCCGTTCGCGGGGTCGGCCCCGGCGGCGGCCGGCCGTCTTGACCCGCGGCGCAGCGATTCGGTACTGTCGATATGCCTTCATTCCAGCCCCGCCTTCAGGAGACCGGTCGAGCCGAGTCATGCCCCAGGTCCCCCGCCAGCCGGCCGGCGACCCGCTCGCCGTGGTCCGCGAGTCGCTGCTGCGGAACTACTTCACCGACGCCGCCTATCTCGCCTCGGCGATCGGCCAGAAGGACCTGGCGGCGCACCTCGACGGGCGCGCGCGGCACAACCGCGAGCTGGTGGTGCCGTGGATGGAGAGCTTCCGGCCGCTGGCCGGCGCCCGGGTCCTCGAGATCGGCTGCGGCACCGGCGCCTCCACCCTGGTGCTGGCGGAGCACGGCGCGGCGGTCACCGCCGTCGACATCCTCGCCGGCTCCGTCCGTGCCGCGCGCGACCGCTGTCAGGCCTACGGTTACCAGCCGGATTTCCTGGTCGCCAACGCCGCCGAGGTCAGGCGCCACTTCCCGCGCGACCGGTTCGACGTCATCGTCTTCTACGCGGCGCTCGAGCACATGACGCACGAAGAGCGGCGGGTCGCCATGCGCGATACCTGGGAGATGCTCGACCCGGGCGCTTTCTGGGTGGTGATCGAGACTCCCAACCGGCTCTGGTATCACGATCACCATACCGCGCTGCTGCCCTTCTATCACTGGTTGCCGGATCGCGTCGCCTTCGAGTACGCGAGGTTCAGCGCGCGCGACTACTTCCGTGAGCTGTATCTCGAGCACACGCCCGAGAAGGAGCTGCATTTCCTGCGGCGCGGCCGCGGCGTGAGCTTTCACGAGCTCGAGCTGTTCATGGCGCCGCGGCACGAGCTCGAGGTGGTGAGCTGCCTCCATACCTTCGCCCGGGCGCGGCATCCGGAGGAGCGGCAGCGCTGGCTCGACTCGGGCGGCAGCGCTTTCGCGGCGCTGCTGCAGCGCGCCTGTCCCGACCTGCACGAGGCCTTCCTGCAACCGGCGCTGGACCTGGCGATCCGCAAGCCGTGAAGGTGACCGGCGCCATGGCCGCGGCGCACGTGCGACAATCGGTGCGCTGGCAGGATCGCGGAACGCGGCAGCAGCTTCCCCGGTGGGGAGAAAGGCAAGGCAGCCATGCCTCAGAGTGACCAGAGCGAGCGTAGCGCCCGGACCGAACGGATCGATGACGCGGCGGCGCCGGCCGGCGGCGCGCTGAGCGGCGAGGCCTGCGGTGCACCGAGCGGCGAGGCCTTCGGTACACCGGGTGGCGAGGCCTTCGGCCTCGCGGGCACGCGGAGCCTGTCGCGGCGCCGATTCGCGCAACTGTTCGGGGCTGGCGCCGCGGCCGCGGGCGCCGCCGGCCTGGCCGCGGCGGTGCCGGCCGGCGCCGCGGCGCTGCTGCGGGGCGCGCCGGCCGGCTGGCGCGGCACCGCGGCGTTGCCGGGAGTGCTCGGGGTGCCGGCGGCCGTCGCGGTCAGACCTGGCGGCGTGGTCCGCCTGAGCTCGAACGAGAATCCCTACGGGCCGTCGGCGGCGGCCTTCGACGCCATGCGCGAGGCGTTCGGCCTGGCCTGGCGCTATCCCGACGAGCACCTCGACGCCCTCGCCGAGGACCTCGCCCGGCTGCACGGCGTCGACAGCGGCCAGGTGCTGCTCGGCGCCGGCTCGAGCGAGATCCTGCAGCTGGCGGCCCTCGCCTTCACCGCTCCGGGGCGGCCGGTGGTGGTGGCGGAGCCGACCTTCGAGTCGCTCCCCCGCCATGCGCGTCACCACGGCGCGGAGGCGCTGGCGGTGCCGCTGACCGCCGATTACCGCCACGACCTGCCGAAGATGCTCGCCGCGGCGCCCGACCCCGGGCTGCTCTACGTTTGCAACCCCAACAACCCGACCGCCTCGATCACCCCCAAGGCGGAGCTGCGGTCGCTGCTCGCCCGGGTACCGGAGCGCACCGTGGTGCTGGTGGACGAGGCCTACCATCACTTCGTCGAGGATCGCGACTACGAGAGCGTCCTGCCGCTGGTCGCCGCCCACCCCAACCTCCTGGTCACCCGCACCTTTTCCAAGATCTACGGCATGGCCGGCATGCGCTGCGGTTACGGCGTGGCGCAGCCCGCCCTCATCTCCCGGCTGAGCGAGCACCAGGCCCGCGACAGCGTCAACGTCCTCGGCCTGGCGGCGGCCCGCGCCAGCCTGCGCGACGCCGAGCAGGTGAGCCGCGGCAGGCGCCTCAACCGCGAGGTCAAGACCGCCCTCTACGGCGAGTTGGACCGCCTCGGGCTCGCCTACATCCGGTCGGAGGCCAACTTCCTGATGATCGACGTGCGCCGGCCGGTGCCGCCGGTCATCCAGGCGCTGCGCGGGCGCAACGTCGAGGTGGGCAGGGAGTTCCCGGCGCTGCCGCACCACCTGCGCGTCACCATCGGCACCGCCGAGCAGATGCAGGCGTTCGTCGCCGCCTTCCGCCAGGTGATGGCGGCGTAGCTGGCGGCGGGTCCGGCGGCGGCCGGCGCGCCCGGCCGGCGCTACCGGCGCAGCGGGTCCCGGGCGCGGCCGGGGAGCGGCGAGACGATCAGGTGGCCGGTGAGGTCGTTGGTGGCCACGTACAGGTCGGTCGCGAAGACGCCGGTGAGGATCTCGTAGGTGAACACCTCGGCCGTCGGGCCGTGGTGCGCGACCCGCCCGTCCCGCAGCAGGTAGACGCGGTCGCAGTACTCGGCCGCCAGGTTCAGCTCGTGCAGCACGCTCAGCACGCTGGTCGCCTCGCGCTCGGCGAGCTCGCGCACCAGGTCGTAGAGCTCGACCTGGTGGCGGATGTCGAGGTGGCTCGCCGGCTCGTCGAGCAGCAGCACCCGCGGCGCCTGCGCCAGCGCGCGGGCGAACACCACCCGTTGCCGCTCGCCGGCCGAGAGCTCCTGGATGGTGCGCGCCGCGAGATGGCTGGCGGCGCAGCGCTCGAGGGCGTCGCGCGCCACCGCCAGATCCGCCGCCGATTCGAAGGCGAAGGCGCCGAGGTGCGGGTGGCGGCCCATGAGCACGATCTCGAGCACCGTGAAGGGAAAGCTGAACGTGGGCTCCTGCGGCACCACCGCCAGGGAGCGGGCGATCTGGCGGCGCGGCAGGCCGCGCAGGTCCTGGCCGTCGAGGCGCACCGTCCCCTGGTAATCGGCGAGCACGCCGGAAAGGATCTTGATCAGCGTGCTCTTGCCCGAGCCGTTGGGACCCAGCAGACCGACCACCTCGCCGGGTTTGACCTCGAGCTCGACGCCCGCGAGCGCCGGCGTGCCGCGATAGGCATAGCCGAGTCCGGTCGCGGCCAGGTGCCCGCCGCCCAGCGCCGGGGAGCTAGACGACGCCATAGCGGCCCCGGTTGCGGCGCATCAGATAGAGGAAGAACGGTCCGCCGATCAGGGCGGTGACGACGCCGACCGGCAGCTCGTTCGGCGCCACCAGCAGGCGGGCCAGGAGGTCGGCGACCACCAGGAACGCGGCGCCGCCGAGAAACCCCGCCGGCAGCAGCAGGCGGTGGTCCGGGCCGAGCGCCAGGCGCAGCAGGTGCGGCACGATCAGCCCGACGAAGCCGATCAGGCCCGCGAACGCCACCGCCAGACCGGTCAACAGGGCGCCGAGCAGGAAGGTGCGGCGCTTGAGCCGCTCGACGTCGATGCCGAGCTGCGTCGCGCCCTCCTCGCCCAGGCTCAGGGCGTTGTAGAAGCGTGCCTGCGAGAACAGCCCGACCATCGCCAGGATGGAAGCGGCGGCCAGCGCGCCGACCGTCGCGTAGCCATAGGAAGGGACCGAGCCCATGAGATAGAAGACGATCGCGTGCAGCTCCTGCAGCGACGCGACGCTCTGCAGGAAATAGATCACCGCGCCGCTGAAGGCGTTGAACACGGCGCCGGTCAGCAGGATGGTGTAGACCGTCAGGCGCCCGTTCACGGTCGCGATCCATTCGATCAGCAGCAGCGCGGCGAGCGCGCCGGCGAAGGCGAACACCGGCGCGCCGAAGCGTCCGGCCGCGGTCTGCAGCGAGCCCAGCCCGAAGATCAGCGCCAGCACGCCGCCGACGCTGGCGCCGCCCGAGACGCCGAGCACGTAGGGGTCGGCCAGCGGGTTGCGCAGCAGCGCCTGGAAGGCGATGCCGGCGCCGGTCAGAGCGCCGCCGAGCACCGCCGCCAGCAGCACCCGCGGCAGGCGGACGCGGAGCAGGATGACGGACTCGACCGTGCTCGCCGGCCGGCCCCAGCCCAGCAGGTGGGCCAGCGACGCCGTGCCGCCGCTGCCCAGCGTCACGCCGAGCAGCATGCACACTCCGAGCAGCGCGGCCATCCCCGCGCACCAGCCCAGCAGCCGGCGCCGCGTCAGCGGCGTGCGCTCCGCGGCCATCAGCGCGCTCCCGGGGCCGGCGGCGGCCCCAACTCGCCGTCGGCGGCTTCGCCGAAGATCTCCGGATGGATCAGCTTGCCCATCAGCTCCGCCATCTCCGGCAGCCGCGGTCCGGGGATCGACAGCCGCCAGGGATCGATCACGTAGACGCGCCGGTCGCGCACGGCCGGCAGGAACGGCCATTCCGCCCAGGCGCCGAGCCGCCGCCCGCTGCCGGTCCCCGGGCGGTTGTCGGAGGAATCGAGGATCACCTCCGGCAGGCGCCGCAGCACCACCTCCATCGAGGTGAGCGCATACGGGGCGCGCGAATCCCCCAGCAGGTTCTCGCCGCCGGCCAGGCGGATGAGCCGGTCCAGATGCGACCCCGGACCGGCCACATAGAGCGGATCCCGTCCGACCACGAACAGCACCCGCCGGCGCGGCGCGCCGGCGGCCCGCAGCCGCACCCGTTCCAGCCGCGACCGCATGTCCCGCACCAGAGCGGCGGCCTGCGCCCGGCGTCCGAACCGCTCCCCCAGCTCAGCCAGCGCCGAGAACACCCCGTCGTAGGTGCTCAGCTCCAGCTGCACCACGGCGATGCCCAGCTTTTCGAGCTGCGCCAGGCGCGCGCTGCCGGCCCGGTTCACGGTGGTGATCAGCATGTCGGCGCGCAGCCCCAGCAGCCGCTCCGCATTCGGAGCGTCATAAGCCCCGACCTTGGGCAGCCCCCGCAGCCGCAGCGGCCAGTCCACGAAGTCCCCCACCCCCACGACCCGGTCGAGCAGTCCCAGGGACTCCAGCATCTCCGCCGCCCCGGGGGCCATGACCACCACCCGCCGGCCCGCCTGAGCCGCCGGCGGAGAATCGGCCGGCGCCGCGCGTCCACAGCCGGCGAGCAGCCAGGCGGCGAGCAGGAAACGGGCAAGCATGCGCAGAACCGCATCCACCTGCCGCCGTCGGTCATCGCTCGACATCCAGAGAGTTCTCCTACGCGGCCAAGAGGCGCTCACCAACGCCCGCACGAACGCCCACCCGCCTCCCCGTCATCCTATAGGATAAGTGTAATGGATCTATAGGCTTGCAACGATGGCGACCCGGTTACCGAGACGGCATCCCGGCAACCCGAGCAGGAGTCTGCGCGTTGCGCGCCATGGCGGTCATCATGCCCCAGAGCCAGGTCGGCCGGTATCTTTCGACGCGCACGTCGACCAGGCCGCTGCCGCCGAGCAACTCGGCGCAGGTGGACGCGGTCAGCACCTCTTGGTGCGCCGGGTCGAGCAGCCGCAGGATTCGATCGTAGAGCCGGCAGGCGAGATAGTCGCCGCACCAATCGGTGATGGCCAGCCGTCCGCCCGGCGCGAGGACCCGCCTCACCTCGCTCAGCACGCGATGCGGCCGCGGCCAGAAGTGGAATGAGCTGGTGGAGAGCACGACGTCGAAGCAGCCGGCGGGAAACGGCAGGGCGGCGGCATCGGCCACCCCCAGGCGGACCGCGGCCGGGAGACCGGCGCGGGCGACGGCAACCATCGCCGGCGAGAGATCGACGCCGCACAGGCGCAGCGGCATCCCTCGCCCAACCAGCTCCCGCAGCAGCACGCCGGTGCCGCAGCCGAGATCCAGCAGCCGCTCGCCAGGATGCACGACCAGGCGCGCCAACGCCTCGCGGGTGGTCGCGGCGGTATAGCGAGCCCAACGCCGATCGTAGACCGCGGCGAGGCGATCGAAGGTCGCGCGTGCCGGCCGCGTCGAGTCGCTCGGATGGTCCGTCATGCGGAGCGAGTGCAGTCGCTGACGATCGGAGGTGCTGCGTTAGCCTTCGCCCCCCCTCGTCGCCTGCAGCACCTCCCTGGCCGCACGCTCTCCCGATTCGATGGCGCCGTTGATGGAGCCGTGGAAGGCGCCGGAGGTCTCGGTGCCGGCCCAGTGGATCCGGCCCACGGGCTCGCGCAGCAGCGCACCGAAGTTGGTCAGGACACCAGTGGGGAAATGCGCGAAGATGCCGCCCCCGCTCCAGATCTCCTCCGCCCACTCGAGCTCGTGGTAAAGGGTGGGGGCGGCGGCCCGCGGACCGAAACGCCGCGCGAGGCCGTCGAGGAAGGTGCGCTTGCGCTCCTCCTCGCCCAAACGGCCGAGCGCGCGAGCGTGGAGACCAAACGCGAAAGCGATCAGGAGGCCTGGTTTGCCCGTGTCCGTCGAGCCGTCATAGGTGGCTCCGATCACGTCGCTGACCGCGAAGGATTGCCCGGTCAGCCCGGCGTCGCGCCAGAAGGGCTCGTCGTACATCGTCAAGACCTTGCGCACCGAGCCGACCGGCACCCGCTGCAGGAGCTGCATCCGATGGGCAGGCAGAGGCGGGTCGTACTGCACGTGACCGGCGAGCGCCGGCGGCACCGTCACGATCGCCCGCTGGGCGCGGACGGCCACTCCATCCGCGACCACCTCGACGCCGGCGCCGTCCTGCGTGATCTGCCGCACCGCCGAACCCAGGTGAACGGCGTCGCCAAGCTGCGCGTGGATGCGATCGGCGATGGTCTGAGCGCCTCCCTTGATGCGGTCCTGCTGGTCGCCCCCCTTGACCGACATCAGCCTGACGATGCCCTGGTGCGAGTGGACGAGGTAGAGCGCGTCCAGGAGCGACAGCTCCGCCGTGTCGATGCAGAAGACCGAGCCCAGGATGGTCTTCAGCGACGCCCTTGCCAGCGCCAGCGAGTCGTCGCCAAGCTGGGCATCGACCCAGGCCGACGCGGTCTGCCGGTCCCACTCTCGGGCTTGGGGTGCCTGCCAAGGGGCATGGAGCGGCAGCTGCTTGGACATCGTTTCGAACTCGTCCAGGACCAGCAGCGCGGCGGCGCCAGGAAATAGATCCCCGAGCGGGAAGGACTCCGGTTTGCGGACCACCGTCCCGTCCGGGAGGACGGTCAGGGAATCGCCCTGGTCGTAGGTCGGATAAGTGCCCACGCCCATCTCCTTCGCCAAGCGGTAGGAGTGGTCCTGACCAGGCCCGAACCAGGTGCCGCCGAGGTCCAGCCAGGTGCCGTCGTCGAGCCTCCGGGTCAAGACGCGGCCACCGACGCGGTCACGGGCCTCGAGCACGACCACTGACGCCGCGGGCTTCGCCTGGGTCAGGCGCAGCGCCGCGGTGAGCCCGGCGTAACCGGCGCCGACGACGACGAAATCGGCCTCCAGGCGCTGCTGCCGGGCGGGAGAGCTGAGGTCCATGTGCGGTTCCTTTCGCTGCCGATGGGCGGCAATTCGCTTCGTCACCATATGCAGAAAAGCGACCTCCTACAAGGGGCCGGCGCGGGGGGTGGTCGTCCTGGGACACCATCGCGCGGCGCGCTGAGGCGCGGGCGCTCTGGAACGGTCGGCGCCGGGCCGGTGCCGGCACTTGCAGTAGACTCTCGCGCCATGTCTGGAACGGCCTGGAGCGGACTGCCGACCCTCCAATGGCTGCTCTTGCTGCCGGTGATCGGCGGATCGGTCTACTCGCTCGCCTGCCTGGCGGCGATGGCGCGGCTCAAGGGCAAGGTGCGGCGGCGCCCGCTGGCTTCGATCGGCTCAGCCGCACCAGCCGGCGGCGCTACCGGCGCCGCTGCCGACTCCACCGCCGCACCCACCTGGCGCGGCGCCGGCGGCTGGCCACCGGTGAGCATGCTCAAGCCGGTCTATGGCCTGGGGCGGGACCTCGGCGACAACCTGCGCACCGCCTGCCGCCAGGACTATCCGGAGTACCAGGTGGTGTTCTCGGCGCAGCGCGAGGACGAGCCGGCGCTGCCGCTGCTCTACGAGATCCAGCGCGAGCTCGGCCCGCAGCGGGTGACGGTGGTGGTGGACGCCAGGGTCACGGTGCCCAACGGCAAGGTGCGCAACCTGCTGGTCGGTGAGAGCGGCGCCCGCCACGACCTGCTGGTGGTGAGCGACGCCGACGTGCGGCTGCGCCCCGACTATCTGAAAACCATCGTGGCGCCGCTCGCCGATCCCGCGGTCGGCTGCACCACGACCTTCTATCAAGCCTATGGCGCCCAGCGCTGGTTCGAGGCGCTGGAGCAGATCTTCATCAATGCCGACTGGGTCCCCAACCTGGTCTTCGCCCACGTCACCGGCGCCTCGCCGTTCGTGCTCGGCGCCAGCAACGCGGTACGCCGCTCGACCCTCGAGGCGGTCGGCGGCTTCGCCGAGCTCGGTCACTACGTGCTCGAAGACTTCGAGATGGGACGCCGCATCCGCGCCCGCGGCCAGCGCACCGAGGTGGTGCCCTATTTCGTCGAGATGCTGGTGGACCTGACCGGACCCCGGCAGTGGTGGCGCCACCAGCTTTATTGGGACAAGAACACCCGCGCCGGCAACCCCTGGGGGCTCTTCGGCACTCTGTTCATCCGCGCCGTCCCCTTCGCCCTGGCCTTCGCCGCGCTTCGCCGCGGTGATCCATTCGGCCTGGCGATCGCCGCCGCCGCCATCGGCTGGCGGGTGCTCGCCGCCGGCCTGTTCATGGCCTGGGGCCTGGGCGACCGCGACGGCCTGCGCGGCCTGGCGCTGCTGCCGCTGCGCGATCTCGCCGGCTTCGTCTCGACGCTGACGGCCTTCGCCAACCCGGCCGTCGAGTGGAGCGGCAAGCGCTTCGCTGTCGGCCGCCATGGCCGCGTGGTGACGCAGGGGCCCTCGTGACCCGGCGGGTGATCGTCACCGCCGACGACTTCGGCCTGGCGGTCCCGGTCAATGAGGCGATCGAGCAGGCGCACCGCGAGGGCGTCCTCACCGCCGCGAGTCTGATGGTGGGAGCCGCCGCCGCGGCCGACGCGGTCGCGCGCGCCCGGCGGCTGCCCGGCCTGCGCGTCGGCCTGCACGTGGTGCTGGTCCAGGGCCGGCCGGTGCTGCCGCCCGAGCAGGTTCCCGCACTGGTCGGCGACAGCGGGGAATTCACCGCCCGGCTGGTCCGGGCAGGCTTCGCCTGGTTCTTCCGGCCAGGGGTGCGGCGGCAGCTCGCGGCCGAGGTCCGCGCCCAGTTCGAGGCCTTTCGCGCCACCGGCCTGCCGCTCGACCACGTCAACGCGCACAACCACATGCATCTGCATCCGACGCTGCTGGCGCTGATCGTGAAAATCGGCAACGACTTCGGCCTGCGCGCGGTGCGCGTGCCCTGCGAGCCGCCGCTGGCATCGTCGCGGGCCGCCGGCCGCGGGCGGGCCAGGCGGTTGCTGACCGCCGCCGGTCTGGCGCCCTGGGTGGCGCTGCTGCGCCGGCGGGTGCATCGCGCCGGGCTGCGTTCGAACCGCCGCGTCTTCGGCCTCTTCGACAGCGGCAACATGAGCCCCGAGCTGGTGCTGCGCCAGATTGCCGAGCTGCCCGCCGGGGTGACGGAGATCTATTTCCATCCGGCGACCCGCCGCAGTCCGGAGCTCGACCGCCAGATGCCCGCCTATCATCATCAGGAAGAGCTGGCGGCGCTGATCAGCCCCGCCGTCGCCGCGGCCCTGCGTGCCGCCGGCGTCGACCGGATCGCCTTCGGCGACCTCTAGAGCGACCAGGGCGACGGCTAGAGCGACCGGAGCGACGGCGCGCCAACCCATCCACCCGCGAGGTTTGCAGAGAGGACACCGCGATGTTGCGAGTCTTGAGCGCGATGATCGGAGCCTGTATCTCGGCCTCCATCGGCCAGATCCTGGTGCGCCGTGGCATGCTGCAGGTCGGGGAGCTCTCCGGCTGGTCGCCGCGCTACCTGATCGTCTACTTCTGGCACGCGCTCACCAACCCGTGGGTGATCGCCGGGACGGTGGGCAACGCCCTGTTCTATTTCCTCTTCCTGGCGGTGCTGTCATGGGCGCCGGTCGCCGTCGCCCTGCCGCTGACCGCGCTCGAATACGCCATCGCCGCGGTGCTCGGCATCCTGTTCCTGCGCGAGCCGGTGCCGCCGTTGCGCTGGGCCGGCATCGCCCTGGTCGTCGCCGGCGTGGTGCTCATCGGCCTCGACCGCCAAGCGGAAACGCGCCGCGAGCAAGCCCGACCTCGTGCCGACGTCGCCGATCGTCAACCGACGGCTGGCCCTCTCCACTCTGGCCCTCTCCACTGAGACCTTCGGTTCTGCCGAGCCCCCGGCTGATGCCTGCCCCCAGTCGCCCCCCTCGCGGCGATAAGTGACATGCGGCAAGAGAAACAAGGAGCACCCGCTAGCCTCCTTGCCAGGAGTGTTGCTGCCTTGCAAGCCATACCGGCTGTCAGCTAAAATACCAAGGGAGATCTGAAGTATGGAGACAACAGTGACCCGACGCGGGCAAACCAACATTCCGGCAGCGATTCGCCGGCGACACGACATCAAAGAAGGGGACCGCATCACCTGGCTGGATGACGGGGAAACCATCCGGCTGGTACCCGTGCCTGCGGATCCCATCCTTGCCTTGCGAGGGTCCGGGCGCGGCCATTCTTTACTTACAGCGCTCCTGCGTCAGAGGCAAGACGATCGCGACCGTGAACGCTGAGTTTCTTCTCGACAGCTCGGCAATCCTGACCTTGATCGAGGATGAAGCCGGAGCAGACAGAGTCGAGGACGTGCTACGACGGCATCGCGTGGTCCTTCCCTGGGTCGCCTTGATGGAGGTCTACTACGTCACCAAGCAGGAGCGCGGGCAGGTCGAGGCCGATCGCCGCCATATCCTGATCAAGCAGCTGTCCACCGAGATATTCTGGGGTGCCGACGAGGCTACGATCCTGCTCGCGGGTGACCTCAAAGCCGCTCTGCGGCTCTCCTTCGCTGACGCTTTGATCGCGGCGATTGCCCAGCAGTGCGGCGCGATCCTGCTGCACAAAGATCCGGAGCTGGCCGCGCTCGCCGGCCAACAAGCGGTCGAGGCTCTACCCTTCAAGGTCTTATCCGGCGACGCCTCGGTTACCTAGCGCTCCGCTCCCGCTGCCGCCAGACCATTGACCGCGACCACTCCTCCCTTGATCACCAGCACCGGGTGGCGCAGGGCGGCGATGTCGGCCAGCGGATCGCCCGCGAACGCCACCAGATCGGCCAGGTAGCCGGGGGCGATGCGCCCCAGGTCGCGGCCGCGCCCCAGCACCGCGGCGGCGGTCGCGGTGGCGGCGCGCAGGGCGGCGCGCGGCGTCATGCCCCAGGCCACCAGCAGCTCGATCTCGCGGGCATTGCTGCCGTGGGCGAAGACGCCGGCGTCGCTGCCGTTGGCGATGGTCACGCCGGCGGCCAGAGCGCGGGCGAAGCTCTCGCGGGCCTCGCGCAGGCGCGGCGGCTCGGGCTCGCCAGGCCGCCAGCCCGCGTAGCGGGTCACCGCCTCGGAAGCGGCCAGGGTCGGGCAGAGGACGACGCCGCGCTGGCGCATCAGCGCCAGCACCTCGGCGGTGGCGCCGGTGCCGTGCTCGATCGTGGCCACGCCGGCCAGCACCGCGCGGCGGATCCCCTCGGCGGTGTGGGCATGCGCCGCCACCTGCAGGCCGGCGCTCCTCGCCTCGTCGACCGCCGCCGCCAGCTCCTCCTGCGAGAAGGTGGGCGTCGAGGGAGCGCCGGGCCGGCGCGGGTAGTCGGCGTAGACCTTGACCCAGTCGGCGCCGGCGGCGATCTGCTCGCGCACCGCCCGGCGCACGCCGTCGGCGCCGTCGGCCACCTGGGCGCCCTTCGGCATCTCCCAGCGCGGATCGAACCCCGTCGGCCCGTAGGAGCCGCTGGCGACGATCGCCCGGGTGGCCGCGAAGATCCGCGGCCCCGGCACCAGGCCCATGGCGACGGCGTCGCGCAGCGCCACGTCGGCGAAGCCGGCGCCTTCGGTGCCCAGCTCCCGCACGGTGGTGAATCCCGCCGCGAGCGTCGCCCGCGCCGCGGTCACGGCGCGGATGGTGCGCAGCTCTAGCGGCTCCTTGAGCACCTGGTCGTTCCAGGGCGTCTCGTCGTAAGGATGCAGCAGCAGGTGGGTGTGGAGATCGATCAGCCCCGGCAGCAAGCTGAGGCCGCCGAGATCGAGCCGCACCACCTCGCGCGCCGCGCCGCCGGTGGCAGGCGGCGACGGGCGCAGGGAGCCGGCTGGCCCCACCGCCGCGATGCGCCCATCGTCGACCAGCACGTCGAGGCCGCCGGCCAGCCGCTCGCCGGCCGGGTCGAGCACCCGCGCGCCGGTGAGCAGCAGCGCCGGCGCCGGCCGGGCCGCGGGCGCCCCCCCGGCGCTGCCCGCCAGCGCCAGCAGCGGCAGCGCCGCCAGGGCAGCCACCCCAGCCCACCGGACCCGCCCGGCGGCCCCGCCGGCGGCGCCTCGCCGCCTCCCCGATGGCTTCGCTCCGGCCCTCAAGTCAGCACCTCCTCGTTTCCCGCGACACCGCGAGACGCCGTGCGACCGCCGATGAACCTACCATGCGCACCGGCGTACCCGAACCGGCCCGCGGTAGCGCTCAAGAGCACCACCGGCCCGCTACCGCGGCCCGCACGCCGGTTGTGGGAGCGCACGGTAGTTCGCTAAGATATGCGGGCGCGCGGGTTCCCGACCGTCGCGCCGCGCCGCGGCCAGTCCGCCGCGACGCGGCACGAGCGTGGTAAGCTACTTCTTGCGAGCAGGTTGCGACCCCCGAGCTGGCTGCTCGGAGAGGGCGCCGGCGCTGCTCCGGGCCCGTCGCGAGCCTCGATCACGACTCGAACTGCCATTATCAGAATCACTGCCAGTTTCCGCTTTACGGGGAGGGGGACTGCTTGGGAACGCCCGGCGCGGCGACTCCCCGGCAGCGGGTTTTGGGCACAGCCCTTGCGATGGAGTCTCGAATGACCCTGAGTGCAGGCGAGCCGAACGCCAGCCGCGTCGACCGGGCGAGGCTGGAGCCTCGATCCCGGCGCGCCGCGCGCGCCGTCGACGACGCGCGCGGCTGGCTGCTGGCGGCCCAGGCCTCGGATGGCCACTGGTGCGGCGAGCTCGAGGGCGACACGATCCTCGAGACCGAGTACGTCCTGCTGCTTCACTTCCTGGGCCGGCTCGGCGACCCGCGGGTCGTCAAGGCGGCGCGCTACGTGCGCCGGCAGCAGGGCCCCCATGGCGGCTGGGCCATCTACCCCGGAGGTCCGCCGGAGGTGAGCGCCTCGGTCAAGGCGTACTTCGTCCTCAAGCTCGCCGGCGATGCCGCCGACGCGCCGCACATGCAGCGCGCCCGCCGGACCATCCTGGAGCTGGGCGGCATCGAGGCCTGCAACAGCTTCACCAAGATCTACCTGGCGATCTGTGGCCAGTACGACTGGTGGCGCTGCCCGGCGGTGCCGCCGGAGATGGTGCTGCTGCCGCGCTGGGTCTACTTCAATCTCTACGAGATGTCGGCCTGGTCCCGGGGCATCGTCGTGCCGCTGTCGATCGTCTGGGCCATGCGGCCGGTACGGCCGGTCGCCGCCGAGCACCGCATCGACGAGCTGCATGCCGCCACGAGCGCGGCAAGGCCGGCGCTGCTGGCGCCGCAAGCACCGCAGGCGCCGCAGGGACACCAGGGACACCAGGGACACCAGGGAACCCAGGGAACCCAGGGAACACCGCGCGGCAAGGACCAGCCGGGGGCCTCGATCCACCCGGCGCCCGGCCCGCATCGCCCTGGCGAGCCGGCGGCCCCGCCGCCGCGGGCGCGCCGTCTCCCGGCGGTTCTCGGCGGCGCCTCGCGCTTCTGGCGCGCCTGCTTCCTGATGCTCGATCGTTCGCTGAAGGCCGGCGAGCGGCTCCGTTTGACGCCGTTCCGCCGCCTCGCCCTGGCGCGCGCCGAGGCCTGGATCCTGGCGCGGCTCGAAGACAGCGACGGCCTGGGAGCGATCTTCCCGCCGATCGTCAACACCATCTTCGCGCTCTGCTGCCTGGGCTACGACCCGGACCACCCGGTGGTGCGCGGTCAGATCCAGGAGCTCGAGCGCCTCGAGATCGAGGACTCCCCCGGCGAGTCGCGCGACGCCCTGCGCCTGCAACCCTGCTTCTCGGCCGTCTGGGACACCGCGCTGGCGATGCACGCCCTGAGCGATTCCGGGATCGAGCCCGAGCACGCGGCCATCCAGGAGGCCCGGCGCTGGCTGGTCGAGCGCGAGATCCGGCGCACCGGCGACTGGAGCGTCAAGGCTCCCGGCGTGGCTCCCAGCGGCTGGTGCTTCGAGTACCGCAACGCCTCCTATCCCGACTGCGACGACACGGCCGAGGTGCTCACCGCGCTGTCGGCTCTCGACGGCCCGTCCGGCGGCAGGGACGATCCGGCGGTCCGGCGCGGCATCGCCTGGCTGCTGGGCATGCAGAACGACGACGGCGGCTGGGGTGCCTTCGACCGCGGTTGCGACAAGGAGATCCTCACCCACGTGCCGTTCGCCGATCACAACGCGCTGCTCGACCCGAGCACGGCGGACGTCACCGGCCGGGTCGTCGACTGCCTGCTCCGCCTGGGGATGGCGCCCGACGCGCCAGAGCTGGCACGGGCCGCCGCTTTCCTGCGCCGCCAGCAGGAAGCCGACGGCAGCTGGTACGGGCGCTGGGGTTGCAACTACATCTATGGCACCTGGCTGGCGCTGACCGCCCTGGCCCGCCGCGGCGGCTCGCAGGCAGCCCCGACCGCCACCGGCGCCAGCGCCCACGCGACCGCCGCGACCGGCATGACCGGCACGGCCGGAGGCATCGCCGGGGAGCCCTGGTGCCGGCGGGCGGCCGGCTGGCTGCTGTCGTGCCAGAACCCTGACGGCGGCTGGGGTGAATCGCCGCGTTCCTACGACGACCCGACCCAGAAGGGGATCGGGACCAGCACGGCGGCGCAAACCGCCTGGGCGCTGCTGGGCCTGTTCGCGGCCGGCGCGCTCGACGCGCCCGGCGCGGCCGGAGACATCGGCGCCACCGGCACCGCCGGCGACCTGGCCGTCGAGCGCGGCGTCGACTACCTGCTCGCCAGCCAGCTTGCCGACGGCTCCTGGCACGACGAGCCGTGGACCGCGACCGGCTTCCCGCGCGTCTTCTACCTGCGATACCACCTCTACGCCGTCTACTTCCCGCTGATGGCCCTGTCCGCCTACCGCCGCGTCCTCGCGACCCGGCAGCCGCGCGGCGAGGGTCAGGCGGCGACCTCAACCCTGCACGCCTATCCGCTCGCGGTGCCGGCCCGGCCCGCGGCGGTCGAAGGAGTCGTACGATGAGATTCCGCTGGCACATCACTTCCGACATGATCCGGCACCAGGCGCGCAACGCCATGGCCGGCAACCGCCGCTACCCGTTCGTGCTGATGCTCGAGCCGCTCTACACCTGCAACCTCGCCTGCATCGGCTGCGCGGTCGAGCGCCACACCGGCAAGCTCAAGGACCGGCTGCCGCTCGCCGCCTGCCTCAAGGCGGCCGACGACTCGGGCGCCCCCGCGGTGTCGATCTGCGGCGGCGAGCCCACCGTCTATCCCGAGCTGCCCGAGCTGATCGCCGGCATCATCGAGCGCCGCCGCCACATCTATCTCTGCACCAACGCCCTGCTGCTGGACACCAAGGTCTTCGGCGTCATCCCGCCGCACAAGCGCCTGACCATCAACGTCCATCTCGACGGTATGCGCGAGACTCACGACATGGTCTGTGCGCGCAGCGGCGTGTTCGACAAAGCGGTGGCGATGATCAAGGAGGGCAAGCGGCGCGGCTACGACGTGATCACCAACACCACCGTCTTCAAGGAAACCAACGTCGAGGAGGTGCGCGAGCTGTTCGACATGCTGACCGAGATCGGCGTCGACGGCATCCTGGTGACCCCCGGCTACCACTACGAATCGGTGACCCGCGACATCTTCCTGGTACGCGGCGAGATCCAGGAGAAGTTCAAGCAGCTCCTCGGCCTGTCGCGGAAGTACCGCTTCACCTCGACGCCGATGTTCATGGAGTTCGCCGCCGGCCTGCGGGACTACCGCTGCTCGCCGTGGAGCACGGTCACCTACACGCCGAACGGCTGGAAGGGGCCCTGCTACCTGATCGGCAAGAAATACAGCGAGACCTTCGAGGAGTTCTGGAACGGCACCGATTGGGATTACTGGGAATCGCGCCAGGACAGCCTCTGTCAGAACTGCGCCATGCACTCCGGCTTCGAGGCTTCGGTGATCGCCGAAGCGCGCCACAGCCCGCGCGACATGATGCGCCTCGCGGCGTGGAACCTGACGGGATAATGCCGGCATCCGGGCCGCGGGGAGGGGGCCGTGAGATCGAGCGACAGGGTGCGGCACGGCGATGAGGGCGCTGGTCACCGGCGCCACCGGCTTCGTCGGCGCCCACGTGGCGCGCGCCCTGCTCGATCGTGGCGCCGCCGTGCGCTGCCTGGTCCGGCGCCCGGCGCCAGACCGGCGGGTCGACCTCCTGGCGGGCCTGCCGGTCGAGATCGCTGCCGGCGACCTGCGCCAGCCGGGCTCGCTGCGCGAGGCGGTCGCCGGCTGCGACGTGGTCTATCACTGCGCCGCCGACTACCGCCTCTTCACCCCCGATCCGAGCGAGATGACGGCCACCAATGTCGGCGGCACCGACAGCCTGCTGGCCGCCTGCGCCGACGCCGGTTCCGGCCGGGTGGTCTACACCAGCAGCGTCGGCGCCCTTGGCCTCGCTGCCGGCGGCGCACCCGCCGACGAGCGCACGCCGGTCACGCTCGCCGCCATGATCGGTCCCTACAAGCGCAGCAAGTTCCAGGCGGAGCGGGTCGCCGAGCAATGGGCGGCCCGCGGCCTGCCGGTGGTGATCGTCAATCCCTCGACGCCGGTGGGCGAGGGCGACGTCAAGCCGACCCCCACCGGGCAGCTGGTGGTGGATTTCCTGCGGCGCAGGTTTCCCGCCTATGTCGACACCGGGCTCAATTTGATCGACGTGCGCGACGTCGCCCAGGGCCACCTGCTGGCCGCCGAGAAGGGCCGGCCCGGCGAGCGCTACATCCTCGGCCACCGCAACCTGACGTTGAAAGAGATCCTCGACACCCTGTCGCGGCTCACCGGGCTGCCGTCGCCGCGCCTGCGGGTGCCGCACTGGCTGCCGCTCGCCGCCGCGCACGTCGCGACTGCCGCCTCGCGCCTCACCGGCCGCCCGCCGCGGGTGACCCCCGAGGCGGTGCGCATGTCGCGCCACCGGATGTTCTTCGACGCCGGCAAGGCGGTGCGGGAGCTGGGCCTGCCGCAGAGCCCGCTCGAGCCAGCCCTGGCGCGGGCGGTGGCCTGGTTCGAAGCGCACGGCTACGCGCCGGGGCGCAAATGAACGGCGCCGCCGGGGCGCGGATGAAAGGCGCTGCCGCAGGGGGCGGCAGGCCATGAACGCTCCGACCGCCATCGTCGCGCCGCTCGCCGCCGAGCTGGCCGGCGTGCTGGCCGCCACCCGTGACCGCCGCCGGCTGCACCCGCTCGGAGGACGACGCGGCCCGCGGGTGACCCTGGGAAGCCTCGGCGGCGAGGAGGTGGCGCTGATGGCGACCGGCGACGGTCCGGCGGCCGCGGCGGCCGGCCTGGAGGCGCTGCTCGCGGCGTTGCGGCCGCGCCGGCTGCTGGCGGTCGGCGTCGCCGGCGGCCTGACGCCCGGCCTCGCCGAGGGCACGCTGGTGGCGGCGCGGCGGATCGTCGCCGCCGACGGCAGCGCGCCACCGCGCCAACCCGATGCCGCCTGGCTGGAGCGGGCGCTGGCCTGCGGCTGCATCGCCGGTCTGGCGGTGTCCGCGGACCGCATCGTGGCCGACCCGCGCGCCCGGCAGGGCGTCCTGGAGCAGGCCCTGGCCACGCCGGCCGTCCGCGCCGGCGCCGCTCCGACCGTCGGCGCCGGCGCCGCTCCGACCCCCGCCGCCCCGCAGAGCCCGCCGGGCAGCGCGTGGCCGCCCAGCGCGACCGTCGACCTGGAATCGGCGGTCTATGCCGGCCTCGCGGCGGCGTGGTCGCTCCCCTTCCTGGTGGTCCGCGCCGTGCTCGACCCGGCGGAGGAGGAGCTGCCGCTCGATTTCGAAGCCTGCCGCGACCGCAGCGGCCGGGTCCGCAACGCTCGGGTGGTGATGCGCGCCCTGGCCCGGCCCGCGAGCCTGCGGCGGCTGTGGCGCCTGCGGGCCCGCGTGCGCGGCGCCGCGACGCGCCTGGGGATGCTCGCCGAGCAGCTGGTCGCGGCCGTGCCCTTGCGGGCCGTCGCCGCGCCGGAAGCATGCAGGGCGGGTGGCGCCGCCGCGACCGAATGGAGCGCAACGGCTGGAGGGCGTCGCGAAGGCACCGCCATCCTGGCTGCCAGGAGATGACCATGAGCCAAACGCCAGAGATCGACCTCGAGCCGGGTCCGCCGCCGGCCCTGGAACCGGTAGCGATGGCCGCGGCGGCGGCGTCCGCGGCAGCCGGCATCGCGACCGCCGGCAGCGCCGGCACCCCCGGCACCCCCGGCACTGAAACATCGCCGCCGCCGGCGCTCGACGCGGCTGCCACGGCCGCCGCCGGCATGGCAGCCACCGGCGCCAGCAGCCCGGCCAGCCCCGCCGACATCGCCCTGCTGCTCGAGAAGACCAGCCGCACCTTCGCTCTGGCGATCCCCCTGCTGCCCGAGCCGACCTGCTTGCAGGTGGGCATCGCCTACCTGCTGTTCCGCATCGCCGACACCTTCGAGGACGCCGAGCTGTGGCCGCGCGCCGCCAAGCTCGACGCGCTCGCGCGCTTCGACCGCCTGCTGCAACAGCCGGCGCCGGAGGAGGCGCGCCTGGACGTCGCCGGCTGGCTGGCCGTCCCGCCGTGCGCCGACGCCGGCTACCTCGAGCTGCTGCGGCAGACGCCGGCGGTGCTGGCGGCGTTCTGGGCGCTGCCGGAGGGGCCGCGACAGCTGATCGGCGACCACACCCGGCGGACGGTCGAAGGCATGGCCCGCTTCGTCCGGCGCGCCACCGCCGCCGGCACGCTCGAGCTCGCCGACCTCGACGACCTCAAGCGCTACTGCTACGTGGTCGCCGGCATCGTCGGCGAGATGCTCACCGAGCTCTTCCTCTTCGGGCGCAAGACGCTGGCGCCGGTGCGCGGCTTCCTGCGCGAGCGCTCCGCGCGGTTCGGCGAAGCGTTGCAACTGGTCAACGTGATCAAGGATTCGCTCGCCGACGCCGATCATGGCCGCCAGTTCCTGCCGTCCGGCAGCGACCTGGCCGAGGTCGTCGCCCTGGCCCGGCAGGATCTGCAGGAGGCGACGCGCTACACCCTGGGTCTGCAGCGCGCCGGCGCGCCGCGCGGCATCATCGCTTTCGTCGCCCTACCGGTGCGGCTCGCGCAGGCGACCCTCGATCTCATCGAGCAGCGAGGCCCCGGCGTCAAGCTCAGCCGTCCGGACGTCTCGCGCATCGTCGCGGCCCTCGACCTGGCCCTCGACCAGGGACTGCCCGCGGTCTAGTGTCCCGCGCACCTCGGCAGCACCACCCGGCCGACCACGGCGCGGCCGGAATCACCTGGCGCCCCGGGTGGTCGGGATCAGCGTCGACCCGACGAGGTCCGCCGCAAGCTCCGCCGCCGCGCCGCCGCCGCGCCCGCCGCGTCGGACATAGCTGACGACGGTGTAGCGCGCAACCCTCTTGGGGTCGAACACCAACCCGGCGAAGCAGCCGTCCCAGGGCCTGACGTCGCCCGGACCGGTGCCGGTCTTGCCGCCGACCAGCCACTCGCCGCCGAGGCGGCCGCGAATGCCGGTCGCGGTGCCCCGGAGCACGGTATCGATCATGGCGTCCTGCAATTTCCTGGCGGTGCCGCCGCCCACGACGCTGGTGCCGACCGTGCGCCGGCCGGACGGGGAAAGCGCCGGCTCTCCGGCCACGGCGCGCGCCACCGGCGGCACCATCACGCCATCGTTGCCGATGGCCTGCAGGAACCGTGAGAGGTGCAGCAGCGTCACCGCGAAGCCGGTCTCTCCGATCGACAGCGCCGTCGCCCACTGGCCGTCGGTCCACTCCGGCCGCATCGAGACACAGGCATCAGCCGGCAGCAGCCGCAGCCGCCAGCGCGGCGCCAGCGCGCTCCAGAACCGGTCATCCGGCGCCGGCGGCCGATCGTCCGGGCAGCGGCGCAAGCCGAATCGCCCGAGGTCGGCGAAGACGGCCCGATCTCCCATGGCGTGCCGCAGCTCGACGGCGAGCTGTTTGCCCGCCGAATCCGAACCCGAGACGAGCATCTCGTGAACGCTGATGGGCGCCGTCCGGGACAAGGAGCGAATCCTCGCCTCATGATCCCACCAGGACGCCGCCAGCCACAGCTTGGCGATCGACAGCGGCAACACCGGAGTGTTCACGTCCACGTCCACTCCCGCACCCGGCGCCGCGGGCGCCGCGGCCGGCGGCGGCGAGGACGCGAACGCGATCAGCGCGCCGCTGCGAACGTCCTGGACGGCGACGGCGCCGGCAAGACGCCTGGCGGCGAGCCAACGACCCGCCTCCGCGTTCGCCGCCGCACACACCGTGCCTTCGCGGAGCGCCACCGCGCACGCGGCAGGAGGCCCCGACGGCGCGCCGCCCTGGGCGCCGAGCGACCGTCCCGCCACCAGCAGGGCCGCCATCGCGGCGGCATGCCGAAGCAGCCGCCGGCAGTGGGCCGCAGGCAGGTCGCGGCGTCCGCGTCGCACCCAGCGCGCGGCGGCCGGAGGATCGCCGGTGGCTTGGGACCTCGCCTCGCCGGCGCCTAGCGGCCGGCGGCGAGCCACGCGGTCACCGGGTCGAGCCAGGCGGGGTCGGGACGAAAGAACGTGCCGTGGCCCCTGCCGACGTGCAGGACGGACTCGCGGTGGCGGAAGGGCCGCTTGGAGCCGGCGAACACCCGGCCGCAGGAGGTGGCGAGATCGTCGGCGGCATCGTAGAGCGAGAGGATGTTGCCCGAAAAATCGAGGTGGAAGCGCTCGACCAGCCAGTCGCCGCAGCCGGCGAGGCTGACGAAACGGAGGTCCGGGTCGTGCAGCTCCGAGGCGGCGACCAGCGCGATCGCGCCGCCTTTCGAGAAGCCGACGACCGCCACGCGGCGCGGCGGCACGCCCGCCGCCAGCAACGTCCTGACCTGGCCCGCCACCTTGCCGGCATAGGCCGCGATGTCGGTGCCTTGCGGCCGCACTTCGCTCACCACGGTGAAACCGCGCGCCGCCAGGGCATCGAGGATCTGCCGGTATTCGTAGACGCCGAATCGCGGGCTGACCGGGCGCGGCCCCTCGTCCTCGACGATCCTGCCGTGCAGATAGATGAGGTAGCTGGCGTGCGGATCGATCACCCGCGGCAGTTCGGCGAGCACGGCGCCCGCCCCCGCTCCGGCGCGCCAGGGAGCGAGCAGCCACAGCACGATCGACGCCAACGCTCCCACGATCCTTGCATCTCTCATGAGGTTCGATTCTAGCCCAAGGCGCCAACGCGCGATGAACGGTGCGGAGCAAGCGCTTAAAAAACCTTTCAATTGGTCTCCGCATGCCTTGCTCGACCGTTCGTGGATTCTCTCGCCCGGCGCCCGGAACAGTGCTACCATCGGTCCGCCCTTGCAGCAGGCAGCAGATTGGCCGCCACGCCATGCGTGGGGGCTTTGTCGATTTCGATTTGGCCGCGGCCGGCGCTGGTGGGCGGCGTCGGGATGCGCCCGGAGGAGAAGACCATGACCTTGCGCGACGATGGAGCGGCGGGCCGCGGACCGCTGCGCCGGCGAGACTTCCTGGCTCTCGGTTCGCTGGCAGCATTGACGCCGGTCGTGGCGCCGCTGTTCGCGCCCCGCGCCGCCGCCGGAGCCTCGCTCGACGACGCGGCGCCGGCCGCCGCGGCGGCCGCCGGCACCCAGGCCGACGCGGCGATCCAGAGGCTGCCGCTGTCGGTCGGCTACCTCGAGGGCAGCGAGCTGCTCGAGAACCTCCGCAAGCTGCCGCCCGACCTGACCGTCCTCACCGTGCGGCGCCGCGGCGGCACCTTCACCACCGGCCGGCACCTCCTGCCCTCCCACAGCATGCCCGCCGGCGACCCGGCGCTGGTCGGCGGCGCGGTGCGCATGACCGTTCACGACCTCTACCCGCGCCTGCTGCCGGACGGGCCGGCGGCGGAGCAATGGCCGCAGGCGATCGATCTCGACGTCATGGTGCCCCTGCTCGAACCGCCGGCCGGGAGCACGGCCCGCTTCGCTGCCTGGAGCTACCGCCGGCTGCCGGGCCGGCTGCCGTCCGAGGATCGCAGCGCGCGCGTCAGCTTCGTGCTGTGGCCGGACTGGTACAGCGATCTGTCGCTGGTGCTGCGGGTGGTGCCGCCCGCCGGGAGCCCGACCCGGCTGCTGCAGGCCAGCTTCACCCTGGGCGCCGACAAGGGCCGGCCGCGCCTGCTCAAGGGCATCTACCTGCTCGGCCTCGACCGCGGCACCTGGGACGAGGCTGCCGATCTGCCCGACGACCCCGCCGAGGGGCCGCCGGAGCGCCTGTCCGTGCTGGTGACGATCGAGCCGGAGGGTCTCCGGCTGGGCTCGTCTCGCCGGTGAAACCGCGGCGGCCGCCGGCGGCCCAGCCGACGCCGCCGGGAGCGGGCGCATATCCGCGCATCTACGATGCGGTCCGCCGCATCCCGCACGGCCGCGTCGCCACCTACGGCCAGGTGGCGGCGATGGCCGGTCTGGCCGGACGGGCGCGCCAGGTCGGCTATGCGCTGCACGCCCTGCCGGAGGGAAGCGACGTGCCCTGGCATCGGGTGATCAACGCGCGCGGCGAGGTCAGCCCCCGCTCGCCCCGCTCTCAGCCAGGCAGGGAGGGCTACCAGCGCTTCCTGCTCGAAGAGGAGGACGTCGCATTCGACCGCGGCGGCCGCGTCGACCTCGAGCGCTTCCGCTGGCAGCCCGGACCGCAGCCGCGCCGCCGCCGCCCGCACCGCCCCTGACCCGCGCCGCGGACCGCGACCCCGGCGCCTGCCCGCTGAAACCCCGGCGGCCCGATCCCGGTAGGTGGATCCAACGGCGAGGGAGAACCCAATGGAGAACGTCCGAAGGCGGTTCGCGGTGGCGGTGGCGGTGGGGCTTGGAGCCGGAGCGCTGGCGGCGATCCCGGCGCAGGGCGCCACCCGGATTGAGAAGCACCTGGCGCTCGCTCCGGGCGGGCGCCTGATCGTCAGGTCGGAGGTCGGCAGCGTCGTGGTGCGCGGCGACGCCGCCTCGAGCGCGGCGGTGGTGGTGAGCGCGGACCGCGACGACTTCGAGCAGGTCTACGAGATGAGCTTCACCGCGACACCAGGCCAGGCGGAGATCCTGATCCGGCGGCGCAACCACGGCTGGAGCTGGTTCGAAGGCTGGACTGGCTGGCACGGCCGGGTCGAGATCACGGTCAGCGTGCCGCGCGCCACCGCCGCCTCGGTGCATACCAGCGGCGGGCGCGTCGAGGCCTCGGAGCTGACCGGCGACACCCAGCTGAGCAGCTCGGGAGGGGCCGTGGTGGCCCACGACCTCGCCGGCAGGCTCGACGCCCGATCGAGCGGCGGGGCGGTCGAGGTGCACGGCCTGCGCGGCGACATCCATCTGTCGAGCTCCGGCGGCGGCGTGCGCGCCGCGGCGGTACAGGGCGCGGTCGAGGCGCGGTCGAGCGGCGGCGGCATTCAGCTCGAACAGGTGGCGGGCAGCGTGCGCGCCGATTCGAGCGGCGGCGGGGTGACGATCCGCGACGCCGGCGGGCGCGTCGACGCGTCCTCGTCGGGCGGACCGGTCCACGTCCGCTTCGCCGCCGGCAATGCCCACGGCGGCGACGTCGATTCGAGCGGCGGCGGCGTCGAGGTGCTGGTCGATCCGGCCGTGAGCCTCGGCGTCGATGCCGGCTCCTCCGGCGGCTCGGTGTCGTGCGACCTGCCGGTGACGGTGCAGGGCAAGCTCTCGCGCCACTCCGTCAAGGGAGTGCTGCACGGCGGCGGCGAGCTCCTGCGGGTGCGTTCGAGCGGCGGCGGCGTCCGCATCGCACCGCTCTGAGCGGGCGCGGTGATTGGGGGCGGGGGGCGGGGGTGGGCCGCGGCCGGGCTACCTGGCTACCTGACGTCGGCGCCGACGATCCGGCGGGTGCGCGGCGCGCGGCCGGGCACCAGCTTCGGCACCGCCAGCGGCTGCGGCGTGGCGGCGGTGATCTGGCGCACGACGTGATGGGCCGAAAGGATCGCGCCCTCCTGCCAGCCGCTCAGGAACGACACCTGGTCGCCGCAGACGAAGAAGCGCTTGTCGGGAGCGAGCAGGCGATCGTAGGCGGCCACCTGCTCGGGCTTGCTCCAGTCCCAGTCGGCCCAGCCGCCCGGCTGGTGCGGCACCTGCTGCCAGGCGATCGACAGGCCGAGCTCGGTCTTGACGAACTTCAGGAACTCGGGGTGCAGCCGCTCGGCGCCCTGGGTGGCGAGCATCAGCCGCTGGTCGAGCGGCAGCAGGCCGAACTTGCGCGCGGTCTCCCCATAGTTGTAGGCGCCGGTCAGCACCCCCTTGCCGGAGAAATAGCCCGACGAGGGATACCACAGCTGGGTGATCGGGTGATCGATCCAGCTGATGCCGCCGTAGATCTGCTGGCGCGGCGACTCCCAGAAGCGCTCGTCGGCCTGCCAGCCGACCTTGGCGGCGGCCTCGAACCTGGCGGCGGCGACGGCGCTCTTGAACTCCGGCGAGAAGGTCGGGTTGTCGATCAGCCTCCTGAGCAGCGGCAGCGGGATGGTGCTGATGCAGTAGTCGACCCGCTTGACCTGCTGCTCCCGCCCCTTGCCCCGGCGCTCGAACGTCACCAGCACGCCGTCGGCCGAGCTCTCGAGCTTCACCACCTCGACGCCGCGGGAGATGCGCTCGGCGCCGACGGCGCGCTCGAACGCCTGCACCACGCGGTCCATGCCGCCGACCGGTTGGAACATGGTCGCCTGCCATTGGTAATCTTCGGGCTGATAGAAGCGGTGGTCCCAGAAACGCGACTTGAGCAGCGCCGGCAGCGGCAGCGGCGGCTCGATCTCGCCCGGCTCCACCACCGCCGGCGCCACCCGGTAACCGGAGCGCGAGGTGCCGCCGTACTTGTACTGGTCGGCGGCATCGACGTCGCCGAAGACCGCCAGCAGCTGCAGCAGGTCGCGGCGGTCGCCGGCGCTCAGCTCCTCGTCGAGAGCCTGCTTGTTGATCGCCTTGGCCAGCAGTTCGGCGACGTAGCCGCGGGTGTCGTTGGCGAGCTGACGGTCGCGGACCGGCTTGCCGCTGAAGGCCGCGTCGGTCTGGAACAGCGCCGCGCGGTCTTCCATGACGTAGACCTCGAGCTCGACCGCGAGGTCGCGGCAGTAGCCGATCAGCGCCTGGTGATGGTAGGGGATGCGCCCCGGTCCGGCATTGAAATAGAGGCCGGCGTCGAAGCGGCAGGTCTGGTTCGGCAGACCGGTCTGCTCGACGACGTCGTTGCGGCGCACGGTGTAGCAGCGGCCGCCGATGCGGTCGGCGGCCTCGAGCACCTCCACCTGGTACTCCGCCTTGAGCAGCTCGTAGGCGGCGGTCAGCCCGGCGATGCCGGCGCCGAGCACCAGCACCGACTTGCCGCCGCCCATCCGCTGCGGCCGCGGCGCTCCGGCGTAAGCCGGCGGCGTGCGCAGCATGCCGAGCGCCACCATCGTCTCGTAGACCGCCGCGGCGCCCCCCGCCACGCCGATCCGTTCGAGCAGCTCGCGCCGCGTCCAGCGAGGGTTCGCGCCGGTGCCGCCATTGCCCCCAGGTCCCTCTGCCATCGCATCGCCCTCCCCGGCCGCCTCAGGATTCTCACACGGCCGCCGGCTCTCTGCCTATGGCAGCCGCTGCCAGTGCACGACCCGGGTGCCCTGGGCGTCGCGCACCACGTCGGCGAGCACGGAGCGCGACCTGCCCTCGAAGCTTGCCGTGCCGGTGATCTGGTAATGCTGCGCGGCGATGACCTGCACCTGGCTGCCGATGGTGCCGCCGCCGAAGGGATGGGCGGCGACGCCGCCGGCCTGAGGCGACAGGGCAAGGCTCGCCAGGGCCTCGGCGAGCGCGGCATCGCAGAGCGCGGTGAGGGTCGTGCCGCGAGCCTCCTCGCGGGCCGTCCGCAGCCGCACCTCGAGCGACAGGCCGATCAGCGACAGCGCCATCGACACCAGGAAGAGCACGAACAGCGCGACCAGCATCGCGAAGCCCGCGCGGCCCGGCCGCGGCCGCCCCGCGACGAGCCGCCGCCGGGCCGGCGCCGCCCCTGGCGCGGCGCTCACCACGAGAACCCCAGCCCGGCGCCGCGCGGCGTCACGATCAGGCTCTCCCTCACCACCTCCCGGCGCGGCGCCCACAGCGACGGCACCATCGGCAACGGGCTGCGGCGGGTCCGGCTGCGGCGATATTGGTAGTCGAGCAGCACCACCGTCGGGCCGCCCAGGGAGCTGGTGACGCAGTGGAAGGAGATGGCGCCGGGCACCAAAGTGGACGAGCCCAGCGGCGTGCCGTCGGCGGCAATCACCGAGCGCACCAGGGCGCCGCCGGTGAGCCGGTAGAAGATCGGGCCCGGCGGTTCGCCGAGCAGCTCCAGGAAGGCGCACGTCAGGTCAGGGTTCTGGGCGGCCACGGCGCCGGTGGCCGCCAGGGCGTCGGCGCGCAGCCGCGTGGCGACCAGCGCCGCCGCCGGATCGAGCACCTCGCCGGCGGCGTCGATCAGCATCTGCTGGCTCTCCCCCAGCAGCTGCGCCGCGATCGCCACCCCCAGGGCCAGCAGTGCCAGCGCCACCACCATCTCGATCAGGGTGAAGCCCGCCGGCGCGCGGCGCCGCATCAAGGGCCGCCTCCCGGCCGCCAGATCATCGTCTGCAGCCGCCGCCGGTGGGCCTGGCCGAGCACCGTGTAGCGCGCCACCAGCACCACCTGGTAAAGGCTCGGCGTCGCCTGCGGCGCCACGGTGGCCGCGATCTTGAGGTCCGGCGCCGGCGAGCCGACGACGAAGGCGCTGACCGACCAGCCGACGTCGGGCGTGGACTGCAACGGGATGATGCCGGCGCGCATCTCCTCGATGGTCCAATCCAGGACCTCCACCGCCTGGCGCTCGGCGTCGATCCGCCGCACCACCCGCGGCTGCTGCAGCACCAGCGCGATGCCGGTGAGCAGCACGACGATCAGGATCCAGAGCGCCATCGACACCTCGACGAGGGTGAACCCGCCGGGATGCGGCGAAGCGGAGGGGTGAGGGCCGGGCATCGGCAGTCCTGCCGCCCCCAGACGCTCGCGGCCTCGGCAGTGGGCGGCAGCGGCGGGCGGCTTCCCCTTCGGCGTCAGGAGAGCGGCCTGACAGTAGCGCGGGCCGGGCGCGGAATCAAACGCCGGCCGCCTGCGGCCCCTGCGGCTCGTGCGGCGAGCCGATGGCCAGGACGACCAGGGTCAGATCGTCCGCATGACCTGGCCCGGGCTCGTCCGGCGAGCCGGCCGGCGGTCGCGGCCCGGACCACTCCTCGAGGCGGGACAGCAGGGCGCCGGCGAAGGCGTCGGGCGAGAGGTGGCCATGCTCCGCCAGGAAGGCCTGCAAGCGGCCGTCGCCGAAGGGCTCGCCGGACGGCGAGGCCGATTCGAGGATCCCGTCGGAGAAGACCAGCAGCCGGTCGCCGGCCGCGAGAGCGGCGCGCGACTCGGCGTAATCACGCCGCGCCAGCCGCCCGAGGACCGGTCCCTCGGCGGCCAGCTCCCGCACCGCGCCGCGGCGCAGCAGCAACGGCGGCGGGTGTCCGGCGCTGGCCCAGCGCAGCGCTCCGGCATCCAGGTCCACGCAGAGGTAGGTCGCGGTGATGAACTGGGTCCGCAGCCGCCGGTGGAAGATGTGGCTCATGCCGGTCAACACCTTGCCGGGGGCGGCGGCATCGGCAGCCTGGGCCGCGACGGCGATCTTGACCATCGACGCCACCAGGGCGGCGGGGACGCCGTGGCCGGAGACGTCGGCCACCAGCACGCCGAGGCCGTTGCCCGCGAGCGGCAGGAAGTCGTAGAGGTCGCCGGCGACCTCGGCCGCCGGGACGTAGCGCACGGCGAGCTCGAGTCCCGGCACGCGGGGGAGCTCCGCCGGCAGCAGCGAGCTCTGGATCCGGCGTGCGGTCTCGAGCTCCTGCCGGAGCGCGGCCAGGCGCGAGCGGCCGGCGAAGAACTGGCGCGCGGCGATCGACCCCAGGCCGCCGACGAAGACGAGCATCCCCACGCCCTCGGCGAATTGGGGCCAGCGCAGGCCGAAGGCGCGGAGGTTCTCGCAGAGGACGAAGAAGGCGACGATGCGAAAGCCGGCGCGCAGGCGCCGCAGCTCCCAGCTCGGCGGTTCGCCGGGACGCATCAGCGCCAGCAGCACCAGGGCGACGTTGGCGAGCGAGAGCCAGGAGAAAAAGGAGCTCAGCGCTCCGGGGTCGCGCCGCCAGGCCAGGAAGCCGAGCCCGGCGAGGGCGCAGGCGAGATCGACGGCGACCATGCGGCGCAGGGTCGTGCGCCAGCGTGCCGGCGCGAGCCGGGAGAGGAAGTCGAGAAACGGCACCAGGATGCAGTAGGAGATCGCCGCGATCCAGAGGCGCAGCGGCCGCTCGCCGATGCCGAACAGCACGCCGGCCGAATGGAGGGACAGCACCAGCCGGATCCCATACAGGGCGGCGGTGACCCCGAACGGCAGCAGGGTGCGGTCGGCGGGCCGGCGGGCCACGGCGAGGGCGACCGAAGCCGCTCCCAGGGTCAGCGTGATCGCCGCCACGAACAGCGGCACCAGGTCGCCGCGCAGCTGCGCCAGGAGCTCGGGCGGGATCTGGGGGGCGATCGCCATGGCTGAAGACACCGCGGACACCGCAGATAACGCGGATACCGCGGGCACCGGCGGCCTATTAGAGCATTGCCGCCGACCGTCGACCGCCAGCCGCCGGCCGTCACCCTGCGAGGAAGCGCACGGCCTCGGCGACGCTATGCCCGTCGCGCAGGATCCGCAGGTGCCCGAGCCCCTCGGTGCGGCGCAACGACGCGCCCGGCCAGCTGCGGACCAGCTCCTCCGCTTCGGCGACCGGCATCTCGCGGTCGCCGGCGTCGTGCAGCACCAGCAGCGGCACGGCGATCCGCGGCGCCAGCTCGACCGGGGCGATGCCGTCGAAGCGGACCTCGAGCCAGCTCTCGCTGTCGCGCAGCAGGCGCCGCCAGACCTCGTCGGAAACGCCGACGCCGCTGCGGAAGCGTGCCCAGAAGGAGTCGAAGCGCGCCGGCGGCGCGAAGAACACCGCGCGCCCCACCGGCAGGCCGCGGGCCATCGCATAGGTGCTCGCGGCGGCGCCGAAGGAATGCGCCACCAGGCCCCGCAGCGGCCTCCAGAGCGCCGCGGCGCGCTCGAGCCCGGCGGCGAAATGCACCAGCGACGACATCCCGCCCGCCGACTCGCCATGCCCCGGCAGGTCGATGGCCACCGCCCTGAATCCCGCCGCCACCAGCGGCTCGACCAGCGCCGTCATCTGGCCGGCATTGCCGCCCCAGCCGTGAACCAGCAGCACCGTCGGCCCCTCGCCCCAGGCGCGGCCGGCGAGCCGCCGGCCGCCGGCGGCCAGCTCGAAGCGCTCGCCGCGCGCCAGCACCGCCCGCTCCTCGGCGCGCGGCGCCGCCCGCGGCGGGGTGAAGAACAGCCGCCGCGCGAGCCGCGCCGCGGCGCCCGGCGCGACGGCGCCGGCCATGCGGAAGCCGGCGCGAAACCAGGGCGGGATCGGCACCGGGCGAAGACGATCGGTCGTGCTATTTCGGAGAGATGCCTGGGTTCTCGCACCTTCGACGGTCTGCATGGGGGTGTCCTCCGGAGAGCTGCTGCGGGACGTCAGTCGGGGCGGCGGCTGCGGTCGACGAGCGCCCGGAAGGCGGTGCGCGCGCGCTGCTTCGCCCGCGGATGGTGGAGCAGCTTGAAGAACTGCTGGAAGGCCATGCCGATGCCGATCACCTCGTAGGCGAACTGCTCGACGTCGAGGTCGGCGCGGAAGTGCCCCTCCGCGACCGCCAGGCGCGCGGCGCGGGCGACGGCGCGGTGCCAGTCGCGCTGCGATTCGACCAGCAGGTCGCGCACCGGCCCGGGCCGGTCGTCGTACTCCTGGCTGAGCGCGATGAACAGGCAGGTGCCCTGGCGCTCGCTCCCCGAGATCCACGACAGGTAGCGGTCGAACAGCGCCGTCACCCGTGGCTCGCCGCGCGGCTTGACCAGCGCCGGCATCACCACTTCGGCGACGAAGCGGTCGATGGCGCGCCGCAGCACCTCGAGTTGCAAGGCCTCCTTGGATTTGAAATGCGCGAACAGGCCGCTCTTGGACAGCTTGACGTCCGCGGCCAGGGTGCCGAGGGAGAGCCCCTCGAGCCCCACCTCGCCGGCCAGCGCCAGCGCCCGGTCGACGATCTCCCTGCGGGTCTGTTCGCCCTTGCTCACTCGGCGAGAATAGCACGATCGGTCGTATTACTGCAAGGCGCCCGTCGCGACGCACGATGCGAGACCGACCGGGGACGAGTGCGCCATCTCACGCAGCGGGTGATCATTTCGCGCGCCCGCCGCCGCCCGCCGGCGTCATGCCGCACCCCGCCGCTGCCCCGCAAAAGCCCGCGGCGCAGGGCTTTGCTGCGCGTGGCACCCGCGTTGCACCGTTGCCCCGGCGTGCGCACGGCAACCGAGCAGTTCAACACGACAACCGCAACCGCTGCAAAGGAGCACAGTTCATGGAGACCGCAAAAGTCGACATCCGCAAGTTGCAGTTACTCAACGACCGCATCAACCAGAGCATCGACGCGCTGAACCAGGTGCGCCTGTCGGTGCATGGCCTGTCGCACACCGCCGGGATCAATCCCAACCTGCCGAACCTGCCGATGACCGCCTTCGGGCAGGGCCTCGGCCAGCAGCAGGCGGGCTTCCCGCAGGCGCAGGTGGGCTTCCCGCAGGTGCCGATGGGCTTCCCGCAGGTGCAGCAGAGCTTCCCGCAGCCCTTCGCCGGCGGCCTCTCCCACACGCCGCAGTTCCAGGGCGGCGGCCAGGCCGGCTGGAACCCCTACGCGGCCCAGGGCGGGGCCCAGGGCGGACTGAATCCCTACGCGGGCTTCGGCGGCGGCTTCCCGGGGATCGGGGTGACTCCCTATGCCGCCGGCCTGGGCGGCGTCCAGGGCGGCTGGAATCCCTACGCCGCGGCGACCGGGCAGCTCGGCGCCTTGAGCCACAGCACCGGTGTGGACTCCCCTGACCTCTTCGACCGGCCCAACTGGACCGACCCGCTGCTGGCGGTCCGGGTGGCGCAGACCTTTCCCTACGCCCAGTACGCGGTGCCGCCGGTGGTGACGCTCTACTGAGCGCCGGGAGAGCGCGGGCGGGACCGCGCCAGGAGCTGACGCCGCCGTTCCCGCCCGCCCTTCTCCCCCCGGCTTCCCGCCTTGCGAGGGGCCGCGGCTCCTGCCTGCCGCGGCCCCTCGTCCCGGTCGCCAAAACCAAGGAGGACACTCATCATGGCCACCAGCAAGATCACCGCCGAAGCGCCGGCGGGTGAAGTCGCGGAGCTGCCTCGGGTCGACGAAGCGATCGCCGGCGTGGAACGGCTCTACCAGGCGCTGACCGGCACGCCGCCGCCGCCGGTCGAGGAGCCCTACGCCCCCATCCCGGTGGAAAAGGACGCCGCCGAGGTCGTGACCGAACGTCTGGATCGCCTGCTCGACGAGCTCGGTCCGCGGGCCGGCCAGCCGGCCCCGGGCACGGTTGCCGAGCCGGAATGGAGCCCGCCGCTCACCGTCTGGGAGAACGGCGAGGGCCTGCTGCTCCTGGTCGAGGTGCCGGGGGTCCAGCGCCACGACCTGCGGCTCGCGGACGAAGGCGACAGCCTGACGATCCAGGGTCGGCGCACCGAGCGCGGCGACGGCATGCGGCTGCGCATGAACGAGCGCCCGCTGGGCCCCTTCCGCAGGCGGATCATCCTGCCCAGGGGGGCAGGAGGAGGCAACCTCAGCGCCAGGCTGCAGGACGGGGTGCTCGAGATCCGCATCCCGAAGCCGGCTTCCGCCGCGAAAGGCCCCCGCGCGATACCGATCTCGTGAGGCCCTGCAGAGGGGAGACGGATGGCCGGTCTCCCCTCTCGCGTCCCGTCTCAGTCCAGGTCCCGAAAGACCAGCTCGACCGCGCTGTCGAGGTCGGGCACGAAGCGCACCAGCTCCGCCGAGATCGGGTGCGGCACCTGGCTGCTGCGCTCGAAGTCGGCGCGGTTGCCTTCCGGCAGGATCACCAGCCGCAGATTGCGGTTGTAGGCGCCCCGCACCTTCCATTCCGCCTCGCCCACCGGCCGCACCACCAGCACGTCGTGCGCATCGGTGACCAGCATGCCGCTCGCCGCCAGGTCCTGGGGCACCGGCCGGTCCAGGAACACCGAGAGGAAGGCGAGGGCGGTGGGCAGGCCGGCCGACAGCCCGCCCGAGGGCTCGTCCTCCTTGGTCACCTTGTAGCTGTAAGCGAAATCCAGGATGTCGCCGGTCCGATGCGGCATCGTGGCGCGCGCGTACTCGCGCACCGCCAGGAACGTGTTGCGCACCGCCTGCGTCAGCTCGGCCGTGAGGTTGCCCAGGATCTCGTCCAGGAAACCGCCATGGCCCGGCGCCACCGGCTTGCGCGCCGCCCACACCTCATGGATCAGGCCCTTGGCGCGGCCCGCGAAGTGATAGACCGCCGCCGACAGCACGCGGCCCACCGCGCTCTCGCGCCGTGCCTCGGCGCTGGCCAGCGCCGCCGCCCGCTCGGCGCAACGCCGCGCCTCTTTTTCGTCGCCGCGCAGCTGGTGGAGCACGGCAAGTTGGCGCCAGGCCGCCGGACGGCGCGGCGATTCCCGGATCTGCGCCTCGAGGGCGGCCACCGCCTGCCGAGCGTGCTCCGGCCGCGCGAATTGCTTCCGGATCGGCGCCCCGGCGTGGCCGGCAGCGTGGTCCAGCAGCCAGCCGATGACCCGCGGATCGCCCGGATCCTCGCCGGGCATGTCCAAGGTGGCGAGCAACCGCCGGATGGCCGGCTCCGCCAGCCCGTCGAGCAGGTCGAGGTCGGCCAGGTACTTGTGGTCGAGCGCCTCGTCGCCGCGGTCGAGCAGCGAACGCGCCGCGCCGCGCTCGCCGGCCAGGGCGAGCGTGAGCGCCCGGCGGCGGCGCTCCGCGGCGGCGGCATCGAGCTCGGCGGCGGCTACGGGTCCGCCCGCGGCTACGGGTCCGGCGTCGGCGAGAGCCGCCGCGGGCTCGTCGCCGGCGGCGAAGTGTGCCGCGGCCAGACGCGCCAGCGGCAGGTAGCGGCCGGCGGCCGCCGTCACCGCCTCGGCCAGCGTCGGCCGGTGCATCCCGGCGCGGAAGGCGGCAAGGAACTGCCGGTCGTAATCCGCCGCGTCATCGCTCCTGCCGACCGCGCGGCACAGCGCCGCCAGGCGGCCGAGCGCGCCGACCCGCTCGAAGCCGTGCAGCGTCCGCACCAGGTACTCGCCGACGTGGATCGCTTTCTCGAGGTCCTCGGCGCGGCCCAGCAGCTCGTAGACCCGCACCAGGGCGATGGCGCGGTCGAGGTCGCCGGCGAAGCCGCGCTCGTTGCCCAGCTGCTCGAGCAGCTCCGCCGCGTGCGGTGGGTCGCCCGCGAGCTCGGCGATCCACGCTTCAGCCAGCACCGCGAGCTTGAACAGGTCACGGTCCTGGTCGCGGCTCTTTTGGGCCAGCCGCGCGCACGCCGCGCGGGCCTCGTCGGGCCGCAGCGCCACGAACAGGCGGAAGGCGCCTTCGAGCTCCAGCAGCGCCGCCGGCTTGCGCCACAGCTGGTTCTGCCCCAGGGCCAGGAACTCCCCCGCCCCGCGCTCGGGGTCCTGCGCCAGGCGCAACATGCTGGCGAGGCGCATGTGCGCCCCCTGGCCTTCGGCGTTGAGGGCGTGGAGCTGCGCCCAGCAGGCGAAGGCCGCCGACAGCTCTCCCCGGATGTGCTTGATCTTGCCGAGCAGGCTCAGCGCCTGGCGGTCCAGCGGCTGATCGGCCAGCAGCCGCACCACCACCGCTTCGCCGGCGCCCAGCTCGCCGAGCTCGACGAGCACCGACGCCTGCACCAAGTGCTCGGCACGGCTGGCAGTCCCCGCGACGGGGCTCATCACGTCCACGACAACCTCGGCTCCGAAGGCCGATGATATACTCAACGCCTTCAGCTCGTCAGGCGCCGGCGGCGCCGGCGGGCCAGGTTTTCCACGGAGTGCCTGTCGCGCCGACTTTAGATCGCATCATCGGTCAGTCTCCGGCCATCCGGGCCGTGAAGTCCTTGCTGGCGAAGATCGCCGCGAGCCCCGCCTCCACCGTGCTGCTTTGCGGCGAGAGCGGGACCGGCAAGGGCCTGATGGCGGAGGAGCTGCACGCTCACAGCGACCGCGCCGGGCGGCCCTTCCAGAACATCACCTGCGGCGCGCTGCCGGAGACCCTGCTGGAGAGCGAGCTCTTCGGCTCCGAACGTGGCGCGTACACCGACGCCAAGCAGCAGCGCAAAGGGCTCATCGAGGTTGCCGACGGCGGCACCGTCTTCCTCGACGAGATCGGCGAGATCACCCCGGCGTTGCAGGTCAAGCTGCTGCGCTTCCTCGAGGAGCGCGCTTTCAAGCGGATCGGGGGCTCGACCGACATCAGGGTCGACGTGCTGGTGATCGCCGCCACCAATCGCAACCTCGAGCAGGCGGTCAGCGAAGGCATGCTGCGCGAGGACCTGTACTACCGGCTGCGCGTGCTGCCGGTGCGCGTGCCTCCCCTGCGCGAGCGGCTGGAGGACATCCCGCAGCTGGTCGCCCATTTCGTGGAGACCTACAACGAAGCCTTCCGCAAGCGGGTGCGCGGCCTCACCCGCGGCGCGCTCGCGCGGCTGGGCGCCCATCGCTGGCCCGGCAACATCCGCGAGCTCAAGAACGTGATCGAACGCGCCATGCTGCTCAGCGAGAGCGACGTGCTCGGCGAGAATGACCTGCCGTCGATGCTGGCGCCGGCCGGCGCGCCGCATCAGGTCGAGCTGCCGCCCGCCGGCCTGGATCTGCCCAAGCTCGAGAGCGACCTGCTCCATCAGGCGCTGCAACGCAGCGGCGGCAACCGCAGCCGCGCCGCGCGGCTGCTGGGTTTGAGCCGTCACCAGATCCGCTACCGCCTGGAAAAGTCCGCGCGCGCCCGCCGGTGAGCCGGCGGCGACCGCCGCATCAGCGCTACAGAAGCTCAGCGCCACCAGAGGCTAAGGCCGCGATAGATCCACCACGCGCCGACCAGCCGGAAGATCCAGAGCAGCGAGCGCACGCCCAGCAGGAAGAAGTTGTGGGCCGGAAACGGCACGGGGATCGGGGCGGACCCGGCAGGGGCTTCGACCAGCAGCAAGCCCCAGGCGGCAGCGCTGACGGCGAGGCCGATCAGGAGTTGGAACAGGGCGGTGGCCGCCGGCAGCGCCTGCGGATGGCCGGCAGCGGCGGCGGCGAGGGCGGCGAGCAGCAGCAGCAGAGGGGCGAAGATACCGAGCCGCAGCGGCAGGCGCGCCAGGTGGAGCCAGCGGAAGAAGCGAGCCGCCGGCGCGCGGTGGGCGGCACAGCAGCGGGCGGCGATCGGCTTGCCACCGGCAGCAAGCGCCAGCGGCAGCGGCAGCGGCGGCGCGGCGCCGGGCGCCGGCGTCTCGATTCCCGCATCCGTCGCCAACGGCTCGGTCACGGCACCGGACGCTGGCGCCAGCACCCGGTTGCACCAGACGCATTTCCGGGCCACGGCCCGGGCCATGTAGGGCCGGGCGAGGAAGCGGTGCCCCAGCATCAAGCCAATGCCGAGTCCCAGGCTGGCGGCGATCGGCTCCGGGTGGCGGACGAAGAGGAACAGCACCAGCGGGATGAAGAGGAACAGCAGCACCCCCAGGCCCTGCAGCCGCCAAGCGCCGGGCGGGCGCCCACCGGCGGACCCGGCAGGCGCGGCGGTTCCGGCAGGCCCGTTGGACCCGGCAGATTCGGCGCGCGGCGGTGCCTTCACGTCGGACGATGTCGTCTTCATCTCGGCCATGGGCTCCGGTTTGGCGGCGCCGGCAGCGAGCTTTGCCGGGGCAGCCGGCCGCAATGCTCCACGCGCGGGCTCTGGTATGGTAGCCGACGGCGGGCCGGGCGCCGGCACGCGGCGAGCCGCCAGGCGCCGGATCTGGCGCCGGGAGGAGCGACACATGCAAAGACGTTCCGTGCGGGTCACGGGAACGGCAGGGCCCGCCGAGATGGCGGCAGCGGCGGTCATCGTGGTCCTGGCCGCGATGGCGGCGCTGGCGCCGATGACGGCAACGGCCGCTGCCGCGCAGGTGGCGGTGCCCCCGGCGCATCAGCCGGTGATGGGCGCCCCGCCGGCCGGTGCCGGCCCCGCCGCCCCCGGCGGCCCGGCGGCGGCGCGCCTGGTCTTCCAGCTGCCGGCGGCCTGGCCGAGCGAAACGCCGAGCAGCAGCATGCGGCTGGCCCAGGCGAAGATCCCGGGCCGCTCCGGAGCGGACGTGGGCGAGCTGGCGATCTTCTACTTCGGACCGGGCGGCGGCGGCACGCCGGAAGCCAACATCGAGCGCTGGATCGGGCAGATCGATCAGCCGGCGGCGCCGCCCCACCGCGGCGAGTTCTCGAGCCACGGGCTGGCAGTGACCTGGGTGGAGGTCGCCGGCACCATGAAGCCGAGCACCGTGGGCATGGGGCCGGCCACCGCCCGCCCCGGATCGCGCCTGCTGGGCGCGGTGGTGGAAGGACCGGGCGGCCCCTGGTTCGTCAAGGCGATCGGCCCCGACGCGACGATCGCGGCGGCCCGCCCCGCCTTCCTCGAGCTGCTGCACGGATTGCGGACCGCGGCACCATGACCGCCGGCGAGGCCGGACCCGCCGAGGCGGCACCGGCTGCGCCTGCCGGCGCTGCCGTCAGCTATCGTGCGGCCGCACCCGGCGACGAGGAGCTGTTGTACCGGGTCTACGCCAGCACCCGGACCGAGGAGCTGGCGCCCGTGCCCTGGACCGAGGAGCAGAAGGACGCCTTCCTGCGCATGCAGTTCCGGGCTCAGTCGCTCGACTACGCGGCGAACTATCCGGCCGCCGAATTCCTGGTGATCCTGGTGGACGCGGCGCCGGCCGGCCGCCTCTACCTCGACCGCGACGCGGAGCGGCTGCTGATCATCGACATCGCGCTGCTGCCCGAGCACCGCGGATCCGGCATCGGCGGCGGCATCCTGCGCCGGCTGCTGGCCGAGGCGGCGGCGGCGGCAAAGCCGGTGCACATCCACGTCGAGCGCATGAACCCGGCGCTGCGGCTTTACCAGCGCCTCGGGTTCCGCCCTACCGGCGACGCCGGGATCTACCTGCTGATGGAGTGGACGCCCGAGGCCGGCGGCACTACGTGAACACCGCCTCGTAGAGCGCCCCCTGCGGGTCGGGAGTGATCGGCACCAGGAAGATCTCGAACGTCCCCATGGCCTCGTGCTCGAGCTGGTAGATCGATTGCGGCAGCCCGGGGCGGTGCGGGCCGCGGAAGAGCAGCGAGAAGCCCTGCCGCTTGCGCCCCGGCACCAGCACGCCGGGAGTGACCTCGATCAGCTCGAGCGGGATCGGCTCGCCGCCACCGCGCGGGCGCAGCCGGTAGCGGCTGCCGGCGTGGGGCGAGAAGGCTTCGGCCGTGAGGTCTGCCAGGTCGATCATGGCGCGGGCTCCTTGCCGCCGCCTGATGGTGTCAGGCGCGGCTTCATCGCGAACGTGTCTCGACGCGGCAGCGGTCGCCCAGGGCGGTGGCGAGGCCGCCGCCGGTGAGCCAGGCCTTGGCCGCCGCGTCGTGGCGCAGGTAGGCATCCAGAAAAGCGGTGACGATCGTTTCCAGGCGGTCCTGCAGCTCCAGATCGCGCTGTCCTCCGGCAGCCACGGCAGTCGTTGCAGCCGCGGTTGTCGTTGCAGCCGCGGTGGTCGTTGCAGCGGCAGTGGTCGCCGCGGCCCCGGCGCGGTTCGCACGGGCCGCCGGCGCCGTGGCGGTCGCACCGGCGGCGTTGCCGCCGGCGGCGCGAGGGGCGGCGCCGAGAGCCACCAGCACCTGGTCGGCGCCGGAGATCTGGTCGAACGCCAGGCGCCGGGCCGCCGCCAGGGCGTCGGCCTCGCCGGCGGCCGGGGCGCTGATCACGTGCAGGCACGGCACCTTGACATGCTCGAAGCGGAGCTTGTCGCGCTGCGGCCCCACCGCCGACAGCGCGCCGAACATCAGCGCGGCCTTGACCCGCGGATCGGGCAGCGAGCTCTCCTCGCCGTTGCGGCCCGCATGCGCCAGGCCGGCGGCGGCAAGCGCCGTCCAGGCACCCAGGTCGCGGCCGCCGACCGCGATCGCCTTGAGGTCGATGCGGCCGCGCAGCACCGGCGAGCTGGCGGCGAGCGCGCCCACCTGGTCGAGGGTGAACACCAGGTCGAGCAGGCGGGTCAGGCCGATCTGGGGATCGCGCACCACTTCCAACATCGCCTCCCGCCGGTTGGCTCCCGCGCCGAGCCGGGCGCGGTCGCTGCCCGGGTGCTGGACGTGCACCGAGACATAGCCGCGGCTCGCCAGGTGGCGGCCCAGGAACTCCAGGCTGGCGCGACCGGTACCGAAGCCAGACGAGAAGACCACCACCGGGAACGGGCCGGGGTCTCGCTTCGGGAAATAGATCCGCACCGGCACCTGCCGGTTGCGGTCGCGGTCGAGCCACTCGAGGTCCATGGCCTCGACGGCCAGGGGCCCCGGCACCGCGGCGAAGCGGGCGGCGACACCGCCGGCAGGGGCGGCAGCAACCGCCGGAGCGGCCGCCGCCGGCCTGGCGGCGACGCCGGATCCGGCCGAGCCGCCAGCGCCTGCCGCGAGATGGCCGGAGGCGGCGGCCAGGAAGGCCGCCATACAGGCCGCCCCAACGGCGGCGGGCCTCGATCGCGGTGTCCTCATCGGCTCATCGGCTCATCGGCTCATCGACTCATCGGCTCATCGACTCATCCACTCATCGGCTCACCGGCTCATCGGCTCGTCGGGGCGGCAGCCCTCCGTCGCGCCGCCTCAGGGTCCGACGACCAGGATGACGAAGCTGCCCGGGAGGATCGGCGGCCGCGGGCGCGGTTCCGCCGCGGTCGGCGCGGGCCGCGGCCCGAACTCCGCGGTGGCGAGATAGACGGCGTGCGTCCGCTCGTCCACGGCCATGGTGCGGGCGCCCTGGCGGGTGGCAGCCTTGGCGGCCACCGTCCAGCGATCCGGCGTCTCCTCGCGCATGACGGTGAGCGTACCGTCGCCGCAGGAGGCGAAGCCGAGGCCGGCGCCCGGATCGAAGCCGTTGGCATCGACTCCCTTGCCGATCGGCAGCCTGGCCACCACCCGCCCGCTGGCGCTATCGACGATCAACGAGGTCTCGTTGCCGCAGCCGACGACCAGCCGCTGATGCGCGACGTCGATCGCCAGGCCCGAGGGCTCCTCGCAGCCGGCGAGCGGCCAGCGCTGGGCCACCGCCAGCTTGGTGGCGTCGATGGCCACCAGCTCGTTCTTGTCCTCGATGTTGACGAAGACCGAGCCCTTGCGGTCGCTGGCGGCGAACTCCGGCTTGCCGCCGAGCGGGATGGTGGCGGCCACCTGCCCGGAAGCCGCATCGTAGACCGTCGCGCTGCCGCTGCGGCCGTTGAAGGCGAAGACCCGGTGCGACGCGGGATCGTAGAGGATGGCGTCGGGGTTCTGACCGGTGGACTTGAGCTCGGCGAGGACCTTGAGGCTCTTGAGGTCGAACACCGTCACCTTGTCGGCGCGCCCGTTGCTGATGAAGCCGCGCCCGAGATCGGGAGCCAGCGCCACGCCATGCACTCCCGAGAGGTTGGGGATCTCCCCCACCACCTTGCCGGTGTCCGGGTCGAGCACGATCACCCGGGTCGCCCGGGTCACGTAGAGACGGCGCGCGGCGCTGTCGAAGGCCAGATAGTCCCAGCCGCCGTCGCCGCCGAGCGGGATGGTCTTGCGCAACCGGTACGCGGCAGCGGCACCGCCGCCGGCGGGCGCAGCCGCGGCGGACGCGGCGGCGGCGGTATTTCCCGGGGTCGCCGGGGTCGCCGGGCTTGCCGAGGTCGCCGGGGTCGCCGAGGATGCCGAGGTCGCCGAGGTCGCCTGGGTCGCCGCCTTCGCCGGTTCTGCCTGGGAGGCGATGGCGGCCGGGGCCACGGTGGCGAGGACCGCGAGGGCGGCCACCAGAACGGCCAGTGCGGCCGGTGAGGACGGCAGGATGTGACGTCGGTCAGGCATTGGCTCTCTTCCTCTCAGTCAGACTCCGAATTGCCGGAGATGGTGATCGAGGTGCTTGTGACACAGGACACCCCAGTCCGCGCGGGTGATCTTGCCGAACACCGGGCTGCGCGCCCAGGGCAGGTCGGGGCCCCGGTTCGCCAGGCGCTCGACGAGTCGCTTGACCTCGGCATGGTCGGCGGCCCAATCGGACGGCTCTCGCGCCAGCAGCGCCGGCGGGCTCTTGGCCTTGCCCTTCGGCCAGGGCAGCACGTGGATGACCAGCCAGTTGAGCGGCCGGTGGGCCAGCGGCCCGGGCACCGGCGCGACCTCGAGCTCGCCGATGGCCTGGCGCATCTGATCGCCGATGTGAGTCAGCATCCGGGGTGCGCTCATCCTGCCCCAGCGCGGCCGCCCGTCAGGGGTCAAGCGGTCGATCCGCTCCTGCAAAGCCTGTCGCGCCCGCGCCTCGAACAACGATGGCATGACCACCTCCACCAACGGAGGCCGCTTACTGTACCGCAGTCGGCGCCGCCTTGGCCGCCACATCCGGCGGCTATAATGCCGCTGCCATGGCGGCGGGTTGGCGATGCTGCCGTTTCCGCCGGGCCGGGCCTGGAGGCCGCCGTTGACCGAGCCGCCCGCGGGTTGGAACCAGCTGCTGGCCCCAGGGCCCTGGTATCGACGGCCAGGCGCCTACCCCATCCCTGCCTACTCCGAGTTCATGCCGGCGCCGCGCCTCGGCCGCCGCGCCTATGGCGGCGGCCTGGATCCGGTACCGTTCGCGGCCGACGACCCCTGGGGCTGGCTGGTCACCGAGTACGAAGAGGAGCTCGAGCTGCGTCCCGGACTGGCGCACGTCGCCGGCGAGCTGCTCAAGGCTTTGCAGCGGCTGGGGCGCGCGCAGGGCGGCCATGGCATCGGACGGATCAAGCTGCGGGACAATCCCTTCTGGCCGGAGCCACTGGCCAGCGCCGGCGCGCCCGCGCACGAGCGGTATCTGTCGCTGGCGCCGCTGGCCCTGGCCCGCACTCAGGATGACAAGGGGCGGATCCGCTGGACCCTCTTCGGCGCCAGCGAGCAGGGGCCGGCGCGCCCCTTCTGGCGCGGCTTCTTCCACGCACCCGGCGTGGAGACGAGCGCCGCCGCCGCCCTCGCCTTCTGCGCCCGCCTTGTCTCCGGAGCCGCCGGAGCCGCCGCAGCCGCGGGAGCGGCCGGGGCAGCAGCCGCCAGCCCGCTGAACGGACCCGGCGGCGGCACGGCCGGCGACGCCGGCGAGCCGCATGGCGCCGGCGACTCGGGCGGCGCCGAGACCGCGGCGCCCGACGCGGCGACCCTGACCCGCGACCTGCTGGCGCAAGGTTTCCGCATCCTTCCCGGCGGCATCCCCGGGAGCGCCGGCAGCGACGGCCAGGGCGCCGGCAGCGCCACGGGCCATGCCGGCGACGCCCGGCACGCCGGCGACGCACACGGTGCCGGCGGGCGGCGCGGCGCCGACGCCATCCTCGACGCGGGCGGCATCGGCTTCTGGCACGAGGGGCCGCTGCCCAGCTGGACCTCGCCGCTGCTCTGGCGGGAGGGCCAGCCGGTGACGGCCGTCCGCTACCTGCTGACCTTCCGGCCTTTCGCCGGCCTGCCGGAGGCGGTGCGGCGCGCCTACCTGGCGGGCGAGCTGCACCTGCTGCCGTTTCCGGGCAGCCTGCTGTTCTGGGGCGCGCGGCCCTACCATCGGCTGGGGCTGGAGCTGCCGCTCGCCTTGCAGATCCCCCTGCTCCATCCGATCGAGCGCTGCGAGGGCCTGCACCGCCTGCGCGTCCCGCAATCGGGCTGGCTGCACGAGCCGCATGCCGATCACCCGGAGCCGGCGACCGAGCATGGACCGATGCGCAACACCTTCCGCCGCACCCATCGCTGGCAGCGGATCGAGCGCCAGCAGGACGCCCTGGCGGTCGCCGGCAACGAGGACCACGTCGCGCACGTGCTGTTCAGCGCCGCCGCCGACGACCTCGGCCTCTATGGCAAGCCGATGGCCCGCAACTCCCAGCTCTGGACGAACGACTACCGGCTGCTCCTGGACGGTCCGCAGGCGGGGCGCACCGAGCTGGCCGCCGCCGCCGGCAGGCTGGCGGCGGGCGGCACCTTCGGCTACCGCTTCCTCTACCCCGCCATGCGGGTGGGCGATCACGAGGTCTACTGGCACCGCCCGCTCGCCGCCTTCGCCGGCAGCGGCGGCCGACCGGCGCTGGTGGCAGGTGCGCCGCTCGGCTATCTCACCGCCTACCGTGCCGATCGCCAGGACCTCGAGCACCCGGTCGAGCTCTGGCCGCGCCTGCTCGATCGCCCGGCCCACCGCGCCGCGATCGCAGAGCCCCGCGGCGGCAGGGCGAGGGCGGCGAGCGGCGCCGCGGCGGCCGCCGCCGGCAGCGCGCCACCGCCGGGAGCGACCGGCGCCGAGGCCGCCGCCTACCAGCGCGAGGTCGGCAACGCGCGGCGGCTGCTCGACGCCTGGCAGCTGCTGGGAGGCTCACCGCTGCCGGAGAGCTTCGCCCAGGCGCTGGTCCGGCGCCGGCAGGACCAGTCCCTGGCGGCCTGGTTGGACGCGATCGCGGCGGCCGGCAGTGGCGAGCCCGCAGCCGCGGCCGCCGCCGGCACCGGCGGCGCTCCCGGCGCCCCCAGCACCCCCGGTCCCCCCGGCCCGCCCGGCGCCGCTGGCCCCCCCGGCACCCCCGGAGACATCGCGGGCGCCGACTCGCGCCTCGCCCGCGAGCTGCGCGCCCGCATCGCGCCGGCAACGGCATCCGGCCCCGACGCCGGCTCCGCCACCGGCACCGGCACCGGCGCCCGCTCCCGTGCGGGAGGCGCCGGCGAAACGTCGCCGCTCACCTTCCGCCATACCGCCAACCGGCGCTTCGAGGAGAAGTACTGGCGGCGCATCGCGTTTCTGGCGACGGGTGGCTTCGTCAACAAGGACAACGCCGACGTGGTGCACGATCCGGCCACCCTGGCGCAGCTCGCCCACGGCGGCCATGGCCACCGCGACCTCGACGCGCTCGGCGACTACCTCTTGGACTACTACCGGCGCCTGATCTCCGCCCGCGGCATGGAAGGGCGGGCCGTCGCCGGCGATCTGCCGTTCCACTGGCGGACCGACTTCGATTTCACCTGGTCGGGAGGCTGGCTCGGCAACCAGCAGGGTCAGCTGGAGGAGCGCAACCTGCTGATCGTCATCCCCGGCCGCGACCGCAGCCGCGCCGTGATCATGGCCGACCACTACGACACCGCCTACATGGAGGACCGCTACGGCTACCAGCACGGCGGCCACGGGCCGCGCCTCGCCGCCGCCGGCGCCGACGACAACCACTCGGCGACCGTGGCGCTGATGCTGGGCGCCCCGATCTTCCTCGAGCTGAGCCGCGCCGGGCAACTCGCCTGCGACGTCTGGCTGGTGCACCTGACCGGCGAGGAGTTCCCGTCCGACTGTCTCGGCGCCCGCCACCTGACGCAGGCGCTGGTCGAGGGCACGCTGCGGCTGCGCACCAGGCAGGCGCGCGGCTCCGCCGCCGCCGGCGACGGCTGGCAGGACCTCTCGCAGACCCGCGTGCAGGGCGTCTACGTGCTCGACATGATCGCCCACAACAACGACCGCGTCCGCGACGTCTTCCAGATCTGTCCGGGCGCCGGCGGCGAGTCGATGTGGCTCGCCCTGCAGGCCCACTTCGCCAATCGCGCCTGGAACCTGGCGGCGCCGCGCTGGAACCGGCGGGCGCGCGGGCACTGCCGGCGGGGCCGGCGCAGCGGCGACGGCAAGACCCTGCCGGCCCTGGCGCTGCACCCGCAGCTGCGGGGCGAGGTGCGGCCGCAGCTCGATCCCCACAGCACCCTGTACAACACCGACGGCCAGATCTTTTCCGACGCCGGGGTGCCGGTGGTGCTGTTCATGGAGAATTACGACATCAACCGCCACGGCTACCACGACAGCCACGATACGATGGAGAACATCGACCTCGACTACGGTGCCGCGGTCGCCGCCATCACCATCGAGACGGTGGCGCGCGCCGCCACCGAGCCGGCTCCCGCCGCCGGCTGAGCGAAAGCGAGAAGCGACCTTGGTCATCCGCCAACTCGAACCGCGCGACCGCACGCGCATCCTGGAGATCGTCACCGCCACCGGCAACTTCACGCCGGTCGAGATCGCCACCGCCATGGAGGTCGTCGACGAGGCGCTGGCCGACCCCGCCGCCCCGCGCGGCGACTACCGCGTCTACGTCGCCCTGGACGCCGGCGGCGCCGTCGCCGGCTACGAATGCCACGGCCCGACGCCGCTCACCGAGGGCACCTACGACCTGTACTGGATCGCCGTCGATCCCGCCTACCAGGGCGGCGGCTTCGGCCGCGCCCTGCTCGCCTTCGCCGAGAGCGACGTGCGCGCCACCGCCGGCAGGCTGCTGCTGATCGAGACCTCCTCGCAGGAGAGCTACGGCGACACCATCCGCTTCTACGAGAAGAGCGGCTATCCGCTGGCCGCCCGCATCAGGGGTTTCTACCGGCCGGGCGACGACAAGCTGATCTTCGCCAAGGAGCTCGGCGCCGGCGACCAGCTCGCCGCGCCCGCGCCAGGCGACGCGACGCCGGCCGCCGCAAAGCCCGCCACGCCACGCTGAAGCGAGCCCGGCGGGCGCCCGCCCTGGCCATCGACCCCGAGCGGCAGCCGCTCCCCTTGACATCACCCTTTGCGAGGCACCACAATGACCACATGGGAAGCCTTGCTCCTCCACTTGCCGTCGGCTGCAGGGAGCTGAAGACCCGATTGGGGGCCTATATGAAGCACGTCAAAGCCGGAGCGACGATCATCGTCACCGAGCGCGGGCAGCCGATTGCCGAGCTGCGCCCGGTGGCTCTCGGCGGCGGCCTGGAGGAGCGGCTCTACCGGCTCGTCGCTCAGGGGCTGGTGAGCCGCGAGGTGCGGGAGGCGGGACCTCTCGAGGATTTCCGGCCGATCGTCTCGCGGCAGCCCGTCTCCCAGGCCCTCCTCGAGGAACGGGAAGATCGCTTCTGAGGCGGCGGCGCCCGCTCCGATCCTCCGGTACTTCGACGCCAGCGCCCTGGTCAAGCGCTACGTAACCGAGCCGGGCAGCGACCGCATCGAGGCCCTCCTCGGCGGTGGCGTCGCGGCAGCGTCGCGGCTTTCCGAGGCGGAAGTCGCGTCGGCGCTCTGCCGCCGCTGCCGCGAGGGCGCCTTCCCGCCGGCGGAGCGCGACCGGGCGGTCGCCGCCCTGCGCCGCGATCTCGCCAACCTCTTCGTGGTCGAGCTGAACCCCGAGGTCGTGGCGCGCAGCATCGCCCTGCTGGCCCGCCACGCGCTGCGTGCAGCCGACGGCATCCAGCTGGCTTCCTGCATGGAGCTCAGGGATCGCCTGCAAACGGCGTGTCTCTTCGTCTGCAGCGACGACCGCCTGCTGGCCGCCGCCCGGCAGGAAGGTTTCCCCACGGCGCCCTGAGCCGGCGAGTCCCTCCCGGCGGCCCCGCCGGGGCGAAGGCATCAGGGCACGTCGTAGAGAGCGATCCGCTCGCCCTTCAGGTACTTGGCGAACCAGCGCTCGATGTGCTGCAGGCGCTCGACGCGGTGCCAGGGGTGGCCCGAGCGCGACAGCTCGTGGCTCTCGCCCGGGAAGCGCACCATCACCACCGGCCGGCGCAGGTATTTCAGCGCGCGGAACATCGCCTCGCCGCCCGAGGTGGGCGGCGTACGGTAGTCGGCCTCGCCTTCGATCAGCATCAACGGGGTCTTGACGTTCCTGACGTAGGTGATCGGCGAGCGCGCCGTGAAATCCGCCGGGTCCTCGAATGGCGCGCCGCGGAACCAGCGCGGCGTGAACAGGGTGAAATCGGCGGTGTACCACCAACCCGCCCAGTCGGCGATCGAGCGCTGCGACACCGCGGCGGCAAAGCGATCGGTCTGGGTGATCGTCCAGTTGGTGAGCAGCCCGCCGCCGCTGCCGCCGGTGACTCCCAGGCGCTTGGGATCGGCGATGCCGCGGCGCACCAGCTCGTCGACTCCGGCCATCAGGTCCTTGAAGTCGTCTCCCGGGTAGCGGTACTGGATGACGTTGCCGAAGTCCTGGCCGTAATCGGTGCTGCCGCGCGGGTTGGGATAGATCACCACGTAGCCCTTGGCGGCCAGCCACTGCGCCTCGTGAAAGAACGTGTAGCCGTAGGCGCCGTGCGGGCCGCCGTGGATGTCGAGGATCGTGGGATAGGACTTGCCGGCCTGGAAATCCGGCGGTTCCTGCACCCAGGCCTCGATCGCCTTGCCGTCGAAGCTCGGGTAGGAGATCACCAGGGGCGGGGTCAGCACCAGCCGCGTGAAGAGCGGATCGTTGAAGCGCGTCAGCTGGCGCGGCTGCCCGCCGGCGGCATCCTGGACGAAGAGGTCGCCCACCGCGGTGGGCGTCGAGATCACCAGCGCCAGGCGCGAGCCGTCCGGCGTCGCCGCGCAGGCGACCACCTCGTGGTCCCCCGCGGTCACCGGCTGCGACGCACCGGTGGCGGCGTCGAAGCGGCGCAGATCGACCCGCCCGCGCTCCGCCGCCGGTACCAGCAGCGCACGGCCGCCGGCGCTCCACAGCGGCGTGGCGCGGCCGCCGGCGCGCGGCGGATGCTGGTCCCCGCTCAGGCCCGCGCCGATGTCGAAGTCATAGTTGGCGGTGAGGTTGTGCGGCTCGCCGCCGGGCGTCGCGGCCACCACCCAGAGGTCCGGCTGATCGTAGGAGCGCACCGGCTTGCCCGCGGCGGCGCCGATGAAGGCGATCTGCCCGCCGTCCGGGCTCACCGCCAGGCTGGCGATGCCACCCGAGAAAGCCGCCACCTTCACCAGCTCGCCGCCGGAGGCCGGCAGCGTGTAGATGGTCTCGCCGGCATCCTCGTAATAAGGCTCCTTGGTGCGGTTCGAGATCAGGTAGAGGCGCGAGCCGTCCGGCGCCCAGGCCGGGTCCTGCTCGTCGAACTCCCCGCTGGTGAGCTGGCGCGGCGGCGGTGGCTCGCCACCGCCCGTCCCCGCCGGCGTCGCGACCGTCCAGACGTGCTCGTGCCGGGAGGGGTCCAGGTAACCGCTGCCATTGTTGCGATAGACCGCCCGGGTGATGACCCGCACGTCGCTCTCGTGCTCGGGAATCGGGTCGGCGGCCCCTCCCGGGCGCGACGGATCGCCCGGCCTGGCGGCGCCGGCAGCCGCACCCTCGGTTGCCGGCTTGGCGCCTCGCGGCGCGCCCCGCTCCGCATCGCCGCTGGTGCTCAGGAACGCCAGCGCCGCACCGTCCGGCGACCAGGCAGGCGCCGCGGCGCCGCCCGGCAGGTCGGTGACCTGGCGGGCCTCGCCGCCGTCGAGCGGCAGCACGAACAGCTGATTCTCCTTGCCGGCATGGCGCAGGAACGCCAGCCGGCGGCCATCCGGCGACCAGCGCGGCGCCAGGTCGTGCGGGCCGGCGGTGAGCGGCCGCGGCCCGCTGCCGGCCACCGCGCCGGCGGCTCCCGGCACCGCGGCACCGCCGCCGGCGGCATCGGCGTCGACGATCCACAGCGCCGTCTCGTAACCCTCGCGCTTGGCATCCACGGTCACCCGCACGAAGGCGATGCGCTTGCCGTCGGGCGAGAGGCGCGGGTCGGCGACCCAGACGAAGCGGAAGAGATCGGTCTCGGCGATCGGCCGCTTGGCCGGCGCTTCAGCCCCGGCGGCGGCGCGCGCCGACCCGGCAGCCACGGCCGCACCGGCGATGGCGGCCGGCGCGCCGGCGGCGGCCAGGAAGGCCAGCGCGGCCGCCAGCGCCAGGACCAGTACCCGGGTTCGGTGGGGGTGCGGGGTGGAGAGCAGCGCGTGGCCGTGCCGGCAGGAGTCGCGGATGGTCATGGTTCCCCCTGGGAGCGGTGCGAGCGGCGCGATCTTACCGCTTGACGCCGATCTCGCGCAGCCGGCGATCGAGCAGCTCGCCGGCGAGGATCGGCGGGAAGCGGCAGGGTCGCTCGGCCGAGACGAAGCGGTCGAGGACGGCGAGGTCGCAGGCGGCGCGGGGATGGACGAAGAAGGGCATCGAGTAGCGGTCGCGGTTGGCGCTCGCCGGCGGGTTGACCACCCGGTGGGTGGTGGCCGGGACCACCGCGTTGGTGAGGCGGCAGAGCATGTCGCCGCTGTCGACCACCAGCTGACCGGGCCGCGCCGCCACCGGCAGCCAGCTGCCGTCGCGGCGCAGCAGCTCGAGACCGGAATCGGTGGCCTCGCACAGCAGCGTGATCAGATTGATGTCCTCATGCGGCGCCGCCCGCAAGGCCGGCGGCCCGGCCGCCGCCGGCGGCACCGGCGGCACCGGCGGCACCGGCGGATAGTGCAGGATCCGCAGCACGCTGTTGCCGCCGTGGATCATCGCCGCGAAGGTCTCCCGCGGCAGCTCGAAGAACTCGGCGAGCGCCGTCAGCAGCACAGCCGCCACCCGTTCGAGCTCGCGGAACAGGGCGATCGTCGGCTGGCGCAGCTCGGGCAGCTCGCGCGGCCAGACGTTCGGCGGGACCTCCTGCGGCAGCGACTCCGCGGGCGGCGTCTCCGGGCCGACGTGCCAGAACTCCTTGAGGTCCGGCGTCGCGCTGTCCCGGGCGTGCTCGACGCCGAACGGCGTCAGGCCCCGCGCGCCGCCCGCGACCCCGGCATAACGGCGCTTCACCGCCTCGTCGAGCGCGAAGCAGCGCTGCCACAGCGCATAGACCTCCCGGATGAGGCGCGCCTCGATGGCGTGCCCCTCGACCACCACGAAGCCGACGTCCACGAGCGCGCCGCCCAGGGTGGCGATGGCGCGCGAGCGCAGCGAGGTGTCGCAGGAGGTGTAATCCGACAGATCCAGGGTGGGCACCGCCGCGGCCAGGCTCATGCCCCAGCTTCCTGCCGACCCGGCACACCGGGCCTGAATCCGCCGCCGGCGATCACCAGATCGTCTCGCACAGGCCGGAAGCGACGATCTCGGTATCCCGGGTTACCACCGGAGCTCTCGCCTCCCGTGCCGTCGCGACGATGAAGCGGTCCGCCGGATCGGCGGGCGCCCCATCCCCCAGCAGCGTCGATCGCACGGCCACTTGCGGCGTGATGGGCAGGAGGCGAACGCCCGGCCGCGCCAGCGCCTGCTGCACCCAGAGCAAGGTGTCCCGGTCGAAGGTGATGCGTCGCCGACGCACCAGCATCGCCACCTCCCAGCATGAGATCGCGCTGACGCCGACGACCCCTGCCTCGTCGATCGCGGTGCGCGCGCGGGCCGAGAGCTTCGCCGACCCCACCGCCAACCAGATCCAGCTATGGGTATCGAGCAGGATCACCGCTCGACATCCCAGATTTCGCCAAGCGGCGAGACGAGGTCCCCTTCCTCGAGGATGCTGCCGGCCAGCGAGGCCGGCTCCTGCCCGGCAACCGGCGTGACCCGCGCCATCGGCCGGCCCCGTTTGGTCACCACGAAGCTGCCGCCCGTCCGCGCCACCTCCTCGATAAGCCTCAGGCAGTGGGTCTTGAATTCGCCGGCGGGGATTTTCGGCTCCTGATAGTCCATGGTCATCATTCTATGGTCGACTGATCCCGTTCGTCAAGGCTCCATGTCGTCGCCAAGCGGTCCGAGGGGGTTGCAGTCGGGTAAGCTCCGCCTGCCCGCTCCGACGCGAGTTCCCTTCCTTGCCGACCCCAGCGCCACCCCAGCCGCCGCCGGAGACGACCGGCGCGCCCGTGACCGCCGGCGGCGCGGCGGCGGCCCTCGCCCCCCGCGCCCGCCCGCTTGGCACCATGGCCAGCCTGGGCGCGGCCATGCGCTCCTGGCGCACCGCCTCGGTGGTGCTGCTGCAGTTCTCGTCGGGCATGCCGCTCGGCCTGGTGTGGATCGCCATCCCCGACTGGATGCGCAAGATCGGCGTCGACATCCGCGTCGTCGGGCTGATCACCCTGGCGCAGGCCCCCTGGACCTTCAAGTTCCTCTGGTCGCCGCTGATGGACCGCTACACCCCGCCCTTCCTCGGCCGGCGCCGCGGCTGGGCGGCGCTGGCGCAGGTGGCGCTGTGCATCCTCACCCTGGGGCTGGCCGGCGTCGGCCGTCACCCCGACACCCCCTGGGTGGTCGCCGCCCTGGCGCTCGCCATCGCCTTCGCCTCGGCCACCCAGGACATCGCCCTCGACGCCTACGCCGTCGACGTCTTGCGGCCCGACGAGCAGGCGGTGGCGGGGGGCGCGCGCACCGCCGTCTACCGCATGGCGATGCTGGTGGCCGGCGGCCTCGCCATCACCGCCGCCGGCAGGTTCTCGTGGCCGCTGGTCCTCTGCGGCCTCGCCCTGCTCTACCTGCCGATGCTGCTGCTGACCTGGAAGGCGCCCGAGCCCGCCGGCCTGCCGGCGGCGCCGCGCACCATGCGCGAGGCGGTCTGGCTACCGTTCGTCGGCTTCCTGGCGCGCCGCCGCGCGCTCGAGATCCTCGCCTTCGTGATCCTCTACCGGCTGACCGACAACCTGGCGCAGTCGCTGCAGCGCCCGTTCCTGGTCGAGATGGGTTACAGCGACTTCGACCGCGGCTTCGCGCTCTCGACCATCGGCCTGGCGGGCACGCTGGTCGGCGTCTTCCTCGGCGGCGCGGCGACGGCGCCGCTCGGGCTCGGGCGCTCGCTCTGGATCTTCGGCGTGCTACAGGCCTTCTCGAACCTCGGCTACGTGGTGCTGTCCACCCTGGGACACGCCGACCGGCCGGTGATGTACGCCGCCATCGGTTTCGAGACGCTGGCGGCGGGCCTGGGCATGGGAGCCCTGTCGGTGCTGCTGCTGCGCATGACCCAGAAGCGCTTCTCGGCCACCCAGTACGCGCTGTTCTCGAGCCTGTTCGGGCTGCCCCGGCTGGTGGCCGGACCGATCTGCGGCTTCGCCGTGGACGCCGTCGGCTGGACCGCCTTCTTCTGGTTCGCGATCGTCGCCGGCCTGCCGGCGCTGCTGCTGCTCACCCGCTTCGCCCCCTGGGGCGCGCGCGAGCCGGCCTTCGCGGTCGAGACGGTCGCCGCCCGCGAGCTGCCGCTGCCGCCGCGGGCGCTGGCCGGCCGCGGCGCCGCCGGCGGGCTGGCGGGCGCCGTCTTCGCCGCGCTGCTCGCGGCGCTGCTGGCGGCCCTCAAGGCGATGCGCGCCGCCCCCGGTCACCCGCCGCGGCCCTTCGACCTCGGGGCGCCGCTACGGGCGCTGGCCGCCCCCGGCGACGCCGGCGGCTGGCTCACGCTGCTCGGCATCACCGTCTTCGCGCTGGTTTGCGGCCTGCTCGCCGCCGCCGTCGCCGCCGCCCGCCACGGCGCCGGCCGCGACCTCGCCGCCGACCCTGGCGACGGCGCCTGACGGGCCTCGCCCCGGCAACGCCGGCGCGGTCGCCGGCCGCGGTGTCGGAGTCGGGCGCCGGGCGTCGGGCGTCGGGCGCCGGCGCTACTCGTCGCGCAGGACGACCATCGGATCCACCAGGGCGGCGCGGCGGGCGGGCAGCCAGGTGGCCGCCAGCGCCACCAGCCCGAGGGTGGCCGCGGTGACCGCCATGGCCAGCGGGTCCGCCGCCCCGACGCCGTAGAGCAGGCCGCGCAGGAAGCGGGTGAGCCCCAGGGCGCCCACCATGCCGATCCCGAGCCCGGCCGCCACCAGGAGCATGCCGCGGGAGACCACGCGGCCCAGCACCTGGCCCGGCCGCGCGCCGAGCGCCATGCGCAGGCCGATCTCGCGGATCTCGCCGGCGACCCGGCAGCGCACGACGCCGTAGACCCCCACCGCCGCCAGGGTGAGCCCGAGGATCGAGCAGAGCAGCAGGAAGGACATGGTGAAGCGCTGCCTGGCCACCGAGCCGCCGACCACGTCTTGCAGCGCGCGGACCTCCGAGACCGGCAGCCGTGGATCGACGGCATGGATCGCGGCGCGCACCGGGCCCGCCCAGTCCGCCGGCCTGCCCGCCGTCCTGACCACCAGGGTCATGCCGGGGATCAGCGAGCCCGCCGACAGATCGAACTGGGTACGCGGCAGGTACCAGGTGCCCTTGGCCTGGGCGGTGAGGCCGTTGTGCAACACGTCGCCGACGACGCCGACCACGGTGCTGAAGCGCGGCGCGCCCGGACCCTTGACCCGGATGCGGCGCCCGAGCGGGTCCCTGCCCGGCCAGAACCGCCGCGCCAGCGCGGCGCTGATCACGATCACCGGCTGGGCGTCGCGGCGGTCGGCGGCGGTGAACGGCCTGCCGGCCCGCAGCGGGATGCCCATGGTCTCGAAGTAGCCAGGGGTGACGATCTGCCACTCCCCCTGGACCGGCTCGCCGTGAGGCGGCGCGAAGCCGTCGACCTGCAACCCCCAGTCGCCGATCTCGGTGGCCAGCGGCAGCGAGCGCACGGCGCCGGCGGACTCCACCCCCGGCACCCTCCGGACGCCCTCCAGGATCTCGTCGTAGAGACCGATGAGGGCCTCGGCGCGCCGGTACTTCACCCCCAGGGGCGAGACCCCCATGGTCAGCAGACCCTCGGCGCGGAAGCCGGGGTTCACCTGCGACAGCGACCGGAAGGTGCGGACCATCAGGCTCGCCCCCATCAGCAGCACCACCGCCAGGGCGACCTCGACCACCACCATCAGGTTCTGCAGGCGCCCGCCGCCGGCGCCCGGGCCGGCGGCTCCCCGGCCGGATTCCCGAAGGCTCGCCTGCAGGTCGGGCCGGGAGAACTGCACGGCCGGAGCCAGGCCGAAGAGCAGCGCGGTGGCCAGCGAGACGGCGGCGACGAAGGCCACCATGCCGCCGTCCATCCCGACCTCGGCGAGACGCGGGATCTCGAGCGGCGCGGCGGCCAGGATGGCCCGCACCCCGAGCCAGGCGAGGCCCAGGCCGGCGGCACCGCCGAGCGCCGAGAGGATCCAGCTCTCGGCCAGCAGCTGCCGCAGCAGCCGGCCGGGGGCCGCTCCCAGCGCCATCCGCACCGCCAGCTCCTTGCGCCGCTGCATGCCGCGCACCAGCAGCAGGTTGGCGACGTTGGCGCAGGCGATCAGCAGCACGAAGCCGACGGCGCCGCAGAGCACCAGCAGCGCGATCCGCAGCGGGCCCAGGAGATCCGCGACCACCGGGATGACCAGCGGCTCGAAATGCCAGCTGCGCGGGTAGACGCCGGTGGCGGTCAGGCCGTCGGCGATGCCGCGCAGGCGGGCGCGCGCCTGGGCGACGCTGACCCCGGGACCCAGCCGGCCGATCGCGTCGTAGTTGTGGTCGCCGCCCATGCGCCGGAACGGGAACGGCCCGCTCAGCTCCTCGTCGAGCGGCAGCCAGAGCGCCGAGGGCGTCGCCGAGGCGTAGTCGAGCGGCAGCTTGAAGCCGGCGGGCATCACGCCCACCACCGTCTTCGGCACGCCGTTGACGTCGATGCTGGCACCCAGGATGCCGCGCGCGCCGCCGAAGCGCCGGCGCCACAGCTCTTCGCTCAGGATGACCACGTTGGCGGGATGGCGGCCGACCTCGGCGGCGGTGAACGACCGGCCCAGGATCGGCGCCACCCCGAGGACGTCGAAGACGTTCGCCGAGACCAGGGCGCTGCCGATCCGCTCCGGCTCGGCGCCGCCGGTCAGGTTGGTGTTTCCCGGGTCGAAGAGCGCCAGGCCGGAGAAGCAACCGGTCCCGGCGTAGGTTCGGTACTCCTCCACCGACAGCCACGACTTCGGGAAGTTCGACCACCGGCTCCACACCATCACCAGCCGCTCGGGCTGCGCATAGGCCAGAGGACGCAGCAGCAGCGCCCGCAGCACGCTGAACACGGCGCCGTTGGCGCCGATGCCCAGGGCCAGCGTCAGCACCGCCACGGCGGTGAAGCCGGAGTTCTTGGCGAGTGTCCTGGCGGCGTGGCGAAGGTCGCGAAAGAGCCCGGTCATGGCGCCTGCTGCCCTCCTTCCAGATGTGGCGGGGGCGCGCGTTGCCGGCAACCGCCGGTGGGAGCCGGCTGCCGCCGGTAGCTTGCAATATACGTGCATCGCCGGCCCGAGTTCTCGAAGTTCTCGCTCGCCGCCGCGGGCGCGGCCGGCGACGGCGGCGGTTCGCCCCGGCGTGCTATCTTGGCAGAGGCTTTCCTCGCAAGGAGCGGCGTCCATGGAGATCGCCACCCACCGCCACCCGGTCCCCCCGCAGCCGCCGCAACCCGCTGCCTCCTCGGCAGGCGCGGCGACCTCGCGCCAGGAGATGGACCAGGCGGTGGCCGAGTTGCAGGCGCGCAAGGCGGCCTGGCCAGCGGTCGGGGCGGCGGCGCGCCGCGTCCTCCTCGACCGGCTGCGCCGCGACTTCCTGACCGTCGCCGAGCGCTGGGCCGCGGCGTCGGCGACGGCGTTCGGGTTGCCCGACACCGGCGAGACCTCGCTCACCGGACCCTATTTCGTGCTGCGCAACCTGCGGTTGCTGGACGAGTCGCTGGCGGCGATCGCGGCCGGCGGCGTGCCGCGCATCCCGGGGCCGGTGCGGCAGCGCGCGGACGGCCAGGTGATCGCCCGGGTGTTCCCCCACGACGTCTACGACCGCCTGTTCTACGGCGGCGTCACCGCCGAGGTGTGGATGGATCCGGAGGTCGCCCCCGGCGACCTCGCGAGCACTCAGGCGGTGGCCTACCACCGGCTCGACGGCGGCGGCGTGGCGCTGGTGCTGGGCGCCGGCAACGTCTCCTCGATCGGCCCGATGGACGCCCTCTACAAGCTGTTCGTGGAGAACCGCGTGGTGCTCTACAAGGCGCATCCGGTCAACGCCTACCTCGGCCCGCTGCTGGCCGAGGCGTTCCGCGCCCTCGCCGAGGGCGGCTTCTTCCGCCTGGTCTATGGCGGTGCCGAGGAGGGCGCCTACCTCTGCGCCCATCCCGGGGTGGACGAGATCCACATCACCGGCTCGGACAAGACCTACGAGGCGATCGTCTTCGGTCCGGGCGAGGAGGGCCGGCGGCGGCGGGAGCGCAACGCCCCGCTGCTCGCCAAGCCGATCTCGGCCGAGCTCGGCAACGTCAGCCCGGTGATCGTGGTGCCCTCGCCCGGCGGCCTGCGCCCGGGCGATCTCGCCTATCAGGCCGAGAACCTGGTGACCATGCTCACCAACAACGCCGGCTTCAACTGCAACGCCGCCCGGGTCATCGTCCAGCACGCCGCGTCACCCGACCGCGAGCCCCTGCTGGCGGCGGTGCGCGCGCTGCTCGCCCGCGTGCCGCCGCGGCGCGCCTACTACCCGGGAGCCGCCGACCGCCAGCGCGCTTTCGTCGCCGCCCACCCCGAGGCCGAGCGCTTCGGCGCCCAGGCCGGGAGCCAGGGCGATCCCGGCGACACCATTCTGCCCTGGACCCTGATCCCCGGGCTCGATCCCGCCGCCCGCGGCGACATCTGTTACACCACCGAAGCGTTCTGCGGCGTCTTTGGCGAGACCGCGCTGGCCGCCGCCGGCCCCGTCGAGTACCTCGAACGGGCGGTCGCCTTCGCCAACGATTCGCTGTGGGGCACGCTCAACGTCACGCTGGTGGTGCCGCCGGCGGCGATCGCCGATCCGGCGGTGGCGGCGGCGGTCGAGCGTGCCATCGCCGGCCTGCGCTACGGCACGGTCGCGGTCAATCACTGGGCGGCGATCGGCTACGGCCTGGTGATCACCTCCTGGGGAGCGTATCCCGGCCACACGCCGCGGGACATCCAGTCAGGTACCGGCGTCGTCCACAACACCCTGATGTTCTCGCGGGTGCAGAAGAGCGTGGTGCGCGCGCCGTTCCACGCCCGTCCCAAGCCGGCCTGGTTTGCCACCCACCGCACCGCCGCCCGCCTTACCCCGCGCCTGGTGCGCTTCGAGGCCGCCCCCTCCCTCGCCAAGCTGCCGGGGATCTTCAGCCTGGCGCTGCGCGGCTGAGCCCCGGCCCAGGGCGGCGCAGCTGGCGCATCGCCGTCTGCCGCTCGCCGCTGCCTAGCCGTGATCGACGGTCAGTCCCTGGTCTGGAAACTTCCGATCGAAGCTGTACAGGCGTTCCGCGCCGCTGTCGACGGCCTGGGCCCAAAGCAGCGCATCGGTGAACGAGCAGCGATTCGAGTCGCGACAAAGGCTCAACCCGGCAAGCGCCCGAGGCTTGGTCAGGCTCGACAGCCGCAGGTTGGAGCGCTGTACCAGGGCCGCCAACGCATCGACGACGTCGGCCCGCGGCACTCGATAGACGGAAGTCAAGACGTAGGCGGTCTCGAGCAGCACCATCTCGCTCAGGATCAGCGGCTGGTCGCTGTCGATGACCGCGGCGGCCCGCGCCGCCAGCTCCGGTGGATCGTCGGTCAGGTAGCGTACGACGAAGCTGGTGTCCAGGAACGCGGGAGACCTGACTCGCTTCATTCGCTGGATCGCTCGGGGTCGACTCGCTCGCCAAGACTCAGCCGCCAGGCTGCTTCCCGCTGCCGTCCCCAGGTCCCCACCGGCACGGAGCCACCAATCCTGCCCGCCAGCACGCCCCGCAGCGAACGGCGGTGCTCGGGGGGATAGAAGCGGATCTCGACGTGGTCGTCTCGCAACTCCTGCACCGCCGTCGAGCCCGGCAGGATCCCAAGCGCTTCACGAATCGGCTTCTCGATGACGACCTGCCCCTTTTCTCCTACGATATTGGTCATGGCAAACTTGCTCCCAATGTCATACCGAATGATGATTGTAGTACTGGATGGGGACGAGCGTCGACTACACTCGCTGCGTACACTCGCTACGTACACTCGCTGCGACAGCGCCGCTTGCCGGTTAACCTTTCCTCTCCCCGATCCGTGGTGTGGATGAAACCTGCCCGGACGCGCCGGGCGGCGCACGAGGAGAGCAGACATGGACGTCCATTCGATGTTGGTCCTCATCGGCCTCTATTCGCTGATGGCCTGGGTGACCCGCACCTTCCTGGTCAACCGGCGATTGGCGAAGACCGCGCACATCCAGGCCGAGCTACAGACCCGCCTGCTGGACAAGCTCGGCACCGCGCCGGAGCTGCTGGCCTACCTCGCGAGCCCGGCCGGCCAGCGCCTGGCGGAGGCGGTGCCCGCCGAGAGGACCAACCCCCACGGCCGCATCCTCGGCTCGGTGCAGTCGGGGATCATCCTGATCGTGGTCGGCGCCGCCATGCTGGCGCTGCGCGGCGAGCTCAGCGGCGACGACGTCCACGCCCTCACCTTTGTGGGTGCGATCGGCCTGGCGCTGGGGATCGGCTTCCTGGCCTCGGCGTACACGGCCTACCGGCTGTCGAAGGCCTGGGGCCTGCTCGGGAACGCGAACGACGGCAACGCCGCCGGCGCCGCCGCCGAACGCGCCTAGGCCTGCCGGACGGCGAGCGCGGGCCGGCGATGGCAGCGGCGATCCAGGTGGCAGATGCGGCGACAGGCGTGGACGACAGCGGCGGCGCCGCCGTCCTGATGCTCGGGGAGGTTGCCTTCCGCGACTTCTACGATCGCACCGCGCGCCGCCTCTGGGCCTACCTGGCGGCGGCATCCGGGGACCCCGCGCTCGCCGACGATCTCACCCAGGAAGCCTTCATCCGCCTGCTGCGCGCCGGCATCCGGCCCGAGAGCGACGAGCACCTGCGGCGCTACCTGTTCCGCATCGCCACCAACCTCTTGCAGGACCACCGGCGCGGCAGCCGCCGCCTGGCGCCGCTCGCGGAGCTGCGCGAGGGCGCCTCGCCCGGCCCCGACGCCGCGGCGCGGGTCGACCTGCGCCGGCTGCTCGCCCGGCTCAAGCCGCGCGAGCGGCAGATCTTGTGGCTGGCGCACGTCGAGGGCCACAGCCACCAGGAGATCGCCGCCATCGCCGGCATGCGGCCGGCTAGCCTGCGCGTGCTGCTGTTCCGAGCCCGCCGGCGCCTCGCCGGCCTGGTGCGGGCCGCCGGCCTCGCGCCCGAGGAGACGCCATGAGACCACCGCCCTGCCCCCATCTCGACGACCTCGCGCGGGCCGCCGGCGGCCCGTTGCCGGAGGCGCTGGCGCGGCACGCCGCCGGCTGCCCGGAATGCGCCGACGCCCGCCTGGTGCACGGCTTCCTGCGCGCCGGCGCGGCCCGCATGGCGCCCCTGGGCCTGCCCGACGCGGCGGTGGTGCGCCGGCGGGCCGAGTTGCGGGAACGCGCCGCACGGACCGAGCGCGCCCTGCGCCCGATCGCGCTGTTCGATCGCCTGGGCCTGGCGGCGGGCGGAGCGGTGCTGGGTGCGCTGGTGCTCGGCAAGGGTGCCCCGGCCGTGGCGTGGTTGCGCGCCCTGGGCGCAGCCGGAGGCAACGCGGCACACTCGGCGCTCTCGGCGCTCTCAGGGGTGCCAGCAGCCACCGCGGCCCGCGGCGCGCTGCAAGCGGCTCGCGCACTGCGCGCAGCCGGCGCGCTGCACGCGGCCGGCGCGATTCCCGCGCTCGGCGCCGGCGTCCCGGCCGCGGCGGCCATGGCGGTGGCCACCATCCTGCTGGCGGCGCCGCCGCTGGTCTGGAGCCTCTACCTGGGCTGGGTCGATGAGTGACGACACCCACGCCATGCGCGGCGGGAGTATCCGGCCGGGAGGCGCTATGCGCGAAGCGAGTCGCATTTTCGAGCGGTTCAGTCGCGATGAGTAGCCCACCGGGAGGCGCCATGCGCGGCCGCGGCTCCATCCTGAAGCGGCTTGGAGTCGGCGTGCTCATCGCCGTCCTGGCCGGTGCCATCTACCAGCAGCTCGGCACCATGTTCGACGCGCGGGCCTTCCCGGCGCCCGGCAGGATGGTGGCCGTCGATGGCCGGCGCGTCCACGTGCTCTGCGCCGGCGCCGGCGACCGGACCCTGCTGCTGGACGCCGGGGCCGGCGGCTGGTCGACCATGTGGTATCGCATCCAGCCGGCGCTCGCCAGGCGTTGGCGCGTGTGCTCGTTCGATCGCCCCGGCCTGGGCTGGAGCGAGGCCGGCGGCCAGCCCTTCGACGCCGCCGCAGCGGCGTCCGAGCTGTCCCGCATCGTCGCCGCGGCAGGGATCCGGCGGCCGTTCGTCTACGTCGGCCACTCGCTCGGCGCGAACTTCGCGCAGGTCTACGCCGCGCTGCGGCCGCGGGACGTCGAGGCGCTGGTGCTGATCGAGCCCGGCGACCCGCGCGACCTGCTCGAGGACTTCCACGGCTCCCGCCGCGAGGCGATGGCGCTGCCAGCCTGCGGTCCGCGCTGCGTCGCCAGCGGGATCGCGGGGTACCTCGGCGTGATGCGGATCCTGGCGCATTTCTTCGGCGCCAAGAGCTATGCCGGCGACGCGCCGACGCTGGCGCGCTATCGCGCCGGGATCTCGCGCAGCTCGATGATCGGCACCACCGCGGCCTACCTCGGGGCGCTGCCGAAGACCGCCTGGCAGTGCCTGGACGTCCGCGGCTTCGGCAGCCTGCCGCTCCTCACCCTGGCGACCTCGGAGCTGCGCCGGCCGGAGGGCAGGGAGACCGCTCGGGACGTGATCGCCTGGCGCCAGGTCTACCTGCGCCACCTTGCCGCGGTCACCGCGAGATCCAGCCGCGGCAGCGGACCGATCGTGATCCCGGGTTCCACTCACACCTCGATCGTGCTGCAGGAGAAGCCGGCAATGGCCACCGCGCAGGCGATCGCCACCTTCGTCGCCGGCCTCCCGCCCGCGCCCGCTGAGCGCTGAGCGCTCAGGGCTTGGTGACGACGGCGGCGGTCGGCGGGACCTCGTCCTTGCAGCCGTAGACGACCACCGGCATCTCGCGCGGCACCAGGCGCGGCAGCAGGCGCGCGGCGTACATCGGGATGCGGATGCAGCCGTGGCTGACCGGCTTCGGCGGCACGTCGAGGCTGCCGTGGATGGCGATGCCGCCGACCAGGTACAGCGGATTGAACATCTCCCCGAGCTGGCTCTTGTGCCAGCCGTAGCCGCGGGAAAAGACGGTGAAGTGGCCGCAGGGGGTCTCGGCGACGCCCTGCCAGCCGGGGGCGCGGAAGGGCCTGCCGGAGCCGGTGGAGATCGGCAGCACGTGCGATGCGGCGCCGGCGTCGTCGACCATGAACAGCACCTGCCGCGCCAGGTCCACCTCGATGTGGGCCGGGCCGGTCTCGCGCGGCGCCGGCGGCGCGGCGCGCGCCATCTCGTCCCACTCGGCGCGGGTCAGCCGGCCGGTCGGCTTGCGCCATTCGACCTTCTGAAAGGCGATGAGCGCGTGGCGCCAGCTCTCGTCCCAGGGACCGGCGGCGCTGCCCGCCCAGTAGCCCAGCTCGGCGAGGCGGCGCTGCGCCGCCTTGACCTCGCCGGGCGACAGCGGCGGGCCGGCGGCGCGGGTGCCTGTCGCCGAGTGGAGCGGCACCCCGGCGGCGGTTGCCATGGCGGGAGTTGCCCCGCTCACGGCCGCACCAACCGCCGGCCGGGGGCACACCGCCAGCAGCGCGACCGCCAGCGCCGGGGAGAGCGTCAACCCCGGGGAGACCGCAAGCGCCGCGCCGACCGCCAGCACCGGGTAGGCTGCCAGCGCCGAAAGCCTCGCCCACCACCGCAACGCCGGCCCGCGCCGGCGTGCCGACCCGGTGCTCATGCGGTGTTCCGACCCGGTGCTCATGCGGTGTTCCGATCCGGCGCTCATGCGCCGTGCCGACCCGGCGCTCATATGGCGTATCGACGCGGCGCTCATGCGCCGTCCCCACGCGCGCCGGCCGCCGGCGCGCCGGCAACCGCCAGCGCGTCCGCGCTCGCCGCCGTCTCCTCCGCGGCGGCCGGCGCCGCCAGCGGCGCGAGCAGCAGCAGCGCCAGCAGGGCGGCGCGCTCGGGCATGCGCGCCAGCACGACGTGCTCGTCGAGGGCATGGGCGCCGCCGCCGACCGCTCCCAGGCCGTCGAGGGTGGCGGTGTAGAGGCTGGTGGTGTTGCCGTCGGAAGCGCCGCCGGCGCTGCCGTGCCCAAGCGTCAGCCCGAGCTGGCCCGCCGCCTGCTCGGCGAGGTGCAACAGGCCGAGGTTGGCGGCGGTCAGGGTGAGCGGCGGCCGGTCGATGCCGCCGGTCACCTCCAGGCGGGTGCCGGGGACGGTCGGCCGCAGGCCGCGGACCGCCGCCGCCAGCACCGGCGCGTCCTCCTCCCGCTGCACCCGCACGTCCACCTCGGCGCGCGCCTCCGGTGCCACCACGTTGCCGCGCAAGCCGCCCGCCACCACCCCGACGTTGACGGCGACGCCCCGCGCCGGGTCCGCCATGGCGTGCAGGCGCTGGATGACGTGCGACAGCTCCAGCACGGCGCTCGCGCCGCGCTCGGGCTCGAGCCCGGCGTGCGCCGCGCGGCCGCGCACCGTGACCACGAACTGGCCGACACCCTTGCGTCCAGTCTTCAGCCGACCGTCGGCGCCGAGCGACGGCTCGAGCACGAACACCCGCCGCACGCGGCGCGCCAGCCGGCGCACCTGGCGCGTCGACTCGCCGCTGCCGGTCTCCTCGTCGGAGTTGACGAACATCACCGGCACGGCAGGTGGTTCGAGATCCAGCTCCCGCAGCGCGCGCAGCGCGAACACCGCCTGCACCAGGCCGGCCTTCATGTCGTAGACGCCGGGACCATAGAGACTGCCGTCGCGCGCCTCGACCGGCATGGTGGCGAGCATGCCCTGCGGCCACACCGTGTCGCAGTGCCCGAGCAGCAGCTGCAGCGGACCGCCCCGTGCCCGCCCGGTCCGGCGACCGCCGCGCGCGCGTCCCGGCGGCCGCGCTGGCGCGGCGAACAGCTGGCCGCCGCTGCGCTTGCCGCGCAGCCGCCGCACCCGCATGCCGAGCGCCCGCAGCTCGCTCTCCAGGCGGTCGAGCACCGGGCCCTGCGACGCTGGCGCCACCGATGGCGACTCGAGCCGCGCCAGGTCGGCCAGCAGCCCGGTCATCGCCTCCTGGCGCCGGCGCAGGTGGTCGAGGATGGCGCCTGCCGGGGAGATGGGTGGCATGTGGGGGAGATCTAGAGCTCCTTGCCGGCGGGCGCGGGGGCCGCGACGGCCGGGCGGCGCTCGCCGGGCGCGGCGGCGCCGGCGGTGGTGGCGCCGGCGGCTGGACGCGCCTGGTAGCGTTGCGGCGGCAGGTCTTCGAGGCCGCGCCAGATGTTCTCGTCCTCGTCGAAGATCGGCAGCGTCGGCATGCGGCCGCGGGCGGCGTTGGCGTGCCAGCCCCAGAGCAGGGACCACTTGCGGTAGGTGCCGAACGATTGCAGCATGCAGAACACCAGGCCGTGCATGCCGTCGAGGATGCCGAACTGGAAGAGGTAGGTGCGGACGAAGCGCCAGACGCTGCGGCCGAAGACCTCGGAGAAGCCCGCCCGGGTGCCCTCCTTCCAGTGTTGCGAGGCGCCCCAGAAGCTGTACTTCTCGATCCGCCGGATGTACTCGTCCAGCGTATCGGCCATGTAGTGCTCCATCGGGTTGCGCAGGATCGGCGCCGGGCCGCGGGTGAGCATGTCGGCGTGCACCCGCCGGTTCGGGTAGCGGGCGCAACCGCGGCGCACCAGGCGCACCACGCGGTCGTGCTGCCAGCCGGAGAAGCGGATCACCCTGTCGATGAAGTGGACGCGGCGCTTGATGGTGTAGGCGTCGTGCCGGGCGCCGGCGGCGAGCAGCGCCACGATCTCGCGCTGCAGCGCCGGCGTGCAGCGCTCGTCGGCGTCGAAGATCAGGATCCAGTCGTTCTGGACCTGATCCATCGCCCAGTTCTTCTGCGACGCCGAGCCGTAGTAGGTGCGTTGCACGAACCGCACCTTGGGGTAGCCGCGCGCGATCTCCGCCGTGCGGTCGGTCGAGAACGAGTCCACCACCAGGATCTCGTCGCACCACAGCAGCGACTCGATGCAGCTGCCGATGTTCTGCTCCTCGTTGAAGGTGGTGACGATCGCGGTGATTGCCGGGTGTGCGGGGTGCGCCGGGTGCGCAGAGTGTGCCGGCTGCGCTGGGTGCGCCGGGTGCGCAGAGTGTGCCGGCTGTTCCGGCTGTGCCGGGACCCCTGGCGCCGCCTGGGACGCACTACCCGCCGGGGTCCCGGAATGGACCGGCGTAGCCACGGGGCGCGGCGAGGGTGGATTGGCTGGCGGCATGGCGGCGGCTCGGGAGCGGCTCCCGCTTCTGCTCCGGGGGAGCAGCGCATTTTACCATCCCCCGCCGCCAACGCCGCCAACGCCGCGGGCCGCCCCGTCCGGCGGCCCCCTAGAGGGAGGCCGCCGGAACCAGGCGTGACGGTTCGCCGCGGATCAGCAGAAATTGGTGGTGCAGGTCATCTGGCAGGTGGTGCAGGTGTTGCGATTGCTGTACTGGCAGGGCGGGCGGCAGGTGAAGCTGGCGCAGCCGTAGCAGGTGGAGTACTCCGTGGTCGCCCCGTTGGCCGCCTGCATGTCGGAGCGGTCGAGCTCGACCAGGGTCTCACGGTTCAGGGCCAACCTCTTGCGCGATTTCCTCATTTGCTCCTCCTTTCGATGACCGACGTCCCTTGGCCGCCCACCGGCGGGCGGTCCTAACTACTCTGGTGCCGCCGAGGCCTCGGGAAGCGTCGCCGCGCCGCGGGCCGCCAGGATGAGGATCACAAGAGCAGCGCCCACCGCGCACCAGGCGAAGAGATCCCCCCATAGCGCATACGGCGTCCGCGCGCCGGCCACGGGCACCTCCGCCACCATGGAGCGGCTGGCGCTCTCGAGGTCGTCCTCGTGCGCCAGGACGTGGCCCTGGTAGTCGACGGCGAGAGACAGGCCATTGTGCGCCTGGCGAATCATCGAGAAGCCCTCCTCGATGGCGCGGAAGGCAGCCATCTGGGCGTGCCAGGGATCGATCGCCGGCCAGTCGCTCGCCGGCACCAGCACGACCTGGGCGCCGGCGCGGCCCGCCTGCCGCAGCAGTTCCGGGAAGTCCATGTCGAAGCAGATGGCGGTGGAGAGCCGCCCCAGGGGAGTGTCGAGAGTCCGCAGCCGGCCGTCGCTCGGCACCGCGTGGGCAGCCTCGCCGCCAGGCACCGGACGAGCCTTCCGATACTGCCAGGCGACCGTCCCGTCGGGAGCGATCAGCACCAGCTTGTTGTCCAGCCAGCGGGCCGCCATGGGGTCGATCGTCCCCATCGCCATCCCCAGATAGATGCGGCGCGCCCGGGCGAGCCGGCAGCCGCGTGCGACCAGCCGCGCCTCGTCGCCCTTCATCACCGGCAGGGCCGCTTCGTTCCAGAAGACGAGCTTGGCGCCTGCCGCGGCCTCGGCGTCGGCGCGGGCGAGCAGGCCGTCCGCGAGCTTCTCCCAAAAGGCGGTGATCGCCATGGTCTCCGCCGCCGTCGCGGCACGGCCGGAGAAGCGGCGCTCGAGGTCCTGGTTGGGGAAGATCGACGCCTCCGGGCGGGACAGCGCGGCGATCCGCACCGTCGGCCGCTCGACCTGCCAGAGCGCCAGCCGCAGCCCGCCGAGCAGGAAGACACCTGCCAGAGTGGCGAGGCAGCACAGCGCCCCCCGGCGCACCCGACGGTCGGCGAGGCCGCGTTCCCAGACCCAGTTCACGGTGGCGGCGAACCAGCCGACGAGGAAGGTGATCCCCGCCATGCCGGTCACCGCGACGATCTGGACGAGGGGGAGGTTGCCGTACTGCGTGTAGCCGACGGTGCCCCAGCTCGAGAACGGGCTCCAGCGCAGGAACAGGAACTCGCTCGCCACCCAGGTCAGCGGGAACACCAGGGTGGAGGCGAGGCCCGGCAGCCGCCTGGCCGCCCAGCGGTCGGCCAGGTAGGGCAGGATGCCGGCCACCGCATACAGCCCGTCGATGACCCAGAACATCGTGTCTCCGACCGGCACCATGCCGCGAAACTGAAACGCCCAGGTCGCCACCATCACCAGGCAGACCAGCGGCAGGCCCAGCCAGGGGCGCCGCGTGCGAACGAAGCGCAGCAGCACCAGCGGCGCCAGCCAGGCGGCGATGGCCACCGTGTTGCGGCCGTTCGCGAACAGCAGCAGGGCCGCCGAACCAAGCAAATAGAGCGCCGCGGAGCCTCGTCGCATCGTCTGCCCTCCCCGGAGATGACCGACCGTTGTCTGTCTTACCACCGATCGCCGCCCAACGTTTCAGCGGTATCTTCCGAGAATCCGGGACTCCGGGGTTCCGGCGTTCCGGGGCTCCGGCGGCCGCGGCGGCCCGGCCCGCGCGGCCGGCGCGCGGCTTCCGTTGTAGGATCCGCTGCCTGGTGCGCCCCTACGTCGTTTTCCTGCTGCTGGTGCTGGTGAAGGTCTGCGCGCGGCTGTTCTACCGCGTCGATCTGCGGTGGATCGGCGACCCGCCGCCGGACCGCTGGCGCCACGTCCGCCTGCTGGCGGTGCTCAACCACACCAGCCTCTACGAGCCGCTGTTCCTGGGCGGCGTGCCGCTCTCCTTCGTGTGGCGCATCGCCCGCCACGGCGTGGTGGTGATCGCCCAGAAGACCGCGGTGCGGCCGCTGGTGGGCCACTTCTACAAGCTCATCGCCGCCCGCGTCATCTCGATCACCCGCGAGCGCGACGAGAGCTGGGAGAAGGTGCTCGCCCACGTCGATCCCGACGCCATGATGGCGCTGCTGCCCGAGGGCCGGATGAAGCGGGCCACGGGCCTCGACGCGAGCGGCAACCCGATGACCGTCCGCGGCGGCGTCGCCGACATCCTGGCGTCGATCGGCGCCGGCCGCATGCTGCTCGCCTACAGCGGCGGCCTGCACCACGTGCAGGCCCCGGGCGAGCGCTTCCCGCGCCTGTGGAAGACCATCCGCATCCGCCTCGAGCTGGTGGACATCGGCGCCTACCGCGCCGCGCTGCTCGCCCAGGCGGGCGAGGCCGGCTGGAAACGCGCGGTCATCGCCGACCTCGAGCGGCGGCGCGACCTCCACTGCCCGTGCGCGCCGGCGGCCGGCGATTGACCGCGGGCGCTACCGCGAGGAGCGGCCCGGACGGGACCTGGAGCTGGGCGCCCGGCGCGACCTCGGGCCAGGCGCCGCGCGGGGCGCGGCTGGGTGATCGGTGTTGCGGAGGGAACGCGAGCCGGCACCGGAGCTCGTGACGCTCGCGGCCGAGCTCGACGCGGCATCGCCGGCGCGTTGCTCTTCGCTCCGCTTGCGCCACCACTTGATCTCTTGCGCCGTCGTCCAGGCGTCGTTGGAGAACTGATCCTTCTCGGAGGCATCGGCAACCACCGCGCGACCGATCTCTTTCGCGTCGTCGGTGCTCAGCTCCTCGATCAGGTCGGTCCCGGGATCGTTGATCTGGCCGATCAGGACGAGGAGAGAAGCATCACGCGGCGAGATGTCACCAGCCCATGATGCCCGGCGGGCAGCTCGAGCTGGCGCGCCGGCCCCGATTTGGCATCCTTCCACAGGGCAACGCTACGCGACGCCGGCCTGCCCGGAGGCCGGCAGAGCTCGGCCATCCCGACGCTCGTCAAGGTGAGCACGGAACATCCGGGGTCATCCGCCAGCACCGTCGCGTAGCGAGCCGGCCACCTGGCCTCGAGCTGCGGCCCGTCCATCAACAGGGCGATGACCAGGTTGGGTCCGACCGTCCGCACCAGCCTGGCAACCGGCTCCTGCCGCGCCAGGTCCTCGCACACCAGCACCGAGAGCGACAGCCAGGGGAGGATCGAGAGGAACGTCAGCTGCCGCGCCTCGGAGATCGTGTGCTCCCACCACTCGGACTGCGGATCGAGCTGCCCACCCAGGCCGTATTGCACGATCTGCGACCGGTCGAGCCGCCACCGATGGTGCTTGTTCTGCTCGATGGTCGAGTAGTACCGGGTGCCGCTGAAGGGAATCCCGACGGTCACGAAATTGCGGCCGGGAGACGGACCTGCTGATTCCTCCGCAACGCCGCACACCAGGAACAGGTCATGGCTCTTCGCCCAGCGGTACACCTCCGTGCTCTCGAACTCGCGTTCCAACGCGAGCTCCGGCAGGATCACCATCTCGATCCTACCCACCAGCTTGATCGCTTCCCGGTAGAGCTCCTCGAGCCGCCGGCACAACGCCTTGCCCGCCTGCCGCCTGGTTGCCTTCGAACAGTCCCGATGCTTGCAGTAGGTGAAGAACTTGAACTCCTCGGGCATGTTGGCGAGCTCGCCGCAGGCAGGCTCCGCGGCACGGAACTGAGTCGGCGTGATGGCCTCCGGCCAGGGCACGATCAGCAGGTTCAGGCTGGGGGAATCCCACAGGTATTTGTGGGTGAGCGGCAAGACGCTGTACCAATGCGGCACCACGTCCGAGGTGACCCACAGCGCGAGGTGATGGGTGAGCGACGCCAGCGTGAGCCCGTTCTGCGGGGTGTGCGACTTGGGCAGGACCTTCGCCCTGGAGTGATGGATCTCCCGGCAGAGGCTCGAACCTGCGAGGAAAGTGGCGAGCAGCAGCCCAGGCGGCCGAGGGCACGGGCAGCGCCCCGTCCGCGTCCGCACCGCTCGGCGGCCACCTGGACACGACTTTCAGATAGATACCGGACTCGAGGATCAGCACCGCGGCCAGCGCGAACGCATCCGGAGGCCACGCCGGAGGCGAGGCGCTGCGTGCCAGCTTGGGACTCAAGAATGCGAGCAGCTCTTGGGCCGTGAGATCACCACGCTCCGGCATATTCCAGAATCTCCGCAAAACGTCATTCCAGCGGAACCGCGTCGCTTGCGCTGGGCCACGCCCGCTCCCGGACCGTGTGGCAGGGCTCAGCCGCGCCGGGAACCCCCGCGATTCGCCGCCCTTCGGCCGCCGCCGGCGCGGGTCGCGATGGCGCGGGCGCTCCCGCTCGCGGCGCCGCCACCGCGCTGCCGCAGCGCCGCGATCTGGCGCCAGATCACCGAGTTGACCTCGCCGCCCACCACGATGGCGAGGGCGGTGAGGTAGAACCAGAGCAGCATCACGAACACCGCGCCCAGCGAGCCGTAGGTCGCGGCATAGCCGTGCACCTCGGTGAGGTAGAGGCGGAGGCCGAACGACACCGCCAGCCACAGGCAGACGCCGACCACCGCGCCCGGCGTCCCCCAGGCACGGCGAACGCCGCGCCCGAGGTTGGGAGCGAAGTTGTAGACCACCTCGAACGACAGCAGCACGAAGGCCAGCACCATCGGCCAGCGCACCACGTGCCAGACGGTGACGAACGCCGGCCCGACGCCGAGCGCGTTGGCGAGCGCCTCGCCGATCTGGTGGCCGTAGAGCAGGACGGTCAGCGCGCCGACGGTGAGCACGGCGAAGCCCAGGGTGAGCCCGATCGCCACCAGCCGCCGCCACCACCACGGCCGCGTCTCCTCCACCCCGTAAGCCGAATTGAGCGTGCGCCCCAGCGCCAGCATGCCGGTCGAAGCCACCCAGACCGCCACCAGCAGCGACAGCGACAGGGTCGCGCCGCCGCGGTGGGTGATCACCTGGTCCAGGGTGCCGGCGAGCAGCGCCGGGACGTCCGGGCTGGGGGCGAACCGCCCGACGTAGACGAAGAGGATGTGGCGCAGCCGGGACTCGGGGCCCGCCAGGTAGCCGAGCAGCGAGGTCAGGAAGAGCAGCAGCGGGAACACCGAGAACAGGAAGTAATAGGCCAGCTCGGCGCAGCGCCCGGGCACCTGGTCGATCAAGATCTCCCGCCACACCCGCACCAGCAGCTGCCACCAGCTCAGGCCGCCGCGGCGCCACATCGAGGTCATGGAGCGGATGATACAGTTTTGGCCATGAGCCGAGGCCAGGGGACCCCGCCGCCGCGGCCGGACCTGGACCAGGCCGCCGCCGCGTCCCGCGCCGCGCAGTTGCAGCGCGAGATCCGCCACCACGATTACCTGTATTACGTCCGCGACGCGCCGGCGGTCTCCGACGAGCAGTACGACCGCCTGTTCCACGAGCTGACGGCGCTCGAAGAGCGCTTCCCCGGGCTGCGCACCGCCGACTCGCCCACCCAGCGCGTCGCCGGCCAGCCGCTGGCGAGCTTCCCCCAGGTCGAGCACGCGGCGCCGATGCTGTCGCTCGACTCCGACCAGGACCCGGCGTCGCTGCGCCGCTTCGACGAGCGCCTGCGCAAGACGCTGGCCGAGCACCGCCCGGACGGCGAGGTCGCCTACGTGCTGGAGCCGAAGCTCGACGGCGCCTCGATCGAGCTGGTCTACGAGGCCGGGACGCTGGTCCGCGCCTCCACCCGCGGCGACGGCCGCCGCGGCGAGGGCGTCACCCAGAACGTGCGCACCATCCCGGCGGTGCCGCTGCGCCTGCGCGAGGACGACGGCCGGCCGGCGCCCGCCTTCGTCGCCGTCCGCGGCGAGGTGATCATGCGCGCCGCCGCCTTCGACCGGCTCAACGAATCGCTGCTCGCCGCCGGCAAGGAGCCGTTCGCCAACCCGCGCAACGCCGCGGCCGGCGCCCTGCGCCAGCTCGACCCGCAGATCACCGCCGCCCGGCCGCTCGACCTCTACGTCTACGACATCCTCTCCTGGGGCGAGCAGGCGCCGCCGGTGGCCAGCCAGTGGGAGGTGCTCGCCGCCCTCGCCGGCTGGGGGCTGCGCGTCAACGGCCTGGTGCGCCGCGCCGCGAGCCTCGACGAGGTCCTCGCCTACCATGCCGAGCTCGAGGCGCGGCGCGACGACCTGGGCTACGAGATCGACGGCGTGGTGATCAAGCTCGACGACCTCGCCGCCCGCGAGGCGCTGGGCTGGACCGCCCGCCACCCGCGCTGGGCGTTCGCCTTCAAGTTCCCGCCGCGCAAGGAGGTGACGCGCATCCTGTCGATCCTGCCCTCGGTGGGCCGCACCGGGGTGGTGACGCCGGTGGCGCTGATGCTGCCGGTGGAGATCGGCGGCGTCACCGTGGCGCGCGCCACCCTGCACAACCGCGAGGAGGTGGCGCGCAAGGACGTGCGCGAGGGCGACCGCGTGCGGGTGCAGCGGGCCGGCGACGTCATCCCGCAGGTGGTCGAGCGCATCGACGAGCCCGACCGCGAGCGCGCCGCCGAGTGGCGCATGCCCGCCGCCTGCCCCTCCTGCGGCACGCCCCTGGTCGAGCGCGGGCCGTTCACCGTCTGCCCCAACGCCTTCCAGTGCCCGGCGCAGCTCGCCGGCCGCATCGTCCATTTCGCCTCGCGCGACGCCCTCGACGTCGAGGGGCTGGGCGACGAGACCGCCAAGCTGTTCGTCGCCGAGGGCCTGGTGCGGCAGCTGCCGGACCTCTTCGACCTGCGGCCGGAGGCGCTGCTCGGCCTGCCGGGCTTCGCCGAGAAGTCGTCGCAGAAGCTGGTGGCGGCGCTCGCCAAGGCCGCCCACGTCGAGCTGGCGCGCTTCCTCTACGGCCTCGGCATCCCGGAGGTCGGGACGGCGGTGGCGCGCGACCTGGCGCGCCACTTCGGCGGCTTCGCCGCGCTGCGCGCCGCTGGCGACGAGGAACTGCAACAGGTGCGGGGCGTCGGGCCGCGCATGTCGGAGCAAATCACCGCCTTCTTCGGCGACGCGCAGAACGCCGCCATCCTCGACGCCCTGCTGGCGCGGGTGCGGCTGGTGGAAGCGCCGCCGCGCCCCGCCGCCGCCGCGCCGGCCGGCGCCGGGGCTGCCCATGCCGCCGGCCGGGCCGGCGGCGACGGCTCGGCAGCCGGCGAGGCAGCGGCAGGCGATGACGGGACCGCCGCGCCGGCCGGCGACCTGCCGCTGGCCGGCAAGAAGTTCGTCTTCACCGGCTCGCTCGAACGCCTGTCGCGGCGCGACGCCCAGGCGCTGGTCGAAGCGCTCGGCGCCCGCGCCGCCGGCTCGGTGAGCAAGGCGACCGACTACGTGGTGGTGGGCGAGGAGGCCGGGTCGAAGGCCGAGAGCGCCCGGCGCCTGGGGGTCGCGATCCTCGACGAGGCGGCGTTCCTCGCGCTATTGCGCGAGCACGGCGCGACGTTGCCCGCCGAGCCCGCCGAGCCCGCCGGCCACTAGCCGAATCGTCGCCAACGGTGTAGCGTTGCGCCGACGCTCCACGACAGCAACCAGAGGCCCCACCATGAGCCCAGTCATGAGCCCGGTCATGCAGCGCACGAGTCGCAGGCGCCACGGCCGCCTGTTCGTCCAGGCCCTGGCCGCCGCCCTCGCGACGATCCTGCTCGGCAGTCTCGCAACGTCGCCTCCCGCCCACGCCGCGGCCGCGGCCGGCGGCGCCGCCGACATCGCCATCGGCGTCGTGCTGCCGATCAGCGGCCGCGAGGCCAAGCCCGGGCAGTACCAGCGCGAAGCCATCGACCTGGCCGTGCACGAGCTCAACCAGGCCGGCGGCATCCCGGTCAAGAGCCTGGGCAGGAAGCTGCCGCTGCGGGTGGTCTTCTACGACGACGGCTCGGACCAGGCGAAGTCCTCCGGCCTGGTCGAGCGGGCGATGACCGCCGACGGCGTCACCGCGGTGCTCGGCGGCTACTCCACCGCCCTCGGCGAGGCCGAGTCGGTGATGCCGGACCGCTACCAGACCCCCTGGATCACCACCGGCGCGGCGGCCACCACCATTTTCAACCACGGCTACCAGTGGATCTTCGGCACCTTGAGCCCGACCGACCTGCTGGGCTCGACCACCGCCGCCTTCCTCGGCAGCCTGGTGGACCACGGCAAGCTCCACAAGGGCCTCAAGCTGGCGCTGGCGCTCGAGAACACCGACCACGGCGTCGACTACGAGCGCGGCATCCAGACCTGGATCCACGCCCACCCCGGCTATTTCACCGTCGTCTTCAGCGAGAAGTTCGACCTCGGCGCGCCCGACTTCTCGGGCCTGCTGCAGAAGGTCAAGACCGCCCACGCCGACATCTTCCTCGCCGATGCGCACCTGCAGGACTACATCACCATGCACCGGCAGTACATCCAGACCGGCATGTACCACCAGATGATCAGCTACGGCGCCCGCGGTCCCGAGAGCGACGCCCGCAAGGCGCTGGGCGACGCCACCAACGACATCTTCGCCGGCATCTGGTGGTCCGACAAGCTGCCCTACCCGCAGGTCAAGCGCTTCATCGCCAGCTATCGGGCGTTCACCGGCCATCCCCCGGACTCGTGGTATCCCGCCACTGCCTACGATGCGGTGCGCATCCTGGCGATGGCGATCGAGCGCGCCGGCAGCCTCGACAAGACCGCGATCCGCGATCAGCTGCGCACCGCCGTGCTCAGGGACTCCCTGCTGCCCGGCCAGGTGCTGCGCTTCGGCAAGAACGGCCAGACCGACACCGCCTTCGTGATCGTCCAGAACCAGCCCGGCGACAAGGTCGAGATCGTCTTCCCGCCCGACGCGGCCACCGGCCAGGCGATCGCGCCGAGCCCGCAAAAACCGCATCCGTGAGCCGCGCCGCCGCCGGCCGCCGCCGCGAGGACCGACGGGCGGCGGCCCGGCGATGGAACTCTCGATGAGCGCCGCCGATTTCTCGAACCTGCTGATCGCCGCGCTGCTGCTGGCCGGCGTCTACGCCGCGATGTCGGTGGGGATGACGATCATTTACGGCGTGATGAAGATCGTCAACCTCGCCCACGCCGGCTTCCTGATGCTCGGGGCCTATTTCGTCTACGAGCTCTACGAGCGCGGCGGCATCGATCCGCTGCTCGGCACGCTGCTGGCCTTCCCGGCGTTCTTGCTCGCCGGCATCGGCCTGCACCGCACCCTGATCCGGCGCCTGCCGGTCTCGGATCAACCGACGCTGGCCTCGCTGCTGCTGCTGTTCGGCCTCTGGCTGGTGTTGCAGAACCTCGGCTATCTGATCTGGGGCAACGCCGACCGGGCGATCCTCACCCCGCGCACCCTGTCGGTGCTGCAACTCGGGCCGCTGACCATCCCGACGGTGCGGCTGGTGGTCTTCGCCGGTGCCGTGGCATCGCTGGGAGCGCTCGAGCTGGTGCTGCACCGCACCTGGTTCGGCCGGGCGGTGCGGGCGCTGATGCAGAACCGCGACGCCGGCCGCCTGGCCGGGATCGACGTCGAGCGCACCGCGCGGGTGGCGTTCGGGCTGGGGATCGCCTTCACCGGCGCCGCCGGCGGCATGCTGGCGATGCTCTACTCCTTCAGCCCGGATTTCGGGGCGCCGTTCCTGCTGCGCGCCTTCGTCATCATCGTGCTCGGCGGGCTCGAATCGTTCGCCGGCGTCGCTGCCGGCGCGCTGATCCTGGCGCTGCTCGAGACCTTCAGCATCCAGGTGCTGCCGGCGAGCTACCAGCCGGTGATCGCCTTCTCCCTGCTGGTGGTCGCCCTGGTGGTGCTGCCGGGCGGGATCGCCGGCCTCTGGGCCAGGAGGCGGCGCTGGGCGTGACCGTCGCCGAGCGCGGCGGCGGGCCGGCCGCGGGCCGGCGCCGGTCCCGATCCACCGCCGCGGGCATCGCGGCCGCCGGCGCCCCGTGGCTGCTCGGCGCGGCGCTGGCGGCGGTGCCCCTGCTGGGACCCGGCCCCAACACCATCCGGCTGCTCTTCGGCACCCTGGTGTGGGTGACCACGAGCGTCGCCTGGAACCTGCTGGGGGGCTTCGGCGGCCAGGTGTCGTTCGGCTTCGCCGTGTTCTACGGGCTGGGCGCCTACGCGGCGGCGGTGGCGCTCAACTCCGGGCTGGACCCGGTCTCCTCGTGCCTGCTGGCCGCGGCGGTGGCGGTGCTGGCATCGCTGCTCATCGGGCTGCCGACCTTCCGCCTCAAGGGCCCCTATTTCGCGATCGCCACCATCGGCGTCAGCGAGGCGGTGCGGGTGGTGATGACCAACGTGGCGGCGACCGGCGGCGCCAGCGGCTACCGCGTCATGGAACGCGGGCCCTTCCACCAGCTGCAGCACTACTACAGCGCCCTGGCGCTGGCCGCCGGCGCGGTCGGGGTCTCGATCCTGCTGCGGCGCTCGCGGCTGGGGCTGGCGCTGGTCGCGGTGCGCGAGGACGAGGAGGCCGCGGCCGACCTCGGGGTGAACCCGCTGCGCACCAAGCTGCTGGCGCATGCCGTCGCCGCCGCGCTCACCGGCGCGGCCGGCGGCCTCCATGCCCGCTACGCCGCCTACGTCAATCCGCAAGGGGAGTTCGCCTTCGCGATCAGCGTCGCCATCCTGTTGATGCCGATCATCGGCGGCGTCGGCCGGATCTGGGGGCCGGTGGTCGGCGCCTGCATCTACGGCCTGGTGCACGACGAGATCGTCGCGGCCTTCCCGGAGCTGCACCTGCTCATCTACGGCTCGCTGCTGATCCTGATCGTGCTCTTCGAGCCGGCCGGGGTGGTCGGGCTGCTCGACAGGTGGTGGCGCGCTCTCGGGCGCCGCGGGAGGATGCGTGCCGCCGCCGCTCCTTGAGGTCGTGGGCCTGAGCCGCACCTTCGCCGGGCTGGCGGCGCTGCAGGAGGTGAGCTTCCAGCTCGAGCGGGGCGGCATCTACGGCCTGATCGGCCCCAACGGCGCCGGCAAGACGACGCTGCTCGCCATCCTCGCCGGCGCCCTGCGGCCCACCGCCGGCAGCATCCGCTTCGAGGGGCGGGACGTGACCGGCGGTCCGGCCTTCGCCGCGGTGCGGGCCGGCATCGTGCGCACCCACCAGGTGCCGCGCCCCTTCCGCACCCTGTCGGTGCGCGACAACGTCGAGGTCGGCATCCGCTTCGGCCGCCGCCGGGGGGCCGCCGGCAAGGCGGCCAGCGACACCGGCAAGGCGGCCAGCGACACCGGCAAGGCGGCGGGCGACACCGGCAAGGCGGCGGGCGACGCCGGCGAGGCGGCGGGAGACACCAACCGGATCCTGGCGCGCGTCGGTCTGGCCGATCTGGCGGCGGCCGCGGCCGGCACGCTCTCCGTCGGCAATCAGAAGCGGCTCGAGGTGGGGCGCGCCCTGGCCGCGCGGCCGAGCCTGCTGCTCTGCGACGAGGTGTGCAGCGGCCTGACCGCGGCCGAGACGGAGGCGGTGCTGCGCCTGCTGCGCGAGATCCGGGACGCCGGCACGACGATCCTCTACGTCGAGCACGATCTCAAGGCGATCATGGCGATCTGCGACCGCGTCATCGTGATGAACCTCGGCCGCAAGCTCGCCGAGGGGCCACCGGCGGCGGTGCAGAGCGACCCCGCCGTGATCGCGGCCTACATCGGCGTCAAGGATGGGGCTGGCGGTGTGGGCGCCACCACCGGCGGCGGCGACGGTTCGGGCGGCGGGGCGGGGGCCTGATGGCAACCATGGCGGAAACCCCCGACAGAGAGCCGCGGCCGGGGAACGGCGGCTCGCCGGGCGAGCGGCCCACGGCGAGCCCGCCCGCGGCGGAGCGCCTGCTCGAAGCGGTCGGGCTCGAGGTCGCCTATGGCGCGATCCAGGTGGTCTGGGGCGTCGACCTCGCGGTGGACCGCGGCCAGGTGGTCGCCGTCATCGGCCCCAATGGTGCCGGCAAGACGACCACCTTGCGGGCGCTGGCGGGTCTGTTGCCGGCGCTTCGCGGCGCCATCCGGTTCGCGGGCCACGACGTGACCGGCGAGCCGGCGCACGTCCGGGTGCGCCGCCACCTCAGCATGGTCCCCGAGGGCCGCCAGCTGTGGCCGCGGATGACGGTCGAGGAGAACCTCCTGATGGGAGCGTTCCCGCCGCCGCTGCGGCCGCGGGCGCGGCAGGGCCTCGAGAAGGTCTACGAGCTCTTCCCGCGGCTCCGCGAGCGCCGTCGCCAGCCCTGTGGCACCCTCTCCGGCGGCGAGCAGCAGATGTGCGCCATCGGCCGCGGCCTGATGGCGGAGCCGCGGCTGCTGATGCTCGACGAGCCCTCCCTGGGTCTCGCTCCGATCCTGGTGGAGCAGGTCTTCCAGCAGATCCGCAGCATCGCCGCCGGCGGCGTCACCATCCTCCTCGCCGCGCAGAACGCCAATCAGGCGCTGGCCGTCGCCGACCATGCCTACGTCATGGAAGCCGGCCGCATCGCCCTCGCCGGCTCCGGTGCCGAGCTGAGCGCCAGCGACCACGTCCGCCGCGCCTACCTCGGGATCGGCGACGCCTGAACGCCGCCAAGGGCCTCGCAGCGAATCCCGTGGGCAAGCTTCCAGAAAGTGGTTTCCACGGGATCGTCCTCAACGGCGTCCTTTCGCGAGCCGCGGCGGGATTCGGCGTCACTGCGAACGCCAGGTCATGTCCACGCGCACCGGCATCTCATTCTTGACCGGGACCGCCAGGAGCGACGGTGGGTCGATCTTGAAATCGGCTAGCGCCGCCGGAATCGTTCCTACTATCCGGATCTGGTTTCCTTGCGTCGTCAGTTGGAAGGGCACCTGCTTATAGTGGAAGGTCTGGCCGCCAAACTGGACCTCCAGATCGGCATGGATCGTTGCCGATGCAGATGCCGCTTCGGGCAATCGGGTGCGGACGCTGATCATGGGGAATTGCGCGCCGCGCGTCACTTGCAGCATGTGCAGATCGCGATTGCTGTCCCCCGAATCAAACGACTTCACGGGTGCCGCGATCAAATAATCGCACTGCCCGGCGTGACAAACGCCCTTGCCTCGCGCCGCATGGCTGACGCCTTCCGTCTGATGCAGGGGGTGAGACACCTGGTACGTGAGAGTGGACTGCTCAAGAACCCACTGGCTGTCCGCTCGCGCCAGCTTGGGAGACGCCGCCGCCAGCAGCAAAAGGGCCAACAGCACTCGCTGATTCGTATTCATAGGACCCGCCTAGAATTTGATCGACACGGACGCGATGGCGAGCCCATACGCCGTGTAGGTCACCCCGGCCACCAACGAATGCGCTTTTGCGATCCCATGAACCCTTTCCCCCCGGTTTTCTTGGCTAAACGCCATCGCCCCCAAGATGGGGGTCAGGATCATCCCTGTACCATGAATCCAGGCCAGGGCTCTATGCACGCGGATGGGCCCGCGAGTCTTGACTTCCGGCAGCTTCGGCGCGCGGATCGCATAGTAGGCGGTCATGGAGTACATGACTGCCGTGATCCCGCCCAGAGCGCCATGCACGTCGCGGCCGGTCGCGGTGCTGTGCTTGCCGGAGGCGAGGAAGGAAGTGGCGATCGTGGCAACCAAGGGAGCGAGCGTGATCAAACCAAATCTCTGATGCATCTTGAGCATGTGCGATCGCAGGTCGAGCTTCGCCTGATCCAGAGCGCTTCCCTGTGCCTGAGTCGGAGAGAAACCCAGATCCTCCAGCGAAGGCGGCGACGCCACATCTCCGGCAGAGGTGGTCAATCCCAGGTCCATCGTTTGCCTGGCCCCGGCCGTGAGCGTCACCGTGGCTACTCTGCTGCTGAACCCCTCCGCCGCGACGGCAACCTCGTAATCGCTCGGAGCGAGATCCGATACAGCGTACGCCCCGGCCGCATTGGTGCGGGTCGCCGTCGTTTGACCGGTGGCCACGTTCTTGACCGAGATCTTGGCGTTGGGTATGACCGTTCCCGCTGGGTCGGTCACGGTGCCGAACAGCGTGGCGCCGGCAACCTGTGACAGCAAGGGGCTTGAGATCACGAGAGAAAGGACCAGAATCGAGACCCCAAGGAACGACATTGACGCCTTCGGACTCATTGGAGGTTCTCCTCTTGCCAGTTCGCGCAGTGCCGAACCCTACAACGGTAGGTCAGGGTGGCGCCGTGGCGGCGCGGTCGTAGGAGCGCAGCATGGCGTCGGTCACGAAGGCGCTCAGGCCGGCGCCCAGGACCACGCTCCAGAGGTAGTGCTGGTCGGAGCGCAGGCGCTGCCAGCCGGTGACCGCCGGGATGGCGTAGATGGCGGCCTTGGCGGCGATCTTGGCGATCCGCCGCGGGCGGCTGTCGGAGGCCTGGAAGCGCGCGAAGCGGTGGTCGAGCACGCGCGCCAGCGCCATGGTGTTGGTCATGTGGATCGAGACGCCGCTGCCACCCGCAAACGACAGCAACAGCAGGAACGGAGAAGCCTGGCTTACAGCACGGAGCGCGGCCGAGAACGGTCCTCGTTCCCTCGCGGGCGATGCTAGTCGCACGGCTTGTCGAGCGGTTGCAACGCCTGGGCCACACGGGGGGCGCGGAGGGCGCGATGGTGAGGCGTTCGATCGTCGCCGCGATCGGACGCGCCCGTCCTGGTTCAGAGACGGCGCGACGACAGCGCGGCTGGCGCTGGCAGCTTGACGCTCTGATGGCCACACCGAGGAACCACGCCGGCTGCGAGAAGGTGGGTGGTGAGGCGCCGATGCCCCGGCTTCACGGCCGCACCACGGGCATGAGACGTGCGGATGGTTTCAAGGCCGCCAAGATGACTCCGGACGCCGCAGCCCGTATGCTTCCCGCCATGCCTCGACGCACCTTGCTCTCGCTTCTCGGATTGGCGGCCTCGGCGCTCGCCGCTCAGGCCACCGGGCTGCCGTGTCAGCCCTGCGGCGGCCTGCGTCTCGCCGCTCCTCCGGTTCTCCTCGCGCCGGCCACTGCCGGTGCCACTGCGGCTCTCCCGACCGCTCCCGCCGCGGGCGCCGCCACGCCGGCCGCGCCAACCGGCGGCTCGGGCGGTCTGCTCGGCCTGCTGCGCTCCCAGCACCTCGAGCCCGGCAGCCCGCTGTTCATCGCTTGGGAGGTGCCGCTGCCGGCAATCGCCGGACCGGCGCCGGCCGCCCCGCAACCGTCCACGGCACCAGGCCCCGGCCACCCTGCTCGGCCAGCCGGCGGAGCAGCGGCCGGCAGCGCGGGGGCCGGCGCGGCTTCCGGACCGTCGGCCGCCGGCGCCGCGGCCAATCCCTCGACGCCGAGCTCTCCCGAGCTGGCGGCCATGGGGGCCGCGGCGCGGGCGGTGGCGGCGGCCGGGGCCACTCCCTGGCTGTCGCTGGTGTTCCACACGCCGGCGCCGCTGGCTCGCAACCTGGCGCAGCTGCAGGGGGAGCTGAGCGCCGCCGCCGAGGTCGCCGCCGCCGCGGCGCGCGGCACCTGGTTTCAGGTCGTGTGGCAGCCGGCGGCGCTGGCGCCGGGAGGCGGCACTGGCGGCGCGACCGCCGCAGGCGGCCAGGCGTTCAATGCCGCCGAGTACGCCTTCCTGCTCAAGCGGGCGGCGGTGGCGGTGGGCGGCGCCCAGGCCAACATCCATGTGGCCACGATGCCGCTGCCCGCCGACCCGGCGGCGATCGCCGCCTTCTACGGCGCCGAGGTGGCGGCCTACGTGGACCTCGTAGCCTTGGCGGCCGGGGGGCCGGCCATGCAGGCCAGGCCCGCAACACCGACGAGCCCTGGCGGTGCCGCCAACCCGGCCGCGCCCGCCGGCGCCTCGCCGGCCGACGCGCTGCTGGCCGCCGCCGTGCAGAAGGTGCACGAGCTGGACCCCGGCCGGCCGCTGGCGCTCGATGCCCTCCCCTACCCGGCGGCGCCAGCCGGCGCCGTGCTCGCCGAGGCCGCCCGCCAGGCCACCGCCGGCTTCGACCTGACCTTCTTCCGCGCCCCCGGCGCCCCCGGCGGTGCCGGCGTCGATGCCGCTCCCGGCGCGCCAAGCGCCGCCGCCCCGGCGATCACCGCGGCGACGCTCAACCCGCTGGCCCTGCTGGCGCGCGAATTTGCCGGCGATCTTTCCTACGATCCCGGCTCGACGCCCACCGGCGCCGCTGCCGCATGGGTCTTCGTGCGCGGCAAGGACCTCTCCTTGCGGGTCATCGCGGCAATGCCGGGCGCTCCCGCAGGCTCCTCTCCCGAGGCCGCTCCCGGGCCTCCCGGCGGCGAGACCGCCGGCGCGCCCGGGTCGGCGCCGACCCCCGCGCCGCCCACCGCGCTCCTTCACTTCCCCGACCCCGGCCTCCGCCGCCCCACCCGCTTCCCGTTCGCCGCCGGGTCGGTCGCGCCGCCCACCGGCACGCTGACGTCGGCGCCGCACGCCGGCCTCGACGTGCTGGTCCCGGACCCCGGTCCGGTCTTCGTTCTCGGCATCGAGCGGCTCACCGCCGCCGAGCGCCAGGGCGTCGCCGAGAAGATCAACGTCGCCTCGCAACGCGAGCTGCCGGTCGAGGAGATCCTCAAGCGGCTACAGCTGTTCGAGGAGGCGCAGCACCGCCGCCTCGAAGACTACACGGCGATCAACGCCACCCACCTGCGCTTCCAACCCAACGCCGGCGTCGCGAGCATCGAGGCGAGCCTCACCGGCCCCTTCTTCTGGAGCCGCGAAGGCGGCGCCGATTGGGCCTGGGAGTCGCTCTACATCAACGGCGTGCGCTGGCGCGGCAAGACCCTGCCGGAGATCCCGCTCATCCAGCCGGAGAAGGCGGCGGCGCTGCCGCTCGAGATCCTGTTCACCCGCGAGTACCGCTACCACCTCCGCGGCAGCGAGAAGATCGGCGGCCGCGAGGCCTGGGTGGTCGACTTCGCCCCGGCCGGAACCGGCGCCGGCCGCCGCCGCCTCTACCAGGGAACGGTCTGGATCGACCGCGAGATCTATGCCCGGCTGCGCACCCGCGGCGTGCAGGTCGAGTTGCAGGGCGAGGTGACCTCCAACGAGGAGACGCTCGAGTACTCGCCGATCGACGAGCAGGGGCGGCCCGCCCCGTGGTCGCCGGAGAGCTTCGTGCTGCCGCTGCACCTGGTGGCGCAGCAGATCCTCTCGGTGCTCGACGAGCCGCTGCTGGTCGAGCGCGAGACCTTCCTCACCAAGGTCCAGGTCAACCCGCCCGACTTCGCCGCCCGTGAGAAGACCGTCGAGGACTCCGACGTCACCATGGTCCGCGACACCGACCAGGGGCTGCGCTACCTGGTCAAGAAGGGGCCGGGGCCGCGCGTCGTCAAGGAGGGTTTCGCGCCGAGCAAGCTGTTCGCGGTGGCCGGCCTGTTCGTCGACGACTCCCTCAGCTACCCGCTGCCGCTGGCCGGGCTCAACTACTTCACTTTCGACTTCAAGAACAGCGGCAAGCAGATCAACGTCTTCTTCGGCGGCGCGCTGCTGGTCGCCAGCGCCGCCCAGCCGCGGCTGTTCGACAGCCGCTTCGACGCCGGCTCCGATGTCTTCGCCATCGCCGTGCCGTTCACCGACGACGTCTACCAGAAGGGCAAGGAGCTGGTGAATCAGGAGATGCGGATCCGCCCCGCCACCTTCGACCTCAAGCTGGGCCATCCGCTCGGCGACTTCACCAGGATCGGCCTCGAATACGACCTGCTCGACTCGGTCTACAGCCGCAACAGCAACACCGATCGGCAGTTCGTGCTGCCCAGCGACAACCTGCTGCAGTCGGTCGGCGGCAACCTCAGCTTCGCGCGCGCCGGTTACACGCTGGCCGGCCACTACAGCTACAGCATGCGCTCGAGCTGGCACGCCTGGGGGCTGCCGGGCAATCCCGACTTCAGCCCCGACGATCGCGACTTCACCCGCTACAACGTAACCGCGAGCAAGAACTGGTATCTGCCCTTCTTCCAGAAGATCGGCGTCGAGGTCGACTACCTCGCCGGCGATCACCTGGACCGCTTCAGCAAGTACGAGTTCGGTTTCTTCGGCGGCACCCGCATCCAGGGCTACCGCAGCAATGCGGTGCGGGCCAGCAGCGGCTACCTCAGCCACCTCAGCTACGGCTTCGATTTCGGCGACGTCTTCCGCCTCGACGCCTTGGTCGACGGCGCGCTCGCCACCGACCGGGAGACCGGCCTGCACGACACCCTGCTCGCCGGCACCGGCATCGCCGGCACCGTGATGGGACCCTGGCAGACCCTGGTGATGATCGACGCCGGCGTGCCGGTGGCCGGACCCGACCACGGCTTCGTGCTCTACCTGGTGTTCCTGAAGCTCTTCGGCTGACGCGGCCCGGAGCGCCGGCCGCCGGCCGCAGGGAGCACCGGCCGCGGTAAGCTCCTGGCGTGCGCTCCTCCTCGGCGTCGCTGTTGCAGTCGCTGTTGCAGAGGCTGCGCCGGGGCCGGCGGCGCTTTGGCTGCGCGCTGCGCCGCCCGTTGCTCGAGCTGGTGTACGACGACGTCTACCGGCTCGACCTGCCGGGCGTCGACTCGCAGCGCGGCGAGCGCATCCTGGCCGCCCTCGACGGCGCCGGCCTGCTGCACCCTCGCGCCGTCCATCGCGCCGAGCCCGCCGCCTTTCGCGACCTGCGCCGCGTCCACACCGACGCCTATCTCGACTCGCTGTCGCGCCCGGACGCGCTGCTGCAGGTCTTCGGCCTGGAGCTGCCCGAGCATACCGCCGAGCGCGCCATGGAGGGGCAGCGCGCCATGGCCGGCGGCACGCGGCTCGCCAGCGATCTCGCCCTCGCCTCCGGCGGCATCGCCGCCAATCTCGGCGGCGGCCTGCACCATGCCTTTGCCGGCAAGGGGGAGCGCTTCTGCATCTACAACGACGTCGCGGTGGCGATCGCCGGCCTGCGCGCCGAGGGCTTCGCGGCAACCATCCTGGTGATCGATCTCGATCTCCATGACGACGACGGCACCCGTTCGATCTTTGCCGCCGACCCCAGCGTCCACACCTTCTCCATTCACAATCGCACCACCTCGGCGATCGCGGCAGTGGCCGCGACGGCGATCGAGCTGGGAGAAGACGTCGCCGACGACGCCTACCTCGCGGCAATCGACGCCCATCTGCCGCCGGCATTCGCCGCCGCCCGGCCGGCGCTGGTCTATTACCTGGCGGGCTGCGACCCGGCCGCCGACGACGCCATCGGCAACTGGCGGATCTCCGCCGGCGGCATGCTGCAACGCGACCGCCGGGTGATCGACCTGGTGCGCCGGGGCGACACCCGGGCACCGGCGGTGATCCTGCTCGCCGGCGGTTACGGCCAGCACTCCTGGCGCTACACCGCCCGTTTCCTGTCCAGCCTCCGGCCGGGCGGGCAGGCGATCGAGCCGCCGACCACCGCCGAGGCGACGCTGTCGCGCTACCGGCGTCTGGCTGCCGAACCGGCCGCCGCGGGCGCGCGGGAGTCGCCGGCGGACCGGCGAGGCGAGCCCGACTGGACGCTCAGCGCCGAGGACCTGCTGGCCAACCTCGGCGGCCCGCAGCGCCCGCAGCGGCTGCTCGGCGCCTGCTCCCGCCAGCAGCTCGAGCTGATGCTCGAACGCGCCGGCCTCCTCGAACGGCTGCGCCAGCTCGGCTTTCCCCGCCCCCTGGTGGTCTTCGACCTCGACCATCCCGGCGGCGAGACCGTGCGCGTCCACGCCGCCGCGGACCGCCGCGAGCTGCTGGCCGAATTGCGGCTGCGCGTCGACCGCCGCACCGCGCCCGGCCTGGCGCTGCTGCGGATCGAATGGCTGCTGCTGCAGAATCCGCGCGAGGCGTTCACGCCGGCGCGGCGCCGCCTGCCCGGACAGGATCATCCGGGGCTCGGCATGCTGCGCGACCTGATCGCGCTGCTCGCCGTGGCCGCCGAGCGCCAGCAGCTGGATGGCTTGCTGTGGGTGCCGGCGCACTATCACACCGCCGCCCAGGGCAGGCACGCGAGCCGTTGCCTGCGTCCCGGCGACGAGGGCCTCCTCCGCGCCCTCGTGCGCGCGGTCGCCGGGCTGCCGCTGCCGGTCGCCGCCCGCGCCGTCGAACAGGGGTGGCTGCTCGACGGCGCCACCGGCGCGCCCTTCGTCTGGAAGCCGATGCCGATGGTGGTGCCGGCCAGCGACCACCTGCGCCGGCAGCTCGAGGGCGACGAGTACCGGCGCCAGGCCGACGCCGCGGAGGCGGCGCATGCCTACCGGCTCGCCGATGGTTTTCAGCAGCTGGCACACCAGGCCGGCTGAGAACGAAGCTCCCCCGGACCCGCTGTCGATCCTGGCCCTGCCCGTTCGACTATGAGGTGGCGGGTCGCGTGGGCGACCGCCTACCGATCCACCGCAGCCCTGCAAGGAGACGAACCACCGTGCAATACCTTCTGCTCATCTACGAGAACGAGAGCGACTTCGCCGCCATGTCGGAGGGCGACAAGCAGACCCTGTTCAAGGACTACCACAGCTTCTCCGCCAGCATCCGCGAGAGCGGACACTACCTGGGCGGCAACCCGCTGCAACCGGTGGCGACCGCCACCACCGTGCGGGTCCGCGACGGCAAGCCGATGATCACCGACGGCCCCTTCGCCGAGACGCGCGAGCAGCTCGGGGGCTACTACCTGATCGAGGCCGGCGACCTGGACCAGGCTACCGGCATCGCCGCCCGCATCCCGGGGGCGCTCACCGGCTCGATCGAGGTCCGGCCGATCCAGGCGCTGGGCTGAGCCCTGTTGCAGCAACCGGCGGCGCCCGGCGATCGGACGCCGCCGGCAGGCTGGCGGCCGCTGCCGGCCGCCCTGTGGAATACTCGCCGCCACAGGGCGGCCATGGCAGACGAAGCCGACGACGACACCGCTACGCTCACCGCGACCGACGCGGTCGACCGCGCCATCGAGCAGCGCTATCGCGAGCTGTCGCTGCAGGCGCTGGCGACGCTGATCCGTCTGCTCGGCACCGACATCGACCTGGCGGAAGAGGCGTTGCAGGAGGCCTGGGTGGTCGCCCTGGCCGCATGGCGGCGCGCCGGCCTGCCGGCCAACCCGCGCGCCTGGCTGGTTTCGACCGCCCGCCACAAGGCGCTGGACGTCCTGCGCCGGCGCGCCAACTTCGCCGTGAAGGTCCGCGAGGTCGCGCACGGCACGCCCACGGTCGTGGCGCCCGACGCCGCCGCTCTCGCCGCGCTCGATGCCCCCGAGGGCGGCGTCGACGCCGGCGACGATCGCCTGCGGCTCATCTTCACCTGCTGCCATCCGGCGCTCGCGGCAGAGGCGCAGGTGGCGCTGACCCTGCACACCGTCTGCGGCCTGTCGACGCCGGAGATCGCCCGCGCCTTCCTGCTGCCGGCGCCCACCCTCGCCCAGCGGCTGGTGCGCGCCAAGCGCAAGATCCGCCAGGCCGGCATCCCCTACCGCGTGCCGGCTCCCGAGCATCTCGCCGAGCGGCTGGCGGCGGTGCTCTGCGCCATCTACCTGGTGTTCAACGAGGGCTATGCGGCCACCGCCGGGCCGGACCTGCTGCGCCCCGATCTCTCGGGCGAAGCGATCCGCCTGGGCCGGCTGGTCGTCGAGCTGCTGCCCGGCGAGGCCGAAGCCGAGGGGCTGCTGGCCCTGATGCTGCTTCACGATGCCCGGCGCGCCGCGCGCGTCGACGGCGCCGGCGAGCTCGTCCTGCTCGAGCGCCAGGACCGCCGCCTCTGGTCCGTTGGCAAGATCGCCGAAGGTCTCGCCCTGGTCGAGAGGGCGCTCGGCCGGCGGGCGCCCCGTGGCGACACCGCCGGGCGCCAGGTGCGGTCGTCCATGCCGGCCGGCGGCCCCGGCCCCTATGCGCTACAGGCGGCGATCGCCGCCTGCCACGCCTCGGCCCCCGTCGCGGCGCAGACCGATTGGCGCCAGATCGCGGCGCTCTACGGCCTGCTCGCCCTGGTGCAGCCGTCGCCGATCGTCGAGTTGAACCGGGCGGTCGCCATCGCCCAGGCCGAAGGACCCGAGGCCGGCCTGAAGCTGCTCGACCGTCTCGAGGCCGGCGGCGCCCTCGAGGATTACCATCTGCTGCCCGCCGCCCGCGGCGATCTCCTCTCGCGCCTGGGCCGCAGGCGCGAGAGCGCCGGCGCCTACCAGCGCGCCCTGGCGCTCGCGAGCAACCCGGCCGAGCGCCGCTTCCTGGAGCGCCGGCTGGCCGAGCTCTGAACGCCGCGGCGGTGCGGCCAGCGGCCTTGGTTCATGGCGTCGCGGCGAGTTCACGAACCCCCAGGGGTTGGTTACGGCAAATACTTGTCACCAACATAGGACGGCACAGCAAGCCAGATGTATCCCGCGACGCCCGGACTCACGGAGAGAACCTCCTGCGGGTGCGGCCAGTGCTGATCGTCTGTCTGCAGTGCAAGAAACGGGGTCCCAATGCCCTCACAAGGCATCGTGTTGCTGTTGCCCCTGCTCACCTTCCTCGAAACGCCTTCGTTCATGGGCTCTACTGATCACTCGGTTGTGATGGGTAAGCGCACCTTCCGAGACGGCGAACGGTTGGTGAGAGATCTCAGGATTGCGTCCAGCACCATTTCCAGCTCCTTGCCGATATCCTCAGCGAGGAATCGGAGCACCAAGTAGCCGTTCTCCTGGAGCAGCTGGTCCTTGCGCCTATCCCGCCGGTACGCGATCGGGTCGGCGAGATGCTGAGCTCCGTCCAGTTCCACCGCCACCCGCGCATCGGCGCAGAGCAGGTCGACTTCCAGGCTCGCCATACCGTCGAACGGGATCGGTAGCGTCGCGTTGACACGGAAGCGATCCTTTGTCTCCGAAAGCGTTCTCAATCGCCTGAAGAGAAAGGCTTCCGTTGCGCTCCGCGCGCGGTTGGCGTCGACGGCATCAGGAGGTACGGATCTCGCCACGTGGACGAATAGGCTGGCGAGTGGTGCATCGACACCGTCACGAATGAGCCGTCGTACGCTGCCCGAGTAGTCTCGCTTCCAGGTGGGGTCTGACGGCAGGATTACGTCTGCGGGCCAGCCTGGGATCGCGCTGGCGGGTAGGAGAACGGTGTAGCCGACGGTCTCGTACCCGCGGCAGCGCCGGTCGAACATCCGCGCGAGCATCGGCACGTTGAGGTCCGCGTAGTCGTAAATGCGTACTTCGCGCTTCCCGTCGTACAGCCGGTGCAGTCGGCCCGCGTACTGAGCAATGGTGCCTCGCCACGAGACCGGCAACGTAAGAAACAGTGTATCGAGTCGAGGATCATCGAACCCTTCGCCGACGTAGCGGCCGGTTGCCAGGATGGCGCGGGGTTCGTTTCGCGGAATGGCGGCCAGCCTTTCGGCGATAGTCTTACGCTGCTGCTTCCCCAGGCCGGCCCGCAGCACCACCAGATGTTGAATTCTGTCGCCCAGCTCGCGTTCGAGTCGGTCCAAGTGGTCGTTGCGCTCGGTAAGCACCAGAGGGGAACGGTCATTGCGCACCGACTCCAGGACGTCGTCGCAGATCCGTCGATTGCGCGACTCGTCTTCCACCAGCTCTCGGTAGAGAGCCTGAAATTCTAGGCGCCTGTCGGGGTCGGGTGGTCGGGTGGACTGGAATGACGTCGGCTGCACAAAGGCATAGTGCTCGAAGGGGCGGGCTGCTGCCTGTGACCGGGCACTCACGCGATGACGGACTGGACCGCACTGCATGAGGATGATCGGGTGGTGACCGTCCTTGCGTGCCACCGTCGCGGACAGCCCGAGGACGAAGCGGGACTTTGCGCGCCGCGCCACCTCCTCGAAGCTGTGAGCCGAGACATGGTGACATTCGTCTATGACAAGGTGGCCGTAGTCGGCCACAAGATCGTCGACTACACCCTTGCGGACTAAGCTCTGGATCACGGCGACATCGAGCAGCCCGGATGGTCTCCTCCTACCGCCGCCGATACGGCCGATCGATTTCACGGGGAGGCCCAGAAAGGTGACAAGGCGCTCGGTCCACTGATCGAGCAGCTGCCGCCGATGAACGAGAACGAGCGTGTTCACGCCACGCGCAGCAATGAGCCACGCGGCGACGACGGTCTTGCCGAAGGCCGTGGTGGCAGCCAGTACGCCAGTGTCGTGCCTCAGAATGGCGTCCGCGGCAGCCTTCTGCTCGGGACGCAGCTCACCGTGAAAGGCGACTGCCAGGGGACGACCGATCGAGCGTTCATCGCGAATGGTCATGCGAACGCGCAGTGCGTGGAGTGTCTGCTGGACGTCCTCGAGGCAGCCGCGTGGCAGGGCGACGTGGTGAGGATGGTCTTCAGCGCAGGCGATCACCCGTGGTTTGTCATAGGTGGATAGCCGCATTGCCTGGGCCTTGTAGAACTCTGGATTCTGAAAGGCTGCCAAGCGAAGCAGCCGGTTCCTCAGGCCAGGATGAAGATCGTCTTTTGGGATGTAAATCTGATTGCCCAAGACCAGCTCGAGAGCCGCTGGCAGCTCTCCGGCCAGGGGCGGCTCATGGCGCCAACGCGACGGAGGCGCGACCCACGGGTCATTGTCCTCTTCTTGTGGCGGCAGGCGCACCCCGAGGACGCGGCCTCGTCTCTCCGCCTCATGGGCGATGGTCTCCGCCTGGGATCGGCTGATCCGAGGTACCTGCGCAAGGAAAGCCCACTGGTCGGTCCACGGAGTCAGCTGCTCGTCGAGGAATACGCTGTTCCCTTGCTCGCGTGCGCGTTTCTGCAACGGTAGGGCGATCAGGTTCCCGAATCCCCCCTGCGGCATGGTGTCCTGGTTGGGGAACAAGCGGTCGTAAGAGTCAAGTCCTATGTCGGGCCGGCCCTCCATGGCGTCCGTGAGAAGGTAGGAACCGAGGCGTCGCGCCAAGGCTGCCGGTATGGCTTCCTCGAAGAAGAGCCATACGTGCCCACCATGGCCGGATCGCGAGCGTTCGAGCGCCGCCGGGAGCTTCAGGCGTCGACACGCCTCCATGAAGGCGAGCGAGTCCTCCTGCCACCCGGCTTTGTCGAAATCGATCGCGACGAAGAAACAGGTCTCGTCGAGAAGCAGTGGATACACGCCGGCGACGAAAGGCTGGCCAGCGGCATCCTGGCCCGAGAGGTGCCAGCGAATGACCTGATCGGTTACCGGCAGGAAGCGGCGGTGGGGACACTCCGCGCATTTGATGCGCGGTTTCTCACAGATCCCGCGAACCCACTCGTTCGCGCAGGCGGGCGCGTATCCGGCCCTGCCGCTCTTCCGGCTCTCGAAGCGGCGCGGGTACACATCGTCTCGACCACGGAAGAGTGATCGGAAGAGCGCGATCTTGGCCTCGGAACGCGATGTCCAATCGACCGGGTCCGAGATCAGGCTCATCGAGGCGACCTACCCCTTCTTGGAAAGAAGAGCACCAGTGCAGCGACGATCAAGTCACCCGCGTTGGAGGTCGAGAGCGATGGCCAGGGCCTGGTCGAGTTCAAAAAGCTTGCCGAACTGAAGCGAACCTACATAGTTTGTGAGCCGCGACTTAGGGAGACTTACAAGCTCGTCACAGTGGACGCTGCACTCATGCTTCAGCCCTTGTTCGCTACCAAGATCGACTTGCGTCGCTAAGCCGTCTCGTCGAGAATAAATAGGTGCGCAGACAACCGTCGAAAACGATGAGTCGATCAATGCTTGTCGGCTGACAATGACAAACACTCGCTGTCGCCGTGGGTCTTTGGCGGTCGGATGCTTGACGAGGTACAAATTGCCACGTTTCAAGGTATGACCTGGTACGAGAGCACGTCTTCGGCCTCCTCGTTCAGCTCCGCCGCGTGGGCATTAATGATCTCGACATCGGTAGAAGCATCTCGCTTCTGAAGCAGCGGCAGGAACTCTCGCAGTGCCGCCTCTACAAGCTCAGAACGGCGCTCAGGGTCCATGGCTTTGGCACGAAGGGCTGCGACAAGCTCTTCGGAGAGAAGGACGGTAGTCTCAATCTTCATAGGTTCAAGTATACAGCCATATCGGCCTACGCCCCGATCCCCGATCGAGGCTCGCCACGGGGACCGAGGGAGCGGCGGATCGACCCCACGGACAAGACCTTCGCCAGCCTATACGGGAAGCCCGTTACTTTCTTCCTCGACTGCTGAGCCGGGAGCCTGCGCCGCAGCCAAGTAGCGCTCGAAGACCCACCAGATCCGCGAGTATGCACGGCCCATCTCGCCACGCTCCCAGACGGCTACCGTGCCGGCGGCGAGGCCAAGCCGGCGGGCAAGCTCCCGCTCGGATAGCCCCTCGGCTTCACGCGCGGCCCTAATCCGCCCACCAAAGGCCGCGGGCTCCGGCCGGGGGTCGTGGCCGAGGTACCGCAGAATCGCCGGCCAGAAGCGAACGTCGGGCGCAACGCGGCCCTTCTCCCAATGGAAGAAGGTCAGAGGGCCGCAGCCGATCGCCCAGGCCGCCTCTCTCTGCGGGATGCCGCGGTCGAGCCGGGCCTTCTTGAGGTGCTCGCCGAGGGTCTTGGGCGTCTCGGGATAGGCGGCGGGGCGGGGAATTGGGCCTCTAAGGCGGATCACAAAAGGGCCACGCAACCCCAGGGATTCATTCATAAGTTGCCACCCTGCCGCGTCACCCTCCGCGGACGCAAATCCCGGCCCGCCGGCTACCCCGAAGACCCCCGGACCTTGGGCGAGCACCTCCGCCGGGCGCGCCTGGACCGCGGCCTCCCACAGCGGCAGGTGGCAGCGGCGATCGGCTGCTCGCAGGCGAGCCTCGCGAGTTGGGAGATGGGCCATCGGGCGCCGGAGGCCCACTTCCTCCCCGGCATCCTCGCTTTCCTGGGCTACGACCCGCGGCCCGAGCCGGCGACCTTCGGCGGGCAGCTCCGGGCCGCGAGAGAAGCCGAGGGACTCTCCGAGGCAGCCTTGGCCCGGCGCCTCGGGCTCGATCCGGGGACGGTGGGTGTGTGGGAGCGAGGCGAAGTCAGCCGCCCCTACCCGCGCATCCGGCGGGTCTTCGAGCGCTACTTGGCTAGGACGGTGGTAGGCAGCTCAGTTGCCGAGGAAGAACGTGATGGGCTTGCCGTATAGCCGGGCGAACTTCTCAAGCTCGGTCGGGTCGATCCGCCGCTCCCCGGTTTCCACCTTGGAGACGAAGGACTGCGGCCGGCCGAGTTCCTTGGCGACCTTCTCTTGGGTCATGCCGGCCGCCTTCCGGGCTTCCTTCAGGCGCTCGCGCATCCGCGTGTATTCGGGGGTGTGGATGGGCTTCATGGTAGCCCGCCCCTTCTGCTTCTCGCCTGGCATCTGAAGATTCTTCATCCCATCCCCGGATAACCCAGGTTCGGATACTCTCGCTTCGGACAAACCATCCCAAGATGGGATGAAGGAGGCACATGCCCGAACCCGAGACCCCCGAACGCTGGCCCCTCGCCCGGTGCAGGGAAACCCTGTGGGAGGCGGCCTGCCAAATCCTCCTCGTGCGGGAGGAACTCTCATCGCTCAGAGCCGCTCTGCCCTTGCCCGACGATCTGGACGAGCGGCTCGAACACCTGAAGCCCTACGACATCCCGACCGACATGCTCGCCGCGGTCGAGACCGTCTGCCAAACCCTCCTCGCGCCCGCCCAAGCGGCCTTGGAGAAGACGGCGGCGGCGACCGAGGAGCAGCTTGCCCTTGAGTTCGAGGCGGAGGAGCGGCAATGGCGACGCTGAGCCTCAAGATCACCCGATCCGAACTCGCCCGCACCCTGGCTCTGCTGCGGGTCGCCCGCGGCTGGTCGCAGCAGGAGGTGGCCGGAGCCGCCGGCCTCTCCGCCGCGCTCGTCTCGACCGCGGAGAACCCCCAGGCGCTCCCGCCCTCCGTCCACTCCCTCGAAGTCATGGTCGAAGCCATGGGCTTCCCGCTCGCGGTCCTCTCCCGCGCCCGCGACTTCCTGCGCGAGCTGGACGCCGAAGTCCGCCGGCAGGATGCGCGCCGCGAGGACCCCGCGTGGACGCGGGAGATGCCGACCCTATCCGTGGAACCGGCACGCATGGGGCGCGAGCGCCGCTCCTTTCCGGGACCGCACACGACGAACTGGACAAGCGCGCGCTTCGCGCGGCGCTGAAGGAGAAGACATGAACAACCATACCCGAGTACAAACCGGCGTCCGCATGGAGAAGCGCTTGGTGAAGGTCCTGAAGGCCCTCGCCGAGCTGCGCGATCTCTCCTTGGGCGATCTCCTCGAATACATCGTCCACGCCGGCTTCGCCGGTGAGGAGCCCTTCACTGCGGAGGAGGTCCGGCAGATCACGGAGCTGACCCGCATCTACGGCTTGGACCTCGGCACCTGGCGCCCGGAGCGGGTGGGACATGACGCGGCAGCGTCGGCGAGCAAGTAGGCCGAGACGAAAGGAGAAGGGCGCCGAGGTGCTCTCGGATGCGGAACTCCTCGCGGCGCTCATCGCCGAGGGCGAAGAGAATCCGCTACCCTTGGCCGAGACCCTCGTGGGGCGGTGGGGCGATCTCTCCACCTTGCCGGGTACGTCGCGCGAGATGCTCCGGCATGAAGGGGTGGACGAGCGCCAGGCCACCCGCCTCCTCGCCGCCGCGGAACTCGGCCGGCGCCTGGCCCAAGGCGAGGTCCGGGAGCGGAAGCCCTTGGACCGGCCCCATGAGGTCGCGCGCTACCTCACCCTCCGCTACGGGCTGCGCGATCAGGAGGTCTTGGGCTCCGTCTTCCTCGACGTGCGCCACCGGCTCATCTCCGATGCCGAGGCGTACCGCGGCACCTTGCACCGCGCGGCGGTCGAGCCCCGCGAGATCCTCAAGGAATGTCTCCTGCGCGGCGCGGCCGGCGTCATCATCTTCCACACCCATCCGAGCGGCGACCCGACCCCGAGCAGCGAGGACATGAACTTCAGTCAACGCCTGGCCGTGGCGGCGAACTTCGTCGGCGTTGAACTCGTGGATCACCTGGTCCTCGGGAAGGCCGGTCGCTACGTGTCCCTGAAGCAGAGGGGCCTATGGTGAAGCCCACCGTGACCCTGGATCGCAAGATCTTCGAGCTGGCGCGGGCCGTCGCCATCACCCATGAGGTGCCGCTCCGGGAACTCGTGGAGGAGGTCTTGCTCGCCGCCTTCGTGGGCGAGGAAGCCTTCCACCCGGACGAGCAGGACGAGATCGACATGCTCTCCAAGCTCTACCTGCCGGACTTGGACAAGCTCGCCGAGCGGCGCCTCAGAGGCGGAATCCTCACCCGCATGCGGCGGCCGAAGCGCCGCAAGAAACGGCGCGCGAAGGATGAGCCCACGAAGACCGGGACCTGAAGCTATGGAACGACAAGGCGAGACGACGGGCGCGAGCCCCGCCCGCGACGGCAAGGCGGAGGCGGCGCGCGTCCGGGAGGCGCTCCGCAGCATCATCGACGTGGCGGGCATGAGCCTTCGCGAGATAGAGCGTAGGCTCGCGAGGCAGGGGCACGGCTTTGACATCAACCGCATGCTTACGGGCAGGTTCGAGACGAAGCTCCACCAAGTCCTCGATGTCCTCGGCGTCCTCGAGATCCATCCGGTGGAGTTCTTCCGCCTGGTCTTCAAGGAGCCCACCAAGCAGAGCGCGATCCTTCTCAGGATGCGGGAGATCTTCGGCGCCGTGCGCCCGGCCGCCGCGGTGGCGCCGGCGCCGAGCGCACCGCGGCCGGAGGCTACGCTTGAGGCGCTCAACCGTCGCGTGGAGGAACTCGCCCGCCAGCTCGATCAGCTCGCAAGGCGGGGGAGGTAGGGCGGAGCTTTTCTCTTCTCCTTCGACCACAAGGGATATATAGCCTCGCCGTCGTCGCGGCTGTGGGAGCTGCGCGTAATCCTCGGTGGGTGGCGGCAGGGTAGCGAGAGGATTTCCGAGGGGTGTGGGAAGGTCCGGGGCGTGCGGGCGGGAGGACCGGAGCTTTCCATACCCCGCCAGCTTCCACCAGCCGATAGCGGGAGGGGGACGCTGGTTCTTGATAGCGCTGCAAAGAAGAACCCCGCGGCATGGCCGTGGGGTAAGGGAATCAGGACTGCATCCGGGAGGAGTGCGCGGGCGACCTGACCCGAGGTGCCGGCGCGCCGATGCCTCTGCCCGGCGGGTACGGAAGCCAGGAGACGGTGGCGTACCGCGCGAGCCGGGCCACGGTCCTGTCCGCGAAGCCTTCGCCCACAAGCACGAGTCCCTCATGGCGGTCCAGTTCGCAGAGGATTGCCTCCTCCTGCATCTCGGAGAGCGACCCGTCGAAGAGGCCGAGCGCGGAGAGGTGCCCCGCCTCCACAAGCCGGAAGACGCCCTCGATCTCGGGCGCGAGGTAGAGCGGTCCCTCGGGTTCCTGGATCGTCAGGAGACGGTCCCGGTTGAAGACTTCGAGGGCGGGATGGAACTTCGGCGGGAAGAGGTAGCGCGGCGAGGTGTCGTCCTCGATTGCGAGACCCGCGTAGGCCACGAGCTCGCCCGCGGCATTGTGGATCGGGATCGCGAGCCGGCCCTTGAGGAGTCCCTTGGCGCAGTACCCCGCGCCGAAGTGCTCGATGGTCTCCGCTTCGATACCGAGCACGCCGAGACTCGGATGCTCCTGGTCCAGGGTCTTCAGGGTGAAGGTGAGGGGCGGGTTCGCGGCGGGCAAGAGCATCTCCGGCATCGGGGGCGGGACAGGCCGTGGAGTCTTGGGCGCTGCGGCCGGTGCTGCGGCGGGCGGAGTCTTCTCCGGCGCCTCGGCGAGCCCGAGTCCGAACCACTCATCGAGCTTCAGGGCGGCGGTGCGGACGCCCACCCGCTCCCGCTTCGCTACGAAGTCGAGGACGTTCCCGCCCTGCTTGCAGCCGAAGCAGTACCAGGCGTTCTTCTCGGGGTTCACCTGGAACTGCCTGGTGGACTTCCCCTCGCAGAAGGGACAGGCGCCCACGAGGTTCTGGCCCTTCGCGGTGAGCTTATCCGAGAGGTCGTAGTGATCGAGGAGCGCCACGATCGTAACCGCGCGCTTCACCTCCGCAAACGAGACGAAGCTCTGTGACATCGCATCCTCCTTTCATGAGGACAAAGGTCTGCGGGTCAGAGTAGGGGCGGGAGGCGAAACGCAAAAGGCGGCTCGCGGGAGCCGCCTTGCGTGCGAGGAACGTCTATCGCGTCACTTGCCGGCGAAGGTCACCGCGAGGGAGAGAGCATCGAAGACCGCGATGCGCTCATCTTCGCTCTGCCAGGTCTTGCGCTTCTTCGGCACCTTCTCCGCAAGCTCCGGGTAGGCCACGGCAAGCGTCGTTGCGATCGAGTGCTTGGTGGCTTGATCCTCCTTCGAGGAGAAACAGGCGATGACCGCGAGCCGGGAGACGGTATGCACCTCAAGGCCGCGCTCGCGGGCAACCTTGGCGAGCGCTTCCAAGAGGTCGCGCACCCGCGGGTAGCGGCGCGAGCCCTGAGCGGTCGTGTCTTCGAGCACGACGGCATCCGGGCGGAACTGATCGAGGAGTGAGACGAAGCGGGCGACGGCGCCGGAGCGCTTCTCGCCCTCCACGTGGGCCATGCCCCAGGCGACGAGGTGACTTGGCAGATCGAGGATGACGTAGCCGAAGCCTTTGGTGGTGGGATCAATAGCGAGGATGCGGTTCGGGCGGGTAGGAGTCTGTGACATAGGGGTTTTGAAGTTGGGTTAGTGATGCGAGACAACTTTCAAAACCCCGGCGGGGCCGGCGCGGATGTCGGGGAGACGTATTGCATAGCGCGACCTGATGCAGATCTTCGGCATGAGTGCGCATCAGGCTATCTGCGCGCATGACCGGGCAAAAGACGGCAAAATGTGCCGCCTTGGCTAAGTTTTCAAAGTAGTGAGAGGAGGACGAAGCACGCTCCCGCAGGCGTCTTTTGTCCGCCGCGAGCAGGCAGTACCCTGGCTCTCATGACGGAAACCACCCCCGCGCCTGCGCGGCTAAAGACACTCTTCCCAGGACTGAGCGATGCCGAGTACGCGGCCCTCGACGCTTGGTATGCGAACTATGCGGCACTCATCCTGCGCATGTATGAACGGATTACGAATGACCCGGCGGCCTATGCCCGCTTCCTTGCTTTGACGAGTCCGCTTCCCCGTCCTACCATGACGGGAAAGGTCGATTCCCCAAGGCAAACCAAACACACATGAATCAATCGTTTTATGGCTACATCCGGGTCTCCACGACCCGGCAGGGCGAAGGTGTCTCCCTCCAAGAGCAGCGCGCCTCCATTGAGCGCTTCGCGGCACAGCGCGGAATAACGATCGCCCGATGGTTCGAGGAACGCGAGACGGCGGCCAAGTTCGGCCGGCCGGTCTGGACGGAGATGCTTCGTCTCATGAAGAAGGGCGCCGCCGCCGGTGTCGTGATCCACAAGATCGACCGGGGCGTCCGCAACGGGCGCGATTGGGTCAACCTTCAGGAACTCGTGGAGCAGGGCGTGATCCAACTCTACTTCGCGAACGAAGGGCTGGATCTCACGACCCGCGGCGGTCGGCTTTCCGCCGACATTCAGGCGGTCGTTGCCGCCGACTACATCAGGAACCTTCGCGAAGAAACGCTGAAGGGCATCAATGGGCGCCTGAAGCAAGGCATCCTGCCTCTGCCCGCGCCCTTCGGCTATCTGGACTGCGGGGCCGGCAAGCCCAAGACCATCGATCCGGTCAAGGGTCCGATGGTGCGCCGGGCCTTCGAGCTTTACGCCACCGGCCGCTACAACCTGCACACCCTCCAAGCGGAGATGCAAAGAGCGGGACTCAAGAACCGGCGGGGTGCCGAGGTCTCGATCAATAGCCTCGCGATTATGCTCCGCAATCCCTTCTACATCGGACTCATCCGGGTCAAGCGCCGCAAGGAGACCTACGAAGGTGCGCATGATCCCTTGGTCAAGAAATCGGTCTTCGATCGGGTGCAAGCGGTCCTCGACGGTAAGCTCTCCGCACGGCCGGAGAAGCATGACTTCCTCTTGCGGCGCACGGTGCACTGTACTGCCTGCGGCTACGCCCTGATCGGCGAGACGCAGAAGGGCCACATCTACTACCGCTGCCACACGCGGAGCTGCCCCCTGACCACCATGAGAGAGGACGCTGCCGAGCGGAAGGTGAGCCCGGTCTACCTGGCCTGCCAGCTCGATCCCGAAGAGCGCGTCTACATCCGCGAGAGGATCGCGGGCATGAAAGCGAATTGGAAGGATGAAGCGGCAGAGCACCGCAAAACGCTCGAATTGAACCTCGGCCAGATTGCCACGCGGCGGGCGCGTCTCACGGACGCCTTGATCGACGGTCTTATCGACCGTGAACTCTTCGAGGAACGCCAAGCGGCACTCCTCGCAGAGAAGCGGACGCTTGAGGAGAGACTCGCGAATCTCACGGACTCCGGGATGACGGGAGCCGAGAGACTGTCTGATTTCCTCGAACGGCTGGATTCCGCGTATACCCTATACGAATCGGGTACGGTCGAGGAAAAGCGCGAATTGCTCGCAGAGTTCACCTCGAACTGGCGCGCGACTGGCAAAGAGATAGACTTCACGGTGCGTCCCGAGGTACTCCTCGTCGCAAATCGCTCAAAAAGTGTTTACGGTGCACCGCAACGAGACAGCCATCGAACCGCCTACAGCAGGCGTCTTGACAGTAGGGCAAAGCGTGACAGATCGCGAATCTTGGATGTGCTTCTGTCGCAGCTTACCAACCTCCTCGCGGCCAGGCCAGGCCGCGAGGAGGGGCAATCGAGTCCTTAGGCTAGACAGGGGCGCAGTCGAAGTGAGAGAATCCCCCGCAGCCCTTCGTGAAGGAGACTACGGATGGGTGATTGGAAGGACTCGGAAGACTGTTATTCGGCACCTGATGACCGTTATGCCTGCCCGTCTTGTGTGACCGATCCGTATCTGGCTGCTGCCTTAGCGGCTGATCTGGAAGACGAACCATGCTCGTACTGTGGCGCAGATAGGGCCGCAAGCATCTCTGTCTTATGTGTCGAGATAGGCGAGACTCTAACCGCCTACTATACTGATCCGGCGGAGGTACTCGGGTATTGTAGCGGCGAGGGCGGCTATCAGGGAGAAGTGCTCTCTGGTTCGCGGATTGTTGCCGACGAGTTTGCTGGCTGGACGGAATGCGATGAGCTTGCGGATGACGTTGCCAGGGCGTTCGCCCGCAACGTATGGTGCGAACGCAATTACTATGGACTGAGCCATTATGAGACGCTTTACTACAGCTGGCAGGACTTTTCGGAGCAGGTCAAGCACAGTACCCGCTACTTGTTCCTTCAGGAGATGGGCACCGATAGCGAATACAATGAGAAGATCGCTCCCGGGGAAATGCTCGATGCTTTAGGGCAGCTCTTCCAGGAATTCGACCTGTTCTATGAACTTCCTCAATCAACAGACCTCTTCCGGGCGCGCGCCTTTAGCGCGAGTAGCCCTCCCGCGACCGCAGCTGAACTTGGCACAGCACCTCGGGAAGCAGCGACCCGTCCAAACCGGATGAGCCCTGCTGGAATTCCTATGTTCTACGGTGCCCTAGACGAAGCAACCGCGGTTCTCGAAACGTATGGTCCAAAGACACATCCCGGGAAGAAGATCGCGGTAGCGTGCTTCCGCAACAATCGGCCTCTACTTCTTCTTGACCTGACCAACCTTCCGGCAGTGCCGAGTATATTCGACCTTCGGATGCGCTATGAGCATCCGCGCCTATTGTTCCTGAGAGATTTCGAGACGGAGTTCGTTAAGCCCGTGGATAGAGAAGAGGACGGCCACACAGAGTATGTGCCAACCCAGGTGGTCACCGAATATGTTCGCCATCGCCTCCGCACTTCTGATGGCAGACAGATAGATGGCATTTATTACCGCAGCTCGCGCAAAAGGGACTCAACCGCGGTAGTCATCTTCGCTGATCCAGAGCATTGCGGACCACGAAGCGACAAGAGAGTTTTTGCTCCCGAGCCATTTCTTGAGCTTATTGGTGTGCGGTATGCGACCTATGACGACATTAGGAAGGAACAGCCGCACGTTCTTTGGCCGGCGTGAAGGGGGACGTTATGTCGCGCCGCTCGCCGAAAGCCACTGTCCATTAGTCGGTCGGCCCGATTGTTGAGGGATAGTCAGTTGGCCGGATATTGCCTTCTATGGGTAATGAAACGCCAGGTTCCTCACCGTATCTCCGTTCGCGCATCTTGAACGCCTCCCTGCCTCCCTCAAGGACACGGCAAATCTCCTCGCGTATGCTACCTTGAATAGGTCCATCAGCAGTCGCAGCCTCAAGGCTCCCGAGGCTATAGGTAATGCCTGGTAGGCCATCGGCATCGAAGTGACATTGTGCGATGATTACTTGCTCCGCATCAGTGTTAACGACCAGGTTTGGATTATGCGTAATGATGATAACCTGGCGCCTCTTCTTGGCTTCGCGGAAGTAGCCGCGGAGAGTCTCGAACACTGACTGATTGTCAAGGTTTTCGTCCGGCTGATCCACAATAAGCGGCCGGTGGTCCTCGGCATCGATCGCCAAGTAGAGGATGAGTAGCACGATGCCTTTGGTGCCAGGCGAGAGGAGGCGGAGATCCTTTCCGTCGTAGCGGATGCCATATGTGATAGCGATGTGGTCCACGGAGAACAGCCATTCCGCGACGCTAAGCAACGTCACGTTGGCCCGTAACTGACTCCGCAGCAGGTCGGGTTCCTTGATGAGTTCGATGAGCGCATCGATCCCTTTGCCAACGGCATCTTTACCGCACGAGCGCCAGGGGCCTTCGAGGTGGCTGCGCGCAAACCCGGCAAGGCCGTCTTGGAACGGCCCTTGGCGTCGAAGATCGAAGAGGCTCTCGCCCCGCTCTACCCAACTCTTGAGATCAATCTCGACACGACAGACGAGTTCAAGCTTTTGCTCATGCTGGCCCTTTCCAGCAAGAGACGCGCTCAGGTGTCGGTAGAGTTCGACAAGGATAGCCTGCTCCTCAGCAAGTAGATCAAAGAATTCTAGGTAATGTGCTCGGCGTTCGTCTTGCTTGCGCTGGCGTTCCGTAGGATAGGTCTCCGCTAGCCATTTGAATTCCTGAACTATCCTTGCTAGCTCAACTGTGAGTCTTTGCTCCTGGCCTTGAGATTCAAGGATCTGTTTCTTTATGGCGCCGTCAAGCTGGATTGCCTTTTCGAGAGTTTCCACATGGAGATTCCAAGCCGCGATCGTCTTAGGCGCTAGACCGGCAACCGGCAACTCTGCGGCATTTGGTTGTCCCATCCTTGCCAGGATTTCTGCGTCAGTCGCAGCTAGCTTCTCCTGAAAGAGAGTTTGCCAGCCCTCGGGAACTCGCGGTTCGAGACCGACAATCTCCTCCGCCGAGAACTTTGCGCGTGAAAGCTCCGGGCGAAGTCCTTGCCAGAGGGACGAGAGTTCCTGGAATTTCTGAGCCAACTTACGCCTCAGATCCTCAAGGAGTTGTTTGTGACGTCTGAGTGCTGCAACCTCATCTGCAAGCTTGCCCCGGGCCTCCTTGGCGGCTGCTACTTCACCGAGCTTCTTCTGCACTGCCTCATCATTGGCCTTCGGGCGGCTCTTCTTTAGGTTTGCAATAGAACTTGCAAGCTCGTCCCGCCGCTTCTCCTTGCCTCGGATCTCTCGCCTCTTGCCATCGAGATCGTTTATCTCCCTGCTTAGCTGTGAAATGTCGCTCGCCAGTTCATTGCGCCGACCGCGGATGGCGCCGGTGCGGATCTCGCGAAGCTCACGGAAGTCGGCAGCACCACCAATGCGCTCGTCCTGTGGAATATAGCTGAAGATTACATCTTCAACCTCTTGGAGCAACGCATCCGTCAATTCATCCCCCGTACAGAGGCGGTCTACGAACTTTTGGGAGAGATATCTGACTCCGCGGCCCATGTTCCATAGCGGTGGGTCTGGCAAGGTGACGGTCTCCGGGGGCACTCCACTCGCCCACGCGAGGTCGATCTCAAGACCATTGAGATGGCCTGCTGCGCGCGAAATGAACGACTCAGTAGGATCAAGATCCGTGGCAGTGGAGAAGGCCAGCATATCGGCGAGGGCTGTCTTTCCCGACCCTTTGAGCCCGACAATCGCGACCAAGCCGCTGTTCAATGGTAACGTTCGTTCCTCGAACCAGCCGCCGGTATTTCGAAAGGTGATGGAGTCGATGACGCTATCGGGGTCATAGTGGCGCGGCGGCTGCTCTCCTATCGCCACGCGGTCTTCGGGCTCATAGAGGGTTTGGCGTAGCCCTTCAAAGGTCGGATCTGCCTTGATCCAGCAGTAGCGGTTGTCATCGGGCCGAAAGAGCTTCGCTATCGAGTGGGCATCGGAACCATGCAGGCACGGCTTCGGCGAGCCGTATTGAAGGCCATGCGTCTGTCCTAGGAAAAAGCTTCTATCAGCGGGCCTGGAGGAGAAGATAAGTTGTGAAAAGCGGTAGATCTCGGCGCGGGTATCCTTGAGGCCATCGTCATGCTGAAGACCGGAAGCGCCATCGAAGGAGCTGTTTGCGACCGCAATAAGCGAGTTTTTCTGAATCCATGGCTGCGACTGCCACCACTGTTGAAACAAATCAAAACCTATCTTGAACTGCTCGACCCCTTCCGCAAGCGCCGCATCGGGATCAGTTGAGAGTTCTGGACGCATCCGACGACCAAAGCGACGGAGGCCCTCTTCGGTACTCGGAATGCTGTCGTTATCGCGGACAATGGCAAGCTTTGTTAATGCCTCTTCTGTACGAGTTACATGATCTGGTGCATCGGGTGATATGAGAAGGTGTATGTTGATCGCCTTGCCCCTTCCTGTTACCGGCGTGAGACGGAATTCTATGTTCGGGATAATAAGGGCGATATTGGGAAGCCGCCCCTGCTCACGATAGGCGAGAATCTTCTTGTAGCTGCGAAGGGTGAAATAGTCAGTCACACCGATGACCGCTATTGAGTCGTCCGCGGCTTCGATGGCGTTCAGGTATTCGTCCCAATCACCGAATTGATCGTTAAGCGCCGTCTCGGGTGCGTGAATATGAAGGTCCCACCGTCGCCACTCCGAACCGCGCCCATAGGTTTGGGTCATACCTGCCATCCTCTGTGGGCATGAACGCATTGGCACTGCGCGATCAGCGTTGCAGTCATGTCTATTGATTCTCTTAGGTTATGATGGTTTCTGTCAAATGCCCGGGTGAGACGAGACAGCCCGCGAACCGCCTGCGCTTGCCGTCCTGTCGGTTGGGACGCACTCCATTTCAAAGCTCCTTTCCGTCTGGCAGGAGAAGGCGCCCAACAGCTCAAACCGAGAATGGCATGCCTCATTTACTCCCGATCGCCCCGAACGGAATCTGATACGTCTCCATCAGATGGTTCTCCGTGACACTCAGGAGTTCAAGCTGATCTCGTGTAGCCTTCGACCGCGAAAGACCAGGCTGCACAATGAAAATCTTCAGCTGGATCGGCCTTAGCCGACTGATCTCCTTCAACGTGAGGAGTTGGTCTCGGTTACCCCTTTCAATGCGGGTAGGATGCCCTTGGTCGATCCGCAGCGAATCGCGATGAAGAAGGTGTCGAAACATGTCCGTTTGTCGGTCGGCAGAAGCAAGCCAGGAAATGCTCTTCTGCGCTTGGCCGCAAACCTCATAAAGATCCTTCACCCTCTGGCCGGGTTCCAGTTCGGACGAATACTTGCAGTGATAGAACTCAACCTCGATGGCCGTCGGTGCTTCCGGCTCGCCCACCAGGCGTATAGCCACTACGTCGGCGGCCTCGCCCTTCCCGTCATCATCAACGATTACTAGGTAGTCGTCCTTGTCTTGCAGCTCGCGGATGACGCGCGCCTGAATAGATGTGGCATCTTTTTCAGGGCCTTGCGATTCGTTGGTAAGAACCGTATCTGTCCAATCCCACGTCTCAATCTTGGCGGAGTCATATGGAGCACGCTCCTCCTTCAATTCGACATACTGGTTACCCTCTAAAGAGGAGCCGTCTCGAAACCAGATGATCGGCGGATCGTTGTAAAAGAACTCAGCCACGTCTTTCTTCTCGGCGCCCTCGCCCCTGCGTATGGAGATCGGACTAGCTCCACTAGTCACAAACTTATAGTTCGGACCTGTAGGCGTGTCGAAGAGCTGTAGCTCGATCTCGGCGCGATCAGTCTCAGAAACGAGCACGAACGTGAGCGGCCCGTCCTCGCTGGCGTTTACCAGTTCAATGCTGACTTCAGCAAGAGTAAGCTCCGCCGCAGGAAAGCAAACTCTCCACGTGATCTCAGAGGTACGGTAGAAATCCTCGGGCCAGTCAATGGCGGTGGGCATAAGCTTAGGGCGTGTAACCACGGCCTCAGCTTCGAGAGTTCCTTTAAGGATCTCTTCAGGGTCAATCGAATCATCGAGCAGCTTGCCGCCAATCTGCTTGCACCAACTGGCAAGCTGGCTGACGTTCTCTCTGTTATGTGACCAAATGCGTCCCTTGCGCGATGCGCCGACCGTCGTCTTCCGCCCGCCCTCGTAACCGCCGCCTGCCAAGACGGATTTGACGGTGCGGCGCCGTTGCACCTCTGCTACTCCGGGACCCACGTTCGCTCCCATTCGGCCGGTGTACCTGATGTTCCGGCCCAACTGCTCTGTCAACCCGACATTCTGGAAGCGTAGGCGGTGGACGCCGGCAAATGTCCGAAATACGTCTTGACCTCTGACAAGCAGTGCATCCTCACCACACACCGCATGGGCCAGAGCCTTGTAGTCTCCGGCGTTGGAAGAGGTGTTGATGAAAAGAAGATCCTGCGCCGACGACCAGACGAGAACATAGAGCTCCCATTCCCACGAAAAGAGATCGGCCGAGTCAATCCACGGAAGCGCACTCCTCTTGGCTGTTACAACGACGAGTGTGCTTTCCCTGTCGTTCAGAGCGAAGTGCACTTGCTCGCAGGCATTGATGCCGGGAATGCCTTCGCGGAACTTCTCCGGGTGCCACTGTTCGCAGTGAGTCTTATAGACGACCGTGCTAGTAGCCGGTCGTACCGATTTGAGTGACACCTCCTCGGGTAACTCTGAAAAGCCGCGGAGGAACTCCTGAAAGTCAACCTGATCGCTAATCAGCTTTTCGCTCAGGTCTGGCAACAAGGCATTCCAGTCAGGATCATGGGCGTACAGCTTGCGGAGTTCCTCCCTGACATTCACGTCGGCGATGTTCGCGATAAACGTAGGATCACCAAGGTCCGAGCGTGCACGAGTGAATCGGCCGGCGAGCTGAAGGGTAACGGCGAGAGTTTTCCGAATGTCGTGGAAGGCGGCGATTTTCAGTTCAGGAAGATCGAAGCCTTCACCAAGCATATCGACACACACGACGATACGCGACTCACCACTCAGAAGCTGTCGGCGCGCGGCATCGCGCGCCCGAATGGAGTGGATGCCGGTATGAAGTTGGACCGGGTTGAACTCGGTGTAGGGCCTATAGAGTTCAAACACTTTCTTTGCCCTCTCGACACTATCGACCCGTGCCATCAAGATGTGGCCCTTCTCAGCATCAGCCCTGAGCTGCTCAATCGCTTTTGCAGCGATGGCCGCGTCGATCTTTGGCGGGCTGAACTCAAGCACAGGCACAAAACGGATCGGTTTGAAGAAGCCCTCCTCCTGGGCCTTGCGTAGCGGATAACGATAGATGATAACTCCATCCAAGAGTTTGCCATCTTCGCGAAACGGCGTCGCGGTGAATTGAAGGACCCTCTGCTCGTGGAAGCGTTCCTTGAATGCCTTCCAGGTCGGCGCCTCGGTGTGGTGCGCCTCATCAATGAAGAGGTATGGGCAATGGAAGGCCATCCGCTCTTGAACAGCCACGTCGCACTGTCCAGCAATAGAACTTGTGGTCACAATCACTTGGGCGCGCGTAAATAGCTCGTCTACCTCGGTGGCAGTGCGTGGTATGTGGTGGAGAGTAGCGACGATTGGGAAACGAGTCTGCGGCAATAGGACACTGGACCCAGGGTCCTTCAGCACACCAAGAGTGAGGAACTTATCGGCTATTTGCGTTCTCAGTGCGTCGGTTGGGACGACAATCAGAATCTTCGCGCAGCGCTGCGACACCAGGATGGCGATCATGGTGTCCGTCTTGCCCGTTCCGGTGGGCATCACGATCGTTCCCGGAGCCGCGGTGGTAGTCCAGTGGGCATGCACCGCATGGACCGCGCCTATTTGAGGTTTGCGGAGACCCTGAACACCGGCGGCGCGATCCTCTTCGAGGTAAGAGAACGCATTTGCCCAAGAATCGTAGACGAGCTGGATCTCGCGGGGGTAGTCGATCGGAGTCGTTTTGCGAAGGGGGTGCTTGAGCCATCTGCCGGAACGGAGGTCCGGGTCATTTCGCGACGGCTGTGGCACAAGCACCACGCGGCGATCATCCGTCGAAACCATGCGCAGGTTCGGAACGACTATGATCTCATCGCCTGGCGCTTCTGGCTGAAAAAGGAGACCTTGCGAGCGGCCACGGCTGAGGGTCGCAAGATCACCGTCTAGGGTTAGATCGCGCTCGGCAAGCTGGCGGATGGAGTTGCCAGCGATTTCCTCATCGATCGCGAGGACATTGGGGAGGAGTATGCGCATCGGATGGATGGCTTGACAAGGGCTTCGGCTAATTCTCCCGCTTCACTACATAGCCGTCAACTACCAACGCAAAAAACATTCTCCTCTCGGCGCAATGTGGCAGCGCCTATTTATATAACACCTCGCAGCAGTGCAAGTTAGGCTTTCTCGCCCTCGGCTCCTTCAGTCCTCGCGCGAAGCTGTTCTTCGCGCTGCCTCGTGACCGCCGCAGCATGAACCTCTTGGTTATAGCGATTCTCCAAATAGACACCTTGGATGAGGTCGGCTAGGCCGTAAAGGAAAGCTGCCCTTGCGCCCGAAGAAGGTAGTCCAGCGCACCCTGTGGCGGCCACGCGAAGCATCTCCACCATCTGGCGTATCATCTCAATGCCAGGACCACTCGATGCGTAGTGCCTGCGTATGAAATCAACGTAACCGAGTGTCTGATAGGCAACGTCATGCGGATTGCCCCAACCGAGCCGCTCAACGTACTCCTCTAGGCGCGTCAGCTTGGTTTTAAGTTCGCTCACTTCCTTCTGTAGATCTGCCGCCACGGTCGATCCTCCCTTTAGCAACTGTCATAGGTTAGGTTTATTTCTTGTGCTGCTCCTCCACAAGCTCGCTGAGCGATTTGCCGGTTTTCTCCCGGATGGTTTCAAGCTTCGTATCGGGGGGAACGCCAGGGAGGAAACCCGGTCCGTAGGTTTCGCGCAAGGTGCCAACGAGTGTGTTGCCGTGCTTTTCACTAATCCTTCCGTCTTCGTCGCGGTGGCGACCGTCGAGGCCGGGCTCTTTCGTGGACATAAGCGACTCCTAGCTCTGACGTTGGCGGTTCCAACGTCGGTTAGAGGTATCTGCCGGGGGACGACACGAGGCCCGACTTGGGGCGGGGAGGTCCGGCGGCATCTTGGCGCAGCTACCTCTAGCCCACAACGGGTAGTAGTAGGTACTGCGCTAACCCCCTATTAGATGGTAGGCGGGCGGGCTCTGTCAAGTAGTCGCACGACCTCTCCTTGGCCGTTCCGCCACTCATCGCCGAGAATGCTTCCGCGGCCGAGCGCGGCCTGCTCCGCGAAGAGGAAGAGCCGCTGGCCGGTGCTCGACCGGCAAGCGGCGACCAGGTGCCGCATGCGCTCCTCGTTCGTCGTCACGGTGAGGACCCGGAAGTTCGGGAGGCGGAGGTGCCTCCGGTGAAGTCCCTGCCGCCAGGTCTCCCGGTAGCCGAGGAGCTTGCGCCGGAAGGAGGTCTGATCGAGGCCCCGCCGCACAACCGGCATCGTGCCGCGGTCGGCTTCAAGGAAGAAGTAGGCACGGCGCCGGCGCTCCGGCGCGCCTGCGAACCGCAGACCGAAGACTCGATCCGGCTCCACGCCGAGGCGATGGAGCTTGCCGCCCTCTTGGACCTCGACCTGCCAGCGGAAGGGCAGGCGCAGGCGCCGGGTCGCCTCCGGCGCTCCGGCGAGTACCTCCTCGGGCGGCATGAACTCCACCCCTTCCGTGTCGCGGCAGGCGACCTCGAAGGCCACCATGACCTCGGCGACGGCGAGAGTGTGGCGGAGGAACTGGCGGGAGATGTTGCGGTCCTTGTCCCATCGCAGGGCGCCGCCTCGCTCGCCCTCGGCGGCGAGAATCGCGGCGCCCCGGTTCCCCAAGGCATAGACCAAGGGCTCCGAGCCCTTGGCGTACCAGTCGAGCTGCGCGGCCGGCCGGTCGAGGTAGCCATGGTGGAAAAGGAGCTGCAACCGCCGGAGGGTCGTCTGCCGGCTGCCATCCAAGAGCGCTATGAGATGCGTGGAGCGCAGCAGCCGGTGGCGCTGTACCGCTCGGAGGATCAGAAGGTCGCGAGGCGTGAGTACCATGCCCGCGACCTTGGCGCGCTCGAAGCGCGGTCGGCGAAGTGGAGAAGTCATCGCTTGACGCTACCCGGCGGTCTCCGGTTCGGAAAGGCGCCGGCTCTCGCCGCCCAACCAGCGCTCGACCTTCCGCTCCACCTCCTCCCGCGGCCGGCCGTAGCGATCGCGAGACTGGCGGATGACCGCCTCGCCCCGGCCGGTCACGGTGCCGCGGATCGGAGGCAAGGTCCGCCCCCGGAAGGGTTCGCGCATGGCTCCATGATCCAGGAGCCGGGCATAGATCTCGTGCTTGCCGAGGGAGACGAGGTTCCCCGTCTTCACGTCGCCGCCGAGCTCGTCGGCCAGGAGGCGGGCGTCCCGCTCGCCGACCCGGAAGGCGATCAGGTTCCCCACGTTGCCGAAGACGCTTTGCCGGATCTCGTCGGTCAACTGATCGAGGTACTGGTGGGCGAGGATGAGGGAGAGCCCGTATTTCCTCGCCTCCGCGAGGATCGAGGTCAGCGCTTCGGTCGCGAAGCTCTGGAACTCGTCTATATATAGATAGAAGGGGGTGCGGGCGGATTCCGGCAAGGCGGCCCTCTGCATTGCCGCCCATTGGAATTGCGAGAGAAGAAGCGCCCCGAGGAGTCGGGAATGGTCTTCGCCGATCATGCCCTTCCCGAGGTCGGCGATCAGGATGCGGCTCTTGTCCATGAGGAAGCCGGCGTCGAAGCGGTTCCGGGCCTGGCCGAAGACGTTTCGCATCGGAGCACTGGCAAGAAGGCGCCCGATCTTGTTTTGAATCGGCGCGATGGCTTCGAGCCGGAAGCGCCGGTCATAGCGGGCGTACTCCTCTCGCCAGAAGGCGCGTACCACCGGATCGCGGACGTGCGCCGTCAGGCGCTCCCGGAAGGCGTCGTCCGTGAGGAGACGCGGCAGCGCAAGAATGGTCATGTTGCCGTGATCGAGAAGCGCCGCCAGGGCGTGTCCCAGGATGTATTCGAGGCGCGGCCCCCAGCTCGAGCCCCATATCCCCCGGAAGGCGGCGAGGACTCCGGCGACGACGAGGTGTTCTTCGTCGCGCGCCACCTTCGGCAGAAGGTTCAAGCCCACCGGGCGCGCGAGGTCGCCGGGCGCGAAGTGGAGGACTTCGTTCGTGCGTCCGCGCGGGATGGCGTCCAACACATCGCGCGCCAGGTCGCCGTGCGGATCGAGGAGCCCGACGCCCCGGCCGGCGTAGAGATCCTGAAGGATCAGATTGCGCAAGAGCGTGCTCTTGCCGAGTCCGGTTTTCCCGACGATGTATAGATGCTGCGCCCGGTCGTCGGGCGCAAGCAAGACGAGCTTCTCCTCGTCAGAGACCCAATAGGTGCGGGTGCCGATGGCAACGGGGGTTTGATCCATAGGAAGTGTTGCGCCCTGCCTCCCTTCCTTTCCCGTCCGGGAGCCAGGTCCGCGGGGACATGAGGAACCGCCGGCCGACTCTGGCGGCCAGTAGTCACGCCCGCATCAGGATTTGGTGACCGAGCGGGCGCGGCAAGGGAGGCGAACGCGAGGAGAAGCATGGCGCGTGGTTTCCTGCGGTACAAGGCGGAAGTCTCCGCCGTCCATGGTAGTCGGCGCTCAGCGTCGGCCCTTCGTTAGCCAGTGCCCCACCGCTGTCGGCAGGCCGAGTTACGAGGCCGGTACGTCCGACCCGCGGGGTTTGATCGAAGGGCCGACCGATAGGAAGAGCACTCGATCCATAGCCGTCAGGAAACCACGCGGGTCGGGCGTAGCCAGACAGCGGTGGGGAGCCAGTTTGGTGAAGCGCCGTATGGCGTTTCTGCCGTCCGCTTGAAGCGGAGCCCCTACAAACCTTGTTTGTACCGGCGTATGTATACGCCGCGTCGGCGCATGAGCGCTGATCGTCTCGGCTGATCGATCGATCAAGCCACGCGGTAGCGTCTCTCAAGGCGGCACTTCGGTGCCGCCTTTTGTCGTTCCTGTTCTGTCTCTACCCTTTCTGCCAGTCCCTCGACAACAGAAAGGAGGTGCAGCGGTGGAGACTCTCTCGCCGCGCTTTACCGTGGGCTGGCTCATCCTCACTCCCGGCGCGCTCTTCGCGCTTGTCGAAGCGCAGGAAGATCCGAAGAGTTTCATCTGCCGTCACCTGAAGGGCGATTGGGGCGATGTTGATCCGGCACTGTGGGCCGCCAATCAGTACGCCGTGCGTCACGGCGAGCGGCTCCTCTCCGTCTATCACACCCGCCACGGCCGGACGCTGTGGGTCATGACCGAAGCGAGCCGGTACGCAACGACCATCCTCTTACCGCAGGAACATCCCGAAGGAAAGGAGAGCGCATGAAGAAGACCGTTGAGGAAGCGAATCACGAAGCCTCGAAGCTCGATCAGCTCGCGAGCACCTGGGGCATGTCGGTCGCGGAACTGATCGAGACCTATGCCCTTGAGACGCAAGCGCCCGGCATCTGCATGAATCCCGGCTGCACGTACTCAACCGAGGTCGAACCCGATCTCTGCACCGGCTGGTGCGAGGACTGCGATACGCAGAGCGTCCAAAGCGGTCTCGTCCTCGCCGGCATCATCTAACCCGTCCCACCTCAGACCGAGCAGCACCTACGGCCGGCACAAGCCCGGCAAGGAGAAGCCATGTCTGTCGCAACCCTTGAGAAGAACCTGACCCGCGCGCATCAGGAGTGGATCAGCCGCCCGGACGACGAGCGCTACCTGTCCCTCGATGATCTCTATGCGGCCACCGCCGCGAGAGCCGAAGAGTGCCGCATCCGCACGGATACGACCCGCTCCCTCCTCGTCCGGGGGAGCGAGGCCGCCGGCGGCCGGCTCACCGTCGAGCACGATGAGTTGGGGGAACTCGACCCGACCCATTGGAGCCTCGGCCAGCTCGCGACCACGGCCCACACGCCGGCCAAGTGGCTCCGGGAGATCGCGACCGTCCCCGCGGGTCCCGCCTTCGGCGCCCATGCCCTGAACCTGGGGCTCCGGCACCTTTCGGACTCCGGCCGGGTGCAGCTCATGAGCCGGGCGGAGGCAGATGCCTCCGGCGGCCGGCATCTCGAACTGCGCTGCATCGTCGGTCCCGACTACGGCCGCATCTACGACCATGAGGTCGTCCGTGCGGTGCGCGAGCTGAACCAGGATGGCCGCTGGCGGGTGCCGGCGGCAAGCTACTCCGCTGTGAATCCCAAGCGCGCCACCACCCTCTACGCCTCCGACCGGGATGTCTTCATCTTCCTCGTGGACGATGAGCGGCCCATCTCCTTCGAGGCGGATGGGGTACGCCGCAACCTCTTCCGCGGCTTCATGGTCTGGAACTCGGAGGTCGGCTCCCGCACCTTCGGGCTCACCACCTTCCTCTACAACTTCGTCTGCGACAACCGCATCGTGTGGGGCGCGACCGACGTGCGCGAGCTTACGATCATCCACCGGAAGAACGCGCCGGAGCGCTTCGCCAAGGAAGCCCTGCCGCATCTGCGGGCCTACGCGGACTCGACGGTCACTGACCTTGAAGCCATGCTCGCGCGGGCCGCGAGGAGGGCCGTGACCGACACCGACGAGAAGGTCTTGGACTGGCTCCGCTACCACCACTTCACGAAGAAGGAAGCGGAGGCGGTGATCGAGATGGCCCGGATCGAGGAGGGCGGCGCCCGCACCGTCTGGCAGCTCGTCCAAGGCGGCACGGCGCTTGCCCGCTCCATCCCGCACGCGGATGAGCGGGTGAGCTTCGAGAACCGCGTGAGCGGTCTCCTCTACTACGCCGAGAAGGAGTGATCCTCCCGGCTCACATCGCATCAACCCCACGCTGTTACGTGGGGTTCTTTTTCGCGCGGCTGCCTGGGACTCGTCACGGCTGGCATTGACAATATAGCGCTAAAGGGTTATAATGTGCAACGTGATTTTGTGTCAGTTCGTGAGTTTGCCAGCGGCCGGATAGGGTTCCGTTCGTCCGCTCCCGGCATGTGTCGCAGGTTTCCCGACGCCCTTTCCCGCCGCCTATTCTTCATGTCGCCATGATGCATTTCGACGGACGGCCCATAACCTACTATCTCAAAAGCTACCGCCGCCATGCGCACCTCTCGCAGGCGGAGCTTGCCTACCTCTTGGGCGCCTCTTCGGGCGCCATGGTCTCACGCTACGAAGCAGGAGACCGCACGCCCTCTCTTCAAACCGGGCTCGCCTATGAGGCTGCGCTTGGAGAGCCGGTCTCGAAGATTTTCCGCGGAGGTTACGGAGAGATTCAGGCGAGGGTCGCCGAACGCAGGCGGCAGCTCGCGATCGAGGAGAAGCGGCAGGGAGCATCGCTCAGCTCCGCAGCTCACCACACCTCTTGAGATGCCGACTCTCCCAAGGAACGCTATCCTCCTCGCGATTGATCCTACCTCAAGGGGTTTCGCCTTCGCAGTTCTCGAAGTGCCGGCGTTTCTCGTGGATTGGGGATCGAAGAGCGTTCCCGCAAGAAGCGGCGAGTTTCTCCGCAGAGTGGGTGAACTTCTCTCCCGCTACAAGCCAGACGTGCTCGTGCTTGAGGATCTCGCGGCGAAGGGTGCCCGCCGCCGCAAGCGAGCGCGTAGGGAGATCGAGTTGCTAGAGCGCCGTGCCCTAAAGCGCGGCGTGCGAGTTGAGCGGGTCTCCCGCCTCGCAATCCTCGATACCTTCGCACCGGGGAAGACCAAGTACGAGGTGGCGCTCCGGCTCGCGGAGGTCTTCCCGGTGCTCGCTAACCGGCTGCCGAGGAAGCGCAACACTTGGAGGCCGGAAGACGCGCGCATGAGCGTCTTCGATGCGCTCGGCATAGCGGCAGCGGCGGTGGTGGAGCGAACGCGGTATCTTTCTTCTCAGCGCCGAGCCTAATCCAAGAACTTAGGTTTTGGATTCTGTCCCACAACTTCAAGCGAGCGCTGTTCTATTATCCTTCCGCAATCCGCACAGACATATAGACCATTCCAGCCCTCTACCGGCTCAACCTCATTCCCTTTCTCGTCGCACGGATAGAAGCCGCCGCCAGACGGTGTATTGCCACAAATACAGATCCATGCCTCATCGTTTCCAGCCTCGTGCTTGATGAGTGCCTTTGCAACCATAGAGTTGTTGTACGCCGCGACTCTTGAAATGTCAACCGTAATTTATCTTCCGACTCAGCCGCGAAGCTACCGGCCTGGCGTCCGTGACCCGGCCCTTCAGTGGGCGGACAGTGAAGCCATAAAGAGTCTCCGCTCTCGACTATGAAAAACGGGCAATATCGGGCCGAGTCGTCATCACCCGCTTTCTATCAAGGCTGGCGAATGCGTCAGCGTAAACGATGAGGCGGGCATTGACAAATATAAAATATATGCTATACTTAGAAACGTTCCTTAACAATGCAAGGCTGAGTGAGTAGTGCAGTGGGCAGATTTGTGCCTAGTGCACTACTCACTTCGGGGTAGTGAAAGGAGAAAGGTCATGCTGCTGCTTCTCGGCGTCCTGTTGATTCTGTGGTCGATTCCCGAGTCCCTGCTGGGCTGGCGGGCGCTCGTGCGGGAGAGGAGGACGTGTCGCTCCTTCCGCAACTTCCACACCGAATCGGGCTACTTCGGTATGTCCGGCGCGGTGAGGATGGCGATGGGAGCGTACCTCCTGAACCTCGCCGTCTACCGCGACTGGGGGTGGATGGACTCCACCGCTCTCTGTCTGCTCCTCGGCATCCTGGCTCTGATCACCTTCGGGATGTGCGGTCTCGCCTGGTTCGCCGGCACCAAGCTGGCCTACTGGATCGACAACCGGCAGTGGCCACCCGCGAACTACCAGCCCCGAGACAGGTATTAACGGCCCCTCACGAGGAGACCTCTCATGGTCTCCAATCACGTGTGGGGCCTCTTCGTTATTTTGTCCGATTCACGTTGACGCGTTATACTCCGCTTCCGTCGAGTCTGGCGCAATGGCTATTTATGTGGCGAAGAAATAGAGTCCTGAACTTATCCACAGCCTGGTCTTGCATGTTCCCGCTTGAGGTAGTAGAAATGAGTACATATGAACGAGATGAAAGGAATACCTGGTGGTTCTGGGGATGTTAATCCTTCGGAAGTGGAAGCCTCGTTGGAGGCGCGTATTCGAGAAGCAAAAGATACAGCAGGATTGGTCGCCGCAGTCACAAGTGTTTTTGAAGAGGGTGGCTATGATTTTAAGCAAAGAAACGTGCCGGAAAATCTGAAAGCAGCGGTGGCAGGTAAGTTGCGAGAACTTGCCCCGGATCAAGAGGCTGTATCTGCCGCCTACGACGAGATTAGGGGCTCGCTCGGGACACAAATAGAGGAAACCATGACGACTCATATTCCTTGGCTACATGACGAGAAGTACAAGGATATGCCTCGTGAACAGGCTTTCGCTGAAATGGAGCGAGACAGGGAAGCGGTATTTGGGACAAGGGATAAGAAGTTTCGTGGGCTCAGCAGAGCAGAACTCTTCCTGATTTCTACTCTTGGTGATCTTTTGGAATAGAGAAGTGGGCGATCGACAATTTAATTTGAAGAGTCAGCCGGAAGCCTAGCTTTAGTCGGATTTGTCCCCGCGGTCTGACCGGCCGGATGCACTGACCTGCTTTAATCATCCTGGCTCGGCGGCTCCGGTCCCTTTCCTGTGCCGTCGAGTTCCCACATCGGGCGGGGAAGCTCCGACGATCATCGGGGCCTCCTGCCAACACCGAAGAGCGCCATTTTAGAGTGGCGTTTTTTGTTATCGTCTCGATTTGCGTTAATCAGTTAGAACGCTTGAGACCCATTACTATTAACTTCAAATGGCTACCCCTCTATTGGACACTCCATACCCCGCCTCCGTATACTCCTGACACCTATCTCGAAAGGAGCCGAACCCATGTCCAAGCCGCAGGTGGAGGGTCACTGGCACTCCCTGATCGAGGGCTTTGCCACCTCATCGCTCGATTTTTATGAATTGGTCAAAGCCGGCATCGCCAAACGCGAGATCCCGGACCTCAAGATCTCCCAGGTGGAGTGGAAGCAAGGCGGCCTGGGGTCCGGGAAGCGCACCTACCTGCGGGTCAGCCGCGAGGGCCTGAACTTCGACATCTGCGCGGCGCCCTTCGGCACCGGGTACTTCTTCTCCTGGTGGCTCGCAAGGATCTCTCGGGTGCTCCTCGACTTCTCCTTCATCTTCGTCTACCTCGTGGTGGGCTTCATGCTCTACCACGCCATGTCCGGCACGAACCAAGAGGGCCAGCCTACGTCGAGCTGCGCGGGGGTCTTCCTCACGCCCCTCATATTCTTCGGGATGCTCCTCGGCCTCGGCTTCCTTGTCCGCTACGGCGACATGGGAGCGGAGCCCACGGTCCTCTCCATGCCCATCACCGGATTCTTCTACGGGCTCGTCTTCCGCCCGCAGACGTACTTCAACGACGACACCGCGATCATGTTCCGGGAGTCGGTGCATCATGCCGTGCTCGAAGCCATCGACCAGGTGACGACGGCGCAAGGAGTCCATGGACTCTCCGAGGAGGCGCGTAAGATAACCTTTGAGCCCCGCGGCAAGAGGTGAGCCGCCGGACGTAGGCCATGCCGAGCCCCACCCTGCCAGAGCGCCTGACCGAGCAGTTCTATACCTGGGAGCTGCGCGGTCGGGGCTGGCAGGAGTTCGCCTATCCGGTGGCCCTCGAACCGCCCTACGTTCCCTTCCCCGGATACTTCCTCCCGCCGATCAAGGACGACGGCCACCGGCCGTCCTTCCTCGGCCGCCTCATCGTGCCACAACGGCCCGAGCCCGAGCTGGCGGCGATCGAAGAGCCCGAGCCGGAGTCCTTCGAGACGGACGAGCCCCTGACCGAGTGCGTGGTCTCCCTGCCGCGGGAGGAAGCGGTGAAGCCCGAGAGCGCAGAGCGTTTTCTCCTCGCCCTCTCCGGCGCCGAGCTGCCCTTGGCCTTCGAGGTGGTGGGCCTCCCGGATCAGATCCGGGTGCAGCTCGTGTCACGCGCGCCGGATACGGGACTCCTCGCCAACCAGCTCCGGGCCTTCTTCCCCGAGGTATCCATCTCCGCCGAGCCGGCAGGACTGCGGCAACTGTGGGTGGCGGAGAAGGGCGAGACGATCCTCGTCCACTTCGGCCTGGCCCGCGAGTTCATGCTTCCGCTCCACTCCTTCCGGTCCCTCGATCCCGATCCCTTGCTGTCGCTCTTCGGTGCACTCTCCGAGCTTGAGCCCGGAGAAGCGGGCCTCGTGCAAGTGATCTTCCAACGGGTCCGGGAGCAGTGGGCGGAGAGCGTCATGCGCGCGGTCGTAACCGGAAGGGGCGAGCCTTTCTTTGCCGACTACCCGGAACTCACGAAGCTCGCCAGGGAGAAGATCTCCCGGCCCTTGTATGCCGCCTGTCTCCGGGTCGCGGCGAAGAGCAGCGATGCGACCGGTGCCTGGCGGATCGTGCGGGACCTCGCCGGAGGACTGACCCACTTCGGCGCTCCTGATGCAAACGAGCTTGTACCGCTCGCCGCCGAGGAGGGCGACGATGCCAGAGAGCAAGTCTTCGAGCGGGTCAGCCGCCGGCCGGGCATGATCGTGGGGAGCGATGAGCTGGCCGCCCTCGCGCATCTCCCGAGCGCATCGGTCCGAGTCCCAAAACTTCTCCGGGAGATCCGGCGCTCCAAGATGGCACCGGCCTTGTCTCAGGGAGCGGGAATCCTTCTCGGGGAGAACGTCCATCACGGCAAAGTGCTCTCCGTCCGGCTGCCTCCCGAGCTGCGTCTCCGCCATCTCCATGTGATCGGCGCTTCGGGCTCGGGCAAGTCCACCCTGCTCATCGACCTCATCATGCAGGACATCGAGGAGGGCCGCGGTGTTGGCGTCCTCGATCCGCAGGGCGACTTGGTAGACGAACTCCTGGGCCGCATCCCGGAAGAGCGGCTCGCGGACGCCATCCTCTTCGATCCTGCGGACGCTGGCTTTCCGGTCGCCTGGAACATCCTCGAAGCACACAGCGAGCTTGAGCGCACCTTGCTCTCTTCGGATCTCGTCGGCATCTTCCGGCGCTTCTCGACCTCCTGGGGCGACCAGATGACAAGCGTCTTGGGGAACGCGGTCCTCGTGCTCCTTGAGAACCCCGGAAGTACCCTCCTCGATCTCCGGGAGTTCCTGGTGGACCGTCCGACCCGCGAGCGGTTGCTTCAGGCGGTCGATGATCCATACCTCACCTCGTACTTCCGGCATGAGTTCCAGCTTGCAGCCGGCAAGAGCGTGGGCTCGATCCTGACCCGTCTCGATGGCTTCCTGCGCTCAAAGACGGTGCGGCAGATAGTGGGTGCGAGGGAGAGCCGGCTTGATCTGCGCGCCGTCGTGGACCGCGGGCAGATCTTCCTTGCGCGCCTGTCGCAGGGTGCGATCGGCGAAGAGAACGCCGCGCTCCTCGGAAGCCTCCTCGTCTCCAAGTTCCACCAGATCACGATGAGCCGGCAGGAGATAAAGCGGGAAGAGCGCCGGCCCTTCTTCCTCTACGCCGACGAATGCCAGGAGGTCGCGACTCCCTCCATGGCCCTCCTTCTCTCGGGAGCAAGGAAGTACGGCTTGGGGCTCATCCTCGCGCACCAGGATCTCCGCCAGCTCGACGCCAAAACTCCCGAGGTTGGCGCGGCACTCATGGGGAACGCCGGCACCCGCGTCTCATTCCGCGTGGGCGAGCGGGACGCCAAGGTCTTGGCGGAAGGTCTCTCCTTCTTCGGCGCCGCCGATCTCATGAGTCTCCGGGTCGGGGAAGCCATCGCCCGCATCGACAACTCCCAAGGCGACTGCAACCTGAAGACGCAGCTCTTGCCGGCGGTCGCGGCGGAGACGGCAGCGGAGCGCCGCGAGGCGATCACCGCCCGCTCGCGAGAGCGGTATGCGGTTCGGCGCGAGGAGCCGCAGAGAGCACCCGAGCCGGCGCGCGAAGTCCCGGTGTCCGAGGTGCCGGCAGCGGCACCGGAGCCGGAACGTCGGCGAACAGCTCCGGCGACAGCGCCGACAGCGCCTCCACCTCCGGCCCCCGAGCGGCGAGCCGTCCCGGAAACGCCCGCACCCCTCGGCCGGGGTGGGCCGGAGCATCAGTACCTCCAAGAACTCGTGAAGCGTTGGGCCGAAGCCAAGGGCTACCGCGCGACCGTGGAGGAGCCCCTCTCCGGCGGCGGGAAGGTGGACGTGGCGCTCCGCCGCGAGGGACATACCCTGGCCTGCGAGATCTCCGTCACCACAACCGCCGAGCATGAGAGCGGCAACGTTTTGAAGTGCCTGGCCGCCGGCTTCGATGAAGTGGTCCTCCTGTCTCTCCACCGCGGCACGCTCGGCAAAGTACGGCAGGCAGTGGAGGCGAGGGTTCCCGAGAAGGACCGAGCGCGCCTCCACTTCATGAGCCCGGAGGAGTTCTTCACCTTCCTCGATGCGCCGGAACCCGAAGCGAAGGAGACAACGGTGGGCGGATACAAGGTCAAGGTGAAGTACCGGCCGGCCGAGGGCGATGCGGCAGCAAGGAAGTCGAAGGCAGTCTCGGACATCCTCCTCAAGAGCCTGAAGCGCATGAAAAAAGAGGAGTGAGGGCAGGCTTTCTCTCGAAAGGCGCCCGGCAAAATATCCCAACTTGTGATATTATCGGCCAGCTAAGGAAGCGGCAGAGAGCCGCAGGAGTGGAGCAGATATGAGCCAGGCAAAGCAGGCGGAGGAACCCGGACTGAAGAAGGTCGCGATCTGGATCAGGGTCTCGACCGAAGACCAGGCGCGGGGCGAAAGCCCCGAGCACCACGAGCACCGGGCGAGGGCCTACGCCGAGATCAAGGGCTGGCAGATCGTGACCCTGTATAACCTGGCCGGCGTCTCGGGCAAAGCCGTCATGGCCCACCCCGAGGCCCGCCGGATGATGGAGGACGTGCGCGCCCGCCGCATCTCGGGCCTCATCTTCTCCAAGCTCGCGCGCCTCGCCAGAAACACCAAGGAGCTTTTGGACTTCGCCGAGTTCTTCAAGGCCGAGGGCGCCGACCTCATCTCGCTCGAAGAATCGATTGACACCTCCACCCCCTCCGGCCGCTTCTTCTACACAGTCGTCGCCGGCATGGCCGCCTGGGAGCGGGAGGAGATCGCAAGTCGGGTGGCGGCCTCGGTCCCGGTGCGCGCCAAGCTCGGCAAGCCGACCGGCGGGGCGGCCCCTTTCGGCTACCGCTGGCACGAGAAGCAGCTCATCCCTGACCGGGAGGAAGCCCCCATCCGGCGCCTCATGTATGAGCTGTACCTTGAGCACGGAAGGATGCTCACCGTCGCCCGCCTCCTCACGGAGCGCGGCTACCGCACCCGTGGCGGCGGCAAGTTCAGCCATACGACAGTGGAGCGCCTGATCCGCGACCCCACCGCAAAGGGCACCCGCCGCGCGAACTACACCCGTTCCCTGGGAGAGGGTAAGAAGTGGGTCTTGAAGCCCGCCCACGAGTGGGTCACTTCGGAAGTCGAGGCGATCGTCCCCGAGGAACTCTGGAACGGCGCGAACGCCTTGCTTGCCGAGAAGCGGGCGGCCGGCAAGCCCCGGACTGCCCGCAAGCCCGTCCACCTCTTCGCCGGGCTCACCTTCTGCCACTGCGGCGGCCGGATGTGGGTGCCCTCGAACACCCCCAAGTACGTCTGCAAGGCGTGCCGCAACAAGGTGCCGCAGGCGGACCTTGAGCGGGTCTTTCAAGAGCAGCTCAAGGCTTTCTTCCTTTCCCCGGAGGAGGTCGCGGGCGCCCTCTCCCAGGCGGACCAGGAGGTGCAGGCCAAGGTCGATCTCCTCGACGCCCTGCGGCGGGAAGCCGACCGGCTCAAAGCGGAAGCCGATGAGGTCTTCCGGCTCTACCTCGCAAAGGAGATCACCGCGCGGGCCTTGGGGGAACGGCACCAGCCAATCGAGGACCGGCGGGTGGAACTCGAAGCGGAGATCCCCCGGCTCCAAGGCGAGATCGACTTCCTCCGCATCCAACACCTCTCCCGCGAAGAAGTGGTCTCAGAAGCTGAAGACCTGTACGACCGTTGGGAAGAACTCACCCCGCACGACCGGCGGGCCATCATCCAGGCCATCGTGGAGCGGGTGACGGTGGGCAGAGACGAGATCGAGATCACCCTCTCCTGCCTGCCGCGCCCGCCGGAGCCCCCACTACCCCCGCCTCTTCAAGATGATGGCAACTTATGCACGCATCCCCAGGGTTGCGTTGCCCTTTTGCCGTCTCATTTTGAGGGCGGTTTGCCCGTCATCCGGGCCGACGAAAGGGTCGGTCAGCCGCTCACGTGAGAGGCTTGCCGTATAACTTGCCGAACTTCTCAAGCTCGGTCGGGTCGATCCGGCGCTCCCCAGTCTCGACCTTGGAGACGAAGGACTGCGGGCGGTCGAGTTCCTTGGCGACGTGCCCCTGGGTAAGCCCCGCTGCCTTCCGGGCCTCCTTCAGGCGCTCGCGCATACCCGTGTACTCGCATCCCATCTCTTCGTCGCTCGGCCCGAGAGGCGCAGCTGGGTTGCTATTCATGCGATGGATGGATATCATTCGCGACGTGAATGAACCGTCCCACCCCCTGTCGCGATTACTCGCGCCCCGCCTGGCCGTTCTCCTCAAGTCGTTTCCGGCAGTCGTCCTCACCGGCGCCCGGCAGACCGGCAAGACAACCCTGGTGCAGCAACTGCCGAGCAAGCCACCGCGAGCCTATCTCACCCTGGACGACTTGGACGTCCTGGAGCGCGCGCGGCTCGAGCCGGCGGCGCTCGTTGCCAACGCCGAGGGGCCGCTGACGCTCGACGAGATCCAGCGATCCCCGGACCTGCTATTGGCGGTCAAGCGGGCAATCGACCAGCGCCGCACGCCGGGCCGGTTCCTGCTCACTGGTTCTGCCAACCTGCTCCTGATGCGGCGGATCTCCGAGTCGCTGGCGGGGCGGGCTGCCTATCTGACGCTCTGGCCGCTCACGCGTCGTGAGCAGCTTGGCTTGGGGACCTCCGGTGCTTGGTCGCGCTTACTGGCGGCCGCTGATCGCGACTGGCCTGCGGTGCTTTCCGCCGAGACTGCCCCGGAGGAGGACTGGCGCGCGCTGGCGCGACGCGGCGGCTATCCGACCCCCGCCCACGAGCTGGACGATGCCGAGGCGCGGTCCGCCTGGTTCGCCGGCTATGTCAGAACCTACCTCGAACGCGATCTGCTGGAGATCTCGGCGGTGGCGTCGCTGGTGGATGTTCGGAGACTGATGCGGGCGATCTGCCTGCGGCTCGGCGGCTTGCTCAATCAGACGGAGGTGGCGCGCGATATTGGGATGTCCCAACCCACGGTGCATCGTCACCTCAACCTGCTCGAGACCACCTACCAGCTGGTCCGCCTGCCTGCCTTCACCGTCAACCGCACGAAGCGCCTGCTCAAGACCCCCCGAGTCTTCTGGTGCGATACGGGGCTGGCGATGCACCTGGCAGGCGAAACGACACCGCAGGGCGCCCACCTCGAAAGCCTGGTGCTTCAAGATCTGCTGACCTGGCGGGACTCATTACCGGTGGAGGCCGAGATCCTGTACTGGCGCACTGCGGCGGGCGACGAAGTGGACTTCGTCATCGAGCAAGATGGGATGCTGCTGCCCATCGAGGTGAAAACCGGGCGCCGTTCTTCCCTTGCGGATGTGCGCTCGCTCAAGCTGTTCCGGCAGGAGTACGCGGACCGTGTACGCCCCGGCCTGCTGCTGCACACCGGGAGCGAGATTGCCTGGTTGGCCGACGGAGTGCTGGCGGCACCATGGTGGCGGGTCTTCTAGCCCACCGGCCCATGCCAATGTTGGACACGAGCATCCTTTGACATGGCAACCAAGCTCCGAGTATTTGTCAGCAGCACTATGAAGGATCTTGCAAATGAGCGGCACGCAGTCACCCATGAGATTGAGCGATTCAACTTCGAACCAGTTAACGCCGAGGTGTGGTCGCCGGACGGGTCGAAGAGCTGGGAGACCATCGAGAAGGAGCTCCTTTCGTCTCACCTGGTTGTCTTGCTGCTCGGCGAACGGTATGGTCACATCCCAGGCGCAGGTCCAGGCGCTGCTGAGGGCTTTTCGGTGACGCACATGGAAGTGAGCCGAGCCCAAGATGCCAACATCCCAATCCTCGCCTTCCTCAAGCGCCTCGACTACAACACCGAGCGTAACACCGACGATGCAAGGCGGCGAGACCTGCTCCGCGAGGAGATCACAGCTTGGGACAATGGGCTCTTCACGAGGTACTTCGACATTTACGCTGATTTGTCGACGAAAGTAAGCGAGGCACTGGTCGGAGTTCTTGCCGAATCGTATCTCAAAGAAAGAGTCCGCGCACAGGCCGAAAGAGCTCAGCTCTTCTTCCCCAGTTTCGAGTCAACACCGAAACGGAGATCGATCGCGTTGCCTCCCGACCTGAGCGATGTCCTTCGCCGCGATGAAACAGTGCTACTTGCGGGTGCAGGCATGTCGCTGGCCGCTGGCTATCCTGGGACTCACGCTCTCTCTGAAATGATTCTTGCTGATGCTCGAAAGCGCGGTCTTAGAGGAGTGAATCTCGGCCTGACTGGATCGATCCAGGAGATCACAGAAAACTTCCAGATCGCTTACGGCCGTTCCGCCGTGCTTGAAGTCCACCGTAGCGCCTTTTGGCCGCCGCAGGCTGTCCGGCCCACGGACGAACACTGCCTTGCGGTGAGGCTCTTTAAGACCATTGTAACCACCAACCACGATGAATTGCTCGAGCGCGCTGCCCAAGAAAACGATATCCATTGCGCAGTTGCTATCAATGATGCAGACGTGCCACCGCCCAGAGACGGCGGTGTTATTGTCAAGCTTGCTGGCACCCTCTCACAGCCTCAGAGCCTGGTAATCACCAGCGGTGACGCCAGGCGCGTGCGTGACTCGAATCCGAGGCTGTGGTCTTGGCTCACTCGCAGGATTAGCGAGAGTCCACTGGTGGTTCTCGGTCACTCGCTGCGCGATCTCAACGCCAGGGCCCTTGTAGAAGCGCGGCCCAGGCATCTTCCTGGCTTCATCATCGGCAATGAGATCGGCTCGTTTGACGGCCCGCTCTTCGAAGGTCTCGGCCTGCGCGTCGTCCACGCCGACGCGCAAACCTTCTTCCACTCCGTTTCCGACTTGCTCAGCCGCTGATGCTGGCTTGTTTCCGGATTCCCGGCAAGGGGTTAAGGCAAGCCCTTGGTCGGCCCCCTCGCTCAGTAGATGCTTGCTTGCCCAAACACCAGGTAGCGAGCCGGATCATGAGACGTCAAAGACCAACACACCCCCAGGGTTGCGGGCAACTCTTGTGATCCGTCTGAGAGGCGGGATTCCGCGCCCCGGCTACCCCGAAACATCGCGGACCCTGGGCAATCATCTCCTCAAGCACCGGCTTGAACCGCAGTATCTGCCGGAATGCTCGGCATCGCTGGTCGAGGACGCGCGCGCTAGCCAAGAGCTGCTGACCGAAGGAGGGCGCTGAGGAACTCCGCCTCCTCTCTCATGCGCGAAGCCGATGCCGCCGATCGCGAAGCCATCTACAGCATCTACAGTGCCCTCGCTCCCAGTGGGCCATCGTTCGAGCGTGGTACGACGGCGAGCTTGCGTCCGGCGAGGAATGGCGTGCGGGTGAGCCGCAAGCAGCTCGGGCAGGCAGACATGCTTGTTGCTACCCCTATCTGACTAGTGATATGACTAGCCAAGAGGAGGTAGCTGGATGACGAATTGGCAAGTGCAAGACGCCAAGGCTCGCTTCAGCGAGTTGCTCGACACGGCGCTGCGCAAAGGGCCGCAGGTAGTGACCCGGCGTGGCAAGGAGGAGGCTGTGCTCGTGCCCATCACGCTCTGGCGGCGAGTTGAGCACGCTGCCCGACCCAGCCTCAAGGAGTGGCTGCTCGCCGATGAGCCGAAGTTCGAGATGGAGATTCCACAGCGCGGCAGGTTGCGATGGCGCAAGCCGCCGGCATTCGACTGACGCATGTACCTGCTGGACACGAATGTCGTCTCGGAACTGCGCAAGACGAGACCGCACGGCGGCCTCCTGGCATGGCTGAAGGACCTTCCCGAGGACTCGGTCCTCATCTCAGTGGTGACACTGGGAGAGTTGCAAGCCGGTGTCGAGCGCACGCAGCGGCAGGACCCGGCGAAAGCCGCGGAAATCGAGGCGTGGCTGGATAGGGTGGCAGACTGGGAGGGGATCCTGCCGATGGATGGTCGTGTCTTTCGTGAGTGGGCGCGGCTGATGGCAGGCAGCCCGTTACAGCTGGCCCAGGACGCCATGATCGCCGCCACCGCCCGGGTGTACCGCCTGACGGTGGTCACCCGCAACGTGCGCGACTTCAAGTCCTTTGACGTACCGGTACTCGATCCATTCGCGCAGGCAAAATAGATGCGGGAGTTTCGAGCGAGATGGTCCGCATCGTGGAGGGCGGCGCCCGTACCCTCTGGCAGCTCGTCCAGGGCGGGGAGGGCCCCGGCGCCCTCGGCTTTCAACCAGGAAAGGGGACGACGGTGAAACCATCTTCGACAGTCATTCTTCTCACTTGCGCAGCGCTCGGTGCCGTGGCGCTACGCGGCCAGCAGCCAAGCAAGCCGCTCTCGCCGCGCGGCACCGCCGCGACTCAGGTTGGAAGCACCTGGGTCGCGCAAAAACCTGGGGTCCCGCCGCAGTACCCCGGGGGCAAGTGGATCGAGGTCGACTACGGCCGCCCGATCCTGCACGGGCGTCAAAACATCTTCGGCAGCGGCGCGGACTACGGGAAGACCGTCAATGCGGGCGCCCCGGTGTGGCGCGCCGGCGCCGGGTCCACCACCAAGCTCACCACCGAGGTGCCGATCGTGATCGGCGGCAAGACCCTCAAGCCCGGGGTCTACGATCTGTTCGTGGAGCTGAGGGAAGGAGCCTGGACCCTGATCCTGGGGACGCAGCCGACCCAGGACACCCACGACCCCAAGGAGAAGACGGCGATTTGGGGAGCGTACGGCTACGACCCCAAGTTCGACGTCGCGCGGGCGCCGATGACGGTGACCAAGCTCGAGCACTCGGTCGACCAGCTCACCATCGGCTTCCTCGACATGAGCGACAGCGGCGGCAAGCTGGGGATGGAGTGGGATACAACCGGCGCGAGCGCGGCGTTCTCGATCGCGCGATAAGGCTCCCGGGTTCCCGAGCGCACGTTCGGACGATCGAAACCCGGGGCGGCCCGCCGTGCGCCCCGCCCCCTGCCTCACTCCGGGCCGCGGACCCTTGGTGAGCACCTGAAAGCCCGTCTTGACCGCAGCCCGGACGGTACGTCATGGCTCTTCGTTGCCTGGTCGTAGTTTGCTCGACAGTTGCGCGGCCTGAGTGAGCAGGTAGTTGCGTTCCGGGAGGCTCCCCGTCTTGCCTGCCGCCGCCCGGTAGTGCCTGACGGCGGCGGTGTGGTCTCCGGTCAGTTCCAGCAGATGTGCTCGGACGGCGTCCAGGCGGAAATGATCCCTGAGGCGAGCGTCGGCTCCAAGCGCGTCCAGCAGTTCCAGACCCTTCGTCGGGCCGTGGACCATCGCCGCCGCAATCGCGTGATTCAAGGTGACCATCGGGTTGTCGGACATGCACCTGAGCAGCTCGTAGAGCGCAAGGATCTGTGGCCAATCCGTGTCGTCAGCTCGGGCGGCTTCGTCGTGGACCGCAGCGATGGCGGCTTGCAATTGATAGGGGCCGATCGAACCTTTCGGTAACGTGGCTGAAATGAGCGCCACGCCCTCTGCGATCTGTTCCCCGTCCCAGAGTGTCCTGTCCTGCTGGGTAAGAGGAACCAACTCGCCGCCGGCGCCGGTACGCGCCAGGCGGCGCGCATCGGTCAACAACATGAGAGCGAGCAATCCGGCGACCTCGGTGTCCTCTGGTTGCAGAGCGTGGACGATCCGCGCCAGTCGCATCGCCTCATGAGACAGATCGGGTCGCCGCAGACGAGGCCCGACGCTGCTCGCGTAACCTTCGTTGAAAATGAGGTACAGGACGTGCAGCACGGAGCGCAGGCGCTGCGACTTCTCCTCGGCAGCCGGAAGCTGGAATGGAATACCGGAGTCCCTGATGCTTTGCTTGGCCCGGCTGATCCGCTGCGCCATCGTCGCCTCGGGCACCAGGAACGCATGAGCGATCTCCGCGGTGGTCAGGCCGCCCACCGCCCGCAAGGTCAGCGCGATCGCCGAAGCCGGAGTCAACGCGGGATGGCAGCACATGAAGAGCAGGACCAGGGTGTCGTCTTCTGGCGGTGCAGCCTCGATGACCGTCGATGCTGGCGGCAGCGCCGCCGCCTGGGCCACTTCGCTCTCGCGACGGCGGCGAGCAGACTCGCTGCGAATATGGTCGGCCATCCGCCGGAAGGCGACCCGCGTCAGCCATGCGCGAGGATTCGCCGGTGACCCCGCGCGCGGCCACTGCATCGCCGCGGCGAGCGACGCCTCCTGAACGGCATCCTCCGCCGCCGCGAAGTCGCGAAATCTTCTGACGACGGTCCCGAGCACCTGCGGCGTCAAGTCCCGCAACAGCTGCTCGATCGGAACGTCAGGCGGCTGTCTGGTCACTGCCATTCTGGCGGTGCGCCGCTCATCACTTGCCGCACCTCGATGGGCTGCCTCCCCGGGATACCTCCGGGCCCGGGGGCCGACGAAGCGCGCGCGGCGATCCGATACGCCTGCTCCGGGCTATCTACGTCAACGATCCAATATCCCATGAGGAATTCCTTGGCCTCCGGGAAGACGCCATCGGTAATCGGCTCGCCGTCGAGACCCGCGCGGACGAGCTTGGCCTGGTCCGGGAACGCCAGGCCTTCGGTGGCAACGAAGGTCCCCGAACCCTTGAGCTCCTTGCTGAAAGCGCGCATGAAAGCGACACTCGCCTGAAGATCCTGCTTCGGCCATCTGGCGTACGAGTCGCAATCGGCCTTCGTGCCCGTCATCATCAGAATGTATTTCATGTCCTCTCGCTCCTTTCAGTGACCAGCCGCAAGCGCAAACGATTCAGGGTGCCTTCTGTTTCTCTCGCAACTCAGCGATACGCGCCTTGACGAGTCGCCTCACCAGGGCCGCTGGTAGCGGCTCGTCCAGTCGGAATCGGATCGTTCCCTTCCCCGTGGTCTCGTATCCCTCGAGCTCGGCCCCCAGGGCGCGCCTGATGGCCTCGCTGAGCGGATAGAAGCTGCTGTGGTGTTTCCAGGCGGCGTACCATACGAAGGGCCTGCCATCCAGCGCGAAGGCGGGCATTCCGTAGCCGAAACTCTCGGTCGCACCGGGCGCCGCCGCGCGAATGGCCTCGCGCAGCTTCTGGACGTGCCCGCGTGCGGCGGTTGGTAGGGCCTCGAGGTAGGTTCGCACCTGCAAGTCGAGATCCTCAGCTTCATGCTTCAACGACGAGGAGGGTTTCATAGGATGTCTCCCGGGTCACCGTCTTTTCATGGTGTAGTCGGATCAACTCCGAGGTTCTCTACATGAGCCGCACCTCGAAAACGGCCGGATGCAGGCGTGCCGCGAGGGACGCTCCGGGGAACCACGCTGTATCCTGCGTCCATGCAGTCGGAAAAGCCTAGCCGGACGGCGTGGGCCGCCGCTGCTCACCGTGCCGCTCACCAGCTCCTCGAACGAGGCCGCATTTTCGCCGATCCGCTTGCCCTGCGCATCCTGGGCGAGGACGCGCCCAGCATCGCTCGCTGGGCGCAGGAGCATCCGTGGGGTCGCAGGATGCGGATCTTCATCGCTGCCAGGACTCGCTTCGCGGAGGATGCGCTGGCCGCCGCCGTCGCGGGCGGCGTGCGTCAGGTCGTGGTGCTGGGCGCCGGTCTGGACACCTTTGCGTACCGCAGCCCATTCGGCGGTCGGATCAGGGTCTTCGAGGTCGACCATCCTGCCACCCAAGCCTGGAAACGCCGGCGCCTCGCCGCGGCGGCGATCGCGCTGCCGGCGTCGCTGATCTTTGCTCCCATCGATTTCGAAAGCGAGACGCTGGCTGCCGGCCTGACGGCTGCCGGCTTCGATCCCGAGCAGCCAACCTTCTTCACCTGGCTCGGAGTCGTGCCCTACCTGACCGCGGAAGCCGTGCGTTCGACGCTTGCCTTCATCGCCAGCCTGCCAAACGGCGCACACGTGGTCTTCGACTACAGCAATCCCCCGGCGTCGCTGCCGCCGGCCTGGCGCGCCGCCCACGAGCGCCGCGCCGCGCGGGTGGCCGCATTGGGCGAAGAGTGGATGAGCTACTTCGAGAGCGCCGAGCTCCGCGACCTGCTGATGACCCTCGGCTTCTCCGAGGTCGAAGACCTGGGGCCGCCGCAGATCGCCTTGCTCTACTTTCCGAGCCGCGCGCAAGAGCTTCCCGACAAAGGCGGCCATGTGGTGCACGCGGCGACCGCTGGCTGCCGCGGCCGGTAAGCCTGCCCGGTGCCGGCTCAGTACTGGATGAAGCCCGGCGCCATGATCCCGTCGGGATCGAAGCGCTGCTTCGCCGCCTGGATCCGCGGCCACCGATCGCCGAAGTGCTGCGCCCATTTCTCGGCGGTGTCGAAAGTGATGTAGCCGGACAGGTAGCGCTTGCCACCGTAGAGGATGGACATCTCGCTCGCGATGTCGAGCTGCGCCAACCCGCGTTGCAGGAAGGCGCGCGGCACCGCCGGCAGGATCCCCCAGCCCATCACGAACTCCCCCGGTGGGTGCATGAACAGCGGCGCCTCCGAGGTCGGCGCGTAGGCCGGCCAGAGCAGGATGTGGCCACCCGGGCCGAGCGCCTGCGGCGGCGTGGCGGCCAGCACCTGCTCGATGAACTCCTGCGCCGTCTCCCAGGGCAGGATGGTCTCCATCCAGGGGTGCGGCATGTCCCAGTAGCCGCTGCGCCGCCACAGCTCGAACACCGGGTCCATGCGGTGGCAGAACTCGTGCTGGCTGAAGTCCTCGGTGTGCACCAGCCGGTAGGGGCTCAGGCCGGCGAGCAGCGCCTGGTCGTCGACGGTCTCGCCGGGATCGAGGTCGACGGTCAGGTGCAGCGGATACAGCCAGTAGGCGAAGGTCTGGATCCCCTCCCCCAGCTCCATGCCCTCGCCGATGTGACGCATGCCCTGCAGGCAGGGAGTGCACCAGGCCTCGATCGAGGTCCAGACGCTGCCCGGCCGCATGATCGTCTGCGCGTCCGCCATCAGCTTGCCGAGATCGTCGTAGAGCAGGTAGTACATGCGCACCGTCGGCTTGGCCCGCCGCAGCCGCAGCTTGGCTTGCACGATCACCCCGAACTGGCCGAGGCCGCAGCGCACCATGTCGAACAGCTCGCGGTCCTGCTCCGGCGAGCAGGTGACGATGTCGCCGGCGCCGGTCACCACCTGCAGCTCGATCACGTTGTCGACCTGGGCGCCATAGCGGAAGCTGGCGACGCCGAGCCCGGCCATCGACAGCGTGCCGGCGATCGAAACCCCGAGGTTGTTGGTCAGCACCCGCGGCACCAGCCCATGGGCGAGGGTGGCGTCCACCAGGTCGCGCCAGACGACGCCGCCGCCGACCGTGGCGGTCTCCCCGGCGACGTCGATCTCGTGGATGACCGCCAGCGCCGAGGTGTCGAGGAGCACGCCGCCGTCGGTCGTCGCCTGACCGCTCTGGGTGTGCGCCTGACCCTGCGGCACGATCGGGATGCGCTTGTCGCGGCAGTGCCGGTGCACCTCTGCGACCTCTGCCGCCGAGGCGCAGCGCGCCACGGCGCCCGGCAGGCGGTCCACCATGCGGCCGAAGTCGGAGCGGAAGTGCGCGCGCACCTCCTCGTCCAGCAGGATCCGCTCGCCCAGCGCCTGCTTGATCTCGCGGAGCGCCTCGGCGGTCGGGGTCGGGCTCTGTACGGTCATGGAATCTCCAGAATGGACCCTCGCGAGGAGGGTGCGTCAGCGGCGCGTCGGCCGTGGCGAGAGCGGGGCCTCACTGCCAGGCACCCTTTGTAGCCCATCTCGCCGGTCGCCGCAAGGCGGCCCGGAAGGGTTTTCGCCGCGGACCTCAGCCTGGCGGCGGTTTGCGCCGCGGACGTCAGCCCGGCGGCGGCACGACCGGCGGCGGTGCGTCCGGCGCCGGAGAGCTTTCCTTGGGCGGCACCACCGGCACCTCATCCATCGGCTTGGGCGGTCCGGAAGGCACCAGCTCCGGGTGCTTCCGTGTCTGGATCTGAGCGTTCGGCGGCCGCAGGACGCTGGCCCTGACGAAAGTCGTGAATCCCGAGCGGAGCCAGCCGTCGATGCCGCCGTCGATGAGGATCGCGTCCGGGAAGCCGCTGTCGCTCAGGATCCGCATGCCGGCCCGCCCGCAATCGTAGCCATTGCAGTAGACCAGGAAGGTCTCGCCGCGGTACGAGCGGATCTCGAGCAGGCGATAGGGCAGACGGGCGAGCGGGATGTTGAAAGCGTTGCGCAGGTGGCCCTTTGGCCCCTGGAACTCTTCCGGGCTGCGCAGGTCGAGGATGAACACGTCCGGGGCATCGCGCACGATCTCGTCGGCGACCGGCGCGCTGACCACCCGGAAAGGCGGCCGGCTCGCCTTGCGCGCCTCCAGCCAGCGGGTGACGTGGACGCAACCCGCGAGCGAGCCGGCCACGGCCGTCGCGCCCACCAGCACCGACACCGCCAGGACCTTCCGCCGGCTCACCATGGCCGCTTCAGTCTACCAGGGGCTCACGCGCGCCGGCCGGCGCCGGCGAGCGATGGCCGGCGCCAGGCGGCGCCAGGCGGCGCGGTGCGCCGCCCGGCCGCTACACGCCCTTGGCGGGATGCGCGGCAACCGCCGCGTCCACCGAATCGTAGGTGAGGAACAGGCTGTCGAGGCGCGCCACGCGCAGCAGCTTGCGGATGCGCTCCGAGGGATTGACCAGCACCAGCTCGCGCTGGAAGCTGCGGAAGCGCCCGAGGTAGCCGACCAGCTCGCCGATGCCGGTGGAATCGATGTAGTTGATGCGGCTGAAGTCGATGATCACGTGTCCCTGATCGTCGGCCAGGGCGCGGTCCAGGGTCTGCGCGAAGAACTGCGCGCTCTCACCGAGCTTGATCACCCCCTCGACGTTGAGCAGCGTGATGCCCCCCTCCAGCTGGCGCTTCTCGACGATCATGGCGGGCGGGCGGAGTGGCGGCGAGCTTGGCGGCCGGCTGATCCGAGTTACCGGGCAGCCAACGATAAGTCTTTACAGGTAACCCAGCGTAATGCTACCACGATTGGCCGCGCCTCAACCGCACAGCATCTGCTCGATACGCTCGGCGCCCAGCGCTTCGAGCAGCCGCTCGATGGCGGCGGGCCGCATGGCGTCGCCGAGCACCTCGATCCCCTGCTCCGTGACGCGGACCTGGATGCGCACCCGCCGTCCCGCGGGATCTCCCGCGTAGTCGTCGGGATGGATCAGGTCGGGAAGGTGCTCGACGAAGCGGTACTCTGCCATGGGCTTGATCTCCAGCGTCCCGGGATGCTCTCACCGCAACCGGGACAGAGCCCTGCACCGAGGCTGGTGCGCAGGGTGCACCAGATGCCGCGCGCGACGACCTCCTCGCCGCAGCGTGGGCAGCGGGTCGCTCGCCCCTCGGGCCCCAGGGCGCGCTCGACGTAGACATAGGGCAGCCCGGCCTCGCGGGCGATCGCGACCGCATCCCCGAGCGCCTGCGGCGACGTCGGCTGCTCGCCGCGCATCCGGAACTCGGGAGTGAAGCGCAGCAGGTGCCAGGGGATCGTCTCGCCCGACCGGGCCACCATCTGCGCCATCAGGCGAAGCGACGCCGGGTCGTCGTTGACGCCGGGCAGCAGGGGCGTGCTCACCTCGACCCAGACACCTGCCCGCACCAGGGCCGCCAGGGCCGCGAGCACCGGGGCCAGCGGCGCGCCGGTCAGCGCGCGATGGCGAGCCTCGTCGGGAGCCTTGAGATCCACGTTGACGGCCGAGAGGCAGGGCGCGATCCGCGCCAGCGCGTCCAAGGTGACGAAGCCGTTGGTCTTCCAGACGATCGGCACGCCCCGGGGCCGCGCGGCGGCGGCGAGGGCCAGGGTCATCTCGGCGGCGAGCACCGGCTCGGAGTAGGACAGCGCGATGGCGGCACCCTGGGCGGCGGCCGCCGCCGCGACCTCCTCGGGCTCCACCGGCTCGGCGCTCCACGGCAGCTCCGGCAGCCGGCCGACCTGGGAGATGCGGTAGTTCTGGCAGTAGTCGCAGGCGAAGCTACAGCCCGGCGCGGCCAGAGTGAGGGCCCGGGTCCCCGGTAGGAAATGGTAGAACGGCTTGCGCTCGATGGCATCCAGGTGCCAGGTCGCGCTGGCGAAGGTCGCCGTCTCCAGCCCCTCACCCCGCCGCCTGCGCACCCGGCAGGCGCCGATCGCGCCGTCCGCCAGCCGGCAGCCGTGCGGACAGAGCGTACAGAGGACGTCCGCACCCGCAGGTTGGTGGAACTCCGCCGGAGACCATCTCATGAAGGGTTCACTCTGAATGTTATAATACAACCAAAGGAGACAGATCGAGGGCGGGTGAAGGTCGAGGGTCGAAAGAGGTCGCCGGCTGCACGCGGCAATCTGCGTCGCCGCGGGGCCGGGGCTGCCGGCGCAGGAGAGAGGTGGACCCATGTCGCTGACAGTACTGGAGTTTGGACAACGTGGGCTGCTGGCCAGTCTCGCCCGGGCTTTCGACGACGAGGGTGAGGCGCTGGGCCTCCTGGAATCGATCGGCTTCCCCCGCCACCTGATCCCCAACTTCATCGCGGCAGACAGTCCTCAGGCTTTCTGGCAGGCAGTCGCCAAAGAGATCGAGGGCGGTCTGACAGAAGGGGGCCTGGAAGCCCTGCTGCGCGCCGCCGCTGACCACTATCCCTACAATCCCGACTTCGCGCCCTATCGGGCGGAGGAGTCGAAGTCCGAGAAGCGGCGGGCGCGCGGCGCGACGGTGGTGATCACGGGCCGCTACGACCTGCACTGGCTGATCGACCACGCCCGCAGCATCGCGGCGGCTCGCGGCTGGGGAGATGTCGAGCTGGGCATCGTCACCGGCTCGACCTGCCAGCTGCAGCTTCCCGATGCCACGCCGGAGGCGGCCTACGAGCTGACCGAGGAGCTCCGGCGGGAGGGGCTGAGGGCGCGGGCCTCCATCGTGCCGCACCACTTCCGGGACTACCTTCTCGAGTCTCTCCGCGTGGAAGGGCTGGACGCCGCGCGCTTCGAGCTCAACGGGGTGCCGGCCTCCACCCGCGTGCAGGAAATCTCCCGCGCCGTCACCTCACAATATCGACCGGATTTCTGGCCGCACGACCGGTCCGGCCGAGTCAGGCCATCCGTCGTCGATCTGGTCCAGGAAGACGGCAGCACTCGCCGCCTCGATCCGGGGGTGAGCCTTCACGAAAGCGGCGTCGAAGACGGCGCCACACTCCATGTCGCCCCCGAGTCCACCGCCGGCGGCGGTGGGTTTTCCTCTTTGTCTGAAGGTGGATGGGGAAGACGCGGCGCTTCCGGCCCGCCGCAGGATCGCCGTCCCGAGCCACCGCCGCCGCCCCAGCGCCGCTACCTGAACGCCTGGTTCCCGGAGACGATCCGCTCCGGACACCGCGTCCCGCTGCTGGTGCGGGTCTCGCTCCACGAGGCGGCGGCCGCCTCGACCCCGTTGCGCCCGCTGCCGATCCCCAGGCGCGGGATCGACCTGACGCTGCAGGTCCAGGCGCCGGGCCTCGTATTGCTCGACCCGGGCACCCGGACGGTGCGGGTGACGCCGGAGCACGACTCCGACTGGGCGGTCTTCGAGCTCCAAGCCGTGGCGGCAGGCGTCCATGCCGTCCGTATCTCGGCGTTCTATCTGGCGAGCTTCCTGGGAACGCTGACGCTGCAGGTCGCCGTGGACGATCGGGCGGCGACCGGCCCCCATGCCGACCGCAGCAGTCCGATCGAGCCCCGCCGGCGGGAGCCGGGCGAGGTCACCCTGCTCATCCACTACGACGAGATCCAGAGGATCTACCGCTATCAGCTCATCGACGACACCGTCGGCGGGCTCGAGGAGGTGTTGTCGAGCCCGCTGCGGCGCTCGCCGTTCGCCGCCGTCGAGGACCTGGTGGGGCAGCTCAACCAGCTCGCCCGCGGCGAGGTCGGCTATTCGGCCCGGGAGACGCGGGCCTGGCTCAAGGGGCAAGGCATCCAGCTGTGGCTGGAGCTGATCCCGCAGGCTCTCCAGGCGCAGTTCCATGCGCGGCGAGACCACATCCGGCGCATGTTCATCGTCTCCTCCGGCGATCCGATACCCTGGGAGCTGCTCTATCCCTTCGGCCACGGCACCGAGGACCGCGGCTTTCTCGCCGAGCAGTTCCCGGTGGCGCGCTGGGAGTACGGGGGCGCGCCGAAGAGCGACCTGCGGGCCGGCCGCGCCGGCCTCGTCCTGCCGGCCGGGTCCCCGGCCTCCGCCACCGCCGAGATCCAGCTGCTCCGCCAGCTGCTGGAGAGTCGCAGGCTCGCCGTGAGCAGCCCGCTGGCAGAGCTCGACGAGCTCCTGACGCTGCTTGCGGAGGCCGATTTCCACCTGCTGCACTTCGCCTGTCACAACTCGTTCGTGCCCGACTCCCCCTCGGCTTCGAGCATCAGGATGGGCGGGGTTCCCTTCCAGCTGTCGTTCCTCAACGAGCACCAGGATCGTTTTCGCGACGCCAGCCCGGTGGTCTTCTTCAACGCCTGCCGCTCCGACGGCAGGGCGCCGCTCTACACCCAGCCCTGCGGCTGGGCGAAGAGCTTCATCCGTGCCGGATGCGGCGCCTTCATCGGCACCCAGTGGGAGGTCCGCGACGGCTCCGCACGCACCTTTGCCGAGGTCTTCTATCGCGCGCTGACCAGCGGCAGCAAGAATCTCGGCGAGGCCATGACGGCCGCCCGGCAGGCGATCCAGGACGAGCCGGGAGACCCCAGCTGGCTCGCCTATTCCTTTTACGGCGATGCCGCGGCCACGCTCGGCGATCCAGCCGTGGCCTGATGGAGGACGTCGATGGCGCTGACGCTGACAGATCTCAAAGCCCAGGGGCTCCTCCGGGAGCTGGCGCGGGTCTTCGGCTCGGAGGACGAGGCGGCAGGGCTCCTCTTGCGGATCGGCATGCCCCGGGAGCGGCTCCCGATCTTCCGCGCCGCCGGCAATCCGCTCAACTTCTGGCGCCAGGCGGCGCACGCGGTCGAGGACGGCGTCACCGCGGGCGGGCTCGAGGCGCTCCTCGCGGTGGCCGCGGAGGACTTCCCACACAACCCACGGTTCGCACGGTTCGCACGATTCGCACCCGGGCGTACCGGCGCGCCCCGGCAACCCGACCCGCCGGCACGCCGGCGCATGAAGGCGGCACGACCGGCGGTCCCGAGGGCCGGCGACCCGGCCGGCCCGGCGCCGCGCCGGGATCAGCAGCGCGACCGGGTGTTCGTCTGCTACGCCAGGGACGACAAGCCGCAGGTGATGCGGCTCTACCAGCGCTTGCAGGGCGACGGTCTCGAGCCCTGGATCGACGCCGTGGATCTCCTGCCGGGCGAGATCTGGGAACCCGCGATCAAGCGGGTCATCACGGAGCAGAGCCACGCCGTGATCGTCTGCCTGTCGCGGCGCGCGATCGAAAAGATCGGCTACGTTCAGGAGGAGATCAGGATGGCGCTCGACATCCTCGGCAAGCAGCCCGAGGGTAGGATCTTCCTGATCCCCGCCAGGCTCGAAGAGTGCACGCTGCCGCATCGCCTGCAGCACATCAACTCGGTCGACCTGTTCCTGGACGGCGGCTACGAGAAACTGCTGGCGGCCCTGCGGACGCACCAGATCGCGGAGTGAAGGCCAGGGCCGGCCGGTCGGCCGGCTGCTTCCAGGGGGGCCCGACGCTCCGGGCAGCGGCGCGCCCGATCGCGCGCGATCCATCGCCTGGTCGTCGAGGTCGGCGGCAAGCGGTTCGCGATCGACGAGCCGCCGGCCTCGCGGAGCGTCGGCGAGCTGCGCCAGCAGGTCCTCGATCAAGCCGAGGCGATCCCGCCTGGCAGTCCGCGGCGAGCCCGGGTGGTGCATGTCCGCAATCCTGGCGGGCCGGTTTCGCTCCGCCTGGAACAGAGCCTGGCCAGAGCGGGGCTCGAGGACGGCGCCGTGCTGCGGCTATCGCTCATGGCCGACGAGCAGGGACAGCCCGAGGACGTCGCCCCCTTCCTGCAAGAGACCTTGGATCGGGTCTACTCGGGGCGTGACCGGCAACGGCGCCATGATGCCGCGCGCATTCTGGCCGGCGGATCCCAAGCGCCCCGGCAGGGCACGCCGCCTCCTGCGTCCGCTGGCTCGCCGGGAGCCGTCGAGCGGGAGCACCTGCCCGATCTCGTCCTGCTGGCGGCGGCGAGCGCTGCGGAGGACGCGGGCATGAAGGCCGCTCTGGGCCGGCTGGCGTTGTACGGCCCGCCCGAAGAGGTCGCCCAGGAGGCGTGGATCTACCTCAGGCCCTCGCAGCAGCGGGAGCTCGAGCGCCTCTGGCACGGCAGCGCCCGGCGTCAGCGCGGCACGAGCATCACCCTGAAGCCGGTGTCGGGCTCGTAACCGTTCACTGGCAGGAGCCGGTCGAGGGTGGGCCAGCCCCGGCGCAAGATCTCGACGCTGCCGATGGTTGGGCTGCCTCCGACGAGGAGCCGTTGCGCGCCGTCCTGCCGCGCGGTCCAGTGCCAGATGGCGGTAAGCCCGAGGTGGCCGAAGGGCGCCGGATCGGCGGGCAGCTCCCAGACCTCGAGCCCGTGCAGGGCGATCCGCAGGACTTCGGGCGACGGCAGCCCGATCCGGGCATCTCCCAGCGTCCCCGGAGCCACCCGCTCACCGAGCCAGCCGCAATACGCCTCCGCCTCGGTGGCGCTGATGCCGGTCACCGGCGCGTCTGCGTGGGCCGGGTCGTAGGTGACCGCCTTCCCGGCCAACCTCCAACCCGCCGCTGGCTGGCGGGGCAGCTCGACCTCGCCGCCGCGGGCGAGCTGGTCGACCAGGAAGCGGCGATACTGCTCCACGGTGCAGGCGTCCCGGGCCAGGTAGATGGTCTCCGTCTGGCACACCTCGACCAGGCGGCGGAAGTCTTCCGCCGCGTCCCAGACCTGGTAATCGCCCGCCGGGATGGGGAGGAGCAGATGGCCGTCGATCTCGATCAGCCGCTTGAAATCGTTGACCGCGAGCCCGCGGGCGATGGTGGCTTCGATCTCCTGCCGCTCGTTCTCGAGCAGCGGAGCCTGCTTCGCCGGATGGGTGCGCAGGGCCGCGTCGCGCGCCACGACCAGCACCGCGCGCCGCAAGTCGAACGGCTGCCCGTCGCGCAGCAGGTGACGCAGAGGAGCCAGCGGCAGGGCCGCCCCAGGTGGCTGTGCCTGGAGGCGATAGGTCAGCGCCTGCTCCAGGGTGGAGAGCGGTGCGAAGGCCCGCTCCTGGGCGAGTTCGACGAGGCTCTCATACCGTAGCAGGGCGTCCAGCGTTGCCGGTTGCCAGCCGTCGAGGTCTTTCACCAGCCGAGCCCTGGCGGGAGGGTCCCCTCCCCCGCCGCTTCCCGGAGCGGGCTGCGCGGCGAGGATCCGACCGATTCCTTCCGCGGCGAGATGGATCAGCACCTGCTCGTGGAAGGGCGCGAAGCGGCCGTTCGTGCAGCCCATCAGCGTCGTGTGCTTGAGCTCTCGCACCGCTCGCCTGACGGCGGGTTGCAGATCGGAGTCTCCCCTTGCCGGCGTCGCGTCCCTCTCCGAGCGCAGCTTGGCCCAGATGCCCTGCAGGCCCTTCTCGCCCTGAAGCTCCTCGAGGGTTGCGCCCGCCGTGCCGCGCCCGGAAAGCACGAGATACGTGGCGATACCGACCGCGGCGTCGAGCCGATCCGCGAGCGAGGCCGCGGCGCCCGTTTGTTCCCGGAGGATGTCTTCCAGCCACGACTGCATCAACTCGCGCTGATCCCGGACCCCCCTGAAGACGGCCGGCTTCGAGAGGTAGTCGTAGGCAAACCGGTAAAAGAGCGGCGAGCTCAGAACCTTGGGAGCCAGGAGCCGCAACCGCCGCTGGACCTCCGCCGCTACCGACTCCTGGAAACCATCCTGCAGCTTCATTTCGAGCAGTAGGGCCAGCCGGTCCTCGAAGAAGTCCTCCCGCCAGGCCTCCATCTCGAAATGGTGGGGGCGGGGAAACCGCTCCGTGCGAGCGCAGCGCTCGTGCAGCAGGTCCGTGAAAGCGCCGCGCGATTGGAAGACCACGTCCTTGCCCACGAGCAGCAGCTTGGGGCGCGAGCGGACGAGATCGATCTCCTGGAACAGCCGCCCGAACCAGTCCTGCAGCTCGCGCGCAGAAGACTGATAGATGAGCTCGTCGACGCCATCGAGGATCAGGCAGCGCAGTGGAGCGTGGAGGATCTCGTCCGCGTCGTCGCGCAGGCCCAGCGCCTCGAGGAGATCTCGCAGCGGAAACCCTCTCGACTTCCTGAGCTTGAGGCGCCAGAACGGCACCCATAGATCCAGGGCGCCCGCTTCGGCCGGGCGGCTCAGCGTGCGCTGCAGCACGCAGCTGGCGACCGTCTTGCCGGTGCCGAGCTTGCCGGTGAGGATGGAGATGGGCGGGTCCTCGCGGCGCAGCCAGCGCAGGATCGGCTCCAACCCTGGCTCGGCGCGGTGCCCGTCCACCAGGAGGTTGACGGGGAAGAACGCCTCGGCGGGACCTGGCATTTTGTCCAAGGTCAGGTCCACCCACTCCTTGACCTTCTGGCGCGCGACCACGTGGATAGGTGGAGGCATCAATTTCAGGATCTCGCCATTTAGTATAACCTCCGCCCTTGCCGATTCACGTCTGATCTGCAATCATCGAAGTACTCCACTGAGCGCACGGGCCGATGGGTCGAAGGCGCAGCGGCCGCGGCAAGGAGTGAGCGTGGCGAGAGTGTCGATCCCTCACCTCGGAGGCCGGGAAAGCGGGGAGCTGCTGCGCCAGCTGCGGCTCGGAGAGGCGGCCGCGATGGACCCGACCAACGCCGAGGCGGTGCAGGGAGGCAGGGCGGTGACCACCCTGCAGTCGCGCTGGCTGCACCTGCGCTGCCGGACCTGCGGCCATACCTTCCGTACGGGTGACGCGGTGGAGATCGCGGCGGACGGCTCCGTCCGTCACCGCAGCGCCGAGCTGCCCTGCGCCGGCGGCGTCGCCGGCTCCGATCCCGGGTCGCCGACCATCACCGCCTTCTTCGCCGGCATCGACGAGGCCTGGCCGCCGCCCCGCGATCTGCCCGTCCGCCGGCTGGTGCCCGGCGACCTGCTGCTCTCCCCCCCGCGGGGCGGTTTCCGGCGCCGCGCCTGTGCCGTCTGCGGGCATACCTTCCGCCCGCACGACCACGTCATCTTCTGTCCCTGCGAGCCCGGCAGCTCCAGCTGCCTGATCGCGATCCACCGCGACCCGGTGCACGGCCTGCACTGCTGGGAGGACTGGAACCCGGGCGCTTACCAGCTGCACTGCCCGGCGACCTCCCGGCAGCTGCCAGGACGGTCATGAGCGACCGCTTCGAGCGCCACGCCCTCGTGCCCGGCTGGCGCCAGGACCGCCTGCGCGCCGCCACCGCGATCGTCGCGGGTGTGGGCGCGGTGGGCAACGAGGTGAGCCGGCTCCTCGCCATGGCCGGGATCGGTCGCCTGATCCTCTGCGACCCCGACCGCGTCGAGCCCTCGAACCTGAGCCGCACCTCGCTCTTCCGCGACGGCGACGCCGGGCGCCTCAAGGTGGAGGCTGCCGCCGCGGCCCTGCGCGATCTGGCGCCGGGCATCGCCGCCGACCCACGGCCCGCTCCGCATCTGCGCGGCATCGGCTTGGGCGAGCTGCGCGACGCCTCGATCGTCCTCGGCTGCCTCGACAGTCGCTCGGCCCGGCTGGCCCTCGCCGGCCGCTGCAATCTGGTGCGGGCGCCCTCGATCGACGGCGGCACCCACCCCTGGGGCGGCGAGGTCCGCCCTTACCTCGATCCGGACGGCCCCTGCTACGGCTGCTCGCTGACCGCGGAGGAGCGGGCGGTGGCCGATGCGCCATGGAGCTGCCTCGACGACACCAGGCCCCCCGAACAGGGGGCCGAAGGCCTGTCCTCGGCCCTCGTGGGCGCCTGGATGGCCCAGATCGCGGTCCGCTTCCTGATGGGCCTCGCCACCCCGAGCGGCACCCTGGTCCTGGACGGGGCTCTCGGCACCACCCGGATCCTGACCCAGCGGCACGATCCAAGCTGCCCCCTGCATGTCCCGATCGGCGAGCCGGCACCGCTGCCGGTGCCCCTGGACCACACGGCCTCGGTCGGGGAGGCGCGGGCGGCGGCGGGCGGCGCGGCCCTCCTGGCATGGAGCCCGGTGCAGGAGCGGGTGGAGTGCGCCGCCTGCGGTTTCGCCGAGCAGCGATGGGGAATCCCGGCGGTGGCGCCGTGCCCGCGCTGCGGTCACCGGCTGCGTCCACGGACCACCCTGGAGCTGGCGGCGGCACCGGACCAAATGGCACTGCGGGACCTGGGAATCGCGCCGCGCGAGATCCTGGCGGTGCGCGATGCCGGCGGCATGCGCTGGATCGAGCTCGCCAGGCCGGATTCGGCTCCCATGGCCGCGGCGGGCTGGCCGCTGGCCGAGGAGGTCTCGGCATGCCGCTGAGCGTTCAGGAGTTCGAGAGCAACGGGCTGATCGGCGTCGTCGCCAGCATCTTCAACCAAGAGAACGCTGCCATAGGACTGCTCGAAAGGATCGGGTTCCCCCGCGATCTGATCCCGAACTTCACGGCGGCAGGCAACCCGCGGAACTTCTGGCGCTCGGTGGCGATCGAGATCGAGCATGGCCGTACGCGAGGCGGCCTGGAGGCCCTCCTGGGCGCGGTCGCCGACGACTATCCCTACAATCCGGAGCTCGCGCCCTACCGGGCGGCCGAGTCGAAGCCCGGGGAGCGGCACACCGGCGGCGCGACGGTGGTGATCATCGGCGATTACGACCTGCACTGGCTGATCGACCGCGCCCGCAATCTCGCGGCGGCGCGGGGGTGGGGAGCGGTCGAGCTGGGCATCATCACCGGCCCGACCTGCCAGCTGCACCTTCCCGAGGCCACGCCGGAGGCAGCCTACGAGCTGACCGAGGAGCTGCGCCGCGAGGGCCTGACGGCGCGGACCTCCGTGGCGTCGAGCCGGTTCCGGGACTACCTGCTCGAGTCCCTGCGCGTCGAAGCGCAGGACACCGGGCGCTTCGAGCTCAACGCCGTGCCCGCCTCCACCCGCGTGCAGGAGGTCGCCCGCGCCGTCATGTCGCAGTACAAGCAGGGAGACCGCTGGCCGCATGACAAGGCCGGACATGCCCGGCCCGCCGTCGTCGACAAGCAGGAAGACGACGGCAGCACCCATCGCCTCGATCCGGCGGCGACGCTCCACGAGAGCGGCATCGAGGATGGATCGACGCTGCACGTGGCACCCGAGAGCACGGCGGGGATCAACCCCCGCATCCGCGACGAGGCGCTGGCGCGGGTGCGGGCGCAGGTCATGGCCTATGCCGACGCCCTTGCCGATTTCGAGGTCGAGGCCAACGCGGTGCACGCGCCGACCGAGTACCTGCTGCGCTTCGAGGCCCCCGGCTGGGGCCCGCCGGCGGAGCCAGGCGGGCAGCCCCGACCGGTCGACGTCCACGAGGTGCTCCTGGTCATGCCCGACGAGTTCCCGATGGCGGCCCCCGGGGCCTACTGGCAGACGCCGGTCTTTCATCCGAACATCGATCGCGACTCCGGCACGGTCTGCCTGGGCGAGCTCGCGGACCGCTACCGTCCGGCCCTCGACTTCGGCCCGCTCTGCCAGATGCTGGTGGACATCGCCAGATACTGGAACTACGAGATCACCGAAGGCTACGACCAGGAGGCGCGCGACTGGGCGGTGTCGCCCGAGGGGCAGATCGCCATCGAGCGGCGGGGCGGCCGCTCGGTGCTGCGGCGCCTGCTGACCCGGTTCCAGACCGAGACCGGCGAACCACCGCCCCTGCGCATCCGGCGACTCGACGAATGAGCTATGAGGTCGAGCTCTACCGCGGGAGCGATTTCGCGCTGGCAGGCAGGATCCCGCTCTTCCCCCTCCTGCGCGAGGCGCTGAGCGGGAGCGTCGGGCTCGACATGCGGCGGGCCCTGATCCGCCTGCTCCTGCTGCCGGTCCCGGACGAGGCCGAGCTGGATGGCGCGCCGCCGATCTACAACCTGATGCCCGACTATGGCTACGGCACGGTGCGGGTCTACGAAGGCGCACGCCTGCTCTACCGCCACCCCCACACCCTGCGCGAGCTGATCGCCGAACCGTTGCGCGAGCGGCTGCGCGAGGAGTACCCCGAGGTCACCCAGTGGGGCTTCCTGGTCGTCGGCCCGGGCCTGCCGCGGGCGATCGTGCGGCCCACCCCCCGCGTCCAGGGCTTGACCCATGTCGATCCCTACGACGAGGGCGAAGGGCCGACCTTCCGCATCCGGCGGGTCCCGGACCCGGAGCCCCCGCCGGCGGCCCTGGGAACCTTCGGCCTGACGTCGCGGGACGAGGCCACCGAGCGCACCGCCTTCGCCAAGGTGCTGGTGCGCGAAGAGGTCGAGCGGGACCTCACCGAGCGCCGTCGCTTCTCGACCGACGTCGAGGAGGGCGGGTTCCTGCTCGGCCGGGTCTACCAGGACCGCGAAGCGGCGGGCACCTACCTGCTCGAGATCACCGGCGCGCCCAAGGCCGAGCACACCGGGGCATCCCTCCTCCATTTCACCTTCACCGGCGACTCCTTCGACGCGGTCAAACGCACGCTGCGCGAGGAGAGGGCCGGCGACCAGCTCCTCGGCTGGTATCACACCCACCTGTTCCCGGCGACCGAGACGATGGGCCTCTCCTCGATCGACCTCGACCTGCATTTCACCACCTTCCGCCTGCCCTGGCAGATCGCCGGCCTGGTCAACCTGGACGGCGCCCGCCGGACTCTCCGCTTCTACGTCCCCCGGGCCGGCACCATGAGCCTCTGCCCGCAATGGACGCTCCGGGAAGAGCGGCAGGCGACATGAGCGCCACCACCACCGCCCTGCGGGTCGTCGAATGGGCCCTGGCGCCGGAGGGCCCGCCGCCCGGCGGCGACCTGCGGCAAGCCGAGGCGCTGGCCCGCCCCTCGCCCGAGCTGGCGGAACGCCTGGGACAGCTCGCCGCCGTGACCGCCGCCCGCCTGCGGCTGGCCGCGCCCCCGCTCGGCGACGGCGCACCGCTCGCCGCGGAGACGGCAGTGCTCGCGGCGGCGCTCGGCTCGCTGCAAACCCCGGCGCTCGCGGCGGCGCTCGCCGGCGCGCTCGGACCGGCCCGCCACCCGGCCGAGTGGGTGACCCGCCACGGACTCGCGGGGAGCGCGGTCCCCTACCTGCCGGCCGCGGCGGCCGAGCCCTGCATGGCGGCGTCGCCGCTCACCGCGCTGATCGAGCGCCCGGCGCCGGGCGGCGAGGCGGCGGCGCTGCAGGTCGCCCACCGCCTGCTGGCCGATCCCGCCGGCCGGCTCGCCCTGAAGCTCCGCCTGGCACGGCCGGCGACCGACCCGTCGGTGCGCCGCTGGCGCGCGGCACTGCTCGACCGCCTGCGGCTGGCCGACGTGACCGGTGCGGCGGCGGCCGGGGAGGCGCCCGGCGAAGCGCGCCACCGGCGCTTCGTGCTCGACGTCTACGAGGCCGCGATGGTCCACCACGAGCCCGAACACCTGCAGCAGCTGCGGTGGGCGCGCTCGGTCATCCTCGATCCGCTTGCCGCCGCGGACGACAGCCGCCTGTTCGACGCCCTGGCGGTGGCGGAATGGTGGGGACCGCTCGCCGCCATCGAGCGCGGCGACGTCGACGCCCTGCGAACCCGGCGTTATCTCGGCTACGCCTACCGCCAGGGGCTGGAGCTCCATCGGCTGGCGCGGCGACTGCGTGGAGGTGTGGCTTGACGATCCGATCGCGGCGGCCGCATATCCGGCTGGCCCCGCTGGTGCCGGCCCAGACCCTCCAGGACCTCCTCTACAGCGGTCAGGACCTGACTCTGCGCGAGCTGCTCCGGCGGGCCCCGGCGCTCAGCACCGAGCCCATCCCGAACGAGCTGCTCGACGAACCGCTCGACCGTCTGATGGTGAGCCCGGTGGAGGTCACCGCGGCGCAGCCGCTCTACCGGCCTGCCGGCCTCGAGGTCGCGCCCTCGGCGAACGGCGGCGCCGCCGGCGCGGATGCGGTGGCCGCCACCAAGCCGGCGCGCCCGGCGCCGGCCCCGCCTCCGCCGGCCGCCCCGCTGGCAGCGGCCGAGCCGACGCTGCCGCCGCCGCCCGCCGACAAGCCGATGGCCGTCCGCCTGGCCTACGCGGTCGAGATCGAGCGCATCGCCTCGTTCCTGCGCACGGGCCTTTCCGCGCTGGTGTACTGCGACAAGCTGGCGGTCGAGCACCTCTGGCGCCCGATCGCCATCCAGGCGAACCTGAGCGCCCGCCTGCTCGAAGTGCCCGAGGAGGACGAAGGCGGTTTCATGGCCCGCGGCCTGCGCCAGCGCCAGCTGGCCGAGCTGCGGCGGATGATCCGCGAGCTCATCGTCGGCGACGTCCTGATCCTCCCCCACCTCGACCTGCTGGCCGGCGGCTCCGAGTCCAACCTGCCGGGAGAGACCCGCGAGCTGATCGAGCTGCTGTACAGCGCCAGCGACCGGCTCCTGCTCGCCTTCTCCGACCGCTCGGTGGTCATCCCCGAGGTGCTGGCGGCGCGCTTCGCGGCGCGCACCCTGGTGATGGGAGTGCCGCGGGAGGTCGCCTGCGGCGCCAACGGCACGCCGAGGCCCCTGGGCGAGGTCCTGGTCACCGCCGAGGAGGCGGCGCATTTCGCCGGCTACGACGCCGAGGGCCTCTACAAGAACGTCAGCGGCATGAACCCGGTGCGCCTGCGCCAGGCGATCGCCTACGCGGTCAAGGAGCACCCCGCCGGCGCGCCGGTCGAGCACCTGGTGCAATCGATCCGCGTCTTCAAGGCGCAGACCTCCGCCAACTTCGAGGTGCCCAACGTCAGCTTCGCGGAGATCGGCGGCTACGGCGACGTCAAGGCCGTGCTGGGGCGCGCGCTGAGCCTGATGACCGGCTCCTACGACCTGCCCGAGGCGTTGCAGCGCGAGCTCATCCCGCGCGGGTTCATCTTCTATGGGCCGCCGGGGACCGGCAAGACGCTGTTCGCCAAGGCCATCGCCAACCAGATGGACGCGACCATCCAGGTGGTCTCCGGTCCGGAGATCACCGACATGTACGTCGGCGAGAGCGAGCGCAAGGTGCGCGAGCTGTTCGCCGAGGCGCGGCGCAACGCGCCGGCGGTGCTGGTGTTCGACGAGTTCGACTCGATCGCCGCCCGCCGCTCGGGCCGCGACGACGGCGGCAGCCGCGCCGGCAACGCCATCGTGGCCCAGATCCTGACCGAGATGGACGGCTTCCGGCCGGACGTGCCGATGCTGGTGATCGGCACCACCAACCGCCTCGACATCATCGACGACGCCCTGTTGCGGCCCAGCCGCTTCCAGGCGATCGGCATCGGCCTGCCGGACCCCGCCGCCCGGCGTTCGATCGCCGAGGTCCACGCCCGGCATTTCAAGATCGAGGTGCCGCCGGAGCTGCTGGACGTCCTGGCCGCCGCGACCGACCAGCTCAACGGCGACGAGATCCGCTCGCTGTTCCGGGACGCCTGCGTCGGTCTCTACTGCCAGGAGCCGCCGATCCCGGTCGACGCCCGCCGGCTCGGCTGGCTGGTGGGACGCATCCGGCAGGCGATCGAGCAGCGGGCCGCCGGCAAGTCCGGAGCGGCGACGGCGCCGCGGCGCGGCGAGCGGCCGTCGCCGTCGAGCCCCATGATCTCGCTCAAGGGCCGGACGACCCCGCCGCCCGGCGCCGCCGCGGTGGCATCGGCGGCCGCCGGCGCCGCCGCCGCGCCGGTCCAGCCGGACGGCGCCGCCCCCGCCACCGTCAGCTTGCAGCCGATCGAGATCGACGAGGACGTGCCGGGAGCGCGCCCATGAGCTGGCCGCCGGAGACCCTGGGCGCCGTCAACCGGCTGAAGAGCGTGCAGCGGCAGCTCAAGCAGATGTTCACCGGCCGCGAGACGGCGGTGGAGCTGCTGGCGGTGGCCACCATCTGCCGCGAGCACCTGCTGCTGATCGGGCCGCCCGGCACCGCCAAGACCGAGCTCCTCACCCGCTTCACCGAGCAGGTGGCCGCGCGCGGCTTTCACTACCTGCTGACCCGGTTCACCGAGCCCTCCGAGCTCTTCGGTCCACTCGATCTGGAGAAGTTCCGCAAGGGGACGTTCCACATCCGCACCGAGGGCATGCTGCCGGAGGCCCAGATCGCCTTCCTGGACGAAGTGTTCCAGGGCAGCAGCGCGATCCTCAACTCGCTCCTCACCCTGGTCAACGAGCGGGTGTTCCACAACGGCTCCCGGCGCCAGGAGGTGCCGCTGATCTCGCTCGTCGGCGCCTCCAACTCGCTGCCCGACGACCCGGCCGTCCACGCCTTCGCCGACCGGTTCGTCCTGCGCCTGCAGGTCGATCGCGTGCCCGACGAGCGCCTGGACGAGCTCATCGGACAGGGCTGGGAGCTCGAGCTCGAGCGCATCGAGTCGACCGTGCTCGCCGGCGGTGGCACCGGCGGTGCGGCGCCGCGCCTCCTCGCCCCCCTCGAGGTCGCCGACCTGGTCGCCCTCCACGGCCGGGTCGGCGAGGTGCAGATCGACGACATCCAGCCGATCTATGCGACGGTCGTGCGGGAGCTCCGGGCCGAGGGGATCGAGATCTCGGACCGCCGGGTGGTCAAGGGGCTCAAGCTCGTCGCCGCGGCCGCCTTGCTGCGCGAGGCGACGGCGGCGGCGCCCGCGGACCTCTGGCCGCTCAACCACTTCTGGAGCCGCCCCGAGGAGGCGGAGGTGGTGCAGGCCGTGATCCAACCCCGGGTCTCCGAGGACGGCGGCCGGCAGCTACAGCTGTCACGGCCGGCGCCGGAGATGCTGGCCGATCTCGGGGTGCTCGAGGCCCAGGAGCCCGGCGTGCGCACCGAGGTCGCCCTGGGTGCCCATCTCATGGCCTTGAACCGCCTCCGCAAGGAGGCGCTCCGGTTCCACCGCGGCGACGCCGCACTGCGCAAGCGGATCGAAGAGGTCATTCAGCGGTCCCTCGGCCGCCTGGAGGGCGCCCATGTGTAATCCACGGAAGATCACGGTGACCGCCACCCGCGAGCTGGCCGAGGCCTGGCAGCGCGAGGTGTCGCGCACCGCGGCGCTGTCGGCAGAGGTGCTGGGCGAGGCGCGGGTGAGCCAGCACGTCGACGAGTCGCTCGGAGGGCCGGCGCTCCAGGCGCTCGAGGCTGCCCTGGGGGGCGGCGACTCCGGCTGGCGCGAGGTGGAGGATGGGTATCGGCTCGACGTCGAGGGCGGGTATGCGGTCTACCACGTGGACGAGCGGACGCTCGAGATCGTGGCAGTGCGCCAGGAGGTGGTGGAAGCGACCGGCGAGGCTCGGGCGGTCCTCCAAGGCGAGGTGCGGGACAGCCTGTCGGCCGAGCGCCAGGCCGGGTACTACGAAGACGGCTATGCCGGCCGCACGCGGGAGCGCGCCGAGGCCGAGGCCAATCAGGCCGCCCAACGCGGCCTCGACGCGGCGGCACGGGAGCGGATCGAGCAGGCCGGAACCGCCGCCGAGGCGGCGGCCGACTCCGAGCTCCGCGCCCGGGCGGAGGCCGCGGCACGAACCCGGCTCGAACAGGCTGCCGCGGCGCAGCGCGAGGAGCTCGACCGCCAGGCCGCGACCCATCTCGCGGCGGTGGGCCTGCGCTGCCGCCAGGCGTTCCACGCCCTGCTCGCCCGGGCGTACCGCGACGCCATCCTGGCCTACGCCCGGCGCCACGGCGCCGAGGGCGTCCAATGCCAGGAGAACGGCGACGTGCTGGAAATCGAGTTCCAGTTGCAGAGCTGATGCGGGGAACGGAGGAGCTACCGCTTTGGAAACGAAGGTCACATTCCGCTTCAACAAGCGGACGGGCGAGGTCGAGCTCCTGGTCGACCAGCAGTCCAACCTCCCTCACGCCGAGCACGACCTCGAGCACGACCGGGTCGCGGCCGAGATCGGCCGGGTGATCGAGCGCCTGCCGCGCGTGACGGAGGTCGCGGGCGGCAAGCGCCTGCCGCCCTCCCGGGAGGCTGCGGTCGAGGCGCCGCAGGAGCAGGCCGAGGAGACCTCGGAACGCGAGCTGCCCGAGACTCGGAAAGAAGGGGGCAGTTGAGCGAGCCGGTGTCGTTGCTCGAAAAGGCGCGCCAGTGCTACCTCGCGGCCGGCTGGCTCGTCGACGCCTGCCGGCTGAGCGAGAATCTCGGCGATCACGCCCGGGCCGCGCAGCTCAACGAGCGTCTCGGGCGCGTCGAGGCCGCGGCGGAGGCCTATGCCCGGGCCGGCCTCTGGCGCGATGCGGCGCGCTGCTTCGAGAGCTGCGGCCGGCCGCGCGAGGCCGCGGAGTGCCTGGTCGAGAGCGGCGAATTCTTGGCGGCGTCGTGGCTCCTGGCCGACCGGGCGCACCGCTTCGCGCACGCCCGCGAGGTGGCGGCGCGGTTGGAGCCGGCGTCACCCGCCGAAGCGCTGCTCCGCGACCTCGTCGTGGCCCGCTGCGAGCAGGGCGGCGGCGAGCCGGCGGCGGCCGCGAGCCGGCTGCGGCAGGCGACCGCCGGGTTGGGCCGTATCGAGGGAGTCCAGGAGCGCTTGCGCGCCGAGCAGTGGGCTCTCGCCGTGGGGCAGAGCCTGCGCCGGCCCGACCTCGTCGCCATGGTGTATGCCGCCGCCTACACCGCCGGCAATCCGGGGGCGGAGGAGCGCTGGGAGATCTGGGCTCGAGACGCCTTGGGAGACGCCAGCGGCGTGCCGCGGCGGGCAGAGCGCTGAGCATGGCGGAGTCCGACGAGCCCTTCTCCTTCCGTATCCGGAGGATCGAGGACGACCCCGAGCCGCCCTCGCCGCCGCCGGTGGCGCCGCCGCCGGCGCCCGCGGCGACGCGAACGGCCCGGCGCAAGGCGAGCCGGCGCCGAGGCGAAGCCGCCGCGCCTCCTGCCCAGTCCGCGGCGCCGGCCGAGCCGGCGACGGCCCCCGCAACGCCGCCGGCGGCGGCTTCTCCCGCTGCCGCGGCGGCCGCTGGCGTGGCGGTCGCCGTCGCCAGGACCGGCGGGCGTTTCGCCAGCTCCTCGGGAGCCCTCTCCTTCCTGGGCAGCGTCGCCGGGGCGCGCCTGGCCCGGGACGCCGTCTGCCGGCGGGGTCCCGACGGCGAGTGGTGGGTGGCGGTGGAAGTACCATGGGAGCGGGCGGCGGCCCTCGTCTGGGCGAGCGGCGGCCAGCCCTTCGCCGCAACCGACGGGCGCTGGCGGGCGCTCGTTGCGGAGGGCGGATCCTTCGTGCCGCAGACCGGCAGCGGCCTCGATACCGCGGCCTGGCCGCAGACCGATCTGGCGGCGCTGCTGGGCAGCGCCTCGCTGCGACCGCGCCGCCTGGAGCCCGCGGCCGCCCTCGACGTGCTGGTGCCGGGGCCGCTGGCGCGCTGGGCGCTGCGCCGTTCCCTCGCCCTGGGAGTGGGAGTGCGCCTGGTGCCGGCGTTACGCCGCCCCTTGCAGGGCGAGGAGGCGGAGAGCGGCGTCCTGCTGATGCAGCTGCGCAGGGAGGGACGCGACATCCCCGCGGCACTCATCCAGGCCCTTTCGAGCCTGCCGTACACCCTGGTCGGGCAACCGGTGGGACCCGACGGCGGCAACCTCCTGATCGACGTCCGCTACCGGCCTCCCCTGGCCGAGAGTCTCCTGTCCGGCATGATTCCGGAAGGTGAGATCTGGGCGCTGGGGGGCCCCGACGTCGGTCACTGCCGCATCCGCCGTGCGGGTGAGGAGGTGGACGGCGAAGAGCTCCTCACCTACGAGGCGGCGGCGCCGGTCCAGCTGCCGGCCACCGGGGCGGCGCGGCTGCCGGCGCCGCTTGCCGTTCGTCTGGTGCCGCGTGCGGCGGCCTCCGGCCAGATCGACGGCGTGCTCCTGGACGAGTCGGAGCTGGCATGGGTCCGTCCGTTCCTGGCCGGCCGCCCCGCCGGCGAGCGCTCGTTTCTGCTGCCGGGCCGGGAGCGCCACCTGCTGCTCGCGCCGGGCGGTCTCACCGGGGTGATCCCGTTCGGCATCCCTCTCGTGCACGCCGGTCCCGGGGGCCTCTTCCTGGAGCTTGGCCTCGATTTCTATCCCCCGCTCCCCGAGGACGCGCGGCGCCAGGCATTCGCCCTGGGCAGGAGCGGCGAGACGGCGGTCGCGGTGGTCCAGGACGGGGCCTTTGCGTTCACGGTGGACAGCATGGTCCCGACCTGGGCGCTCTGGGTGGGCGAGGCGCCGGCGGTCAGGAGCGGCGGTCTCTCCGCCGAGGCCGCGAGGCTGCTCGCCCGGGTTGCCGCCGCCCTGCGGGAGCCCGAGGCACCGCCGTCGCCGCTGCAGCGGCTCCTCGGACGCGGCGGTCCCGCGCACGACCGGGCGCAATGGCTGAAGGATGCGCAGAAGGCCGAGCTGGCAGGCGATTGGATCGGAGCGGCCGAGCTGCTGGAGAAAGCCGGCGAGCCGGGAGCCGCCGGGCGGCTCTACGAGCGAGCGGCGGCGCGCCGGCCGCGGTAGCGGGCCTGCATGGACGCGCCGCGACAGCAGCCGCCCGAGCCTGCGGTAGAGATCCCTTGCCTGGTCTCGGTGGCGCGCAACGTCGCCTTCAACTCCGTCAGCTGGGCGCCGGACGGCACCCGGCTGGCGCTCGGCGACGACGAGCACGCCGTCGAGGTGATCACCGCGGAGGGGCGGACTCTCTGGCGGCGGATCGAGGACGAGGCGAGGATCTGGTTGGTCTGCTGGTCTCCCGATGGGCGGTGGGTGGCGAGTGCTACACAACGAGGCCTGGTCAGGCTCTGGGACCCAGGAACCGGCCGGTTTCGCCTGCTGGAGGGAGGGGACGGAGTTTCCGGCCATGTCCTCGCCTGGTCGCCGGCGGCTGACCGGCTGGTTTGGGACGTATCGGGCGAGCTGAGAGTTGTCGCAGTGGCAACCGGCCGTCAGCTCCATACTTGTGAGCATTCCGGCGTGACGTACGCGGCATGGTCTCCGAACGGATCGCGCCTCGCTTCCTGTTCCCTACGAGGAGCGCTGCGAATCTGGGACGGAGAGACCGGAGAACGCCTCGCCGAGCTTGGCGACGAGGACCAAGCTGCGAAAGAAGTCTGGAGTCTCACCTGGTCTCCGCATGGCAGATACATCGCCACCGCTTCCATGGGCGGCAGGTTGAAGATCTGGGATACGGTCGAATCTCGATGCAGGCTCAGGCGCACCATCGAGGGAGAGAGCTTCTGGACCTTGGCATGGTCAGGCAATGGACGCTGGATAGCCATGGGATCGGACGATGGCCGTGCACGGATCGTCGATGCAGAGGACGGTCACGACAGCGTCTTGCTGAAGGGGAATATCAAGAGACGCATCTGGTCGGTGGCCTTCTCGCCCGACAGCTCTCGTCTTGCAGCTGCCGCAGATGGCTTCCAGATTTGGGACCTCGGTGCCCTGCTGCCGCGACGAGCCGAGGCGGCGAGCGGAACGGTTGCGGCCTATGCCGCGCGGCAGGCCGCGACCGTGGGACGGCGCCCAACTGGAGCGCCGCGGAGAGGTTGGGTGCCGCGGCTTCCCGAGGCCGAGGGGGCGTGCCTGGGGGTGCTGCGGGGAACCGGCTCGCAAGAGCATGAGCCAGGAGTGGCGGTTTTCCCGGACGGCAATTCCATAGCCACCGTACATCCCGACGGGCTCGTTCGGCGTTGGGACTTGCGCTCGGGGGAGCCGATCTGGGTTGGACGTGAGGCACACCTCCAGCGCGCCAGAGGTGTCAGCGTGTCACCTCGAGGAGACCTGATTGCTTCGAGCTCTGACGGCGGAGACTTGAAAATCTGGGCGGCAGAGGCGGGCGACTGCATGCGGACCATGGTTGCCGGTGATACCTGCCCCCAGGTTGCGTGGTCCCCGGCCGGTGACCGGGTCGCCGCCGCGGTCTGGGACCGAACGGTCAAGGTCTGGGACAGCGCGAGCGGTGAGCTGGTGGCGCAGGGAGTGGGCCACCAGTCCGACATCTGGGCAGTCAACTGGTCGCCAGATGGTCGCTTCCTGGCCTCGGCTGCTTCGGATAGAACCGTCCGTGCCTGGGACTCTGGCACCGGACTGATCGTTCATGCCATCGACGCGCATGCTGATCGGGCGACGGATGTGGAATGGTCACCAGATGGCCGCCTGCTGGCCTCGGCGTCGGCGGACGCGACCGTTGCCATATGGACCGCCGGGACCTGGGAGCTAAGGCTTCGTTACCAGGGCCATCGGGAGTTCAAGGTTCTCTACTGTGTCTCCTGGTCGCCGAACGGATCTCTGATTGCATCCGCAGGAAGTGATCAGGTCGTGCGTATCTGGGACCCGTTGACGGGGCGCGACGTTGCCGAGCTCCCGTTCGAAGAGGAATATGCCTCTGACCTCGCCTGGTCCCCGGACGGCGCCTTCCTGGTGTCGGCCCATCAAGGCGATCTCTTCCGCTTCTGGGACACCCGCCATCTCTGGGCCGCAGATCACGAGGCCGTCGCCGTCCCCGCCGCCGGTCCGCTGCCGCGAGAGCTGGCCGTGCTGCCCGAAGCCCTCGCCGGCCTGCATCGCCTGGGCCTCCACCCTCCGTTGTCGCTGCTGAAGAACCTCCTCGAACGGCTCGCAGGCCACCAGGACCCGAGGTCTCTCGACCAGGACGAGACACCTCTCGCCGCTCTCGGCAAGATCCCCGGGTTCCGCGAGCTGGCGAGCCTGCGCTGGCCGGCAAGGGCACGGGTGGGCCTCGCCGCGCTGCTGCTGCGCGAGTTGCCCCTCGACGCCTGGCGGCCGCCGGCGGGCGTGTCCTCCGACGAGATCTCCACGGCTCTCGCCCGGGCCTTGCGCGGCGAGGCCACCGAGGTCCAGGCCCCGCCGCCGCCGCTCGCCGCCCTGCAGCAGGCGGCCGAGGCGGTGGACGACCGCCTGTTGACGCTGCTGTCGGCGCTCGGGCCGGAAGCCGTGGCCGCCGACCCGGGCCTGCCGCTGCGCCTGCTGCCCCGTCTGGCGGCGATGCCGCCGCTTTCGGCCCCGCGGCGCCAGCTGCTCGGCATCCGTCTGCGTTCCGGCGGCGCCGGCCGCTCGCTGGGCCACGGCCCGGGCAGCGAGCGCTCGGGCGTCGAGCGGCGCGGCGACCTGCGCTCGCTGCTGCCGTCGCAGCTGGCGCTGCCGCCCGCGCTGTTGACCAGCCGCCACCTGCGCGGCGAGCTGCTGTACCGCGCACGCACCGGCGAGGAGTCGCCGCGCCTGCGGCCGGCGGTGCTGGTGCTCGACGTCTCGCCGCCGAGTTACGGACCGGTCGAGGCCACGACCCGCCTGGCAGCTCACGTGCTGGCCTCGTCCCTGCTCCAGGCCGGCCTGCCGGTGGTGCTGGTGACCGCGGGCGGACGCGGCGAGGTCTACTCGCTCGATCGCCTCGCCGACCTGGTCGAGATCTGGACCCGCCGCAGCCTCGAGCCGGCGGCGGCCGGCCAGTCCCTGCGCGCGGCGCGGGCGCTGCGAGAGACCCTGCGGGAAGGTCCGCTCGAGCCTGCCGTGGTGGTGCTGGCACACGCCTACTTCGGCGCCGAGGACCAGGCGCCGGCTCTATCCTGCCTGCGCGGGCTGTTCGTGCAGTACCCGGGTCAGCAGGTCCGGCCGCCGCTGGCAGCTGCATGCGAGCGCTGGGAGAGCGTCGCCGCGGGCGAGACCGCGACGCTGGCCGGCCGCCTCGCCCGGGTGGCGGGATGAGCGAACCGTCCGCGCCAGCGGCAGGGACGGACGACCTGATCTCGATCCCCTCCCTGCTCTTGGTGTCACGATCGTTCGAGATCAATTCCATCAGCTGGTCTCCCGACGGCACGCGCCTGGCCCTCGGCGATGACGAGGGCGCCGTGGAGGTGATCACGCCGGAGGGCCGGACTCTCTGGCGACGAATCGAGGAAGGAGGCAGTATCTGGTCCGTCGACTGGTCTCCCCAAGGCGGCTGGTTGGCGAGCTTGTCCGACAGAGCTGTGGTCAGACTTTGGGACCCGCAAACCGGCTCGTCCCGCCGGTTGTCTTCCCCTTCCGAGCCTAGCTCGTTCAAGAGCTCCCTGGCCTGGTCACCGGGGTCCGACCGGCTGCTGTGGACCGAGCAGAATGAGCTGAGGGTAGCCACCTCCGACAGCGGCCGCCTGCTCTTCAGCTGTGCGGATTCGGACGTGATTCGAGCAGCAGCCTGGTCCCCTGATGGGTCGAGAATCGCTTCCTGTTCGCAGAATGGAAGGGTTCGGCTCTGGAACGGCGAGAGCGGAGCTCCCCTGGTGATCGATCCTCAGGAAGGTAGCCTTTGGAGCCTTCACTGGTCACCCGACGGCAAGCTCCTCGCTTCGGCCACCTTTGATGGGACCTTGCGGGTGTGGGATCCCGTCGCCAATCGGGGCCGAGTAGCGCGGCGCTTCGACGTGACCGGTCTTAGAACGCTGAGCTGGTCGCCGAGAGCCGACCGGATCGCGATCGGAGGATCGAGAGGATGGGTTCGGATCGTCGACGTCGAAGACGGTCGCGAGATGGCCACGCTGACGGGCACACCCGGGCGTATTTGGTCGGTAGCGTTCTCGCCCGACGGTTCGCGCCTCGCCGCAAGTGGACAAGGGTTTCAGATCGGCGAGGTCGGCGCTATCTTATCGCCGCGAGCTTCGCAGGCAGGCGAGAATCTTGCGACCTATGCCGCACGGCAGGCAGCGACGGTGGGACGATGCCCACCGAAGGTGCCCCGAGAGCTCTGGGTTCCAAGCCTGCCGCAGGCCGAAGGGGCGTGCCTCGGCGTGCTGCAAGGACTCGCGGACAGCTCCAATCCTCATCAACCAGGAGTGGACATCTTCGCTGACGGCCTAACCTTGGCCACCGGCCATCCTGATGGGACTGTCCGGTGTTGGGACCTGAGATCGGGGCTGCCGATCTGGACCGGCGAGGAGCGGCACGCCCGGCGAGTCAACGACGTCAAGGTGTCGCCGCAATCCACGCTGGTTGCTTCGGTTTCTGACGACCAAACCCTGCGGATCTGGGCCGCGGCGACGGGCGACTGCATCCGGACTCTGGATGTCGGTGCCAGAGGTCTTCGAGCTGCGTGGTCTCCAGCCGGCGACCAGGTGGCCGCTGCAGGCGTGAATGGCACGATCATGATCTGGAATTGGCCGAGTGGCGAGCTGGTGACCCCGAACATGACCACCGATGGAAGCGTTTGGGGAGTGAGCTGGTCACCCGACGGCCGCCTCCTGGCGTCCACCTCAACAAATAACACGCTCCGCATCCGGGACGCTCGCAGCTGGCTGCCCCTACAGTCGATCAACGCCCATTCTGCTTGGCTGACGGACGTGCAATGGTCACCGGATGGCAACACGTTGGCCTCGAGCTCGAGGGACTCGACTATTGCCCTCTGGGATACGCAGACTTGGGAGCTGCGGCTGCGTTACGGAAACCACGAGAGAAAGGATTATGGTGTGAACTGCCTCGCCTGGTCGCCGGATGGATCGCGGGTCGCCTCGGCGGGGTATGACCAGGTCGTGCGTGTCTGGGAGTCATCGACCGGGCGCGACGTTGCCCAGTTCCCGTTTCCAGAGGAGTACGCTTGGCGTCTCGCCTGGTCTCCCGACGGCGCCTTCCTGGCGTCGTCTCACGTGGGCGCCGTGTACCGCTTCTGGGACACCCGCCACCTCACGGCCGGACATTCCGAGTCTGTCGCTCTACCCGCCGCGGGTCCGCTGCCGCGAGAGCTGGCCGTGCTGCCCGCGGCCCTCGCCGGCCTTCATCGCCTGGGCCTCTATCCTCCGCTGTCCCTGCTCGCGGGCCTCCTCGATCAGCTCGGTGGACGCCAGGAAGGGAGGACTCTCGGCCGGGACGAGGAGTCACTCGCCGCTCTCGGCAAGATCCCGGGGCTCCGCGAGCTGGCGAACCTGCGCTGGCCGGCGGCGGCACGGGTGGGCCTCGCCGCGCTGCTGCTGCGCGAGGCTCCGTTCGAAGGCTGGCGGTCCCCGGCCGCCTTCTCCGCCGCAGAGGTCTCCGCGGCGATCGGCCGAGCCCTTCGCAGCGACACCGTGGAGCCCCAGGCCCCGCCGCCGCCGCTCGCCGCCCTGCAGCAGGCGGCAGAGGCGGTCGACGACCGCCTGTTGACGCTGCTGTCGGCGCTCGGGCCGGAAGCCGTGGCCGCAGATCCCGGCCTGCCGCTGCGCCTGCTGCCCCGGCTGCCCGCGATGCCGCCGCTGTCCGCCCCGCGGCGCCGGCTGCTCGGCATCCGCCTGCGCTCCGGCACCACCGGCCGCTCGCTGGGCCACGGTCCGGGCAGCGAGCGCTCGGGCGTCGAGCAGCGCGGCGACCTGCGCTCGCTGCTGCCGTCGCAGCTGGCGCTACCGCCCGCGCTGATGACCAGCCGCCACCTGCGCGGCGAGCTGCTGTACCGCACACGCACCGGCGAGGAGGCGCCGCGCCTGCGGCCGGCGGTGCTGCTGCTCGACGTCTCGCCGCCGAGCTACGGACCGGTCGAAGCCACGACCCGCCTGGCAGCCCACGTGCTGGCCTCGTCCCTCCTCCAGGCCGGCCTGCCGGTGGTGCTGGTGACCGCGGGGGGGCGCGGCGAAGTCCATGCGCTCGATCGCCTCGCGGACCTGGTCGAGATCTGGACTCGACGCAGCCTCGAGCCGGCGGCGGCCGGCCAGTCCCTGCGCGCGGCGCTGGCGCTGCGGGAGACCCTCCGCGAGGGTCCGCTCGAGCCTGCCGTGGTGCTGCTGGCACATGCCTACTTCGGCGCCGAGGACCAGGTGCCGGCGGTGCCCTGCCTGCGCGGCCTGTTCGTGCAGTACCCGAGCCAGCAGATCCGGCCACCGCTGGCGGCAGCGTGCGAGCGCTGGGAGAGCATTGCCGCGGGCGAGACCGCGGCGCTGGCCGACCGCCTCGCCAGGGTGGCCGGATGAGCGAGCGGTCCGCGCCAGCGGCAGAGCCGGATGGCCTGATCTCGATTCGCTCTCTGGTCTCGGAAGCGCGCCGGTCCGAGATCAACTCCATCTGCTGGTCGCCGGACGGCACGCGCCTGGCCCTCGGCGACGACGAACACGCCGTCGAGGTGATCACGGCCGAGGGCGGGACCCTCTGGCGGCGGATCGAGGACGTGACCAGGATCTGGTCGGTCTGCTGGTCTCCCGACGGGCGATGGTTGGGTAGCTTGTCCGAGGAGGGTGTGGTCAGGCTCTGGGATCCGCGAACCGGCTCGTCCCGCCGGTTATCCTCGACCCCCACGCAAGGCACCTCGAAGAAATCCCTGGCTTGGTCGCCGTCGGCCGACCGGCTGGCGTGGACCGCGCAGCGTGAGCTCATGGTCGCCACCGCGGACACCGGCGAGGTGCTCTTCAGCTGCGCCCACTCAGGCCTGATTCGAGAAGCAGCCTGGTCCCCGGATGGGTCGAGGTTCGCTGCCTGTTCAGACGACGGAAAGGTATGGCTCTGGAACGGGGGCGGATCTCACCTGACGACCCTCGTTCATGAAGGCGTGCTACAGAGCGTTCAGTGGTCGCCCGACGGCAAGCTCCTTGCCTCGGCCGCATCCAACGGGACCCTTCGGATCTGGGATGCCGCCGATTATCGATGCCGAGTCGCGCGGCAATTCCATTTAGGCAGCGGCCTTATAGCTCTCAGCTGGTTTCCGGAAGGTGGCCAGATCGCGATTGGAGGACACCAGGACTGGGTTCGAATCGTCGCCGCCGACGACGGTCATGAGATCGCGGCCATGACCGGAACACCGGCGCCCGTCTGGTCGGTCGCGTTCTCGCCCGACGGCTCGCGGCTCGCCGCAAGTGGCATAGGGTTCCAGATCGGGCAGGTCGGTCCCTTCCTACCGACACGAACCTCGCGCACGAGCAAGAGTCTTGCAGCTTATGCCGCGCGGCAGTCAGCGACGGTGGGACGGCGCCCGGCAGCAGTGCAGCGGGATCCCTGGGTACCCAAGCTGCCGCGAGCCGAGAGGGCGTGCCTGGGAGTGCTGCAAGTGGCCACGGAGAGCAACGACCCTCATCAACCAGGCGTGGATGTCTTTGCTGACGGCAAGACACTGGCAACCGGCCACCCTGATGGAATGGTTCGGCGTTGGGACCTGAGATCAGGGCTTCCGATCTGGGTCGGCAAGGAGCGGCACGCCGAGCGAGTCAACGACGTCAAGGTCTCGCCGCAGTCGACGATGATCGCTTCAGGCTCTGGCGACCAAACCCTGCGGATCTGGGCAGCGGAGACCGGCGACTGCATTCGGACTCTGAATATCGGCGCCAACTGCCTCCGAGTTGCGTGGTCACCAGCCGGCGAGCAGGTGGCCGCCGTCGGCGTGGATGGCTCGATCACGATCTGGAATTGGTCGAACGGTGGCCTGGCAACCCGCTGCGTCGAGAACCGGGAAACCGTTTGGGGGGTGAGCTGGTCACCCGACGGCCTCCTCCTGGCAACCGCCTCCTTGGATGGAACGGTCCGCACCTGGGACCCTCAGAGCGGGGTAGCCATTCACTCGATCAACGCACATTCTCATTGGGTACAGGACGTGCAGTGGTCACCGGATGGCCGAACCCTGGCTTCGAGCTCGAGGGACGCGACCGTCGCCCTCTGGGATACACAGACCTGGGAGCTGCGCCTGCGTCACCAGAGCCATGCGAAGTCAAACTATGGCCTGAACTGTGTCTCCTGGTCGCCGGATGGATCCCTGGTCGCCTCGGCGGGCTATGACCAGGTCGTACGTGTCTGGGACCCGTCGACCGGACTCGACGTTGCCGAGTTCCCGTTCCCGGAGGAGTACGCCTGGCGCCTCGCCTGGTCCCCTGACGGCGCCTTCCTGGTGTCGTCTCACATCGGCGCCGTGTTCCGCTTCTGGGACACCCGCCTTCTCACGGCCGGGCATCACGACACCGTCGCGCTTCCCGCCGCGGGTCCGCTGGCGCGGGAGCTGGCCGTGCTGCCCGCCGCCCTCGCCGGCCTTCATCGCCTGGGTCTCTACCCTCCGCTGTCCCTGCTCGCGGGCCTCCTCGATCAGCTCGGTGGACACCAGGAAGCACGGTCTCTCGACCGCGACGGGGAGTCACTCGCCGCTCTCGGCAAGACCCCAGGCTTCCGCGACCTCGCGAACCTGCGCTGGCCGGCCGCGGCACGGGTAGGCCTTGCCGCACTGCTGCTGCGCGAGGCCCCCTTCGAAGGGTGGCGGCCCTCGGCCACCTTCTCCGCCGCAGAAATCTCCGTGGCGATCGGCCGAGCCCTTCGCAGCGACACCGTGGAGCCCCAGGCCCCGCCGCCGCCGCTCGCCGCCCTGCAGCAGGCGGCCGAGGCGGTGGACGACCGCCTGCTGACGCTGCTGTCGGCGCTCGGACCGGAGGCCGTGGCCGCCGACCCGGGCCTGCCGCTGCGGCTGCTGCCCCGGCTGCCGGCGATGCCGCCGCTGTCGGCCCCGCGGCGCCAGCTGCTCGGCATCCGGTTGCGCTCCGGCGCCGGTGGCCGCTCGCTGGGCCACGGTCCGGGCAGCGAGCGCTCGGGCGTCGACCTGCGCGGCGACCTGCGCTCGCTGCTGCCGTCGCAGCTGGCGCTACCGCCCGAGCTCTTGACCGGCCGCCACCTGCGCGGCGAGCTGCTGTACCGCGCGCGCACCGGCGAGGAGGCGCCGCGCCTGCGGCCGGCGGTGCTGTTGCTCGACGTCTCGCCGCCGAGCTACGGACCGGTCGAGGCCATGACCCGCCTGGCAGCTCACGTGCTGGCGTCGTCCCTCCTGCAGGCCGGCCTGCCGGTGGTGCTGGTGACCGCGGGCGGTCACGGCGAGGTCCACTCGCTCGATCGCCTTGCCGACCTGGTCGAGATCTGGACCCGCCGCAGCCTCGAGCCGGCGGCGGCCGGCCAGTCCCTGCGAGCGGCGCGGGCGCTGCGGGAAACCCTCCGCGAGGGTCCGCTCGAACCCGCCGTGGTGCTGCTGGCGCATGCCTACTTCGGCGCCGAGGACCAGGTGCCGGCGCAGCCCTGCCTGCGCGGGCTTTTCGTGCAGTACCCGGGCCAGCACGTCCGCCCGCCGCTGGCGGGAGCCTGCGAGCGCTGGGAGAGCATCGCCGCCGGCGACACCGCGATGCTGGCCGACCGCCTCGCCAGGGTCGCCGGATGAGCGAGCCGGCCGGAGCCGGTCCATTTCGCGGCGCACTGAAGCCGCGCCCCGAACCTCACTCGTCGGCCATGAACGGGTAGCGGTAGTCCCTGGCGGGCACGAAGGTCTCCTTGATGGCGCGCTGCGAGGTCCAGCGCATCAGGTTGGCCATCGAGCCGGCCTTGTCGTTGGTGCCGGAGGCGCGGGCGCCGCCGAACGGCTGCTGGCCGACCACCGCGCCGGTCGGCTTGTCGTTGATGTAGAAGTTGCCGGCGGCATGGCGCAGGCGCCGCGCGATCGCCGCCGCGGCCAGGCGGTCGTCGGCAAACACCGCGCCGGTGAGCGCGTAGGGGCTGGTCGAGTCGCACAGGTCGAGCGTCGCCTCGAGCGCGGCGTCGTCGTAGACGAAGACCGTCACCACTGGCCCGAAGATCTCCTCGGTCATCAGCTTGAAGCGCGGATCGGTGGTCACCACCACCGTCGGCTGGATGAAGTAGCCCTGCGAGCTGTCGCAGCCGCCGCCGGCCAGGATCTCGGCGTCGGGCGAGCTCTTGGCGAAATCGATGTAGCGCTTGATGCGGTCGAAGGCCCACTGGTCGATGACCGCGGCCATGAAGTGGCGGAAGTCGACCGGCGAGCCCATGCGGATGCTCCCCACCTGGTCAGCGAGGTCCTGACGCAGCGCCGGCCAGAGCGAGCGCGGGACATAGACCCGCGAGCCCGCCGAGCACTTCTGCCCCTGGTACTCGAAACCGCCGCGCACGACCGCCGTGGCCACCGCCTCGCGGTCCGCCGACGGGTGCACGAAGACGAAGTTCTTGCCGCCGGTCTCGCCCACCACCCGCGGATAGCTGCGGTAGCGCGCGATGTTCTCGCCCAGCGTCTTCCACATGCCCTGGAACACCGGCGTCGAGCCGGTGAAGTGGATGCCGCCCAGCTCGGGATGCGCCAGCACCGGGTCGCCGACGTGATTGGCCTTGCCGGGCAGGAAGTTGATCACGCCGTCGGGGAGCCCCGCGGCCTGCAGCAGCTTCAGGATGTAGTAGCCGGAGAGCACCGCGGTGGAGGCCGGCTTCCACAGCACGGTGTTGCCCATCAGCGCCGGCGAGGTCGGCAGGTTGCCGCCGATCGAGGTGAAGTTGAACGGCGTCACCGCGAACACGAAGCCTTCCAGCGGCCGGTAGTCGACGCGGTTCCAGACCCCGGGATGCGACCAGGGCTGCTCCTGGTAGAGCGCCTTCATGAAATAGGGGTTGAAGCGCCAGAAGTCGATCAGCTCGCAGGCCGAGTCGATCTCCGCCTGGTGCACGGTCTTCGACTGGTTGAGCATGGTGGCGGCGTTGACCGTGTCGCGCCACGGTCCGGCGAGCAGCTCGGCGGCCCGCAGCAGCACCGCCGCGCGCACCTCCCAGGGGGTCTCCGACCATTCCTTCCAGGCCTTGCCGGCGGCATCGGCGGCCGCCGCCACCTCGGCGGCGCCGGCCTGGTGAAAGGTGGCGAGCACGTGCCGGTGATCGTGCGGACAGACCGCCTGCACGGTGTCGCCGGTGCGCACCTCGCGGCCGCCGATGATCACCGGGATCTCGACGGTCTCGTGCAGCATCTCGGTCAGGCGGCGCTTGATGGCCGCCTTCTCCGGCGAGCCGGGCTCATAGGCGCGGACGGGCTCGTTGGCCGGAACGGCCAGCGGCAGGATTGCGTTCATTGGGGGGGCTCCTCAGCCGTACATCTCGTGATGGACCTGGGCACGCGGCACGCCGATCGCCTTGAGGCCGGCGAGCACCGTCTCGAGGAAGCGGGGCTGCGGCTCCTCACCCTTCTCGCGGGCGGCCTGGCGCTCGAACTTGCCGATGCCCGGGCCGCAGGTGAACACCTGCGCGGCGCTCGGGTCGGGGATGTGCTGGCGCAGCAGCGCCTCGCCGACCCGGCCGTAGCAAACGTCCGGGCCGTAACGCGCGACGTCGGGCTCGCGGCTCAGCGCGTGCACCACCTCGAGCTTGCCGGGATGGCGGGCCGCCAGCTCTTCGAGCTGGCGCCGGAAGATGATGTCGCCCCAGGTCTTGTTGCCGTAGATCAGGGTGTGGCGCAGTTTCATCCCGGTCTCCAGGCAGTGCCGGATGATGCTCATGTTGGGCACGATGCCGGAGCCGGCACAGACGTGGATCAGCTGATCGGTGCGCGACTCGATGTCGGGCGGCAGCACGTAGGGGCCGCCGAAACCGGTGAGCGCCATGCGGGTGCCCGGGGGCACGCGGTAGGTCAGGAACGCCGACATCAGCGGCGGATACTTGGTGACCCCGGAGATGTACGGCTCCTCCTTGATCGTCACCGCCACCCGGCGGTCGTGCGGCGCCGAGCACATCGAGTAGGCTCGCGCCGGCTCGCGCTTGCCCTTGACGTCCTCGAAGAACTTGACGAAACGGTCCAGGGCGGGGAACTGGTGCGGCCGGATGGTGAGGAACTGACCGGCCTCGTATTCCATCCGTTCGCTGCCGGTGAAGAACACCAGCGTGGTGGTGTCGGGGGTCTCGCGGATCGCCTCCTCGACGATCGCCTCGAACTCCCGGATGCGCGGCCGCGCCACCCGCCCCGGCCGGGCCTGCGCGGCCGCGGCGGCCAGCAAATCGTCTTCCGGCAAGCCGTCTTCCGGGGTTTCGGGCGTTTCCGAGGCTTCCAATGTGGCCATCGTGCGCTCGCTCCTCCACCTGGCGCGGCAAGCCGCGCTTCAGAGCTCACCGAGCCGGCGCACCGAGGCCACCCGCTCGCGGGGAATGAACAGCCGGTCGTGCTTCTTCCAGACGCCGAAGCGGGAGGCCCGCTCGACGTACTGCTGCTTGGAGCGGCCGTCTTCGCCGTCGCGATGGACGTCGGCATCGTGGAGCACGATGCCGCGCTCGTCCTCGTCGTCGCAACGGCCGACGAAGATCTCCGAGCCGGTGGTGTCCACCACCACCGTGATCCCGTGCAAGGGGCTCTTGTCGTGATGGAAGGTTCCCATGAGGACCGCGGAGCGCGTCGTGCCGGCCTCAGCGGGCGGCGGCCGTGGACGGCTCCTGCACCGCCGCCGGCGCCGCCTCGCCGCAGTGCTCGTCGAACACCGCCATCAGGTCCTGCGCCACCGCCTGGGCGTTGCGCCCCTCGATCCGGTGCCGGGGCATGAAGTACGTCAGCTCGCCGTCCTTCCAGAAGGCGATCGACGGGCTGCTCGGCGGGATGTCGGCAAGGTAGCCGCGCGCCCGCGCCGTCGCCTCGAGGTCCTGGCCGGCGAAGACGCTGGCGACCCGCAGCGGGCGGCGCGAGTGCTGCAACGCCATGCGGATCCCGGGCCGCGCCATGCCGGCCGCACACCCGCAGACCGAGTTCACCACCAGCATGGCGGTGCCGGTCTTGTCGCTCATGAACGCGTCGACGTCGGCGGCGGTCATCAGCTCCTCGACCCCCGCCTGACTCAGCTCCTCGCGCATCGGCCTGACCAACATGGGACTGTAGGGCATCTCGACACCTCCTGGTTCGTCGTCACGGCATTCTATCCGGGTTGGAGCCCCGCGGGCCGCCGGCGGCGGTGCACGGGGCTGCAAGATTGCAACGGGGCCGGGGGCCGGAGCATTCCCCGCCGCCCGCCGGCCGCCGCCGAGCGATGATAATCTGCGCCGCTGATGACGGCGAACCCGTGTCTCATGCTGGGGTTGGTGCTCGGGTTGGCCGCCGCCGGGCCGGCCGGGCCGGCCGGCGCGCCGCCGGCGGCCGCGCCCCGTCCGCCGGCGGTCTCCTCGGGCGGCGCCGCGGCAGCCACCGCCGCCGCACCGGCCGCACCGGCGCACGCCGAGGAGATCGTCGCCGAGCTGGCGGCCGTGCTTTCCCGCCTCGGCGCCACCGATCCGATCCAGGGCACCCTCGAGCTGCAACTCTCGCGGCAAAGCAGCGAAGAGCACTGGACCGACCAGTCGCGGGTCACGGTGGAGGTCGAGGACGGCCCCCAGGGATTCACCATGAGCCTGTCGCGCGCCGGCTCCCGCCAGGCGCTGCACGAGCTCCGCGCCCAGATCCTCGACCCGGCCAAGCACACTCCCACCTACAACGCGCTGCAGGCGCTGAACCTCAACGAGCTCTCCGGGGACCTCGACGGCGCCGCGTCGCTGGCGCAGGACCTGGCGCTCGCCCATGCGGTCGACGTGCAGGCCTCCAGCTATCTGGGCAAGCCCGCCCGCCTGCTGGTCCTGTCGCTGCCGCCGCGGCTCTCGGCCGAGGCCCGCAAGCACGTCAAGACCGCCGACAGCCAGCTCTCCGTCTGGATCGGCGCCGACGGCATGCCGCTGGGCGCCGAGAAGGTCGAGCACACCCGCGGACGGTTCCTGGTGCTCTACTTCGAGAACCTGCGCAAGCAGAGCTGGACCTTCGGCCACAAGGGCAACCGCCTGTTCGCCAGCCGCCACGAGCTGGTCGACAACGCCTCCGGCCTGGGCCAGGACTTCCGCAGCTCGAGCGTCGCGATCCTGACCTTGCGGTAGGCGACGCTCCCACCCCTCGGCCCAGGGGCCAGCTCGCCGGCGCGGCGGTCCAGCCCGCCGTGGGTGAGGCGGCCGGGCTGCCGGCTTTGCTGCTAGGATGGGCTGGTCATAAATCCGCTCTGCCGCATTCACCGCTCCGCCCGTCCAGGGGCGCGAGGGAGATCTCATGGGACCGCAACTGTTCGTGCTCTTGTTCCTGGTGCTGTTTGTCGTCGTCTTCGTGATGCGGCAGATCCGCAGCATCCCGCAGGCGACCGTCGCCGTCGTCACCGTCTTCGGCAAGTACCAGCGCGTCATGCGCGAGGGCCTCAACGTCAAGCTGCCGTGGGAGAAGATCGCCAGCCAGCTGTCGCTGCAGAACCGCGCCTTGCAGATGGAGTTCCAGGCCATCACCCGCGACCAGGCCAACGTCAAGTTCTCGACCATGGTGGTCTACGCGGTGGCCAACGCCGACGACGAGACCATCAAGCGCGCCATCTACAGCTTCGCCTCCTACCAGGAGTTCCAGCTCGCCCTGCAGCGCACCATCGACGGTTCGATCCGCCAGTTCGTGGCCACCACCCTGCAGGCCGACATCCTCGCCATGCGCGCCGAGATCGTCGACCACACCAAGCGCACCCTCGACGAGGTGGTCTCTTCCTGGGGCTACGTGGTGCGCGACATCCAGATCACCGACATGACCTTCGACAAGGAGATCATCGAGTCGATGGCCCGCGTGGTGTCGTCGAAGAATCTGCTGGCCGCGGCCGCCAACGAAGGGGCCGCGCTGCTGGTCAAGCGCACCAAGGACGCCGAGGCGGAAGCAGCCTACAAGACGATCGGCGCCGAGGCCGAGAAGAAGGCGGCGGCGCTGCGCGGCGAGGGTCTGGCGCTGTTCCGCCGCAACATCGCCGAGGGCATGAAGGAGGCGGCCGCGAACCTGCGGCAGGCCGGCGTCGACGCCAACTTCCTGCTCTTCCTCGAGTACACCGACGCCCTCAAGTACGTGGCCGATCACGCCCAGGGGAAGGTGGTGTTCATGGACAGCGGCGCCGGCGCGGCGGTGCGGACGGCGCAGCAGATCGCCTCCCTGGGCATCGACGCGGACCGCGGCGCGCCGCCGGCGGTGCGGCCGCCGGCGCCAGGCCAGGGGTAGCGGGGAGGTGGCGAGGGCCGGGCCGACCCCCGGCGACGGTCAGCTCACCAGGGTCGCCAGGTGCTCGGCGATGGGCCGCAGGCGGGCCAGCGTCTGCGGCAGCTCGAGCAGCTCGACCCCCATGCCCACCAGGATCGCGCCGCTCCCCGGCTCGGGCTCGAAGCGCTGGACGACGCGCGCCGGCAGCAGCACCGGCGGCTGTGCCGGACCGGGCGGGTGGATCTCGATGCGGACCAGCTCGCGCATCCTGCCGGGGCGGCTGGTGGCGACGAACAGGCCGCCGTTGACGATGTCGCGCTCGTAGACGCCGAGGAAGTCCTTGGCGCTGGCGAAGCGCACGGTGAAGGTGCGGACGTCATCCCGGAGCGGCGTCTCGAGCTCGTAATTCTCCGGTGTCTCCGGCGTCGGCGATCCGCCTTCGTTGGCGGCGGCCCGCGGTGCGCCGGCGGCGCGCGGGAAGATCTCGCGGATCAGCTCGCCAGGGCTCAGGAAGCGCACGCCCATGCCGGGCGGCAGCACCTTCATCAGCTCGGGATGGATGGCGCGCCGGTGCGCCACCACCCCCTCGATCAGGAAGCCGCGGTCGCCGTGGATCACCTCGATGCGCAGCCGCGAGTGCGGCGGCAGCGGGTTCGCGGTCGCGATGTGCATGCCGTTGGCGGAGATGTTGGTGCTGTAGCCGCGCTGGATCTTCTGGCCCACCTGCCAGAACTGCACCTCGACCCGTCTCGAGACGCGTTCGCTCTGCCGTCGATTCATCGCTTCGCTCTCCGGATCGTCCGCTGGCGCAATCTCTAGAATACGCCGACTCGCGCCGCGCCAGAAAATCCCCTCCCCTGGCAGCCGGCCCGGTCAAGCTGGAGGTGGTAGCCGCCAGGGTGGGAGTGGAGTCGCAGCCATGACGACGTGCGCGGCCGGGTGACGCTCCTCCCGCCATGCCATGCCGGCGCACCTTGGCGTGGAGTATCATCACCGGGAGCACCGCCGCGGCGGCAGGGGGTCGCCCGGCGGTCGAGCCCCATGCGAGTGCCGAATCCGCCAGCCCGGCCGCTGCTGGTTTTCGACGGCGATTGCGGTTTCTGCCGCACCTGGGTGGCGCGCTGGCGCCGCCGGCTCGGCGACCAGGTGGACTACGAGCCGTTCCAGGCCGTCGGCGCTCGCTTCCCCACCATCCAGCGCTCCCGCTTCCGCCGCGCCGTCCAGCTCATCCTGCCCGATGGCGAGGTGTTCGAGGGCGCGGAGGCGGTCTTCCGCACCATGGCCTTGGCCCCCGGCCGGCCCGGGAACCGCCGCTGGCTGGCCGCGTACCACGGCGTCCCCGGCGCCGGGCCGGCCTTCGAATGGGGCTACCGCTGGGTCGCCAACCACCGGCCGGTGCTGACGCGGGTCTCCCATTTCCTGCTCGGGCCACCCCACGACCCCGATGCTCCGATCGGACCGACCCTGGCCGGCGAGCTGGCCGCCGCCCGGCGGCGGCGGCGCGCCCTGGCCGCCGGCCTGGGCGCCGTCCTGCTGGTCGGAGGCCTGGCCGCCGGACGCGCCAAGCGCCGGCGCGATCGCCGCCGGCATGGCCTCGACTCGCCCGACCTGCCGGATTGACGCCGCGCGCGCGAGCCGCCGCGATTGTCTCTGCGATTGTCTCTGCGATTGTCTCTGGATGCCGCGGGTGCCACGGGCTCCCGTGCCTCTGGGCTCCCGCGCCGCGATCAGCGGTCGCCGATCGAGGTCCCGGCGACCATGGCCGCGACGCGCTGCCAGAATGCGGCGAGATCCAACCGCACCTCGGGAATGCCCGTGGACCGGTACTCGGAGCCGCTCGGCACCGTGACCAGGAATCGCCCGCCGTCGTTGACCAGGAACTCGATCTGCCTGGCCTCGACGTCGACGATCCAGTACTCCCGGACGCCGGCTTCGCCGCGCTCGCCGCCGGCGCCGCTCTCGGCATAGAGCGCGAGCTTCTCGCCGCGGTCGCGGCGCGAGGTGGCCGGAGACAGGACCTCGATCACCAGGTCCGGCACGCCTTCGAGCCGTCTGCCGACGATGTTCCGCCGCTCCGCGGTCAGGTAGACGACGTCGGGCTGGACCACCGAATGGATCGCCAGCGGCACGTCCAGCGGCGCCACCGCCGCCAAACCGCCGCTCGCCTGGGCGATCTCCAGGAAATGCGCGCCCAGGAGCAGCACGACGATCTGGTGCAACAGCGTCGGCGCCGGGCTCAGGTAGAACCTGCCGCGGATCAGCTCGCAGCGCGGCTCGTCCGGCAGGGCCTCGTAGTCCGCGCGCCGGTAGGGACCGAGCTCCGGCGGCAGCACGAGAGGCGTGTCTTCCAGCAGCGCGACGCTCATGTCCTGAAAGTATAGACGGGAAGCGCGGCGGTTTCGGCGCAACTGGTCAGAGGGGTAGTGCTCTGAGCACTACCGTCAGAGGTTGAAGTATCGCACCAGGTTGAAGCCGAGCCGCACGTCGCGGGTGTTGAAACCCACCGCGGAGTCGCCGCCGACGATCTGGTCGACGGTGGTGGCGCGCGAGTTGCCGACCACGATCTGGAACAGGTGCCACCCCACCTGCTTGGAGAGCGCGGAGTGCCAGGCGAAGCGGCTGGCGCCAGGCATCCGGTGCAGGGCGCGGTCGGCGGCGATCGCCTCGCCGTCCAGCAGGCACTTGCCGGGCAGCGGCACGGTGAATCCCAGCGGCACGTTCCAGGCGTCGCGCAGCAGCGGCGTGCCATGCACCCAGGAGGGCGACGCGAAGAGGTTCCAGCCGGCGGCCAGACGGCGCGCGAGCAGCACCTGCGCGAACGGCCGGTGCGGATCCTCGACGCCCAGGCGGCCCAGCAGGTCGGCGCCGCCGCGCACCGCCGCCGACAGCGGCATCCCCGCCGACTGGTCGAGGACTTGCAGCTTCGCCGCCAACTCGTAGTCCTCCTGGAAACTCGAGCGGTAGACCGAGAGGTCGAGGTGCCGGAGCAGGCCGTAGGTCAAGCCGATGCCGACGTCGGCGCCGCTGTCGAGGCCGAACAGGTTGTGCCCGTTGCCGCCCTGATTGACGGCCTGGACGAAGCGATGGGTGAACAGCAGCTCGAGCCGCTGCCTGCCGACGGTGAAAGGAGTGGCGACGTCGATCAGGCGGGTGCCGACCGGGTCGGCTCTCGCCGGCTCGGCCTCCCCGGCGAGCGACGGGTCGTTCGCCGGCTGGGAGGCGTCGCCGCCGGCGGCCGGGGCCGGGGCCGGGGCGCCGGCCTCAGGCGCCACGGCGCCGGGCGGCTGGTCAGGAGGCTGGCCGCCAGAGCGATCTGGTTGGTCGGCTGGCCGACCGGCAGGCTGGCCGCCAGCCTGGTCGGCAGCTTGGCCGGCAGCCGCCGCCACGCTGCCCAGCCAGAGCAGGCAGACGGCCGCCGCGCCGGCGGCCAGGACGCCCCGACCCCGCGGCGAGGCGGGGGACGACGCGATGCGATGGGTCTCGGACGAGCGGAGCACGGCGCGGTCTCCTCCAATCCCCGCGGACGGCCGGGGGCGTCAATTGTTCGGCGCGCCGGCCTGGATCCAGGCCGTCAGGCCGGCGATCTGTTGCGAGCTGAGGAACGGCGGCCCGTCGAAGGGCATGCGGCTGCCGGTGATGTCGGCATCGCCGCGGACCTTCTTCAGCAGGTAGCTGGCCTCCGGGTTCCCCGGCCGAATGTAGGCGAGCTGCGGCGCTTCGAGGGACGGCCGGCCGACGATGTCGGCATAGGCCAGCCCTGCCTGCAGCACCAGGCCGCCGGCCGCGGAGGCGCTGACGTGGCATCCCGATTTGGCGCACCGCGGCGTGAAGATCCCGGCCTGGATCTGGGTGAACGTCAGCGCCGGCGCGCCCGTCGAGGCGGGCTGCGGCTCGGTCGGCGACCGCAGCCTGCCGCCGCACGCGCCGCTCGCGAACACGGCGGCGACGGCAAGGATCACCGGCGCTGCCAGGATGGCGCCGCGCGCCAGCCGCCGACCTGCTCGCGAGCCTTTCCCATGAGTCGCCTGGTGGCCGGCGACGGGGACCATGTGGATCATGCGCCGAGCCCGGCTCAGTACCCTGGCGCCGGCGGCGGCGAGTTCGCGCCGACCCGGATCGAACCTTCCATCCCGTTGGTGTGCCAGTGAGTCATGCAGTGGTATTGGATCGTCTTGCCGCCGGTGGGGAAGGTCTGGGTGAAGGTGGCGCCGGTATGGGTGAAGATGAACCCCGAGTTGAAGGAGCCGTCCTCCGCGGTCGCCGAGTGCATGTAGTCCGTCCCGGCCAGCACCCAGGTCACGCTGTCGCCGGGGTTGAGGGTCACGTCCTTCGGCGTAAAGGAGAAGTCCGCGATCGTCACGGTCACCGTCTTGGTGGTCGGGCCCCCCGGCTCCGTGGGCATGGAGCCGCCGCCGCCACCACCGCAGGAAGAGAGCAGCAGCAGCCCCACCGCCGCGGCTGCACGGGACAACCAGTTGACCTGCACCATTCGCAACATCCGGCACCTCCATTCCTCGTCCCTACGGTGAGGTTTCCGCCGGGGGCAACCGCCGAGCATGACGCCGGCCGGTCCTCCGACCAGATCCCCGCGGTGGACCTCGCGTCCAGCTACCGGGGGTCACTCGTATGTCCCGCACCGAGGCGCCGGGGTTCTAGCCGGCGTCGCCCAGGCCAGGCGCGGAATCCTGGCGGCGGGTCGAGGTGAACTTCCGGGGATCGACCGGGTACATACTCATGAACCAGGACGTGGGAAACCCCAGGCAGGACCTTTCAAGCCATGACCCGTGACGACGAGTTCTTGCTGCTACAGCGGATCGCCGCCAAGGAACGCGGGGCGTTCGAAGAGATCTATGCGCTGTACTATCGCAGGCTCTTCTCCTACCTCTTCAAGCTGACGCGCCGCGCCGAGATGGTCGAAGAGGTGCTCAACGACGTCATGCTGGTGATCTGGAACAAGGCCGCGAGCTTCGACGGCCGCTCCCGGCCCTCGACCTGGATCTTCGGCATCGCCTATCACAAGGCGATGAAGGCGCTGTCGCAGCGCCGGCCGGCGGAGCAGGCCGGAGAGGATCGCGAGCGCGAGGTCCTCGAGCCCGTCGACCTCGACGAGCCTGAAAGCATGCTGGCCCGGCGCCAACTCGCCACGACCGTGGGCCGTGCGCTGCTGGCGATCTCGGCCGAGCAGCGGGCGGTGGTCGAGCTGACCTACTACTACGGCCTGTCCTACCAGGAGATCGCCGGCATCGTCGGCTGCCCGGTGAACACGGTCAAGACGAGGATGTTCCATGCCCGGCGCCGGCTCAGGGACCTGCTGCCGGAGATGGGGGTATCGAGCCATGTGGGCTGAAACGAGCCGGCCCGGACCGCAAGCGCGGCAGGGACGAGGGGACGGGCTGCCGGGGATGCCGGTGGACTCGGAGGAGGCGCGATGACGGACTCCAGACAGCACGAAGAGCAGCACGAGAACGTCTGGCTGCTGCTTCCCTGGTATGCCAACGGCACTCTCGACGCGACCGAGCGGCGCCTGGTCGAGGGTCACCTCGCCGGCTGTCCGGCGTGCCGGGAGGAGGCGGCAGGCTGCATCAAGGTCGCCGCCGCGTTGCGGGAGGGCGAGGAGACCGCGCCTTCGCCGCACCCGATCCAGCTGGCGCGGCTGATGGAGCGCATCGAGGCGCTCGATGCGCGCGACGCGCTCGACGCACGCGATGGACGCGGGCGCGATGAACGCGATGAACGCGATGAACGCGATGAAAACACCGCGAGCGCTGCGCACGCCGCGAGCCTCGCGGCCGGTGAGGCCGACGGGACGGATGGGATCGACGGGACCGATGAGACCGGCGAGACCGATCAGATCCCTCCGACCCCTCAGATCCCTCAGAACACCGCGAGCGAGCGGGGCCGCGGCGCTCGCCGCCAGACCGGCGAGATCCTCGCTGGCGGCCCGCGCCACGAGCTCGGCCGGTCCGCCACCCGAACCTCCCTGCGCCATGCCGGGGTCGCGGCGCGCGCCGGCGCTGACGGCGGCCGCGACGCATCTCTGCTCGGCGCCACGCCGCGCCGCGTGCGGATCGCGCTGGTGGGACAGCTCGCGGCCATGTTGTTGCTCGCCGCCGCACTCGCCTTCCGGCCGGCGGGCCAGACCGCCCCGGCAGCTCCGCCCGCCGCTCTCTACCATGTCCTGGCCGCGCCGGCGGCGGCCGCCGACGCTGCCGAGGCGGCGGCGCGGCCGCGGATCCGGCTGGTGTTCGTCGAAACGGCGACCGAGAAGCAGATCCGCGAGGTGTTGCTGCGCACCCGCGGCCGGCTGGTGGATGGGCCGTCGCCGCTCGGCGCCTACACCCTGGAGGTCCCGGCTCCGGCCTCCCCGTCCGTGGCCGGCATGGGGCCTGCCGCCGGCTCCAGCGGGACCGACCGCGCCCCCGCGGCGGCCGGGGATCCCGCGCGCGCGGCGGCAGGAGCGGCAGCGGCGCCACCTCCTGCCCCCCGCCTGGCGCCCGCGGAGGCCGCGCCGGACTCGCTGGGAATCGTCCTGGCCTACCTCCGCAGCCAGGTCATCGTGCGCTTCGCCGAGCCGGTCGAAGGCGCCGGGTTCCCGACGTCGTCGCTGGCCCGTCCGGAGCCACCGACCGTCAGGACCTTCGAGCCGGGCCGGCCCGAGGCCGCCGCGGGCGCCGCCGCCCGCGGAGCGCGGTGATACGCTGACGATCATGGTCTGCCCTCGTCCTGGGGCGATTGCCTGGATCGCGCCGGCCGGCCTGCTCCTGTGCCTTGCCTGTTCCGGCGCGGCGGGGACTGCCGGCAGCGTGCCTGCTTCCCTCGCCGCCACCAGCGCCGGCAGCGCGATCGGCGCCGCGGGTGCGGACGCGCCCGCCGCGGCGCTGGCCGCACCCGCCGAACCGGCCGGCGACCCCGCGGCCGCGGCGGCCACGGCGCCGCGCACGGCGCTGCCCGCTCCGGCTCCGCCAAGGGCTCCGGCCGGTCCGGCGCCCGGCCTGCCGCAGGGCTCGTCGGCGCAAGTGATGATCACCCTGGCGCCGGCGCCGCCGCCGATCTGGGATCAGATCACCCTCGACCTCGAACGCACCTACCGCCTGCGCACGCTGGCCGCCTGGTCGATGGAGTCGCTGGGCGAGCGGTGCATCGTCTTCGAGGCGCCCGCCGACCGTCCCATCGAGGCCCTGCTGCGGCGCCTGGCTTCCGATCCGCGGGTCGAGCTGGCGCAGCCGGTCCAGCGCTTCGTCACCCAGGACGCAAACGTCGCCAACGTCGCCAGCCTGCAGGTGCCGCTGCAACACAGCGCCCAAGCCCTGCGCCTGACCCAGGCGCACCGCTGGGCGACCGGCAAGGGCGTGCGCATCGCGATCATCGACACCGGCGTCGACTTCGATCACCCCGAGTTGCGCGGGCGGATCGCGCGTACCGGCAACTTCGTCGAGCTCGACGGCCGCGGCGATTCCAGCTTCAGCACCGACATCCACGGCACCGCCGTGGCCGGCGTGATCGCCGCCGCGCTCAACGCCCACATCGGCCTCGTCGGCGTCGCGCCCCAGGCGCAGGTCTTCGCCCTCAAGGCTTGCTGGCAGGAGCGTCCGGGAGCCGCCGCCGCGGTCTGCGACAGCTACACCCTTTCCAAGGCGATCGACTTCGCCATCACCCACGGCGCCCAGATCCTGAACTTCAGCCTCGCCGGCCCGCCGGACCCGATGATCGCCAAGCTGGTCGCGGTGGCGCTCGGCCGCGGCATCGTGGTGGTCGCGGCCGACGGTCCCGACGCGGCGCGCTCGTTCCCGGCCACCCAGCCTGGCGTGATGGGAGTCGCCGGCAGCGACGACCTGCAGGGCGGGTTGCGCTTCCCGACGCGCCGGCTGGCGGCGGGTACCCTGGCGGCGCCGGGGGTGGACATCCTGACCACCGTGCCCCACGGCCACTATGACTTCTTCTCCGGCGCCTCCTTTGCCGCCGCGCAGGTGTCGGGAGTGGTCGCCCTGCTGCTCGAGCGCGAACCGAAGATGACTCCGCTCCAGGTCGCCGCGCTCTTCCACCGCACCGCCCACGCGATCCCGGCGGCGCCCGGCGAGCCCCCCGGCTCGATCGACCAGATCGACGCCTGCGCCGCCCTGGCCGCCAGCCTGGGCGGCGGCTGTACCTAGTGTCCCGCACGGTTCATTCGCTATACCAATGAGCCGTGCGGGGCACCAGCTCTTAGAGCCCGGTGCGCTTCATGGGCGGCTCGCGCCGCCGTCGAGATCCTCGATGCGGGCATCCGACGCCGGACGCTCGGCGCGCAGGCGCGCCGCCACCGCTTCGGCCTGCCGCAGCGCCCGCAGCAAATTGCCGCCGGCCACCTTCTTGACGTCGTCGTCGCTGTAGCCACGGCGCAGCAGCTCGGCCAGCAGCACGGGGTACTGCGCGACGTCGCCGAGCCCGTCGGGCAGCGAGGTGGTGCCGTCGAAATCGGATCCCAGGCCGACGTGATCGATACCGGCGACCTGGCGCACGTGATCCACGTGGTCGGCGACCTGGGCGAGCGTGGCGTGCGGAGCGGGATGGGCGGCGCTCCATGCCGCCAGCTCGCGCTCGACCCGGTCGGCGTCTTCCGGATAGAGCGACTTGAGCCGCGCCGTGGCGCCGTCGCGCTCGGCATCGTAGGCGCGCACCGCCTCGGAGGTGAAGGAGGTCACGAAGCTCACCATCACCACGCCGCCCTGGCCCGCCAGGATCGCCATCACCTCGTCGGGCACGTTGCGCGGATGGCCGTCGAGCGCCCGCGCCGACGAGTGCGAGAAGATGACCGGCGCCGCGGACGCCGCCATCGCCGCCCGCATGGTGGCGGGCGCGACGTGCGACAGGTCCACCAGCATGCCCAGCCGGTTCATCTCGTGCACCACCTCCTCGCCGAACCGGGTCAGGCCGCCGTGCCGCGGCTGATCGGTGGCGGAGTCGGCCCAGTCGTCGTTGCGCATGTGGGTGAGCGTCATGTACCGCGCGCCGGCGCGATAGAGCTCGCGCAGCACCGCCAGCGAATCGCCGATCGAATGCCCGCCTTCGACGCCGATCAGCGAGGCGATGCGGCCGGCGTGGTGGATGCGCACCACGTCGTCGGCGCTGGCTGCCAGCTCGAAGGTGTCGGGATACAGCTCGGCCAGGCGGTGCACGACGTCGATCTGTTCGAGCACCGCCTGGACCGCGGCCGCCCCGACGAGCTCGACCGGCACGTAGACCGACCAGAACTGGCCGCCGACGCCGCCCTGGCGCAGGCGCGGGATGTCGGTGTGCAGCGCCGGCAGCAAGGCGGAGGCGTCGCGCCGCAGGTCCAGCTTGCCGAGCTGATCGTGGAACCGCTCCCGCAGCTGCCAGGGCAGGTCGTTGTGGCCGTCGATCAGCGGCGTCTCGCGCAGCAGGCGCCGGGCGCGCTCGATGAGCGCCGGCTCCGGCGGCCGCCAGGCGGTGGCGGCGGTGGCGGCGGTGGCGGTGGCGCCAGCGGCGGCGGTGGCGGTGGCGCCAGCGGTGGCGGCGCCAGCGGCGGCAACCGAGTCGACCGGCGCATCGCCGAGCACCGGCGCAGCCGGCAGCGCCGGTACCGACGAGCCCGCAGCCGCCAGCCCGAGCGCGGCCGCCAACAGGGTCCCGCCGCCCCACCAGCCAGGTCGCGCTCCGGACCGCACCCGCAGCCGCATGGCCATCCCCTCACCTCCTGTCGATCGTCGCGCGTATCATTGTAGCGACCTGGGCCGCGGCGGGGGGGCCCCGCGAGCCCAAGCGAGGGGCCGCGAGAGGACTGCGATGACGATCGAGCACCCGATTCCGATCCGGCCCGAGGAGCACGCCGCCTACGACCCGGCCAGGATGGGCAAGACCACCCTGTACCAGTCGGCACGGATGCTCGTCGGGCTCAACGCCTTCGAGAGTGGACAGGAGCACAGGCTGCACGCGCACGCGGGTCTGGACAAGGTCTACCACGTGCTGGCCGGCAGCGGCCTGTTCCTGCTCGAAGGGCGGGAGCTGCCGATGAGCGCCGGCAGCCTGCTCATCGCGCCGGCCGAAATTCCGCACGGCATTCGCAACACCGGCAGCGAGCGCCTCCTGGTGCTGGCCATCCTGGCGCCGTCGCCCTAGCCGCCGCCTGCCTGCTCGCCGCGGCCGACGCCGGCGGGATCTCACTGGTTGCTGGCGCCGCGCCGGTCGGCGGCCAGCGGCTCACGGCCGCTCTGCCGGTCCGAACGCCGAGGTGTCGACGACGCTGGCCAGCGGGCAGCTCACCGCACTCCCCAGAGCTTGTGCTGCTGGACCGACAGTCGCCACGGGGGGTTCTCCTGGCACAGCCGGATGCACCAGGCGAGCGCCCGGCGATCGAGCCCGCCGCCGTCGAAGGCGGGCGAGAGCAGGTAGTGCTCGGCCTCGACCACCGTCCGCGGCAGCGCCTGGCCGAAGCCGCGCACGTACTTGACCTCGTGCGCTTTGCGCTGCCGGATGGCGTGCTCGGCCACCTTCGGGCTGACGGTGATCCAGTCGAGGCCGGCGGGCAGCTCGACGCTGCCATTGGTCTCGATGGCCAGCGAGAGGCCGGCGCCATGGAGCGCCGCGATCAGTTCGCCGTCCAGTTGCAGCGCCGGCTCGCCGCCGGTCAGCACCATCCAGCCGCAAGCGGCCGACAGCTCGCGAGCCTCGGCGACGATCTCCGGCGCGGTGAGCCAGCGTCCCGACTCGAACTCGGTGTCGCAATCGAAGCCGTGGGTTTCGACCCGGCACTCCTGGTTGCAGCGCGCCAGGCGCAGGAACAGGTTCGGCGTGCCGGCACGCACCCCCTCCCCCTGCAGGCTGTAGAACATCTCGTTGACCAGATAGCGCGCCGCCACGGGCACTAGGATACCGGACGAATCCGAGTCCGGCTCCCTGCCTCGGCACCCTGCCGGAAGCCGTCCCGAGCTCGCCGCCACGAGGCTCGGATCGGCACTTCCGCGCCCTTCCGCGGCGCGCACGCGGGATGCCGATTCTCGCCTTGACTTACGCCTTGTTTACGCCTAGAGTAACGCCATGGACCGGCAGCGGCTGGTGCGGCAAACCGGCAGCCGATCCACCGGCGGAACGCGGTCGCTGCGGCAACGCCGCGAACACCGCGAAACGCCGCGAAACATCGCGAGACACCGCGACACGCCGCGAAACATCGCGAGGCACCGCGAAACGCCGCGAGACATCGCGACACCGCGAAACACCGCGCAGGCCGTGAGACAGGACCTGCCGGCGATGCCAGAGGCAGCACTCAGGGAGATCTTAACGTGCCTACTTTCAACCGCCCGCCCGTCCCTCCCGCCTCCTCCGCTCCGGTGCTCACCGGCCTGGGCCAGGCCTTGCGCTGGCTGCGCGAGCGCCAGGTCCGCAAGCAGTACCGTGTCGCGTCGGATGCCGGGATCACCAAGGGGATGCTGTCGGCCTACGAAACCGGCCGCCAGCGTCCCTCGCTCGAGACTCTCGACAAACTGCTCGAGACGCTCGGCAGCGATCTCAACGACCTGCACAACGCCTTGCAGATCGTCAACGGCAGGCCGGAGCTGATGAAGGGCTGGCGCGACGCCACCGGCGCCGGCGCCTGGGACGAGGTCTGGCCGTCCTACCAGCGCCCGGCTCCCCACCAGCAGGTGCAGAGCTCGCGCGGCGTGCCGCTGGTCGACGAGGTGCACGAGCGGAGCGGCTCCGATCCGCGCGGTCGTCCTGGTGCTGCCCGTCCGGCGGACTACGCCAGCTTCCCGGACCGGGCGGGCATGGCGAGCCTGGAAAACCGGGCCGCGGCCGCGGCTTTCCCGCCTGCGAGCCCGAGGCACCCCCTGCGGCAGCCGGGGCCGCCGGAGGGAGCGCGGGACGGCGCCGTGCCGGCATACCCAGGTGGAGGCGTCACCGGCGATGCCGGCGGTGCCCTGCCAGCCGGCGGCGCCGCCACCGGCATCCGCGAGCTGTACCAGGTGCTTGGGGGAGGCGACTTCGAGCACGGGCCGGATCACCTGCCGCTCGCGCCGCTGTCGCCGGAAGAGGAGTTGGCGCTCGCCCAGATGCTCGACGGCTTCCACAACCTCCTACGCTACTGGCACAGCTGCCTGGCAACTCTCGCGGCGCTGGCCGCGGCGGGCGGGCTGGGCAGAGCTCCCGGTCCGGCAACGTCGAGCAGCCTGGCACCAACGGTGGCAGGTGCTCGGCGGGAGAAGGCCCCGGCCGCCACGGAGGTCGCGGTCGAGGAGACCAACGAGCCCGGCAAGGAGCCCGCGGCAGATGCGGCAGCCACGGCGAGCCAAGGTGCCGCACGGGAGGGCCACGACGCCGCGCCGGTTTCCCTGGTTCCACCTGATCCACCGGCGCCGCCAGCTCCATCAGTTCCGCCCGCCTCGGATTCCATGCGGCCTCCCGGCGTTCCGCGAGCCCAGGGCACTCGCACCGCGCCTTCGGCTGGCGACGCTCAGCGCGATCCAGGCACGCGCACGGCAAAGCCGGGAAGGCGGGATCATGGGGACGAGCGGCGATGAGCGGGCAGTTCAAATCCTTGGATCGCAGGGCGGCGATGACCGGACGGGCCGCGGGAATTCGAGTACACTTGGCCGGGGCGAGCGATACCTCCATGGGGGACGATGGAGGGCCGCGCGAGAGGGCCGAAGATGCCGGCCTGCGAGATACCTCCATGGGGGACGGTGGGGGGTCGCGCGAACGGACCGACAATGCCGGCTTGCGAGATACCTCCATGGGGGACGGCGGGGGGCCGCC